>Ga0247837_1000026_pt1 | contig 221740 bp, 233 predicted proteins | sample LaCtaG_2_FD_187115 | JGI IMG/M metagenome (GOLD analysis project Ga0247837, IMG submission 187115) | Freshwater microbial communities from meromictic Lake La Cruz, Castile-La Mancha, Spain - LaCruzMarch2015_14.5m | ecosystem: Environmental > Aquatic > Freshwater > Lake | place: Spain...
TTCAACAAACTCAAACACTTCAGGCGCATCGCCACACGCTACGACAAGCTCGCCCGAAACTTCCTCGCAGCCGTCATGCTCGCTTCAGTTCGTATCCAAATGCGCGCTTATGAGTCCACTACCTAGTCCCGCTTCACCCGGCGGATGGCGCCCGCCTGCGGATCGTAGCCGCGGGCGGCGAGCAGGAACGCCACGAGGGCGCAACCCGCGACCACCCCGAGCGAAGTCAGGTTCAGCTTGCCATAGGCCGCGAAGCGGATCAGTTCGACCGCGTGCGTGAACGGATTGACCACGCTCAGCCAGTAGACGATGTCGGCGCCGGCCTCGCGCAGCTTCCACAACGGGTAGAGCGCCGAGGACAGGAAGAACATCGGGAACACCACGAAGTTCATCATCCCGGCGAAGTTCTCGATCTGGGGCGTATAGACCGAGACCACGAGCCCGATCGCCCCGAGCATCAGCCCGGCGAGGAGGATGGCGGGAATCGCCGTCAGGTAGCCGTAGTCCGGCAGGCCATAGCCGACGAGTTTCGCGACGATCAGGAAGGCATAGGCCTGCAGCAGCCCCAGGATGGTGGCGCCGGTGATCTTGGCGAACAGCAGGAAGCCGCGCGGCAACGGCGTCACCAGCATGACCCGCATCACCCCTGCCTCCCGGTCGTAGACCATGGACAGGGCCGACTGCATGCACTGGAACAGGATGACGATGCCGACCAGCCCGGGCAGGATGTACTCCTGGTAGGGCGTGTAGGTTTCATAGGGCGCGATGATCGAGACGCCGAGCAGGTCATGCAGCCCGGTGGCAAAGACCAGGAGCCACAGCGTCGGCCGCACCAGCGCCGAGAGCAGCCTCTCGGTCTGGCGCATGAACTTGGCGATCTCGCGCCAGGTGATCGCATAGACACCCAGCCAGAGCTGGCCGACACTTACTGACACTTGTGCTCCGGCTCGTCCGTGCCCAACGTATCGAGCGTGTTTATCTCGTGCAGAAAGCCCTCAAGCGGGGCGATGGCGATCACCGAGTTATGGGTGGTAAGAACCACCGGCATGCGCATCTGGCCGTCCCAGGGGCGGAAGTTCATCTGCACGCCCTTGGAGCCATCGAGCTTCAGCCGGTTGCCGCGCAGATAGGCATCAATCTTGACGGGATCGTCGGAGCGGGCCTTGGCATAGGCCGTGGCGATCGCCTTGGCCGCCATCCACACGGACCAGTCCTGTCCGGTCATGCGCCGGTCGGGGGTGAACTCGGCGAAGCGCGAACTGACCTGCGGGGCGCCGTAGCGCTCGAGGCCCCAGTGCCACTCGGAGGCCACCAGGCCAACCGAGCCGATGACCGGGCGCGGCAATTGCGTGGAGTAGGGCAGATAACGGGCGAAGTCGCCCTGGCTGTCGGCGACATAGACCAGGTCGTAGTCCACCCCGCCGGTGATCAGCAGCGTGTTGTTTGCATCCCGGTTGGCCGGATCTGCGAGGAGTGTGAATTCGCGCTCGTCGACGAGGCTGATCCTCTGGCGCTCGGCCGACAGCCGGAACGCGGCGGCCATCTCCTTGTCGCGCGTCTCGGGGCCGACAAGCATCAGCACCTTGGTCCAGTTGCGGCTCCGCAGGTATTGCACCAGCGCGTCGGCCTCCATACGGTCGGACGCGGCGGCGTGGAGCAGGTTCGGATGGCAGCGACTGCGCAGGAAGTCGTCGGGCGCGGTGCCGTTGATCAGCGTCACGCCCACATCGCGGGTGGCGGCGGCCACCTCGTCCGTCAGGGGGGCCGGCAGATCGAGGATGATGAACTGCTCGCCAGCAGCCGCCATCTCCTTGACGGCAGCGATGAGCCCGGCGGCGTCGGCACCGGTGCGGTGGTCGAGCGTCAGCGTCTTGTCGACTGACGCCGTCACCATCTCGAGGTCGGCAAGACCCATCTTCGCCGCCGAGACCGGGTCGCCGCCGGGATTGAGCTCGATCCTCGCATAGGTGACATCGGCGAGGTAGCGCGGGTCGTCCGTCAGCCCCAGATAGCCGACCCTGACCTCGGCCGCGATGACGGCGCCGCTCCAGAGGAGCGACGCCGCAAGGGGAAGGACACCGGCCAGCACGGCACGCAGCTTAGTCATCGATCACCACCGAGTGCGGCACGCGGCCGACAGCAACCGATTTGATCGGCTTCAGCGAGGTCATGTCGATCACCGTCACATCGTCGGACAGCCCGTTGGCAACGTAGGCCCGGGTTTCGTCCCGCGACAGGTCAACCGACCAGGCGCGGCGGCCGACCAGCACGTAGGCCAGCACTTCGTACGACTTGGCATCGATCACCGCCACGTGGTTGGCGCGCCCCAGGCTCAGCAGCACCTTGCTGCCGTCCTTGGTGATCGCCATGCCGACCGGGGTCACGTCTTCCTCGCGGAAGCCGGGCGGCACGAAGATCAGGCTGTCGCCCTTGATCTCGTTGGTGGCGGTATCGATGATGTAGATCTCGCTCGACAGCTCGCAGCTCACCCACAATTCGGACCCGTCGGGCGTCAGGATGAAGCGTCGTGGCCGGGTGCCGACGAGGATGTTCTTGGTCACCGCGCCGGTGGCGGTATCGACCACGTGCACCATGTCGGCGACCTCGGAGGTGACGTACGCGGTCTTGCCGTCCGGCATCACCAGCACACCTTCGGGCTCCGCGCCGGTCGGCACATCCTGAATCGAGACGCGCGTCTCCATGTCGATCGCCTCGAGCCGGCTGTCTTCCTCATTGGAGACATAGACGATCTTCTCGTCCGGCGAGAAGGCGAACACTTCGGGGCTCGGTCCAGTCGGAATGGTGTCGATAACCTCGAGCGTTGCCACGTCGATCACGTCGATCGCGTCGTCGTCGCCGCAGGCCACGTAGAGCAGGGTCTTGTCGGCGTTGAAGTGCATGTCGCGCGGCCGGCGCGACGTCTCGATGCGCTTGATCACGTTGAGGTCCTGGTCGAGCACCACGACCTCGTTGCCCTTCTCGGTGGACACGAAGATATACCCTGTGCCCGCCGCCTGGACCGGTGAAAGAGCGGCAAGGGTGAGCGCCGTCGCCAGTGAGAGGACGCCGAGCAGCTGGGAAAAGCGGGATCTCGTCATTTGACTACGAACGTGCCCTTGAGGCCCCGGTTCTCGTAGCCGGAAACGTAGATCGAGTACTCACCCGGCCGGATCGGCACGAACGAGATATTGAAGGTGCCCGCATCGTCGAACTCGATCGAGTAGAGCCCGTAGGCCTTTACTTCGAGGTCGTTGACGACGATCTGGTTGATCCAGGAATTGCGCCACAGTTCCGGCGCGACGACGGAGATCTCCTCGTTGCCATCCGACGTGATGTCGAGCTGATAGTACTTCCCGGTCTCGAGTTCCCACACCTCCTGCGAGAACTTGAGGTCGATCGTGTTGATCTCGAGCGTCAGGTCGGTGCCGTTGGCGGCGAGGTTTCCCTCGGCCACCGCCGGCATCGAACCAATCAGAGCGGCCATACCCAGTGCGGCAGCAGCGAACAGGTATTTCATGGAATCCCCCTTTTTGTTGGGGCAAACCTGCACCACAGCATCCACCAGGGGCAACGCCGCGATGACAATACTCAATATAGCGATCACCAATGTGTGTGGGTGTTAGCTCCAGTGCACTGTAAGTGGCCGTTCCGGGAGGGACATCAATGCGTTCACTGCTTATCCGGCTCGCTCTTGCCGCCTTTACCCTGATTGCCGCCACGAGCTCCGGCTTCGCCCAGCACGGCAAGGAAACCGTGCGCCTCACGCTGGGCGTGCAGGCCACCGGTACGGTCAAGTGGGAGCTCGCGGCGATGACCGCGCTCAAGCTCGACGCCAAGCATTCGCTGGAGCTCACCGTGCGCGACGTCGCCGACAGCAAGGCCGGGCAGATCGCGCTGCAGGCCGGGGAAGTCGATGTCATCCTGTCCGATTTCGTCTGGGTATCGCTGCAGCGCCACCAGGGCAACATGGTGACGATGGTGCCGCACTCGCTGACCGTCGGCGGGCTGATGGTCGATCCGGCCGCCGGCATCGCCAGCGTGGCCGATCTCAAGGGCAAGACCATCGCGGTCTCGGGCAGCCCGGTCGACAAAAGCTACGTGATCCTCGCGGCCGAATACAACAAGCTTACGGGGGGCAACCTCACCGAGGATGCCGATGCCAGGTTCGGCGCCCCGCCGCTGATCAACGAGCTGATCGTCTCGGGCCAGGCGCAGGCGGCACTCAACCTGTGGAACTGGAACTCGCGCGCCAAGCTCGCGGGCAAGACCGAACTGATCTCGGTCGCCGCCATGCTCAAGGATCTCGGCGTCTCCGAAACCCCGCCACTGCTCGGCTGGGCCTTCTTTGACGAAACCGCGCGCGACAAGAAGGCCGACCTCAAGGCTTTCTTCGACGCCTCGTTCGAGACCAAGTCGGCCCTGCTGGCCGACGACGCGGTCTGGGACCAGATTCGCGACGTGATGAATGTTGGCGACGACGATGCGCTGTTCACCCAGCTGCGCGACGACTATCGTTCCGGCATCGTCACCAAGTACACCGCCACGGGCATGAAGCCGGCGGAGGAGAGTTTCGCGCTCATGGCCCAGTATGGCGGCAAGGATGTGGTCGGCGATGCGACTGAGATCGCCAAGGGCACGTTCTGGAAAGGCTATCGCAAATAGGCGCAGGGGTGCCCGGTCGGGGACCCGCCGCGGCGACCGGGTCGTGGGGGACGGCGTGGCGCGCCCTGCCGCTGGAGCTGATCAGCCTGCTATTGCTGCTCGGGGTCTGGCAGGCGCTGGCAACCCTGTTTCCGGGGCGCCTCTTTCCAACTCCGACCGCGGTCGCACTTGAACTATGGCAACACCTGACCGACGGCAAGCTGCTCGCAGATCTCGGCAAAACGCTGAGCCGCGCCTTTGTCGCCTTCGGTATCGCCATGCTGCTCGGAACGGCGATCGGCATCGCCTTCGGACGCTCGCGCCTGCTCGACCGGCTGTTCTCGAGCTGGGTGGTGATCGGGCTCAACCTGCCGGCCATCGTCATCGCTATCGTCCTCTATATCTGGCTGGGGCTGAACGAGTTTGCGCTGGTCCTCGCCGTCGTGCTGAACAAGCTGCCCCTGGTGGTCACCACCATCCGCGAGGGTGTGCGCAGCTTCGCGCCCGACTTCGACGACCTGGCCCGTGCCTACCGGCTGAGCTTCTGGCGCCGCATGCGGCTGATCTGGGTGCCCCAGCTGATGCCCTTCGTGCTGGCGGCAGCCCGTACCGGCCTGAGCCTCATCTGGAAGATCGTGCTGGTGTTCGAGGTGCTGGGCTCGGACGGCGGCGTCGGCTTTCGCATCTCGGTGTTCTTCCAGTTCTTCGACATCACGGGGATCCTGGCCTATTCGACGGCTTTCATCCTCGTCGTCTTCGCTTTCGAGTACCTGGTGCTGCGGCCATTCGAGGGGCGGGTGCTGCGCTGGCGCCGCCGGAGTTCGCCATGATCGGGCCCGAGCTCAGGCTGACCGGGGTCGGGAAGCGCTTTGACTGGCTGCCCGAACCGCTGCTCGATGATCTCAGCCTAACCGTGGCGCCCGGCGAAGTGCTGGCGCTGGTCGGCCCGAGCGGTGTCGGCAAATCGACGCTCCTCCGCATGATCGGGGGGGTCGATACCGTGTTCGCCGGCCATGTCACCATTGACGGGGTCGAGGCGCGAGAGGCGCCGCCCGCCGGCTTTGTGTTCCAGGACCCGCGCCTCCTGCCCTGGCTCACGGCGCTCGACAACATTCTGGCGGTTCGGCCTCAGACCGCGCGTGACGAGGCGGCCGCCATCCTCGCCCGGGTCGGGCTTGCCGGCTACGAGCAGGCCTATCCGCACGAGCTTTCGGGCGGCATGCAGCGCCGCGTCGCCATCGCCCGCGCGCTCTCGGTCAATCCACGCCTGCTGCTGCTCGACGAGCCCTTCGTCTCGCTCGACCGCGCGCTGGCGCGGGAGATCGAGCAGTTGCTGGCAGGACTGCTCGATGCGGATCATCCCACCACAGTCCTCGTGACGCACCTCAGCGAGGACGCCGCCGCGCTGGCCGATCGGGCCGTGGTTCTCGCGGGCCGCCCTGCCCGCATCACTGCCGATTATCGCTTCGAAAGCCCGCGCAGCCGCCGCGATGCGGCCGAACGCGAAAACATTGCAAGCCGCCTTGCCGAGGCGGCACTGGAGCCCACCCGATGAGCCCGCCTCCCGCCCTCGACCTGATCGGGGTCCGCAAGTCCTATGGCAAGACGGAGGCCCTGCGGGGCATCTCGCTGAGCATCGCCCCGGGGGAGATTGTCGGGCTGCTCGGGCCCAACGGCGCCGGCAAGTCGACGCTGTTCCAGATCGCCGCCGGCCTGTTCGCACCCGATGCGGGCGAGGTGCGGCTGTTCGGCATGGGCTATCGCGACAAGGGTTCCGAAATCCTGAGCCGGCTGGGCGTGATGTTCCAGGCGCGGGCGATCGACCTCGACATGTCGGTAAAGGCCAACCTCAGGTTCCATGGCGCCCTGTTCGGCCTCTCCGGGCGGACGCTCGCGGCACGCATCGCCGAGGTGGCGACGCTGCTCGAGATCACGGACCTGCTCGACAAGCCGGTCCGGACCCTGTCGGGCGGTAATCAGCGACGGGCCGAGGTGGCGCGGGCGCTGCTGAACAAGCCGGACCTGCTGCTGATGGACGAGCCCACTGTCGGCCTCGATCCGACGACCCGCCGGCTGCTCCTGCGCCACCTGCATGCTGTGCGCGAGCAGGCCGGCACGTCGATCCTGTGGGCCACCCACATCGTCGAGGAACTCGAAAACGCCGACCGCATCGTGCTGATCCGCTCAGGCGAGATCATCGGCGAGGGCACCCCGGCTGAACTCCTGGCCCGGAGCGGCGCCGAGACGCTGACCGACGCCTACGTGGCGCTCACCGGAGCGCCGACCACGGAACCCCCGCCAGCCTAGTCGGCGCTCGACGCCTCACGCCGGCCGGACGGCATGCCTCCTGACGGTCGCCGGTCCCAATCTTGGCTATCGGCATTTCCAATGGCCGGCACGGCTAGACTCATTTGACGTTCACGGAGATGGCATGCGCACTTGGCATATCCTGGTCAGCCTCGGCCTGATCCTGTCGTCGGCGCTGGGGCTTCTGGTCATGGCCGGCGAGGCGCGCGTTCTGCTGGCACCGCCACTTCAGGCCGAACTCACCGTGCGGGAATTCCCCTTGCCGCCTGACATGGGCGTCGATCCGGAGCGAGTGGCGGGCTTCATGGCCCGGGAGCTGCAGGAACGCCTCGATGACGATATAGCCATCCGCATGTCGCTGAAGCCGGACCTCGTCAAGAAGGTCAAGGATATCGTGCTGCCGCGCGTGATGAACGTCGTCGTCGTTCAGTCGATGATGCGTCAGATCCCCGAGTTGTCGCAGCTGCTGGACCTCGGGGCGTTCCGTCGCACCGTCAGCGGCTCGATCACCAGTGCGAACACCGCCGACGACGTGGCACTGACCGTGCCGGGCGCTCTCCTCGCCACCGTTGACGGCGAGAAGGTCAGGGTGACCAAGACCTCCACCGGGACGGCGGCGCTCGAACTCGGCCCCATGACCGCTGGGCAGAGCCGCCAGGTGACTCTGTGGCTGGACGACAGCGCGGCAGGGGTCGACCTCGGCCAGTCCATCCTCCTCGGCGCCGCCGCCGGCCAGCGCGGGCGTGTCCTGCTCTGGGGCGATAGCGGCTGGTTTGGTGCCGATATCGAGGCCCTGCGCTGGGGACGCTGGCTGGTGGGAGCGAATCTGGCGGCTATCCTGGCCTTCGGCCTCGCCAGCCTGGTCCTGCCCTTGCTGGCCCGCCGCCAGGACCGCACCGTTCCCGCAGAGGCCCAGCCGGCGAAGCCGGCCTGATGCGCACGCGGTAGCCCCCCAGTTGAAAGCGTTCAAGGGGCCGGCGCCGGCCCCGTCCAACCGCGCCTGTTACTGTGGCTTCTCGGGCGTGACGGGCGCCGCTTCCGTGCCGAAGGTCAGCATCCCGGGTTCGAACTGGAAGATGCGCTCGCCGACGCTCCCTGCTCCGCCGGGTCTGCCCTCGACCATGCCCATCTCGATCTCCTGCGCCAGGGCTTCGGCCGTCCCTTCGGGCAGCGCGCTCTCGGCATCGACCTTGCCCTGGATCTGCTCGCCCTGGGCAATCTTGCCCATCGCGTCGTTCACCTTGATCTTCAGGTCGTCGGAATAGGGCAGCTGGAAGGCACGCGGCTGCCCCGAAGGGTAGTTCTCCGCATCCAGCTTCTGCAGCCAGAGGAAGACATTGCCCTTCTCGCCCAAGAGCGGGCTTGGTTCGGTCACCTGGGCCCACAGCATGCGGAAGCTGGACGGGATCGGCCCGTCCGTTGGCAGGCCACGCAGTTCGCCGACGCTGCTGAAGGTCAGCGGGATGAGCGCCACGGTCGCCGCTGTCGCCAGCACTTTCAACACCCAGTGCAGCCGCGACAGCAGCAGGATATAGGCCAGCAGCGCCACCACCAGCGCATAGGCCGCCGTCAGGGACACGATCGTGAAGGTCATTCCGGGATCACTTGTCCTGTCGCTGCATCGACTGCGCCGCCCGGCCCGCCTTGCCGGCTGGTACCGCCACCTTTTCCACCGGTTGACCGCGTCAGCTCGACGAGGCTCTTGGGCGTGCTGATGACATTGACCACCTCGGGCCCCGCAAGGGTGAAGCGCACCGCGGTCTGTTCATCGCCCGTGCCCTTCATCTCCAGCGTCTTGTAGAAGATCACCTTCACCGTGGGATTCAGCTGTTCGACCTTCACCGTCACCGGCAGCGTCCCCGCGCCGTTGGCAATGTAGTGGACGACGTTGACGACGTATTCGCCATCCTGCAGGCCGCGGAAAGCCACGCTTTCCTGGTTCAGCGGATTCGAGATTTCCTTTCCGTCGAGCAGGATCACGTCCTTGAACATGCCCCGGTCGTCGCGCTCCAGGTTCATCAGCCCGCCTTCGCGCTGGTTGTACCAGACGATGTTGCCAGCCGGGTCTTCCACATAGGTATCCACGTCATCGGGGTTGTCGTCGGGCCAGGTCACGGTGATCATCATCTCGGCCTTCGGGTCGACCTTGCCCTCGTCGGCTGGCGCGTTGATCATCGCGAACGAAATGAAGAACATGAAGGTGATGGCCTTCAGGGAGTTGAACAGGAGCGCCGAGAATATCTCGAACTCCGGTTCCGGTTCCTCTTCAAACATTGCGCTCGCCCCGAGCCAGCAGCGGCAGCAGGGACACTTCGGTGAAGCTGACGGCCGTCTGGCTGATGTCGGTCACCAGTGCATCGGCAATGTTGTATTCCAGCCGCAGCAGGATGCCGCCAATCAGCCCGGCAATCGTGGTCAGCAGCGATACGGCCATGCCCGCGATCATCTGCTGCAGCGCGCCGCGCAGGGTGTCGACGTCGAAGTTCGACAGGTCGCCCATCGAGTTGAGCATCATGACGAAGCCGACCATCGTGCCCAGCATGCCGAGCTTGTAGAGAAGGTCGGCGCCATAGGTGCCGATCTTCGTGCGCCGGCGAAGGCTGGCGCCGAGGCTCATCATCAGCAGATGGGCATTGCCCTCCACTTCGGACGGGTGTTCGCGCGAGCGGATCAGATCGGACATGTAGCGGTCGATCATCATACCGCCCTGCGGCAGCTCGGGCACCTTCGTCGCTTTGGCCAGCGACTCCTTGATCTGCAGCGCCCGGCGGTATTCGCGCGCCAGCTCCACCAGGATCCACAGGCAGTGCCCCGAGAAGCCGACGTAGAGGACCGCGATCAGCACGGTGATCTTCGACTTGTCGGCGCCGAACAGATAGTCGAGCAGCCCGTAGTCGTAGGACACGACCGTAGCCACTGCGATCAGTGCCATTAGAAGCACCCATTTGAGCACCGCGTCAAAGGCCCCGCTGCGGCCCGGTGCCATGATTGCATCGCCAACTTGCGCCATCGTCCGTCCTATCGGTAACCGCCCGGGTTTTCGCGGCGGCGAAACACCCAGGGTTCTTCGAAGTATACGCCCAGCTGCCACAGCCCGACCCCGGCGGTGATCGCATCGGCCATTGCGGCGTCGTATTCATCGGATTGTTCGTGAAAGGGGAGCGCCAAGCCGGCCCTCACCATTTCAGCATTCAGATCCTGGCCACCGCTTTCGCAAACGCCGAAGCGGCGCCCGAACGGGTCCGGATCGCTCTTGTAGGTGCAGGTCACTTCACCGCGACCGGCCAACAGCTGCAGATGGCGAAACGCCACGCCGTGACACCCCCAGAGCCTGCCGTTCAGCTGGCAGGTCTGCGGCATTTCGGGGGCGTCGATGGCCCACAGGATCACGCGCTGCGTGCCGAACTTCAGGACGTCTGCATCGATCACCTCGGGCGTGCCGCGTATCCCGGTGTCCGTCGACTGGGCATGGGCCGGGCCGGTCAGGGCGCCGCCGAGGGCGGCAAGAGCCAGCACTGCCATTGAAAGGGCCAATGTCCTCAATTCGGCAATGCGTGGGAGTCGGCCTATATCAGAAGACAAGATCTGGCCCTTTCAAAACGCGGAGAGACCTGAAATGCGCATCGTGATGGCGATAGCCCTGATGGCAATGGCGAGCCCCGTCTGCGCTGACCAGGTCACTGACCTGATTGCCGGGACGATCAAGGAATGCCGGGGTTGCGACCTGCAGGGCGCCAATTTCAAGAAGGCCGATCTGGCCGGGGTCGACCTGACCGGCGCGAACCTGACGGACGCCACCTTCCACCGCGCCGACCTGCGCGGCGCGATCCTGACAGGCGTCACCGCCATCGGCGCCAATTTCAATCTGGCTGATCTGACCAGCGCCCAGATGGCCGAGGGCGATTTCACCCGCTCCATGTTCTACAGCGCTCAGGTGTCGGGTGCGGACCTTTCGGGTGCCAACCTGAGCGAGGCGCGGATGCAGAAGGTGCGCCTGACTTCGGCCAAACTCGTGGGCGCGGTGCTGGACCGGGCCGTCATCCGTGGCGCGGTCGGCAACAACGCCGACTTCAGCAACACGTCGATGACGGAGACCAACATGATCGAGGCGCATGTCAGCCGGAGCAGCTTTGCCGGGGCGGTCATCTACAATAGCGCGTTCATCGATGCCAAGGCCGGCAGCACGAGCTTTGCCAGCGCAACGATCTCGCTGACCGATTTCTATGGCGCCGACCTGCGCCGTGCGAAGTTTACCGGCGCTACCCTGGATGGAAACCGGTTCACCAGCGCGGCCACGGCCGATGTCGATTTTGACAGCGCCACCATGACCGGGAACTTCATGGCGGATGGACGGCCGCAAGACTGAGGTCATGGCGCCGCCTTCGGAGTGTAGGGCGCCAGGACTTCCTCGTAGCGCATCTGGCTTTCGAAATAGCCCTTGTTGACCTCCTGGGTCTCGCGACTGACGGCGCGCTGCCCCTTCTTGCGCAGGTAGGTTGCCTCGATCGCGATCCGTGTCAGGCCGTCAGGTGACGTCCCCGTACACAACTCGTGAAAGAACCGGTTGCCGACGGGCTGTTCGCCCTCCTTCATTGGAATATCGTTGCAGTTCAGCGACCATTGGCCGTACCGGGCCTTGAAATTGCGGATCAGTGTGTAGGCGTTGCGGCGGTCGAAATCGCTAGTTCGGTCATCCGTAGCGATCCGCCGGCCTTGCACGATGCCGGCCTCGTCGACGAGCAAAGAGACGATGACGGGCTGCGCATAGACCGACGTTCCGCCCTTGAGGAACTGGTATCCCACATCGAGCGCCAGGGTGATGTAGTCCTGTTCGTCGTCATAGGTGAAATTGACTTCGCGCAGGCCCGAGGCCTCCGGCGCACAGGTCATGTAGTCGTTGAACGAAGCGAGCTCCTGCCCCGGCGGGCCGCCGTCCGTGCCACAGGCGATTTCGCCCACGTCGCTGTCGCGCGCCTGCGACAGGGACTGGCCCAGTTGGACGTCCCAGATGGAGTAGACGGGTTCGATCTGTTCCTGACTCAGTGAGGGATGCGCCGAAAGGGCGAGGCTCATAAGGACGAGGAGAACCTGCTTGCGCATCGCGCAACTCACTTCAGGCTCCTGCAGGCAGCGGCGGCCGGGTTGGCGAACACATCGATGCATTCCTCGAAGGTCGGCAGTCCCCGGCCGATCATTTTGGCCTGCATGAAGGCGACGATGTTGGCGATGTCCTGTTCGCGCAGCAGCTTGCCGCGGTTGGGCGCGGTATCAGTGGCGAAGTCGGACAGGAGCATGCCGTAGCAGCGCCCGTCGCGGTAAGCGGCCCGGTCATGGTAGGGCATCTGGGTGGCGGGACGGCCGCATGAAATGACTTCTGTCAACGCGGCCTTGTCCAGTTCGCTCTCGCGCAGATTTGACCCGGTTGGCAAACGCATATCGATTCCCGTCCTGCCATCACCCGGCCAGCCATGACAGTTGACGCAACCGCCGAGGGTCAGAAAGACCACCCTGCCGCGCTCGGGGTCGCCGACTAGGTCAGGGAGCTGCTGCGCCCATGACGTGGGTACAGCCAAGGCCACAAGGGCAAGGGTGACAGCCACGACGCGGGCCAAAAACATGTCCGTTACTCAGGTCCAGGCAAGGGTCGGAAGACGAAAGGCCGGGCAACCGAAGCTGCCCGGCCCGAGGAGATGTAGGATCAGTCGGCCGTGAAGACCCACAGCATGTTGGCAGCCTGGTTGTTGTTCAGCTCGACGTTGTTGCCGGAGTTGCCAGCACCACCCAGGTTGCCGCCCAGAATGGCGACATACTGCTTGCCACCAACCGAGTAGGTCATCGGCGGAGCGCGGAACGCGGTGCCGACATTCGTCGACCACAGCGGTGCCAGCGTCTTGGCATCATAGGCGCCAAAGGTGCCATCGACCAAGCCCGTCCAGACCAGATCCGCCGTCGCCAGCACACCGCTGTTGTTCGGGTAGGTGGTGTTCTGCTTGGCGACGGACTTGCCCGTCGTGACGTCGATCGCGCTGATCGAACCCGTCTGGATACCCTGGGTTTCGAGGGTACCCCCGAGGAAGATCGCGCCGGGCACGACATCCTGCGGCGCGACTGCCTTGGTCGCAAGGTTGGAGCAGGCTTCAATGCCGGCGCCGTAGGCAACGCCAAGGATGGGGTTGTAGGCGGTGGGATAGTAGTTCACGCCACCCGCGTAGTGCGGGCAGTTGGTCACCCCGGCACCGTCACGACGCAGGACGCCCATGGCGTATTCCTGCAGCGACTTCGAGGGGTCATACTCCACCGGCATCCCGGTCTTGGGATCGATGCCCTTGGTCCAGTTCACCTCGTTCACATACTGGGCCGACTGGATGTACGAACCATTGGTCCGGTCGAGCGAGTAGAAGATGCCGTTGCGGCCGAAGTGCGAGAGCACCTTGCGGTCTTCGCCGTTGACCTTGGTATCCATCAGCAGCTGAATGCCGACTTCGTCATAGTCCATGTAGTCGCCGGGCGTGTACTGGAAGTGCCACTTCAGCGCACCGGTATCGGCGTCAAGGGCGATCGTGGAGTTGGAGTAGAGATTGTCGCCAGGACGGAATTCCGGGTCGAACATCGGAACCGGATTACCCGTACCCCAGTAGACGGTGTTTGACGCCGCATCATAGGAGCCCGACACCCACAGGGAGGCGCCGCCGGTCTTCCAGCAATCAGGGTTGCCGGCCTCTTCGCACTTCCAGGTTTCCGATCCGGGCTGACCCGGCTCCGGAACAGTGAAGAAGCGCCACAGCTCGTCACCGGTCTCGGGATTGAGGGCGGCAAGCCAGCCACGCGTTGCCCAGTCACCGTAGGACTGACCGACGAGAACCTTGTCTCCGACAACCTGCGGCGCGCTGGTGAAGCCTTCACCAGGTTCCGTCGCGACCTGCTTTTCCCAGGCGACGTCGCCGGTCTCGCTGTCGCAGGCTACGACGCGGCCATCGCTCAGCGCCGTAATCACGAGGTTGCCGGAGAGCGCAAGCCCACGGTTAGCCAGGAGCACGCCAGCGCTGGGATCCTTCTCGATACCCGTATCGCAGACCCAGAGGAGTTTTCCCTGCGTGCCCGACGACACGTCGATCTTGTAGGGCGTGCCCCACGGATCGCTGATGTACATGAAGCCGTTATCGACCAGCGGAGTACCTTCCATGTACCCGATGCCGAAGCCGGACGGCTCTAGTCCACCAATCGGTACAGCGAAGGCGAGACGCGTGCCGGCGACGTTGCCGGCATTGATCTGGTTCAAGCTGGAAAAGCGGTTGGAATCATAGTTCTTGTGGACCGTCAGCCAGTTTCCGGCTTCGGCCTCGGTTCCTGCGTTCATCAGACGCTCGGCCGTCACATCGTCCGCCCAAGCCGTCATCCCGCCCAAGGCCAGCACTGCTGTGCAGCACCCGGCCAAGAGTTTTGCCATTGTCATCGACTTCCTCCCTCAGAAGACAGATGCGACACACATCCGTTATTGTGGACGTTGGCACCCAATGCGCACGGTGGGTCCAATCCTCAATATTGGACATCCCAATTCGCCCTTGCCGAGACTCGGACGGGCCGGCGGGACCCAGCTCGGGTGCGCGTGGGATTGCGACCGCAGCACCGGGCACGCGTCTGACGGCCGCCTTCAGGCAGCCATGCGCACGACGAAAGGGAGTGCCGCAAGAGGTGTTGGTGAGGGCGAGGACGGCGTCTCGGCAACCCATCGCGCCCGCTTCACCGGGCTTCGACGTGGTCGTGGATGGCCCTCGGGACAACTGCACTCTGTCCAGACGGCGATACGGCAGGTTCGCGGGAGTGGATGCATTGGGGCGCGGCTCTTGCACGCAGCTGGGGCGCCATCGGGCAAGGGGTGGTCAACCGGCAGGCTCAGAGCCCGCGACACGGGTAGAAAATGACAAACCAGCGCCTCGGGGGAGGCGCTGGACCATAGGTTCACTGCAGGAATGCCTGGCCCGTCATCAAGGGACGACGGGCACTCCTCGGAACCGCCTCAGGCCTTGGGCTTGCGGATGAACAAGCCGCGAACCAGCGCCAGGAACGTCAGAACCCCGCCCGCTCCAAGCGCCAGCCAGTACCCGATCATGATGTCCGAGACCATCTTGACCTTGTTGCCAGTGCCAGAGTGGAGGATCGTCGACTTGCCAATGAAATTGGCCCCGGCCCACTCTGACCTCAGTGTTCCAAGTCCATACGCGATGCCGAGAACGGACATGTAGGACAGGCCCACAAACGCAATCAGCAGCACCGCAACGGGCAGGTTGATCGGGCCGATCGAAATCCGGCGAGTGAGGAAAAGGCTGGCAGCGAGAGCCAGCATGCAGACGCCAAGGTAGAACCACATGAAAGGCGCAAAGAACCCGGGCATCTCGAATTGCGCCGTGTCGGCATTGGCCCGCACCTGAGCCACCGCCTCGATGCCCCACGGGCGCAGCACCATGTCGAACTCGCCCTTCACGACGGCGACGTCGGCGCTCCACCACGGCTGGAACCATGAATAGACCATGAAAGCAGCGCCAGCGACAACCAGGACGCGGAAAATCCAGGCCCCTACATCAACATTGCCACGAGTGCTGCCCATCGCATCAGTCTGTACCATCATCCCCCCGCACCTGACTTGTCAGGCCTCTGGCTATCGTGTTGTAAATCCATGATAAAGTTGCCGATAATCGTCGGACAACATAGGGAACGTTAGCAGCGTCGTCTGTTTGAAAAGCCAATGAAGGACATTGGCAACTCTGGCTGAGCAGATTCCGGAGCGGGATTCCAGGCGCTTCTCCACGGCGAACGGGCCGGCTGGCCGCACCAGCCCGCCGGCAAGGCAGGTTCACCACACCAATGGGATCGATCGGCTATTTCGCGGGCATCGCGTGTGGCACGCGGGCCACGGCCGGGTCCTTGTCGAGGCGTGCCCGGTCGAAGTGTGGCAACTCCAGCACCGTGTCGCCGGGCACGTTGAGGCCATACTCGTGGCGGGCGAAGTCAGCTAGCCGACGATGGATATTGGCGTATCCCGCCAGCGTCATCAGGTGTTTGGGCATCGCCAGGACGATGTTACGGTCGAGCGCGGGAATGGCATAGACCCTGAGCCGCGAGCGCAGCGATTGCGGCAGGCTGGGAAGCAGCGACAGTGGCGTGTGGGCGGTCGCCAGTCCCTCGCCGACGATGTCGATGGCGGCCGCGTAGGTCATGGCCGAGAAGGCTGCCGTCGCATGCGGCAGGTGGGCGCGATACCAGGCGTCCGACGCGCCGCGCATGGGCACATTGGCATCGATTTCGACGTAGCGGCTGAGAGTGGGGTGGAGCTGGCTCGCCTTGGCGCCCTTTTGCAGAGCCTTTTCAACCATCTCGTGTGGCACGGTGGCCGGCACCGCAAGGACCAGCGGATCGCGGAACAGGCTGGCCACGCTGAAGGATGCCCGGTCCTCCTCCAGCGCTTCGTCATTCACGATGACGCAGTTGAGCCGGTGCAGCCGCAGGTGCTCGACCAGCTCGCCGCTGGTGACCGCGGAGGTCACCTCGAACTTGGCAAAGCCCGGCTCTTCGCTGGCGATGCGCCCCGCGGCGGCGAGGAAGCGTCCGCGCAACGTCGGGATCACCCCCATCCTGAGGAAGATGCGGTTGTCGACATAGCGCTTCTCGTGCTCGTCGATGGCCTGGTCGAACTTGCGCAGCAGGTCGTCGGAGAACTTGAACCAGAACTCACCCGACGGCGTGAGGCTTACAGCGCCGGTGCGGTTGCGATTGATCAACTGGACGCCTAGCCGCTCCTCGAGCTTGGCTAGTTGCTGGCTGATCGATGGCTGCGACAGGGCCACGCGGCGTGACGCCTTGGTGATCGAGCCGGAAATGACGACGGCGCGAAAAATCTGCAGCTGCTTGAGCATGATATCCATCGTCTCCCCCCAAGGGCCGATGTCATCACAATACGACGAATTGGGTAACCCGATCGAATGTCTTAGTTACATTGTAACAGGAACGTGAGCCGGGGGGCTGCGTCGCCGCGCCCCCCGAAGTGCGTTCACGGCGCCGGCGCCGGCGGAACGTAGTTCGGCGAGAAGGTCAGGAGATAGGCGATCAGGTTGGCCTCGTCCTCTTCCTTCGGCAGGCCGGCAAAGGCCATCTTGGTGCCGGGCACTACGTCCTTGGGCTTGCGCAGGTAGGGCTTGAGGCTTTCCTCCGTCCAGACCAGGCCGCCGGCTCCAGCCTCGATCATGGCCTTGGAGTACTTGTAGTCCGGCGCCGTGCCCGCCGTGCGGCCGAAGACATCGTTGAGCTGCGGACCGACCTTGTTCGTGGCGCCTTCGCCGACGGCGTGGCAGGCCATGCATTTCTTGAAGACCGTGGCGCCGGCGTCAGCGTCGCCGGCGGCCAGCACCGGCGTTGCCGCCATTGCCAGGACGATCAGGGAAACAACCCATTTCATACTTTGTTCTCCTCGGAAGCCGATTGATGCCGGCTACAAGTGACATATTCCATGCCGACCCGAAGCGTTCCGAGTCAAGCGAGCCGCAGGCAACATGGCGTCGCAGGGGGCCGGCTCAGTCGGGATGGGCTCCCCGCCGGATCTGCCGGATGCCGAGGAAGACCAGGAGCAGCACGACGGGCGCCGAGATGGCCAGCATGGTGCCCTTGGAGGCCGGCAGCCAGGTGTGCAAGCCCTCGTAGAAATACCCCAGCACGCCTAGCGCATAGTAGGAAATGGCGATGATCGACAGCCCCTCGACGGTCTGCTGCAGGCGGAACTGGCTCCGCGCGGTCGCCGACAGGCCGTCGAGCACGGACTGGTTCTGCACCTGGATGGCCAGTGACATGCGCGCATCCAGCAGTTCGATCGAGCGCTGCACCTTGTCGGTCAGCGCCCCCAGGCGCTTCTCCATGGCACGACACGTGGCGATGGCGGGATGCCCCCGGTTGGAGATGAAGCGCTCGATGGTGGTAAACTCACCGATCGCCGCCTCCCGCAGGCGCCGCAGCCGGTTGTCGAGCAGGTCGGCATAGGCCTGGGTCGCGGCAAAGCGGAAGCTGGTATCCTCGACCGTGCGTCCAACCTCGCTCGACAGCGCATGCAGGCCCGCCAGCGTGTCCTGGTGTTCCTGCGCCGACCGGCTGAGGCCGATCGTCTGGATGATGTGCGTCAGCCGGTGCTCATATTCGGCCACCCGGCCGCCCAGTGCCCGCGCCAGCGGCAGGCCCAGCAGGGCCATGCTGCGATAGGTTTCGATCTCGAGAAGGCGCCGCACGATGACGCCGCGCCGCAGGTCGCCGCAGCCGCCGGTGGCGACTTCGAAGCGGACAAAGCGGTCGGCTTCGAGGCGGAAGTCGGTCGCTGCCTCGGCCTGTCCGTCGAATATGGTGGAATAGCACATGCTGAGCGGGCTGAAGCCGGAGAGCGCCGGCTCCGCAATGCGCCCTCCGGCCGTCAGGTCGATGCGGGTGGCCGAGATCACCGGCAGGCCGGCATGCAGTTCGAGCCCGATCCCCTCCGGTGCGCCCACCTGGTCGTCGATCGGCGCGGACCAGGTCAGGGTGGCAAATTCGTTGTGGAGCTCCCAGGTCACCACGCGACCATCCTGCTCGAACGTCAACTGTCGGGCCCAGGGCGGCCCGTCGGCCGGAATACCCGCGACCTGCATCATGCGCCCATGCAGCGCCCTGAGGTCGTCACCCGTCCCCTGTGCGCTCATGAAGGCCAGTCGACGGACCCGGCACGGGGCAGCCATCGGCAGAACGGGACGCGCATGCGTCTCTGCATCGATCAGTCGCCGGTCGGCATGTTCTGTCCAGTGCATCGTGGTCCCCCAGGTTGCTTCACCCTGTTGCGGCGAGGGGAGGACAGGCAATCACCCTTTCGTCGCGCGCCGGCGAACGCTCAATGGGGTTTGCTATGCGTTGTATTGGCTAGGCTGCGAACAGCACGATAGCTCCGCGCTGGCGGCGGCTAGTGCTTGCTCAGTGCCTCTGCCGCGAACGTCAGCGCATTCTCGACCGCGCGAATTTCCACCACGATCGGCCCGACGCGTGGATCGGCCTCCCAGGCCCCATAGCCGCGCAGCTTCGCAAGTTCGGCCAGTTCCTCGGCCCGCCGGCCGACGATGTCGGCTGCCGTCCGGGCCTCGCTCAGCGCATCGGCGCGCACGGTCTGCGGCGTGCGTGGGTTGGAGGCGAGAACCTGCAGCCGCTTGGCGTTGGAACGCCACTGGCGTGCGAACTCCTCCGCCCGCTTCAGGCGAAAGACCACCTGCGTTTCGCTGAGACCCGTTGCCCCCATGCCGCCCCCCTCATCACCACCATCGAATCAGTCTCGCCGAGAGTCAATTTGGCGCGACGTTTTTGATGCGAGTTGGGCGCATAAGTGCTGCAATCGAGGCAGGAAACCGGTCAGCCGACCCGTTTGAGGTCTCCCAGCAGGGTCGGCACCAGTTCGCTCACCGTCGGATGCACGTGCATGGTGCGCTTGATCGCCTCGTAGCCGACCCCGTTGGCCATCGCGTCGATCAGCGAATGCACCACTTCCGTGAGGTCAACCGGTGGGAACCGACATGCCATCGGCACGGTTCATGGCTCGCCTGCACGGCGGACGCTTCGCGACGCCGCACCGGTTCTGCTAGGGTTGCAGCATCCGCAGTGTTCCATGGGGTTCCGACTATGCCTGGCAAGTCTAAACCGGCCGACACCGCCGCGATCGTCAGCGACGACGCCATCCGTCAGCGCGCCTATTACCTCTGGGAGGCTGATGGCCGCCCCGATGGCCGCGGCGACCACTACTGGCACCTCGCCCACGAGGAAGCGACCAGGGCGCTCGTTCAGGAAACCGGCACGCGCACCGCCAGGGCCAGCAAGGGCAGGAACCCGCTGGAAATGCTGCCTGAGGTCAAGGCCGGCCAGAAAGCCAACAAGGCCAGGGTGAAGGCGGGCGAGAACAAGCCGGCCAAGAAGGCCAAGCCTGTCGAGGTCAAGCCCGCGAAGAAGCCCCCCAAGCCCAAGGCCGCCGTCCAGAAGCCGCTTTAGGCACCAGGCGAAGCTTGGCGTCGGGGGCGGCATCAGCACCGCCCCCCGAAGCGCAGATCAGTCGAGCGCCGCGACCGCGATCACTTCCACCTTCAGCGACGGATGCGCGAGGCGGGCTTCGATGCAGGCGCGGGTCGGCGGGTTGGCGGGGTCGATCCAAGCATCGTAGACGGTGTTCATCGCGGCGAAGTCGCCGATATTGTTGAGGATCACCTGGATCGTCAGCAGCTTGGACTTGCCGGTCCCGGCCTGCGCCAGCAGCTTGTCCACCGCCGCCAGCACTTCGGTCGTCTGCTTCTCGATCGTGCCGCTATAGTCGGCGGCCACCTGGCCGGCGAGGTAGACGGTGTTGCCGTGGACCACGGCCTGGCTCATGCGCTTGCCGGCCTCGTAGCGGGTGATGCTCATCAAAATGCTCCCTTGGAATTGCAGGCGCCTGCTTACAGCCCCCCGCCCCTCCGGCAAAGCCCGAAATCACGCCTCGACGACGCGCCGCATGGCCGCCTCCCAGCGGTCGATCTGCCCGGCCGGGTCGAGCAACCCACCCGCTGCCGCCACTACGGCCGGCGCCATGTCCCGCACCGCCTCGACATCGAGCCCCCGCAGCGCCACCACCACGTCCCCAGGCGACCCGAGCGGCAACACGAACCCGTTGCGCCCCGGCGTGACCATCTCCGGTATTCCCCCGATCGGTGCCGCCAGCACCGGCACATGATGCGCAAACGCCTCGATCACTACCGTCGGCAGCGTATCGAACACCTGCGATGGCACCACGCAGAGGTCGATGCCGGCAAAGAACGGCGCCTTGTCGCCCACCCAGCCCAACCAGCGGATGCGCGGATCGTCGTACCGCTGCCTGAGCGCCGCCTCATAGTTCGCCTCGCCCGTCCCCGCGATGTCGAGCGTCGCGTCGATCCCGGAGGCAACAAAGCCCGCCAGCAGCGCCTCTATCCCCTTGGTCGGCACCAGTTGCCCGATGAACCCGAGCCGCAGCGGCCCGTCCCGCCGCGCTGGCACCGGCACCGCCACCGGCAGCGCCGACGGGATTACTTCGGTCGGCACATCCCGGAACATTCCAGCCCGGAGATGCAGGTCAACGATCGCCCGGCTCAGCCCGACAACCCCCGCCAGCGTTCGCGACAATCCCGGATACGGCCAGCGCAGCACGCTGCGCGCCATCGCCCCCGCCGACCCCGGCGGCGCGAACAGCGCCTTGAGGCTCGGGCTCAACAGATACGCGTCGCACACCCGCTGCAGCACCGGCACCCCGGCATGCTTCGCTGCGGACCATGCCGATACGGAAAACCCCGCCAGCAGGTCACTGAGCAGCAGGTCCGGCTTCAGCTCGGCAATAGCCCGCCGCACCAGCCGATAGCCGCCTGGATTGAACGCATCGAGCCCATGCCAAGCTGCCCGCGCCAGCCGCCCATGCGGCCTGAGTGGCAGCGCGGGGTAGAGGTTGGGGATGCGCCGCCGCAGCACCCGGACGCCGGATGGCGTCACATAGTCTGCCGCAGTGCCGCCCACCGTCAGCACCACCATCTCGTGCCCGCGCGCCGCCAGCGCATCGCAGATCGCCGCGAGCGTGATCTCGGCCCCACCGATCACCTCCGGCGGATAGAGCGCGCTGACGACCAGAACCCTCATTGCACCCCCGGCAGAGGAAATCGCTTCTCGACCCCCAGCCGCCCCGCCTCGCCCGCCGCCATCGCCTCGCGCAGCAGCGCCAACTGCCGCTCCCGCCCCCGCGAAAACAGCCGCAGCAAGCCGAGCACCGCCGCCCGGTTCAATCCATGCACGAAGCGGTTCCGCCGCAACCGGTGCACATCGATGAACGCCTCGTTGCGCGCACCGTAGAACAGCCGGAACTCGTCGCGCATTTCGAGCCACAGGCGCACCGAGAACACGCCCGCCCCCACGTCGCCGCTGCGGTCCATGTCCTCCATCACGAGGTTAGTCGCAAGCACCACCCCACCGGCCTGCATCGTCCACTCCGTGTCGTCGGCGTAGAGCACGAACGCCGGGTCCGGCAGCCCGATCCGCTCGACCAGCCCGCGCGTCACCATCAGGCCGCCATAGCCGGCGCTCCGCATCATCACTTTCGAGCGCACCGCCGGCGGCCCCACAACCCGCCGCCACAACTTCCCCGGCAGATCGAACAGGTGAAATCCGAGGCACGAATCCGCCCGCCGCGCCACAATCCCCCGCGCCTCGGCCCAATAGAGCCGCGGCCGGTACGCTGCCACCGCGTCCGCGCCGATCGCCAACAGCCCCTCGATCACCCCGGGCCCCGGCAGGTTGTCGTCATCGAGCAGCAACACCCGCGCATTGCCCGGATCGTCCAGCGCCGCCTTCAGCCCCGCCGCAAACCCCACCGCCGATCCGCCATTGCCCAGGAGCTCGACGATCCGCGGCACCCGCTTCAGCCCCGCCGCCCGCACCAGCCCGCCGTTGCCGTTGGCCACCACGATCCACTCGCGCACCGCTGCATCGCCCGCCAGCATCTCGGCCTGCCGCTTGAGGAACCCGATCCGCTCGCCGTAGCTCACTGTCACCACCGCCAGCTCAGCCAAGCTTCCGCCCCACCCCGATGAGCCGCGGCGGCACCATCACCGCCCGCTGCTCAAGCACCGCGAACCCATCGAAAAACACCTCGCGCATCGCCTGCTCGCTGAACCGGTAGTAGTCGCCGGGATGGTCATGCACCTGCAGCACCGGCGTACTCGCCGCCACCCCAGAGAGCCACGCCGACCGCACCATCCGACCGAGGACGCCAGCCAGCTTCGCCCCCGGTGACTGCCCCCGCACATAGCCCGGCACCCCGAGCATCGCGATGCCGCCCACCCGCAGCATCCGCCGTATCTCCCCCAGTGTCAGCCAGAACTTCGGATCATGCTCCAGCACCGCATTGCACAGCACCAGGTCGAACGAGCCATCTGCGAACTCCGGCATCGCATTGGCATTGCCGCCGACGATCTCGAACCCGCCGAACCGCGACGGCCCGTCGAGGTTGATCCCCACCCGCCGCGCCGCCGCCAGTTCCGGCAGCGCCAGCAGCGTCGAGGCATCCGGCACCGCGCCCACTTCCAGCACCGCGGCACCCGGCGGATACCGCCGACACAGCGCGGCAAACTCGGCGTGGACCCGGTCATGCATCGTCGTAGCCCAGTGACTTGAGCAGTGGCCGCCCATAGCTCGCGATCCGCACCCGCCGCCACCAAGGCTGTCGCCGGAACTTGCCGATCCCCTCGAGGCTCACCTCGCCGCGCACCTCCGCAATCCCCGCTTCCGGCTGCGGCGCCCCGGCAAACTCCAGCACCCGCGCCGCCTCGGCCTCGAACACCCGGCACAGCGCCTCGTAGCGCACCTCGCAGTAGCGCTCGCGCAGCATCGCCCCACAACGCCGCCCCAGCGACACCGAATTGCACCAGTGCTGCATGTTGTAGCGCGGCGCATCGAGCCGATAACCGATCCGCGCCATCGTTCCGTAAGCAAGGCCGCGCCAGTGCCCCACCCCGACCGCATCGACGTAGACCTTCTGCCAGAACGGCTCCACCGGCGCGACATGGTCCGAAAACGCCACGTCCCGTCCATCGCGGATCAGGTGCACGTATCGCGCACCGGGAAACAGGAAGTCGATCAGCGGCAGCGCATAAACCGTCTCGCAGAGCTTCCACCCCCAGGGCTGCACGCCGTCATGCCCCCGCAGGTGGTCGGCGAACACCCCCTCGACGAGCCCGAGCAGCGCCCCATCCACCGGCCGCGCCGTGTCCCACAGCGCCGAGGCATCGGGGTAATGGTGCTCGACGAAATACTGCACCAGCTTCAGCACGGGCAGCGTATCTTCCGAAGCGTTGCGCTCTGACCCCATGAACACGCCCGCTTCGCCGAGCAGCCGCGCCAGCAGCCGGCTGCCCGAATGCGACTTGTTGAACACCACCACCGGCGGCGGCAGGGCGGCAAGCTGGTCTCGCAGTTCAAGCAACGTCCGGGCGGTCATCGCCCCATAGGCACCGCCACACCCGATGGCCGCAACTGCCGCGCACCGATGTCCCCGCTGATTTCGCCGGCAAGGGACCTAAAATAAACCATGCCGCGGGCTGGCCCCGGCACGGGTCGATACGTAAGTGAAAGTCTGCACAAATCGAGATAAATACCAGCTTATTGTGACACCGACTGACGCTCTTACCTGTAAAAATTAGTTAACGCGACGTTCAATCTGAAATCTACGTCAACCGATTTAAGAATTTTGTTGCAGCTTTTGCCTGCCATGATAGCGTAGAATACTTCGAGAAGGTGAGTTTAAAGCCATGGCTATATTCACAGAAATTTTGACGTCGCGACGGACCGTCATACAAAAACAGCTCCTGTGTCCGTGGCTTGTCTTGCCGGGCTCATGCCGGTAGCCACCGCCCACGCCCAGGATCTGTCGAGCTACGCCGTCCTTGCCGGCTCGACCATCACCAATACCGGCGCTACCACCATCACCGGCAATATCGGCCTCAGCCCGGGCACCTCGTTCACCGGCCAGGGTTCAGTTACTGTCGATGGCGAGGTCCATGTGGCCGATGCCGTAGCCGTGCGGGCCAAGAGCGACCTGACCTCCGCCTTCAACGTACTGATGGGCCTCACCACCACCGAGCCCCCGATGTCCGGAGACCTGGGCGGCCTGACGCTGTTCGCCGGCGTCTACTCCTTCGCCGACACCGCCGGCCTGACCGGCACTCTCACCCTCCAGGGCGACGAGGACGACATCTTCGTCATCCAGGTCGGCTCCAGCCTGACCACGGCCAGCAACTCCGCCATCGAGCTGGTAGGCGCAGTGTCGCCATCCAATGTCTTCTTCGTCGTCGGCTCGTCCGCCACGCTCGGCACCGGCACCAGCTTCGTCGGCCAGATCCTGGCCCAGGCGACGATCACCCTCAACAGCACCGCCACCATCGACTGTGGCGCGGCTCTCGCCCAGACCGGCGCTGTCAACCTGAACAACAACGTCATCAACGTCTGCACCTTCACCACCGATGCGGAGGAAATCGCCGATATCCTCGGCGACGACATCACCGGCAATGGCGGTTCGATCACCGACGCGATCGCTGAGTACGTCACCAATGGCGGCACCCTGCCGCTAAGCTTCCAGCTGCTGGCCCTCCTCTCTCCCACCGAACTCGCCGATGCACTCGAGCAGCTCTCGGGCGAACTCGGCACCGAGGTCGCGCCCTCCGGCACGCAGGGCATGGATTCCTTCCTCGATCTGCTGCGTGGCAACCACGGCGACAGCCGCGCCCTGCTTACCAGCTACGACCAGCCCACGGCCGGCGGCACGGTGAGCGTCATGGGCTACGCCGCGGCCGCTGAACCGGCCGGCAGCGACGCGTTCGACGGCTTCGATGGCGTGGTCCAGCCGCGCCGCGATGGCGAATGGACCGCCTGGATGAGCGGCTATGGCAACCGTACCGAGGTCGATGGCGACGCCGGCACCGGCTCGCACGCCACCACCTCGACCGCCTATGGCGTGGCCGTCGGCTTCGAGCGGGCCGTCGGGGCCGACGCCATGGTCGGCGTTGCCGTCTCCGGCGGCGGCACCAGCTTCAATCTCGAGGACGACCTCGGCAGCGGCAGGAGCGCCGTGCTGCAGGCTGCCCTCTATGCCCGGTCCACCTTCGAGCAGGCCTACGTCGCCGGCGCAGTCGCCGCCGGCTGTCACCGCGTCTCGCTCGACCGCACCCTCACCTTCGCCGGCACCGACCACTACACCGCCGAGTTCGATGCCACCAACTTTGCTGCCGAGATCGAGGTTGGCTATGATCTGGGCTGGTTCACGCCCTACGTGGCGCTGCGCGGCCAGGCCTTCTCCACCCCCGGCTACTCCGAGGTCACCGAGTCCGGCGCCTCCACCTTCGCCCTCGACTACGACGCCGGCCTTGCACTCTCGCTGCGCACCGAGATCGGCGCCCGCGCCGACTGGGTGACCGATCTCGACGACGGCGGCACGCTGAACCTCTACGCCAGCGCCGCCTGGGCCCACGACATGCGCTCGGGCTACGATGCGGTGGCCGAGTTCCAGATGATGCCGGGTTCCTCGTTCACCGTTGCCGGGGCCACCCCCAATGCGGATAGCCTGCTCGCCACGGCAGGCGCCGAACTGACCACCGGCAGCGGCGTCAGCCTTGGCAGTTCGGTCCAGGGAGAGTTCTCCAACAATGCGCTCAACTACGGCGGCACCGCGAGCGTGTCCTACCACTGGTAAGCCGCCGGCGCGGCCAATACGGCGATAGGTACAATGCCATCTTGTTCTCGGCCCCGCCGGAAAGTCGAGAGGCCTAGCTGTTGGGGCATGAGCCCCATCAGCACTGCCGTCCGCCTGCTCCTCGCCCTGTGCCTCTGCTCGGCGCTGGCGGTAACGCCAGCCATCGCCGGCACGGTGGTGACCTATATGGCAGCCGGCGAGACGGGTTCGATCATCGTCGAAACCTCCACCCGGCGGCTCTATTTCATCATCGGCAATGGCAAGGCCGTCCGCTACCCGGTCGGCGTGGGCCGGGCGGGGCTGCAGTGGACCGGCATCTCGTCGATCGAGCAGCGCTTCACCGAGCCCAACTGGATCCCGCCCGCCGCCATCCGCTTGGCCCAGCCCGACCTGCCCGCGATCATCGCCGGTGGCGCCCGCGACAACCCGATGGGCGCGGCCGCCTTGACCCTCGTCGGCAGCAACTACGCCATCCACGGCACCAACCACCCCGGCTCGATCGGCGGTTTCGTCTCCTACGGCTGCATCCGCATGTCGAACGCCGATATCCTCGACCTCATGGCCCGCGTCCGCGTCGGCACCCGCGTCGAAGTCCGGCTCTGAGCGGAAGTCGGCTGACTGATCCTGCCGGTATCCCTACCGCCGTCGCGCCGAGATCATCGCGATGCTGACCCCGGCCATCGTCACCAGCGCCATGCCGGTGATGGTCAGGGCGTCGGGAATATGCCCGAAGATCACCCAGCTCAACAGCCCGACCCAGAGCAGTTGCATGTAGCCGACCGGCGCCAGCAGCGAGGCCGTCGCCTCGCGGTGGGCCGCGGTGAACAGGTAGTGGCCCAGCCCCGCTGAAACGCCCTGGCTGGCAAACATCAGCAGGGTGGGGAAATCGGGCGTCGGACCCGACCAGGACCAGGGCAGGGTGACGCCGAAGCAGACCGCCCCCACCAGCGCCGTATAGAACAGCATGGTCAACGTGCTTTCGGTCCGCGCCAGCACCCGTGACAGCAGGTAGTAGACCACCGAGGTCGTGACCGCGATCAGCACGAAGATGACGCCGAAGAAATCGAGCCCTCCGCCCGGCCGCACGATCAGCAGCACGCCCGCGAAACCCAGCACCGCGGCGAGGACGCTCGCTGCCGCCACCTTCTCGCCCAGCACCGGCCCGGCCACCAGAACCACCAGCATGGGCGAAAGGAAGACGATCGCTACCGATTCCGGCACCGGCATGCGCTGGAAGGCCAGCCCGATGCCCAGCGTCGATACCACGAGGCAGGCGCTGCGCAGCAGCACCAGCCCGGTGCGCTCGGTCTTCAGCAGGCGCGTTCCCATGCGCGGCAGCAGCAGCGCCATCATCAGCACCAACTGGACGATGTAGCGCATCGCCGCGACCAGCGGCACCGGGTACTCCGTCACCAGCAGCTTGGTGACGATGTCGTTGCCGGCAAACAGCAGCACCGATGCCATCACCATCAGCACCCCGATCAGAGGCCGGCCATCGGGCTGGGCCGGAACCGGCACCGGCTCGATAAGCCCGGCCTCGGAGACCTCCAGCGCTTCGCGTTTGCTCATCGGGTCGCCGTGCTCCGGGCGTGCCAGTTGCCGTCGCTACATCGTGATCCCGCCATCGACGACGAAGTTTGCACCGGTGGCGTAGGCGCTCTCGTCGCTCGCAAGGTAGACGGCGATGTGCGCCATTTCGTCGGCCGAGGCCATGCGGCCGATAGGCTGCCGTGCGACGAACGTCTTCCAGACCTGGTCATGGTCGCCAAGCGCCTTGGCGCGCTCGTGCAGCGACGGGCTGTCGACGCTGCCGGGGCAGATCGCGTTGCAGCGGATATTGTGCTTCATGTAATCGAACGCGATCGACTTGGTCAGGCCGATCACCGCCGCCTTGGTCGACATGTAGCTTACCCGGTTCGGCACGCCCTTGAGCGAACTGGCCACCGAGGCGATGTTGATGATCGAGGCGCCGCCCTGCGCGATGAACGCTGGCAGGAACGCCTGGCTCAACACGAACATCGGCGTCACGTTGATGTCGAAACTGCGCTGCCAGTCGGCAAGCTCGGTGTCGCCCAGCATGCCCTGATGCACCCAGCCCGCGCCGTTGTAGAGCACGTTGACGCCGTAGTGCCGTTCGGCCGCCGCGCGCAGCGCCGCGCTGTCGGTCACATCGAGCGCATAGGTCTCGTGGCCGCCCGAGATGGCGGCCAGTTCTTCGCCCTTCTTCGCGATGCCGGCCGCGTCGCGGTCCGTCGCGATCACCCTTGCACCTTCACGGGCAAAGGCCGTGGCGCAGGCGCCGCCGATGCCAGCCGCCGCCGCGGTCATGAAAATGGTCTTTCCGTCGAGCCGGCCCATGGTGTCCTCCCCGTTCCCTGGCGCCAGCACCTCGCGCGCCTGGCAAGGCTTTGGCAAGGCGGAAGAAAGTCGGTCCGTTCGATTGTTGCGGCAAACGTCCTCGGCTAACATGTCAGCAATGGGTCCAGGAGTGACCCTGGGGAGTGAGCATGGGTTCCGACAGCTGGGAAGCGCTGCTTCCGCCGATGTTCGCGTCGGCCGGCATTGCGGTCGCCGGTCCGCTGCGTGTCGAGCCGCTCACCGGCGGCGTGTCCTCCGACATCGTGCGCGTTACGCTCTCCGATGGCCGCGAATTCTGCGCCAAGCGCGCCCTCTCCCAGCTCAAGGTCGCCGCCACCTGGGAAGCGCCGCTCGAGCGCAACCACTACGAGATCGCCTGGCTCCGCCGCGCCGGCAGCATCGTCCCCGGCGCCGCCCCGCAGGTCATCGCCGAGGATCGCGCGCACGGCATCGCGCTGCTCGAATACCTGCCGCCCGCCGACTACACGCTGTGGAAGTCCGACCTGCTCGCGGGCAAGGCCAACCCCGACGTGCCACTCCGCGTCGCCGATGCGCTGGGCCGCATCCACGCCGCCACCCTCGACGATGCGAGCGCCGCCGCCGAATTCCCCACCGACCACCTGATCGACGCCCTGCGCTTCGACCCCTACCTGCGCAGCATCGCCACCCGCTATCCGGACCTGGCGCCCGGCATCCTCGCCGTCATGGAGCAGTCGCAGTCGACCCACCTCGCGCTGGTGCATGGCGACGTCAGTCCCAAGAATATCCTCGTCTCCGTCCATGACGGCCACCCGGTGCTGCTCGATGCCGAGTGCGCCTGGTATGGCGATCCGGCCTTCGACGCCGCCTTCTGCCTCAACCACCTCGTGCTCAAACTTATCCACCTCCCCGATCTCGCCCCCATACTCTTCGAGCAGGCGGGAGGGTTCGCACGGACATGGCTGGCGCATTTCCCACCCGCGTTGCGGCCAGAGATCGAGGCTCGCACCGCAGCGCTGCTGCCCTGCCTGATGCTCGCCCGCGTCGACGGAAAGTCGCCGGTCGAATATCTGGTGAACACTGCTCGCGACACGGTGCGCCTATTGGCCATCCCGTTGATCCGCCAGCCACTCTCCAGCGTCGAAGCGACGCTGGACGTCCTTCAGAACTCGTTCAGAAACCATTCATCATCAGGTCAATTCCGTGACTGAAATCGTATCGACCAAGGCCCGCCAGGTCTGGGACTCGCGCGGCCGCCCCACCATCGAAGTCGAGGTGCACCTCGCCTCCGGCGCCAACGGCCGCGCCATCGCCCCCTCCGGCGCCTCCACCGGCAGCCGCGAAGCCCTTGACCGCCGCGACGGCGGCAAGCGCCTCGGCGGCTACGGCGTCAACGGCGCCATCGAAGCCGTCAACGGCGAAATAGCCTCGGAACTCCAGGGACTTGACGGCCTCGACCAGTTCAGGTGCGACGCGGCTCTGATTGCCCTCGACGGCACCGCCCAGAAGACCCGGCTCGGCGGCAACGCCCTCGTCGCCACCTCGTCGGCCATCGCCTGGGCCGCCGCGAGCGAGCGAAAAATCGCGCTCTGGCAACACCTTAGGACCCTCGCCGGGCTCGATGCCGCTGCCGCGCACATCCCCGCCCCGATGATCCAGATCTTCGGCGGCGGCCGCCACGCCGGCAACCGCATCGACGTGCAGGACTACCTCGTCATCGCCACTGGCGCGACCTCGTTCGTCGAAGCCACCGAGTGGATCGGCGAAATCTACATCGCCGCCGCCAAGTCGATGCAGGCGGCCGGAAAGTTGAACGGCGTCGCCGACGAAGGCGGTGTCTGGCCCGACTTCCGTGCCAACGAAGACGGCCTCGAACTGCTTGTAAAAGCTATCGAAACCGCCGGCTTCAGGCCCGGACGCGACGTCGGCATCGCCCTCGACATCGCCGCCTCGTCCTTCTACGTCGATAACCGCTACACCCTTGCCCTCGAAGGAAAATCCCTCGACACCTCGGGGATGATCGACCTCCTGGAGCGCTGGGTGGCGGACTACCCGATAGTCTCGCTCGAGGACCCCCTCGCCGAAGACGACGATGATGGTTTCGTCGAGATCACCCGACGTCTCGGGACCTCCGTACAGATCGTCGGCGACGATTATTTGACCACCAGCAGCGCCCGAATTACCCATGCCGCCGGTTTGAATGCGTGTAATTCCGTGTTGCTCAAATCGAACCAGTGCGGCACGGTAACTGAATTGATTCAGGCGAGCAGCCTCGCTCGCTCCCTTGGCTGGAATACTATACAGTCAGGACGATCCGGTGAGAGCGAGGACGTTACACTGAGTCATCTAGCGGTCGGTCTGATGTCGGACCAGATCAAGGTTGGGTCGATGACCCGCTCTGAACGCACCGCAAAGTGGAATGAAGTCATCAGGATTGCGGAGGGCGTCGCCGCAACTGGTTACTGGGGTTTTCGCGTCCCGTAGCAAAGCTGCGGGAAGCATTGAAGGTCGGGGGACTTTTTGGACGGCAACGGCAAGAAGAACACGAACCGCCCGGTTCGTGTGGAAGACGTCGCACGTGTCGCCGGGGTTTCGCCCATCACGGTATCGCGCGCGCTATCCTACCCCGAAAAGGTCAGGGAAGACACCCGGAGGAAGGTCGCCGAGGCCGTGGCCCAGACCGGCTACGTGGTCAACAGCTTCGCCTCGAGCCTGCGCTCCGGCCGGTCGTCGGTGGTCGCGGTGTTCTCGTCCAACGTGCGCAACCCACACTTCGCCAACGTTCTCCTCGGCTGCACCGAAGTGCTGGAGGGCAACGGCTATCAGTTGCTGACCGCGCGCGTTGGAGAAAGCGCCGAGGAGCAGCGCCGCCTGATCGCGTCGATGACGCCGTTCCGTCCCGCAGCCATGCTGTTCACCGACCTGCTGAAGCCGGAACTCGATCGCAGCATCGTCTCCTCCGCCGGCATCCCTGTCGTTGAAATGTGGGACCAGCGAACCGACCCGATCGATATGCTGGTGACCATGTGGGAGGAAGAAGCCGGTCGAACCATGGGGCGCCATTTCGCCGAACGCGGGTTTACCCGGATTGCCTATGCCGGCTTGCTGTTCGAACGAGGCCGGCGGCGACTGGAGGGCTTCCGTGCCGCGCTGGGGGAAGTCGGCCGCGACTGCGAGCTCGTTCTGAGCTTGACGGAGGGTTGGCAGCCAGAGGCAGGAGCAGCCGCGTTCGATGAAGTGCTGGATCGCCTGCCCGGCTGCGACGCCATCCTCTTTGGCAGCGATATTCTTGCAGCAGGCGCTCTATCGGCAGCCCGCCGCCGGAAAATCAGTGTTCCGGCGGATATTGCCATTGCCGGCTTCGGAGATATCCCGGTTGCGGCCCATCTCGATCCTCCACTGACCAGCCTCGAAGTGTCTTCGCTTGAGATGGGTCGGAAGGCCGGACAAATGCTGCTGGGCAAGCTGCGTGGACATGAGATCACCGAGCGGATCGTCAACTTTCCGGCCGTTCTCCACGCCCGCGACAGTACCGCGAGATAGCCGGAAGGTGGCGTGACACCCCATTGCGACCCAATCCGCCGATGTCTATCATCTGCGCCGATACGATCCTCCCCCATGAGAAGGTATATCTGCCCACGCCGCGCGGATTGGGCTACAGGATCGTCAGATACCGTGTTGAGGAGACAACAATGACTTCGGGTAACAGCGAGACCAGCAAGGGCAAAAAGCTCCGGTCGCGCGCCTGGTTCGATAATCCGGCCAATCCGGATATGACCGCGCTCTATCTCGAGCGCTACCTCAATTACGGCATTTCGCGCGAGGAGCTGCAGTCCGGCAAGCCGATCATCGGCATCGCCCAGACCGGTTCGGACCTGTCGCCGTGCAACCGCCACCATATCGAGCTGGCCAAGCGCGTCCGCGAGGGCATCCGCGAAGCCGGCGGCATCGCCATCGAGTTCCCGGTCCACCCGATCCAGGAAACGGGCAAGCGCCCGACCGCCGGCCTCGACCGCAACCTGGCCTACCTGAGCCTCGTCGAAGTGCTCTACGGCTACCCGCTCGATGGCGTGGTGCTGACCATCGGCTGCGACAAGACCACTCCCGCCATGCTGATGGGCGCCGCCACGGTGAACATCCCCGCCATCGCGCTCAGCGTCGGCCCGATGCTGAACGGCTGGTTCCGCGGCGAGCGGACCGGTTCGGGCACCATCGTGTGGAAGGCCCGCCAGATGATGGCGGCTGGCGAGATCGGCTACGAGCAGTTCATCGAGCTGGTGGCGTCGTCCGCCCCCTCGACCGGCTATTGCAACACCATGGGCACCGCCTCGACGATGAACTCGCTGGCCGAGTCCCTCGGCATGCAGTTGCCCGGCTCCGCCGCCATCCCGGCGCCCTACCGTGACCGCCAGGAAATCTCCTACCGGACCGGCAAGCGCATCGTCGAGATGGTGCATGAGGACCTGAAGCCCTCGGACATCCTGACCAAGGACAACTTCATCAACACCATCGTCGTCAATTCGGCGATCGGTGGCTCAACCAACGCCCCGATCCACATCCAGGCCATCGCCAGGCATATCGGCGTCGAGCTGGAGCTGAAGGATTTCGAGACCTACGGCCACAAGGTGCCGCTGCTGGTCAACATGCAGCCGGCTGGCGAGTATCTGGGCGAGGACTTCTACCATGCCGGCGGCGTCCCGGCCGTGGTCGGCGAGCTGATGAGGCAGGGCCTGATCCGCGAGAACGCGCCCACCGTCAACGGCAAGACCATCGGTGATAACTGCCGCGCCGCCGAAATTCTCGACGACAAGGTCATCCGCTCCTTCGACAACCCGATGAAGAAGGAGGCCGGCTTCCTCGTTCTCTCGGGCAACCTGTTCGACAGCGCCATCATGAAGACCTCGGTGATCTCCGAGGAGTTCCGCCAGCGCTACCTGAACGACCCGGTGCACCCGAACATGTTCGAGGGCAAGGCCGTGGTGTTCGATGGTCCGGAAGACTATCACCACCGCATCGACGATCCGTCGCTCGAGATCGACGAGCACACGCTGCTGTTCATGCGTGGCGCCGGTCCGATCGGCTATCCGGGTGCCGCAGAAGTCGTCAACATGCGTCCGCCTGACTACCTGATCAAGAAGGGCATCACCTCGCTCGCCTGCATCGGCGACGGCCGCCAGTCGGGCACGTCGGGCTCGCCGTCGATCCTCAATGCCTCACCGGAAGCGGCGGCAGGTGGCAACCTTGCCATCCTCCGGACCGGCGACCGGGTGCGCATCGACCTCAACAAGGGCGAGGCGGACATCCTGATCTCGGCCGAGGAAATCGAGCAGCGTCGTGCCGACCTGCAGGCCGCGGGCGGCTACAAGTACCCGGCGCACCAGACGCCGTGGCAGGAAATCCAGCGCGGTATCGTCGACCAGCTCGGTTCGGGTGGCGTGCTCAAGAACGCGGTCAGCTATCAGCGCCTCGCACAGACTGCCGGTGTGCCGCGCGACAATCATTGATCGGTTCAGTTCACTGATCTTGCGAAGGGCCGGGAAACCGGCCCTTCTGCTTTCAGTGGCTTTACAACGGCCGGGCGATCAGTCACCAAGCGGCCGCAATGTTTGACGAATGACGCGGGGCTGGCGCACTATGCTGCAGCCGCGTGCGGGTGAGGGCTTGATGTCTGATATTCTCGACTATTGTAAAGGCCGCGAGGCGCGTTCGTTCAAGCCTGGACAGGTGATGATCGAGGAGGGCGGGCAGGACGGCAACCTGTTCGTCCTGATCGAGGGCCAGGTCGAGGTGCTGCGCAAGGATACGCAGGTCAGCTATATCGACGAGCCCGGCTCGATCTTCGGCGAGATGGCAACCCTGCTCGACATGCCGGCCAGCGCCACGGTCAAGGCGCTGTCGGGCGTCAAGGCCTACGTTATCGACGACGCCATCCAGTTCCTCGGGGCCAACCCGGAAGTGGCGCTCTATGTCGCCACCCTGCTGGCACGCCGCCTCTACTACACCACGACCTATCTGGTGGACCTGCAGCAGCAGGCCGAGGGCAAGCGCGAAGATCTCGACCTCGTCGACAAGATCCTCGCCCAGCTGGTGGAAAAGCCCGAGGACGCGCGGTCGGGCAAGCGCTCGCGCAGCTAGTCTAGTAGCCCAGGGCGTCGATCCGCGCCGCCAATGCCGCCGGGTCGCCTGCTACTTCAATCGTCTTGAACCGCGCCGTATCGCCCGATACCAGCGTCAGTGCAGATTTCGGCACGCCCAGCGCCTTGGCCAGCAAGCCGATTGCTGCCGCGTTTGCCTTGCCCTTGTCGGGCACCGCCGTCACCCGCACCCGCAGCACGGCGCTGCCATCATCCCGCAGCTCCGTGCCGTTGATACGGTCGGCCCCGGCGTTGGGCGTGACACGCAGATGCAGCGTCACGCCATCGGCTCGGGCGCGATAGGCCTCAGCCGTCAGAACGGCATCGCCGGGTAGATGTAGCGCTGGATCACCTGCTGCAGGATGTAGATCGCGAAGAACAGGATGATCGGCGACAGGTCGATCTGCATGCGCGGCAGCAGCCGGCGGATCGGCTTCAGCACGGGCTCGGTCAGCGCCAGCAGCACCCTCCAGATCGCATCGACGATCTGGTTGCGCGTGTTGACGATGTTGAACGAGATGAGCCAGCTCATGATGATCATCGCCAGCATGACCCACTTGTAGAGCTCGAGGGCCATAATGATGACCTCTAGCAACACTCTCATCGCGTTCTCCCGTTGGTTCCGCACTCGCTATCTAGTGGCGGCGCGCTGAATCGGCAAGGCGGCCGGCTGTCTTGTCCGGCGCTATGGTAACTACTGCGCCCGCGTCGGCCGCCAGGTGATGAAGCGGTAGAGGTAGATCACCACCACCAGCCCCAGCACGATGGTGGTGCCCGGGTCGAGCCAGGTCTCCACCAGCTCGTAGTGCTCGGCCAGCAGGTAGCCGGCTCCGACGAGGATCGAGTTCCACGTCAGCGCCCCCAGTGTCGAGAACAGCAGGAACTTCCAGAACGGCATCGCCGCAAGCCCGGCGGGCACCGAGATCAGTGTACGGATCAGCGGCATCAGCCGGCCGACGAAGACGATGATCGGGCCGAAGCGGCGAAACCAGTCGGTCGCCGTGTCAATCTCCTCGGAGTTGAGGGTCATGATGCGGCCGAACCGATCGGCCAGCCAGCGGACCCGCTCAAGCCCGAAGATACGTCCGGCAAAATACCAGGGCAGCATGCCCACCACCGCGCCCACCGTTGCCGACAACAGCACCAGCCACAGGTTCAACGTGCCGTTCGCCGCCGAGTACCCGGCGAACGGGATGATCAGCTCCGACGGGATCGGCGGGAACAGGCTCTCGGCCAGCATCAGCAGGAAGATGCCGGCATAGCCGAGGCTGTTGATGGTCTCGATGATCCAGGTGGCCATGCATGCTCCGAGGTTTGCCGCCACAAGAGAGTGCGCCGGGTGCGTCGGTCAACCCCGCGACAGCGGAGTGCGCTCAGCGGAAATGGAAATCCCCGCTCGCGCGGGGATTGCCTCAGGTCAGGGCAGCAATGTGCCTCAGCTCGCCTTCTGGGCGCGCATCATCTTCTTGCGGTCGTTCGGATCGAGCCAGATCTTGCGCAGGCGGATCGACTTGGGGGTCACCTCGACATACTCGTCGTCGGCGATATAGCCAAGCGACTGCTCGAGGGTGAGGCGCTTGGGCGGGGTCAGCCGCACCGCTTCGTCCTTGGACGTGGTGCGGATGTTGGTCAGCTGCTTGCCCTTGAGGGCGTTGACCTCAAGGTCGTTCTCGCGGCTGTGCTCGCCCACGATCATCCCCTCGTAGATCTCATCACCCGGATCGATCATGATCGACCCGCGGTCCTCGAGGTTCCATAGCGCGAACGGCACGGCAGTGCCGGTGCCATTCGAGATCAGCACGCCGGTGCGACGGCCCGGCAGGTTGCCCTTGTAGGGCTGGTAGTCGTGGAACAGGCGGTTGAAGATCGCCGTGCCACGGGTATCCGACAGCAGCTCGGGCTGGTAGCCGATCAACGAGCGGGTCGGCACGTAAAAGCGCATGCGCTGGCGGCCGACGCCCGACGGACGCATGTCGACCAGCTCACCCTTGCGCTCGGTGAGCTTCTGCACGATCACGCCGGTATGCTCGTCATCGACGTCGATGATGACTTCCTCGATCGGCTCGAGCCGCTGCCCGTCCACTTCGCGGAACACCACCTTGGGGCGGCCGATGGTCAGCTCGAAGCCTTCGCGGCGCATGTTCTCGATCAGCACCGCCAGCTGCAATTCGCCGCGACCGGCGACGTCGAACGAGTCGTTGTCCTCGCCTTCGGTGATCTTGATGGCGACGTTGCCTTCGGCTTCGCGCTTCAGGCGCTCGCGGATGACGCGGGACTGCACCTTGTCGCCTTCACGGCCGGCCAGTGGACCGTCATTGATGCGGAAGGTGACCGACAGGGTCGGCGGATCGATCGGCTTGGACGGCAGCGGCACCGTCACCCCCGGGTTGACCAGCGTATCGGCCACCGTCGAGGTCTCGAGGCCGGCAATGGCGACGATGTCGCCCGCTTCGGCGATATCGACCGGCGTACGCTCGAGGCCACGGAACGCCAGCACCTTGGAGATGCGGCCCTTCTCGACGATCTTGCCATCAAGGCCGAGCGAGTGGATGGGGTCGCCGGCCTTGACCGTACCCGAGGTGATGCGGCCGGTCAGGATGCGGCCGAGGAAGGGGTTGCGCTCGATGGTGGTGACCAGCATGCGGAACGGGCCGGCTTCCACCTTCGGCTCGGGCACATATTCGAGCACCTTGTCGAGCAGCGGGCCGAGCGAGTCCTTCGGGCCTTCCGGCTTGTCCGACATCCAGCCGAGCTTGGCCGCGCCGTACAGCACCGGGAAGTCGAGCTGCTCGGGCGTCGCGTCGAGCGCGATGAACAGGTCGAAGATTTCTTCCAGTACCTCGAGGTGGCGCTCGTCCGGGCGGTCGATCTTGTTGATCGCCACGATCGGGCGGAGGCCCTGGGCCAGCGCCTTGCCGAGCACGAACTTGGTCTGCGGCATCGGGCCTTCGGCGGCGTCGACGAGGATCACCACGCCGTCCACCATCGAGAGGATGCGCTCCACCTCGCCGCCGAAATCGGCGTGGCCGGGCGTATCGACGATGTTGATGCGCGTGTCCTTCCAGACCAGCGACGTCACCTTCGCCAGGATGGTAATGCCTCGCTCGCGTTCGAGATCATTGCTGTCCATGGCGCGTTCTTCGACGCGCTGGTTGTCGCGGAAAGAGCCGGACTGCTTGAGCAGGACGTCGATCATGGTGGTCTTGCCATGGTCAACGTGGGCAATGATTGCGATATTTCGCAAGGACATGTGGGCGGCCGATCGAATTTCTGGAGATTAGCCGAGCCCCATATCGGACCGGGGTAACAATCTCAAGACATTTCACCGAATGGCTGGCCTGCGCGACGCTTTATCGCCGCGCAGGCGACCCCATCAGGACTTCAGCGAGCGCGGTTTATCTTCCGGTTGCCAGAGCCCAAGGCCAAAGCCATCCGGATCCAGAAAGTCGGCACTCCAGCCCCCCGGAGCTTCCGACACCGGGGTAACGATGGTGACACCCTTGGCGGCCAGTTCGGCGACGATATCGTCGATGCCGCCCTCGTCGACGTTGAAGACGATGGCCGGACTCTCGCCGCGCTTGGCCGGCATCTCGAAATAGACCAGCTCCAGCCCACCGGCGAGTTTGCCCATCAGCCAGAACGGCTCGGCCCCTTCCATCCGCTCGAGCCCCAGGCCGATCGTGTCGTTGTAGAAGGCCTCGGTGCGGCGGATGTCGCTGACATAGAACACCATGCTGGCAGTTTTCGGCTTGAAGGTCATCGGGATCTCCCTTGGTTCATGACACACCCTGGTTGCCGCCATCACAGGTTGTGTGAGCGCCGGACGACGAATAAATGCCCGTCCGGGTCGTGGCTGGCGAACACGCCGCCCTGCCGGAGCAGTTGCGGCAGCAGGGCGTCGCGGATGCGGCCGTAGGCCAGATCGAGGTTGAGCCCGGTGAACTCTGCCGGCGAGCGGAGACCGGCCTCCCGCAGCTTGCGCTTCAGCGCGACGAGGCGCTGCCGCAGCGCAGTATCGGTGAGGTTCAGCAGGTAGCCGATCTCGCGCCGGCTATGGCCGGTCAGCGCCAGCAGCGCGACCACTCGCAGCGCCTGGGGCAGGGCCGGGAGGACGCTCTCCTCGGACGATGAAGTTTCGGGCTCAATGCCGTCCGTCTGCCACTCGCCATCCCGGCGGTGCGCACGCCAGGTGCTCCGCCGGAGCATCTTCGCCTTGTTGCGTATCACCCCGCGCAACCAGCGGATATTGCCGGTATCGGTGAGGTCGTCACGCCCGTCGCGCAGCGCTGCGATCAGCGCCTCCTGCAGCACGTCCTCGGCATCAGCAGCCCCGGCGTGCCGGCGGGCATGCGCGAGGAGCCGCAGGTAGACCGGACCGCGCACTCAGGAAACGCGCCGCAGCTTCGGCCGCAAGGCTTCCTTGTCGAGCATGTCGGTGACGGCTGCTGGCGAGACCGGTGGCGAGAACAGGAAGCCCTGCACCTCGTTGCAGCCCTGCTCGCGCACCGCCGCCAGTTGCTCCTCGGTCTCGATGCCCTCGGCCGTCGTCGACATCCCGAGCGAGTGGCAGAGGCTGATCACCGCCTTGATGATGGCAAGGCTGTCACCCTTGGATTTCAGGTCGCGCATGAACGAGCGGTCGATCTTGATCTTGTCGAACGGGAACGACCGCAGGTAGCTCAGCGACGAGTAGCCGGTGCCGAAATCGTCCATCGAGATGCGGACGCCCAGTGCGCGCAGCTTGTGCAGCGTCTTGAGCGTCGGCTCGTTGTCGGCGAGCAGCAGCGATTCGGTGATTTCGAGTTCGAGCCGCGTCGGCTTGAGCCCGGTTTCGCGCAGCGCCGCTTCGACCGTTTCGTAGAGGTGCCTGTTCTTGAACTGCACCACCGACAGGTTCACTGCCACCCGCACATCATCGGGCCATTGGACCGCCTGCCGGCAGGCCTCGCGCAGCACCCACTCGCCGATCGGGACGATGAGGCCGGTTTCTTCGGCGATCGGGATGAACTCAGCCGGCGACACGGTGCCCCGCTCGCTGTCCCAGCGCAGCAGGGCCTCGAGGCAGGTGATCCGGTTCTCCTTGAGGCCGATAAGCGGCTGGTAGACCAGGCGGAACTCGCTGCGGGCCAGCGCCAGCCGCAGCCCCGACTCCATCAGGCGGCGCTTCTGGATCGCCGCATCCATCCCCGCCTCGAAGAAATGGAAGGTCGAGCGGCCCTCGTTCTTGGCCCGGTAGAGCGCCAGGTCGGCGTTCTTGACCAGCTCATCCGAGGTCTGCCCGTCCTGTGGCGCCATCGCGATGCCCACCGAGGCACCGATCACCACCTGATGCCCCTCGATGCTGAAGGGCTGGCCCATCACGTGCACGATGCGCTCGGAGATGGCCGCGGCATCGGCCGGGTTGTCGATGCCGCGCAGCAGCAGCGCAAACTCGTCGCCGCCCAGCCGCGCCAGCACGTCGTTCTCGCGCGTCGTGCCCCAGAGACGGGCCGAAGCCTGCTGCAGCACCTTGTCGCCCAGCGTATGACCCAGGGTGTCGTTGACACCCTTGAAGTGGTCGAGGTCGATGCACAGCAGCGCGACCTTCTCGCCCCGATCGATCGCCGTCTCGGCGCTCGCCATCTCCTCGAGGAACTGGATGCGGTTGGGCAGCTGCGTCAGCGCGTCGTGGCGCGCCATGTGGCGGATGCGCTCCTCCTGCTGGCGCTGCTCGGTGACATCCTCGTGCGTGGTGACCCAGCCGCCATCCTTCATCGGGTGGTGCTGCATCATGATGATGCGGCCATCGAGCTCGTGGATGTTCTTGGCGTGCTCACCGCGCGCGATCACCTCGCGCCGCCAGCTGATGTACTCTTCGCGATTGGCCCCGGCATGCATGCCCCCGTCGAACAGGTAGCCGAGGATGTCGTCGAGCTGCGTGCCGGGCCGCAGCAGGTGCGGCGGCAGGTTGTAGATACGCTGGTAGGGCTCGTTGCAGATCACCAGCCGACCCTTGGGGTCGTACATGCAGAGGCCCTGGCTGATGTTGTTCACGGCCGCATCGAGCCGCAGGTTCTGTCGTTCGAGCTCGCGCTTTCGCTTCTGCATGATCTCGGAGGAGGCGATCTCCTCGGTCACGTCCTCATGCGTCACCACCCAGCCCAGCCCGGGAGAGTAGGCATGCGCCGTCTCGAGCGTGCGTCCGCCGTCGAGCAGTTCGCGTACCTTCGACCGCGCGCCGCCGCGATTGTTGAGCAATTCCTTCTTGTAGGCAGAGAGGAACTCTTCCGGCGACTGGTCCGGATGGTTGCCAAGCTTCGCCGAGAGCTTCACCACCGCCTCGAGCGTCATGCCCTTCTTGATCCGCGCCGAGGGGAAGCCGTAGATGTCCAGGTAGTGCCTGTTCCACATCACCAGCTTGAAATCAGGCGACCAGACGCAGAACCCGTAGGGTACGCTCTGCAGGGCTGCATCGAGCAGCAATTCGTCATCGGTGCGGCTCTCGGATTCAACCGGTAGCGCCTTCACGTCCCGCGAGCCCCAAAAAACCTAAATCCAATGCCAGACCGTAGGCAGCGCCGGGTTAAGGCCACTTTAATGGTAACGATTGCGCGAGCGCCGGCACCAGCCCTCAGGCCGGCCTGACCATCACATAGTCCGTGAACTGGTATGGTCCCATCTGCACCGGCACGTGCTGTTCAATTTCGAAGCCCTGCGAGCGGTAGAACGCTATGGCGGGGGCATTGCCGTCGTTGACGTAGAGCGCCACCGGCAGGTCCTCGCCAAAATAGGCGCGCGCCGTGGCGATCATCGCCTTGCCGAGGCCAAGCCCGCGGGCTTCGGCGAGCAGGTAGAGCTTCTTGATCCAGACGCGACCATCGGCGCGGTACGCCGAGGCGTAGCCGAGATCGCCGCCATCCCCCGAAGCCAGCCAGTACTGGTGGCCGCGCTCGCCGAAATCGGCCAGGAGCGTCTCGAGGGCATAGATTTCGTCGAGCATGCCAGGGATCCGGTCGGCCGGCAGGATGCCCGCGAACGCCTCGGGCCAGATGCGCCGGGCGAGCGAGGCAATGCGCGGCAGTTCGGACGGGGCGACTGGCGAGATCATGGCTTCGGACATGCCTCGTTGTTGCGCCGCCACCCCGGGGCTGGCAAGAGGGTTCGTGTCGTGTCAAAGACGGCTATCCAACTGGTGCCGCCCGATGCCCGCTTTCATTCCCGACCTTGCCGTCATCCTCGCCTTCTCGCTGGCGACGGTGGTGCTTGCCATCACGCCGGGGCCGGATATGGCGCTGCAGCTCAGCCGCGCAATCAACTATGGCCGCGCCCATGGGCTCGCCGCGATGTTCGGGGCCATGGCCGGCATCATGGTGCACACGACGCTCGTGGCGCTGGGCATCTCGGTGCTGATCATCGCCGCACCGCCGCTGTTCCTCGCCCTCAAGATCGTCGGCGCGCTCTACCTGCTCTGGCTGGCCTGGCAGGCGATCACCCAGGGGGGCGGGCTGCGGATTGCCGATGCGGCGAAGCGGCCGCCGACAATCTGGCAGAGCTTTGCCACCGGGCTCGGCATCAACCTGCTGAACCCCAAGGTGGTGCTGTTCTTCGTGACCTTCCTGCCGCAGTTCGTCGATGCGCATGACCCGGCGGCGACCGGCAAGCTGTTCTTCCTCGGCGCCGAGTTCGTGCTGCTGTCGATCCCGCTGGGCATTGCCACCGTGCTCGCTGCCGGATGGCTGGCGGCGGCGTTCAAGCGCACCAAATGGGTGGAGCGGGCCCTGAACTGGAGCTTTGCCGCCATCTTCACCGCCTTCGCGGCGACCATTCTCACAGCGTCGGCGAGGCATTAAGTGAGGCGCGGGCGTCTCGTTTTTTCGCTTGTGGTCGGCGGCATACTGCTGGGGCTAGCGCTTGGCTATGATGCTCTGACGGCAGGATCGTCGGCCGTTTCGCGGATAAACGAGGCCGCTGCAGTCAGAAGCGTGGTGCAGGACAGCCTTGGCCTCGTCGAGGGTAACTCTTGCTTCCGGCCAGGTACCGAGTTCCGCGGAGAGGATCGGGCAAGCTACTATACATGTGCGGCCTCCGATTTGACGGGTGGTCTGGCCTCGGATCAGCGCGGGCAGCAATGCGGTCAAATGCTGATGAGGGGCACGAGCGGTCTCAGGGACCTGCCGTTTACCGACAACCGCTTCTACTTCCTGATCTTTGTGGCTGGACATCCAGCAAACGAGGTGAGGGCGGCACTTCAATCGGCTAGAGGACTCCCCCTCCAAGAGTATATCCAGCGCTACCCGTTGAACGAACTGCCTAGCGAAGCATACTTCCACACAGCCCCCGAACCCCTAATTTCTGGCCTCGACTGCGACGGCTACTCGCTGACACGGCTCGAGTACGCAGCGGTTGGCCGACCGCGGACATCATCACCATGAACTACTCCCACGCCTTCCATGCCGGAAACCACGCCGACGTGCTCAAGCACATCATCCTCAGCCGGCTGATCGAATACATGAAGAAGAAGGACGGGGCGTTCCGGGTGATCGACACCCATGCCGGGATGGGGCGCTATGACCTCACCGGCGAGATCGCCAAGCGCTCGCCCGAGTACAAGGATGGCATCGGGCGATTGCTGAAATCGACGCTGCCGCAGAAGGCCGCGCCACTCGTCGCGCCCTATCTCGATGTGATCCGGGAGCTGAATCCCGGCGAACGGCTCGAGCTCTATCCCGGCTCGCCGCTGCTGGTGCGCAAGCTGTTCCGGTCGCAGGACCGGCTGTCGGCGCTCGAACTGCACCCCGAATATGCCGAGCGTCTCGGCAAGCTGTTCGAGGGCGACGTGCAGGTTCGGGTCATCGAGCTCGATGGCTGGCTGGCGCTCAATGCCCATGTGCCGCCCAAGGAGAAGCGCGGCATCGTGCTGGTCGACCCGCCCTTCGAGGAACCGGGCGAGTTCGAGCGGCTGTACGACGGCCTGCTCAAGGCGCACAAGAAGTTCCCGGCCGGGCTTTATGCCCTGTGGTATCCGCTCAAGGACACCCGCGCCGTGCATGATTTCATCTCGGCGCTGCGCGATTGCGGCATCCCCAAGATGCTGCGCGCCGAACTCAGCATCCGCCCGGCATCCAACCCGCCGCGACTGCATGGCTCGGGCCTGATCCTCGTCAACCCGCCCTACACGCTCGAAGGCGAACTGCGCATCCTGCTGCCGGCACTGGCGCAGCTGCTGGGCGATCCGGGCGAGGGCCGCCACAAGCTCGAATGGCTGCGCGGCGAGGAGTAGGAACGTGGGCAGGAAGGGTTGCAGACCTTTCCGGTTCGACCGCGCGACCATCAGCTAGGCCGTTTGGCCACTTGCGCCGACGCGCCGATGCGGCAATAAAGCTGACCATTCATCCTGGACCCGGTGCAAACCCGGGTGGCTCTTCCGGCCGCCGATCCGCCGGACAACGTCAGGCCGTGCCTCTGTTCGCGGCCCACGTAGATCCAAGACATAGATGTTCTCCTTTGACTCGCTCCGCCGGACCTGGTTCGGCAACGTTCGTGGCGACGTGCTCTCCGGGCTGGTCGTCGCCCTCGCGCTGATCCCTGAAGCCATCGGCTTTTCGGTTATCGCCGGTGTCGACCCCAAGGTGGGGCTCTACGCCTCGGTGGTGATCGCCATCGTCATCGCCTTTGTCGGCGGGCGACCGGCCATGATCTCGGCCGCGACCGCCGCCACCGCGGTGCTGATGGTCGGGTTGGTGCGAGACTATGGCGTACAGTACCTGTTCGCCGCGACCATCCTCATGGGCATCTTCCAGATCATCGCCAGCTGGCTGAAGCTGGCGCGGCTGATGCGGTTCGTATCGCAATCGGTGATGACCGGCTTCGTTAACGCCCTGGCGATCCTGATTTTCATGGCGCAGTTCCCCGAACTGATCGGGGTGACGCCGGCCACCTATGGCCTGATCGCGCTGGGCCTTGCGGTCATCTACCTGTTCCCGCTGCTCACCCGCGCCATCCCCGCGCCGCTCGTCGCGATCGTGGTCGTGACCGTCGTGGCGGTGGTGTTCCAGCTCGATATCCGGACCGTTGCCGATCTCGGCGAACTGCCCAGCACGCTGCCGCTGTTCGCGCTGCCGCAGGTGCCGCTGGCGCTCGAGACGCTGCGGATCATCGCGCCGATCGCGCTGACCCTGGCGGCGGTCGGGCTGCTGGAATCGCTGCTCACCGCGCAGATCGTCGACGACATGACCGACACCACCTCCAACAAGCACCGCGAGACGCGGGGCCAGGGCATTGCCAACATCGCCTCGGGCCTGTTTGGCGGCATGGGCGGCTGCGCCATGATCGGCCAGTCGGTGATCAACGTCAGCTCTGGCGCCCGCGGGCGGCTGTCGACGCTGGTCGCCGGCGTGTTCCTGCTGGTGCTGCTGGTGCTGCTGCAGGACCTGCTGGCCATCGTGCCGGTGGCGGCGCTGACCGCGGTGATGATCATGGTGTCGGTGAACACCTTCTCGTGGAAGTCGATCCTCAACCTGCGCAAGAACCCGATCCCGTCCTCCGTCGTCATGCTGGTGACGGTGGTGACCGTGGTGGTGACGCACGATCTGTCGCTGGGCGTGCTTGCCGGTGTACTGCTGTCGGGCGTGTTCTTTGCCGGCAAGGTCTCGCGGCTGAGCCATGTGAGCTCCGAACTGAGCGCCGACGGCACGACCCGGACCTACCGCATCGAAGGCCAGGTGTTCTTCGCTTCGGCCGGTGCCTTCACCGAGGCCATCGACCTGACCGAGACGCTGGAGCGACTGGTCATCGACGTCCACAACGCGCATTTCTGGGACATCTCGGCCATCGCCGCGCTCGACAAGGTGGTGCTGAAGGCGCGCCGGCATGGCATGACGGTCGAGATCATCGGCCTCAACGAGGCGAGCAGCACGATGGTCGAGCGCTTCGCCACCCACGACAAGCACGAGGCGGTGGCAGCGGCAACGCCGGGGCACTAGGGCAATCGAGGTTTCGGCCTCAGAGCTTGAACTCGTAGTAGTGCATGTGCTCGGCCTTGCCGCCGAGCTTGCGATAGAGGCCGTTGGCCTCGATATTGTCGAGCTCGGTGCCGAGCCAGGCCTCGCGGCAACCCAGTTCGCGGCCCCAGTCGAACATCGCCTCGACCATGCGCGTGGCGATGCCCTGGCGCAGATGGGTCCCGGCAGTGCCGACCTCGTCGACATAGAGCTCGGTGACCTTGTCGGGGTGGCGGTGCATCACCGCTGCGCACTGCCCCACAACCACCCCGTCGTCGAAAGCGAGGATCATCAGGTGGTTGGGCTCGAGCAGATAGGCTTCGAGCCGCTCGGGATGGATCGGTTCGTCGAAGACATCGGGGTCGACTTCGGCGAAATCCAGCTCGTCGCCCGGCTGCATGCGTCTCAGTTCGATGGCCATCGGTCCCTCCCCTCCAAAGGCGCTGTTGCGACGCCCAGCGGCGGCGGCTAGGTGTAGCATCCTGCCGCTTCGCTCCTCAACTCGCGCTCCGGCGCAGGATCTCCGATCGTGTCGATCAGCTCCAGCCTTGCGCTGTTCAGGGTGCCCTCGTTCACGCCTGCGCTCGCGGCCATCCTCGCCGCCACCCTCGCCGAGGCCGTGGCCGGCAGCTACATGGCCCTGCTGGCGGTCGAAAAGATCGGCATGAGCCCGCTCGAGCTCAGCGCCTTCCTGACGCTCTCGGCGATATCCGGCATCGCCGTGACCACCCTGTTCGGCCACATGCACGACAGAAAGCCGATCCTCTGGCCGCTGATGGTGGCGATGGGCGCCAAGATTCTCGGTCTCGCCCTTTGCGCCGCGCTGACCCAGACCTGGATGCTGATCGCCGTCGGGGTGGCGCTGTTCGGTCCAAGCTCTGCTTCGTTCGCCCTGATGTTCGCCATGGCCAAGGGCTATCTCGACCGGGTGGGCGGCGAGACCGTGTCGCGCGGCATGGCGGCCCTCAGGATGACCTCGTCGCTGAGCTGGGCGATCGGCCCGGCAATCGGCGCCGGCCTCGTGGCCGGCTGGAGCTTTACCGGCGTCTATGTGGGGGCATCGCTGCTGGCCGCGCTCGCATTGGGCGTGGTGCTCGCGAGCCGCGTCAAGGTGGTGCCCGCCGATACGTCGGAGCGCCAGAAGATCACCCTCGACGTGGTGCGCGCCGCCGCCCCTGCGGTGATCGCCATGACGGCGTTCCACACCGTGATGTTCATGGGCTCAAACGCCATGTCGATCGTGGTCGTGCGGGAGCTGGGCAGCGAGACCGACGTGGGGCTGCTGTTCAGCCTCTGCGCCGCGATCGAAGTGCTGGTGATGGGGCTGTTCGTGGTCCGGCCGATGGCCAGGGTGAGCGTGCCGCTGCTGGTGTTCGGCTTCGCCCTGTTCGCCGCATATTTCCTGATGGCCCTGCTCTGGCCGACACTGCTCTCGCTGTATCTGGGGCAGATCCCGCGGGCTGCTGCCATCGGTATCCTCTCGGTGATCGGCATGGCCTACCTGCAGCAGTTGCTGCCGGGACGGGCGGGCGTTGCCTCGGCGCTGTTCGGCAACACCATGAGTGCCGGAGCCCTGCTGTCTGGCCTCGGCACCGGGATATTCGCGGAAGCCTTTGGCTACTGGGCGGTGTTCGGGGTCTGCGCGGTGCTGAGCCTGGTGGGCGGCGCGGTGCTGTTCGTACCGGCCAAAAAGCGCTAAGGTATTGATGTTTCACGTGGAACAGTTGCAGGTTCCACACTTTCGCCCCACCGAAGCCATGAAGGTGAACGTCGTCTGACGATTTGTTCAGCGGCTCTTGCCGCGATGCCGCTCACGTTCGGTGCGCGTCTTGCGGGTGGGAGCATGGAACTCGGGCGGCTTGGTTCTGACCCAGGCGATGAACTCGGTGAGATCGGGATGCGTCCGCAAAGCGTCGACGTCGGCAAGGCGCGTAGCGAGTTCCGTCTCCGAAAATCGGGCGTGAATGGCGCTGTGGCAGATCTGGTGCAGCAGGACCGTGCCCATCCGGGCGCCCCCCTTGAGCCGCGGTGTCAGGTGATGGCGGCTCTGCTTGGTACCAGGCAGGATGGGCCGCTCGCAGAGCGGGCAGACCGGCGGGCGTCGTGACGCTGCCCAGGCATCGACCGCCGCTGTCGCCTGTTCCACCCGCTTGCGAGAGACACGACGCATCGGCCTGAACGTCACGCGGTGAGCGCGTCGCGGTCTTTCTTGCTCAGCCGCTCGGTTTCGCTCTTCAGCTGGCCGCAGGCGGCGAGGATGTCGCGGCCGCGCGGCGTGCGGACCGGCGAGGCATAGCCGGCGCGATTGACGATATCGGCGAACTTCTCGATCCGCGACGAGCTCGAGCAATCATAGTTGGTGCCCGGCCAGGGGTTGAACGGGATCAGGTTGATCTTGGCCGGGATGCCGGCGAGCAGGCGGACCAGCTCGCGGGCGTCGGCGTCGGAATCGTTGATGTCCTTGAGCATCACGTATTCGAAGGTGATGCGGCGGGCGTTCGACAGGCCGGGATAGTCGCGGCAGGCCTGGATCAGCTCCTTGAGCGGGTACTTCTTGTTGATCGGCACCAGCATGTCGCGCAGTTCGTCGCGCACCGCATGGAGCGAAATGGCAAGCATCGTGCCGATCTCGCGACCGGTCGGCTCGATGAACGGCACGACACCGGAGGTCGAGAGCGTGATGCGGCGCTTCGACAGCGAGATCCCGGCCTCGTCCGAGGCGATCAGCAACGCCTGCTTGACGTTGTCGTAGTTGTAGAGCGGCTCGCCCATGCCCATCATCACCACATTGGTGATGGCGCGGCTGTCGCCCTCCGACCCACCCGAACCGCGCGGCGCCGGCACGAGGCCGCCATCGTCGGGGCGGACGCCGCCTGGAAAGTCGCCGAGGCGCTCGCGCGCCATCAGGATCTGCCCGAGGATTTCGCCGGCGGTCAGGTTGCGCACCAGCTTCTGCGTCCCCGTATGGCAGAACGAGCAGGTGAGGGTACAACCCACCTGGGACGAGACGCAGAGTGTCCCGCGGTCTTCCTCGGGGATGTAGACGGTCTCCACCTCGACCGGTGGCAGCAGCGGGTTCTTCGGGTCGCGGAAGCGGAACAGCCACTTGCGCGTGCCATCCATCGATATCTGCTCGGAGACGATCTCGGGCCGGTCGAGCAGGAAGGTGTCGCTGAGCTTCTGCCGGAACCCCTTCTGGATGTTGCTCATCTTGTCGAAGTCGGTGACGCCGTTGTGGTAGATCCAGTTCCACAGCTGGCTCGCCCGCATCTTGGCTTCGCGGTCATCGAGGCCGATGCCCTTCAGCACGTCGCGCAGCTCCGGCTTCATCAGCCCGACCAGCGACGTCCGGCCGGATCTGGGCCGGTCGACATGCGAGTGATGGTCGAGGTCGAGCGAAATGGACATGCGGGCGGCTCTCTCAGCGGTCGCGTATCATGAGCGGAAGGCGCGGCTGATAACATAGGCGCGCCCGCAGCGCAAAACAGCCCCTGGCAGGGCAGCCTTGCGCCTCAGCCCGTGCAGTTGCCTTCGATCGCCCGCGAGGCGGCCGTGGCGCCCGACAGCGAGAAGGTCTGCGACACCTTGATGCCGTTGTCGCTCGTGCCCTCGATCACCACGCTCGAGCCGGCGCGCAGGGCGCCCGCCAGGTTGTCGTTCTGGCTGGGGTTCTTCAGCCAGGCGGCATCCTTGTCGGTGAACAGTTCGAACGTTTGCCCGCTGACCGTGGCGGTGGCCGGCGTATCGGCGGCGAAGGTGAAGCCCGCGACGAGGTTCAACTCGTTGCGCACACCGATCGACGGCCGGTTGGTGAGATAGAGATAGGCGCCGGAGAACCCGTCGGGCTGCGGCGTGATCTCGGTCGGCCGGGTCAGCGCAAAGCAGACCGGTCCGGTCTGCTCGGTAGCCGAATAGGCGGACCACGAGCGGAACTCGCCAATCAGCCGCACCGACTGCGCCAGTGCGGGCGCGGTCAGCAGGGCAGCGATGGCAATGCCGAAGACGGCACGTTTCATGAAGGACCTCTTGGCTCGAACCTGAGTAGCAGGAGCAGGGTCCCGCCGGAACCCCGAACGCGCGGCGCGGGGTTCGGGTTCAGCGTCGATCAGGTGCAGGCCTTGACGATTTCGGCCAGTGCGGCGGTGACGCCCGACAGGTTGTAGTTGTCGGTCATGTTGTTGCCCTTCTGCGAAGTGCCCTTGATGACCAGCTTGGTGCCGGCCTTCAGCCCTTCGACGAAGTTGCCCTCGTCAGCTTCCACCGCCAGCCAGGCTGCTTCGCCCTCGGTGACCATCGGGTAGGTCTTGCCGTCGATCGTGGCGGTCACGTTCGCGTTGGAGGGGTGGAAGGGGTAGCCGACGAGCGTCTGCACTTCGTTCTTGGTGCCGAGGCCCTTACGGTTGATGACCATGAAGTGGATCGGGCTGCGCCGCACCGGTGCGCCCCCCACTTCCTGCGGGCCCCAGCTTTCGGGAGCGGACGAGATGTAGCAGGTCGGCCCGTTCGCATCGCTGCCGCTCCATGCGGTCCACGATCTGAACGTACCCAGCTGCTTCACTTCCTGCGCGGAAACGGGAGCGGCAAAGGTGGAAACACCAGCCAGGAGAGCTACCAGGCAGAGGCTAATGCGAGTTGATGTCATCGCCCAACATCCTTCGTGAAGTGTGCGCAACCGACACCCCGGCATCCTGCCACCAGCATGGTTACCAAGGTTTGAAGGGAGCGCGCATTTGAATTGAGTTGCGACCTTTAGCGCCAAACGTGACGGCATTTTGGCGCCGGGGAACGTTGTGAGCTCTATCTGGACCGGCATGATGAATGATCGGTTAACGCCGGCCCCGCCACCGGCCGTTCGTGATCAGGCCGCCAGCCGGTAGGATTGCTCGACCAGATACGGGCCACCGCCCACCGAATCCTTCGACGAAAACAGCACGAAGCGTTTCACCTGGAATTCCAGCGGCACGAACCGGCCGGCCTCAGCGATGAAGTGCGCCACCTCCAATGCCGAAACGCCGCGCAGCCGGGCAAGCGCCACGTGCGGCACGAATTTCCGGCCTTCGGGCGCCAGGCCGCAGCGTTGCAGCACCCGCTCGTGCGCCGCCTGCAGGCGCACCAGCGCGGCGTTGTTCTCGACCCCGGCGTAGAGCGCCCGGGGATTGTTGCCACCGAACGAGCCGAGGTGGTCGAGCTTGACGGTGAAGGGGTCGGAGCCGACCAGCCGGTCCAGCATGTCGGTCACATCGCTCGCGATGTGGTGATCGACATCGCCGATGAAGCGCAAGGTAATGTGATAGTTTTCGGTGTCGATCCAGCGGGCGCCGAACAGGCCGCCACGCTTGAGCGACAGCGCCAGCCCCACATCGTAGGGCACTTCGATGCCGGTAAAGAGCCTGGGCAATCGACCCTCCCTTTGCCGCTGCAGAACACGATGATTCGGCAACCATCCTGACCGACCGTAGCCAGCCAGTGTTGCGTCCGCAAGAACGCGGAAGCGAACGCCGGGAGCCCGATTCAGTCCGTTAGCAACCTGATAGTCCAGCGTTCCGGACTAAGGCGTTGAAGCCATGCGACATTACGGTTCTGTGAGGCTGTCGCGCATCCCTTGTATTCGCGCGCCGCACACCTCATATTCACCCCCTGACGGTGACGGGCGCGAAGAACGCTTACAAAGGGCCGTCGCCAGGAAAGGGAATTGCAATGGCTGAATTCGACAGACCGACTATCGCCGCTGCGCGGGCCGGAACCGCCGCGGCCATCGACGAGGGCCTGCGGAGCTATATGCTCAAGGTCTACAACTACATGAGCATCGGCCTCGTGGTGACCGGCCTTGTGGCCTGGTTCGCCAACCAGGCCGCGACGACGACGGATCCGTCCGCCGCCGTGGCGCAGCTGCAGAACGGCGAACTGCTGACCCAGTGGGGCGCGCTGCTCTACACCAGCCCGCTGATTTGGGTGTTCGCTCTCGCGCCGCTGGGCTTCGTGCTGGTGCTGAGCTTCGGCATCAACAAGCTGAGCGTGCCGGCTGCACAGGCGACCTTCTGGGCGTTTGCCGCCATCATGGGCCTGTCGCTGTCGTCGATCTTCATGGTCTACACCGATGCCTCGATCGCCAAGGTGTTCTTCATCACCGCCGCGACCTTCGGTGCCATGAGCCTCTACGGCTACACCACCAAGCGTGACCTGACGGGCATGGGCAACTTCCTGATGATGGGCCTGATCGGCTTGGTCATCGCCTCGATCGTCAACATCTTCATGCAGTCCTCGATGCTCGACTTCGCCATCTCGGCGATCGGCGTTCTGGTGTTCGTCGGCCTCACCGCCTACGACACGCAGAAGATCAAGGAAAGCTACGACGAGAGCGCCGGCTCGGAAGTGCTGGCCAAGGGCGCCATCATGGGCGCGCTGAGCCTCTACCTCGACTTCATCAACCTGTTCATGATGCTGCTCCGCCTGTTCGGCAACCGCGAGTAATCGCGGGTCTGATCCGAGCGATCAGCAAGTCTGATTGGACTTCATCGGGGGCCGCGGTCTAGCAAGGACAGCGGCCCCTTCCTTTTGCCCCGGATTCCGATGAGCGACATCACCTTCCGACCCTTCGAGTGGCGCGATATCCCGGCGATCACCGCCATCTACCGCCCCTACGTCACCGACACGGTGATCACCTTCGAGTATGATCCACCCAGCGAGGCGACGATGGCCGGCCGCTTCGGCGCCATGGTGGAGCTCGGCCATCCGATCATCATCGCCGAGCGCGGCGGCGAGGTGGTGGGCTACGCCTACGCCTCCTACTACCGCACGCGCGTCGCCTACCGCTTCACCTGCGAGAACTCGATCTACCTGCGCCAGGACATGGTGGGTCAGGGCCTCGGCGGCCAGTTGCTCGACCGCCTGATCGACGACAGCCGGGCATTCGGCTTCAAGCAGATGATCGCCGTGATCACCGCCGAACGCGCCAACTCCGTCCGCCTGCACGAAAAGGCCGGCTTCGTGCATGTCGGCACCCAGGAAAACACCGGCTTCAAGTTCGACCGCTGGATCGGCGTGACCTATATGCAGAAGGCGCTATGACTTGCACAATCTCCGCCTAATCCGTATGTTACGGAATATGTGGAGATCATCATGGTCAGTGTGAAATCTACCGAAATCCAGAAGACCTTCGGCAAATGGCTCGAGAAGAGCCATGACGGGCCCGTGGCGATCACACGGTACGATCGGCCGACGGCCTATCTCGTCTCCGCCGAGATGTTCGAGCAGATGTTCGCAAACTACCGCAGAGCAATTCCCGTCGAGATGCTGACCGAGCGCGAGATCGACCTGATCATTGCGGCCCGGGTCGAAACCGACGAGCCCTATAACCTTGCGGACTTGCCCCAGACCGGCTCTGACGAAGCAGTCTGACTCAGGTGCGGGTCCCAGCCAAGCCGCCCGTCGGACACGTGGTTGCATACGAGTATCTCTGGGCGTCCCAGACCGACGAGCGGGAGGACGGGAAGAAGGTCTATCCCTGCTCTGTCGTCATGGCCGATTCCACGGCGGGTGGCCAATCCGTGGCGTACTTGCTTGGTATCTCCCATAGTCCACCTCGCCCAGGCGAAGCTGCCCTGGCTGTTCCACTGCAACTGAAGCTGCGACTGGGCCTCGATCGCCAGCCGGCGTGGATCTATCTGAACCAGATCAATGTCTTTGTCTGGCCTGGACCTGACCTGCGCCCCGGCAGACATGTGTCGACTCGCCCCGCAGCCGCAGACACCTGCGACATCGGCCCCCTGCCGGATGACTGGTTTGCCCTGCTGCAGCGCGAACTCGTCGAAGCGTACCGCCAACGGCGCGTGAAGCTGATCAGGCGGACAGACTAACAGGACATCTGCACATCACTTCACCACGGCCAGCTCGAGCACGCGGATCACCGTTGCCAGTTCGTGGCCGCGCTTCAGCACCCGGCCATCCTGGCTCAGCACCATGTACTGGCCCTGCTTGTTGCGCAGTTTCGGGTTCTTCTCGATGACGTAGAGCGGGCGCTCGGAGCTGCGCTTGTAGATCGAGAACAGGGCCCGTTCGCGCAGGAAATCGAGGGCGTAGTCGCGCCACTCGCCTTCGGCGACCTTGCGGCCATAGAGGTTGAGGATGGTGGTGAGTTCCCTGCGGTCGAACGTCACCGAGGCGATGAAGCGGGGCTGCTTGGGGGCGGGCGCCTGAGAACCGGAGGCGCTCGTGCTCCTCGCGAAATCGATCAGCTGCCCCGATCCCGACTGCTCCGGTTCGTCCGCCATCGTGCCTCCGTCATGCTGCTGTCATGTTCGCGCCGATCGCCCAGCTTGTCCAGCCGCCCAAAGGCTATGCGTCCCATTGGTTGCCGGGACGCTGCAGAAACCCCAGTTTGGTCACATTCCCTCCCTCATCGCGCCAGATTGCCCCGGCATCGTCTGAGCATTGCCTCCAGTGGCTGGCGTCCGGTCCGACCGAGCCCCCAAACCTTAGACGCCTGGGTGCCAGCCGCCTTGCAATGTCATTCTGAGCCCGCTGGCGCCCCCGCCAGCGGGTTTTTTCTACGCTGGGCGAAGTGGATCGGCTGCCGCTATCGCGTAAAGCTGGCGGCACCGAGAATGGGACCGGGCAGGCCGTCCTTGTCCTGCTGCACGAGGATGGCGGCGCCATCGGACGGGCCGGTAAGGACCTCGGCGAGCTTCAGCTGCAGCGTGGCGCCGTCCACGGCATCCCATCGCCCCAGCACCTGCCGGCCCGTGACGATGTGCGTGTAGGCAATCTTCCGGCCCTCGTTCTCGCCGCGATCGATCTCGACTTCAGCGCGCTCGATGAAGGTCACGAGCCACACCACCGCCTCGCCGGTCGCGCCAGGCGCTCCAGCAATGCTGACGTCCAGCGTGTCGTTGCCGGCATCGGCGAGGGTCACATCGAGCGACAGGCTGGCGTCGGCCAGCGCCGCGTCCACCTTGTTGCTCTTGTTGCCCACCACCCCGCACTCGCCGTTCACCACCAGTTGCGGCGTGAAGATGCGCGACGAGCCCCAGGCCGAGGCGTAATCGCGCTGGCGCTGCGAGTGCGCCTTGGCGCCGAACGTGTCCTGCCAGCCGATATAGTCCCAGTAGTCGACGTGGTAGGCGAGAGCGATCACGTCGGGCCGCTGGCCCAGCTCGTCGAGCATGGCATCGGCCGCGGGGCAGGACGAGCAGCCCTGCGAGGTGAAGAGCTCGAGCACGGCCTTCGGCCCCTCGCGGAACTGGCCTGCCAGCGCAGGCGAGCCGGCAGACAGGGCGAGGGCGAGCAGCGCCAGCGCGCGGAAAAGCGGTCTAAACAACATGGCGATGGTTGTACGGAGCCCCCCGACCCCACGCTACTCAATTCAACGCGAGTTCGCGTGATGCAGTAAACCGCCGGATCGCCCGGAAATCCAGCGGTTTCCGCGCCCTACCCGATCACGCGATGGCCGCGATGTAGCGCTCCGCCGAAGCGCGCAGGCGGGCCTTCGCGTCCGATGTCATCACCCGGTCCCACCAGGCCGAATAGATACGGTCGTAGCCAAGGTCATCCACCGTGCCGACGATGCGGGTCACCTCGCGGGCCGGCAGCGGGATCAGGTTGGGGTAGGAATACATGAAGCTGACCCAGCGCGTGTCCGGCACCACCATGATGGTGTCGCCGGTCATCAGCACCCCCTTGCCGTCGAGCCCCGGCCAGTGCAGCACCGCGCTGCCGGTGAAGTGGCCGCCGGCGCGGGTGACGGTAACCCCCTGCCCCAGGTCGATCCGGTCCTCGCTGAAGCTGCGGATATGCTCCGACGGGCGCATCACATGCGGCAGGTTGGCCTCGTGAATATGGATGGGGATGCCGCCGAACGCCTCCGACCAGTCAACCATCGAGGAATAGAAATGCGGGTGCGAAATGGCGATGGCCCTGAGCCCGCCATGCGCCTTGATGTGCGCGACCGCCGCATCGGTGACCAGCGGCGTGCAGTCCCACAGCACCCCGCCGCCCGGCTGCGGCATGAACAGCGCCCGCTGCCCGATGGCGATCTGCGGCGTGGCGCCGATGCCCCAGAGCCCGGGCTCGAGTTCGCGGATATCGTTGGTGTGCGTCGCCTGCAGCTCCGCGAGCGTCGTCCAGGATTGCCCCTTCGCATTCACATACTGCCGCTCATCGGCGCAGATAGCGCAGTGAGCGGGCGGCGTGTCGGACAGCGCAAAGCCGACGCCACAGGTGGTGCAGATGAAGGATGGCATGGGGCGCTCCCGTGGTCTGATCGGTGCTCCGAGGGGCGATCAATGGCACGGGACGATGCCCTAAGCCACCAGCCCCTTCCACCGCTCCAGTTCATCCAGCGTCTCACCAGCTCCTGCGATGGCGAACTGGTAGATGTCGAAGCTGCCGACCATGACGCCATAATAGTCCGGGCGCTGGCGCGCTTCGTGCTTGAGGCGGAGGATCAGGTCGCGGTTGCAGCGGTCGAGGTCGGCGCGGAGGTTCGCGTCGCGGGCCTGGCGGACGGCGAAATCGAACGGGTCCCAGCCCCAGATGTTGCACTTCCAGTGGCTGTCGGCGAAATCGCGCAGCTCGATGCTCCAGTGGAGGCCGGCGCCGAGCGGGTGCGGCTCGATATAGTCGTTGCGGAACGTCGCCGTGTGCAGGGTCAGGCCGCGATCGGCCAGCGTCTGGGCGATCTCGCCGCCGAGAGCAGCCCATTCGGGCCAGCGGTCGGCATCGCAGGGCATGTGGATGTCGATATCGCGCCACGTCATCAGATCGTAGCCGGCGCTGCCGGTGACGATGGCCTCGCCGAAGCGGCCGTTCAGCAGCTCCAGCAGGCCCGAGCCGACCAGCAGCAGCCGCGCCTCTTCCCGCAATTCGTCAGCAAGATGTGCCCGTTGCTCCGCGTCCACCCGGAGTGCCTCCATGTTGCCCGCCCGTAGTCTGGAATCAAAAGCCCGGCACGAATGCCGGGCTCGAATGCGTAGCGATCAAACCGACCACATTGTGGCAGCCTACTCGGTCTTGGCTTCGGCAGCGGCGGCCTCGGCGGCAGCAGCTTCCGCTGCGTCCTTGGCGGCCAGTTCGCGGGCCAGAGCCTCGGCGGCGGCGACCTTCTCGGCCTCGCGGGCGGCCTTGGCCTCCTGGGCGGCATCGCGCTCGCCGGCTTCGATCTTCTTGGTGCGGGCGCCGACGTTCTCGAAGATACGGGCGGCCTTACCGCGACGGTCGCGCAGGTAGTACAGCTTGGCGCGACGGACCTTGCCGCGCTTCAGCACTTCGATGCGGTCGATGTTCGGCGAAACCACCGGGAACACGCGCTCGACGCCTTCGCCGTAGGAAATCTTGCGGACGGTGAAGCTTTCCATGATGCCGGCGCCGGAGCGGGCGATCACGACGCCTTCATAGGCCTGCAGGCGCTCTTTGTCGCCTTCGCGGATCTTGACCCACACCTTGACGGTGTCGCCATGGGTGAATTCGGGATGCTTGGCCCGTTCGGCCAGCTTCGCATACTGCTCCTGCTCGAGCTCTGCGATGATATTTGCCATTGAACTGTTCCGTTCGTTTTTTTCAAAGGGGCGTTTTGCCGGCCCTTGAGGCCGACCGCCCGGTCTTGGTTTGCACGGATTTTATGCTGTTATTGGCCTTTGGCTGAGCCAAGGCGAGCGGGGCTATAAATGAGAAGCGCCCGCGAGTCCAGACTTTCGTCCAGTCTCGCGGGCGCCTGAATGCGAAGCGTCAGAGCCAGCCGGCCAGAACGCCGACGCCACCGAGGGCGAAGAGGCCACCGGCGACCTGCGCCACCGGCTTGCCATACTTGCCGACCAGCTTCGCCACGCCCATCGCCGCAGCGATGCCGGCTCCATGCAGCAGCGCCGTCGCGACGATGAAGCCCGCCGCATATGCGAGGCCGGAGGTATCGACCGGCATTTCGGCGCCGTGCGCGTGGCCGTGGAAGATGGCGAACACGCCGACCAGCGACATGGCGGCAGCAACCGGCATCGGCCGGCCCCAGGCGGCAGCGGCGCCGATGACGACGGACGAGAGCGCAATACCCAGTTCGACGAAGGGCACATCGACCTGGCCGAGGCCGAGCAGGAAGCCGACGGCCATCATGCCGACAAAGCTGAGCGGCACCAGCCACAGCGCCTTGCCGCCGAGGACATAGGCGAACACGCCCACCGCCACCATGGCGAGGACGTGGTCGAGGCCGCCGACCGGATGCATGAAGCCGTGCACGAAGCCGGAGGCTTCGCCGTGGCCAGTATGGGCGAGCGCGGCCGTAGGCAGCGCGATGAAGAGCAAGGGTAAAAGGGCGCGGGCGCGCATCGGGAATATCTCCATGGGCGGGACCCACCGTCCCGCGTTCGAGCCAAACTACTGACGGCCGGTCTCCTGGCTCCGGACCCGCTCCCCCCGCCTTCCCAGCGCTAACCAGTGGCACCTGGAGGGAGTACTTGGCCCGATACAGTCGCGGGGGCGGCGCCGGTTTGCCCCCCGCAGGGCACCGGCTTCCCGTTTCACGTGGGGTTTTCGCCCACGCACCGTCAGGCCAGATTTGTTGCAGGTTGTGTGATCAAGATCAATGACGCCGGGTGCGCAAATGCCGCATGACGGATGCCGAGCCATGCGCTAAGCGTGCAGCTGCAACGGAGACGAGCCGGGTGACAATCGGTCGCCACATCGCCGCAGACCTCATCCGCGCTTTCGCGGTGCTGGCGCTCGTTTTCCTGAGCTTCGGCCACCAGCCGGCCGGGGCAACGCATCTCGACCACGACGTGCTGACCGCAGCGGTCACCGCCAGCTATTGTGGCGACGCGACCGACGACGGCACGCCGCATGCCCCGTGTCACGCCTGCCGCATCGACGGCGGCGCCGACCTGCCGCCGCTACCCTGTGCCGGTATCGAAGCACCGATCGCCGTCGCCTCGGTCGCCTATTTCGGCGCTACGGTGCGTTCCCCCATCGCCACCGAGCATGGTTCATCCCGCCCCAGGGGACCTCCAGCACTGGTCTGATCGCCAACCCCGCCCTGACCGGCGGGTTCAGACCACATTGCACTTTCTGGAGATCAAGATGATCCGTTCTTTCGTTCGCGCGGCTGCGGCCGTGGCGCTTGTCGCATCCGTTTCCCCCGCCTTCGCCCATGCCACCTTCGAGGTCGGCGAGGCGGCGCTCGGCTCCACCTACAAGGCCGTGCTGCGCGTGCCGCACGGCTGCGACGGCGAAGCGACCAACACCGTCCGCGTGCGGATTCCCGAGGGTTTCTTCAGCGTCAAGCCGATGCCCAAGGCAGGCTGGGACCTGACCACCGTCAAGGGTCCCTACCAGAACACCTACGAGAACCACGGGAGCCAGGTCACCGAGGGCGTGACCGAGATCACCTGGTCGGGTGGCAACCTGCCGGACGACTTCTACGACGAGTTCGTCTTCCGCGGCACGATTGCCGGCTCGCTCGAGGCCGGCACGACCCTCTACTTCCCGGCGGTGCAGGTCTGCGCCAACGGCGAAGTCAGCTGGATCGAGATTCCGGTCGAAGGCCAGCCCGAGCCGGATGGTCCGGCTCCGGGCGTCAAGCTGATCGAAGCCGGCGAGCACCACCACTGAGCCGGTCGGGGCGCCTTCGGGCGCCCCGCCTTGCCTCGGGCTGCGCCATGCAGACGATCCGCTCAACCTTCATGCTGGTCTTCGTGGCTATGGCCGCGAGCCTCTCGATGCTGTCGGGAGCACTGGCGCATGCCGCACTGGTCGGGTCGGACCCGGCCGATGGCGCCGTGCTGCCCGCCGCACCGCCGCAGATTGTTCTCGATTTCACCGAACCGGTAACCCCGCTGGTCGTCACCCTCATCACCCCCGACGGGGAGAGCAGCGCTCTCGACACCGCGACTGCCAGCAATGCCGCTGTGACCGTACCCCTGCCGGCGCTGCAATCGCGCGGCACCTACCTCGTCAGCTGGCGCGTCACCTCGGCCGACGGACACCCGGTCGGCGGCTCGCTGGTGTTCTCGATCGGCGAGCCCGGCAGCCGCCCCGTTGCAGCGACCGAGGGCGACACTGCGCTGGTGGCCGCTATCTGGCTGACGCGAACGGCGCTCTACGCGGCGCTGTTTCTCGGCGTCGGCGCGGCGGTATTCGCGCTGCTGGTGGCACCGCTGCCCCGGCCGCTGACGCCGCTGCCCCGTGCCATGGCACTCGCCGGACTGGTGCTGGCGCCCTTCGCGCTCGGCCTGCAGGGCCTCGACGCGCTGGGGGTCGGATTCGGCAGCCTCGCTTCTGGTTCGGTCTGGAGCACGGCGCTCGGCACCAGCTATGCCGCCACCGTGGCCGTCGCCGCCGGCGTGTTTGTTGCCACGCTGGTCTCGACCCTGCTGCCCGCCGGACGAAGTCGCGGCCTTGTCGTCGGTCTTTCCTGGCTGGGCGCGGCGCTGGCGCCGATGCTGAGCGGCCATGCGGGCACCGCGCCGCCGGTGTGGCTCAGCAAGCCGGCCGTCTTCGTGCACATCGCGGCGCTGGTGTACTGGATCGGGGCCTTGCTGCCGCTCGGGGCGCTGCTTCGCTCGCGTGACCCCTCAGCGCTCCCGGCGCTGCAACGCTTCTCCCGCTTCATTCCGCTCGCCGTGGCTCCGATCGTGGTCACCGGCATCGTGCTGGCAGTGCTGCAGATGGGGCCGCCGGGGCCGGCCTGGACGGCGCCCTACGCGCTCATTCTCGGCGCGAAACTCGTGCTGGTGGCCTTGCTGTTCGGCCTTGCGCTGTGGAACCGTCTGGCGCTGACCCGGCCCGCCCTCGCCGGCGTCGAGGCTGCGCAAGGCAGGCTGCGGCGCAGCATCGGCATCGAGCTGCTGCTGGTGCTGGTGATTTTCGCCGTGGTCGCTGGCTGGCGGTTTACGCCGCCGCCGCGCGTTTTGGCCGAACTCGAAGCGCGCCCGGCGCAGACCCATATCCACACCAGCGCCGCCATGGCCGACATCGCCATCACGCCGGGGCGAGCGGGCGAGAGCACGATGCGCATCTGGCTGACTGACGGGGAGTTCGCCCCGATAGCGCCCAGGGGCGTCACCGTGGCGCTCTCGAGCGCCGCGCTGGGGATCGAACGGCTCAAGCGGCCGGCGACCCTTGGGGCTGACGGTTTCTGGCAGGCCCCCCTGACGCTTCCCGCGGGCGGAGCGTGGTCGGTGGAGATCGACGTCCGCATCGATGACTTCACGCTGGTCAAGCTGACCGGCGAGATCGAACTCAGACCATGAACCGCCGGCACCCGGCACCAACCAAGAGGACCAAGATGAACACCAGATCGATCCGCGCCGCCTTTGTCGCGCTCACGCTGCTCGGCGGCGCCCTGGCCAGCACCAGCCTGACGCCGGTCGTGGCGGCCGAAGTCACTGTCGGCCAGCTCACGATTTCAGGAGCCTTTGCCCGCGCTACGCTGCCGAACGCGCCAGTCGCCGGCGGCTTTCTCACCATCGTCAACGCCGGCGGCGAGGCCGACCGGCTGATCGCCGCGTCCACCCCCGTGGCCGGCGAATCGCAGCTGCATGAGATGAAGATGGAAGGCGACGTCATGAAGATGGCGCAACTGCCGGATGGCATCGAGGTGCCGGCGGGGGCAACCGTCACCCTGGCACCGGGCGGCCTGCACCTGATGTTCATGCAGCTCAAGGAGCCGCTCGTCGAAGGAACCAAGGTCCCGGTGACGCTGACCTTCGAAAAGGCCGGCACCGTTGAGATCGAGCTTGACGTCGGCGGCATCGCGGCCAAGGAACCAGCGATGGATCACTCGATGCAATCCGACCATGGCGGCGACGCCCAGCACGACCATGCTGCGCACATGGCGATGGACACCTCGGGCATGGGCGATGAGGAGGCCATCGCCGCCATGCAGAAGGCCATGTTCGACAAGCCGGAAAGCCCGCTCACCATGGGGCCGATAGTCATCGCTGGCGACTACGCAGTAAGCGCCTGGGCGCAGGACGGCACCGGCGGTCGCGCCCTGCTGCGCAAGACCGACAAGGGCTGGGCCATTCACCTCTGCTCGGGCGACGCCCTCAAGGATGCGGCACAACTCGTCGATCTTGGCGTGCCGGATGCCGAAGCGCAGCAGATCGCCGAGGGTGTGGCCGCTGCCGAGGCAAATGTCGATCCCGCGCTGCTCAAGCAGTTCTCGGCATTTGACGGCGTGATGATGGTCGACGAGAGTGTGATGTAATGGCAAGCACCACGTCTCCGGGCCTCGCCCGTTTCCGCATGATTCTCTGGGGCTTGGTGGTGGTGACCGCCATCGGCGCCACGGCCCTGTTCCTGTTCGCCCCGCCGCGTAACCCGGCAACCGTCGGGATCGGCGGTGGCACCTATTCGCTGCTCGATGGCTCGGGCGCCACGGTCGACCAGACGATGTTCACCGGCCAGCCATCGCTGCTGTTCTTCGGCTTTACGCACTGCCCCGATGTGTGCCCGACGACGCTGGCGGAAATGGCGACCTGGTTCGAGGCCCTCGGCCCCGAGGCCGGCAACCTCAAGGCCTATTTCGTTACCGTCGACCCCGAGCGGGATACGCCCGAAGTCGTCGGCGACTATGTCGGCTGGATGGACGGCAAGGTGACCGCCGTGACCGGCTCGCGCGAAGAGATCGACAAGATCATCAGCGCCTGGAAGGTGCTAGGCGAGAAGGTAGGCGAGGGCGACGATTACACCATGAACCACACCGCCTCGGTGTTCCTGGTGAACCCGCAGGGCGGGTTTGAGGGCACCATCGCCTATGGCGAAGATGCCAGCACCGCCGTGGCCAAGATCAGGAAACTGATGGGGGCTTGAGGGCCTCGGTTAGGGACCTCAGTGCTCGTCCACGCCATGGCCGTCGCCATAGTTCGGTATGAACCACTGGGCACCCTCCCCCTTGCGGGGAGGGTGCCGAAGCTTAGGCGCGTCAGCGCCTTAGCGGAGGTAGGGAGGGGGTGCAACCGAGGTCGGGGGATGGAACCAGCCTCGGCAATACCCCCCACCTAGCTCTGCTACGTCGCTGTAGCTCCTAGCGACGCTACCTCCCCCGCAAGGGCGGGAGGTGGTCAGCGGACAGCTGCGTCGTATTCGATTGCCTGCGCTCCACCGCCTACTTCAACAAATCCGGCCGTCTCGCCCGGGTTAGCGCCTCGCTCTCGGCCCGGCGCCACTTTTCCACCTTGCCGTGGTCGCCCGAAGTCAGCACGGCCGGGATGTCGCGGCCTTCCCAGCTCTGCGGGCGGGTGTATTGCGGGTATTCGAGCAGGCCGTTCTCGAAGCTTTCGTCGGCGTGGCTTTCCGCGCCGCCGAGCACGCCGGGGATCAGCCGCACCACCGCTTCGAGCAGCACCATGGCCGCGACCTCGCCGCCCGCCAGCACATAGTCGCCGATCGAGACTTCCTGCAGGCCCCGCGCCTCGATGACCCGCTGGTCGACCCCTTCGAAGCGGCCGCAGACGATGACCGCGCCGGGACCAAGGGCAAGCTCGCGCGCCTTCGCCTGTGTCAGCGGCACGCCACGCGGCGACATCAGGAGGCGCGGACGCGGATCGCCCTCGGGCGACACCGCATCGATGGCGCGGGCGAGGATATCGGGCTTCAGCACCATGCCCGCGCCACCGCCCGAGGGCGTGTCGTCGACGGTGCGATGCCGGTCGGTGGCGAAGTCACGCAGCTGCGTGGTCGACAACGACCACAAGCCGTCCGCCATGCCCCGACCCAGCACCGAGGCGCCGAGCGGCCCGGGAAACAGGTCTGGAAACAAGGTGATGATGTGAGCCGAAAAGCTCAATCGGGCTCTTCTTCGCCGGGCTCGGTCTCGATCGGCGGCGCGATCACGAGGTAGCCGTCGGCCACCTTTATCTCCGGCACGACCGCCTTGCTGAACGGGTAGAGGTAGGTATCGCCAGAGCGCGGATCGCGGATTTCGAGCAGGTCGCCGGCGCCGAAATTCGGCACCGCGGCGACGACGCCGATCTCGGTGCCATCGACCAGCCGGGCGCGCAGCCCGATCAGGTCGGCGTGGTAGAAATCGTCCTCGTCGTCCGTCTCAGGCAGCAGCGCGCGGGGCACGAACAGTTCGACGCCGTTGAGCATTTCGGCGGCGGTGCGGTCGTTCACCCCGGCGAGCCGCGCCACGAGCACATTGGTCGTGGTGCGGGCCGACAGGATCCTGACCGTGAGACCAGGCTTGCTGGTGGCGAGCGGGCCATAGTCGACGAGCGCCAGCGGGTCCTCGGTGAAGGACTGGATGCGCACTTCGCCCTTGATGCCGTGGGCCGCACCGATGCGGCCCATCAGGATCATGCCGTCATTGTCGCCACCTGCCACGGCTTACTCGGCGGCCGGAGCTTCGGCAGCGTCTTCCTTGGGCGCGTTCTTCGCAGCTTCCTTGGCGGCCTCGGCGTCGGCGATGCGCTTGGCACGCTCTTCGGCGCGCTCGGTGGCCTTCTTGCCCGGCACGGCGCGTTCCGGGTTGTTGCGCGGCTCACGGGTCTTGAGGCCGGCGGCATCGACGAAGCGGGCGACGCGGTCGGTCGGCAGCGCGCCAACGCTCAGCCAGTGCTGGATGCGCTCGGTGACGAGGTTCACGCGCAGCGACTTGTCCTCGAGCTTCGGATCGTAGGTACCGACCTTCTCGATGAAGCGGCCATCGCGCGGCGAACGGGCATCGGCGATGACGACATGGTAGTACGGGCGCTTCTTGGTGCCGGCGCGGGCGAGGCGGATCTTCAGGCTCATTGGTTCAGTCCTTCAGTAAACTGCGTTGATTGGTTAAGTTACTTTTTCTTCGGCACGAAGCCGCCGCCGAGGCCGGGAAGGCCGGGGAAGCGCGACGCGCTGCCTAGCCCGGGGAGCCCCGAGCCGGATTTGAGCAACTGCCCGACATCGGTCGGCAGCTTGTTCGGAGCGAGCTGCTTTGGCGCGGCCGCCTGCTGCGGGATCGACGCCGGGTCGATGCCCATGCGGCGGGCCAGCTGCTCGAGCTCCTTGGGGTCCATGTTCTCGGGCGAAGGCATGTTGCCCATGCCGGGGATCTTGCCGCCCATCTGGCCGCCGAACATCCCCGACAGCGCGCCCATGCCGCCCTTCGACACCTTCTTCATCATGTCCGCCATCTGGCGGTGCTGCTTCATCAGCTTGTTGACGTCCTCGACCTTGGTGCCCGAGCCGTTGGCGATGCGGATGCGGCGCTTGGCGTTCAGCAGGTCGGGATTGGCGCGTTCCTTCGGCGTCATCGAGTTGATGATGGCGACCTGCCGGTCGAACACCTTCTCGTCGATGTTGGAGTTGGCCATGGCCTTCTTCATCTGGCCCATGCCCGGCATCATGTTCATGAGCGAACCCATGCCGCCCATCTTCTTCATCTGCAGCAGCTGGTTCTTGAGGTCTTCGAGATCGAAGACGCCCTTCTTCAGCTTCTTCGCCATCTTGGCCGCATCTTCGGCCGTGACGTTCTGCGCTGCCTTCTCGACGAGCGAGACGATGTCGCCCATGCCGAGGATGCGGTCGGCAATGCGCGAGGGATGGAAATCCTCGAGCGCATCCATCTTTTCGCCGGTACCGATCAGCTTGATCGGTTTGCCGGTGACGGCGCGCATCGAGAGCGCCGCGCCGCCACGGCCATCGCCGTCGACGCGGGTCAGCACGATGCCGGTGATATCGACGCGTTGGTCGAACGAGCGCGCGAGGTTCACCGCGTCCTGGCCGGTCAGCGCATCGGCGACGAGCAGGATTTCGTGCGGGTTGGTGGCCGCCTTCACCGCCGCCGTTTCGGCCATCAGCTCTTCGTCGACATGCGTGCGGCCGGCGGTATCGAGGATGACGACGTCGTAGCCGCCGAGCGTCGCCTCGCGCTGGGCGCGGCGGGCGATGTCGACGGGCTTTTCGTCGGCGATGATCGACAGCGTATCGACGCCGATCTGCTCGCCGAGCACGCGAAGCTGCTCCTTGGCCGCCGGGCGGCGATCATCGAGCGAGGCGAGGAGGACCTTCTTGCCCTGCCGCTCCTTCATGCGCTTGGCGATCTTGCCGGCATGCGTGGTCTTGCCGGCGCCCTGCAGGCCGACCATCAGCATGGTCATCGGCGGGGTGGTGTTGAAATCGATCGGCACCTGGGTGTCGCCCAGCACCTTCACCAGCTCGTCGTGGACGATCTTGATGACCTGCTGGCCCGGCGTCACCGAGCGGGTGACCTCGGCGCCGACGGCACGCTCGCGCACCTGCTCGACGAAGGCCTTGGTCACCTCGAGCGCGACGTCGGCCTCGAGCAGCGCCCGGCGCACTTCGCGCAGCGCTTCATCGACGTCCTTCTCGCCGAGCGCACCGCGCCCGCGAATCCCGTCGAAGATTTTCCCAAGCCGGTCGCTTAGTGATTCAAACATCCGCCGTCCTCATGTCCCGTTTGCACGGGATGTAGGGTCCATCAGCGCAAACGCCAAACACACCCCAGGGCGCTTGCGCTGTGGGGTGCTGGCCTCCGGGATCTCTTTATACCTCAACGGGTCCCGGTCGGCCTTCAGGTGTATGACCTGATGGATTGGGGCGGGGGATAGAGGAGGAATGGGGCGGAGTCAAGGAAAGGCGCGTCAGCGATACACTTCGCTGCGATGGCCGATCTCAACCACAAGAACCACCAGCCGCTCGTCGATCAGTTCGCAGATGATACGGTAGTCGCCAACCCGATACCGCCAATAGCCCGAAAGGTCCCCAGCCAGACTCTTGCCAAACTGGCGTGGGTCGTTGGTTGGGGCGACGCGGTTCTTGAGATAGCGGGCGATCTCCCCAGCAGCGTTGGGGCCGACCTTTTCGAGTTGTTTGCGCGCCCGCGCGGAAACCTCAACGCTCCAAGCCAAGATCGTGCATCACTTCATCAAGCGAATACACTTTCTCTTCACCGCGCTCTATGCGCTGAGACACCTCGAGAGCCCCGTAGTAATCTTCTACTTCCTCGGCACCGTACTTGAGCATTTCGGCAGCATGCTCAGCCTTGCTCTTGCCAGTTCGAGCAGAGAGCTCGGCAAGGCGCCGGTCGGTGTCTCGATCCACTTCCACGGTAATGACCATGGCAGCCTCCTTGTTGCGCCAGATATAGCGCATCCGCGCCGTTCTCCCAAGCCGCGCTTGCAGAAGGCGGCATTCATGGCATATTTGCCTCGGGTCAGCAGTTCACCCAGGCGTCGCCGCTCCATCTGGAGAGCTAAACCTGCGACTACGCGTTCGAGACAGCACTCTTGTCCCGTGCCTGATCGGAAGCCGGCGGCCACGACATCCCCTCGGGGAGACGGCACTGACGAGGATGAGCTGATGTCACGAACTGCCGTGCCCCTGCGGGTGGACGACCTTTCCCCCTTTGCCAAGACCCTGCGCCAGAGCCTAAGCCAGCATGAGGGCGTGCCGACGCACGTCGAACTGCTGAACCTGATCGCCAAAGCCGCGGGCTTCGCCAACTACCAGCACCTGCGCGCCGATGCCGAAGCCGCCGACCGGCTGGTGGCGGCAGCTGAGCCCGGGCCGCGCCCCGATCTCGAGCCGGTGACGAAGACCGCTCGCTACTTCGACGATGGCGGTATCCTCACCAGTTGGCCCTCGCGACTGGCTCACCAGACCCTGAGCCAGTGGGTGTTCTGGTCGCGCATTCCGCGCGGCGAGACGTTTGACGAGCGCGGCATCAGCGCCCTGATCAAGGGCTGGCACGCTTTCGGCGACCACGCCATCATCCGCCGCGCCATGGTCGATGCTGGAATGCTCGAGCGCAACCAGAACGGCCGCGAGTACCGCCGCATCGAACAGGTGCCGCCGCCGGAGCTGGCGCCGTTGCTGGCGCATCTCGAGGCACGGCGCTCCACTACTTAACTATAGAGGGCGGTGTTTCGACGTCGCCTTCAACATTTCGTTTACTTTTCATACGCCCGCGATATTTGTCGGATGGTCCACGAGGGAGAATAATCGTGACCATCCGCAATATTGTCGTCAGTTTCTTTTTGCTGCTGGCCTTGACCGGCACCGCGCTTGCCCAGAACAAGCCGTACGTCATCGGCTACGATGAAACCAAAGGCCTGTTCGCTGGCGTGACGTTTGTCCACTATGACCGGGGTCACGGCACGCAGGTGGAATACATGGCCAGGAACGGCAAGGCGCACCTGTTCTATCCCGGCAACAAGAAGGTTCTGCACGGCAAGTGGAAACTTGAGCGCACCAGCAACCCTAAGGTGTTCAATCTCTGCTTCAGCTACCCGAACTCCTACAACCCCGTCACCGGCCATAGCGAAGGCTGGGAATGCCAGCCGGCCGGGTTTGCGCTGACCGACGTGGTGGACTCCGTCGAGGGCGACGCGCTTGGGCTGGCCAAGCGCGACGCGGTGCCCTTCGTGCTGTCGAAGCGGAAGGCGCGGCTGGCCGACCTCGTGCGCAAGGTGAAGTGAAAGCCGGGCCGGTCGAGCGGCCCCACACTCGCGCCGAACTGCCTGCGGCGGGGCTGGCACTGGCAATTTCGCGTCAGTTCCGCCATATAACCCGCGTAACCAGCAGGCGCCGCCAATGTCCCAAGCCAGTTCTCTGGCCCCATTCCTCAAGATGAACGGGCTCGGCAACGAGATCATCGTTGCCGACATGCGTGGCCGCAAGGACCGGGTGACGCCGGCCGCTGCCGTGGCAATCAATGCTGCGCCGGCGACGAAGTTCGACCAGATCATGGCCATCCATGATCCGCGGACGCCCGGCACGGCTCACTATGTCGAGATCATCAACTCCGATGGCTCGCTGGCGCAGGCTTGCGGCAACGGCATGCGCTGCGTGGTGCAGGCGCTGTCGGCCGAAAGCGGGACCAGGCACTTCGTCTTCGAGACGCTGGCAGGCATCCTCACCGGCGACGAGCGTGAGGACGGGCAGATCACGGTCGACATGGGCAAGCCGCGCTTCGGCTGGCAGGACATTCCGCTCGCCGAGGAATTCTACGACACCACCGGCATCGAGCTGCAGATCGGGCCGATCGATGCGCCGGTGCTGCATACGCCCTCGGTGATGTCGATGGGCAACCCGCACGCCACCTTCTGGGTGGAGGACGATGTGTGGAACTACGCGCTCGACCGCTTCGGGCCGCTGCTCGAAAACCACCCGATCTTCCCCGAGCGCGCCAATATCTCGATCGCGCAGGTTGTGGCCGACGACCACATCATGCTGCGCACCTGGGAGCGTGGCGCAGGCCTTACCCGCGCCTGCGGCACCGCCGCCTGTGCGGCTCTGGTCAACGCGGCGCGCACCAAGCGCACCGGCCGCAAGGCGACAGTAACCCTGCCTGGCGGCGACCTCGTGATCGAGTGGCGCTCCGACGACCATGTGCTGCTGACCGGCCCGGCCGAGCTGGAATTTGCCGGCACGTTCGACCCGTTCACCGGCGCGTGGACGGCCGAGCAGCAGGTGGCCTGAGATGGCCATCGAGACCCTGACCTTCGGCTGCCGCCTCAACGCCTACGAGGGCGAGGTGATGAAGGCCGAGGCCGAAAAGGCCGGGCTCGGCAACACCATCATCATCAACACCTGCGCGGTGACGCAGGAAGCGGTGCGACAGGCCAAGCAGGCGATCCGCAAGGCGAAGCGCGACAATCCCGAGCGCAAGATCATCGTCACCGGCTGTGCGGCGCAGACCGAGGCCCGCACCTTCGGCGACATGGCCGAGGTCGACCTCGTCATCGGCAATGCCGACAAGCTGAAGGCTGAGAGCTATGCGCCGATGGCGTTCGGCGTGCCGCTGAACGACAAGGTGCAGGTCAACGACATCATGTCGGTGAAGGAGACCGCCGGCCACCTGATCGAGGGCATGGACGGCCGTACCCGCGCCTTCGTGCAGGTGCAGAACGGCTGCGACCATCGCTGCACCTTCTGCATCATTCCCTTCGGCCGCGGGCCGTCCCGCTCTGTGCCGATGGGCGCGGTCGTCGAGCAGATCAAGAAGCTGGTCGGCAACGGCTATCGCGAGATCGTGCTCACCGGAGTGGACATAACCTCCTACGGACCCGACCTGCCCGGCCAGCCGACCCTCGGCAAGCTGACCCAGCAGATCCTGCGCCATGTGCCCGACCTGCCGCGGCTGCGCATATCGTCGATCGATTCGATCGAGGCCGACGAGGCGTTCTATGACGCCATGGCATCGGACCGGCGGCTGATGCCGCACCTGCATCTGTCGCTCCAGTCGGGCGACGACATGATCCTGAAGCGGATGAAGCGCCGGCACCTGCGCGCCGATGCGTTCGCCGTGGTCGAGAAGTTGCGGAGCTTGCGCCCCGAGATCGTCTTCGGTGCCGATATCATTGCCGGGTTTCCGACCGAGACCGACGAGATGTTCGAGAGCTCGCTGGAGTTCATCGAGACGGCGAACCTCACTTACATCCACGCCTTCCCCTACTCGCCGCGCCCCGGCACTCCGGCGGCGCGCATGCCGCAGGTGGAAAAGGCCGTGGCCAAGGCCCGGGCCAACCGGCTCAGGGCACTGGGCAGCGTGCAGATCGAAAAGCTGGCGCAATCGCGCCTCGGCATGGTTGAAAACGTGCTGGTCGAGAAGGACGGGATCGGGCGGCAGGAACAGTTCCTCACCGTTGCCGTTCCCGGTCACGCCGCAGGCGAACTCGTACCGGTGCGCATCACCGGGTGCACTGCCGACAGTCTCGTCGGCGAAACGATGAGATCGGCAGCCTGATGGCGGAACAGAAGAAACCCGGCTTCTTCCAGCGGCTGTTCGGCGGGCAGGCAGAGCCTGCACGCGACACCGCGCCGGCCCCCGAGCATACGGTGGCGGAGGACCTCGAGGCCGATATCATCCTCGACGAGGTGGTGGACGCCGCGCCGCTGGTGTTGCCCCCCGATCAGGAAATCGCGCTCGAAGCAGCCATGCATGACGCGGGGCTGCTGGTGACACCGGACGCGGCCGACGGCGAAGCGCTGCCGCCCGCCGGCCCGCCCGAGACCCGGCCTGACTATATCGAGGCGCTGCAGGACGAGGTCGTCGAGGCAACCGAACCGGTCCCCAACATCGCACCGGCTGTCCCTGTGGCGGCCCTCCCGGCCGAGCCACCGAAGAAGCAGAACTGGTTCCAGCGCCTCGCCTCCGGGCTGAAGCGCTCGTCCGACCAGTTGACCGGCTCGATCGCCGCCGTCTTCACCAAGAAAAAGCTCGACCAGGGGATGCTCGACGAGCTCGAAGACATCCTGATCCAGTCCGATTTCGGCGTCGACATGGCGACCACCGTCACCGACGCGCTGCGCCGCGACCGCTTCGACCGCGACATCACCAGCGAGGAAGTCCGGGAAGTTCTCTCGGCCGAGATCGTCAAGGTGCTGGAGCCGGTGGCGCAGCCGCTCTCGCTCGATGCGGGCAAGAAGCCGTTCGTCATCCTGATGGTCGGCGTCAACGGCACCGGCAAGACCACCACCATCGGCAAGCTCGCGAGCCTCTACCACGCGCAGGGCAAAAAGGTGATGCTGGCGGCCGGCGACACCTTCCGCGCCGCCGCGATCGAGCAGTTGCAGGTCTGGGGTGACCGTACCGGCGCTACGGTGATCCGGAAGCCGCCGGGCTCCGATGCCTCCGGCCTCGCCTACGAGGCCGTCGAGCGGGCGCGCGAAGAGGGGGCCGACGTGCTGCTGGTCGACACGGCCGGCCGGCTGCAGAACCGCGACGAGCTGATGAGCGAGCTCGAAAAGATCATCCGGGTGATCAAGAAGGTCGACCCGACCGCGCCGCATGCCACATTGCTGACGCTCGATGCCACTACCGGACAGAATGCCCTCAGCCAGGTCGAAATCTTCGGCAAGCGCGCGGGGGTTACCGGGCTGGTGATGACCAAGCTCGATGGCACGGCGCGCGGCGGCATTCTCGTCGCCATCGCCCGGAAATTTGCCCTGCCCGTCCACTTCATCGGTGTGGGCGAGGGTGTCGACAACCTCGAGCCGTTCGCGGCGCGCGACTTCGCGCAGGCGATTGCAGGGAACACCAGATGACGGATACGACGAAGGAACCAGAGGTCAACTGGGATGAGCTGCGCCCGCAGCTGATCCGCGTCGGCCTCGAAATCGGCCCGCTGCTGGTGTTCTTCATCTGCACCACGTTTGGCGAAGGCTGGCTGGAGCGGTCCGAGCTGCTGCGCTCGCTGTTCGCCAGCCCGATCATCTTCGCCACCGCCCCCTTCATGGTGGCGATGGTGATCTCGCTCGCCATATCGTGGATGCTGTTCAAGCGCGTCGCGGTGATGCCGCTGGTCACCCTCGCCGTGGTGCTAATCTTCGGCACGCTGACGCTGTGGCTGCAGGACTCGACCTTCATCAAGATCAAGCCGACCATCGTCAACTCGCTGTTCGGCGCGACGCTGCTGGGCGGGCTGCTGTTCGGTCAGTCGTTGCTGAAATACGTGTTCGGAGAGGTCTACCACCTCAAGCCCGAGGGTTGGCAGAAGCTCACGGTCCGCTGGGGCCTGTTCTTCTTCCTGCTGGCGGTGCTCAACGAGTTCGCCTGGCGCGGCTCGGGGCTGTTCATCACCGACGTGGCCGAGGCCGACAAGTTTTACGCCGGCTTCAAGCTCTGGGCGGTGATGCCGATCACGGTCGTGTTCTCGATGCTGCAGGTGCCGCTGCTCAACAAATACGCCATCGACCCGAAAGAGCCGGTGGAAGTGGTGCCGCCGCCGGGGGCTTCCCAGCCCTGACTGACCGGGGACGCCCCCTCTACCATGCTTCGCATGGTCCTCCTCCACCGCGCAGCGGGGGAGGGGAACCAGCCGTAGGCTGGTGGAGGGGGCGTCTCGGCGTCAGTGCTTGACCAGCTCGTCCTTGCTGACGTTCAGCATCAGGCCATCGCCCGATACCGAGGCGATCTGCTCCGGCGTGACGTAGCGGTCGGCAGCGAACAGGCCCTTGGCGTCGATGCGGACAAAGCCCTGCATCAGCAGCTTCTCGCGAATTTCTTCCGGCAGGTTGTCGTCGCCGAACGCGTCGGCGATGGCATCGACCAGCGTGCTCCGCCGGTCGTCGAGCGTGTTGGGTGCGGCGGCCTCGACCTCGGGCGTTGCCGGGTTGTCGTCGCCGAACTGCACGTACTCGACCTTGCCGATCTCATGGCGCTCGCGGTCGAACACCTTCATGCCTTCAGCGATGGAGCGAAGCTTGGTTGCGGTCTGCATGGACAATCTCCTCTGTGTGGCCGCCGGGTGCGGCGCTTGCAGGAGGAATGATCGTCAGGGGCAGCGGGTTCCGAAGAACTAGGACGCCTTGGCCCGCTCGACCGCCGGCAGCACGTCGTCGCGCAGCGTTTCGGGTGTCATCGGCCCCACATGCTTGTAAGTGATGACCCCCGCCGCGTTGACCACGAAGGTCTCCGGCACGCCATAGACGCCCCAGTCGATCGACACGCGATTGTCGGTGTCGCCGCCGATGCGGTCGTAGGGGTTGCCGAGCTCGGTGAGGAACTTCACCGCGTTGTCCGCCTGGTCGCGCTGGTTGATGCCGTAGAGGCGCACGCCCGACTCGGCCTTCAGCACTTCGAGCAGCGGATGCTCGTCGCGGCAGGGCACGCACCAGCTGGCAAAGACGTTGACCACCGTCACTTCGCCGGTGAGCGACGCGGTGTCGAAGCCATCGACCCCGGTGCCGGCCACGGCGGGCAGCGTGAACGTCGGCGCCGGCTTGTCGATCAGCACCGAGCGCACCAGCGACGTATCGCGGCCCATCTGCGTGGCGAACACGGCGATCAGCCCGACGAGCAGGACGAGCGGCAGCAGGGCGAGAAGGAAACGAGGCTTCACGGCGTCGAGGCTCCGGCAGAACGGCGGCGGATGCCAGCCTTTTCGAGTTCGGCGAGGCGCTTCTTCACCCGCAGCGAATCCCACGCAACCAGCGCGATCATGCCGAAGGTGACGATCCCGACCCCAACGTAGGACCAGAGGATGAACAGCTGGTGGTCGGTCATCGCGCGGCTCCGATCGCTGCCTGGCGGCTCATGCTGTCGGCCCGGCGGCGCAGGATTTCGGTGCGCATGCGGATAAGCCCGAGCAGGACGCCGAGCAGCGTGAAGGCCAGCATCATCACCAGCAACGGCGTCAGCAGCGAGGCCGGCATGCGCGGCCCATCGGCGGTAAAGACGCTCGCCGGCTGGTGCAGGGTGTTCCACCAGTCGACCGAGAACTTGATGATCGGGATGTTGATGCCGCCGATCAGGGTGACGATGGCAACGATGCGCCCCGCCTTGATCTGGTCGTCGAAGGCCCGCCACAGCGCGATGATGCCGAGGTAGATCAGCAGCAGCACCAGCGTCGAGGTCATGCGCCCGTCCCACTCCCAGAACGTGCCCCAGGTCGGCCGGCCCCACAGCGCACCGGTATAGAGCGCCAGCGCGGTGAAGGCGGCGCCGAGCGGCGCGGCGGCCTTGTTGGCCACGTCAGCCAGCGGATGGCGCCAGACCAGCGAGCCGAGCGCCGCCGCGAACATCACGCCATAAACGAACTGGCTGAGCCAGGCGTTCGGCACGTGCACGTACATGACGCGCACCATGTCGCCCATCTGGTAGTCCTCGGGCGAATTGAGGAAGGCGAACCACAGCCCCACAGCAAAGCTGATCGCCGTCGCCACGGCCAGCGGCCAGACGAGGAAGCGGGTCCAGTTCAGAAAGTGCCCCGGATGCGCCAGGCGGCTGAACCAGTTGGGCTGTTTGGTGGCAGTTGCGCTCATGGATCTCGGCTCTATTCCCCGGCCGCGCGCAAGGCAAGCGCCGCCAGAAAAGGTGAGAAGGCCGTCACGACGAGGCTGAGCGCAAGGAGAAACAGTGTCGCGCCGCCCCCGGCCACCGGGTCCAGCATCCCGACCCCGAAAATCATCACCGGAATGGCGAGCGGCAGGATCAGCACCGGCGCGACGAGCCCGCCACGGCGCAGCCCCACCGTCACCGCCGCGCCGAGCGCGCCGAAGGCGGTGAGCGCCGGTGTGCCGATCAGCAGCGCCAGCGCCGTGCGGGCCAGCTGGTCCATCGACATGTTGAGCAGCAGCGCCAGGATCGGCGTCGCCAGCAGCAGCGGCACGGCGGTGACCAGCCAGTGGGCGATCAGCTTGCCCAAGACGATGGCCTCGAGCGGCAGCACCGAATGGCGCAGCAGAGTCAGCGACCCGTCCTCGTCATCGGCCCGAAACAGCCGGTCGAGCCCGAGCAGGGTGGAGAGAAACGCCGCGATCCAGACGATGCCGGGCGACAGCCGGGTCAGCATCGGCCGGTCCGGCCCGATGGCGAACGGCACGATCACCCCGACCATGACGAAGAACAGCACCAGCACCATCGCCTCGCCGCCGGCCCGGAAGGCCAGCTTCAGCTCGCGACCGAGAAGGGCGGAGAACGCTGTCATGCGAGCACCAGCGTAGCGATGCCGGCCGGATCGGCGAGCGGCAGGTCGTGGTGCGTGGCGATAACAGCCATGCCGCCGCTCGCCCGATGGCCGTCGATCAGCTGCCCGAGCAGCGCTTCGCCGGCCGCATCGAGCGCCGCGCTCGGCTCGTCGAGCAGCCAAAGCGACCGCGGCGACACCAGCAGCCGCGCCAGCGACAGGCGGCGGAGCTGGCCGGAACTGAGGTAGCCGGTTTCGAGCCCCGCCAGCGTGCCGATGCCGACGCGCTCCAGCGCTGCCTCGACCGACACCCCGCCCGCCCCGTACATGTCGCGCCAGAAGCGCAGGTTCTCGGCCACGCCGAGCCGGGACTTGAGCCCGCTCTGGTAGTTGAGGAGATGCATCGCCGTCGCCTCGATGCCCTCGACCGTGCCCGCCTCGGCCCGCACGATACCGGCGAGCGTCATCAGCAGCGTCGATTTGCCGACGCCGTTGGCGCCGCGCACCAGCAGCACGCCGCCCGGCGCGAGGTCGAAATCCAGCGCCTCGAACAGCAGCCGCTCGCCGCGGCGCACGGCAAGGCCGCGCACACGGATAGAAGCGGCAGCACTGGCTTCCGGCTCACTCATGGCGACATGCCTAAAGAAACCAAGTCCGTACTGGCAAGCGTCATCGTGTTTGACTATAAGCGCCTTCACAGATTGGAATGTTTCCAGTCAACCCATATTGCCCCCCGGTCCAACGGGACTTTCCGGTCCCGCGTCAGGGCCGTGGCGGCGCCTTGCAACACCAAGCGCGAAGGCTCGCCCGTGACCTCGAAATCCCTCGACAGCTTCAAGTCCAGAACGACGATCACCGTCGGGGACAAGACGTACACGTACTTCTCCATCCCGCTGGCCGAGAAGCACGGGCTGCAGGGCGTTTCGCAGCTGCCCCACTCGATGAAGGTGGTGCTGGAAAACCTGCTGCGCTTCGAGGACGGCATCACCGTCACCCGCGCCGACATCGAGGCTGTGGCAAGCTGGCTCGTCACCCGCATGTCCGAGCATGAGATCAGCTACCGTCCGGCGCGCGTGCTGATGCAGGATTTCACCGGCGTCCCCGCCGTGGTCGATCTCGCCGCGATGCGCGATGCCACCGCCAAGCTCGGCGCCGATCCGCAGAAGATCAACCCGCTGGTGCCGGTCGACCTCGTCATCGACCACTCGGTGATGGTGGATAGCTTCGGCACGCCGCTCAGCTTCCTGCAGAACGTCGATCTCGAATATCAGCGCAACGGCGAACGCTACGAGTTCCTGCGCTGGGGCCAGAAAGCCTTCGACAACTTCCGCGTCGTGCCCCCCGGCACCGGCATCTGCCACCAGGTGAACCTCGAATACCTGGCCCAGACCGTCTGGACCCGCAAGGACGAGGACTCGGGCGAAATGTACGCCTACCCGGACACGCTGGTGGGTACCGACTCGCACACCACCATGGTCAACGGCCTCGCGGTGCTCGGCTGGGGCGTTGGCGGCATCGAGGCCGAAGCCGCCATGCTCGGCCAGCCGATCACCATGCTCATCCCCGAAGTCGTCGGCTTCAAGATGACCGGCCAGATCAACGAGGGCATCACCGCCACCGACCTGGTGCTGACCGTCACCGAAATGCTGCGCAAGAAGGGCGTGGTCGGCAAGTTCGTCGAATTCTATGGCCCCGGCCTCGACTACCTCAGCCTCGAGGACCAGGCGACCATCGCCAACATGGCGCCCGAATATGGCGCCACCTGCGGCTTCTTCCCGGTCGACGAGGATACGCTCACCTACCTCGAGACCTCGGGTCGCGACGCCGAGCGCGTGGCGCTGGTGAAGGCCTATTCCGAAGCGCAGGGCATGTATCGCACCGCCGCCTCGCCCGATCCGGTGTTTACCGACACGCTCGAACTCGACCTCACCACCGTGGTCCCGGCGCTTGCCGGCCCGAAGCGCCCGCAGGATCGCGTCGCGCTCACCGACACCGCGGTGAAGTTCGCCGAGGCGATGAAGGACCTCGCCGGCGGCCGCAAGGAGCGCACCGCGCTGCCCGGCTCGGTCGGCGAGAGCCGCTTCGTCGATGAAGGCGCCACCGGCGTCGACGATATCCCCGAAGAGGCGGCGTTCCCGGTCAAGGGCGCCGATTACGGCCTCGATGACGGCCATGTGGTGATCGCCGCGATCACCTCGTGCACCAACACCTCGAACCCCAACGTGCTGGTGGCCGCCGGCCTCCTCGCCCGCAAGGCCCGCGCCAAGGGCCTGACCAGCAAGCCGTGGGTAAAGACCTCGCTGGCCCCCGGCTCGCAGGTGGTCACCGACTACCTGAACGCCGCCGGCCTGTCGGCCGATCTTGATGCGCTCGGCTTCAACCTCGTCGGCTATGGCTGCACCACCTGCATCGGCAATTCCGGGCCGCTGCCGGAGGCGATCAGCGCCTGCATCAACGACAACGACCTCGTGGCCGTGTCGGTGCTGTCGGGCAACCGCAACTTCGAAGGCCGCGTGAACCCCGACGTGCGGGCCAACTACCTCGCCTCCCCGCCGTTGGTGGTGGCCTATGCGCTGGCCGGCACGATGCACCGCAACCTCACCACCGAGCCGCTCGGCACGGGTTCGGACGGCCAGCCGGTCTACCTCAAGGACATCTGGCCGACCAACGCCGAGATCGCCGAAGTGGTCCGCAAGGTCATCACCCCGAAGATGTTCCTCGGCCGCTACTCTGACGTGTTCAAGGGCGACGAGAACTGGCAGGGCATCGCCGTCGATGGCGGCGAAACCTACAAGTGGAACTCCGGCTCGACCTACGTGCAGAACCCGCCCTATTTCGAGGGCCTGTCGATGGAGCCGGCTCCGGTCACCGACATCGTCGAGGCCCGCGTCCTCAGCCTGTTCCTCGATTCGATCACAACCGACCACATCTCGCCCGCCGGCTCGTTCAAGGCCGGCACCCCGGCCGGCAAGTACCTGGTCGAACGCCAGGTCGCCCCGAAGGACTTCAACTCCTACGGCGCCCGCCGCGGCAACCATGAAGTGATGATGCGCGGCACCTTCGCCAACATCCGCATCAAGAACCAGATGGTGCCGGGCGTCGAAGGCGGCTTCACCAAGGGTCCCAACGGCGAAACCATGGCGATGTACGACGCTGCGATGGCCTTCCAGGCCTCCAACACGCCGCTGGTGATCTTCGCCGGCAAGGAATACGGTACCGGTTCGTCGCGCGACTGGGCCGCCAAGGGCACCCGCCTGCTCGGCGTCCGCGCCGTGATCGCCCAGAGCTTCGAGCGCATTCACCGCTCCAACCTGATCGGCATGGGCGTCCTGCCGCTGCAGTTCGCCGACGGCGAAAGCTGGCAGACCCTGAAGCTCGACGGCACCGAGACAGTGTCGATCGAGGGGCTGACGACGCTGACCCCGCGCTCGGACGTGCAGGTGAAGATCGTCCACTCCGACGGCCGCATCGACATGATCACCACCCGCTGCCGCATCGATACGATCAACGAGCTGGAATACTACCAGCACGGCGGCATCCTGCACTACGTGCTCAGGAACCTCGTCGCCGCATAAGCGACTGAATTCACGTGAAGCAAAGGGGCTGGCCGCAAGGCCGGCCCTTTTTGTTTTCCTGCGCCGAGCGCGCCAATTGTACTCCCCTGCGAAGCGGGGGAGGGGGACCACCCGAAGGGTGGCGGAGGGGGCGTCATCGTACGACAAAGATATATCTTACACCCCATCTTGAACCCACCCCTACTCAGATACATCTTACCCCTATCGTAAGATATATCTTGGAGCACGCACATGCATGATCATGATCACCGGTGGGACCGCAACTGGCGTCGCATGGAGGCGATGGCGCGGCGTGGCTTCCGCAACTTCGGCGGCAACTTCAACTTCAACATGGGTGGCCAGGGCGGCCCCGGCCAGGGGGGTGGCAATGACTGGGGCGGCAATTTCCGCATCGGCCGCATGCTGGCCTCGGGCGACCTGCGCCTCGTCGCGCTCTACCTGATCGAGCAGCAGCCGCGCCACGGCTACGACCTGATCAAGGCGGTCGAGGAAAAGTCGCACCAAATCTATTCGCCGAGCCCCGGCATCGTCTATCCGGCGCTCACCTTCCTCGAGGAGGCGGGCTACGTCACCTCGGCGATCGATGGCAACAAGAAGCTCTACACCATCACCGACGAGGGCCGCACGCACCTCGCCGACAACCGCGAAGCCATCGAATCCACCCTCGATTTCCTCGGCAAGGCCGGGGCGCGGATGGAAGAGTGGCGCAAGCAGTGGCAGTCTGGCAACTTCCCGTTCTCCGAAGAGCAGCGCGAGCAGTTTCGCGACGGCTGGCCCTTCGGTGGTCGCTGCGAGCAGCATCCCCACGCCCCCGGTGAGCATGGTGGCCCGCACCATCACCACGGCCCGGGCGATGTCGGTCCGCGCCCCGATCGCGACATCGATGACGTCGCCCCCGAGGTCACCGATGCCCGCAAGGCGCTGAAGAAGGCGATCAAGGAAGCGGTGCGCCGCGGCCCCGAGGAAGAAATCCGCGTCGCCGAAATCCTCCGCCGCGCCGCGCAGGAAATCCGCTCGGGCCTCAGGGAAGACACCACCGAAGTCGACCTCGGCTAGGGTCGATCATTCCAATGACCAATGCGCCCCGGTCGCAAGGCCGGGGCGTTTTGATTTACGGCAGCCGGCGAAACGGCTTAAGCATGGGGCGTGGCGAGGAGAACGGCCGAAGTGAACGACATGCTCCCAATCCGGGGTGACCGCGCGAAGGCAGCCGCCGGCGTCGTGGCCCGCCTCACCGGCGTGATCCGCAAGGATCGCCTGATGACCGACCCGGTAATGACCTACGCCTATTCGGGCGATGCCAGCCATTACCGGCTGGAGCCAGCCGTGGTGGTGATCGTCAACACCGAGGACGAAGTGCGCGCCGTCATCGCCGCAGCCCGCGCCGAAGGCCTGCCGCTCACCTTCCGCGCCGCCGGCACCTCGCTCTCGGGCCAGGCCATCACCGACGGCGTGCTGGCCGTACTCGGCGACGGCTGGCGCAAGCTGGTGGTGCATGAGGGCGCCGAACACGTGACGCTCGGCCCCGCCAACATCGTCGCCAACGTCAACAAGGCGCTGAAGCCCTTCAACCGCAAGATCGGACCGGACCCGGCGAGCCAGGCCACCTGCAAGATCGGCGGGGTGGTGAACAACAACTCGTCGGGCATGTGCTGCGGCGTCGCCTACAACACCTACCACACCATGACCCGCCTTCGGGTGATGCTGGTCGATGGCACGGTGCTCGATTCCGGCGACCCGCAGTCAGTGGCAGAATTTCGTGGCCTACACGCCGAACTTCTGCAGCAGATCACCGATCTGCACCACGAAGTGATGGCGGATACCGCGCTCGTGGCGCTGATCCGCGAGAAGTACCGGATCAAGAACACCGTCGGCTATTCGATCAACGCGCTGATCGATTTCCACGACCCCATCGACATCCTGATCCACCTGATCGTCGGCTCCGAGGGCACGCTCGGCTTCGTTTCCGAGGTGACCTATCGGACCATCCCCGAGCACCCCCACAAGGTGACGGCGCTGGTCCCCTTCCCCGATCCGCACTCCTGCGGCCGCGCCATCACCCGACTCGCCAATGGCGGCGTGCAGCAGACGCATGGGGTGACCTCGGCGGAATACCTCGAGCGCCGGGCGCTGCAAGCCGTGGCGCACCTGCCTGTTATGAAGGCATACGAACGGTTCTTCACCGAGAGTTCTCCCGCCATGCTGGTCGATGTATCGGCGGAGAGCCCGGAGGAACTGGCCAAGGAAATCGCCATCGCCACCGCGATCCTCGCCGAGGAAGGCGCCACCGATATCGACTTCGGCGACGGCGATGGCGAGCGGGCGCATCAGCTGTGGGACATGCGAAAAGGCTTCATCCCGATGTTCGGGGCCACCCGGCCCAAGGGCACGACGATGCTGACCGAGGACGTCGCCGGCCCGGTCGAGCGGCTCGCCGACTTCGTCATCGACATGCGCAAGCTGCTGGACGAGTACGGGTACTATGACGGCGTACTGTTCGGCCACGCCCTCGCCGGCAACCTGCATTTCCAGATGGCGGCAGATTTCGGCAACCCCGAGGAAGTCGACCGCTTCGACCGCTTCTCGGTGGCGCTCGGCGAACTGGTATCGGTGCAGTATGGCGGCTCGCTGAAGGCCGAACACGGCACCGGGCGGGCGATTGCCAGCTTCGTCGAGCTCGAATGGGGCACGACGGCCTACCGGGTGATGCACCGGATCAAGGCGCTGTTCGACCCCGAGGGCCTGCTCAATCCGGGCGTGCTGCTGAACGCCGACCCGCAAGTGCATGTGCACGACCTGAAGCGCATGCCGCTGGCCGACCCGGTGGTCGACCTCTGCATCGAGTGCGGCTTCTGCGAGCCGGCCTGCCCCAGCCACCACATGACCCTGAGCCCACGCCAGCGCATCGTCGTGACGCGCGAGAAGGCGCGGCTCAAGGCCTCGGGCGAGAACCCGGCGAAGCTCGCCGAAATGGAAAAACTGTTCGAGTACGCCGGGCTCGCCACCTGTGCGGCCGGCAATGTCTGCGCGCTCCGCTGCCCGGTCGGCATCGAAACCGGCACCATGGTGCTGGGCGAGCGGGCGCGGCGGCGGACCGATGCCGAGCGGCGCACCGCGCATCTCGTCGGCAGCCATACCCTGGCGGTGGAGCTCTCGATGAAGCTGGCGGTGGGCGCCAACGCCTTCAGCCGCACCATCATCGGCGATGGCGCAACCGACGCGCTGGCCAAGTTCGCGCGCGGTATTGCCGGCGAGGCGATTCCGCACGTCTCGCGGGCGCTGCGGCCGGGGCCGGCGTCCCCGAAGGTCGCGGCGAAGGGCGGCGAGCGCGTGGTGTATTTCCCCAGTTGCGCTACCCGCATGTTCGGCGCCCCGACGCGGGAGAACGGCATGCTCCCGGCCACCGACGCCATGGTAGCGCTGCTGCAGCGCGCCGGCTTCGATCCGGTGGTGCCGGCGCACGCCGACGGCGACTGCTGCGGCCAGCCGTTTCTCTCCAAGGGCTTTCCGGAGGAAGCCGAGCGGGTCGGCCAGACGGTCCGGACCAAGATCGACACCCTCGCAGAGGCCGGCCGCTACAAGGTGGTGACCGACGCCTCGACCTGCGCCAAGCACATGAAGGAGCACCCCGGCACCGCGCCGGTGGCGGATTCCGCCGAGTTCCTACTCGCGCACGTCCTGCCGAAGCTCACCATCGTGAAGAAGGTGCCGGCCGTCGCGGTGCACCACAACTGCTCGGCCCAGCGGCTGAAGGAGCAGGCAGCGATCAACGCGCTGGCTGCCGCCGTTGCCGACAAGGTGGTGGTGCTCGACGCAATCAGCTGCTGCGGCTTTGCCGGCGACAAGGGCCTGTTCCTGCCCGAGCTGAACGAACACGCCACCCGCTTCGGCAAGGCCCAGATCCCGCCCGACTGCACCATGGGCATCTCCACCGTCTCGACCTGCGCCACCGGCCTCACCGAACGCATGGCCATCCCGTTCTTCTCGATCGCCAGCGTGCTGGAGATGGTGAGCGCGCCTGATCGATGAGACCGCACCCGCTGTTCAAGGATCGCACGATCCCGACCGTCCAAGCGCTGGGGAGCTTTACCTTGCGCGCCCTCACGGTCGGCGACCTTGACCGGGATTTCGCCGCCGTCATGGAAAGTGCCGCCGACATCATGGCGGCGAACCCGGGATCAACCTGGCCAGAGGGCCTGACCAGGGATGCGAACCTGCTCGACCTTGCGTGGCATCAGCGGGAGTTCGAATCGCTCCGCAGCTTCGCCTGGGTGATCGAGGACAGCGACGGGATGTATCTCGGCTGCCTGTATGTCTACCCTGTGCTGACCGGAGAGAAGGCCGCCGACGTCCGGTGGTGGTGGCGCTCCGGAACGGTGGTGGCGAGGACGAGTTTCCGCGAAATGCTCCTTGAATGGCTTGCCAGCCCAGATTGGCCGCCGCTGAGATACGAGCTGCAGCCCGACTAGACTAGACTTACGCCCGCCGGAATTCCCTGCTAACTCCGGGCGCATGACCGAAGTTTTGATCGATAGCCTGGGCCAGCATGGCGATGGCATAGCCGAAATCGGGCTCGACCGCGTGTTCGTGCCCTTCACCCTGCCCGGCGAGCGGGTGGAGATATCTCGCGAGGGTGAGCGCGGTACGCTGCTGCGCATCATCGAGCCGAGCGCCGACCGCGCCGAGCCGATCAGCCCGTATTTCGGCACCTGCGGCGGCTGTGCGCTGCAGCACATGAACCCTCAGACCTACGCCGCCTTCAAGCGCGGCCTGGTGGTGACGGCGCTGGCGCATGCCGAAGTGGAAACAGTGGTCGAGCCGCTGATCGATGCCACCGGCATCGGACGTCGGCGCGCCACGCTGCATATGCGGAAGGCCGCCGCCGGCTACATGCGGGCGAAGTCGCACGAGGTGCTCGATATCGACGCCTGTCCGATCCTCGTGCCGGTACTGTCGCGCAACGCGCCGCGCATCGCGCGCGCGCTGCATGCGCTAGCCGGCGATGGCGATGTCAGCTTCACCGCCACCGATACTGGCCTCGACATGTCGGTGAAGTCGGAACGCAAGCTGAAGCCGGCGCAACTGGGCGAGTTCGCCCGCACCCACAAGCTGGCGCGGCTCACCTTCAACGGCGATCCGGTGTTCATGGCACATCCGCCGGCGGTGAAGATGGGGCGCTCGCTGGTCGAAATCCCGCCCGCGAGCTTCCTGCAGGCGACCGAAGCGGCGGAAGCGACGCTGGCGCGGCTGGTTGTCGAGGGCGTTGGCAAGGCCAAGGCCGTGGCCGACCTGTTCTCGGGCGTCGGGCCGTTCGCGCTCCGCCTCGCCGAGACCGCCCGCGTCTATGCCGCCGACAGCGACCGGCAGGCGATCGCCGCGCTGATCAAGGCCTTCAACCACACGCAGGGGCTGAAGCCGGTCGAGGCCAAACCGCGCGACCTGTTCCGCGACCCGCTGGCGCCGATCGAACTCGCCCCCTTCGATGCCGTGGTGTTCGATCCGCCGCGCGCCGGTGCCGAGGCGCAGTGCCGGGAACTGGCGCGATCCAAGGTGAAGACGGTGGTTGCGGTATCGTGCGACCCCAAGACCTTCGCCCGCGACGCCGCGATCCTGATCGCCGGTGGCTTCCAGCTCGACCGCGTCACCCCGGTCGATCAGTTTGCCTACTCGACGCATGTGGAGGTCGTGGGGGTATTCCGGCGGTGACAGTCAAACCCCGCACCACCCATGCCGAACTCGGCGAAGGCTTCTTCGATGCCGTCCGTCCCGCCCAATTTCCCGAGAACATTCTGCGCTATCGCAACCAGCGCGCTGCTGCGACTGTCGGGCTCGACCTGCTAAGCGACGCACAGTGGGTGGACCATTTTGGCCGCTTCGAACCGCTGCCCGGCTCGTTCAGCCAGCCGCTGGCGCTGCGCTATCACGGCCACCAGTTCCAGACCTACAACCCGGATCTCGGCGACGGCCGCGGCTTCCTCTTCGCCCAGCTCGAGGATCAGCGCGATGGGCGGCTGATGGACCTCGGCACCAAGGGCTCGGGCCGCACCCCGTGGTCGCGCGGCGGCGATGGGCGGCTGACGCTGAAGGGCGGCGTGCGCGAGGTGCTGGCGACCGCGATGCTCGAAGCCCTCGGCGTCGACACCTCGAAGTCGCTGAGCCTGATCGAAACCGGCGAGGAACTGGAGCGCGGCGACGAGCCGTCGCCGACACGCGGCTCGGTGCTGGTGCGGCTGAGCCACTCACATGTGCGGATCGGCTCGTTCCAGCGCCTGAGCTACCTGCAGGAGCCGGAGCGGCTTCGCGAGTTGCTCGACCACTCGGTGAAGCACTACTACCCGGCGCTGTGGACCGAAGGGGACAACGGCCGGGCCGCAAAATTCCTCGGCGCGGTGAGTGAAGCGGTGGCCGAGACCGGCGCGAACTGGATCGCCGCCGGCTTCGTGCACGGCGTGCTCAACACCGACAACATCAACATCACCGGCGAGAGCTTCGACTACGGCCCGTGGCGCTTCCTGCCGACCTATGACCCGGTCTTCACCGCCGCCTATTTTGACCAGAACGGCCTCTATGCCTTCGGGCGGCAGCCGGACGTGCTGGCATGGAACCTGACGCGGCTTGCCGAAGTGCTGCTGCCGCTGGGCGAACATCCCGAACTCGAGGCGGGGCTGAACCGGTTCTGGCCGAAGTTCCATACGGCGGTCTGGGGCGCCGTGCGGCGGCGGCTCGGGCTGCAATCGCTCGGCATCGAGGCGGATTCGACGCTGGTGCAGGAGGTGTTCAACTTCCTCCACGAAACGCAGATGCCGTACGAGCAGTTCTTCTTCGACTGGCGCGGCGGCGACGGTTCGCGCGCCATGCGGAGCCCGGCGGCCGCGCACTATCGCAGCCCTTCGTTCGAGACGCTGGCCGGCCTGCTCGCGGCTCATCCGAGGGCTGACGATGCCAACCTCGACCACCCGTATTTCGCCCGCGAGGCGCCGCGCACCATGCTGATCGACGAGATGGAGGCGCTCTGGGCGCCGATCGCCGAGCGCGACGACTGGGCCCCTCTCCACGCCGCGCTCGACGAGATCGAGGAAATGCGGCAGGCCTATTCGGCCGCCTGAGCTGACCGCAGGTCGGCCGCCCGCGCCGGCAGGTGGTCATAGAAGCCCTTCAGTCCGGGCTCGATCTGCCGGGCCAGCGCCATGCACTCGGCGATTGCGCCGCGTGCGTCCCCCCCGTCGCGCAAGGCCGCCAGCGCCTCGGCGTGGCTGGCGCGCAGCAGGCGGAACGTGCCGGTTTCGGCCATCGCCTTGTCGCCGACGAGGATGTGGATCGGCACCCGCCCGGCCTTGCCCTTCAGCGCCACGGCCCCGGCTTCCAGCATGGCGAAATCCGGCGCGGCGCGGCGCAGCGGCTCGGCGATGACGATGTCGTAGCCCACTTCCTTGCAGCAGCCCTCGACGCGGCTCGCGACGTTCACGGTGTCGCCGAGCGCCGAATAGTCGAAGCGCGTGTCGAGCCCCATATTGCCTACCAGCGCCTCGCCGGTACTCAGCCCGATGCCTATGCCCAGCCGGTCGACGGGCGCCCCGGCGGCGCTGAGCCCGAACGCATCGCGATCGTTGAGGTCGGCGAGCCGCCGGCGCATGCCGAGCGCCGCTTCGAGCGCGCGCTCCTCGTGGCTCGGAACATCTACCGGGGCGTTCCAGAACGCCATGATCGCGTCGCCGATGAACTTGTCGATGGTGCCGTACTTGCCAACGATTTCGGCCCCCAGCGCCCCGAACAGCGTGTTGAGGATGGCGAGGATCTGTTTCGGCGCCAGCGTTTCGCTCAATGAGGTGAAGCCGCGCATGTCGGAGAACATCACGGTCACCTGCCGCATCTCGCCGCCGAGCTTCAGCCGGTCGCCGTTCTTCTCGATCTCGGCCAGCAGCGAGGGCGCGACGTAGTAGCCGAAGGCACGGCGGATCTGCTTTTTCTGCACGTCGGTGGTAAGAAAGCGCAGGAAGACGAGGCCGAGATAGGTCAGCGTCAGCCCGATCAGCGGGAAACTCGGATCGAGCATGATCCCCTGGTTGACGAACAGCCACCACGAGAGCCCGACCGAAGCGACGAGCGAGGCGAAGCCGGCGGCGAGGCCGGCGACCGGCCCGAGCGCCAGCACCACCAGCACCAGGAGCGCGCCCAGCACCAGGAACTCGAACCATTCGAGCCCCTGCACCCAGTCGGGCCGGGTGAGGAAGGCGCCCGAGAGGATCTGCTCGATCGCCTGGGCGTGGATGGTGACGCCGGGCACGTTGTCGCCAAGCGTGGTGTTGTGGAGGTCAAGCAGGCCCGAGGCCGAGGTGCCGATCAGCACGATGTGGCCCTCGAGCCGGTCGCGCAGTGAGTGGTATTGCGGCCCGAGCAGATCCTTTGCGGAGACCGACAGGGCCGGGTCGGGGCGGCTGTAGTAGAGCCACAGGTCGCCGGTCGAGGTGGTGGGGATGGTGATATCGCCGACCCGAACCGCTTCGACATAGCCCTCCTCGGCGGTATCGCCGAACACCACCACGCCCGACAGCCCGAAGGCGATGCGCAGCGCTTCGAGCGGCAGCGTCGGGAACAGGGTGCCGCCATTGGTCCAGACCATCGGCAACCGCCGCACAGCGCTGGTCGACAACTCGGTGTTGAGGCTCAGCGCCGCGAGTCCGGGCGCCGCGTCGCGCAGCATCGGCAGCGGCGCGGCGACGCCGGTGAGGTAGGGGATGGACGCGGTCGGGTCTGGACCGGAGATGGCGAAGCCGCCCTTGGCCGCGCCGGCGAGCGGCGGCGCGTCCGGCGTGCGCGAGAAGCCGAGGATCGAGGGCGTTCGGCCCAGCGCAGCCGCGAACGTCGCGTCATGGTCGGGCAAGGCTGCCGCATCGACACCGGGCAAGAGCGCGGCTAGCCGCTGCGGCGACATCCGGTCCGGCTCGGGAAACAGGATATCGAACCCGACTGCCGCCGCACCGAGTTCGCCCAGCCGGTCGGCAATGGTCGCCAGCCGGTCGCGCGGCCAGGGCCACTGCCCCAGTTCGCGGAGCGACGCCTCGTCGATATCGACGACTCGGACCGGCAGGTCGGCATCGGGCCGGGGGTGCAGCCGCTGGAAGAAATCGAAACCGATCTCCCGCGCCACCTGCACCGGAAATGGATCGCCTATCCGCAGCGTCGTCAGCAGCACCACGATGACGAGGCCGACAAACGCGGGCAGCAGCCGGCGGATCACGGTGCCGGCCGCATCAGTAGTTGGGGTACTTCTCGTCCTCGTCCGGCTGGCTGCTATTGGTCGCCGGGTCTTCCTGCACCGTCGGCACCACCGGGCGGTTGAAGCATTCGCGCGCCTGCGTGATGCGGAACTGGCCGAGCAGCGGCGCCTGATTGTCGGCATAGGGGAACATGCCGCGCATCTGGTTGCGCTCGGCATTGGTCATCTCGGTCGCGATGCCGAGGATCTCGGCTTCGGTGAGGTCGGCCATGCCGATCTCGCAGATGTCGTCCACGGTGACGCAGCTTCCAGCCTTGTTACAGAGCACCACCGCGCCATGGTAAAGTATCAGCGACATGTGGCGGCTGTCGCTGTTGAAATCGAAGCTGGTGCCGCGCACGCCGATGGTGCCGGTCGGCGTCTCGATCAGGTAGCGGTCTTTGGGGGCGCCGCCGGTGACGAAGCGGAAGGTGCCCGAGAGCGCGTTGATGGCGAACTTGCCGCCCGAACCGTCGGCGCGCAGCAGGTAGTCCTCGATCAGCAGCGATGAATTGGGGCCGACCACCAGCTTGGTGGCATCGGAGAAGCGGATCTGCACCAGCCCGCGCGCGTCGGTGACGACGCGATCGCCGATGAAGATGTCAGCCCCGACGGTGAGTTCCTTGATGCCGGCTTTCGTCTCGGACCGGGCGTCGCGATCAACGTCGAGCGCCTTGCCCGTGGCATCCGCAAAGGCCGGGCCGGCGGCGAAACCGGCCATTAGTGTAAACAGCAAGACCAATGCACGCATCGAAACTCTCCTGCCTCCGCCGAACGCACCGGTTGGCGCGGACGCGTTGCCATAGCGCCCCTGAACCGTGGATGAATAGTGGCGTCCCAAGCTGACTATAGCGCAAAACTCTGGGCTTGCCTCACCCCGACTTGGCTGTAAGCATCTTGCTTCGGGGGAACGGCGCCGGGCACAAGGCGTCGATCGCGAGGGACAAGACCGGATGGTCGCACTATTCTTCCTGCTGTTCATCGGCCTGGAACTCAAGCACTACGTCGCCGACTACTTCATGCAGCCGGGCTGGATGCTGGCCGGGAAGGGCGATTTCCGCCAGGTCGGGGGCTACGCGCATGCCGGCGTCCACGCCGGTTTAAGCCTTGTGGTGCTGCTGGTTGCCGGTACACCCTGGCCTGCGCTGATTGGCCTCGTTCTGGCCGAGTTCGTCGTCCACTACCTGCTCGACTATTCGAAGATCCACTATTCGAAAGGCGTGCATGTCGACACCCAGCCGCGCCGTTTCTGGACGCTGCACGGAGTCGACCAGATCACCCACCAGCTCACCTACGGGGCGATGATCTACATCGTTCTGCTGAGCAAGGGCCTCGCCTGAGCGAAATCCGGCTCCCGACCCCGACCCACCGTCGCAATTGGCGTTGACGGCGTGTGACGATTTGGCACAACCTCAGGCTACGCGTCGCCAGGGGGCGAGGAGGGGTGTGCGCGTCTGCGCCCGCCACAACTATGGAGCGTTCCCTGTCGGCCTCTAAACCGAGGGAACCTGTTCTATGGATGTCTTGCTCTGGGCGATCGTCGTGTGCGGTCTGCTCTCCATTGTCTACGGCGTGGTCACCACGCAGGCCTTGATGAAGGCCGATGCCGGCTCTGCCCGCATGCAGGAAATTTCTGCCGCGGTGCGCGAAGGCGCCTCCGCCTATCTCAAGCGCCAGTACACCACCATCGCCATCGTCGGCGTCGTCATCCTGGTGCTGGCCTTCTTCCTGTTGGGGATTTATGCCGCGATCGGGTTCCTGATCGGCGCGGTGCTGTCGGGCGCCGCCGGGTTCATCGGCATGAACGTCTCGGTGCGCGCCAACGTGCGCGTCGCCCAGGCGGCGACCAAGTCGCTGGCCGGCGGCCTCGACCTGGCGTTCAAGTCGGGCGCCGTGACGGGCCTGCTCGTCGCCGGCCTCGGCCTCCTCGGCGTGACGCTCTACTTCATGGTGCTGACCGGCATGGGCTTTGCGCCCACCAGCCGCACCGTCATCGACGCGCTGGTGGCACTCGGCTTCGGCGCTTCGCTGATCTCGATCTTCGCCCGCCTGGGCGGCGGCATCTTCACCAAGGGTGCGGACGTCGGCGGCGACATGGTGGGCAAGGTGGAAGCCGGCATCCCCGAGGATGATCCGCGCAACCCCGCCACCATCGCCGACAACGTGGGCGACAATGTCGGCGATTGCGCCGGCATGGCGGCCGACCTGTTCGAGACGTATGTGGTGACCGCTGTCGCCACCATGGTGCTGGCGGCCATCGTGCTGCCCGACGCCTTCAAGCTCGCCGGCATGGTGCTGCCGCTCGCCATCGGCGGCGCCTGCGTCATCACCTCGATCATCGGCACCTACTTCGTGAAGCTGGGTGGCGACAACAACATCATGAACGCCCTCTACAAGGGCCTGATCGCCACCGGCGTGCTGTCGCTCGTCGCGCTGCTGCCGGTGCTGATGTGGACCTTCGGCGGTCTCGACGTGCAGCTGGGCGTCGAAGGCGGCAAGCAGTTCACGCCGTGGAGCCTGTTCTGGTGCGGCATTGCCGGCCTCGTCATCACCGGGCTGATCATCGTCATCACCGAATACTACACCGCCACCGGCAAGCGCCCGGTGAACTCGATCGCCGAAGCCTCGGTGACCGGCCATGGCACCAACGTCATCCAGGGCCTCGCGGTCTCGCTGGAATCGACCGCGCTCCCGGCGCTCGTCATCATCGTCGGCATCATCGTCACCTATAACCTTGCCGGCCTGTTCGGCATCGCCTTCGCCGTCACCACCATGCTGGCGCTGGCCGGCATGATCGTGGCGCTCGACGCCTTCGGCCCGGTCACCGACAATGCCGGCGGCATTGCCGAAATGGCCGGCCTGCCCAAGGAAGTGCGCCACAATACCGATGCGCTCGACGCTGTCGGCAACACCACCAAAGCCGTCACCAAGGGCTATGCCATCGGTTCGGCTGGCCTAGGCGCCCTGGTGCTGTTCGCCGCCTACACGCAGGATCTGATCTACTTCGCCGCCAACGCGACCGAAGGCTCGATCTTCTTCGGGCTGGGCAACCTCACCTTCTCGCTGGCCGACCCCTACGTGGTGGTGGGCCTGCTGTTCGGTGGCCTGCTGCCCTTCCTGTTCGGCGGCATGTCGATGACCGCCGTCGGTCGCGCCGCCATGAGCGTGGTGGTGGAAGTCCGCCGCCAGTTCAAGGCCGATCCGGGCATCATGGCCGGCACGTCCAAGCCCGACTATGCCCGGGCCGTCGACATGCTGACCAAGGCGGCGATCAAGGAAATGATCGTGCCGAGCCTGCTGCCGGTGCTCTCGCCGATCCTCGTCTTCACGGTGATCTACTGGATCGCCGGCGCGGCCGCGGCCTTCTCGGCCCTCGGCGCCATGCTGATGGGCGTGATCGTCACCGGCCTCTTCGTCGCCATCTCGATGACGGCCGGCGGCGGCGCCTGGGACAACGCCAAGAAGTCGTTCGAGGACGGTTTCACCGACAGCCACGGCGTCAAGCACTACAAGGGCTCCGACGCCCACAAGGCCTCGGTCACCGGCGACACCGTCGGCGACCCCTACAAGGACACCGCCGGTCCGGCCGTGAACCCGATGATCAAGATCACCAACATCGTGGCGCTACTGCTGGTCGCAGTGCTGGCGCATATGGGCGGGGTGGCTTGAACCAACGCTGACGTTGCGAATGAAAGAGGCCCGGGAGCGATCCCGGGCCCCTGCGCGTCTTGTCGGAGGATAGGGCCGGCGCATCCTCCCCATTGATCCCGTCAACGGAATGCCCCATATTCGAGTCATGGAAAAATCCTCCGCCCGCATCGCCAAGACAGGTCAATCCGCATCGTTGGGTCGCGCGGCAGATGGTGTTTTGATTCTGCGCCCTCCGGTTGGGCCGAAGCACTTCACGCAGACCCAGATCGAGAAGACTGTCGACATCGTTCGCGACGCACGCACCGGACAGTTCGTTGAGCGTGTTCCAGACAGCCGGGATAGCAAGAGACGCTAATGGCGTCGACCCGCGACGTCTTCGTTAATTGCGCGTTCGACAGTGGCTTCCAGCCAATCTTCCATGGGATCGTCTTTGCAATCATCCGTTCCGGCTTTCGGGCGCGCTGCGCTCTGGAAACGCAGGATGGCGCGGAGACGCGCTTTGCCAAGATTCAGCAGATCATCGAGCAGTGCCGCTACGGCATTCACGATATCTCGCGGACCGAGAGTGACGGCAGTCCTCCGTTGCCGCGGTTCAATATGCCGCTCGAACTGGGCGTGTTCCTTGGTGCAAAGCGCTACGGCGACACGAGCCAGAGGCGCAAGCGAGCCCTCATTCTCGACCGCGAACAGTATCGCTATCAGCGACTGATATCGGACATCGCCGGGCAGGACATCGTGTCCCACAATGGCGATCCGGCCAACGCTATCGCAGCAGTGACCACCTGGTTGCGGCAGCAGTCGCGCGTGACGACTATCCCGGGTGGGCAAGCCGTCGCCGCTGAGTACGATCAATTCCATCGAGACTTGCCGGCGATCCTCGCGGCGCGAATGCTGGATGTCTCAGAAATGACCTTCGGCGACTTCTCGGCGATTGCGGCCGCGTGGATCACCGAGGGATAGGACGTCCACCATATTGCCCCCTCCGCTCCGCCCCTGTAGCCATAGGCCACCGAGTGCCGAACGACCAAACCGAGGGAGCCCCGCCATGTCATTGCCCAACCCCGATACCCCATGGCTCACCCGGCCGTACCATCGTCAGTGGCTGCGGGATCAGGCAGAGGCGCTGTTTGCGTTTTATGGCAACCGCAGCTTCAACCCCAAGGGTGGCTTCTTCGAGCTGACCGCGACGGGGACGCCGATCAAGCCGGTGAACCCGGTGCGCGGCATTCATGGCACGGCGCGCATGGTGCACTGCTTCGCCATCGGCAGCCTGCTCGGACGGCCGGGGTCGGACCAGATTGTCGACCACGGCATGCATTACCTGTGGAACACGCATCGCGACGCCGACAAGGGCGGCTATTTCTGGGCCGTGGACGATAACGGCGCCGCCGATAATGGCCGCAAGCAGGCCTACGGCCACGCCTTCGTGCTGCTCGCCGCCTCGAGCGCCAGCCTCGTCGGGCACCCGCTTGCCGACACCATGATCGCCGACGTGACCGAGGTGATCGAAGAGCGCTTCTGGAACGCGGCGCATGGCGCCATCGACGAGGAGTTCCACGCCGACTGGTCGCCGATCTCGCCCTACCACGGCCAGAACTCCAACATGCACATGACCGAGGCGCTGATGGCCGCCTTCGAGGCCACCGGCGAGACCGGGTACCTCCGCAAGGCCGAGAGCATCGCCAACCTGATCATCAACACCAAGGCCCGCGAGAACGGCTTCCGCATCGCCGAGCATTTCGATGGCAACTGGAATGTCGACAAGGGCTACATCGGCGACCAGATGTTCCGCCCCTCGGGCACCACGCCGGGCCACTGGCTCGAATGGTCGCGCCTGCTGATGCAGCTCTGGGTGCTCGGCGAGCGCCAGCACGACTGGATGACGGAAGCGGCGCAGTCCCTGTTCCACCAGTCGATCACCATCGGCTGGGACGACAAGCATGGCGGCTTCTTCTACAACCTCGATTGGGACGACAAGCCGGACATGCGCCACAAGCTGTGGTGGCCGGCGAGCGAAGGTGCCGCCGCGGCCGCCTTCCTGATGGAGCATGTCGACGACCCGCTCTACGAGAGCTGGTATCGCAACATCTGGGACGTGATCGCCCGCCACCACATCGACGAGGTGAACGGTGCCTGGCACGAGCAGCTGACCGAGGACATGAAGCCCGCCTATTCGCTGTTCGCCGGCAAGGGCGACATCTACCACGCGCTCCAGGCCTGCCTGATCCCGCTGTTCCCAGCCATCGGTTCCATCACCAAGGGCATCATCGAAACGGGCGGTGAATACTGAACGACGGGCCCTGGGCCACCGCCCTCGACAATTCCACAACGCTGTCATCCCTGCGAAAGCAGGGACCCACATCGCCACCAGCGCTGATTTCAGTTGGGTCCCCGCGTTCGCGGGGATGACACGTCGGGGGTGGTGGGACCACGGCGAACAACTTCGAACTTTTCACCCACCCCGTGTCGATCCCCGTGCCAGCCACTCGTCGTGATGATGAAGGCGCCGGATGGACGGTGCCACGAACGAGGATACGACAATGCGTAAAGTCACCGCCGGCCTGTTCCATTCCCTCGATGGCGCCGTGGAAGCGCCGCACGAATGGCAGTTCGATCGCTTCGATGACGAGCTGGGCGGCCTGCTCACCGGCGTGCTCCGCCGCACCGATACCGTCATCATGGGCCGCAAGGGTTTTGCGGAATGGGCCGGCTACTGGCCGAATGCCGAGGTCGATGCCGGCTTCGCCGATTTCATCAACGCCGTGCCCAAGCATGTCGCCACCCGCACGCTGACGGCCCTGCCGGCCTGGCAGAACGCGTCGATCATCGCTGGCGACCTCGATGCTTTCGTCCGCGAGCTGAAGGCGAAGGATGGCGGCGAGATTGCCGTGATGGCCTCGATTTCGGTGGTGAACCACCTGTTCCTCGCCGGCCTGCTCGACGAGTTGACGCTCATCACCCACCCGGTGCTGGCCGGCGGCAAGTATCGAAAACTGTTCCCCGATGGCACCGGCACGACGCGGCTGGAGTTGGCGTCGAGCGAGACGACATCCAAGGGCAACGTCGTCTCGACCTACAAGCTGCTGACCTAGATCCTGGCGGGACTCACGTGAAACGCGCGGGCGCTCAGCTCGCGCGCTTCGCTTCGCCGGGAATCGGGAACACCCGGTCGTAGGCCCAGTTGAAGACGAACGCGTAGACCATGTAGAACACCGCGATCGACACATCGAGCAGCAGCGCCTCGATGATGCCGATGCCGAGGTACCAGGCGACGAACGGCGTCAGCAGGGCGACCAGCCCGAGCTCGAACAGCACGGCGTGCCCCACCCGCACCGGCAGCGACTTCTGCACCGAGCCGGTATAGCGCTTGAGCGCGTGGTCGAACCCCCAGTTGTAGAGGTAGTTCCACACCGTCGCGACGATCGAGGCGACAACGGTAACGACGCCGATATCCTCCATCGGATGGTGGAAGACGAGGGCGCCGAGCGGGATGATGAGGATGAGCCCAATGATCTCGAAGCTCAGGGCATGGCGGATACGGTCGCGAACGGTGCGCATGGTGACGGTCCTTGAAAAACCGGGCCGTCCCGGCAGTGCATACCCGTTCTGGGGCGGGGTCGTCCCCACAGGCTCTAGATAGTCCATCCCGCGCCGAAGGCAACTCCCCTCAGCGGACCATCAGCCCTGCCAGACGCGCAAGCAGCGTGTCCCGCTCGGCGAGGAGGCCCTTGTAGTCCGCCTGCTCCGGCGTGAGCGACCCAAGCTGCTCGCTGAGGCTCGCGGCGATGGTCGGTCCTTCCGGCACCTGGGCAAGCGCCGCCAGGGGCTCGAGATAGATGCGGATGGTGAAGAGCACGTCGCCCGAAACCGGCAGCTTGCGGAACGTCTGCCGTTCGAGCCGGAACCATGCCGACTGTGCCCCGGCACCGAAGCGCGGCCCGCCGGCGTGGCTGGCGGGGTGGAACAGCCGGCCATCGCCGAACAGCGACCAGTTCCAGCGGATCATGCCCGTTTCCGGCCGCAGGCTGTCGAACATCCGCTCGATCAGCTGGGCATTGCGGGTGCCTTCGGAAAAACCCGGCACCGGGCCGTGCACCTCGTGCATCGGGCGGCCGAACTTGTCGGCGAGGCGCCAGGCCGACGGAAAACAGAGCGACGCGGCACTGAGCCGCCAGTGGTCGGCGCCGCGCCGCATCAGCACCAGATCCTCCTGCACGAGGCTGGCGGCGATGGCGAGCGGCGGCTCGGAACCATCGAGCGCAACATGGTGCCCGGCGACATTCATCGCCGCGCTATCGCGCCGGTAGACCTGCGGGAACCGCCCCGGCAGGTGGTCTGCGAGCAGCGACAGCACTTCGGCCTGGGCCGCATCGGTGTCCGCCTCCGCGGCGAACACCTCGTTGCTATGCGCGGTCCAGAGCCGCGCCTTTTCATCGAGATACGCGCCGAGCCGTTCATCGGCATCGATCCACTCGGAGAAGTCGAGCGGCTTGATACCGATCTGGAACGGCTTCGGCGGTGCCCCGCGCAGCCGCATCAGGCGCCGGTGACGCGCCAGATCACGTCGCCCACGTCGTCGGCGACCAGCAGCGAGCCATCCGGGCCGATCTGCACGCCCACCGGGCGGCCCCAGCTGTCGTTCTCGTCGTCCGACAGGAAGCCGGTGAGGATGTCCCTGGCCGGACCAACCGGCTTGCCATCCTTGAACGGCACGTGGATCACCCGGTAGCCCGAGAGCTTGGAGCGGTTCCACGAGCCGTGCTGGCCGATCACCATGCCCTCGCCATAGCCCGGCAGCGTGCCGGCCGGCAGCCAGCAGAGGCCGAGCGAGGCGGTATGCCCGCCAAGCGCGAAATCCGGCTGCGTCGAGGCCGCGACCTTGGCCGCATCCTGCGGCTGCACGCGATCGTCAACGATCCGGTTCCAGTAGCTGTAGGGCCAGCCGTAGAAGGCGCCGTCCTGCACCGAGGTCAGGTAGTCGGGCGGCGTCTCGTCGCCGATGCCGTCGCGCTCGTTCACCACCGTGAACAGCGTCTCGCTCGCCGGCTCCCAGGCGAGGCCGACCGGGTTGCGCAGCCCGGTGGCGAACTCGCGCTGCGTGCCCGAGGCGATGTCATACTCGTAGACCATGGCGCGGCCCACTTCGGCCTCGAAGCCGTTCTCGGCGATGTTGCTCTGCGAGCCGACGCCGACATAGAGCTTGGTGCCGGCCTTGTTGCGCAGGATCGACCGCGTCCAGTGCCCGCCGGGCTTGTAGGTGGTGAGCCGCTTGCCCTTGGCGGCCATCTTCGTTTCACCCTCGACATAGGGGAACGACACCATGCCGTCGGTGTTGCCGACATAGAGCGTGCCATCCACCAGCGCCATGCCGAACGGCATGTTGAGCCCGGTGATGTAGTCGTGCCGCACCTCGGCCACGCCATCGCGGTTCGCGTCGCGCAGCAGCGTGATGCGGTTGGGGTTGCTGCCGACCGCCTTGGCCCGCTCCATCGTCACCTGCATGGCCCAGCCGAAGATCGAGTTCGGCTTGCCCGGCTCGTTCAGCGCCTCGGCCACCAGCACGTCGCCGTTCGGCAGCACCTCGATCCAGCGCGGATGCACCAGGTCGGTAGCGAAGGCGTTGACCTTGAGCCCAGGCGCCGCGATCGGCTTCTTGCCACCCGACCAGCCGCGTGCCGTCGGCATCTTCAGCGTGGGCAGCGTGCCCTGCGGCACCGCCGCCGGAATGGTCGGGCGGGCGCCGATGGCCTGCGGAAGATTGGTGCCCTTGTGCCGCAGGTGCACCATGGTGCCGCCGATAAGCGCCACCACCTGCGCGAAAATGCTGGAAACGTTCACTGGAGAAGACCCTCTCGATTTTGGCGGAAACTAGCGCAACAGGCCGGCAGTTGAAACGGTCCATATGGCGAAGGTCGCCGCTTGACTCTTTGCCCTATGTTCCGGTTATGTTCTTTTCTGCCACGGCGAGTCCGGACCCATGTCGCGCGCCACCATCCTTCATGCCGATCTCGACGCGTTCTACGCCTCGGTCGAGCAGTTGCTGAATCCCGAGCTGCGCGGCAAGCCGATCGCGGTCGGCGGCGGCGTGGTGCTGGCCGCGTCCTATGAGGCGAAGGCGTTCGGCGTGCATGGCGGCATGTCGGGCTGGGCGGCGAAGGAACTCTGCCCCGAGCTGATCTTCACCGGCGGCCATTTCGAAGAGTACCAGCGCCTCGGCGATGCCGCCATCAAGGTGCTCGGCGACTTCACCCCGCTGGTCGAGCGCATCTCGATCGACGAGGCCTTTGCCGATGTCGCCGGATGCGAGCACCTGTTCGGCTCGCCCGAAACCATCGCCCGCACCATCCGCGCGCGGGTGCGCGACGAACTGGGGCTGCCCATCTCGGTCGGCATCGCGCGGACCAAGCACCTCGCCAAGGTGGCCTCGCAGGTGGCAAAGCCCGACGGGCTGGTGGTCGTGCCTCCCGAAACCGAACTCGAATTCCTGCACCCCTTGCCGGTCGGGCTGATGTGGGGCGTCGGCCCGGTCACCGAAGGCAAGCTCGAGGACGAGGGCATCACCACCATCGGGCAGCTGGCAGAAAAGCACACCCACTGGGTGCAGCGCCTGCTCGGCAACGCCGCCGGCGAAAAGCTGAGCCAGCTGGCTTGGAACCGCGATCCGCGCGAGATCATCGTCCGCCAACGCGCCCGCTCCGCCGGGGCGCAATCGGCACTGGGCCGAAAACCCTTCACCGAAGCGGTATGGCGCCCTGCCCTGATCCACCTCGCCGACCGCATCGCCACGCGGCTGCGGGCGAAATCGTGGTTCGGCTACACCATCACCGTGCGCGTCCGCTTCCGCGACATGAGCGCCGTCACCCGCTCGGCAACGATCGACTCGCCGCTCGCCGCCACCACCAGCCTCGCCGAGATCGCCGAGGACCTCGTGCGTACCGTCCGCGCCGACCATCCGGACCAGCAGACCATCACGCTCCTCGCCATCTCGGTCGCCCACCTGGTGCGCGACCCGCTGCTGCAGCTCGAATTGCCGCTCGGCCTCGGCGACGAAGCCCGCCGTACCGGCAGCAGGCAGGGCCGCGCCCGCCTCACCGCCGACCACGCCATCGACCGCATCCGCACCCGCTTCGGCCGCGAAGCCATCGGCTATGGCGAAGGGACGCTCGAACAGCGCGAGAGGGTACCGGACGCCTTCAGGGCATTGGCGGAAAAGGAATTGTGATGCAACACTTCATCGTTGACTTAAGTGATGGGCAACCGATAGATAAGCAACCGCTTAAGCGAATTCCGCCCTCGCCTGTCGATTCCGCCATGTGTGGTTCGTCATACCGGCATGACCCCACAGCAAGGACGCCCCGAATGCCCTTGACCATCGCAGCTGGTTCGCCGCTGCATTCGCACCATGCATTGGCAGGGGTAGCGCTTACCCCCTCCACCGTGGCAGGAATCGCGCCCATTTTAGTCGCGCATTTGAAAGCAGGTCATCATGAGCTCTGAAGCTGCAATCGACGACGTCGCTATCCCCGCCGTCGGGCCGCACCATGCATCGAACGCGGCGCGCAACCGGCTGGTCATTGCCCTGCTGCTGGTCTCGACCTTCGTGGTTTTCCTCAACGAAACGATCATGAGCGTCGCCATCCAGCCGCTGATGACCGATCTCGGCGTTACCGCATCGGCGGCACAGTGGCTGACCACGGCGTTCCTGCTGACCATGGCGGTGGTGATTCCGATCACTGGCTTCCTGCTGCAGCGGATCAACACCCGGCCGATCTACATGCTCGCCATGGCCATCTTCAGCCTCGGCACGCTGATCTGCGCCGTGTCGCCCGGCCTCGAACTGCTGGTCTTCGGTCGCGTCATCCAGGCCACCGGCACCGCCATCATGATGCCGCTGCTGATGACCACGGTGATGACCCTGGTGCCGCCCGAAGCGCGCGGCAAGGTGATGGGCAACATTTCGATCGTCATCTCGGTGGCCCCCGCCATCGGCCCGGCGATCGGCGGCTTCATCCTCACCAATCTAGACTGGCGCTGGATGTTCATCCTCGTGCTACCCATTTCCTTGGGCGCGCTGGCGCTTGGCGCGGCGCTGATGAAGAACGTCTCCGAGCCCCGCGCGATCCCGCTCGACTTCATCTCCGTTGTTCTCTCGATCCTGGCCTTCGGCGGTATCGTCTACGGCCTGTCCGGCTTCGGCGAAGCCGCGCATGCCGGCGGTGGTGGCATGTCGCCGTTCGTGCCGCTCGGCATCGGCCTCGTCGCCATGGTGGTGTTCGTCTGGCGCCAGTTCGGTCTCAAGGACCGGGCCCTGCTCGACCTGCGCGCCTTTGCCATCCGCAATTACAGCCTGTCGGTGGCGATGATGGGGGTGGCGTTCATGGCGCTGTTCGGCGTCATCATCCTGCTGCCGCTGTTCCTCCAGAACGTGCTGGCCCTCGATCCGCTGCAGGTCGGCCTGATGCTGCTGCCAGGCAGCCTCGTCATGGGCCTGCTCGGCCCGGTGATCGGCCGCCTCTACGACCGCTGGGGCACAACGCGCCTCCTGGTGCCGGGCACCCTGCTGCTCAGCGCCGTGCTGTGGAGCTTCACCCTGCTCAGCGGCACCACGCCGGTCTGGCTCATCGTCGCGTCGCACATGCTGATGTCGACCGGCCTGGCGCTGATGTTCACGCCGCTGTTCACGGCCAGCCTCAGCTCGCTGCCGCCGCCGCTCTACTCGCATGGCAGCGCCATCCTCGGCTCGGTGCAGCAGGTGGCGGGTGCCGCCGGCGTGGCCCTGTTCGTGGCGCTGATGACGATCCGCGGCGATGCGCTGATTGCCGGGGGTGCGGAACGCGCCGTCGCGGTAAATGCTGGCGTGCAGCTGGCCTTCTTCTGCGCCGCGGCGATCTCGCTGGTGGCGATCGTCTTCGCCTTCTTCGTCAAGAAGCCGCCGGCACAGCCGGGCATGGGGCACGCGGGCGGCCACTGACCGCCGGGCAAGCGCTTCACGTGAATCATCGGGCGCCTGGGGCAACTCCGGCGCCCGTTTCGTTGGGCACAGCCCAAAAAACGAAAGGCGCTCGACCCTTGCGGGGAGCGCCTTTGCTTTGGGATCGGGACCAGGCTGACGGGAGGGAGCATCGCCCGGTCAAACCGACCGTTGACCAATAGATAGGCCGGCCGGCGACGGTTTCAAGAGGCGCCCCCGGGGGTAGCTCGGCGACCGGGTCAGGCCTTTTCGGCGTTGGCCCGTGCGATCGAGTCGAGGATCACCTGGCGCGCGTCGGCGGCATTGCCGATCCGGTCGATCTTCGCCCACTTGCCGGGCTCAAGGTCCTTGTAGTGGGTGAAGAAGTGCTTCACCCGCTCGATCTGGATCGGCTGCATGTCGCCGACATCCTTGATCCCGTCATACATCTTGGTGAGCTTGGAAACCGGAACGGCCAGAATCTTCTCGTCGGTGCCGCCATCGTCTTCCATGAACAGCACGCCGAACGGCCGGCAGCGCACCACGGCGCCGGGCACCAGCGGGCGGGAGTTCATCACGATGACGTCGAGCGGGTCGCCGTCGCCGCACAGGGTGTGCGGCACGAAGCCGTAGTTCCCCGGGTAGCGCATCGGGGTGTAGAGAAAGCGATCGACGAACAGCGCGCCCGAAGCCTTGTCGATCTCGTACTTGATCGGCTCGCCGCCCATCGGCACCTCGATGATCACGTTGAGGTCGTCGGGAGGGTTCTTGCCGATCGGAATGGCGTCAATATTCATCTGGGTAACCTTGGGAGATGGGCTTGAGGGGGAGGATTTCGTCCGGGTTGTGGCCCATCGATGGCCATCATTGCAAGGCATCAAAACGCCTCATCGCCCATGCGGGAAAAGAAATGCTCATCAGGCCACTGACCGCTGCCACCCTCGCGCTTGCGCTGCTTGCCCTGTCGGCACCGGCCTACGCCCAGCTATTCAATTCGGCCTGGAGCGAGCTGAAGTTCGAGGACTGCACGGTGGTTTCGACCGACGATTTCGGCTCCACCTGGGCCTGCCCGGGGCTGAAGGGCCTGCCGGTGATGGTGCGCGAAAGCGAACGCCGCTTCCGCATCTCCTACGGGCTGACCTCGACCACCGAGAAGGCCGCCGACCAGACGCTGCCGCCGGTGAACACCCCCGGTGAGGAGATCGAGTGGCGGGTCTCGAACGCCGAGGGCAGCTACAAGCCCTTCGCCACCATCGTGAAGTTCGACGTGGAAACGGACGGCAAGGCGACTGGCGCAGTGCTGGTTGTGACCAGGGTCGCGCCGGGTGCCACCTGCCACGTCGCCTATGTCGACACCGCCAACCCTGACGCCGAGAAGCTGGCCCGCCAGGCCGCCGACGAAAAGGCGCAGGATTTCGACTGCGCGGCGGAGCCTGAAATCATCGGCACGTTCGCCGCGTGGGAGCGATAGCGGGCGTCCTCACGCACTCGTGCGCCCCGTTTCCGCCAAAAAGCCACCTGCTTAACGCGATCTTAAGTTCGATCGCCAAAATCAAGAGATCAGCCGCGCCTTGGGGGCAGGTCGCGGCACTCGTGTTTGTTCTGTGTCCGAGGTCCGACCATGTTCCGAGCTTTCGTGCCCGCCGCGCCGGCATTGAACCGCCGCCACCTGTTGATCGGCGCCACCGCGCTTGCCGCATCCAGCATCATCCCCCCCGCCTTCGGCAAGGCCGTCGAGGGCTTCGTCGATTCCACCTGGGCCAAGGCCCAGGCCCGCGGCGTGTCGAGAAAGATCTTCAACGCCGCGATGGGCGACTTCGCCCCGGTCACCAAGGTGCTGGAGCTGTCGAGGAAGCAGCCCGAGTTCGTCTCCACTGCCGCCGACTATATCGGCAAGCGCGTCACCGACGGGCAGGCCGGCAAGGGCCAGGGCATGCGGGCCGAGTGGACCAAGACGCTGGGCGTCATCGCCGAGCGCTACGGCGTGCAGCCCGAAGCCATTCTCGCCATCTGGGGCATCGAGACCAATTACGGTGGCTACATGGGCGGCAACCGCACGCCGCACGCGCTCGCCACCCTCGCCTATGGCGGCTACCGCGCCAGCTATTTCGGCGCCGAGCTGATCACCTCGCTCGAAATCCTGCAGGCCGGGCACGTTGCGCCGTCCGACATGGTCGGCTCGTGGGCCGGCGCCATGGGGCATCCGCAATTCATGCCCTCGAGCTTCACCAGGTATGCCGTCGACTTCAAGGGCGATGGCCACGAGGACATCTGGGGCTCGGTGCCCGACGCGCTCGCCTCGATCGCCAACTACCTGAAATCCTTCGGCTGGCGGGCCGGCGAGACCTGGGGCTACGAGGTGAAGCTGCCCACCGGCTTCAACTATCAGAACGTCTGGGGCGGCATCAACGCCACGCTCGGCGACTGGCATGGCATCGGCGTCACCCGCGCCAACGGCAAGGCGTTTCCCCGGGCCGGCGACACCGCGCGGCTGTACATGCCGATGGGCGGCAACGGCCCGGTCTTCGCCGTGCTGCCGAACTTCGACGTCATCAAGCGCTACAACAATTCCGACAGCTACGCCCTCGCCGTCGGCCACCTCGCCGACCGCATCCTCGGCGTGAAGGGTTTTGTCTCGTCCTGGCCGAATGACACGGCGCTGACCAAGGCTGACCGAGAACGGGTGCAGTCCCTGCTGCTGCGCAAGGGCTATCAGATCGGCTCGCCCGACGGCGTGATCGGTCCAAAAACCCGCGCCGCGGTCATCGACTGGCAAAGCCGCGCCGGCCTGCTGCCCGACGGCCACGTCTCGGGCAATCTGCTGAAGGCACTGAGCTAGCAATCCGCTTCCGCGCGCTACGCAGGGAGGCGGCGGATTGCAGGGCGGCGCAGCATGAGTTCGGTGACGATCAGCGGCAGCAGCCAGCTTGCCCAGGCGGTGACGTCATAGGACTGCGTGAGCGTCAGGCCGGTGCCCATCAGTGGAATGGTCATGAGGCGCAGGACGACAGCGGCAAACGTGAGCGCGGCCGAGCGCAGCATCCAGGCGCGGTGCGCCTCGATGCGGCGGGCGCGGGCGAGGAAGACCGATCGCGCCGTGGTGCCGAACCAGGCGAGCGCCAGCAGCGCGAAGCCGGTAGTGGCCCAGGCCGAGCCGGCGAAGCGGGGCAGCAGCACGAGCGCACTGGCCGCCGCGATGGCGATCGAGACGGCGTAGGTGTAGCCGATGACGCGGTGGACGCGGCGATGGCGATTGCGCAGGCGCGTCCAGAACTGGAACGGCGACAGGGCCAGCGCAAGCGGGCCGAAGATCATGTGCAGGTAGAGCGGCAGGCGGTCGCTGGCATAATGGGCAAGATGCGGCGCTGCTTCCGCGAGGCCGGATGTGAGCGACAGACCGACGACGACCAGCGAAAGAGATGCGATTGCCGCCGAGAAGAACCAGAACAGTCCGCGAGAGAGTCCAATGATCACGCCGAGCACTTCACGCCTCTATCTTGACGGTGTAAAGTTCGTCTAACTCAGAATCTTTACAATGTCAAGAATGGGAGGGCAGCCTGACGAACGCGGACTATCATCATGGTGACCTGCGCAATGCGCTGATCCTTGCCGGGCTCGAGGTGCTGGAGCAGGAGGGGCTCGAGGCGCTGACCCTGCGCAAGGTGGCGGCGCGGGCCGGCGTATCGCATGCCGCGCCGGCGCATCATTTCGGCAATCGCGAGGGGCTGTTCGTGGCCATTGCGGCGCACGGGTTCGACCGCTTCCGCGATTATATGGAGGCTGAGCGCTATGCGGCGGGGCGATCGCCGCAGGCTCAGCTCGAGGGGATATCGCGGGGCTATCTGAGGTTCTCGCGCGAGCAATCGGCCCTGTTCCAGCTGAATTTCAGCGTCGAGTACAAGAACCATCCGGAGGGCGACCTGCAGGCTGCATCGCTGCGGGCCTACCTTGTGCTGGCAGACGTCTGTGCGCTGTTCGAGCCCGACGAAGCGGGGCCGGGAATCAATGAGCTCAAGGTGTGGTCGACCGTGCACGGCTACGCGCAGCTGTCGCTGTTCCGGCGCGGGCAGACACCGCAAGGGGAGCCGGTGCCGATCGAGCTGCTGTTGCCGAGGCTGACCCCGCGCAGGCAGGACTCTCCGGAGTGATCCCCGGGGAGCGGTGATCCGGGCCCTACAGCTTCACCGCCGTGCCCGACACCGACACCATCAGCATCGAGCCGTTGGCGCCGACCACCTCGTAGTCGATATCGACCGCTACCACCGCATCGGCGCCGACACGCTCGGCTTCGTAGCGCAGTTCCTCGAATGCCTGGCGGCGGGCATCGCGCAGCGCGCCCTCATAGGCTCCGGCGCGGCCGCCGACGATGTCGCGGATGCCGGCGAACAGGTCCTTGAAGATGTTGGCGCCGACAATCACCTCGCCGGTGACGATACCGAGGTAGTCGCGGATCGGCCGGCCTTCGAGGGTCGGCGTGGTCGAAATGATCACCATGCTCAGCTCCTCGCCATCTGGGTTCGCAACACCGTCCGGTCGCGGGCGGAAACGCCGATCAGCTCGGCGATCCGCCACACCATGTTGTCCTCGAGCTCGTGGTTCTGCCTGTCGGCAAACACCACCTGCCACATCATCCGGATGATCTCGAGCTTTTCGCTGTCGTCGAGCGAGGAGAGCGCCGAGGTGAAGCGGTAGAAATCCACCGATTCCTGGTCGCGCCGGGTCGCCTCGGCAATGAGCCGGTCCACCTCGGCTTCGCTGAGGCTGTAGTAATCCATCAGCGTGCCGCGCAGCGCCGAGCGCTCGGCAGTGCTGACGGTGCCGTCGATAGCGGCAAGGTGGACGAGCAGCGCCGCCGTCGCCAGTTTCGGCTCCATCGACAGCAGCGTCGCATCGGGCCTCTGGAAGATGGAACGCAGCGCTTCGAACATGCGGTGACCTCGGGGTTGAAGCTCAAAGATAGGTGCAGCAGGGCAAACGCGAAAGGGCCCTGATCGTCGCGCCGGGCAGGAAAAGATTCTCAGGTTGACTCTGCAACCTGACTCGTGTGTTCTTCATTTGTTCTCAACCCTGATACCTTTCCGTTGCCTGCCGAGTACCCGCCATGCCCCGTCCAAAACCCGATCTCGACGGGCTCCGCGCCCAGATCGCCGCCCTCGAAAGGCGACCGGTGCTGGCGGATGGTGCTGCGCTCGTCGCCCAGGGCCGGCAGGGCGAAGAGAACGACCTGCTTGGCCTGCTGAAGGCGCCACCCGGCCTGCTGCACGAAGTCTTTGCCGACGAGCACCGGCAGTCGGGCGCTGCGCTCGGCTTCACCCTCGGGCTGGCCCGCTCGCTGATCGCCGAGAACCGGCAGGCGCTGATCTACCTGCAGCTGAGCGCCGAGGCGCAGGAGATCGGCCTGCCCTACGGCATCGGCTTTTCGCGCTTCGGCCTTACCCCCGACACGCTGGTCATCGGCCGTATCGGCACGGTGCCCGAACTGCTCTGGACGCTGGAGGAATCGCTCGCCTGCCGCGCTGTCGCCGGGGTGATCGTCGATCTCGCCAGCCACCCCAAGGCGCTCGATTTCACCGCGTCGCGCCGCATCTCGATGCGCGCTGCCGCCGCGGGCACCTCGGCCTTCCTCATCCGCTACGGCACCGGGCGCGAAGCAAGCGCCGCCCGGCTCCGATGGCACATCAAGCCAGGGGTGAGCGCCGGCCAGCCCTTCGATGCGAGCGCTCCGGGCCATCCGCGCTTTGCCATCGAGATCGAAAAGCTCCGGCTGGGGCAGGCCCGGCAATCAGAACAGCATCACCTGATCGTGGACTGGACAGAAAATGGCTTCGTTTCAATCGATACCCGAGAGCAAAAACAGCTGCGTCCCCACGCTCCGCTTCGCCGACCGGCGGCGCCATCTCGCCCTCAGCCTGCCGCGCTGGGCGACCGACTGTCTGAGGCGAGCTGACCCGTCCATCCCCCGCGACCGCCCGCTGGTGCTGTGGGAAAAGATCAAGGGCGGCATGCGGATCGCCGCGCTCGACCATGCGGCAAGCCGGGCCGGGCTCTCGATCGGGCAGAACATCTCCGATGCCCGCGCGCTGGTGCCCGGCCTGCTGGTGCTGGAGCACGACGCCGATTTCACCGCCCACGTCTTTTCCGAGTTCGCCGACTGGCACTCGAACGCCAGCCCGATCGTCGCCGTGCACGATACTATGGCGCCATACGGCGACCTGATCCTCGATATCACCGGCGTGTCACACCTGTTCGGCGGCGAAGAGCGGATGCTTTCGACGCTGATCGGACGGCTGCGGGCCATCGGCTACAGAACCGAGGGCGCGATCGCCGACACGGTGGGAGCGGCGTGGGCCTTCGCCCATTTCGACCCCGGCCGCATCGTGCCCGAAGCCGAACTCGAAGCCAGCCTCGCCCACCTGCCCGTCAACGCCCTGCGGCTGAGCGAAGCCCAGGTGGCTGGCCTCAACCAGATGGGGCTGAAAACCATCGGCCAGCTTGCTGGCCGCGACCGCAAGGCGCTTCAGGCCCGCTTCGGCGCCACGCTGATCCTGCGGCTGGACCAGGCGCTGGGCGGCATCGAGGAGCGCGTCACCCCCCGCATTCCCATCGCCGAGTATCATGCCGAGCGCCGCTTCGCCGAACCGATCGGCTATCTCGACGATGTGCTGATGACGGTGCGCGACCTCGCCATCCAGCTCGGCGTGCGGCTGGGGACACAAGCGCTCGGCGCCCAGAGCTTTCACCTGTTCCTCTACCGGGTCGACCACAAGGTGATGACCCTGTCGGTCAATGCCGGCCGCGCCACCCGCGACCCCGGCCATATCGCCCAGCTCTTCGTCAACCGCTCCGAGCGGCTCGAGGGCGAATACGACGCCGGCTTCGGCATCGACATGATCCGGCTGGCGGCCGGCTCGCTCTCCCCCACCGCCGACGTGCAGGTCGGCGCCTTCGAGATCGACGATGGCGCCGAGGACCTCGCCCGCCTCTACGACCGGATGACCAGCCGCCTCGGCCCGCTCGCCGTGGTGCGCTCAAAGCCCGTCGATACCCACATCCCCGAGCGCGCCGTGAGGCTCGAGCCGGTAATCGCCCGCACCCCTGATGATCCGAACGCCCTGCTGAACCCGCCGCTGCGCCCGCTCCGCCTGCTGCCCACCCCCGAGCCGGTAGAAGTGATCGCCGAGGTGCCGCACGGCCCGCCGCTGCGCATGATCTGGCGGCGCGTCTCCTACCGCGTGCTGAAGGCCTCCGGCCCTGAACGCATCGAGGCCGAGTGGTGGCGTACCGGAAAGAGGCTGGCGATCCTCACCCCACCTGTCTTTGGCGAAGCCGAGATCGCCCCGCAGGACCACACCGATCCGGCCAAGAAGCCGGTCAGGGCGGAGCCGCCGGCCCAGCACGTCAGCACGCTCGAAAGCTTCGACCCCGAGACCACCGTGCGCGACTATTATGTCGTCGAGGACGAGGGCGGCCGCCGCTTCTGGGTGTTCCGCGTCGGCCTCTATGGCGCCGCAAGTCCGCCCCGCTGGTACCTGCACGGCTTTTTCGCATGAGCAGGCCCGCCTATGCCGAGCTGATGGCGACCAGCAACTTCTCGTTCCTGCGCTCCGGCTCGCATCCGGAGGAACTGGTCGCGGCTGCCATCGCGCTGGGGCTGGGCGGCATCGGCCTCGCCGACCGCAACACCTTTGCCGGCGTGGTCCGAGGCTATGTCGCCCACCGCGACATGCGCGAGCAGCACCCAGGCTTCCGCTACGTCGTCGGCGTCCGCCTCGTCTTTGCCGATGGCGCGCCCGACATCCTCGCCTACCCCTCGGACCGCGAGGCCTATGGCCGGCTCTGCCGCCTGCTCAGCCGCGCCAACCTCCGGGAGGAGAGCGAAAAGGGTAACCCGGTGGTGCTGTTCGATGACCTAGAGGAGTTCGCTGAAGGCCAGCTCTTCGTCTTCCACCTCGACGAGAGCCGCTGGGATGTTTCGGTGGACTACCTGCAGCAACTGGCGGCCATTGCGCCCGGCAATGTCTGGCTCGCCGCCGCGCCGATATTCAAGGGCAATGACCGCGCCCGGCTCAACCGCCTCGCCCATACCGCGGCAGTTACCGGTGTACCGCTGCTCGCCGTCAACGACGTGCTTTACCACGAGCCCGGCCGCCGCATCGTGCAGGATGTCGTCACCTGCATCCGCCAGCACCTGACGCTCGAAACCGCCGGCCGCCGGCTGGAGCAGAACGCCGAGCGTCACCTCAAGCAGCCCGACGAAATGGCCCGCCTCTTCGCCGACCACCCCGAGGCGCTCGAAGAAACGCAGGTGGTGCTCGGCCGCATCGGCTTTTCGCTCGACCAGCTGCGCTACAACTACCCTGTCGAAACCATCGGCAATGGCGAGACTGCGCAGGAAACGCTGGTGCGCCTCACCTGGGAAGGCGCCCGGAAGCGCTACCCGGCTGGCACACCGGACAAGGTCGTGGCGGCGCTCCACTCCGAGATCGCGCTGATCGAGCAGCTGAAATACGCCTCCTACTTCCTCACCGTGCAGGACATCGTCCGCTATGCCCGGGAGGACCGGGGCATCCTCTGCCAGGGGCGCGGCTCGGCCGCCAACTCCGCCGTCTGCTACTGCCTCGGCATCACCGAGGTGGACCCCTCCAAGGTCAACCTGGTGTTCGGCCGCTTCCTCTCCACCGAGCGCAACGAGCCGCCCGACATCGACGTCGATTTCGAGCACGAGCGCCGCGAGGAGGTGATGCAGTATGTCTACCAGAAGTATGGCGGGCACCGCACCGGGCTCACCGCCACGGTGATCTCCTACCGCTCGCGGAGCGCCGTGCGCGAAACCGCAAAGGTTTTTGGGCTCTCCGACGACACCATCGCCGCCATCAACCAGCTGCACTGGGGCTGGGGCCATGCCGCCGACCTCAGCGGCATCCGCATCGCCGGGCTCGATCCGGATGATCCGACGCTGACCCAGCTGTTCGATGTGGTGAGCGTGCTCAAGGGCTTTCCGCGTCACCTCAGCCAGCATGTCGGCGGCTTCGTCATCACCCGCGACTCGCTCGAAAGCCTGGTGCCGATCGGCAAGACCGCGATGGACAGCCGCACCATCGTCGAGTGGGACAAGGACGATATCGACGCGCTGGGCATCCTCAAGGTCGATATCCTTGCGCTCGGCATGCTGAGCTGCCTGCGCCGCTCCTTCGAGCTGCTGCACCAGCATTACGGCCGCGACCTGGGGCTGGCCGACCTGATGGCCGAGGAGGACGAGCCCGAGGTCCGGGCGCCGGTCTACCGCATGACGCACCGCGCCGACACCATCGGGGTGTTCCAGATCGAGAGCCGGGCGCAGATGTCGATGCTGCCGCGGCTGAAGCCGGTGGAGTTCTACGACCTCGTCATCGAGGTGGCGATCGTCCGTCCCGGCCCGATCCAGGGCGGCATGGTGCATCCCTACCTGCGCCGCCGGCAGGGGCTGGAAGAGGTCGAGCCGATGGGCGAAAAACTCACCGCCGTGCTGAAGCGCACCCTCGGCGTGCCGTTGTTCCAGGAACAGGCCATGCAGATGGCGATCGAAGGCGCCGGCTTTTCGCCCGGCAAGGCCGACCAGCTGCGTCGCGCCATGGCGGCCTGGAAGCGCAGCGGCAAGCTCGCCCAGTTCGGCGATGAGTTCATCTCCGGCATGATCCGCAACGGCTACACCGAGGATTTCGCCAAGCGCTGCTTCGCCCAGATCCAGGGGTTCGGCGAATACGGCTTTCCCGAAAGCCACGCGGCCAGCTTCGCGCTGCTCGTCTATGCCTCGTGCTGGTTCAAGTGCCACTACCCCGATGTGTTCGCCTGCGCCCTGCTCAACAGCCAGCCGATGGGGTTCTACGCTCCCGCGCAGATCGTCCGCGATGCCATCGAGCATGGCGTCGAGGTGCGCGATGTCGATATCAACCGCTCCGACACCATCCATGTGCTCGAGGACGGGGTTCCCGCCCGCGACCGGCTCCGCAAGCAGCATGCCGAAATGCGGGACGACATCTGGTCCAACCGCGCCATCCGCCTCGGCTTCAAGCAGGTCACCGGGCTGAGGGAAGCGCATGCTAACCTGATCGTCGCACGGCGCGGCGCCGGCTATGCCTCGATCCGCGACCTGTGGCTACGCACCGGCATTCCGGTCGAGACGCTGGAGAAACTGGCCGAGGCCGACGCCTTCGGCTCGCTTGGGCTCAGCCGCCGCGAGGCGCTGTGGACGGTCCGCGGACTGCGCGGCACGGCCGGAGCGGAACGCTTGCCGCTGTTCTCCACCGGCGAGCGCCCGCCCCAGGCCGACGACGCGCAGGGCGACCTGCCGCTGATGCCGGCCGGCGAGGGTGTGGTGCACGACTACCGCACCATGACCCTGTCGCTGAAAGGCCATCCACTGAGCTTCATGCGCGCCGAACTCGACCGCCGCCGCGCGGTGCGCTGCGCCGACCTCATCGACCAGCGCGACGGCGCCTGGGTCGAGGCGGCCGGGCTGGTGCTGGTGCGGCAGCAGCCAGGCACCGCGTCGGGCGTCATCTTCGCCACGCTCGAGGACGAGACGGGCGTCGCCAACATCATCGTCTGGCCAAAAACCTTCCAGAAGCACCGCAAGGTCGTGCTCGGCTCACGCGTCATGGCGGTCCGCGGCAAGCTGCAGCGCGAGGGGCTGGTGGTGCATATCATCGCGCACGACTTCTACGACCTCACCCCCCGGCTCATCGAGATCGCGCAGGGCATCGACCTCGGCGACCAGATGCTGATGCGGCCCGACGAGGGCAAGTCCGGCCCGGCCCGCCCCCGCGACGAGACCGAACGGCAGCGCCAGGACATGCTGCAGCGCCAGGCCCGCGCCGCCCTCCCCCGCGGCCGCAACTTCCAATGAGGACAACCTGATGAGGCCGGACGCCCCTCCCCCGGTGAAGCGGTTGAGGAGCCCCTCGACGCTTGTGTTTGCCGCCTTTGGGGGCGCTGCGGTTCGAGTGCTCCTCCACTGCGGCGAAGCCGCGGGGGAGGGGGACCGCGCATCGCAAGATGCGTGGTGGAGGGGGCGCCCAACATCGGCAGCCTCAGGCCAGCAGCACGTCCTCGGTGCGGCTCTTCACGGCGTCGGCCAGCGTGGTGGTGTCGAGCACCTCGCGGGTGGCCAGCGTGACACGGGCGAACACGTGGCGGATTTCGCAGGTGCCCTCGTCGGCGCAATCGGTGCAGCGGCGATAGGCGATCTTCGAAAGACACGGCAACGGCGCGATCGGCCCGTCGATCAGCCGCAGCACCTCGCCGAAGGTCACCTGGTCAGGTGAGCGCAGCAGCACATAGCCGCCGAGGCGGCCGCGACGGCTCATCACGATGCCGGCCCGCTTCAGCTCCAGCAGAATCTGCTCGAGGAACTTCTTGGGGATCGCCTGCTCGCGCGAAATCTCCGAGATCATCAGCGATTCACCCGGCGGGACCCGGCAGAGCGCCACGAGGGCCCGGAGCGCATATTTGGCTTTTTGCGAAATCATCGGTCGAGGCACTCGGGGCGCACGATCACCCCGTCTTCACTGAGCTATAGGACGACTGCCGCCCGCCCGCCACCGCCAATCGGCAAGGCGGTGAACGGCGTCACGCCTTCTCTTCCACGGGCGGCGGCACTTCAGGGTTGAACAGGTCGCCCGGCCTGGTGGCCGGCAGGGCCGGTCGCGGCCCCGACGGCACCAGCGGCGCCAGGCGTTGCTCGGGCGTCATCTCGACCAGTTCCGACGCGGGCTGCTCCGCTTCCACCTCGACCTCAGCCAAAGGCTCGGGATCGGGCTCCTCGCCCAGCGACGACACCACATAGGGCGGCTCTGCCGGACCGCTATCGGCATGCTGTACATGGGTCGCTCCGATCGCTTCGGCCAGCAGGTTGGAATCGGCGGCGAGCTTCCGCTCGGTCGCTGCCGCTGCGAGCGGGCCGAGCGCCGATGCCACCGCGTCGGCGGCGGTGATCTCGGCGATGGCGCTCGAGTCGCGGTTGACCACATCGACCATGCCGAGCGCGATCTCGCGCTCACCGAGGATCACCACATTGGCGCCGAGCGTCTTGAGATGGCCCACTTCCTGGTCGGAATGGGCCCGCGCCACGATCAGCGCCTTCGGGTTGGACTTGCGCGCCTGCTCTACCGCCCGACCAGCCTCGAAGGCGTTGGGGATGGCGACGACCACCGTTGCAGCCATGTCCACATTGGCAAGGTTCAGCACCCACACCGCTGCAGCGTTGCCGACGACTACCTCGAAACCTTTCGCCCGGGCCGCGTCGACCCGTGACTCCGCATCCTCGACCACGACGAAGCTCGCCTGCCGCTCCTTCAGCGAATCGGCGATTACGGTGCCGACCCGGCCATAGCCGACCAGCACGATATGCCCGGTCTTGACCGTCGCGCGCGCCGGTTCCTCCGCGTCCTCCTCCGCTGGCTCGACGACCACCGGCGAAGCGGGCGCGAAGCCGGGCTCGGTGCGGGGGGCAGCGCCCGTGTACGCCGGCACAGTGGTCCCGAACCTGCGCTCGAGCCGCGGCCTCAGCGCATCGAGCGCCATGAAGATCAGCGGATTGATCACGATCGAGATGATCGCGCCGGCGAGGATCAGGTCCCGCCCCTCGGGAGGCAGGATGCCAAGCCCGACGCCCAGCGCCGCGAGAATGAACGAGAACTCGCCAATCTGCGCGAGGCTGGCCGAGATGGTCAGCGCCGTCGAGATCGGGTGCCGGAAGGCGAGCACGATCAGGAACGAGATGATCGACTTGCCCACCACGATGATCAGCACCGTGGCGATCACCGGCAGCGGATCGGTAATCAGCACGCTGGGGTCGAACAGCATACCGACTGACACGAAGAACAGCACCGCGAACGCGTCGCGCAGCGGCAGGCTCTCCTGCGCCGCCCGGTGCGACAGTTCGCTTTCGGAAAGGATCATGCCCGCAAAGAATGCGCCGAGCGCCAGCGACACGCCGAACAGGTAGGCGGAGCCGGCCGCGACCCCGAGCGCGATGGCGAGCACGGCCAGCCGGAACAGTTCGCGGCTGCCGGTATGGGCGGTGTAGTGCAGCACGAACGGGATCACCCGCCGGCCGACCACCAGCATGAAGCCGACAAAGGCGGCGAGCTTGACGATGGTGACCACGAGGATGCCGACAATGCCGAGCGGCCCGGTGAAGCGCTCGACGAAGTCGACGAACGGATCGTGCAGGGTCGCCGCCTCCACCCCGTTGACCGAGGCGACCGCCGGGATCAGCACCAGCGCCAGCACCATCGCCATGTCTTCGACGATGAGCCAGCCGACCGCGATCTTGCCCTTCTCGCTTTCGACCATGTGCCGGTCCTGCAGCGCCTTCAGCAGCACCACCGTGGACGCCACCGACAGCGCCAGGCCGAATATCAGGCCCGCGCCGACCGACCAGCCGAGCAGCAGTGCCAGGCCAAGGCCGAGCAGGGTCGCGCCGCCGATCTGCGCCAGCGCGCCGGGTATGGCGAGGGCGCGGACACTCAGCAGGTCCTTCAGCGAGAAGTGCAACCCCACGCCGAACATCAGCAGGATGACGCCGATTTCGCTCAGTTCGAGCGCCAGGTCCCCATCGGCGACGAAGCCCGGCGTATACGGTCCCACCATCACACCGGCGATGAGGTAGCCGACCAGCGGCGGCATGCGGAAGCGATTGGCGATGGCCCCGAAGATAAAGGCTAGAACCAGACCCGCGACGATCGTGGAGATCAGGGGGGTGCTGTGGGGCATCGTTGCGGACCTCCGGCGGGGTATTACCCTGTAACTGGTTGAATTTGGGATGTTTCGAACATGAGGGAAAGCTCCCCGTGGTGCAAGGGCGACACAGGCCCAGAACTGCGGCGAATCATGGGCCGGCGGGACAAATATCCAAATGGATGACGCGACGGCCCGGCCTCACCCTGACAGCTGCCGCGACCCTGATTCACGTGGAACAGCACAAATGCAGAAGGGCGCCAGCCGGCGCCCTTCGAAACCCTCGCAACCGCCGGTAAGGGTCAGCTGTCCATCTTCGCGCCCGACACCACCGCGTGCAGATCGATGAGCCCGACCATGCGGCTGTCATGGGTGACGATGCCGTTGAGCAGCTCGGTGTCGATCGAGTTGCCCTCGGGCACATTGTGGATCTCGTCCTTGGAGACGGTCAGGATGTCCGACACCGCATCGACCAGGATGCCGACCCACTTGTCGCCCACCGACATCACCACCACGACGTGGTTCTTGGTCGGCGAGGTGACGCCTTCGCCGAAGCGGGCACGCAGGTCGAAGATCGGCACGATCGTGCCGCGCAGGTTGATCACGCCACGCACAAACTCGCGGGTATTGGGCAGCGGAGTAGCACCGTTCCAGGCGCGGATCTCGCGCACCGTGGTGATCTCGACGCCGTATGTCTGCTCGCCGATCGAGAAGGCGATCAGCTGGAGCGAGTTGGCAGCGGCGACGCTGCTGGCGGACACGTCGTCCTTGAACGCTAGCGATTCCATGGTTTCTGGCCTTTTCTGCCGCGCTTCTGCGTGGCCAATGCTTGTCTCAGGCGGCGCTCTTGTGCGCCGCGGTTGAAGTCTTCAGTCCCTGTACGTCCACGATCAGCGCCACGTTGCCATCGCCCAGGATGGTGCCGCCGGCGATACCCTCGATGGACTGGAAGTTCTCTTCGAGCGACTTGATCACCACCTGCTGCTGGCCGATGATGTCATCGACGATCAGCGCGATCTTGACGCCACCTTCGGCCTCGCAGAGCACCACGAAGCGATTTTCGCGGTCTGTGCTGGTATCCATCTCGAAGCGGCTCGCGAGGTCGACGACCTGCACGTATTCGCCGCGCACCTGCAGCACCTGGCCGCCGGTCGGCATGCGCGAGAAATTGGCCCGCGCGCACTGAATGGTTTCGACGATCGACGACAGCGGGATCACGTAGGGCGAACCCGCCACCTTCACCAGCATGACGTCGAGCACCGCCAGCGTGAGCGGCAGGCGCAGCGTCATCCGCGTGCCCTTGCCGGTCCAGCTCTTCACGTGCACCGAGCCGCCGATCTTCTTGATGTTACTCAGCACCACGTCCATGCCGACGCCGCGGCCGGAAATGTCGCTCACTTCGGCGGCCGTCGAGAAGCCGGGGGCGAAGATCAGCTGGTCGACCTGCTCGTCGGTCAGCGTCTGCTCGGGCCCGACGACGCCGCGGTCGCGCGCCACCTGCAGCACGCGTTCGCGATTGATGCCGCCGCCATCGTCTTCCACCGCGATGAGGATGTTGCCGCCCGCCTGCTCGGCCGACAGGCGAATGACGCCCGTCTCACCCTTGCCCGCCGCACTGCGCTGCGCCGGCACCTCGATGCCGTGGTCGGCCGAGTTGCGGATCATGTGGGTGAGCGGGTCAGAAAGCTGCTCGATGATCGTCTTGTCGATCTCGGTGTTCTCACCGATGGTCTCGAGCCGGATCTTCTTGCCGGTCTTGCTGGCAAGCTCACGCACGAGGCGCGGCATGCGGCTGAACACGGTCTTCACCGGTTGCGCGCGAATTGCCATCACCGAGTCCTGCAGGCCGCGCGTCGTCTGGGCCAGCACCTCGATGCCGCGCACCAGTTCCTGGTAGCGGGCACGCAGCGTCTCATCCATCTGCTGGGTGAGCATGGACTGGGTAATCACCAGCTCGCCCACCATGTTGACGACGCGGTCGATCTTGTCGAGGTCGACGCGGATCGACTGCACGCCGTTGCGGCGGTCTTCGGAGCCGTTGCGGCGATCATTGTCGCCATCATGGTCGTCGGCGGCGACTGCCGGCGCAGCGGCGAGCGGCTTCGGCATCACCGGCGGCGCGGCTTTCAGCGCCGGCTTCATCGCCTCGGCCAGGTCGGCGAAGCTCAATAGGTTGCCCGGCTGGGCCGCTGCCAGTTCCTCGACCTCGGCGTCGAGATTGTCCTCGCTGGGCTCGATGCCGGCCAGTTCGGCAAAGCTCGGCATGGCGTCGTCCGTGGCGGCAACTGGCGTCGCCGCCGCAACGACAGACACGATCTCGAGGTCGCAATTGCCGTCGACGAACTCGAACACCTCGGCGATCTGCGCCTCGCCGGCCGTTGCCGAGGTCAGCGTGATCTCCCAGCTGCAATAGACGCCGAACGGCTCGAAATCGGCCAGCGGCGGAATCTCGTCGATCCGCGTGCGAACCTCGAGCTGGCCGAGCGTCGACAGTTCGCGGAACAGCAGCAGCGGGTCGTTGGCGCGGGCGTAGAGTTCGGAGTGCGGCGTGAAGCGGATGATCCAGCGGTTGCCCTCGATCATCGGCGCGGCCTCGAAGCTGTCGACGGCCGGCGGCGCCAGCGTGATCGGCTCGGGCGCATCGTCGGCACCACCGAGCTGTACCATCACCGGCACGAAATCGATGTCGAACTCCTCCATCGGCTCACCCGCCATGTCGGGGTCGTTGCCGGAGGTGAGGGCGTCGAACTGCGCCTTCTCGTCGTCGCCGTAGCCGGGAGCCAGTTGCACCCCGTCCTTGGCTGCCGCGACGAAGTCGGCGACGATGTCATTGGCGCGGATGCACAGCACCGCGACATGATCGGCCAGCTCGATACGGCCGTCGCGGACATGGTCGAGCAGCGTTTCGTAGGCATGGGCGAAGGCGACGAGGTCGGCAAAGCCGAAGGCGCCGCCGCCACCCTTGATCGAGTGGATGGCGCGGAACACCGCGTTCAGCCGGTTTGCCGAGCGGTCCCCGTCCTCGATGGCATGGAACTGCTCCTCGAGCTCGAGCAGCAGCTCGGAGCACTCATCGAAGTATGTGGCCTTGAAGTCGTCGAGGTCGCTCATAGTCCAGTCGAAACCCTTCTGGGCACTTGGGGACGGTCAGCCAGACCGGCTCGTCAGTGGACGACGCGGTGGATGACCGAGATTAGCTTCTGGGGATCGAACGGCTTCACGATCCAGCCCGTACCGCCGGCAGCGCGGCCCTGGTCGCGCTTGTCCTGGCTGGTTTCGGTGGTGAGGATCAGGATGGGGAGCGAGTTGTGCATGCCCGAGGCACGCACGTTCTTGATGAACTCGATGCCGTCCATCACCGGCATGTTGATGTCGGTGATGACCACGTCGACGCTCTCGTTCCGGAGCACGTCGAGGCCCTTCTGGCCGTCCTCGGCCTGCAGCACTTCAAAGCCCGCATTGGAGAGGGTGTGGTGCAGCATCGCGAGAATGGTGCGGGAATCGTCGACAGTAAGAACGCGCATTTTTTGAGGATTATCCTTCCATGATCGCGGCGAACTCGCCGGCGAGTCCAAGACGTTCCACCGCGAGCCGGAACGGCTCGCTGGGCTCGGTCACCGCGAAAGCGAAATTGTTGCGACGGGCGGTCTCGGCCGCACTCATCAACATGAACAATGCATTGGTCGCCACGCGCTCGACAGCGGCACCCTTGACCTTCACAGGCCCTGATTCCACGGCGTCGATCAGCTCGTCGCGAATGGGATCGAGCGAGTCGAGATCGACGATCGCCGGCAAGGCGACGGTTTTGCTGCGTGACTGGGCCATGCCCCGAGATGCCCCTAACCTTCTGGTCCCCAAACCTTCCGGTCTGATCTGCATCAGCATCGGCGGTAACGGTTTAAGAAGTGCTAAGCTCAGACCGGTTTCGAACCAATAGCAGCGGCGATAGCGGCGCGTATCGCTCCGGCCGGGACTGTTGCGAGGTCCTGCGGGTGCCAGACCGGCCGCTGGTCCTTGTCGACCAGCACCGCCCGGACCCCCTCGGCGAAGTCCGGCCAGCGGCAAAGCAGCTGCGCCAACCCCAGGTCGACGGCCAGTACCTCGCGGATGCCAGGCAGCTTTCGCGCCACCAGGTGGCTCTCGATGATGGCGACCAGGCTGGTCGGCGAGCGCGACCGCAGCGCTGCCGCCAGCCCCGGTTCGGCGATGGCTGCAACGACGGCGGCGGCGTTGCTCCAGTCGATGGTGGCACAGCCATCGGCTGCCCGCACGAAAGCCGCGTCGCCCCCCGCCAGCATCTCGGCCTGCACCAGGTGCGCCAGCGCTGCATCCGGATTGGGATGGCGCGCCGCGGCCGCAATGCCGTCGAGCAGGGCTTCCCGACGCGCCGGATCGTGGATGCAGTCGGCCAGCCCCAGCGCCAGCGCATCGGCCGGGCCGACCGTGACCCCACTCATCAGGAAGGCGAGCGCGCGGTGCAGCGGCGCCTGCGCCAGGATCTGGTTGATACCGATATCGGCGACAAAACCGATCGCCGCCTCCGGCATGGCCCATTTGCTGTCTCGCGTCGTGAAGCGGTAGCGGCAGTGCCCGGCGATGCCGATGCCGCCGCCCATCACCACGCCATGCGACACGGCGACGGTTGGTTTCGGAAACGTGGCGATCAGCCCGTTCATGAAATACTCGGCGGCAAAGAACGCGTCGGCTTCGTCCAGCCGCCCGTCGAGCACCAGCTGCCGCACCGCCCGCACATCGCCGCCGGCACAAAAGCCGCGGGCCCCGCGCCCCTCGAACAGCACCACGCGGATGCCGTCATCGTCGCGCCACTGCTCCAGCGTGCGAATGATGCCGCCGATCATCTCGGCGTTCAGCGCATTGATCGCCTCGGGCCGGTTGAGGGCGATGATGCCAAGGTTGTCCTCGCGGCTGATGTCGAGTTGTCCGGTCATTTGATGCTCGGTTCCAATGGCTTGCGTGGAGTGATAAAGCACGAGGCCATGAAGGCAAACACTCCCCCAGTTTCACTCGCCAACGTCCACCTCACCGGCATCGCCCGCGACCTCAAGGCTCGCGCCGACGCAGGCCGGCCGATCCGCATCGGCGTCATCGGTTCTGGCGAAATGGGCACCGACCTCGTGACCCAGGGCGCGCTGATGCGCGGCATCGAGATCGCCGCCATCGCCACCCGCCGCCCGCACACCGCGCGCGAGGCTGCCACCATCGCCTACGGCGACGACAGCCACGCCATTGAGGCCGACACCCAGTCCAAGGTCACCGCCGCCATCGAGGCAGGCAAGATGGCCGTCACCTCGGTCGAGACCATGGTGACGAACCCACTGATCGACGTGGTGATCGACGCCACCGGCAAGCCGGGCGTTGCCGCCGACTACGACCTCATGGCCATGGAGCACGGCAAGCACCTGGTGATGATGAACGTCGAGGCCGACGTCACCATCGGCCCCTACCTCAAGCAGCAGGCCGACAAGCTCGGCGTCATCTACTCCGTCGGCGCCGGCGACGAGCCCAGTTCCTGCATGGAGCTGATCGAGTTCGCCTCGGCGCTCGGCTACCGCATCGTCTCGGCCGGCAAGGGCAAGAACAACCCGCTCAACCATTACGCCGTCCCCGACGACTATCGCGAAGAAGCGATCCGCCGCAACATGAACCCCCGCATGCTGGTCGAGTTCGTCGATGGCTCGAAAACCATGGTGGAGATGGCCTGCATCGCCAACGCCACCGGTCTCGTCCCCGATGTGCCGGGCATGCACGGCCCCAAGGCTGACCGCGACGAGATGGTCAAGGTCCTGATTCCGCGCGAAGACGGGGGCATCCTGCACAAGAAGGGCGTCGTCGATTTCACCGTCGGCAAGGGCGTGGCGCCCGGCGTGTTCGTCATCGTCGAAGCCGAGCACCCGCGCATCATCGAGCGTATGGACGACCTGCATGTCGGCAAGGGCCCGTACTACGCGCTCTTCCGCCCCTACCACCTGACCTCGCTCGAAGTGCCGCTCACCGCGGCCCGCATCATGCTCTACGGCAAGCCCGACATGGTGCCGCTGCCCTCGCCCGTAGCCGAAGTGTGCGCCGTGGCGAAGCGCGACCTCAAGGTCGGCGAGACCTTCGATGCCATCGGCGAGACCTGCTACCGCAGCTTCGTTCTCACCATCGGCGACGCCCGAGCCAAGCGCGCGGTGCCCGTCGGCCTGCTCGAAGGCGGCAAGGTGACGGCGCCGGCAAAAAAGGGCGACCTCCTCACCACCGCCAATGCCCTCCCCGACCAGACCACCCGCCTCTACGCGCTCCGCCAGCTGCAGGACCAGATGCTGGGGCTGAGCTGACGCGCCCTGCAACGGACACACCGCATGCCCCTGACCCAGCTCGACGACAAGCCTGCCCTCGTCGTCATCGACCTGCAGAAGGGCATCGTCGCGCAGCCGATGGTGCCGCCGGCAGGGGAGATAATAGGCCGGGCCGTGCGATTGATCGCGGCGTTCCGCGCCAGGCAATTGCCGGTCATTCTGGTCAACGTTGCCGGCCGCGCACCAGGTCGCACCGAGAACACAGCCGCCTTTGCGCCACCCGCTGACTGGCACGTGCTGATTCCCGAACTCGGCGTTCAGCCGAGCGACATCCTCGTGACGAAACTGAACGTCGGCGCCTTCTACGGCACGGGTCTCGACCGCGAGCTGCGCCGCCTTGGCGTAACCCAGATATTTCTGTGCGGCATTTCCACGTCGAGCGGCGTCGAGGGCACCGCCCGCAACGCCTATGACCGCGGCTACAACGTCGTCAGCATCACCGATGCCATGACCGAGACGAACGCCGAGGCGCACGAGCACGCCGTTCGGGTCCAGCTGCCCAAGATCAGCGAAATCTCCAGCACCGACGAAGTGATCGCCCGGCTCGGCTGACCCAGCGCCCTACGGCCTGAGCGCGATCTTGCCGGGGCGGCCCTTCGCGTTGCTGGCCTCGGCCGCTGCGGCGGCGTCATCGAGCGAAAACACCTGCGCGATCGGCAGCTTAAGTTCGCCCGACGCGGCGCGCGCGATCAGGCCGGCCCGCGCGGCGCCCAGCTCAGCGGGCGTCATCTTCGTTTCAGGCATGGCGCCCCAGAAGGCGGAGATCGTCGTCTGCTTGAACAGCAGGTTCTCGGCCGTCACCTGCAGCGGCCGGCCCGAGAGCGCGCCGAACGAGACGAGCCGTCCGCCTGATGCCAGCAGGTCCATCAGCTCATCGGCGGCTCGGCCGCCGATCGAATCCACCGCGCGGACCACCAGCGCGCCGCCGGTGATCGCCTTGGCGCGGTCCTGCCAGTCCTCGTGCTCGGACGACACCGCGTCGCCGATCCCTTCGGCCGCCAACTCCGCCACGGCGTCCTCGCGCCGCACGATGTTGAGGACGCGCACCCCCTGCTCGGCGGCGAGCTTCACCATCATCTTGCCGACTGCGCCGTTGGCGGCATTCTGCACGATCCAGTCGCCGTGCTTCACCTCGAGGCTGGCGAGCAGCCGCACCGCGCTCATCGGCATCGCCGTGAGCTGGCAGGCGGTGGCGTCGTCGATCGTATCCGGCACCACCGCCAGCCCGGCGGCGGCGGTGAGGAAGAACTCCGACCACGTCGCCGACGCCCCGCCGGTGACCCGATCGCCGACCTTCACGTTGGTCACACCCTCGCCCACCGCATCGACGATGCCGAGGCCCTCGGTACCCGGATGGTGCGGCAGCTTCGGCTTCATGCCGTAGTGGCCGGTGATGATCATCAGGTCGTGATTGTGGATCGGCGCCAGCACCAGCCGAACCCGCGCCTGCCCCGGCCCCGGCTGCGGCACGGGCACATCGGCCACACGCAACACCTGGCGCGGGCTGCCAAACGCATCGAACACAACACTCTTCATCTGATCACTCCGTCAATCACTTGCCCTCAGATGCGCCTGCCCCCACCACGAAGCAAGGCCCGCCGACTGGAAGCCGACGGGCCGAGCTCACTGTTGCGTGGGGGAGTTGCCGCCGAGCCGGTTACGGCGGCAGCGGCACGTTGTTCGGGAAACAGTCACCGATGAAGCAGTAGTTGAGGTTGTTGCCCTGCGCGATGCCGTCAGCCAGTTGCGGCAGGTCCCAGGTAACGCCCTCGCGGTCTCGCGCCTTGAGTGTCTCGGCAGCGAAGTCGATCTTCAGGCCCGCAAGCAGGCGATGGTCGATCGATGAGCGGTCGACGCCCGAGATCGACTGACTGTTGAGGCTCGCCTCGTAGGCGGCAAAGAAGCTGGCGTCCGAACCGTCGGGACGCCAGTCGACGCCGAGCTTGATCGTGGCAATCGATACCGGAACTTCGGTGCCGACATAAACGCCATTGAAGGCATAGTAGCCGATCTCGCCCTCCGAATAGCTCGCTTCGGCCGAGAGCTTGAGGTTGTCGTTGAGGAAGTAGCGAAGAACGCCGCGGACGAACTTGAACTGGCCATAGTCGCGATAGAAGGCGCCACCGCCGACATCGACGCGATCACCCTGTGCTACGCCGGCCTGCAGGTAGATGGTCAGGTCGTCTACATAGGCTTGGCCCTCGACACCCACGAGGCCGATGCCGGGCGCGAAGCCATCGCCGAACTCGGTGTGGTAGCCGGCCTTTTGCGCCGCGCCGAAGACGCCAAGCGCGAACTTCTCGGGGTCGCGATAGGCGACATGCACGCCGCCCGAAAAGGACTCGCCGTAGCTGACCACCCCCGGCTCGAACTCCTGCCCGCCGGTGAAGCGCGCGTTCAGATCGAACTGAGTGGCAAAATTGCTGGAAAGCCAAGTGTTGAAATATGCATCGAGACCGACGAGGTAGCCCTCGGCGCTCTCGTTGAAGCCAACCTCGGGGTTGTCGAGTTCGGTCTGGATAACTCCGGCATAGCCGCCGATGACGGAGGTCGACCGATGCTGGTCCGAGACCCCTGCGGCCTGTGCGCTGGCACCCGCAAGCAAAACCGCTGCCGCAATTCCGGCCGAAAAAAGAAAACGCCCCATAATCCCCACCGACGCAATCGTGAGTACAGCATGGTTAGCAGGCGATGAACGACTCGTCTGGTGCAAAACTGCAACAGCAAGTCTTTCACGTACTCAGTCAAGCGTCTGCCGATAGCGCAGCATGGCGACGGCGGAGATCACCACGAGGATCGCCAGCAACGCCCAGAGTTCGGTGGTCACGTCGCCCAGTTCGCCGCCCTTCAGCATCACCTTGCGGACGATCTGCAGGAAATGTGTCGCCGGCACGCCTTCGCCGATGAACTGCGCCCAGCCCGGCATCCCGGCGAACGGGAACATGAAGCCCGACAGCAGGATCGACGGCAGGATGGTGAAAAAGCTCAGCTGCATCGCCTGCATCTGGTTTTTCGCCGCCGTCGAGATCAGGAAGCCGAGCGCCAGGTTGACGACGATGAACAGGTTGAAGCCGACGAAAAAGGCCCACAGGCTGCCCTCGAACGGCACGGCGAAGATCAGCATGGCAGCCAGCAGGAACACCGCCGTCTGCACATAACCGACGAAGACATAGGGCAGGATCTTGCCCAGCATCACCTCGAGCGGCCGCACCGGCGTTGAGATCAGCATCTCCATGGTGCCGCGCTCGGTCTCCTTGACGATGGCGACAGCGGTGATCATCACCATGGTCATGCTGAGGATGATGCCGAGCAGGCCCGGCACGATATTGACCGAGGTCTTGCCCTCGGGGTTGTACTCGCGGTGGACGACGACGCCGAATGGCGCCCCGCTGGCCGGCTTCGCCAGCGGCCCGGTCAGCGTTTCCGCCACCGCCACCGAGACGATGCCCGACAGCGCCGCCACCGCCCCGCCGGTCGCCGACGGGTCCGAGGCATCGGCGGCAACTAGGATCTGCGGGTTTCGCCCGCGCACCACGTCGCGCTCGAAGTTCTCGGGGATGACGATGACGAAATTCGCCTCGCCCTTGCGCAACGCCTCCTCGCCCTCGGCAACGCCCGACACCGGGCCCCGGAAGTCGAAGTAGGACGAATTCTGCATCCCCGCGATCACCGCCCGGCTCAGCGGACCGTTGTCGTTCATCTCCACCAGCGTCGGCAGATGGCGCGGGTCGGAGTTGATGGCGAAGCCGAACAGCATCAGCTGGATGATCGGCAGCCCGATCATCATGCCGAAGGTGATGCGGTCGCGCCGCATCTGGATGAACTCCTTGTAGAGCACCGCGCCGAAGCGCCTGAGCGACAGGGCCGCCATCTCACGCCGCCTTCGGCTGGGCGGAGAAATTGTCCCGCGCGCCCGCCATCAGGTAGATGAACGCCTCTTCCAGCCCGGCCACCTGCAGGCTCCACCGCTCCGTCCCCACCGCTTCAAGGCGCTTCACGGTGGCGCGCAAGGCCCCCTTGTCGGTGCCCGAAACATGCAGCACCGTGCCGAACCGCGCCACCTGCTCGACGCCAGGCTCGGTTTTCAGGCGCGCTTCAAGCGCCGGCAGCCCCTCGCCTTCGACCCGCCAGGTCTCGAGCCCGACCAGCTCGGGGATCTGCGCCGACGGCCCGTCGATCAGCTTCTTGCCATAGGCGATGTAGGTGATGAAATCGCACTGCACCGCCTCGTCCATGTAGTGGGTCGAGACCAGCACCGTGACCCCCTTCGCCGACAGACGCCGGATCTCGTCCCAGAAGTCGCGCCGCGCCTTGGGGTCGACGCCGGCCGTCGGCTCGTCGAGCAGCAGCAGTTTTGGCTCGTGCAGCAGGCAGGCGGCGAGCGCCAGCCGCTGCTTCCACCCGCCCGACAGCGACCCCGCGAGCTGCTTCTGCCGGTCGGCGAGACCGAGATCGCCGAGCGCCTGGTCGACGCGTTCACGCCGCCGGTCGAGCCGGTACATGCGCCCGATGAAATCGAGGTTCTCCCGGATCGACAGGTCCTCGTAGAGCGAGAACTTCTGCGTCATGTAGCCGACCTGCTCCTTGATCCGCCCGGCCTGCTTGCGGACGTCGAAGCCGAGGCAGGTGCCCTCGCCCGCATCGGGGGTGAGCAGGCCGCAGAGCATGCGGATGGTCGTGGTCTTGCCCGAGCCGTTCGGCCCGAGGAAGCCGTAGATCGCGCCGCGCGGCACGGAAATGTCGAAATCGTCGACCACCAGCCGCTCGCCGAAACGCTTGGTAAGGCCGGTCACCTCGATCACGGGAACGGCAGCGGTCATGGCAGCCGCTCCAGCGTCACCGGCTGCCCGGGATGCAGCGTGCCCGCATCGAGCGTCGCTTCGGCGAGGAAGCTGAGACGGCTGCGCTCGTCGCGCGAGTAGATCACCGGCGGAGTAAACTGTGGGTCCGCCGCAAAGTAGCTGACACTGGCCGTGAGCCCCGCCGCGCAACCATCGCAGCTGACGGCCACCCTGTCACCCAGCGCGAACGATTGCCGCACCGCCTCGGGCAGGTAGAACTTCACCTTGAGCGCGCCCTCGGGAAGGATCGCCACCACCGGCGCACCGGCCGCCGCGACCTCGCCCGCATCGAAGAACAGCCGCTCGATCCGCCCCGCCGCTGGCGCCAGCACGCTACGGTCGGCGAGGTCCGACTCCGCCTTTTCAACCGCCGCCCGGGCCATCGCCACATTGGCCTCGGCCGCCACCCTTTGCGCATCGCGCGCCGGCAGTTCGGCGACCTTCAGCTGCGCCTGCAGCTGCCGCACGGCGGCTTCGGCGCTGGCGAGGCTGGCGCGAGCCTGGTCGAGCTGCGCCTGGGTCACGATGCCCTCGGCAAACAGCTTGCCCGATCGGGCCGAGTTATCCCGGGCGAGGCTCAGGTCGGACTGCGCCTTGCTCAGCGTCGCCCGGATCACGTCGATCTCGTCCTGCCGGCTGCCGGTGGTGAGGTTGGCGAGGTTCGCTTCCGCGACCGCGACTCCGGCCTCGGCGCTGTCGAGCATCGCCTGTTGCTGGCCATGGCCCAGCGTGAACAGCACGTCGCCCACCGCCACCGTGTCGCCCTCCTGCACGCCAAGCGTCGCGACCTGCCCGGCGCCGAGGGCGGCGGCATAGACATAGTCGGCCTCGACATAGCCGTTCCAGCGCGGCGGCTCGGGCGTGCCGAAGCCGGGGATGACCAGCGCAATCACGCCGACAAACAAGGCCAGTACCGAGGCAAGAAACGCTTCCATTGCCGAACTCCCTTACGAACTCGACCAGGCCTTGGCGCTCGGCGGCGCACTGAGGCCGTCGAACAGAATGCTGAGGTGGTTGTCGACCAGCTTGTCGAACTGCAGCCCGCCTGCCGGCGTGATCGCGAACACCTCGGCCATCACCAGGTGCAGCAGCATCGGCCCGATGATCGAGCGTACCGTCAGCTCGGGATCGACCTGCCGCAGGTAGCCCTGCTCCACCCCGCGCCGGATCAGCCCCGCCACCACCGGCAGCACCTTGTCGAGCACCTCGGCGCGGTACATCTGGGCGAGATGCGGAAAGCCCAGCACCTCGCGGAACACGACCTTGGGAATGGCGACGATGCGTGGATCGCCGAACCGGTGCCCGATCATCCGGATCACCGTCGAGATGACGATGCGCGGATCGCCCTCGTAGCTCCCGAGCGCCTCGAGCGCGCTGTCGGCGATCGGCACGATCGCCCGCCGCACCAGCCCCTCCAGCACCGCCTCCTTCGACGGAAAGTAGAGATAGACCGTGCCCTTGCTCAGTCCGGCCCGCTTGGCGATGTCCTCCACTCGCGTCGCCGCGAACCCCTGCTCCATGAACAGCTCGAGCGCCGCATCCAGCACCTCATCGGGCCGCGCCTCCGCCCGCCGCCGAAACTTCGGCCCCCGCTCCGCTGGTATGTCGCTCATCGTCCTCGGCCCTACTGACTTGTCGGTCAGCATCCTAATAACTGACCAGTCAGTCATTTGCAAGAGGAGCTGCGGCGGGAATCTTCCCTGACAAAGTGCCAGCAACACTGCCTGATATGGTCACCACCGTGCTACAAAGATGCGCAGTGGGCGAGCGATAGGATGTGGGGTCAATGCCATGAATCTAAGGTTTCTGGTCGCAATAGTGGTCTCACTGGTTTCGTCACAGGCCCATGCCGCAGTGGGAGATAAGTGGCGAGCGGGGTTCAGCATTTTCGAGCACATTGCCGATGCCGATAACGTTGCCGTCCTCAGCTGGAGCAGGGAAGCCAAGGGCGGCACCGGCCTTGTCGGCTACTTGTTTTTCCCTGGCCTCGTCGATGGTAAGTTCGGTGGCCTTGCCGGCGATGGGTACTACGTCCTGATGGACGGAGGTCACTGCGACAAAGCGCTGGAAGCCCCCGATGGGTCAGCCTCCAAGAACTATGGCAAGGCCGTCATCGTATTCCATGATCCCCCTCCACCCACAGGCTGGACATTGATCATGGGCTACTGTGATGGCCCGCCAATGGGCGAGAACTCGTTGCGCGCTTCGCCCATCGAGTAGCCGCCTTGCCTCCTTCAAGTGCCCGCATCGAAACTCCCGTCGAACCCATTGCCGCCCCCTCGCATGGTTAGCCCGTCGTTAACCGGCAGGCCCTAATCTGCGGCTTGATCGGCGTGGCCTCTGTCAGGTCCGCCGGATGTTCCTGTTGCGTAGAGTATCCGATGCCGGCACAGCACCTGCTCGAAGACGCCCGCCCCGCCATGGGGAACCCGGCCCCTCCTGCCATCGCGATTCGCATCCCGGTCCGCCTGATCGGGGCGATCCTGCTCGGGCTGGTGGCGGTGGTGCTGGTGGCGCTTGCCAGCTGGCAGGTCGATGACCCGTCCCTCAGCTATGCCTCGGGCAACCCGGCACAGAACTGGCTCGGCTTTCCGGGCGCGGTGATTGCCGACCTGAGCTTCCAGGTCTTCGGCATTGGTATCATCCCGCTGCTGGTTCCTCTCGCGCTCTGGGGCTGGTGCTTCGTTCGCCTGCGCAGCCCTTCCAGGATGGGTCTGCGCGTGCTGGCCTGGGTGGCGTCGAGCCTCCTCGCCTGCGGCGTGTTCGCTTTCTTCGCCGCCCCCGAGAGCTGGCCGCTGCCGACCGGGCTCGGCGGGCTGATCGGCACCGGCTTCACCAACCTCGCGACTGCCGTCGCCGGCGAGCAGCCGCAGCCGGTCACCGCCACGCTCTTCGCCATCATCATCGCCGCCCCCGCGCTGGCGCTGTTCTGGCTCGCCATGGGCCTCGGCAAGGTGACGCTGCCCAAGGTCGCGATGCCGGAGCAGAAGGGCAAGCGCAAGGCGAAGTCCGCCCCGGCCGTCGACCCCGAAGCCCGCGATGACGATCGCGCCGACCGCGATTCGATGTTCGACGTGATCCTCGGCGCCGCCGCGCACATGGGCTATTCGGCCGGTGCCGCGCTGAAACGCGCCCGCGCCGGGATGGCGGCCCGTAAGGCAGCCGCCGCCGAAGCCGAGGCGCTGCGCACCGATGGCATGGAGCCGAGCCTCGACGGAACCCCCGGCGTTGCGCCGCAGGTCAATGTGCAGCCGCAGGTCAGCGCCCCGGTGCAGCCAACCGTCTCCGGCAACACCCCCTATACAGCCGCCCGCGCCGAGCCGCAGATGGAGCGCCGCATCAACCTTGCGCCCGCCGCAGACTTCGACGCGGCCGAGGACGACGAGGCGCCGTTCGAGATGGACGACGCCGACGAGGCCGATTTTGAACCCGAGCCGCCCCGCTGGGAAATGCAGACCCCGCTGCGCGGCCCGATGGCCTCGCGCCAGCCGGCTGCGCCGCAGCCGGTGCGCCAGCCCGCTCCCCAGCCGCAGATGCATGCCGAGCCCGCCATCAGCCCGCGCGTCACTCCGCCGGCGGCCCGTCCGCAACCCGGCATGCGCGCCACCCGCGAAGCCCAGGGCTCGCTGCTCGACGAAAACCACGGCTTCCAGCTGCCCGAGCTGAGCCTCTTGGCGCCACCGCGCCACAAGGGCGCCAGCCCCGAGCATGCGCCCGAACGGCTCGAAGCCATGGCCCGCAAGCTCGAATCCGTGCTCGCCGATTTCGGCGTCAAGGGCGACATCATCAACGTGCGCCCCGGCCCGGTGGTGACACTCTACGAACTCGAACCCGCCCCCGGCATCAAGTCGAGCCGCGTCATCTCGCTCGCCGACGACATCGCCCGCTCGATGAGCGCCATTTCGGTCCGCGTCGCCGTGGTCCCCGGCCGCAACGCCATCGGCATCGAGCTGCCCAACGAGGTGCGCGAGACCGTCTACCTGCGCGAAATGCTGGCCTCGACCGATTTCGAGAAGATGAAGGGCAAGCTGCCGATCTGCCTCGGCAAGACCATCGGCGGCGAGCCGATCATCGCCGACCTGGCGAAAATGCCCCACCTGCTGATCGCCGGCACCACCGGCTCGGGCAAGTCGGTCGGCATCAACACCTTCATCCTCAGCCTGCTCTACCAGATGACGCCCGAGCAGTGCCGCCTGATCATGATCGACCCCAAGATGCTGGAACTGTCGATCTACGATGGCATCCCGCACCTCCTCACCCCGGTCGTAACCGACCCCTCCAAGGCCGTGGTCGCCCTCAAGTGGGCGGTGCGCGAGATGGAGGACCGCTACCGCAAGATGAGCAAGATCGGTGTGCGCAACATCGATGGCTTCAACATGCGCGTCACCGAATCCAAGGCCAGGGGTGAAGTCATCACCCGCACCGTGCAGACCGGCTTCGACCACGAGACCGGCGAGCCGATCTTCGAGAGCGAGGAATTCAACCTCGAGCCCTTGCCTTTCATCGTCGTCATCATCGACGAGATGGCCGACCTGATGATGGTCGCCGGCAAGGAAATCGAAGGCTCGGTGCAGCGCCTCGCGCAGATGGCTCGTGCCGCTGGCATTCACGTGATCACCGCCACGCAGCGCCCGTCGGTCGACGTCATCACCGGCACCATCAAGGCCAACTTCCCCACCCGCATCTCGTTCATGGTGACCTCGAAAATCGACTCCCGCACCATCCTCGGCGAGCAGGGCGCCGAGCAGCTGCTCGGTAACGGCGACATGCTCTACATGGCCGGCGGCGGCCGCATCCGCCGCCTGCACGGCCCGTTCGTCGCCGACAGCGAAGTCGAGGCGGTGGTTTCGCACCTCAAATCGCAGGGCTCGCCGGATTATCTCGACGCCATCGTCGCCGACGAGGACGAGATGGGCGACGACGGCGCGACGGGCGGCGGCGACGAGTACGGCGCTGGCGGCGGCTCGGGCGACGAGCTCTACGACAAGGCCGTCCACGTGGTGATCACCGACAAGAAGGTCTCCACCTCCTACATCCAGCGCCGCCTCGCCATCGGCTACAACAAGGCCGCCACCCTGATCGAGCGCATGGAAAAGGAAGGCGTCATCTCCGCCGCCAACCACTCCGGCAAGCGCGAGATCCTCGTCGGCAACAACGCCGACGGATACTGAGGCCTCCAGCAGCTAAGGAACAGGGCCCGCTTCGGCGGGCCTTGTCGTTTGGGGACCAAGCACCTGTAGCGCCCGCTGTACAATACAAGACTGTGCTTATATAAGCCTTTACCTGTAAAACTGGAGGACCACGCATGTCATTCGATCTCGCCGCCCATATCGGCGCCATGTCCCGCGTCGTTAAGAACGTCGAGCGCGACGGGAAACCCGCCAAGGCCGTTGTCGCCTCGCGCATCTACGATACCGACCCAGCGGACCTCTGGAACGCGCTCACCAGCAAGCAGCGCCTGCCGCGCTGGTTCGCCCCGGTCACCGGCGACCTCGAGTTGGGCGGCCGCTACCAGGTGGAAGGCAATGCCGGCGGTACCGTCCTCTCCTGCGAGCCGAACCGGCGGATCGAGCTCACCTGGGAGTTCATGGGCGGCATGAGTTGGGTGATCATCACCCTCGCACCCGCCGCCGCTGGCACACTCCTCGAACTGCAGCACATCGCCTTCGAGGATCCGCACTGGGGCAAGTTCGGCCCCGGCGCCGTTGGCGTTGGCTGGGACCTGAGCTTCATGGGCCTGGCGCGCCACCTTGCCGCCCCGGCCGCACCGCAACCGGCCGAAATGGCCGAGGGCTGGTTCGCCTCCGATGAGGCCAAAGCCATGATCCGCACCACTTCCGATGCCTGGGGTCAGGCGGACATCGGTGGCGGTGCCAAGCTGGACGAAGCTCTGGCCCGTGCCGAATTGACCCGCAAGTTCTTCTCGGGTGAGATTTCGCCGTCGGAAGCCTTCCCCGTCGAAGGCACGCCCCCGGAGCATTGATGCACGCCTTCGACGTCCTCGGCGATCCCGTCCGCCGCCGCATCCTCGAGCTGCTCGCCGAGCGCGAGCACGCCTCTGGCGAGGTGGTGGAGGTGATCGCCCGTGAGTTCGGCATCACCCAGGCCGCGGTAAGCCAGCACCTGAAAGTGCTGCGCGAGTCGGGCTTCGCCACCGTGCGCCCCGAGGGCACCCGGCGGGTCTACGTGCTCGACACCTCGCCCCTGCGCGGTATCGACGACTGGCTCGACCGCTTCCGCGGCTTCTGGGAGGTGAAGCTCGAATCGCTCGCCACCGAAGTGGCACGAGGCAAGAGGGAGCGCAAAGACTGAGGGGCCGCCCGGCCCTTCACCTCCGGCTGCCGGGCAACCATTCCGGCGGCCTCGCATGCTGCACCAGCGCCGTCAGGCCCGACCGGAGGTCCTCGCGGTTGATGTCGAGCATCATCGACCCGCCGAAGCGCGGGTTGATCTCGAACAGCACCGCCCCCTCGCCCCGCGGCCGCCAGTCGAACGACACCGGACCGCTATAGCGGAGCGCCGCCAGCACCCGCTCGAACTGCGCCAGCACCGCGGCCGACGCTACGATCCGCCGCCGTCCGGCATGATCCGCAGTCGTCTGCACCCGCGTAGTGGGATCGATGTCGTAGGCATAGCTCGTCTGCCAGACGATCCGCCCGTCGACCGCCACGCAATGGGTGGCGTGGTCGATCAGCCCCTCGACCAGGTCCTGAAACAGGACAGGCCGGCGCCGGAACGGCTTCGCCGCGAGTGTCGCCGCAAGCTCATCCATCGAGCCGACGACCCTCACCCCGAAGCTGCCGTCCTTGTCAAAGCGCTTGATGACACAGGGAAACCGGCACTCCGCCGGCTCCCGCCAGCTTGCCGGCACCATGTCGGCCATCCCGGCCGTCCGCATGAACCGGTCGAAGCGCAGCTTGTCGGCGCAGGTGTCGTGCGCGAAGCGGCTGGGCGCCAGGTTCCACCAGAGCCGGGGAAAGCGCTGCAGCGCCCGTCGCCGCAGCGGCAGCACGATGCTCCGCAGCCCATCGCCCCACCCTCCCCGCAGCAGGTCAGTGAACCGCTCGGCGAACACAACCTCGCTTACATCAGGCACACCGTCCCACACCCCGCTCGCTGGATTGAGCGCCTCTCGCCAGCGCGCCGAGCCGGCGCCATAGACGATGATACGGCGAGGCCGCGCCGCCCGCTGGTCTGGCTGGTGATCTGCTCCATGCTGCATCAGCGGTTGGTGACCGAGAGGCCGGCGCTGGTCAATCGCCCTCCGCCCGAGAATTGGAGCCTTTCCACCTCTTGCCGCATTTGCCGCGTACAGGCATCGTCAACCTCGAACGAACACGGAAACGCGTCCCGCCATGCTCCGCCGCACCTTCATCGCGCTCGCCGCCGTCACCGCCCTCACCGCACCGGCTTTGGCCCAGGCCGAGCCGCGGACCCTCACCGACGCCGAGCGCCAGCTGATCAACGAGATCAACGCCCACAATTCGGGCGTCAGGACCATGGTGGGCCGCTTCCTCCAGATCGACACCCAGGGGTCGCGCATCGAGGGCACGTTCTTCATCGAGCGGCCGGGCAAGGTGCTGTTCCGCTACAATCCGCCGTCCTACGAGCAGATCGTCTCGGTCGGCCGTGGCTTCTACGTCGTCGACCGCAAGGAAAAGACCCAGTACGCCTACCCCCAGGACAAGGTGCCGCTGCGTCAGTTCCTCGATGAGAACATCGACCTGTTCACCGCCAACCTCGTCGCCATCGCCCAGTCCGACGACTACGTGTCGCTGACCCTGCAGGACGACACCCCGCGCGGCGTCGTGCGCGTCGCGCTGGTCTTCGACACCGAAAGCAAGGACCTCAAGCAGTGGACGCTCACCGAGCCGAGCGGCAACGAGCTGACCTTCTCGCTGTATGACGTCGAGTACGGCGTCGAGATCCCGCGAGCGTATTTCTACATCGACCCGACCTTCCGCGCCGTCAACGCGCCGGCCGAGAACTGAGCCGAAACCGGCTTTACCGACTCCCCCGCCCTCGCCATAAGGGGCGCCTCACCTAATGCGGGCGCCCCATGCCGACCACCTTTGCCACCTGGAACATCAACTCCGTGCGCCTGCGGCTGCCGCTGGTGCTGCAGTTCATCGAGCAATACCGGCCCGATATCCTGTGCCTGCAGGAGATCAAGTGCCTGAATGACCAGTTTCCGCGCCAGGAGTTCACCGCCGCCGGCTACCCCTACCAGGCCGTGCACGGCCAGAAGGGCTACCACGGCGTCGCCATCATCTCGAAGCACCCGCTGACCGACATCTCCTCGCGGGTGTTCTGCGAGATTGAAGAGAGCCGGCACGTCTCCGCCATCACCGATTTCGGCCGGGGTCCTGTCACAGTGCACAATTTCTACATCCCGGCCGGCGGCGACCTCGCCGATGTCGGGCTGAACCCCAAGTTCAAGCACAAGGTCGGCTTCCTCAAGGAGCTGAAGGCGTGGTTCGGCGAGGATCACTTCAAGGAACGCCAGCTGATCTGCGGCGACTTCAACATCGCGCCCATGGAGCACGATGTGTGGAGCCACAAGCAGCTGCTTGACGTCGTCAGCCACACGCCATTGGAAACCGAGGCGCTGAACGCCCTGCTCACCGGCGGTCATGGCTGGGTCGACGTGGTGCGGAAGTATTTCCCCGCTGACCAGAAGCTCTACTCTTGGTGGAGCTACCGCGCCAAGGAGTGGGACCTGACCAACAAGGGCCGCCGGCTCGACCACATCTGGGCCACCGCCGACATCGCCGCCCACACGGTGAACGCCGAGATCGTCCGGCCGGCCCGCGGCTGGACCGACAAGCCCTCCGACCACGTCCCCGTCATCACCCGGTTCGAGTAATGACTGAAGTCCGCACCCTCGTTTCCTCCGGCTCCTACCTCGAACCGGTGATCGGCTTTTCCCGCGCCGTCCGCGTCGGCAACCACATTGCCGTCGGCGGCACCGCCCCGATCGCGGCGGGTGGGGGCACGGCCGGCATCGGCGACGTCTACGCCCAGACCAGACGCTGCCTCGAAATCATCGACAAGGCCCTCGCCGACGCCGGCGGCAAGCTGGAACACGTGACGCGCACCCGCATCATCCTCACCGACATTGCGCTGTGGAAAGATGCCGCCCGCGCCCACGCCGAAGCCTTCGCCACCATCCGCCCGGTGACCACCCTGATGCAGGTCACCGCCTTCGTCGATCCCGACTGGCTGGTGGAAATCGAGGTCGACGCGGTGGTGCCGGAGTGACGATTCACGTGGAACACTCCTCTCCTCAGCTCTGCTACGGCGCTTAAGCGCCTAGCGCCGCTATCCTCTCCCACAAGGGGAGAGGAGGCGATGGAGCCGATGCCGTCAGACTTGCGCCTCCTCCCCCTTGGCGGGGGAGGATAGCGGAGCTTGCGAGCGCAGCGAGATAGCGGAACTGAGGAGAGGGGGTAGAAGTCGACGCCCTAGCTGATCTTCCCCCGCACGCTCGACACCGCCCCCAGATACCCCAGCAGCTCGGCGCGAATCCGCTCTGCCGCCCGCGCGGCGAGCGCCGGATACTGGTTGGCGAGCTTCATGAAGGCCGTCCGCGGCACGAACAGCGTTTCCACCGAATCGATCGCCTTCACCGTCACCGGCCGCGGCTTCGACACCACGAGGCCCATGGCGCCGATCAGCGCACCCTGCTCGTGGATGAGGTAGGGGTTGCTCTCGCCCCCGTCCTGCGTCGTCGCGATGGTGCCCGAAATCAGCACATGCGCGCCTTCGGGCACATCGCCCGAGGCATAGATCACCGTGCCGGGGCGGAACTTCTTCCGCTCCGACGCAAAGGCAAGCAGCCGCCGTTGATCGGCGTCGCAAATTTCGAAAAATTCGGCGCGTCCAAGAATGGTCGCCGTGTCGTCGAGTTGCATCCCGCCCTATTCCCGGAGCCTTGGTCGAAACCGGGCCCTGCTGACGCCGCTACCTCCGCTCCGGGAGGATATAGAGCATTTCTTTGCCCGAACCGGAATCGAATTTGCCCCTGTGGCTAACGGAGGTGGGGAAAGCCCGAAGCTCACCCCTTCGCCGCCTCCACGAACCCCCTGCCCTTCAGCAGCCCGCCGATCTGCGGATCGCGTCCCCGGAACTGCCGGTAGGCCTCGCCATAGTCGCGCGAACCGCCGGCCGAGTAGATGAACCGGTAGAGCCGCTCCGCCGTCGCCGGATCGAACGGATCGCCGGCTTCCTCGAAGGCCTCGAAGCCGTCCGCGTCCAGCACCTCGCTCCACATGTAGCTGTAGTACCCGGCCGCATAGCCATCGCCCGAGAAGATGTGCAGGAAATGCGTGCTGGCATGCCGCAGCGAGATTTCCTTGGGCATGCCGATGGCGTCGAGCACGCCGGCCTCGAACGCATCGACGTCGCCATCCGGCCCGAGCCCGGCGGCGTGGTAGTCCATGTCGAGCAGCGCCGAGGAGGTCACCTCCACCGTCTGGAAGCCCTGCCCGGCGTTCCGGGCCGCCCGCATCCGGTTCAGCAGCGCCTCGGGAATGGTCTCGCCGGTCTGGTAATGCGTCATGCGTTCGAGCACCGGATCGCTCTCCAGCCAGTGCTCGTAGATCTGGCTGGGCAGTTCGACGAAATCGCGCACCACCGACGTGCCGGAAATCCGCGGATAGGTCACGTCCGACAACAGCCCGTGCAGGCCGTGCCCCATCTCGTGAAACACCGTCCGCGCCTCGTCGAGCGACAGCAGCGCCGGCTCATCTTCGGGCGGCTTGTTGAAGTTGCAGGTGTTCACGATCAGCGGCAGCTGCTCGCCATCGATCCGGCTCTGCTCGCGGAACGAGGTCATCCACGCCCCGGAGCGCTTGCCCGCCCGCGCGAAATAGTCGCCGTAGAACAGCCCGACCGGCTTGCCGCCGCGCTGCACTTCCCACACCTGCACATCCGGGTGGTAGCCAGGCACGTCGTCGCGCGGCACGAAGCTCAGCCCGAACAGCCTGCCGGCGGTATAGAACGCCGCATCGACCACCTTGCCGAGCTCGAAATACGGCTTCAGGGCGTTGGCGTCGAAATCGTAGCGGGCGAGCCGCAGCTTCTCGGCATAAAAGCGCCAGTCCCAAGGCTCTATGGCAAACCTCTCGATGGTGGTGCCAGCGCCCTCGCCTTCGGCCAGCGCCTGTAACGCATCTCGATCCTCGAGCGCCTTGCGGCGACCATGGCCCCACAGCTCCTCGAGTAGTCCTCGCGCGGCCTCAGGTGTCTTCGCCATCGTGTCGGCAAGCTTGTAGTGCGCGTAGGTCTGGTAGCCGAGCAGCTGCGCCAGTTCGGCCCGCAGCGCGACGATCTCGGCGATCACCTTGCGGTTGTCGTTGGCATTGCCGTTGGCGCCGCGCGTCACGAAAGCCCGCCAGGCCTTCTCGCGGGTGGCGCGATCCGTCCCCGACTCCAGGATCGGCTCGACGCTGGAGCGTGAGGCCGTCATCGCGTATGGCGCGTTGAGCTTGCGGTCGCGCGCCGTTTGCGCCGCCGCCGCCTTCGCCGACTCCGACAGGCCAGCGACTTCCGCTTCGGTTAGCGCGAACACGCTGTCCCGCTCGTCGTTCAGCACGTTCTGCCCGAACTGCGTCCCCAGCACCGACAGCCGCTCGGTGATATCGGCATAGCGCAGCCGCTCGTCGGCCGACAGCGCCGCGCCCGACCGGACGAAATCGAGATGGTAGCGCTCCAGCACCCGCAGCTGCTCATCGGTCAGCCCGAGCCCGGCGCGCTCCTTGAACAGCGCATCGACCCGCGCGAACAGTTTCGGGTTGAGGAAGACCTCGTTCCAGTGCCGCGTCACCACCGGCGCCATGTCGCGCTCGACCGCCTGCAGCGCCTCATCGGTATTGGCCGAGCTCAACTGGTTGAACACCATATCGACGCGCTTCAGCGCCTTGCCGCTTCTTTCCAGCGCCCCGACGGTGTTCTCGAAGCTCGGCGCCTCGGACGAATCGGCAATCGCCGCCACCTCGGCCTGATGCGCGGCGAGGGCCTTGGCATAGGCCGGCTGGAAATGCCCGGTCTCGATGACGTCGAACGGCGGAGCCTCGAACGGAGTGTCCCAGGGGGCGGAAAACGGATTGGTCATTTGGTGGTCTCGCAGAATTTGCGCGCACCATGACCCCCGAGTCCCCTCGCAGCAAGCCCCGCCAAATGGCGAATCATTTCCAGTCCCCTTCACCATGGCCTTCCAGCCCGTTGTGGATCTGAGTGCCAATGCGATCTGGGGCTACGAGGCCCTCGTGCGCGGCATGGATGGCAGCGGCGCGGGCGCCATGCTGGCGGCCTGAACAAGCGAAGGGCCCGGAAAACCGGGCCCTTGTCGTCTCAGATGGAAGCAGCGGTCACGGCACCAGCCGGTAACCGCCCTCTTCCGTCACCAGCAGCCGCGCATTGGATGGGTCGCGTTCGATCTTCTGGCGCAGCCGGTAGATATGGGTTTCGAGCGTGTGCGTCGTCACCCGGTTGTTGTAGCCCCACACTTCCTTGAGCAGGATCTCACGGGTGATCGTCTTCGGCCCCTGGCGGTAGAGGTACTTGAGGATCGACGTTTCCTTGTCGGTCAGCCGCACCTTGTTGCCGTCGGTCGATTCCAGCACCTTGGCGGCCGGCTGGAACGCGTACGGCCCGATGGTGAACACCACGTCCTCGGACTGGTCGTGCTGGCGCAATGCGGCGCGTATGCGGGCCAGCAGCACCGAGAACCTGAACGGCTTGGTGACGTAGTCATTGGCGCCGGATTCCAGTCCCAGGATCTGGTCGGCATCGCTGTCCTGGCCGGTCAGCATGATGATCGGGCTCTTGAAGCCCTCCCGCCGCATGATCTTCACCGCCTCGCGCCCGTCCATGTCGGGCAGGCCGACATCGAGCAACATCAGGTCAGTGTGGGTGTCGCGCACCTTGCCGATCGCCTCGGCGGCTGTGCCGGCCTCGGTCAGGTCGAATTCTCGGTAGGGGGAGAGTTGGTCGATCAGGGTCTTGCGCAACTCCGCATCGTCGTCAACCAGAAGGATGCGTCGTCTGTTCATGCTGTTACCCCAAGCCATCGGCCTCAGTCCCTGAGTTAGGCCGGGCTGTATCGAGCCGGCCAATCAAAACGGCGTGACGCCGTCGCTATAACCAGCAACGTGATTTGACAGTCGAAAGTTGCAGCCTCCCGCACCGAGAGCCCGCACCAGGAATGCTACGGGCGCCAACCTGACAGAATCGCCGAAAAAAGTCGGGATCGCTACCTGAGCAGCCCAATGTCCGGCTTTGGTTTTGGTCTGTGGCATTACCTTGGTCAGCGCGCCCCGAACAGGGCGGAACCCACCCGCACGTGCGTCGCGCCCATGGCGATCGCGGTTTCAAAGTCGCCGCTCATCCCCATCGACAGCTTCGCCACCCCGGCCGCGCGACCCAGCGTCGCCAGCTGCGCGAAGTACGGCCCAGCCGGCGCCCCGTCGGGCGGGATGCACATCAACCCTGCAACCTCGAGCCCGTGCTCGCTGCGGCAGCGCTCGGCGAATGCAACGGCCTCGGCCGGCGGAATGCCCGCCTTCTGTTGCTCGAGCCCGATATTGACCTGCACGAACACCGGCAGCCGGCGGGCGGCCTTCGCCATCTCCGCCGCCAGCACGCCGGCGAGCTTGTCGCGGTCCACCGTCTGGATCACGTCGAACAGCGCCACGGCCTCGCGGGCCTTGTTGGTCTGCAGCGGACCGATCAGGTGCAGTTCTATGCCATCATACGATGCCCGGAGCTCAGGCCACTTGGCATGCGCCTCCTGCACCCGGTTCTCGCCGAACACCCGCTGCCCGGCGTCCAGAAACGGCCGGATTGCGGTGGCGTCAAAGGTCTTCGAGACGGCCACCAGCTCCACATGCTCGGGCGGCGGGCCGAAACGCTGGCGCGCCGTTTCGATACGCGAGCGGATGTGTCCGAGCCGTTCGGCAGCATTGTCCATCGCCGGAGGTCCTTGCGACTGTTGACCGGTCACCCGATTTCTGTTGAAGGTCCGCTACTCAAAATCCCCCGCAAACGCAAGATTTTGCGTGCGCTTCAAAGGACGTTGGAAGTGACTGCTCGAGTTGTCGAACGCTATAATCCGCGGGTCGAAGAGCCGCGCTGGCAGAAGGCCTGGGACGATACCCACGCCTTCGAGGTGAAGCACGACGAGAGCAAAGACCCCTACTACGTCCTCGAGATGTTCCCGTATCCGTCGGGGCGCATCCACATGGGCCACGTCCGCAACTACACCATGGGCGACGTGCTGGCGCGCTACAAGCGCATGCTCGGCATGAACGTGCTGCACCCCATGGGCTGGGACGCCTTCGGCCTGCCGGCCGAAAACGCCGCCATGCAAAACAAGGTCCATCCCAAGGCCTGGACCTACGCCAACATCGCGGCGATGAAGAAGCAGCTGAAGTCGATCGGCTTCGCCTTCGACTGGACGCGCGAGATCGCCACCTGCGACCCCTCCTACTACCAGCACCAGCAGAAGCTGTTCCTCGATTTCCTGAAGGTCGGCCTCGTCGATCGCAAGAAGTCGAAGGTCAACTGGGACCCCGTAGACATGACCGTGCTCGCCAACGAGCAGGTGATCGACGGCCGCGGCTGGCGCTCCGGCGCCGTCGTCGAACAGCGCGAGCTGACCCAGTGGTTCCTCAAGGTCTCCGATTACGCCGAAGACCTGCTCGACGCGCTCGACACGCTCGACCGCTGGCCCGACAAGGTGCGCCTGATGCAGCGCAACTGGATCGGCAGGTCCGAGGGCATGCGCCTGTTCTTCGAGCTCAGCGAGCGCTGGCAGAACTTTGTGGCCCTCGAAGTGTTCACGACGCGTCCCGACACGATTTTCGGCGCCAGTTTCGTTGCCATTTCGCCCGATCATCCGCTGGCGAAGTCGATGGCCGACCGGCCCGAGATTGCCGCCTTCATCGAGGAGGCGCACCGCATCGGCACGGCCACCGAAGCCATCGACAAGGCTGAAAAGCTTGGCGTCTTCACCGGGATTCACGTGAAGCATCCGGTCAAGCCGGCTGCCACGCTGCCCGTCTACATCGCCAATTTCGTGCTGATGGAATACGGCACCGGCGCCATTTTCGGCTGCCCGGCGCACGACCAGCGCGACCTCGATTTCGCCCGCCGCTACGACCTGCCGGTGATCCCGGTCGTGCTCCCTGATGGCGCCGACCCGGCAACGTTCGAGATCGATTCCGAGGCCTATAACGGCCCCGGCCGCGCCTATCACAGCGAGTTCCTCGACGGCCTCGAGGTTGAGGCTGCCAAGACGAAGATCGCCGAATACTTCGCCGCCCGCACCGTCGACAACCACCAGCAGGGCACCGTCGAGGTGAACTATCGCCTCCGCGACTGGGGCATCTCGCGCCAGCGTTACTGGGGCTGCCCCATCCCGGTGGTCCACTGCGAGGCCTGCGGCACCAACCCGGTGCCCGACGACCAGCTGCCCGTCGTGCTGCCCGAGGATGTCACCTTCGACAAGCCGGGCAACCCGCTCGACCACCACCCGACCTGGAAGCACGTGAAGTGTCCGGTCTGCGCCGGCCCCGCCCTGCGCGAGACCGACACCATGGACACCTTTGTCGATTCGAGCTGGTACTACGCCCGCTTCACCGACCCGACGGCCGCCACCCCGACCACCCCGGCCATCGCCAACAGCTGGCTGCCGGTCGACCAGTATATCGGCGGCGTCGAGCACGCGATCCTGCACCTGCTCTACTCACGCTTCTTCACCCGCGCCATGAAGAAGGCCGGCCACCTGAACCTCGACGAGCCGTTCAAGGGCCTGTTCACTCAGGGCATGGTGGTGCACGAGACCTACAAGGACGCTTCGGGCGAGTGGCTCTCGCCCGCCGACGTCATCGTCTCCGGAATGGATGTCCGCACTGCAAAGCACGCCGTCACCGGCGCGCCGGTCGATATCGGCTCGATCGAGAAGATGTCGAAGTCCAAAAAGAACGTCGTGGACCCCGACGAGATCGTCGCCACGTATGGCGCCGATACCGCCCGCTGGTTCATGCTCTCCGACTCGCCGCCCGAGCGCGACGTGCAGTGGACCGAAGCCGGCGTCGATGGCGCCAGCCGCTTCGTCCAGCGCATCTGGAAGCTGGTGAACGATGCGCTCGAACTGTTCGAGGCAGCCGCCCCGGCCGAGCCCGATATGTCGGACGCCGCCACCGCCGAAGTCCGCAAGCTGGTGCACCGCACCGTGGCCAACGTCGCCGGCGAGATCGAGGGGCTGCGCTTCAACCGCGCCGTCGCCCAGATCTACGAACTCACGAACGGCCTGACCAAGTTCGTCGGCACCGTCACCGAGCACACTACCCCCGGCCGTACCGCTGCGCTGCGCGAAGGCGTCGAGCGGCTGATCCTCGTCGTCGCCCCGATGATGCCGCACCTCGCCGAAAGCTGCTGGGCCCTGCTCGGCAACGAATCGCTGCTGGTCGACACGCGCTGGCCAGCTGTCGATCCGGCCCTGCTGGTCGATTCCACCGTGGTTATCCCGGTGCAGGTCAACGGCAAGCGCCGCGCCGAAGTCACTGTCGCCAAGGACGCGCCCAACGACGTGGTCGAACGCGAGGCCTTGTCTCAGGACGCGGTTGCCCGCATGCTGGACGGCAAGCCGCCCAAGAAGGTCGTGATCGTCCCCAACAGGATCGTCAATGTCGTGGTCTGAGCCCCCGGTGGCACAACCTCTCCGTGATCCTCACCTGTGCGCAGCACGGGGGAGGGAGACCATGCGCAGCATGGTGGAGGGTGCGTCGCGCGCTGCCCTCCTCGCCCTGGCCCTGGCAGCCACCACCGCCCTTGCCGCCTGCTCGGGCCTTACCCCGGTCTACGGCGAGCGCGGCATCGGCGTCGAACGCCACGCCTTCCGCTACGACAAGCCGGCCTCCCGCCTCGACCAGATCATCTACCAGGAACTGGTGCTGAGGCTCGGCCGGAGCACCGATCCGTCGGTGCCGCTGGTCCGCATCACCACCACCAGCTCCGTCCGCGGCCTGACGAAGACCAATGTCGCCAACCCTGCCGCCCAGAAGGAAGCAGTGGTGACGGCCCGGATCGAACTGATCGATGCCGACGGCACCATCGCCTACACCGCCACCCGCTCCGCCGCCGCGTCCTTCACCACCGACCGCTATCAGGCCCTCGCCGAAACCGAGGCCGAGAAGGAAGCCCGTGAGCGCGCCGCGCGCGAACTCGCCGAAACCGTCCGCCTGACCCTGCTCGGCGCGCTCGCCAACCCCGCCTGATGGTCGCGCTGAAGGCGCACGAGGTCGGCCGCTACCTCGAACGGCCCGACATCTCCGAGGGCGTCTTCCTCGCCTATGGCCCCGATGCCGGCCTCGTCCGCGAGACCGGCCAGCGCTTGGCCCGCCGCTTCGCCGGCACCGACGCCGACCAGATGAACCTCGTGGTGCTCGATGCCTCCGAGCTCGACGCCGATCCCAGTCGCCTCGCCGTCGAGGCCCGCACCACTTCGCTGTTCGGCGACCGGCGGGTCATCCGCATCCGCAACGCCGGCAAGTCGCTGACCACCGCCCTGAGCGAGATCGCCGCCGATCCGCAGGGCGCCGTGATCGTCCTCGAGGCGGGCAATCTCCTGCCCAAGGACCCGCTCCGGGCCCTCGTCGAGACGGCGAAGCTCGGCCGCGCCATGCCGTGTTATCCCGATACCGACGAGACCATCGCCCGCCTGATCGCCGACACCTTCAACAAGGCCGGTATCGCCGCCGATCAGGACGCCCAGGCCGCCGTGCGCGACAGCCTCGGCAACGACCGCGAGGTCACCCGTCGCGAACTGGAAAAGCTGGTGCTGTTTGCCCACGAGAGCAAGCGCCTCACCCGCGAAGACGTCCTTACCCTGTGCGCCGACAACGCCGCGCTGGTGCTCGACGAGATCGCCGACGCTCTCGGCACCGGCCACCCCCAGGCGCTCGACACCGCCCTCGAACGGGCGCTGGCCGCCGCCGTGAACAGCCAGCAGGTGCTCATCAGTTCCCTCAACCACTTCGCCACGCTCCGCCGCTGGCGCACCGAGGTCGATGCCGGAAAATCCCCCGGCGCCGTACTCGACAGTGCCCGGCCCAAACCGCACTTCTCGCGCCGCGCCTCGATGGAGCGCCAGCTTCGCGTTTGGACCGACGATGCCCTGAACACCGCGCTCGATCGCCTGCAGACGGCCGTCGCCGACAGCCGCAAGCGTTACGACCTGCAGGAAACCATCGTCCGGCGGGCCCTGCTGGCAGTTTCCATGATGGCCGCCGAACGCTGAGCGTCATCCTTCCGCCACGCTGATCACTGCAAGCAACTGCCGGAGGCAAACTGCCACCTTTTGCGGCAATGCGAGGTTGCGCATCTTCAACGAAAGTTGCAGATGTTTTATACACGATCGCGCCACAAGTGCACATTACGACGCCGGACGACCGGAGACCCGAATGCCCCTGCCCCAGGCAATATTGTTCGACCTCGACGACACCATCATCACCGAGGGCGAGCGCTACCCGATCCTGGTTCAGGTCGCTTCGGAGTTCGCCCACTCGCTGCCGGGCCACGACTTGCTGGCGCTGGCCGACGAGCTCGAAATCGAGCTTGAAACCTTCTGGTCCGACCCGGAGAAGGCGCGCCGGGCCCGCCTCAGCTCGCGCGGAGGCATCCGCGAGGCGCGCCTCCACATCATCGCCGAAACCTTCTGCCGGCGCGGCATCGGCGACGCCGCCGGTCTCGCCGCCATCTTCACCTCGCGCTATACCGAGCTACGCGCCGTCGGCGCCCGCGAGTTCGACGGCGCCCGCCACACGCTCGAAACCCTGCGCAACACCGGCGTCCGCCTGGCGCTCGTGACCAACGGCGCCGCCGAGATCCAGCGCGCCAAGCTCGAGCGCTTCAGCCTCGCAACGCTGTTCGATCACATCCAGATCGAAGGCGAGCACCCCTTCGGCAAGCCGGACCTGCGCGCCTACCACCACGCCCTCGAAGCGCTTGGCACCGAGCCCGCCGGCACCTGGATGGTCGGTGATAACCTGGAATGGGAAGTCGCCGCCCCGCAGCGCCTCGGCATCTTCGCCATCTGGCACGACCACCTCGGCCGTGGCCTGCCCGCCAACACCAGCGTGACCCCCGACCGCATCATCAGAAAACTGCCCGAACTGCTCGTCTGACGGTCGTCTGGTGCGATATGGGCGCTAGAGCCTATACACGCCCCGAGCCGCATCGGATCTTCCCCCGTAAAACGGGGGAAGGGGACCATCCGCAGGATGGTGAAGGGGGCGGCACCAGCACCACCCGGGTCCAAGGGACGCAAGCCGCCGACCGAAACTGCAGCAGCGACTACCGCACCAGTTTGGCGCAGACCGCGTCCAGCTGATCCAGCGTGCGATAGCGGATTTCCACCCGGCCGCCCTGGTCCTTGTGGTCGATTGCGACATGCAGGCCCAGCACGTCCGACAGGCGCTTTTCGAGGGCCTGCGTATCGGCGTCCTTCACCACCGGCGCGACTTTCTTGCGCGGCGCGTCCGGGCGTTCCTGGCTCAGGGCCTCGGCTTCGCGCACCGACAGTCCACCACCGACGATGCGCTTTGCCATCGCCGCCGGATCATCGGCGGTTATGAGCGTCCGCGCGTGGCCGGCGGTCAATTCGCCGCGCGAGACCATGCCGCGCACGTCCTCGGGGAGCTTCATCAGTCGCAGGGTGTTGGCGACATGCGAGCGCGACTTGCCGATCACCTGCGCCAGGTCGTTCTGGGTGTATTCGAACTGCTCTATCAGCTGGGCGTAGCCCATGGCTTCTTCGAGGGGGTTGAGGTCGACGCGCTGCACGTTCTCGATGATGGCGAGTTCGAGCGCTTCCTTATCGGAAACGTCGCGCACAAGCACGGGCACTTCGTTGAGGCCGGCCCGCTGCGAGGCGCGCCAGCGGCGCTCGCCGGCAATGATTTCGAACTGGTTCGGATCACGCGTCGGCCGCACCAACAGCGGCTGCATTACGCCCTTCTCGCGGATCGAGTTCGTCAGGTCCTCAAGCTCGTCGGCATTGAACTCATGCCGCGGGTTGGCGCGGTTGGCGACGAGAAAGTCCACCGGCAGGCGGCGCAGCCCGCCCGTCGTATCGGCAAGCCGCACGCCCTCAACCGACTGCATGTCGCCGATCAGCGCCGCAAGGCCGCGGCCGAGACGGGAGGGGCGTTCGTTCATTCTCGGTTCCTTCTCGGCATTCATGCGGCCACCAGCTGCCGCTCGCGGCGGATCACCTCGGTGGCTAGGCGCAGGTAGGCCTGGCTGCCCGCGCATTTCAGGTCGTAGAGCAGCGCCGGCTTGCCATACGATGGGGCCTCGGACAGCCGCACGTTGCGCGGGATCACCGTGTCATAGACGAGGTTGCCCATCTCCGAGCGCACATCGGCCAGCACCTGCTCCGACAAGTTGTTGCGCTTGTCGTACATCGTCATCACCACGCCCTGGATGGAGAGGCGCGGGTTGAGGGTGGTCCGGATCTGTTCGATGGTCTGCAGCAGCTGGCTCAGTCCCTCGAGCGCGAAGAACTCGCACTGCATCGGCACCAGCACCGCATCGGCCGCCACAAGCGCGTTGAGCGTCAGCAGGTTCAGCGACGGCGGACAGTCGATCAGCACGTAGCTGACCGGCCGGCCCTCGATAAGGAAGTCCCCCATCTGGCGGAACGCGTCGCGCATGCGGAACGCCCGGTCATTGTGCTGCGAGATCTGCAGTTCCACCCCAAGCAGGTCGAGGGTGGAGGGCACGATGGCAACATTGGGCACGCTGGTCATCACTGCGGCGTCGGCGATTCGCGCCTCCGCCATCAGCAGGTCGTAGGACGAGATTTCACGTGAAACACGATCGATCCCGAGCCCGGTCGAGGCGTTGCCCTGCGGGTCGAGGTCGACGATCAGCACGCGTTCGCCGATGGCGGCAAGGGCCGTAGCCAGATTGATGGCGGTGGTGGTCTTGCCGACTCCGCCCTTCTGGTTGGCGAGGGTCAGGATACGAGGCGCCAAGCGAGGCCTCCGGGTTCTGGGCCGCTAAACCGCTGATTTCGGACGTAGATTCGTGATCCGAAGCAGTACGCCCCGGTCGTCCGTGGCGCTGTTTGTTAATATCACGTCAAAGTCCCAGGCCAAACAACTTTTGGCGAGCTCCACAGCATGCTCCTTGCCCTTGTGCAGGATCGCCACGGTTTCCGGGCGAAAAAAGCGGTGCACGAGTGCGAACAGGCCATCAATGTCTGCCAGTGCCCGCGAGGTAATCAGGTCCACCGGTGTTTCACGTGAATCAAGCTGCTCGACCCGCCCCGCGAACACGGTTGCGGGGAGCTGCAGCTCCCGAATCGCTGTCCGGAGGAACGACACCTTCTTCTGGATAGGCTCCACCAGCGTGAACTGCGCGCCCGTCCCCTTCAGGGCGATGGCCAGCGGGATCGCGGGGAGGCCGCCGCCACTGCCGATGTCCAGGGCGTTGATTGCGCTGCCGCTTGCCCCCTGGACCGGGAGAACCTGCAGGGAGTCGACGATGTGCCGTTCCCACAGCGATTTCTCTGTTTCACGTGAAACAAGATTCTGCACAGCGTTCCATTTGAGCAGTAATGCAGCAAACGATTCCAGGTCCTGCCGGACTGCGTTGGCCGGGCGGCCGAACCACTGTGCGTACTGCTCGACGTCCGGCATCATCCGGCCTTGCGCATGCTGCCGCGCCGGATCACCGACAATAGGAGCGTGATCGCGGCCGGCGTGACCCCGTCAATCGCCTGGGCCTGCGCGATCGTCGCTGGCCGACGAGCCACCAGCTTCTGCTTCAGCTCGGCTGACAGTCCGGGCAGCGCAGCGTAATCCAGCCACTCCGGGATATCCCGCGTCTCGTCCCGGCGCATCGCGGTAATGTCGGCCTGCTGACGATCGAGGTACACGGCGTACTGGGCATCGATGCTGACCTGCTCGACCACCGCAGCGGAGAGTCCCCCAACCTCCGGCCAGAGCCTCGCCAGATCGGCAATTGTCATGTTCGGGTATGACAGCAGCTCGAAGGCCGTACGGCGCTGCCCGTCAGCATTGACCGCGAGGCCGGCCCGCCGCGCCTCGGTCGGCGTGGCGCTCAACGATTCCAGCAGGTTGCGGCCAGTGTGGAGCGCGTCGCGCTTCGAGGCATAGCGCTCCCGACGCCCCTCCCCCACGAGGCCCGCTGCGTCGGCGATGGCAGTCAGCCGCTGGTCGGCATTGTCGCTGCGCAGGTGCAGCCGGAACTCGGCCCGCGAAGTGAACATGCGATAGGGCTCACTCACCCCCCGCGTCACCAGGTCGTCCACCATAACGCCAAGATAGCTTTCGGTGCGGGAAAGCCGCAATTCCTCGGCGCCCCGAGCGGCAAGACCTGCATTCGCGCCGGCCAGCAAGCCCTGCGCCGCTGCTTCCTCATAGCCGGTTGTGCCGTTGATCTGCCCGGCGAGGTACAAGCCAGGCAGCCGTCGCAGCTCCAGCGTCGCTTTCAGCTCGCGTGGATCGACATAGTCATACTCGATGGCATAGCCCGGCCGGACGATCCGGACGTTCCCGAGGCCGGGCATCGACTTGAGGAACGCCTCCTGCACCTCGACCGGCAGCGAGGTCGACAACCCGTTGGGGTAGATCGTCGGATCGTCGAGCCCCTCGGGCTCCAGGAAGATCTGGTGGCTATCGCGGTCGGCGAAGCGGACGATCTTGTCCTCGATCGACGGACAATAGCGCGGGCCGCGACTCTGGATGCGCCCCGAATACATCGCCGAGCGATGGATGTTGTCGGCAATGATCTTGTGCGTCTCGGCGGTCGTCCGCGTGATGAAGCAGCTCACCTGCGGCGTGGTGATCGCCTCGGTCAGCATCGAGAACGGCTCCGGTACGTCGTCGCCCGGCTGTTCCTCCAGCACCGAGAAGTCGATCGACGTCGCGTCGAGCCGAGCCGGGGTGCCGGTCTTCAACCGGCCAAGCTGAAGGCCAAGCGCTTCGAGGCGAACCGACAGGCCGAGCACCGGCTTCTCCCCGACCCGCCCGGCCGGCACCGTCTCTTCACCGCGATGGATCAAACCGCGCAGGAAGGTCCCGGTGGTCAGCACCACCGCCTTGGCGGTGAAACGACGGCCATCGAGCAGGATCGCGCCGGTGATCCGGCCGTCGGTCTCGATCAGGTCGTCGACCTCGCCCTCGATGACCGTGAGATTGGGCTGCGCCAGGATCGCCGCCTGCATCGCCTGCCGGTAGAGCTTGCGGTCAGCTTGCGCCCGCGGCCCACGCACCGCCGGTCCCTTGCGGCGGTTCAAAACCCGGAACTGGATGCCGGCGGCATCGGCCACCCGGCCCATCAGGCCATCCATGGCGTCGATCTCGCGCACCAGATGGCCCTTGCCGAGCCCGCCGATCGCCGGATTGCAGCTCATTTCGCCGATGGTGGCGAATTTGTGGGTGATAAGCGCCGTCGGCACGCCGAGCCGAGCCGCAGCAGCAGCAGCCTCCGAGCCGGCATGTCCGCCGCCCACAACGATGACGCCGAAATCGGTCATGTGGCAAATTCCCTGGAAGCGCGCGTTCTACGCCAACGTTTCACGTGAATCAACCTGCGACGGGCAGGGCAGACTGTTCCACGTGAATCACTTCCCGATGCAGAACGTCGAAAACAGCCGGTCCAGCACTGTCTCGGCATCCATCCGACCCAACAGACGTTCGAGCGCTGCCGAAGCGCTCCGCAGGTCCTCTGCCGCGATCTCGGGCGCCTCGACGTGGCCGGCCGCGTCGGAAAGGGCGATGCTGGCGGCGATCAACGCATCGCGGTCGCGCTCGCGACTGACCAGCAGTTCACCCGGCTCGACGAGCCCGGCACCCGAAGCGTCATAGAGCAGCTGCAACAATTCGGGCACACCCGAGCCGTTCGCGACCGAAACCGTATGGTCGACTCCGGCAACGCCGCCAAGGTCGCTCTTGGTGCCGATCCGCAGCACCGGAGGCCGATTCCAGCCTTCCTCGCCGAGTTCGGCCGCAAGGTTGGGAGGCGGCTCAAGCGGAATGTCCGGGGCCTGCAGCCACAGCACCACGTTCGCTGCCAGCATGGCGGCACGGGCCCGTTCGACCCCAATCGCCTCGGCCTTCGAGTTCGTCTCGCGCAGCCCGGCACTATCGATCAGAATGACCAGCTGGCCGCCAAGATCGAGCGGTATTTCCTTGAGGTCGCGCGTCGTCCCTGGCTCGTCCGAAACGATCGCCGCGTCCGACTTTGATAGCGCGTTCAACAGGCTGGATTTGCCGGCATTGGGTGGGCCGGCGAGCACGACGCGGAACCCGTCGCGGAGGATACGGCCTTGCCACAGTGAGCCCAGCCCACGGGATAGCGCAGCATGCAGCGCCAGAACCTCGTCAGCCCAGCTGGCGGGCAGGGCGCCCACGTCGCCTTCGTCCGAGAAGTCGAGCTGCGCTTCGATCTCCGCCCTGAGGTCCAGCAGCTGTTCGCGCCAGCCTTCAACCTGTCGGGTGAGGCCGCCTTCGAGCCGGGCATGGGCGAGTTTCCGCTGGTTCTCGGTCTCGGCGACGATCAAGTCGCCCAGTCCTTCCACCGCCGACAGGTCGAGTTTGCCGTTCTCGAAGGCGCGGCGCGTGAATTCCCCGGCCGCTGCCAACCGCAGCCCGGGTCGGGCCGTCAGCCCCCGCAATACCGCCCGTACCACCGCCGGCGAGCCATGCAGCTGCAGCTCGGCGCAATCTTCGCCGGTAAAGCTACGCGGCCCCGGCATCCAGGCGACCAGGCCTCGGTCCAGCGTCTCGCCATCGAGGACGATATCACTGAGCATGAGTTTTCGCGGGGTAGGGAGTTTCCCCAGCATCCCGACGAGAACGGGCCCGGCCTCGGGTCCGCTCAACCGGATGACCGCGACACCGGCCGGCAATGCCCCGGAGGACAGCGCCACAATCGTGTCGCCGGCAGCCATGCTGGCTTAGGTATTCATCGAGTCGAAGAAATCGGAGTTCGTCTTGGTTTGACGGATCTTGTCCATCAGGAACTCCATCGCATCGACCGTGCCCATCGGGTTGAGGATGCGGCGCAGCACATACATCTTGCGCAGGATATCGTGCTCGACCAGCAGTTCTTCCTTGCGGGTGCCGGACTTGGTGACATCGAGCGCCGGGAAGATGCGCTTGTCCGACACCTTGCGGTCGAGGATGATTTCCGAGTTACCGGTGCCCTTGAACTCTTCGAAGATCACTTCGTCCATGCGCGAGCCGGTATCGATCAGCGCCGTGGCGATGATGGTCAGCGAACCGCCATCCTCGATGTTGCGCGCCGCACCAAAGAAGCGCTTCGGCCGCTGCAGCGCGTTGGCATCGACACCACCGGTCAGCACCTTGCCCGACGACGGCACCACGGTGTTGTAGGCGCGGCCGAGGCGGGTGATCGAATCGAGCAGGATCACCACGTCGCGCTTGTGTTCGACGAGGCGCTTCGCCTTCTCGATCACCATTTCGGCGACCTGCACGTGGCGCGACGCCGGCTCGTCGAAGGTCGAGGAGATCACCTCGCCCTTCACCGAGCGCTGCATGTCGGTCACTTCCTCGGGGCGCTCGTCGATGAGCAGCACGATGAGGTAGCACTCGGGGTGGTTGACGGCGATCGACTGGGCGATGTTCTGCAGCAGCACCGTCTTGCCGGTGCGCGGCGGTGCCACGATCAGGGCGCGCTGGCCCTTGCCGAGGGGCGCCACCAGGTCCATCACCCGGGCGCTCTTGTCCTTGATGGTCGGATCGGGGAGCTCGAGCCGCAGCCGGGTGTCCGGATAGAGCGGCGTCAGGTTGTCGAAGTTGATCTTGTGGCGGACCGCTTCGGGGTCCTCGAAATTGATGGTGTTGACCTTGAGCAGCGCGAAATAGCGCTCGCCTTCCTTGGGCGACCGGATCTGGCCTTCAACCGTGTCGCCGGTGCGGAGCGAAAAGCGCCGGATCTGCGAGGGGGAGACGTAGATATCGTCGGGGCCGGGCAGGTAATTGGCGTCCGGGGAGCGCAGGAAACCGAAACCGTCAGGGAGAACTTCGACCACGCCTTCGCCGGTGATGTCCACTTCGCGGAACGCAAGTTCCTTGAGGATGGCGAACATCAGTTCCTGCTTGCGCATCGTCGAGGCGTTCTCGACGTCGTTGCTCTCGGCGAACTGCAGCAGTTCGGCAGGCGTCTTGGCCTTGAGTTCGCTGAGTTTGATGCTTTCCATCAGGGGTATGGACCTTGGGCGTGGTGAGTGGCGGGAAATTTGGAAGAAGGCGGGTGTTGACCCGAGATTTGCCCATCGAAGCGCCTGGCAGCGCCGATTACATGTAGGGCGAGACGGCGATCAGATAGCTAAAACTGCCGCCACATTCAAGGCCCCAGCGGGGGCGGGGCCTGGAAGAGTGCTTTTCGAGGGTAGTTTAGGTCTCCCGTTCGCTCCCAATCGCCGAACTGTCGTCACTGCGAAGCCAGGGATCCAACTCAAAACCCGCGCTGGCGGAGAAGTGGATCCCTGCTTCCGCAGCGATGACAACGTTGGTGAACGCTCAACCTGAGTGGCACAAACCACGCTAGCTCGTCACAACGAAAGCCGGTCCAGCCCGCCGGCTGGTCAGAACGGCTTCACGATCACCATGATGACGATGACGATGGCGAGCACGAAAGGGATCTCGTTGATCATCCGGAAGAATTTCGACGGGCGGACATTCCGGTCGTTGGCGAAATCCCGTCGCAACCGGCCGTAGAACCCGTGCACGCCTGACAGCGCCAGCACCATCGCCGTCTTCACCCACGGCCACACCCCCCACCAGATGGCGTGGTCGATACCCAGCATCAGCAGCCCGAACACCCAGGTCGCTACCATCGCCGGCGTGGTGATGCCGCGATAAAGCCGGCGCTCCATCACCTTGAACGTCTCGGACTGCACCGAGCCCTTCTCGGCATCGGCGTGATAGACGAACAGCCGGGGCAGGTAGAGCATGCCGGCCATCCAGGCGATCACCGACAGCACGTGCAGGGCCTTGATCCAGGGCAGGGCGGGCAGCAGCGCATCCATCGGTTACAGGCTCCGAACCCTGGCGATCAGCCGCTCGACATTGCCGATCGGCGTCTCCGGCACGATGCCGTGGCCGAGGTTGAAGATATGCGGCCGATTCCGGAACGCTGTCACGATCTGTTCGGCCCGGGCCTCCATCTGCTCCCCACCGGCGAGCAGCCGCAGCGGATCGAGATTGCCCTGCACGCCGAGGCCAGGCGGAAGCTGCTCGGCAAAGCTCAGCGGCATGCCGTAGTCGAGCCCCAGCAGGTTCACCCCGGTCGCCTTCGCATAAGCAGGCAGGTTGCCGGCCGCGCCGCGCGGAAACCCGATCACCGGCGCATCCGGGATTTCCCGGCGCAGGCCTTCGACGATCCGGCGGTTCGGCTCGATCACCCAGTCGCGGAACGCCACTTCGTCGAGGTTCATCGCCCAGCTCTCGAACAGCTGCACCACATCGGCGCCCGCCCGCATCTGCGCGGCGAGATATTCGATGCTGGCCTGAACCAGCACGTCGAGCAAGCGCGCGAAGGCCGCCGGCTGGGTCAGTGCGAAGGTGCGCGCCGCCGCCTGGTCGGACGAGCCCTGCCCGCCGATCATGTAGGTGGCCACCGTCCACGGCGAACCGCAAAAGCCGATCAGCGTCTTGTCGGGCGCAAGCCCGGCCTTCACCCGGCGCACCGTGTCGATGATGGGCGCCAGTCCCTCGTGAGCCCCTTCGAGGTCCAGCGTTGCGATACGCTCGACTGTAAGCGGTTCGAGCCGCGGCCCTTCGCCCGTCTCGAAGCGGACCTTCTGGCCCAGCGCGTCGGGGATCACCAGGATGTCGGAAAACAGGATCGCCGCATCGAGGTCGAACCGTTTCAGCGGTTGCAGCGTGACCTCGGCTGCGAGTTCCGGATTGTAGCACAGGTCGAGGAACGACCCGGCCTTGGCTCGCAGGGCTCGATACTCCGGCAGATAGCGGCCGGCCTGGCGCATGATCCAGATCGGCAGCCGGTCGCCGCGGCGGCCCAGCACTGTGTCGAGCAGCGGTTTGGTCGAGGTCATCCCGCCCTCCCATCTAGAGAGATAGATTCTTTCATCTTCATCATTATGGCGGTGTGTAGCTCCAATTCATGGCTGTCCACAACGCCAAACCCGGCGACAGAACCGCACGGGGCGTTGGCCCGCGAGCCTGTGAATCCATTCTCCCATGGATTCTTTTGGTCCCCCGGAGTCGCCTGCGTTAACGGGCCGTTAACCATGCCACACTGGTTGATGAACCGTTAACGAGCCTGTGAATCCACGGCAGGCTCCAACCGGGGTTATCCACGATTCCCACGTTAAGGATCTGTTAACCCCTGAGGCGGGTCTTCGTGTGGATGGATTTCGAGCGAGCGGGGATAAGCCGGGCCCGGTAGCTCAACGCCCCTGTATTCACAGCCTCGGCGCTTGAGGGAACGGGGACAGTGTGGAAAACCACTACCCATGCTGATCCTCGCTTCCACCAGTGCGGCCCGAAAGGCCCTCCTTGCCGGGGCCGGCCTGCGATTCGAGACGAGTCCAGCGCAAATCGACGAGCGGGCGCTCGAGGCACAACTGCTGGGGAAAGCGCCCGAGGCGGTCGCACGGCAGCTCGCTGAGGCGAAGGCGCTCGAAGTGTCACGGCGCCGGCCCGGCGCGACGGTGGTCGGCGGCGACCAGGTGCTGGCCTTCGAGAACGCGCTGCTGCACAAGCCGGCCGACTTTGCCGCGGCCCGGGACCAGCTCGACCGGCTGCGCGGCAAGCTGCATCACCTCCATTCCGGCGTCGCGCTGGCCCGTGATGGCGAACTGCTCTGGTCCGTAACCCACACTGCCCGCCTGCTGATGCGCGAGTTCACCGACGCCGAACGCGACACGGTGCTGGCGCTCGAAGGCGAGGCGGTGCTTGCCTCGGTTGGCGCCTATCGGCTCGAAGGGCCGTCGGTCCGGCTTTTCGCCGCCATCGACGGCGACTACTTTACCATCCTCGGCCTGCCGCTCCTGCCATTGTTGACGGCACTCCGCCTGCACGCTCCCCAGCTTCTCGGTCAGTGATTCACGTGAAAAAAGCCTTCGTCATCGGGTACCCCATCAAGCACTCCCGCTCGCCGCTGATCCACGGCCACTGGCTGGCCGAGCACGGCATCGAGGGCACCTACGAGCCGATCGAGGTGGCGCCCGCGGAGCTTCCGGCCTTCCTCGACCGCATCCGGTCGGGCGAGTTTGTCGGCGGCAATGTCACCGTGCCGCACAAGGAAGACGCCTGGAAGCTGGTGGATTTCCGTGACGTCGATACCGACCACCTGAAGGCCTTCAACACGCTGAGCCAGCTGGCGACGGCCGACGGCATCGCCATCTACGGCCAGAATACTGACCTTTACGGCTTCCTCGCCAACCTCGACCAGCAGGCGCCCGGCTGGGACGCCTGTATCGACAACGCGATTGTGCTGGGTGCCGGTGGTGCGGCCCGGGCCGTTGCGGCGGCCCTGGCGCTGCGTGTCTCTGGCATCGTTCGCGTGCTCAATCGCACGGCTGACCGGGCGAAAGCGCTCGCCGCCGATATGCCGGGCCGCCTCGAAGGCTACGGGCTCGACAGCTTCGCCAGCCTTGCGCCCGATACCCGGTTCGTCGTCAACACCACCACCATCGGCATGCACGGCACCCGCTTCGACGGCCTGCCGCTCGACCTGCTACCCAAATCCGCGCTCGTCACCGACATCGTCTACGTGCCGCTGGTCACCCCGCTCCTCGCCGACGCCCGCGCCCTCGGGCTGCGCACCGTCGATGGGCTCGGCATGCTGCTGCACCAGGCGGTGCCGGGCTTCGAGGCGTGGTTCGGCGTCCGCCCCGAGGTCACGCCGGAACTGCGGACGAAGATCGAGGCGACGCTCTGATGTTCCGTCTCGGCCTCACCGGCTCGATCGCCACCGGCAAATCGACGACGCTGCAGGCCTTTGCCGATCTCGGTATACCGGTGTTTTCCTCCGACGACGCCGTGCACGCGCTCTACAAGGCTGAGGCCGTGCCGCTGGTCGAAGCGGTTTTCCCCGGAGTTACCATTGACGGCGTCATCGATCGGGCAAGGCTCAGCGCCATCCTCGTTGCCCACCCGGAGCGGCTGAAAAGCCTCGAAGCCATCGTCCACCCGCTGGTCCGCGCCCGCATCAACAACTTCCTCGCCGCGGCCGAGGCAACGGGGGCCAAGCTCGCCGTCGTCGATATCCCGCTGCTCAACGAGCGCGGCATCGACTGGGGGTTCGACGCAGTCGCCGTCACCGTCGTCGACGAAGCCGAGCAGCGCCGTCGCGCCCTCGCCCGTCCGGGGATGACGGTGGAAAAGCTCGATGCCATCCTCGCGCGGCAGCTGCCGCAGGCTGAAAAACGCGCCCGCGCCGACTATATTCTCGATACCGGCACGTCGATTGATTCGACCCGTGCCGACGTCGCCGCGCTGGTCGGCAAGCTGCTCCAAAGTCCTGAGGCCAGATGAACCGCGAGATCGTCCTCGATACCGAAACCACCGGCCTGTCGCCGGTGACAGGCGACCGTGTCGTCGAGATCGGCGCCGTCGAGCTGCTCAACCACATACCCACCGGCCGGCACCTCCACATCTACCTCAACCCCGAGCGCGACATGCCGGAGGAGGCGTTCCGCGTCCACGGGCTGAGCGCCGGGTTCCTCGCCGACAAGCCGAAATTCGCCGAAAAGGCCGATGAGTTCCTGGAGTTCATCGGGGACTCGACGCTGGTGATCCACAACGCCCCGTTCGACATGGGCTTCCTCAACCATGAGCTGGAACGGATCGGCCGCCCGAGCCTCACCAACAAGGTGATCGACACCGTGATGGTGGCCCGCCAGCGCCACCCCGGCGCCCGCGTCAGCCTCGATGCGCTGTGCAAGCATTACGGCATCGACAATTCGCGGCGCGTGCTGCACGGCGCGCTGCTCGACAGCGAGATCCTGGCCGATGTCTATCTCGAGCTGATCGGCGGCAAGCAGGTCAGCCTGGCGCTGGTGGCCGAAACCAATGTCGAGTACGGCATCAACGTCCAGCGCGCCCCGGCCCGCCAGCGCCCCACGCCCCTCGCCCGTCGCATCTCCGAGGCCGAAATCGAAGCCCACTTCGCCTTCATCGCCGGCTTCGGCGACGACGCGCTGTGGAAATACTACGAAGACAAGGTCGCTGCGGAGTAGCAGTCTGCCGCTTGAGCACGAGTTGGCAACATCCTCAACGCTGTCATCCCTGCGAAAGCAGGGACCCACCGTTCCACCAGTTCAGGTCTTCAGTTGGGTCCCTGCTTTCGCAGGGATGACACGTCGTGCACGCGAGCAGCCTCGCGTCACACAGCACCCGAGGCAACAAAAAGGGCGGCCTGCGTGGCCGCCCCGACAATCTCGCAGGATAAACGCCGGTCAGTTCGTGGTGGCCGGCTTCTGGGCGGCCTGCATGCTGGCGAGGTTCTGCAGGTAGAGCTGCTGGAAATCCACCGGTTCCATCATCAGCGGCGGGAAGCCGCCGAGCTGCACGGTGTTGGCCAGCACGTGGCGGGCGAACGGGAACAGGATGCGCGGCGCCTCGATCATCAGCAGCGGCGGCAGCTGGGCCTCCGGGATGTTGCGCAGCCGGAACACGCCGCCATAGGCGAGCTCGACATTGAACAGCACGGTGGTGTCGCGCTCGGCCTTGGCGTTGAGGTTCAGCTCCACCGCATAGAGGTCGTCGGCCTGCTTCTTCACGCCCACGTTGATGGTGACGTTGAAGTTCGGGTTCGGGCCGCCGAGCATCACCGAGCCGGGCGCGCCCGGGTTCTCGAAGCTCAGGTCGCGGATGTACTGGCCCACCAGGTTGTAGCCCGGAGCGGTGGCGGCATTGGCGGGCGCAGCGCCGGCCGGAGTTTCATCAGCCATGTTCGGCAGTCCTCAACGAAAAAGAAAACAATTCCGGGCGGCTGGCTAGCATCTTTGCCGCACCCGGACAAGGAACTCGGCCCGCCGGCCCGATTTATCGGGGCCGATACTCGTCGTCGCCGAGCTCGATCGTATCGTCTTCCACACGCCGCGGGCCGAAGCCATAGCTGGCGCTGGTCGTGGTCGACACGACCTTCACCCGCGAAGCGAGGAAGCGGTAGATCAGCGTGCGGACCGGCGGGATCAGCAGCACGAGACCGAGCAGGTCGGTGAAATAGCCCGGCGTCAGCAGCAGCACGCCGGCAATCCCCACCATCATCGCGTCGGCCAGCGCCCGCGCCGGCAGCCGGCCCTCGCCCATGGTCGAACGGATTTCGTTGAACAGCTGCAGCCCCTGCCAGCGCAGGATGAGCGATCCGGTGACCGCCGTCACCAGCACGCCGGCAAGCGTCGGCCACAGCCCGATGGCATTGCCGATCATCACGAAGAACGCGATCTCGATCAGCGGGACGGCAAGAAAGACGGCGAACAGGATACGGCCCACTGCGGAGGTTCCTTTACCAAGCGTGCATGCGACATCGGCTCAGCCAAACGTGAACTGGTTTCCGGCTGAACCATTCCCTATATATAGGAAAGATTTTGCGGCTATCGAGCCACACAAGCCTGCTCCCGGGCGCCTCAAGAACGAGCACAGCGACTTATGGAAGAATTCCTGGATATCCCCACCCTGATCGTCATCGGGCTCGCGATCTTCGTGCTGTTCCGGCTGCGTCAGGTCCTTGGCACCCGCACGGGCAACGAGCGCACGCCGCTGCAGCGCCGCGAGGCCGCGGACAAGGCGGCCCAGAAGCCGGGCGAGGAGAACGTGGTGCAGATGCGCCCGCGCCCCGTCGACCCGCCGCAGAACGACGAGGATGTCGAGCGGGCCCAGCGCAAGCTCGAAACCGAAATCACCCAGTTCGCCCATGGCGACGAGCAGGTCGCGGCTGGCATCAGGGCCATCGCCGAGGCCGATTCGACCTTCACCCCGAAGATCTTCATGGAAGGCGCCAAGTCCGCCTACGAGATGATCGTCACCGCCTTCGCCCAGGGCGACCGGCAGACGCTGAAGAACCTGCTCGACAAGGACGTCTATGACGGCTTCGAGCGCGCCATCAAGGATCGCGAGGCGGCCGGCCGCACCATCGACTTCACCTTCGTCGGCCTGCCCAAGGTCGAAATCACTGAAGCCGAGCTCGACAAGCGCGCCGCCAACGTCACCATCCGCTTCCATGCCGAGGTGGTCTCCGCCACGCGCGACAAGGACGGCACGCTGCTCGAGGGCAATGCCGACCAGGTCACCACCATCGCCGACGAATGGACCTTTGCGCGCTCTCCCAAGTCGCGCGACCCCAACTGGAAGCTCGTCGCCACCAGCCAGCTCGAGTAGCCGCGGACAGCGGGCCGAACCATGTCCAGGCGCCGCGACGGCAAGCCCAGGTTGCCCGACTGGCACCTCTGGTTCGAAGTATCGAAGACGGTTTCGCCGCTGCGCCCGGCGCGGCAACCCATCGTCGATCTCGAAACGGAGCCCCTGCCGCTCCCTGCGGCGCCGCCCCCTCGGCCGACCGCTCCGGTCAAGCGGCCGCTGGCCGCTATGCCGTCATACCAGTCCGACAAGCGGCCGGGAAAGAAGCCGCCGCGGCCCGGCATCGAGCCCAACCTCAAGCAGCGCCTGATGCGTGGCCGCGACCAGATCGATGGCACCATCGATCTGCACGGCATGCGCCAGGTCGAGGCCCATGCTGCGCTCACCCGCTTCGTCCACGCCCGCCACTCACGCGGCGACCGCACCCTGCTGGTGATCACCGGCAAGGGGCTGAAGAAGCTCGATGACGACGCGGCGGTCATTGTCGAGCGCGGCGTGCTGCGCCAGATGCTGCCCATCTGGCTGACAGAGCCCGGCCTCGCCCCGCTCGTCGCCGGCTGGGATTCGGCGGCACAGGGCCATGGCGGCGATGGCGCCTTTTATGTCCGCCTGCGCCGCGAAAGGGACTACCGATGACCCCGCTCGGCCAGAAGCTGCGCCAGATGCGCGAGGAGCGGGGCGTGTCGCTCAAGGACATGGCCAAGGCCCTGCGGGTTTCGAGCGCCTACCTGTCGGCGCTCGAACACGGTCGTCGTGGCAAGCCGACCTGGATGCTGCTGCAGCGCATCATCGCCTATTTCAACGTCATCTGGGACGAAGCCGAGGACCTGCAGCGCCTCGCCGAAATGAGCGACCCCAAGGTCAGCATCGACACGGCGGGCATGTCACCGGAAGCCACCGAGCTGGCCAACCGCCTGGCCCGTGACATCGGCAAGCTGGAACCCGAGGACCTGAGCTACCTGAGCGCCGAACTGACCCGCCGCCTCCGCTAGCCCCGGCGAGCAGCGCTAGCCCGGCTAGCTGCGCTGGCCCGGCTTTCATTCCTGTCCCGCACCTGATAGTGCTGGTGAAATCGCCGGGGGTGATGCAGGAAATTGCCGGTCTTGACCCACTCTTTCGTGCCTCTCGCCGATCGCCTTCCGCCCACGGCGTGTCTCGTCAGCGTCCGCTCCGGGCGTCAGCTCGATGCCGCCGGGCTTGCTGCAGCGGTTGCATCCACCTCCCGCCAGCTTGAAAGCCTCGGCCTCGCCCATGGTGACCGCGTGGTCATCGGGCACGCCGATCCGCTGGATTTCCTCGTCGCGATGTTTGCCGCCTGGCAGGCCGGCCTTGTCGCCGTCGGCGTGAACCCGAACCTGCCGGCGCCCGAGCAGGACAACGTCATCGCCGCCGCCGGTGCCCGGGCCTGGCTCGGCGAACTGCGGACGACGCTGCCGCAACCCCTTCCCGTCGCCAGCCCGGCCACCCCACTCGGCCCCGACGAACCGGCGCTGATCCTCATGACCTCCGGCACCACCGGCCGGCCCAAGGGCATCGCCCTGTCGCAGGCGGCACTGCTCGCCCGCATCGCGCACAACCTTGCCGTCATCCCCGAACTGCCGCTGCCGAGCCTCTGCATCATGCCGGTGTTCTTCGGCCACGGGCTGATCGGCAACGTGCTGACCCCGCTGCTCGCCGGCAGTACCGTCTATCTCTGGCCCGGCCCCGATGCCGCCGAACTGCGGGGCTTCGGCGATTGGCTCGACCGGCACGACATCGGCTTCATGAGTTCGGTGCCGTCGTTCTGGAAGCTGGCGCTGCGCTTTGCCACTCCACCGACGCGCCCGCTGGCCCGCGTCCATGTCGGTTCCGCCCCGCTGTCGCGCGAGCACTGGGAAGACATCGCCCGCTTCAGCGGCACGCGCAACGTCTTCAACATGTTCGGCATGACCGAGACCGCCAACTGGATCGCCGGCGGCGCCCTCGACGCACCGGGCGCGGCCGCCGGGTTCGTCGGCAAACCCTGGGGCGGCGAACTCGCCGTGCTCGGCGAAGATGGCGCCATCGTCCGCTCCGGCCGCGGCGAGGCGCTGGTCCGTTCGCCCTCGATCATGCTCGGCTACTGGCAGCGTCCCGATCTCGATGCGGAGGCCTTCATCGATGGCTGGTTCCGCACCGGCGATATCGCCGAACTGAACGCCGATGGCCTCACCCTCGTCGGCCGCATCAAGACCGAGATCAACCGCGGCGGCATCAAGGTGCAGGCCGAGGAGGTCGACCTGCTGCTCGAGCGCCACCCCGACGTTGCCGAGGCCTGCGCCTTCGGCCTGCCGGACCCGATTGCCGGCGAACTCGTTGGCGCCGCCATCGTGCTGCAGCCCGGCATCGCCTTCGACCCCGAGGCGATCAAGGCCTGGTGCCGCACCATGGCCCGTCCGGACGCAGTACCGTCGCGCCTCTTCAGTCTCGAAATCATCCCCCGCAACGAACGCGGCAAGCTGGTTCGCGCCGATATCCGCCGTCTCGTCGAGGCCATGCCATGAAACTCTCGCTGAAGCCGCCCAACCGCACGCTGATGACGGAGCTTGAGACCGAGCGCTTCATCCTCCGTCCCGCGGGCGTTCTTGAGATCCTGCGCGATCCAGGCGGCTGGCGCACCAACCGCAACATCTACCGCAACATCTACCTGCTCAAGGGGCCGATGAGCCTTGCCGCCTGGCTGAAGCGGGGCCCGTTTCCCGATGGGCAGACGCGTTTCACCTTTGCCATCGTGCCCAAGGGGACCAGCACCGTCATTGGCTATCACTCGGTACGCCAGGCTGGCTGGAAGACGGCAGGCAACGCGGTCGGCATTCACGATTCCGCCTGGCTGGGCAAGGACGCCGCCTTCGAGGTGCGGAAGAAGCTCATGAACCACTTCTTCCGCCACGACGACGTCCAGCGCTTCACCTCGCGCATCGAGTCCACCAACCATCCTTCGATCTTCGTCTATCGCAAGCTTGGGTTCAGGCATTCGGGCACCCTGCATCGCGAACGGGCCGACCCCGAAACCGGCAAGCCGATCGACTACCTGCTGTTTGAAATGCTGAAGGAGGACTGGATGTGCGGACCTCACGCGGAGCCCGGCCTGTGACCCCCGAGATCATGACCAGCCAGACCCGCGCCGCCGCCATCATCGCCCGCGCCTTCAACATCCAGGGGGACGTGCCGCTCGATGCGGACATGGCCACGCTGCCCGCGTGGGACAGCATGAACCACGTCACCCTGCTCATGGAGATCGAAGCCGAACTCGGCCGACCGCTCCGCGCCGAGGAGATAGGCGGCATCGACTCCGTCCGCTCGATCGCCCGGCTGTTGGCCGATCCCTGAAGCCGCCGCGAGCGATTCACGTGGAACAGCGGCATGGACACCGCCTGCCATCCGGCCTATCCCGTCCGGGCAAACTTGAGCCCGACCGGTTAGTTTATCCATGCTGCGCCGCTTCTTTGCCTATTACCTGCCCTACAAGCATCTGTTCTTCCTCGATTTCGGCTGTGCCGTGCTGGCCGGCGTGCTTGAGCTCGCCTTCCCGATCGCCGTGCAGGTCTTTGTCGACCAGCTGCTGCCGGGACAGAACTGGGGGCTGATCGCCGGCGCCGCCGCCCTGCTGCTCGGCGTCTACATCCTCAACACCGGGCTGCAGGCGATCGTGAACTACTGGGGCCACGCCCTCGGCATCTCGATCGAGACCGAGATGCGCCGCCAGGCCTTCGACCACATCCAGAAGCTCTCGTTCCGCTACTTCGACAACAACAAGACCGGCCAGCTCATCACCCACGTCACCAAGGATCTCGAGGAGGTGGGCGAGGTTGCCCATCACGGCCCCGAGGACCTGTTCATCGCCATCATGACCTTCATCGGCGCCTTCGCGCTGATGTTCATGGTCCACTGGCAGCTGGCCCTGATGACCACCATCATCGTGCCGTTCATGACCTGGCTGGTGTCGAAATACGGGGCGCGGATGACGCTCAACTGGCAGAGCCTGTTCCGCAAGGTGTCCGACTTCAACGTCCGCATCGGCGAGAGCGTCGGCGGCATCCGCGTGGTCAAGGCCTTCGCCAACGAGGACCATGAGCGCCGGCTGTTCGCGGAGAACAACGAGGGCTACAAGGCCACCAAGCTCAACGCCTACGCCTACATGACCGCCTCGATCGCGCTGAGCTACCTCTCGACCCGCCTCGTGCAACTGATTGTACTCGTCGCCGGCACCTGGTTCGTGGTGCAGGGCGAGCTGACCTATGGCGGCTTCGTCGGCTTCCTGCTGCTGGTCAACGTCTTCTTCCGCCCCATCGACAAGATCACCTCGGTGCTCGAAAGCTACCCCAAGGGCATCGCCGGCTTCCGCCGCTTCACCACCCTCATCGACACCGAGCCCGACATCGCCGATCGCCCCGGCGCGGTGGCGGTTACCGGCCTCAAGGGCGACATCGAATACCGCGATGTCAGCTTCGCCTACTCCGCCCACGGCAAGGTGCTGAACGGGCTCAACCTCTCGATCCGGGCGGGCGAAACCGTCGCTTTCGTCGGCCCCTCGGGCGCCGGCAAGACCACCATCTGCTCGCTGCTGCCGCGCTTCTACGACGTTACCGGCGGGTCGATCACCATCGACGGCATCGATATCCGCGACATGACGCAGGCCTCGCTCCGCAACCAGATCGGCATCGTGCAGCAGGATGTGTTCCTGTTCGGCTCCACCATCCGCGAGAACGTCGCCTATGGCCGCCTCGGCGCCACCGACGAGGAAATCGTCGAGGCCCTGCGCCGCGCCTCGCTCGACGAGTTTGTCCTGTCGCTGCCCGACGGGCTTTCCACCTCGGTCGGCGAGCGCGGCCTGAAGCTCAGTGGCGGCCAGAAGCAGCGCCTCGCCATCGCCCGCATCTTCCTCAAGAACCCGCCGATCCTGATCCTCGACGAAGCGACCTCGGCCCTCGATACCGCTACCGAATACGCCATCCAGCAGGCCCTCGCCGCGCTCTCCGAAGGCCGCACCACCCTCGTCGTCGCCCACCGCCTCGCCACCATCCGCAACGCCGATCGCATCGTCGTCGTCGGCACCGAAGGCATCATCGAACAGGGCAACCACGACGCCCTGCTCCAGCAGAACGGCGCCTACGCCCGCCTCCACGGCGCCCAGTTCCGCGGCTTCGCCGCGGAGTAGGGGGCAGGGACGCAAGACGGCACCTCCAGCATGCCCAATGAAGGGGCGTGCCGGATTGCGGTTCCGTCGAAGCCCTGCCAACCAGCGCCCTCTTCACCTCCACCTTCATGGGGGAGGCCTGGAGGGGGCCGTCCCGGATCGATCGAGCCGTGCTACAAAGCCGCCAATGGAATCCGTCATCCTCCTCCACGGCATCGGCCGCACCCGCCTCAGCATGCGTCCCCTCGAGCGCGCGCTGATCGCCGCCGGCTACCGCACCGAAAACCTCACCTACCCCAGCCGCCGCCTCGCCATCGACGCCATCGCCGACTGGCTCCATCCCCGCCTCGCCGAGCTATGGCGCCATAGCACCCGCGTCCATATGGTCACCCATTCGATGGGCGGTCTTGTCGCCGCGCGCTACCTCGCGACCCACGGCGACCGTGAGAAGACCGGCCGCGTCGTGATGCTCGCCCCGGCCAACCAGGGCAGCGAGGTCGCCGACGCCCTCCACCGCCTGCCGCCCTATCGCTGGCTGTTTGGTCCCGCCGGACAGCAGTTGACCACCAGCTCCGGCTCCGATGCTATGCCGCCATATTACGAACTCGGCATCATCGCCGGCACCAGCGGCGGCCTCTATCCGCTCGGCCGCGCTTTCATCCCTGGCGCACACGATGGCCGCGTCGCTGTCGCGCGTACCAGGCACCCCGGCATGGCCGATCACCTGGTCGTCGCCGCCAGCCACAGCTTGATCATGCGCAACGCCGAAGTGCAGCGGCAAACTCTGCACTTCCTGCACCATGGATCATTCCGCTGCTGAGGTCGCCGGTGGTCCTCCACCGCGAAGCGGGGGAGGGGCTTCGAACCGTGCCGAAGGCAAAATCGCTCCAGTGGAGCGATTTTAGGTGAGAAGGCCTTGAGAGCTATGCTCGAAAGGCCCGCGCGAAGATGCGTGGTGGAGGGGGCGTCCACCATCCGCTAAGGCGCAAACACCTCGATCGCTGCCGGGCGGATCAGAAAGTGCGCCGGCGTGTGCGTCACGATATCGCCGTCGGTGTTCACCGGCATCGGGCGCTTGGTGCGGATGTCGAACTCGGTGGCCTTGTCAGTGCGGACCTCCTGCCAGATGCCCTGCCGGCCGTGGCGGAAATAGCCCAGCAGCAGCAACAGCTTCCACACCCGGTCCTGCTCGAGGCTGTAAAGGTCGAGGTGGCCGTCGTCGATGGCGGCATTCTCCTCGATCACCGTGCCGCCCCCATAGTGCCGGCCGTTGCCGACGGCGATCTGGAAGCTCTTCACCGTCTCCTCGCCGCGCGGCGAAAAGATCGTCGCCGAGAATGGCCGGGCCTTCGACAGCACCTTGAGCGCCGCCACTGCGTAGCCGAGCTTGCCCCAGCGCCGCTTGGTCTCGCGGGTCAGCCCGCCTGCCAGCTCGGCGCTGAGCCCGATCGAGGCGACGTTGAAGAACGGCTTGCCGTTGACCTCGCCAAGATCCACCCGCCGCCGGTTGCCGGCGATGATCACGTCGGCGGCAAGCAGCAGGTTGTCGGAAATCCCCAGCGTCCGCGCCAGGTCGTTGGCCGTGCCCATCGGCAAAATCCCCATCGGCAGGCCGGTCTGCAGCACGCCGCGCGCCGCCGAATTGATGGTGCCGTCGCCGCCGCAGACGATCACCAGGTCGAAGGCGCCGCCGCGGTTGATGATGTCGGCGCTGACTTCGTCCGGCGTCTCGAACCGCTCGATGCTGACGTCGATGCCGCCTGTTTCGAGCCGCGCGACCACCGGGTCGAGCGCTGCCGTACCGCGGCGCGCATTGGGGTTCACCAGCATCAGGGCGCGGCGGCGGGCAAGGGCTGTCGTCAAGGGGAAGAGCTCCGGGAGGCGCGCTTCAGGTAGTGCACGGGGCATAGGGGCGCAACTGCGTGCGACCTTACGAATTGGAAAGGCGGCCGAACGCCCCCTCCACCACCCTTCGGGTGGTCCCCCTCCCCCGCTTCGCAGTGGAGGAGCAAACAGAGCTCAGCGCTTCAACAACACGCCAAGCCGAAGCGCAGCGGGTGCCGTGCTCCTCCACCGCGAAGCGGGGGAGGGGGACCATGCGAAGCATGGTGGAGGGGGACCATGCGAAGCATGGTGGAGGGGGACCATGCGAAGCATGGTGGAGGGGGCGTCAGGCGTTCAGGTCAGCTCCCCAGAAACCGCCGCAGCCGCGCGACGCCCTCGCGCAGCTTCTCCGGGCTCGTCGCATGGCACCAGCGCAGCCAGCCCTCGCCCTCGGGGCCGAATGCGCCGCCCGGAGCCAGCCCAAGCCCGGCCTCTTCCACCAGCCGCTTGGCCAGCCCCAGCGTGTCGTCCCAGCCGGCCACGCGGAAGAACACATACATCGCCCCACCCGCTTCCGGCACGACGACACCCGGCAGCGCCCGCAACGCGCCCACCAGCAGCTCTCGCGTCGCGGTCAGTTGGGCCCGCAGCTTCGCCACCTCCGGCTTGCCCTGCTGCAGCGCCACCGTCGCGGCCCGCTGCACCGGCTCGAAGATGCACGAGGTGTTGTATTCGATGATCTTGCCGAGGTCGGCCGACAGTTCCGGCGGCACCACGAGCCAGCCGGCGCGCCAGCCGGTCATCGTCCAGGCCTTGGAGAAGGTGTTGGCCGAAATGATCCGGTCGCCCGGCTGGTAGCGGGCGAGGAATGACGGCGCCACTTTTCGCGACGGGGCGTGCACCAGACGCTCGTACGCATCGTCGCTCAGCACCCATATGCCGTGCTTCCGGCAATGCGCCAGCACCGCGTCGACCTGGTCGTCCTCGATGGTCCAGCCGGTGGGATTGTTGGGCGAGTTGATGATCACCATCCGCGTGCCGGGCGTGAGCGCGGCGAGCAGCCGGTCGAGGTCGAGCGACCATTTTCCGTTGGCCACCGCCAGCGGCACCCGCACCACCTCGGCCCCCATGATCTTCGGAATCTCGGTGATGTTGGGCCACAGCGGCGTCACCGCCACCACCCGGTCGCCGGGCGAAATCACCGTCTGCGCCGCCAGCATCAGCGCGTTGACGCCCGAACCCACGGCGGCGATCCGGCCCGCATCGACCGGCACGCCGTGCAGATCGCCCAGATACCGCGACAAGGCCTCGCGCAGATACGGCCGCCCCATGTTCTGCGAGTAGAAGGTCTCGCCGCTGGCGAGCGACGCCATCGCCGCCTCGCGGATGAACGGCGCCGTCGGCTGGTCGCTTTCGCCAAACCAGAACGGCAGCACATCAGTCCGCCCCATCCCGGCATTCGCCACCACGCGGATCAGCGAACTCTCGAGCGCCTGCACGGCGGGACGGGCGGAAACAGCGTCGATGGTCATGGGGCGGCTCGTAGCTGGTGAGACGCGTTTCGTAATGCACTTGTCGGTCGAAGGAAATCCGTCCGGCGCCGCCCCACGCCCATATTGCCGGCCTCAGGCGTTCATCGCATAGTGCCACGGGCTCTGGGGGGCGCGGATGAAGACACTGCTCGACAAGTCGGTGCGCGACGGCATGCCGCTGAGCCACAAGCTGATGCTGGCCTGCCTGGTGGTCTTCACGCTGACGCTGTTCTTCCCTTACAGCACCGGCGAAGGCGGGTTCATGGGTGGCTACTGGGCCAGCTCGGTTCTCATCATCACCTCGGGCAACTCGGTGCCGCCGGCCGGGACGGGCTGGGAGCTGGCCCAGCTTGCGGTGCCGGTCCTGCTGGTGCTGTTCGTCCTCTACCTCGGCGATCCGGACGAAAACGTGCCGCTCTTCCGCCAGGTCGGCTGGTGGATCACGCCATTCGTGCCGTTCCTCACCATCAGCATAGCCGGCTTCGAAACCCCGGCGCTGCTGGTCGGCCTCTTCGCAGAGGCGGGCATGCTGGTCGCCGCCGCGCTCCACCTGTTCGAGCAGTTCGCTGCACGAAAAAAGGCCGCCGGCAGTTCCCCGCCAGCGGCCCCCAAACCCTGATCCGGGCGTCGACCTACAGCACGAACCGGCTGAGATCCGTGTCCTGCGCCATCTTGCCGATCCGCTCCGCCACATAGGCCTTGTCGATCTGGATCGTCTGGCCGGATTTGTCGGGCGCATCGAACGAGATGTCCTCGACCAGCCGCTCCATGATGGTGGAGAGCCGGCGGGCGCCGATATTCTCCACCGTCGAGTTGACGTGCACGGCGGCGTCGGCGATTGCCTCGATGGCGTCCTGGGTGAAGTCGAGCGTCAGCCCCTCGGTCGCCATCAGCGCCACGTACTGCCGGATCAGGCTCGCCTCGGTGGCGTTGAGGATGTTGATCAGGTCCCCGCGGGTCAGCGGCTTCAGCTCCACCCGGATCGGCAGCCGCCCCTGCAGTTCGGGCAGCAGGTCCGACGGCTTGCTCACATGAAACGCGCCCGAGGCGATGAACAGGATGTGGTCGGTCTTCACCGGCCCGTACTTGGTCGACACCGTTGTGCCTTCGATCAAGGGCAGCAGGTCGCGCTGCACGCCTTCGCGGCTCGGCCCCTGGCCGTGGCCCTCGCGGTTGGCCACCTTGTCGATCTCGTCGATGAAGGCGATGCCGTGGTTTTCCACCAGCGTCACCGCCTCCTTCTGCAGCGCGTCCTGGTCGAGCAGCTTGTCGGCCTCCTCGGCCATCAGCGGCGCGTGCGCGTCCTTCACCTTCACCTTGCGCTTCACGCCGCGGCCGCCGAACGCCTTGCCCAGCATGTCCTGGATGTTGATGACGCTGGCGCCCGGCATGCCGGGGATCTCGAAACCGCCCTGCGGCGCCGACGAGGTCACCTCGATCTCGATTTCCTTGTCGTCGAGCTCGTTGGTGCGCAGCTTCTGGCGGAAAGAGTCACGCGTCGAGGGCGTCGCCGAGGTGCCGACCAGCGCGTCGAGCACCCGCTCCTCGGCATTGTGGTGCGCCTGCGCCTGCACTTCGGCCCGCTTCTTGTCGCGCAGCAGCGCGATGCCGGCCTCGACCAGGTCGCGGATGATCTGCTCGACGTCGCGGCCGACATAGCCGACCTCGGTGAACTTCGTCGCCTCCACCTTGATGAACGGCGCCTGCGCCAGCTTCGCCAGCCGGCGGCTGATCTCGGTCTTGCCCACGCCTGTCGGCCCGATCATCAGGATGTTCTTCGGCGTCACCTCGGCCCGCAGCTCCTCGCTGAGCTGCTGCCGGCGCCACCGGTTGCGCAGCGCCACGGCCACGGCGCGCTTGGCGTCATTCTGGCCGACGATGTTGCGATCGAGCTCGGAGACGATCTCGCGCGGGGAGAAATTGGTATCGGTCATTCACTCATCACTTTCCGCTGCCCTCATGATCGAAGCGCAGCATCATCAGGCAGTCTTCGTACATGGTCCCGTCGACCACGATGCCGCCCGGGTCCCGGCCGAACTCGACAAAACCCAGGCGTTCGTAGAACCGCCGGGCCCGTCCATTGGCCGCATTCACAATCAGGTAGAGAAACGTCACGCGTGCCCGCGCCGAAGCGAGCACCTCTGCGAGCAGCAGGTTCGCGGCTCCGGTGCCACGGGCTTCCGGTCGGAGATACACGCCCACCAGGTGGCCGCGATGGCTCAGCTTCCTGCCGTTCTCGACATAGTATGTCGCCATACCGGCAAGGGTTTCTCCGCTGAATACCCCGAAGGTCGCGTTGCGGGCCAGCTTGCCCTGCCACTCGACATCGGGCTGCGCCATCTCGTCTTCAAGGCTGGAGGCAAACGCCGCCGGTTCAAGCTCCAGCCCTTCGAGCCGCAGCGCCCGATAGGCCGGCACGTCTTCGGAGCTGAGGCGGCGAACCGAATAGCTCACCTCAGCTCTCGATGGTTTCGAGGGTGACGTTCTCGTTGGTGTAGATGCAGACTTCCGCCGCGATCTTCATCGCCTTGCGGGCAATCTCCTCGGCGTCCATGTCGGTGTTCTCGCTGAGCGCCAGCGCCGCCGAATAGGCGTAGTTGCCGCCCGAACCGATGGCGATGGTCGCATGGTCGGGCGTCAGCACGTCGCCGGTGCCGGTGAGCACCAGGGTGACGTCCTTGTCGGCGACGATCATCATGGCCTCGAGCCGGCGCAGGTAGCGGTCGGTGCGCCAGTCCTTGGCGAGCTCGACCGAGGCGCGCATCAGCTGGTCGGGATACTGCACCAGCTTGGCCTCGAGCCGCTCGAACAGGGTGAAGGCGTCGGCGGTGGCGCCGGCAAACCCGCCGATCACCTTGCCGTCGGCCAGCCGCCGGACCTTCTTGGCCGAATGCTTCATCACGGTATTGCCGACGGACACCTGCCCGTCACCGGCCACCACGACCTTGTTGCCCTTGCGGACGGCAACGATGGTCGTTCCGTGCCAGCCGGGGAAATCACTGTCTTTCGACATAGGGGAGAAACTCCAGAACTGATGCAGTCATACTTAGGCGCCCGAGCCGCGATTGCAAACCAGCCTGCCCGAAGGGGGAGGGTGGGCCACGAAAGGTTGAGCGGACTCGGCGCCCACCTCCCTCCTTGCGGGGGAGGTAGTGAAGCTTGGCGCTTCAGCGCCTAGCGAAACTCGGTGGGGGGTAGGCTGCGGACTGAAGGTCGAAGGTACTGCGTACCCCCTCCCGAGCTGCGCTATCTCGCTTCGCTCGTAAGCTTTGCTACCCTCCCCGCAAGGGGGAGGGTGTTGCGCCCTGCTGGCTGGCGAGAGCAGGTCGCGGCTACTAACCCCATCTTCACGCCCCCCGCGCTATCTGCTACCTCCGCCCCGCCTGAAGGAGCCTCCCATGCGTACCGCCGAAATCGCCCGCAAGACCAACGAGACCGAGATCACCGTCTCCGTGAACCTCGACGGCACCGGCAGGCACGACATGGCAACCGGCATCGGCTTTCTCGACCACATGCTCGACCAGCTGTCGAAGCACTCGCTGATCGACATGACAGTCCGCGCCAAGGGCGACCTGCACATCGATTTCCACCACACGGCCGAAGATGTCGGCATTGCGCTCGGCGAGGCGGTGAAAAAGGCCCTCGGCGACAAGAAGGGCATTCGCCGCTATGCGTCGTCCGATCTGCCGATGGATGGCACGCTGACCCGCGTCGCCCTCGACGTGTCGGGCCGGCCGTTCCTCGTGTGGAAGGTCGAGTTCACCCGCGACAAGGTGGGCGAGATGGATACCGAACTGTTCCGCGAGTGGTTCCAGGCCTTCGCCATGAACGCGGGCATCACGCTCCACGTCGAAACCCTCTACGGCGACAACAACCACCACGTGGCCGAAAGCGCCTTCAAGGCGCTGGCGCGGGCTCTGCGCGACGCCGTCGAGATCGACCCGCGGGCGAGCAACGTCATCCCCTCGACCAAAGGTACGCTCTGACCCGCACGCTCTGACCGGCTGCGGCGCGCCTTACAGGAAGCCGGCGACAAGGACGAACAGGCTGAACACCCCCATCAGCCCCAGCAGCCCGATCGCCAGCCAGCCGATGAACACCCCCTGGGACGGCGTATCGGCATGGGTGTCGTGGGAATCGTGCGTCATCGGTGTCTCCTCGCTGGTCGTTCCATCAATGGCGCCCGCCGCTCTCCGGTTCCTGAAGCTTCCAACCGCGCTGGTTTTGCTCTAAGGCGAACCGGGAAGGCCGACGCCATCCTCCGCCCAAAGGGATACTACGTGACCCTCTACTCCGTCTATGCGCGCCAGGACCGCACCCCATCTGCCGTCGCCGACCGCTTCAGCTGGTTCGCGGCCCTGCTGCCGCCGGTCTACGCACTGGCGCACGGGCTGTGGCTGCTGCTCGCCGGCTGGGTGCTGGCGGTCGCTGCCGTGGTGGCGCTCGGCTGGTTCGGCGGTGGCGACGTGGCGTTCTGGGCCTATGTCCTCGTCGCCATGCTGATCGGTTTCGAGGCCGGTGCTTTCCACCGCCGCGCCCTGCGACACCGGGGCTTTCAGCACGCGGGCGATTACTTCGCCACCGAACCGGACCTGGCCATCGTCGAGGCGCTGAAGCGCAAATGAGCACCGTCACCATCATCGATTACGGCTCGGGCAACCTCCGCTCGGCCGCAAAGGCCTTCGAACGCGCCGCCCGCGAGGCCGGCACCGGCCACGAGATCATCGTCACCGATGACGTCGACGCCGTCCGCCACGCCGATCGCATCGTGCTGCCCGGCGTCGGCGCCTTCGCCGATTGCCGCGCCGGCCTCGATGCGGTCACCGGCATGGTCGAGGCGCTGGAAGAGCGCGTCATCAGGGGCGGCGTGCCGTTCCTCGGCATCTGCGTCGGCATGCAACTGATGGCCACCGAAGGCCGGGAGAAGGCCATCACCCGGGGCCTCGGCTGGATCCCCGGCGCCGTCGTCCGCATCACCCCCGAAGGTGGTCTCAAGGTCCCGCACATGGGCTGGAACACCCTGACCTTCGAGCGCCCGCACCCGGTGCTGTCAGGCATCCCCGACGGCACGGACGGCCTCCACGCCTATTTCGTCCACTCCTACCACCTCGCAACCGACAGCCCCGACACCCTGGTGGCGAGCACGGACTACGGCCAGAAGCTCACCGCCATCGTCGGCCGCGACAACCTCGTCGGCACCCAGTTCCACCCCGAAAAAAGCCAGACCCTCGGCCTGGCCCTGATCGGCAATTTCCTGAGGTGGAAGCCATGATCCTGCCTGGACGCCCCCTCCACCACGCATCTTGCGATGCGCGGTCCCCCTCCCCCGCTGCGCGGTGGAGGATCACACCAGCCTCGGCGTTCGCCACTCTTTGTGAGGCGCTGACCTCTCCTTGCTCCTCCACCGCTTTAGCGGGGGAGGGGGACCATGCGAAGCATGGTGGAGGGGGACCATGCGAAGCATGGTGGAGGGGGCGTCAACACCCGCGACTTCGCCGGAGCCACCCGATGATCCTCTTCCCCGCCATCGACCTGAAAGACGGCCAGTGCGTGCGCCTGAAGCTCGGCGACATGAACGAGGCCACCGTCTTCAACGACGATCCTGCTGCGCAGGCAAAGTCCTTCGAGGATCAGGGCTTTGAGTATCTCCATGTCGTCGATCTCAACGGCGCCTTCGCCGGCGAAAGCGTCAACGGCGCCGCCGTCGAAGCCATCCTGCGCACCGTGAACTTCCCCGTCCAGCTCGGCGGCGGCATCCGCAGCATCGCCCACATCGAAAGCTGGCTGGCGCGTGGCCTGAGCCGCGTCATCCTCGGCACCGTCGCCGTGCGCGATCCGGCGCTGGTGCGCGAAGCGGCGGCAAAATTCCCCGGCAAGGTCGCCGTCGGCATCGACGCGCGCGGCGGCAAGGTGGCGGTGGAAGGCTGGGCCGAAACCAGCGAACTCACCGCCATCGAGCTCGGCCAGCGCTTCGAGGGCGCCGGCGTCGCCGCCATCATCTACACCGACATCGACCGCGACGGCATCCTCAAGGGCATCAACTGGCCCTCGACGCTTGAGCTGGCAGAGGCCGTGAATATCCCCGTCATCGCCTCGGGCGGCCTCGCCTCCATGGACGACATCCGCACCATGACCGAGTCGCAATACCGCCTCCTCGAAGGCGCCATCTCCGGCCGCGCCCTCTACGATGGCCGCATTGATTCACGTGAAGCGCTGGCGCTGCTCAAGGCAGCGAAGGCGGCGTAATGGCCCGGCAACTGCAACGCGCCGCCAACCGCCCGCTCCTCGTCACGCGCATCAACCTGTGGTGGTATGCGCTGGCGCTGGTCGTCATCGTGGCGCTTGGCTGGCTGGCGCTCAGCAATATGATCCCGGGCCTCTTCCTCCCCCTCGTCCTCTTCGCCTCAATCTTCTGGCTGACGAGCTTCGTGATGGCCGTCATCGCCAAGCTGCGTGCCCCGAAGGACGCCCCGGAGATCCGGAAATGACCCTGAAAACCCGCATCATTCCCTGCCTCGACGTCAAAGACGGTCGCGTCGTCAAGGGCGTACAGTTCGTCGACCTGCGCGATGCCGGCGACCCTGTGGAGGCCGCCATCGCCTATGATGCGGCCGGCGCCGACGAGCTCACCTTCCTCGACATCACCGCCAGCCACGAGAACCGCGACACCATCTTCGACGTCGTCGCCCGCACCGCCGAGCACTGCTTCATGCCGGTGACGGTCGGCGGCGGCGTCCGTCGGCTAGAGGACATTCGAAAACTGCTGCTGGCTGGCGCCGACAAGGTGGCGATCAACTCCGCCGCCGTTTCCGATCCCGATTTCATTTCGCGCGCCGCCGACAAGTTCGGTGACCAGTGCATCGTCGTGTCGGTGGATGCGAGGAAGCGCCTCACGCAAGCCCCGGGCCAGCACAATCGCGACGAGTGGGAAATCTTCACCCATGGCGGCCGCAACGCCAGTGGCCTCGATGCCGTCGAGTTCGCCATCAGCATGGTGGCGCGCGGGGCAGGGGAGCTGCTCGTCACCTCGATGGATCGCGACGGCACCAAGTCGGGCTTCGATCTGAAGCTCACCCGCGCCATTGCCGATGCGGTGCATGTGCCGGTGATCGCCTCGGGCGGCGTCGGCTCGCTCGACGACCTCGTCGACGGGGTGAAGGAGGGTCACGCTTCGGCCGTGCTCGCCGCCTCGATCTTCCACTTCGGCACCTATACGGTGCCCGAGGCCAAGGCCTACATGCAGGCGCACGGCATCGCCATGCGCAACGACGGCAGCTTTGGAGGCGGCCAGTGAGCTTCACCCTCGAAACCCTCGACGAACGCATCGCGCTCCGCGCCGCCGCCTCGCCCGACGAGAGCTACACCGCAAAGCTCATCGCCGCCGGCGTGCAGCGCGTCGCCAAGAAGCTCGGCGAGGAATCGACCGAAGCCGTCATAGCCGCCGTCGCCGGCAACCGTGAGGAGCTCACCGCCGAAGCCGGCGACGTGCTCTACCACCTGCTGGTGCTGCTCCGTACTGCGGGCGTGCCGCTCAGCGACGTCATGGCGACGCTCGAATCCCGCACCGCCCAGTCCGGCATCGCCGAAAAGGCGTCGCGGCCGAAGGGAACCGTCTGATGGGCAAGCCGAAGCTCGAACTGCAGCCCTACCACCAGTTCACCATGGCCGAGTGGTCGAACTTCCGCGCCGACGAGCCGATGACGCTCGATGCCGCCGATATCGACCGCCTGCGCGCCCTCACCGACCCGATCTCGCTGCAGGAGGCCGAGGAGGTCTACCTGCCGCTCAGCCGCCTGATCTCGCTCTATGTCGAGGCGACGCAGAGCCTGCACCGCGCCTCCACCCGCTTCCTCGGCGCCGATGATCGCAAGGTGCCCTACATCATCGGCGTCGCCGGTTCGGTGGCCTCGGGCAAATCCACTACCTCGCGCATCCTCCAGGCGCTGCTCAGCCGCTGGCCGAGCTCCCCCAAGGTCGATCTCGTCACCACCGACGGCTTCCTGTTCTCGAACGCGAAACTGGAAGAACTGAAGCTCTCCGACCGCAAGGGTTTCCCCGAAAGCTACGACCGCGCCGCCTTCATCAAGTTCCTGTCCGACATCAAGTCGGGCAAGCCCAAAGTCGGCGTCCCGGTCTATTCGCACCTGTTCTACGACATCGTGCCGGACGAGCAGATCGTCATCGATCGCCCCGATATCCTCATCGTCGAGGGCCTCAACATCCTGCAGCCGGGCGAACTGCCCAAATCCGGCCGCCCGATCCTCTTTGCCTCCGATTTCCTCGATTTCTCGATCTTCATCGACGCCAGCGAAGCCGACCTCACCGACTGGTTCATGGCCCGCTTCCGCACCCTGCGCACCACCGCCTTTGCCGACCCCACCAGCTTCTTCCACCGCTTCAGCCAGATGAGCGCCAAGGAAGCCGAAGATTTCGGCCTCTGGGCCTGGACCGAAATCAACCTCCCCAACCTCCGCGACAACATCCTCCCCACCCGCAGCCGCGCCGACCTGGTCCTGACCAAAGGCTCCAGCCACCGCATCGAACGGGTGGCACTGCGGAAGGTGTGAGCCCTTGTCTTTCTGAGGCAGTGAGGCTGCAGTGCTCCTCCCCCGCTAAAGCGGTGGAGGAGCACTCCGACCTCGGTGTTTGCCACCGCTTCAGGGCGCTGCGCTTGCAGTGCTCCTCCACCGCTTTAGCGGGGGACGGGGACCGCGCGTAGCGAAGCGGAGCGTGGTGGAGGGGGCGTCCAGACGTCGAAACCGCCCGGGGTCCCCTAAACCCCCACGCTCTTCTCCGCCGCCAGCGCCCGCAGATCCGCCACCGGCCGCGCCCCGATATGGCTGATCACCTCGCTCGCCGCGAGGCACCCCGCCTGCAGTGCCGTGCGATAGTCCCGCCCCCGCGCATAGGCGAGCAGGAACCCCGACGCGAACAAATCCCCTGCGCCCGTCACATCCACCACCTGCGGCACCGGATAGGCCGGCACGGTCACCACTTCCCCGTCCGCCACCACCATCGCCCCATCGGCGCCCATGGTGATTGCCGCGAGTTCCGCGTCCCGCGCGATCCCCTGCACCGCGTCGGAAAAACTCGACGTCTGGTACAGCGCCTTCAGCTCCTCGATATTGCCGAACACGATGTCGATGGTCTTGGACCGGATCAGGTCGAGAAACTCTTCGCGATACCGGTTCACGCAGAACGGGTCACTCAGCGTGAACGAGGTCGCCCGCTCGTGCTTGTGCGCGTAGTGCGCCGCCGTCACGAACGCCTTCTTCGCCTCCACCGGGTCCCACAGGAAGCCTTCCATGTAGGTCACGGTCGCCGCGCCGATCTCGTCTTCCTTGATGTCGGCCGGGGTCAGCTGGTGGCAGGCGCCGAGATACGTGTTCATCGTCCGCTCGCCCGAGGGCGACAGCAGGATCATCGAGCGCGCCGTCGCCGGCCCGTCATGCAGCCGCGACACGCCGTAATGCACGCCGATCCGCGCCATGTCGTTGGCAAACACGTCGCCCAGTTCGTCCGCCGCCACCTTGCCGATGAAGCTGGCCCGCCCGCCGAGCGAAGCGACGCCGGCCGCCGTATTGCCCGACGAGCCGCCCGACACCTGCTGCTTCTCGGCCGGCATCCGCTCGTAGAGGTAAGCCGAGCGCTCCGCATCGACCAGGTGCATGATCCCCTCGGCCAGCCCCTCCCGTTCGAGGAAGCCCGGATCGATGGGCGCAATGATGTCGACGATGGCATTGCCGATGGTGAGAACGTCGAACCGGGTCTCGGCCATCGGCGATCCTTCTCGCGTGAAGATTGAGAACTCAAACCGGGCGGAGATAGCGACAATGCTCGCCCCGCGCAACGCTTTCGGCGTCCCGGCGCAGCCATCGCGGCGAATGGCAGAAGTTTGTGGCCTACGCGCGCACAATCACGCTGTTTCGCGCCGTCCCGCCCGGATATCGCGCACGAAACGTTCGGTCAGCACGCGCACCAGAGCATCGGCATTGCCCGCCGTCACCCCGAGGATCTGCTCCTCCAGCACCAGCATGGCCAGCCCGTGCACGAAGCTCCAGCAGGTCACCGCCATTTCGCCCGGCGCCGACTTATCCTCGCGTGCCGCCGCCACCGCTATGGTGGCGTAGGCTGCGTCGGCATGTTCGCGCAGCTCCGGATCGCGATAGGGATGGAGGTCGGACGAGAACATCAGCCGGAACAGCGCCGGCTCGTCGAGGGCAAACCGCACATAGGCAAACGCCATGGCCGCCAGCTGTTCTGCCTCCGGCAAACCCTCGGCCGCCCTGGCCATCGCCGCGGCAAACCCGCGAAATCCCTCCGCCGCCACCGCTTCGAGCAGGGCCTTGCGGTCGGCGAAGTGACGATAGGGCGCCGCTGCCGACACTCCGACCAGCCGGGCAATCTCCCGCAGCCCCAGCGCCGAAGCGCCTTTCTCCTCGAGCAGCACCAGCCCGCCCGCCACCAGCGCCCGCCGCAGGTCGCCATGGTGGTAGCGTGGTTCATCCTTCGATGTTGACATTGCTCACATCGGCCCTTATTCCTGTATGCTAACGCTGTTAACATCCAGTCCGGCCCAAGGCCAGAGGAGTTTTGACGTGGTCGACCTCGCCCTTCTGCTCGCCATTGCCCACCATCTCGCGGTGTTCGCGCTCGTCGCCATCTTCGCCGCCGAGTTCGCCCTGCTGCGGCCCGGCCTTGATGGTAAGAGCTTGAATCGGCTCGGCAAAATCGACCTCGCCTACGGCGCCATCGCCGGCCTCGTGCTGGTCGTCGGCCTCCTCCGCGTCTTCTTCGGCGGCACCGGCTGGGAGTACTACGCGGGGAACTGGGCCTTCTGGTTGAAGATGGCCGCTCTCATCGGCATCGGGCTGCTGTCCATCCCGCCCACCATCGCCATCATCCGCTGGCGCAAGGCCGTAACGCCGCCCGCCGACGCCGATGTGAACACCGCTCGCCGCTACCTCCACCTGCAGGCCGGCCTCCTGCTCCTCGTCCCCGTCTTCGCCGCCGCCATGGCGAAGGGCTATGGCACGATGTAAGCGCCGATCACATGGCGCCGAGGGCGAGAGTGGTCCTCCACTGTGGCGAAGCCACGGGGAGGGGCTTCGAACTGGGCCTAAGGCAAAATCGCTCCAGTGGAGCGATTTTAGGTGAGAAGGCCCTGAGAGCTATGCTCGAAGGGCCACCCGTAGGGTGGTGGAGGGGGCGTGCTGGCTCTGTAGAGGGATGGTCTAGCCAGCACGTGTGGGAATAAGTAAACGTTCATTTACCGTCAGGCGCCGTTCACCTTCACGGCCATTTCAGGCCGCTTTCGGGGCGGAGGCCTTCGGCTCCGGCGTCTTCGGCTCGAACCGGCACCATGGCGCGATCACGCAGCGCCAGCACTCCGGCTTCCGCGCCTTGCACACATAGCGCCCATGCAGGATCAGCCAGTGGTGCGCGTGCAGCAGGTATTGCTCGGGCACCACCTTCAGCAGTCCCAGTTCCACCGCCAGCGGCGTCTTCCCCGGCGCCATGCCGGTGCGGTTCGCCACCCGGAAAAGGTGGGTGTCCACCGCAATGGTCGGCTGCCCGAAGCCGATATTGAGCACCACATTGGCCGTCTTCCGCCCCACGCCCGGTAGCGCCTCGAGCGCCGCCCGATCCTGCGGCACCTGCGAATCATGGTGCTCGATCAATATGTTGGAGAGCGCGAAGACGTTCTTCGCCTTGCCCCGGAACAGCCCGATGGTCTTGATCCGCTGCTCGATCGCCTCGACTCCGAGGGCCACCATCTTCTCCGGCGTATCCGCAATCGGGAACAAACCGGCCGTTGCCTTGTTCACGCCAACATCCGTCGCCTGCGCCGACAGCACGACCGCCACCAGCAGCGTGAACGGGTTCACATAGTCCAGTTCGCCCTTCGGTTCGGGGTTGGCTGCCGCAAAAGCGCCGAAAATGGCTTCGACATCTGTTTTCGGGAGTCTCTTCAATTTTCTTGGCGCCATTCCCGTCATCCCGATTCTGAGCCTATAGTGATGCCCAAGATGACGACGCAAACGCAAGCACGCCCGCTTTTTGCTGCCAGGCTGACGCCGCACCGGTCGCTCGGCCGGCGCGGGTTTCGTATTGTCCTGGCAATCATGGCCGTTGGTCTCACCGTACCCGCCATTGCTTTCTACTCGCTCGGTGCCTGGCCGGTGGTCGGCCTGCTCGGGCTCGATTTCGCGCTCATCGCCTGGGCCATGTGGGCTTCGCTCAACGATGGCAAGCGCTACGAACTCGTCACCCTGTGGCGCGACCAGCTCGAGGTGAAGCAGGTCGATGGCGCCGGCAAGGAAACCCTGGTGCGGTTCAACCCCAGTTTCGTCAAGCTGGTGGTCGATCGCGACTTCAACGAGCGGACCACCGGCCTGCACCTCCGCACCCGCGATCGCGACGTCGTCCTCGGCGCCTTCCTCAACCAGGACGAAAAGTCGAGCTTCGCCAAGGCCTTCGGCACCGCCCTGAAGCGCGCCCGCATCTGACTGCGGGCCAGAATTGTTTCACGTGAAATCCGGGTGGCCTGCCACAATTGGCGCGCCTACAGTCGCGACATCATGAAACACGACACCCTCATCGCCAACTCGGACTACGAAGCCGTCCGCGCCGCCATCGCCTATCTCAGCGAGACGCAGCCCGACGAGATCGACCTGCCGCGTTTCGCCCACGCGCTGGGCCTCACCGAACGTCAGCTGACCGATCTCTTCCGCCGCTGGTGCGGGCTATCGCCCAAAAGCTTCGCGCAATGCGTCGCCCTCGATCACGCGAAAAAGCTGCTCGCGGCCGATGCAAGCGTGCTCGACACCACCTACGAGGTCGGCCTCAGCTCCACCTCGCGCCTGCACGATCTGTTCGTCACCCACGTCGCCATGCCGCCCGGCGCCTATCGCGCCCGCGGCGGCGGCCTCGACATGACGTGGGGCGCCGCGCCCTCGCCCTTCGGTACCGCCGTGCTGACCACGACCGAATACGGGCTCTCCGGCATCGGCTTCGCCGACGCCGAAATGAGCATCGAGCAGGCCTTCGAGGACCTCGCCAATCGCTGGCCCAACGCCACCTATAACCGCGACGACAAGGCCATCGCCCCCATCGCCGCCCGCGTCTTCGACCCGACGCGCTGGAATCCTGATCAGCCGATCAAGGTCTTCCTCATCGGTAGCGATTTCGAGGTGCAGGTCTGGGAAACCCTGCTGAAGATCCCGGTCGGCCGGGCCACCACCTACCAGAGCGTCGCCCGTCACATCGGCCGCCCCTCCGCCCCGCGCGCCGTCGGCGCCGCCGTCGGCAAGAACCCGATCAGCTTCGTCGTCCCCTGCCACCGCGTCGTCGGCTCATCCGGCGCCCTCACCGGCTACCACTGGGGCCTGCCCCGGAAACGGGCGATTCTGGGCTGGGAAAGCGGCGTAACGGGCGGCTAAGGCAACCCGGGACGGCCAATCGCCTACGAATGACATAGGCCACTGACCACCTCCCGCCCTTGCGGGGGAGGTAGCGTCGCTAGGAGCGACAGCGACGTAGCAGAGCTAGGAGGGGGGTATGACCGAGGCTGGTTCCGATGCAACACCCTCGGTGGAACCCCCTCCCTACCTGCCGCTAAGGCGCTGGCGCGCCTAAGCTTCGGTACCCTCCCCGCAAGGGGGAGGGTGACAGCGGCCCGAACAACCGAGCCTTCATGGGGAGGTCGGGAGGGGGCCGTCCCGCGCCATTCAGGCGATCAGATCGCCACCTTCTCCGCCAACTTCCCATCCGCCCCGATGCGGTAGACCACCGGCTCTCCCGTCCCGATCTCCCGCTTCAGGATCTCGTCCGGCGTCAGGCCCTCGACCGCCATCACGATCGACCGCAGTGAATTGCCATGCGCGGCCACCAGCACGGTCTTCCCGGCCTGGAGCAGCGGCACGATCACCGCCTCGTAGTAGGGCAGGGTGCGCTCCGCGGTCGTCTTCAGGCTCTCGCCGCCCGGCGGCGGCACGTCGAACGAACGGCGCCAGAGCAGCACCTGCTCCTCGCCCCACTTGGCCCGCGCGTCGTCCTTGTTGAGGCCGGTCAGGTCGCCATAGTCCCGCTCGTTGAGCTTGATCGAGCGGGTGATCGTCACCTCGGTGATCCCGAGTTCCTCGAGGATCAGGTCGAGCGTGTGCTGCGCCCGGCGGAGCGCCGAGGTGAAATACACGTCGGGCACATAGCCCGCCGCCTTCAGCTTCGTGCCGGTGGCACGGGCTTCCCCGATGCCCTGTTCGGTCAACTCGGGGTTCTTCCACCCGGTGAACAGGTTCTTGAGGTTCCAGTCGCTCTGGCCGTGGCGGACAAGGATCAGCGTTCCGGTCATCTGAGAGGTCCTATGCGTTGAAGCCGAGCACGTCGGCCATGGTGTAAAAGCCCGGCTTCCGGTTAGCAGCCCAGAGCGCGGCACGAACGGCGCCTTCGGCAAACAGCGCCCGGTTGTCGGCAATATGCCTCAGCTCGATCCGCTCCGACGGCCCGGCAAGGATAACGCTATGTTCGCCGATCACGTTGCCGCCGCGCAAGGTGGCAAAGCCGATCGTGCCCTCCGGCCGCGCCCCGGTGTGTCCGTCGCGCGTGCGCACCGAGTTATCAGACAATGTTATGTCACGGCCCTTGGCGGCCGCCTCGCCCAGCATCAGCGCCGTGCCCGATGGCGCATCGACCTTCCGGTTGTGGTGCATCTCGAGGATTTCGATGTCGAAGCCGGGCAGTTCGCGCGCCGCCTTTTCCACGAGGCCCATCAGCAGGTTGACGCCCAGCGAGAAATTCCCGGCCTTGACGATCCGCGCCCCGGCCTTCGCCGCCTTCCGGATCGCTTCGTCGTCGTCTTCCGAGCAGCCCGTGGTGCCGATGATATGCACCAGCCCGCGTTCCGCCGCCTTCTTCGCGATCGCCACCGAATTGGCCGGCGCGGTAAAATCGATCACCGCCTGCGCCCCGGCGAGCGCTGCTTCGATATGGTCGCCGACCAGCACGTTACTGGTCTCGGCCCCCACGAGTTCGCCGGCATCCTTCCCGACCGCGCCCGAACCGATCCGGTCGAAGGCCGAGAACAGCTTCAGCCCCGGCGTCTGCAGCACGGCACGGATGTTGGCCTGCCCCATCTTGCCGCCGGCACCGGCGATCGCAATCCTCAAGTCAGGCATCAGGAACTCCCCCGTGAAGCCGCCTGATACCTCAGGCGAACCGGGTGCCGCCAGCCGTTTCCGCAAGAATGCCGCGCGCCGCCTCGACCGGGTCAGCCGCCGCGGTGATCGGTCGGCCCACCACCAGGTGCGTCGCCCCGGCCGCGATAGCCGCCGCCGGCCCCATCACCCGCTTCTGGTCGCCCACCGCCGAACCCGCCGGCCGGATCCCGGGCGTCACGATCGAGAGCTTCGTGCCGACGATCCCGCGCACCATCTCCGCCTCCGCCGCCGAGCATACCAGCCCGCCAATTCCTGCATCGAGCGCCTGCTGCGCCCGCAGCGCCACCAGCCCCGCCGCATCGCGCGAATACCCGGCCTCGGCGAGGTCGCCGTCATCCATCGAGGTCAGCACCGTCACGCCGAGCACCGACAGCCCCGAGCCCGCTGCCGCCTTCGCCGCCACCCGCATGGTCTTGGGGTAGGCGTGCACGGTCAGCATCGTCGCCCCGGTCTTCGCGATGGCGCCGACGCCCTTTTCGATGGTATTGTCGATATCGAGCAGCTTCAGGTCGAAGAACACTCGCTTGCCTGCCGCCAGCAGCGCCTTGCCCAGGTTCAGCCCGTCGCCGCCATAGAACAGCTGGTAGCCGATCTTGTAGAAGTCGACGCTGTCGCCGAGCCGCGCGATCAAACTCTCCGCCTCACCTCGTGTCTCGAGGTCGAGGGCGACGATCAGGGTACCTGCCATAGCGATGTCTCCGGATTTTCCGGTCACTGCCATGCATCGGCGAGAGTAGTCAAGTTCCGGTCAAGGCTTGAACCCCATATTATGCCGCCATAAGGTCCGGCCAGTTCGGCCGACTCGGAGTGTTTTTCGTGCAGCAACAGGCGCTTTCCGCCATCGTATCGTGGGTGCGCCTGGAACGTGCAATCGACGCCTTCCACCTCGAGCTGAAGAAGCGGCACGGCATTACCGGCCTGCAACTCTCCGTCCTGCGCATCTGCGCCGAGCGCCCGCAACTGCCGCTGGCCGCCCTGCGCAAGGCGCTGGTCATGCACCCCGCAACCCTCGGCCAGTCGATCGACGAACTGCGCCGCATGGACCTCGTCACCGTCCGTACCGACCCCAGCGACAAGCGCGCCCGCCTCGTCGCGCTCACCGACAGGGCCCGCCAGCTATTGGCCGAAGTCCCGCTCGCCGGCCCCACCCGTCTGCGCGAGGTTGACAACGAGGTCCCCCGCCTCGACCGGCTGAAACTGGCCCTCGACGACGCCATCGAAATGTTCGGCCTCGCCGACTGGGACCCGGCCAGAAAACCCTAGACCGGAAAGTCCTCTGGCAGCGCCTCCATCGGCATCCAGTCGCTCAACAGCTTTCGGTCGCGCAACCGAACCAAGAAGACATTGCCGCCGCCCGGATCGGCGATGACGCGCTGGTCCTCAGAGCGGGCGATGACGCGATTGCCGAGATGGCATTTGAGTAGCGTGCCCACCGTGCCGTGGCCGGTGAAGATGATCGGGATGGCCGGGTCGTGGCCCACCAGTGCTGCTTCGTAGGCGGCGACGATCCGTTCCTGCGTGTCATTTGCGCACTCCCAACCGTCCGGTGAGGTCGTGGGCGACGCGTAGAGGGCGGCGAACAGTTCTTCGAACCGTTCCCTGGAAACAAACCCAGTACTACGGCGGTCGTTCTCGGCGAAGTTTTCCCCGATCTCCACAGGAGTGCCGGACGGTCCCGACAGGATCGTAGCGAGTTCCAGAGCCTTGGTTTCCGGGCTGGTGACGATGCGTCTGGCTCCGCGTATCAGTTCGTTGTTCGCGAATCGTTCTGCTCGCTCGCGACCAAGCGAGGAGAGGCCCCAGAGCGGCATCGGCACGTCGGGGTCGATCACCACCTGCGGGTGCGTCACGTAGAGCGCGTAAGCCAAATCAGATGCCGCCGCGGGAAAAATGCGTCAGCTCGCGCACCATCTGCCCGACCTTGGACTTGATCGCCGGTTCCACCGGTGCGCCATCCGCATCGAACGCCGTGCTGTCGGGGCCCACGCCGAGCAGCGTCGGCACCACCAGCGCCCCGATCTTGGTCAGCGATTCCCGCAGGTGCGACTGGGCCCATATGGTCCCATACTTTCCCGAACTTACCCCGCCGATGCCGAACACGGCGTGCCGGAACGGGCTCGGCTTCTGCCGGCTGAGCCAGGCGATAGTGTTCACCACCAGGGGCGGCAGCCCGCCATTGTACTCGGGGGTGGCGAGGAACACGATGTCATGGCTGCGGAACGCCTCGGCCAGCCGCCCCGCGCTCTCGGGCGTATGTTCCGCCTCGAGGTCCTCGTTGAAGATCGGCATCTCGAAATCGCCAAGGCTGAGGTCGGTCACTGCGACCCCCGCCGCCCGCAATTCCTGCGACACATGCCGCCGCAGGATTTCGTTGACCGAGCCTCGCCGCAGCGAGCCGCAGAGGGTGATGGCAGTCCTGGAAGAAGTTGGTTCGCTCATGGGCAAGCGATAGCCGAAAACCGGCCGGCCGCGAAGGGCCGCCCGGTCAATTCTGAAACAGGGCCGTCAGTTCTCGAACAGCGATTTCAGCTTGTCGAAGAAGCCGCCCGAGGTCGGCGAGTTCTCCCGCGTCGATTCCCGTTCGAACTCCTCAAGCAGCTCGCGCTGGCGCTTGCTCAGGCTCTGTGGCGTCTCGACGTCGAGCTGCACGTAGAGGTCGCCGAAATCCTTGGATCGCAGCACCGGCATGCCCTTGGCCTTGAGCCGCACGCGCTGCCCCGGCTGCGTGCCGGGCGCCACCTTCACCCGCGCCCGCGTGGCATCGAGCGTCGGCACCTCGAACTCGCCGCCGAGCGCCGCCGTGGTCATGGCAATCGGCACGCGGGCGTAGAGGTCGGCCCCGTCGCGCACGAACAGGTCGTGCGGCTTGATCGAGATGAAGATGTAGAGGTCGCCCGGCGGTCCGCCGCGCAAACCCGCCTCGCCCTCGTTGGCGAGCCTGATCCGGGTGCCGTCTTCGATCCCCTTGGGGATATCGACGCTCAGCGTCCGGTTCTGCTGGCGCCGGCCCTGGCCACCGCAATCGGTGCAGGGCTGCTCGAGGATCTGGCCGCGGCCGTTGCAGACCGGGCAGGTCCGCTCGATGGTGAAGAAGCCCTGTGCCGCGCGCACCTTGCCCTGCCCGTTGCAGTGGCGGCAGGTCGACATGCCGGTGCCGGGCTTGGCGCCGGTGCCGTCGCAGGTTTCGCAGCCGGCAAGCGTCGGTACGTCGATATCGACGGTGCGGCCGATAAACGCCTCTTCGAGCGAAATTTCGAGATTGTAGCGCAGGTCCGAGCCGCGCAGCCGGCTCTGGCCACCCCGGCCGCCGCCGCGCTGGCCGCCCATGAAATCGCCAAAGATGTCCTCGAAGATGTCGGACATCGACGAGGTGAACTCGGGACCGAACCCGCCGGGACCGCGCCCGCCGCCATTCTCGAATGCCGCATGGCCGAATCGATCGTAGGCCGCGCGCTTCTGGGGGTCCTTCAGCGTGTCATACGCCTCGCTTATCTCTTTGAACTTGTGCTCCGCCTCGTCATTCCCCGGATTGCGATCCGGATGGAACTGCATGGCAAGCTTGCGGTATGCGGCCTTTAGTGTCGCCTCATCGGCGCCTTTGGGCACACCCAGCACTTCATAAAAATCGCGTTTCGCCAATCGGCTGTGTCCCCAATACCGGTGTTGCCCCCGCGCCCGGGCATTCGGCCTAGATAGGTGTGATCCCGCGCTATTACCATAGTGGAGGCGCGGTTCAACTCTATTGGCAGCAAGTCGCAGGCCGAATGTGCATTTGGGTGGGGAGTGGCTACGACTCGAACGCTGCCGCGAGGTTCCGCGCCAGCTGCCCCTGCGCGAACCTCGCCTTGTTGACCACCTGGTAGAGCCCGAAGAACCCGTGCGTCACCCCGTCATACTTGGTGCTATCCACCCACACGCCTGACCGTCGCAGCTGGTTCGCCAGCGCTTCCCCCTCCGAGCGCAACGGATCGGCCTCGGCCAGGATGATGGTGGCCGGCGGCAGGCCGCCAAGGTCACCGCGCTCGATCAGTTCGAGCCGCGGGTCCCGGGCCTCGTCCTTGTTGCGCAGCAGTTTCCGCGCCGCCCACTTGAACGTCTCGGTGCGGAACGGCCCGGTGTCGTCGATCTCGAGGTGCGACGGCAGATCGAAGGTCAGCGTCGCCATCGGCGTCACCAGCCCAAGGTGGATCGGCCGCCTCCCGCCCTGCGCCTTGGCCCTCAGCGCCACGTTGACCGCCAGGTTGGCGCCGGACCCCTCGCCGACCACCGCGATCCGGCGCGGATCGCCCCCGAGGCTCGCGGCATGCTTGCCGAGCCAGCTCCACGCAGCAAACGCATCCTCATGCGCCGCCGGAAAGCGGTGCTCCGGCGCCTGCCGGTAGTGCGACGATACGACAACCGCCCCCGTCCGCTGCGCCAGGCCGCGCGGCGTGGCGTCGAAGTGGTCCACATCGCCGAGCACGAAGGCGCCAGGGTGGAAATAGAGGATCAGCGGCCGCAGCGCGCCGGCCTCGGCCTGCGGCGTATAGATCCGCGCGCGGATGTCGTCGCCCGGGCCGTGGATCAGCCGCATCTCCATATTGATGCCGTGGTCGTCGTGGCTGTCGCGCAGGATGCGGCGCAGCGCCATGTCGAGCCGTGGCTGCGCCCGCGCCTCGGGCGTCCGCAGCGATTCGATCGGCTTGCCGCCCATCTGGCCCAGGATCGACAGCACATGCCGCATGTCGGCATCGAGCCGCTCAGCCGCCGGTTTGTCCGGCGCCATAGCATCCCGCCCGCCATTGGCAGCGAACGCGCGCACTTCCACCGATGTCATGGCGAAGTCCTCTTCAATTGCCAACCCGGATGCCACGGTCCGACCCCAGACCCGCACATCCCCCCGCAGGCGCCCCGCCGCTGACGGTTCGGGCACCCCTCTCGAAGACCGCCGACTGTAGCGCTCGATGTGAAGAGAGTTGGGCAGTCCAATGGCCATTTCGAGATGACGGGGCACCGCCATCCCCGTCGGGGATTCACGTGAAACGCCGGATTGTCGTCTTCCGGAGAGCGTCAGAAGATGACCGCCGAAATGCAGAAAGGCCCGGATCGCTCCGGGCCTTTCGCAATTCACGCCGTCAGGATCAGGCCGACTTCTTGTCGTCCTTGACCTCTTCGAACTCGGCATCGACGACGTCGTCGTCGGCCGGCTGGTCGCTGCCCGAAGCCTTGGCCTCGGCTTCCGCCTGCGACGCCTTGTACATGGCCTCGCCGAGCTTCATCGAGACCTCGGCCAGAGCCGCGGTCTTTTCCTTGATCTGCTCGGCGTCGTCGCTCTCGAGCACGTTGCGCACGTCGTTGAGCGCGGTCTCGATCGCCAGCTTGTCCTCGGCCGAAACCTTGTCGCCATAGTCCTTCAGCGACTTCTCGGTCGAGTGGACCATCGACTCGGCCTGGTTCTTCGCCTCGACCGCCTCGCGCTTCTTCTTGTCGCCCTCGGCGTTGGCCTCGGCTTCCTTGACCATGCGCTCGATGTCGGCGTCGCTGAGACCGCCCGACGCCTGGATGCGGATCACCTGCTCCTTGCCGGTGCCCTTGTCCTTGGCCGAGACGTTGACGATGCCGTTGGCGTCGATGTCGAACGTCACCTCGATCTGCGGCACGCCGCGCGGCGCCGGGGGAATGCCGGCGAGGTCGAAGTTGCCGAGCAGCTTGTTGTTCGCCGCCATTTCGCGCTCACCCTGGAACACCCGGATGGTCACGGCCGACTGCGAATCCTCGGCGGTGGAGAACGTCTGGCTCTTCTTGGTCGGGATCGTCGTATTGCGATCGATCAGGCGGGTGAACACGCCACCCAGCGTCTCGATGCCGAGCGACAGCGGGGTCACGTCGAGCAGCAGCACGTCCTTGACGTCGCCCTGCAGCACGCCGGCCTGGATGGCGGCGCCCATGGCGACCACTTCATCCGGGTTGACGCCCTTGTGCGGCTCCTTGCCGAACAGCTGCTTGACGATTTCCTGCACCTTGGGCATGCGGCTCATGCCGCCGACCAGCACGACTTCGTCGATCTGCGCGGCCGAAAGGCCGGCATCCTTGAGGGCCTGCTTGCAGGGATCGACCGTCTTCTGGATCAGGTCCTCGACCAGGCTTTCCAGCTTGGCGCGGGTGAGCTTCAGCGTCAGGTGCTTCGGGCCCGAGGCATCGGCGGTGATGAAGGGCAGGTTGACTTCGGTCTGGGTCGAGCTCGAGAGTTCGATCTTGGCCTTTTCAGCCGCTTCCTTCAGGCGCTGCAGCGCAAGCTTGTCCTTGCGCAGGTCGATACCCTGGTCCTTCTTGAACTCGTCGGAGAAGTAGTCGACGAGGCGCATGTCGAAGTCTTCGCCGCCGAGGAAGGTGTCGCCATTGGTCGACTTCACCTCGAACACGCCGTCGCCGATCTCGAGCACCGACACGTCGAACGTGCCGCCGCCGAGGTCATAGACCGCGATCATGCCGGTATTCTTCTTGTCGAGGCCGTAGGCCAGCGCTGCCGCCGTCGGCTCGTTGATGATGCGGAGCACTTCGAGGCCGGCGATCTTGCCGGCGTCCTTGGTGGCCTGCCGCTGCGAATCGTTGAAATACGCAGGCACCGTGATCACCGCCTGGGTGACCGGCTCGCCGAGATACGACTCCGCGGTTTCCTTCATCTTGGTGAGGATCATCGCCGACACTTCGGACGGCGAGTACTTCTTGGAATTGACGTCGACCCACGCGTCGCCATTGTCGCCCTGGACGATCTTGAAGGGCACGAGGCCCTTGTCCTTTTCGACCATCGGGTCGTTGTAGCGCCGGCCGATCAGGCGCTTGACCGCGAACAGCGTGCCTTCGGGGTTGGTGACCGCCTGGCGCTTGGCCGGCTGGCCGACCAGGCGCTCGCCGTCCTTGGTGAAACCCACCATCGAAGGCGTGGTACGCGCGCCTTCGGCATTCTCGATGACCTTGGGAGTCGCGCCGTCCATGACGGCAACGCAGCTGTTGGTCGTACCGAGATCGATACCGATTACTTTACCCATGTCCTGCCTCTTTGTCTGGCGAAACCGGATGGAACCCCTGTCGGCAGTTCCTTGACCCCGTGGCCGGGAGTCCGGATTCCCGTTGTTGAGATAAACTTCGATTGACCCGTTGCCGGGCCTTGAGGGCTATATAGGAGGGGGTCTGGGGGGGTGCAAGCTGGCTGTCGGAAATTCCGGAGGCACGTTGGTCAGGCCGGCATGTCCCCTGGGGAGCGCCGGCCCGGTGTTTTGAGGAGCGCTGCTGGCCCTCTGCCCGCCTACTGCGAATCCGACAGCGTGTACTCGCCCAGTTCACACAGATCGACGCCGCTCTCGATGAACTCGGAATCGTCCTCGAGCACGAACTTCAGGTCGTAGATGCACTGCTCGCGGCCATCACCGATGGTGACGTTCACCTGGTTGCCCGACGGCAGGTAGTTTTCGCCGAACACGTCTTCTTCCCAGTTGTCCACGTCGGCGGGCGAGCTGAAGAAGCTCTTGATCGGGTAGGATGAGGCGTTGGTGAGGACGAAAGTCAGGTCTTCGGCAAACGAGGCCGAAGGCGTGGCCGCGAGGCCGATGGCGGCGAGCACGCCGCAAATCTTCAGATTCAAAGGAATCCCCCATGATGTGTTCCGAACAGCCGGACCACCGGGCGTGCCTAGCATTTTAGCCGATTTCGCTTCAAGACTGGCTGCGCGACTGGTTAGCCAATGCTTCCGACGCTTTCTCGAAGTGGCAAACGGTTGTGGTCCGTTTACCCCTTGTGGTCTAAAATCGGATGCTGCCGACCGGGATGATTGACTTGCCGATGCGCTACCTGCCCGCTCTCCTGCTGGTTCTCGCGCCTGTTGCCGCCCTCGCGCAGGAGGTCCCGCCCGATGCCGAACGCGATCTCTGGTGCGGTACGGCGTTCGAACTGATGGTGGCCGACGAGCCGGCCGACGCTTCGCCCGAAAAGCTTGCCATGGCAGAGCCTTATGTAGAGGGCGCACACCGCCTCATTCAGCGCGCGCTGCCGATCTATCTTGAGTCGGGCTACTCCGACCCGGCCCTCCTCGCCTACCGGCAGAAGCTGGAGGCCAGCGTGTCCCGCGTCGTCAATGGCGGCAGCTGGAACGACAGCGACCAGTCGCCCAGTTTCGAAGATTGCAAAGCCCTGCTCGGGCAATAGGAACGCCTCATGCCGATCACTCCGCGCCCCGATGATCTCCTGCTCGTAGTCGACCTGCAGTACGATTTCCTGCCGGGCGGCAGCCTGGCCGTCACCGGCGGCGACGAGATCATCATCCCGATCAACCGGCTCGGCCGCCGCTTCGACAACGTCGTGATGACGCAGGACTGGCACCCGCCCGGCCACATATCCTTTGCCTCGAGCCACCCGGGCACCCAGCCCTTCGACGTGATCGGCCTCCCCTATGGCCCACAGGTGCTGTGGCCCGACCACTGCGTCTGGGACACCCATGGGGCGCAGTTCTCGAAGGACATCGAGCTGCCGCACAGCCAGCTGACCATCCGCAAGGGTTATCACGAGGTGATCGACAGCTACTCGGGCTTCGAGGAAGCCGATCGCAAGACCAAGACCGGCCTCGAGGGCTACCTGCGGGAGCGGGGTATCCGGCGGCTGTTCGTCCTCGGCCTCGCCACCGATTTCTGCGTCGCTTGGACCGCACTCGATGCCCGCGCTGCCGGCTTCGAGACCTATGTGATCGAAGATGCCTGCCGCGCCATCGACAACGGCGGGTCGCTGGCCCAGGCTTGGGCTGACATGAACGCGGCCGGCGTCAACCGCATCGTCGCCGGCGACATCGCCTGAGGAAACATCCCATGCGCTGCCTGTTGCTGGTGCTGCTTCTGGTTTCGGTCGTCGCCCCGGTGCGGGCGGCCGACGACGTTCCGCCCGAAGCCGACCGGCTGCTCTGGTGCGGCAGCGCCTTCTACTGGCTCGCCGCCGATGCCGCCGACGCCGGCAACGCCACTGAGTCCGACGATTATCAGCAATGGTCCGACCAACTGCTCGACCGCGCCGCCACGCTTCTCGCCGCCGCGGGCCTCGATGCCCCGGCGACCGACGACCTGATCGAAACCTACGCCGCCCGCGCCCTCGCCGAACTCGCGTCACCCACAGCGCCCTACGACGTGACGGCGACCTGCCCGATTCTGGTCACGCCCTGAACGAAGAAGGCGCCCCGCAGGACGCCCTCTGAACTTACACGCTCTTGTCGACCGTGCCCTCGGCAGGCTGGCCTGTCGCGCCGCCGCCCTTGGCGACGCCGACCATGGCTGGGCGGAGGACGCGGTCGCCGATGGCGAAGCCGGCCTGCACCACCTGCACCACCGTGCCTTCCGGGCGGGTCGGGTCGGGGACCTCGAACATCGCCTGGTGCTTGTGCGGATCGAATTTCTGGCCCTCGGCCTCGATCGGCTTGACGCCGTGTTTGGCGAGCAGCCGCTGCATCTCGCGCTCGGTCATTTCGATGCCTTCGATCAGCGACTTGGTGGTCGCGTCGGCGGCTTCGCGGGCCTCGTGCGGCAGCATCATCAGGGCGCGGCTGAGCGAATCGGTCGCCGTCAGCATGTCACGGGCGAAGCCGGCGATGGCGTAGGAGCGGGTATCGCCGATCTCACGCTCGGTGCGCTTGCGAAGGTTCTCCATGTCGGCGACCGAGCGCAGCAGACGGTCACGCAGCTCGGCGTTCTCGGCCCGCAGGGTCTCCACCGGATCGGCCTCGGCGTCGTTGGTGGCGTCGGCCTGCATGTCGGGCGCGGCATCGTTCGCGGCCTCGGGCGTCGGCTTGTTGTCCTCGGGCTTGCTGGTATCGTCGTTCATCACTGGCCTGGGAAAAATAGGCCGCCTGTGGCGGCGGGAACTGGCCCCGATATCGGACAATGGGGCGGAAGATTCAACCCTTGCTTGTTTTCAGCCTCAGCCTTTGCGGCTCATGATCGACGAGATGACGTTGGCCGTATAGTCGACCACTGGCACAACCCGGGCATAATTCAGCCGTGTCGGCCCGATGACGCCGAGCACCCCGACCACCTTCTGGTTGGCGTCCTTGTAGGGCGAGAGGATCACCGAGGATCCAGACAGCGAGAACAGCTTGTTCTCCGAGCCGATGAAGATCTTCACCCCCTGCGCCTTTTCGGCGTCGCCAAGCAGGTCGATCAACCCCTCGCGGCTCTCCAGCTCGTCGAACAGCTGGCGCACCCGATGGATTTCCTCCGACGCCATGGTGTCGTTGATGAGGTTGGCGCGCCCGCGCACGATCACCGTCGGCGGCGAGGCGGTGCCCGAATCGGCCAGCGTCGCCAGCCCGGCCTCCACCAGCTTGCGGCTCAGTTCGTCGAGCTCATGCAGCGTTTCCTCGCGCTGCTGCTGGATCGCCTTGCGCGTTTCGGCCAGCGTTCGCCCCACCGCCAGGTGCGCCAGGTAGTTCGACGCCTGCGTCAGCGTGCTGGCGGTCAGGCCGGCCGGCAGCGGCAGCACGCGATTCTCCACCGTGCCATCGTCGCCTACCAGCACCACCATGGCGCGCTCGGCATCGAGGCGGATGAACTCGATATGCTTGAGGATGAGGTCGGATTTATGCGCGATCACCACGCCAGCGCCATGCGACAGGCCGGAGAGCAGCTGGCTCGCTTCGGTAAGCAGCTCCTCGATGCCGCTCGACCCCGAGGGTGCGTGCATCTGCTGGGCGATCTGGGCCTTCTCCGCCTCGTCGACCGCCCCAACCTCCAGCATCGCGTCGACGAAGAACCTCAGCCCCTGCTGCGTCGGCAGGCGGCCCGCCGACGTGTGGGGGGCGGCGATCAGCCCGAGATCCTCCAGATCGGCCATGACGTTGCGCACCGAGGCGGGCGACAGCCCGGTGCTCAGCATGCGCGCCAAGTCGCGTGAGGCGACGGGCGAGCCGGTTTCGAGGTAGCGTTCAACCAGCTTGCGAAAAATGTCCTGGCTGCGGGAATTCAGCACCGCCAGCACGTCTTCGGGAGCTCTTCCGCGATCTGCCATATTCACCATTTAGGCCGAAAGCGGTGGTCCGCCAAGCGCCGCAAGCTTGTTCCCACCCCGCGCGAGGGTTAAGAGGCGGTTAACGCCAATTATATCGAGTGATTTGATGCGCCCATCCGGACGCCAGCCTGACGAGATGCGGGCCGTGACCCTTGAACGCAATGTCGCCCCCAAGGCCGAGGGCAGTTGCCTCGTCAGCTTCGGGCGCACCAAGGTGTTCGTCACCGCCTCGGTCGAAACCACGCTGCCCAGCTGGCGGCGTGGTTCGGGGATGGGCTGGGTGACCGCTGAATACGGCATGCTGCCGCGCGCCACCGACAGCCGCAACCGTCGCGAGGCTGCCGCCGGCAAGCAGACCGGCCGCACCCAGGAAATCCAGCGCCTGATCGGCCGTGCGCTCCGTGCCGTGGTCGACATGCAGGCGCTGGGCGAAAACCAGATCACCATCGACTGCGACGTGCTCGAGGCCGATGGCGGCACCCGCACGGCGTCGATCACCGGCGCCTATGTGGCGCTGGTGGAGTCGATTCGCTGGCTCGAGGAGCGCAAGCTCACCAAGGGCGTGGTGCTGCGTGATTCGGTCGCTGCCATCTCCTGCGGCATCTACCGTGGCGCCCCGGTGCTCGACCTCGACTATCTCGAGGATGTCGAGGCCCACACCGACGCCAACTTCGTGCTCACCGGCGGCGGCAAGTTCGTCGAAATCCAGGGCACCGCCGAGCAGGTGCCGTTCAGCCGCGACGAGCTCAACAGCCTGATGACGCTGGCCGAAAAAGGCATTGGCGAACTGACGGCGATTCAACAGGCGGTACTCGCGTAATGGCGGACAAGCTCACATTGCGGCGCGGCGACCGGCTGGTGCTGGCGACCCACAATGCGGGCAAACTGCGCGAATTCCAGGAACTTCTGGCCCCATTCGGGCTCGATATCGTCTCGGCCGGCGAACTCGGCCTGCCCGAGCCCGACGAGACCGGCACCACCTTCGTCGAGAACGCCCGGATCAAGGCCCACGCCTCGGCGAAAGCCTCCGGGCTGATCGCGCTGGCCGACGATTCGGGCCTCTCGATCGATGCACTCGGCGGCAAGCCGGGCGTCTACACCGCCAACTGGGCGGAAACCCCGAACGGCCGCGATTTCGCCATCGGCATGCGCCGGGTCGAGGATGCGCTGCAGGCAGCCGGCGCCGTTGAGCCGGGCGATCGCAAGGGTGCCTTCAACGCCACGCTGTGCCTCGCCCACCCGGATGGGCGCGACCAGCTCTATGTCGGCAAGGTCGATGGCACCATCGTCTGGCCGCCGCGCGGCGAGCGGGGCCACGGCTTCGACCCGGTGTTCATGCCGCAGGGTTTTGACATCACCTTCGGCGAGATGCCGGCCGAGATGAAGCATTCCTGGGCACCGGGACAGGTCGGCCTCAGCCACCGCGCCCGCGCTTTTGGCCTGTTCGTCAACGATGTTCTGGGAGGCGCGGTTGAGCACTGAGGGCCACAATTCCCACGATCCGCGCACCAACGGGCTGTTCGGTGTCTATGTCCACTGGCCGTTCTGCGCCGCCAAGTGCCCGTATTGCGACTTCAATTCCCACGTCCACCGTGGTCCGTTCGATGAGGCGGCCTATGTTGCCGACTACGAGCGCGAGATCGCCTACTTCGCCAAGCAGGCGCCGGGCCGCGTCGTGCAGTCGATCTTCTTCGGCGGCGGCACTCCCTCGCTGATGGATCCGCGCTCGGTCGAAGGCATCCTCAACGCCATCGCCAGGCACTGGGAAATCGACCCGAAAGCCGAGATCACCCTCGAAGCCAACCCGACCTCAGTTGAAGCGGACCGCTTCCGCGGCTACCGCTCGGCTGGCGTGAACCGGGTGTCGCTCGGCGTGCAGAGCCTGCGTGAGGGCCCGCTGGCCGAGCTTGGCCGCAAGCACACGGTGGATGAGGCGATCGCCGCCGTGCGCTTGGCCCAGTCGATCTTCCCGCGCTCAAGCTTCGATCTGATCTATTCCCGCCCGCGCCAGACCCTCGATGACTGGCAGGACGAGCTGACCGAGGCGCTGTGGCTGGCCGAGGCCGGACACCTGTCGCTCTACCAGCTCACCATCGAGCAGGGCACCCGCTACTACGACCTGTTCCGCGCCGGCAAGCTGCAGATGCCGAACGAGGACCTGAGCGCTGACTTCTATGAACTGACCCAGGAAATGACCGTCAAGGCCGGGCTCCCGGCCTACGAGATCTCCAACCACGCTCGCCCGGGGCAGGAGAGCCGGCACAACCTGATCTACTGGCGCTACGGCGAATATGCCGGCATCGGGCCGGGCGCCCATGGTCGCCTGCTGATCAACAACCAGCGCCACGCCACCGCGACGGAGAAGATGCCGTTCGACTGGCAGAAGCGCGTCCAGGCCCGCGGCCACGGCCTCGTCACCGACGACATCCTGACCTGGGAAGAAGAGGGCGACGAACTGCTGGTGATGGGCCTGCGCCTCCGCGAAGGCATCGACCCGCAGCGCTTCCACCGCATCTCGGGCCGCGCCATCTCGCAGCGCCAGATCAACGAACTCAAGTCCATCGGCTTCGTCGAAACCCTGCCCAACGGCTTCATCCGCGTCACCGACAAGGGCTGGCCGGTGCTCGACGCCGTGGTGGCGGATCTGGCGGCTTAGCCGACCGCGACGATCTTCTCGTCCTTTGGCGGCTCCTGGAACAGGGCGCTCACCGACTCGCCGGTGTTGATGCGGCGCATGGCTTCGGCGAGGGCCGGGGCGATGGACAGCACGGTCAGCTTCGGGGATTTGCCGGCGGCGGCGATCGGCATCGTGTCCGTGCAGACGAGCTCGATCAGGTCGGGCTGCGCGGTGAGGCGCTCGACCGCATCTTTGGCGAAAATGCCGTGCGTGCAGGCGATGCGGATGGTGCGCGCGCCCTGCTTTCGCAGGTGGTGGATCAGTTCGATCATCGAGCCGCCATTGGCGATTTCGTCATCGACCACGATCACGTCCCGCCCTGCCACCTCGCCAATGATGGCAGTGATGCGGACTTCCGTATCGCTGATCCGCTCCTTGGCGCCCGCTGCCACCGGCGTGCCGAGGCGCTTGGCCAGCGCTGCGGCGTTCTTGGCGTTGCCGAGGTCGGGCGACACCACCACGGCGTGGCTCAGGTCGTAGCGCGAGAAGTAGCGGGCGAACTCGCCGAGGGCATGGAGGTGGTCGGTGGGCACCGAGAAGAAGCCGTGCACCTGCGGAGAATGGAGCGTCATCGTCAGCACGCGGCTGGCGCCGGCCGTGACCAGCAGGTCGGCGACGAGGCGGCCGCCGATCGAGATGCGTGGCGCGTCCTTCTTGTCTGAGCGCGCATAGGCATAGTGCGGCAGTACCGCGGTGATGCGGGAGGCCGAGGCGCCGCGGGCCGCATCCAGCATCAGCAGCAGCTCGACCAGGTGGTCCTGTACCGGCGCCGACAACGTCTGGATCAGGAACACGTCCTGCTCGCGGCAATTGGCCTGCAGCTGCACCTCGAGGCAATCGTTGGAGAAGCGCTTGACCTGGGTGGGGAGCAGCGGCACGCCGAGATTGGCGCAGATATCGCGCGCCAGTTGCGGATGAGCGCTGCCACTGAATACAGCGATCTGGCTCATGGGGCGCCTCCAAGCGATGGTCTGAGGGCTGCGAGCTTATGGCAAACCGGCGGCCCCGCGACAAGCGCCTGAGCGGTCCCAAATTAACATCCGGCAGGTCACCGGAGCCATTGCGCGGAATTTGGTAAACCGCTTTACTAACGGCATTGCTTGACCCGAACGAGCGCTGCTGCATGACCCTGCCCGATGACCTGATCCTGAACCCCGAGGACGAAGTGGCGATCCGCCAGAACCTGTTGCTGGTGTCCCTCGCCAAACGCCCCGCCGACCTTGCGATCGAGGTGGGGCGGATGCTGTCCGTCCACTCTCGCGACTGGCTCGACGATTACGAGATCGTCATCTCCGGCCGCCGCATCGCCTATGTCGGGCCGCGTGGTTCGTATCGCGGCGAGGTCAAGGCTCGGGTGAGCTACCCCAACCTGAGTGCCGTGCCGGGGTTCGGCGAGGTGCACAAGCACATCGAGAGCACGCACCTCACGCCCGAATACGAGGCGGCGCTGGTGATCCCGCGTGGCAACACCTGGACCTGCGAGGCGAGCCACGAGTTCGCCAACGTCAACGGGCCGAAGAACCAGGAGTTCTGGCAGACATCGCGCGCCGCCGGCTCGCCGCTGAAGATCTTCGTCCAGCCCGGTTCCGCCGTGCCCCCCAGTGCCTGGGAGGAATCGGGCGGCTATTACGGCTACGAGGAGCAGGCGGGGTTCCTCGAGCACGACATGGGCACGGTCAGCCTCGACGAGGTGATGGACTGGCCATCGGTGTGGGATTCGAACAACCCCGGCTACGTCCGCATGTGGGGCATGATCGGCGCCACGTTCGAGAAGCGCGGCGTCGTCGAAGGGCATGGCTCGGGGCTGATCGACCCGCATGATCTCAGCGCCTTTGCCGCCGCCGGCATCTCGTCGGACCACGAGGTCTGGGCCTTCGAGGAGGCACGGCAGCGGCTGGGCCACGGCATCTTCACCGAACTCAGGCCGTTCTCCTACGACGTCATCATGCCTCAGCTGATCGCCTGGCTGCCCGACTGGCAGAATGTCGCCTTCACTACCGATGACCGCACGGCGTCCGAGACACTGGAGAAGGGCGCCTCGGACTATAATGTCCGTCACGCCATCGAGTACGGGCTCCAGCCCGAAATCGCCATCCAGTGCGCCACGATCAACCCGGCGCGGCACATGCGGATCGACCAGTGGGTCGGCTCGATCACGCCGGGGCGCTATGCCGACATAGTACTGCTCGACGACGTGCAGACGCTGTCGATCCGCCACGTCTACGCCGATGGCAAGCTGCAGTCCGAGGGCAAGACGTTCACCGGTCCGCTCACCATCATCGACTGGCCGGACTGGGCGAAAAAGTCGATCAATATCGGCCGCACGCTGCGGGCCTCGGACTTTGCCATCAAGGCGGAGCCGGGTCGCGACACGATGCAGGCGGCGGTGCTGAGGCCGTTCCACTGGAACGAGGATTTCTGGACCGAGACGCTGCCGGTGGTCGACGGTGAGGTGCAGCGCGGCACCGAAAACCTCATCACCAAATGGGCGGTGATCGACCGCTACCGGGGTGACGGGGCGCTCTCGACGATGTTCTGGACCGGTTGCGGCCCGGTCGATCCGGACACTGCGCTTTGCTCTTCGGTGGCGCATGACAGCCACAATGTGTGGTGCGTCGGCTCTTCGGACGAAGCGATGGCCAAGGCGGTCAACCGGCTGCAGGAGATCGATGGCGGCTGGGTGCTGGTGCACCGGGGCGAAGTCGTCGCCGAGATGCGCTTCGAGATCGGCGGGCTGATGACGGCGCGCCCCGCCGAGGCGTATGACGAGGGCATGCAGGCCTTCTACGCCGCCGCGGCGAAAGTGGAGTGGATGTACCGCCCTGGCGGCGACAACCTGTGGAAGCCCGGTTTCCCCGAGCACCTGAAGTTCGCGACGCTGACCTGCTCGCCCTGGCGCTGGGTGCTGGTGGCGCCGACAGAGGCCTGCCCCGGCGGCTTCGTCAACGTGCAGACCGGCGAGCAGCACAAGGTCGTCTGGTGAAGGTTTCGCTGCGCGGTCGAGCCCTCCGCGGTGACTTCGTCCACGCGCCGGTGCGCGGCGAGATCGAGGTGCTGGCCGACCATGTGATCCGGGTTGGCGATGACGGGATGATCGTTTCGGTTGGGCCTGCGGCCGATGGTGTGCCGGAGGGCACGCTGGAGCTTCCGCAAGGGCAGGTGGTGCTGCCCGGTTTCGTCGACCTGCACGTGCACGCTCCGCAATACCCGCAGCTGGGGCTGGCGCTCGACGAGCCACTCGAAGTCTGGCTAGGCAAATACACCTTTCCGCTCGAGGCCCGCTACGCCGACCTCGACTTCGCCCGCGCGGCCTATGGAACGCTGGTCGGCGACCTGCTGGCGGGCGGCACGACGACGGCGCTCTACTTTGCCACCGTGCATCGCGAAGCGACGCAATTGCTGGCCGAGATCTGCCTCGAGCAGGGGCAGCGCGGCCTGGTTGGCAAGGTGGTGATGGACAATCCCGATACCTCGCCTGACTACTATCGCGACGAAACCGCCGAGGCGGCGGTGGCCGACACGCGTGCCGTGATCGACCGCATCCGCGCGCTGCCCGGCAATGATCGCGTGCTGCCGGTGATCACCCCGCGCTTCATCCCCTCGTGCACCGACGACGCGCTGGCCGGGCTTGGCGCACTGGCGCAGGAATGCGGTTGCCACGTGCAGACTCATTGCTCGGAAAGCGACTGGGCGCATGGCTACGCGCTGGAGCGCTACGGCCAGACCGACACTGCGGCGCTCGATGGTTTCGGCCTGCTGACGCGGAAGACCGTGCTGGCCCATTCGGTGTTCCTGACCGATGCGGACATGGACACGGTTCGCGACGCCGGTGCCGGCGTGGCGCACTGCGCGCTCTCCAACATGTATTTCGCCAACGCCGTATTCCCGCTGCGCCGGGCCTTGGAAAAGGGTGTGCATGTCGGTCTCGGCACCGACATTTCCGGCGGACCGTCGGCATCCATGTTCGAGGCGTGTCGCACGACCGTGCAGGCATCGCGCCTGCTGGAGACCGGCACCGACTCCGATGTTCCACGTGAAACAAGGGGACATCCGGGCACAAGTATTGACATGAAAACGGCTTTTCATCTGGCAACCGCCGGTGGAGGCGAGGCGCTGGAGCTCCCCATCGGCCTTTTCCGCGCCGGATTCCATTTTGACGCCATCGCCATCGACCCGTCCGCTGAGCTGGGTGCGGTCCGACTGTTCGGAGCGCAAGCAGTTGAGCGGATTGAACAAATCCTCTACGGGGCCAGCCGCACCAACATCGCCGCGACCTGGGTGGGTGGCGATCAGGTCAGTGGCACTACCCTAAATTCACTCCTGATCTGAACGGCGCCTAATACAATCCTGAACGAGAAACCGATGCCGAAATCCGTCTACCTCGCCGGCCCAGAGGTCTTCCTCCCCAATGCGCGCGAGGTGCTCGACGCCAAGATAGCACTGACCCGCGAGGCTGGGCTGATCCCGGTATCGCCCGGCGACTTGGAGTTTCCGCACACTGACACCAAGTGGGAACTGGGCCTCGCCATCAGCGCCATCGACGAGAAGCTGATGCACTCGGCCGATGCGATCATCGCCAACCTCACACCGTTCCGCGGCATCGCGGCCGATACCGGCACCTGCTTCGAGCTCGGCTTCATGTGCGCGCAGGGCAAGCCGGCCTTCGCCTACACCAACGTCAGGGACGACCACGGCGAGCGGACGAAGCTGCACTATGGCGGTCAGTGGTCGGTGGATGCGACGGGTCGCGCGCGTGGGCCCGACGGGCTGATGATCGAGGACATGGGGTTCGTCGACAACCTGATGATGCATGGCGGCGTGCTGAACCGCGGCGGCGTAGTGGTGGTCGGCGACGCGCCGAAGGGGGCGGAACTGACCGACCTGACGGCGTTCAAGGCAGTGCTGAAGATAGCGGCGGAGCGGTTGCTGGGGGCCTGAGCTGGCGTTGCCACATGCTCTTGCAAGCGTCTCGCCCGTACCGCCCCCTTCACCATCCTTCGGATGGTCCCCTTCCCCCGTGCGAGGGGGAAGACCCGATGTGGCACCGACGGCGACTGGCCGGGTCCTCCCCTGCGGAGCGGGGGAGGGGGACCACGCGTAGCGTGGTGGAGGGGGCGGTCCCTCCACTAAGCTCTTAGCAGCGCCTCGATTTCGGCGCGCATAGGCATGCTCGGCGCCGTGCCGGGCTTCTGCACCGACAGCGCTGCGGTGGCGTTGGCGAAGCGGATGGCGTCGAGTGGTGATTTGCCCTCGGCCAGTGCCGTCGCAAAGCCGCCGTTGAAGGCGTCGCCGGCGCCGGTGGTATCGACCACATTCGCTACCCTCAACGCCGGGATCATGGCCGTGCCGGCCTCACCGTGGAGGAATGCGCCTTTTTCGCCCAGTGTGATGAGGGCGTTCCGGGCGCCCATGGCGACGAGTGCTTTCGCCGCTGCCAGCGCATCGGCCTCGGTCTCGACCGCTAGGCCGGTGATTGTCGCGGCCTCAGTCTCGTTGGGTGTGACGTAGTCGCAGAGCGTGTAGATGGCCGGGTCGGCGGGGACCGCCGGGGCCGGGTTGAGGATGGTGATGACCCCGTGCTGCCGCGCCAGAGCGAGGCCGGCGATCGCGGTTTCGACCGGTTGCTCGAACTGGGTGACCAGCACTTTCGAGCTGGCAATGACGGCTTCGGCGGCTGCTACATCGGCCGGAGAGAGGTTAGCTGCAGCTCCAGGCTCGACGATGATGGCGTTGTTGCCGGTCTCGGTCGAGACGAAGATGAAGGCGGCGCCAGTGGGGAGGGTCTCGTCGATGCTGACGGCGCTGGTGTTGACGCCATCGGCGGCCCAGGCTTTCTGCGCCATCTCCCCAAAGGTGTCGCGGCCGATGCGGGTGATCATCCGGACATCGGCGCCGGCGCGAGCCGCGGCGATCGCCTGGTTCGAGCCCTTGCCGCCCGGCCCGTCCTTGAAGCCCTGCCCGAGGATGGTTTCGCCCATCACCGGCAGGCGCGGCGCCTTGAAGGCGAGGTCGGCAACGAAAATGCCGAGCACGGCGACTGGGGCGCGGGTCATCTGGGGTCCTCCTGGGCAGTGTTCGCCTCTTGGTGTCGTTTCCTAGCAGAGGCGAGGTGGTTGGCTCTACCCCCACCCAGCTTCGCTAAGGCTGCGCCTAAACTGCGCTACCCTCCCCACAAGGGGGAGGGAGATCAGGCCAAGCAACAGCGACTCCCTCCCCCTTGTGGGGAGGGTAGCGTCGCTATGGGCGAAGCGACGTAGCAAAGCTGGGGTGGGGGTACCTAAGTCAGCTTCCCCGCGTCCAGCGCCGCGAGGATCCACTCGCGGTACTTGGTTTCCTTCTTCGCGGACTCAGGCGACACCCGGCTCGCCTCTTCCATGAAATACCGGTAGTCGCGGCCCATCGCCTCGCCGCGGCCGGTGTGCATGTCCACCGCAAAATCCGGGATTTCGGGGAGGCGCTCGCCGAAGGCCACGCTATGTTTCGCCCAGTTCACCATGTCGTCGGTGCTGCGGTCCTTCTCGCTCATGGCCAGCGCGCGGATGGCGTGGGCGGCAAACAGGAAGCGATCGTGCTGCGGGCGGTCGATGCGCTCGTGCATGCGGAACAGGGTGTCGATGAGGATCGGCGCCTGCGGGTTGCCGAACCCGACATCCTCGACGGTGATCACCTGCAGCCGGGACCACATCTTCGCCTCGAGCTCCGGCGAAGTGATGAACATCTCCCAGCCCAGCAGCACGGCGTTTTCGGTGAGGCCGCGGCGGATGGATTTCTGCAGCGCCGAGATCACCTCGTCGGCCGGGAAGCCGTTCTCGGTGGTGGTGCGCTGCCAGGGATCGGGCGCCTGCTTGACCTTCGTCATTGGGCGCTGACCCAGTTGGCGATGTTGTTGAACAACGGCGCGTAGCCCTCCCAGTCGCAGAACGGCGGCGGGGCCCAGTGCGGCCCGCAATCGGAAGTGAAGACGGCGGAGCGGCCCTTGCCGTATTTGCCGGCGACGATCAGCGGATCGCCACCGACCCGCACCAGGACCTCGGCGTCGGGCTTGGCCACGACCTTGTTGTAGCCAAGCAGGGCCGGCCACTCGGCGGGGAGGCCCGCGGTGATAGGGTGCGATGGGTTGCCGACATTGGCCACAACCCCCTGCGGCGATTCGATCCGGTCGTCGTGGTGAAAGATGGTGACGGGCAGCGCGTCCTCGACCGGCGAGTCGGCCCATTTGCCTTTGGCTTCAATGCCCTGGAAGGTGAGGTAGCCACCAATCATCACCAGCCCGCCGCCGTTCTTCACGTAGTCGCGGATCGACATCAGCCGGTTCGGCAGCGGCTTCGACCGCACGAAGGTGTCGGGATGCAGCAGCAGTGTGTTGGCGCCGATATCGGAGAGCATCACCACGTCATAGCGTGCGATGTCCTCGGGTGTCTGGGGGAAGTCGCGGGCGGCGAGATGGTTGGGGAGGAACGTCACGTCCCAGCCGCCGCCTTCGAGCGCCGCCTTCAGCCAGGCGACGCCCTCGTTGTATTCGGTGGTGGTGAAGCTGTCGAAGCCCTTGGTGTGGATGGAGTGGGTGACCCACGATTCACCGGCGATCAGCACGCGTTTTGACACTTCAGAGGTCCTTCGTTCTGGGAGCGCCGACCGATTGGCGGCGGATGAGCTCGACCGGCAGCCGGGTGAGCGGTGGCGGGGTCTTGCCGTTGAGCAGCTGCAGCAGTAGCTGGAAGCCCTGACGGCCGATCTGTTCGACCGGCTGGCGGATGGCGGTGAGCGGCGGCGTCAGCATGGCGCCGAAAGGCATGTCGTCGAAGCCGATCAGCGATACGTCGTCCGGCACCGAGACCCCGGCGTCGCGCAGCCCCATCACTGCACCGATGGCGAGATAGTCGGACGAGGCGAAGATGGCGGTGGGTGGCTCGGGCAGGGCGAGGAATTTCAGCGTCGTGGCGCGGGCGAGCTCGGGGTCGAAGCCGCCGAGCGCCACGTAGTCGGGGCGGACCGGCAGACCGGCCTCCGCCATCGCCTGCTGGAAGCCCTCATGGCGCTCGACCACCGAGAACAGGCCGTGGGGGCCGCCGAGATAGGCGATCCGGCTATGCCCCGCCTCGATCAGGTGGCGGGTGGCGAGCTGGGCGCCCGCCCTGTTCTCGACGAACAGCCGGGGCGCGGTCACGCCGGGGATGTCCTCGTCGAGGATCACCACATTCTTGCGCTTGCCGATCAGGCGGGCCAGCGTCCCGTCATCCGGCGTATTGGTCATCAGCACGAGGCCATCGATATGGCGGTCGTGCAGGCGTTCGAGGGAGGCGATCTCGCGCTTGCGGTCGGAGCGGGTGGACGAGATGAACACCGTGTAGCCGTGCCGGTCCGCCTCGTCCTCGAAGGCGGAAGCGAGCTCGGCGAAGAACGGCTCGCGGATTTCCGGGGTGACGAGGCCGACGGCCTCTGACTTGCCTGTCGAGAGCCGCTTGGCGAGCAGGTTCGGCCGGTAATCGAGCCGCGCTATGGCCGCATCGATGCGGGCGGAGGTAGCCGGCGGCAACTCGATCCGGTGGTTGAGGTAGCGTGAAACGGTGGTCGGCGAGACCCCCGCATCCTGCGCCACATCATGGATCGTCGCCATAAAGTCCCCCATCGGGCTGAAACTAGGTCAAGAAAAGCGGTTTAGTAAAGCGGTTTCGTAACTCACCAGACGACCGGATGCACCTCTCCGGTGGCGACGTTGACAAAGCCTTCGGGCGCCAGCGGCGAGGGGGCGACGAGGACCCAGGTCCAAGGCGCGCAGGTGAGCGTGGCGAACATCAACCGCTCGGGGAAGCCGGGGTTCCAGCGCGGCCGGAAGGTCGGCTCGTACATCCAGTCGACCTTGGCGCCAGCGCGGTAGAGCGCCTGCATGTCGGCGTCGACCTCGGCGGCCGGGCGCTGGCTCATCAAGCCGCCGACCTCGAAGCGGACGGTGGCGGTGACCTCGCCGCGATGCACCAGGGCCCAGCCACCCTGGGTTTCGCGCAAGGTGTTGACGGCCTTCGCCATCGCCGCGTCGGACGAGCCGCAGACCCAGATATTGTGCTTGTCATGCGCCACCGAGCAGGCGACGGCGGTGTCCGGATCGCGCGGACCGCAGCCGCGCCAGAACATCTTTGAGGTCTTGCCCTCGCCAGAGAAGCGGTCGACGATGGCGAACTTGGTGAGGTTCTCGCTCTCAAGCCGCTGCACCTCGCCGTCGATGACCGGCAGTTCCATGGTGTAGAATTCGGGGTGCCAGTGGAAGGGGCGGATGACGGCGGCGTTCATGGTGCTGCGGCCCGGCGCCGCCTTGATGGCGAAGTCCGAAGCGGTGATGTCGCGCTGGATGTTGATAGTCTTGGTCGCCCATGCGGGCCAGGCGATGGTTGGCACCTCGGGCAAGTAGGTCGTGCCCTCGGAGATCTGCGTTCCGTCGGCCCAGACCCTCGCGATCTGCAGCTTCTCGACGTCCCCAAGCAATACTATGTCGGCATAGCGCCCCGGTGACAGAGAGCCGACATGCGCCGTGAGCCGCATGTGGCGGGCCGGGTTGATGGTGACGCACTGGATGGCGATTTCAGGCGCCAGCCCGGCGGCGATGGCAGCGCGGACATTGCCGTCGGTGGCGCCCTGTTCGAGCGTGTGGCTGGCGGAACGGTCGTCGGTGGTGAAGGCGACCTGGCTCCAGTCGGCGAGGCCCTGGGCAAGAAAGAACTCCACGATCTCCTTGAGATTGTGGATGCGGATCTCGATGAACAGCCCGTGGCGCAGCTTGTCCCAGGCCTCCTCCGGCGAGGCGACCTCATGGTCGGAGGCGAGGCCGGCGGCGGCGAAGGCGTTGATCTCGGCCATCGAGCGGAGCCCGGCGCCGTGGCCCTCGACCACGCCGCGAGCGGCCATGGTGGCGCCGATCATGCCCCAGAGGCGGGCATGCGACGGGTTCTCGGCATTCCAGACAGCCGGCCAGTCCATCACCTCGTCGAGGCCGGTCACCATCAGGCTCTCGGCCATGAAGCCCTGCTGCTCGTCGTGTCCGAAATACCCGCCGCCCCACTCATAGGCGGTGGGCGGCACGGCCGAGCCGGGCTGCGGGAAGATCTTCAATGGCGAGCCATGCTCCCGCGCCTTGAACCAGAACTCGAGGTTGTGGGGGCCGTCGACGTTGGAGAATTCGTGGCTCGCCTCGCAGGTCCAGGTATTGCCGCGCGGCAGGACGAGGGCCGCCTCCCACTCGGGAGTGAGGTGCGAGCTCTCGATATGCTTGTGCACCTCGCCGAATCCGGGGACGGCGGCAAGGTCGGGCTCGTGCACATGCTCGGCCGCGGTGCCGGTATACTGCCCGGCCGGCCCGACCCAGGCGATGCGGCGGCCCTTGATGACGATCTCCTGATCCGTGAGCCAGGTGCGGGTGGCGACATCGAGCAGGCGACCGACGCGCAGAATCCGGTCGGCCGGACGCTTGCCGAGGGCAACGAGGAGGAGGTCCTGCCGGATGGCGACTTCGTCGATCGCGTTGATGTGCAGGTCGTCGGGCAGGGTCATGCTATGATCTCATAGGAAGCAGGCGAACAAGGGTTTGCGCACTGAAATGGCATCTCCACCGAGGTGTCATCCCTGCGAAAGCAGGGACCCACTTTGCCACCGGCGCAGGTTTCGAGTTGGGTCCCTGCTTGCGCAGGGATGACACGTTGGGGTGTGGCGACGTCGTGACCCCGGGCATCGCTAGAGGCCGTGCTCTTTGCGCCATAGCCCGATCAGCCTGACCGACTCCGCCGCTATCCCCGCGATCAGCGTTTCACCCTTTTCCGCCGTGGCGGGGCGAGGGTCGCCGAAGACGCCACTGCTGTTGAAGCCACTGAGCTTCATCGGCTCGCTGCCGAACAGTGGCGGGAACTCGGGGTATTCGGGTGCGGCGCGGTCGAGGCGGACCGAGTCCGGCGCCAGCGCCAGCATCATCGAGGTCTCGACTTCGTCGGCGTGGTAGAAGCCGGGGCCGGCAGGTTCTGACTCCATGTGCTCGGCGGCCAGCGCTTCGAGATGCGGGTAGTCGAGGTGCAGGACCGGCAGACCGAGTTCACTCAGGCTGCGGGCGGCGAGGGCGATCGGCTCGCGGTTGCCGAAATGGCCGTTGATGGTGACAAGGCCGCGCACGCCCATGCGATGGAGGCCGCGGCCAAGGTCGATCACCGTGGCGCGCAGCGTATCGGGCGATAGGGAGAGCGTGCCCGCCCAGCCCTCGGCGGTCCACGCATCGCCATACGCGATGGCGGGAAGCAGCAGGGCATCGGTGCCTTCCGCGATGCGGCGGGCGACGCCGGTGGCGAGCACCGTGTCGGTGAGGAGCGGCAGATGCGGCCCGTGTTGCTCGACGGCGCCGACGGGAAGCACCGCGATGAGGCCGCCCGCCACCCCTGCGGCGACGTCTTCCCAGCTGGCGGTGGCGGTATCGAGCATCGGGGTGGTTTGCCTTCTATTTGAGCAGCAGCGCGAACAGGATCCTGCCGAACTGCGACGCTACCAGCGATTTCCAGCGTCGCCCCGGTGCCCGCAAACCAGGCACCGCGCCCGGCCAGTAGGCGAGCGCCGGGACGCTCGAATTGGGCACGGAGCAAGGCCCGGATTGCATTTGACAAGCTCCTGAATTCTGTCGTTAGCTCGTCATGTAAACCGGTTTACCGGACGGGGGTCAAATGGGTTCAACGCTTATCCACGGAGCGACTGTGCTTTCCGTGGACGCTGAAAATGCCGTGTTCGAAGGCGGCTTTGTCGCCATTCGGGATGGCAGGATCAGTGGCGTCGGGTCCAAGGCCGATACTCCCAACCCATCCGGCTTTGACGAGGTGCTCGACCTGACCGGGCACCTCGTCATGCCGGGGCTGGTGAACGCCCACACCCATTCGGTGATGGTGCTGTTTCGCGGCCGGTCCGAGGGGCAGAGCCTGCTCACCATGGCGGGCTGGTACAATTCCATCCGCGAGCCCGAGCTGTCGCTGGTGTCGTCCGACATCGGGCCATCGGTCGCGCTGAGCTGCGCCGAGATGGCGCTCAGCGGCACGACCACCTTCTGCGACCAGTATTTCTTCGCCGAAGAGATCGCCGACGCGGTGAAGCAGGCGGGCCTGCGCTCGGTGATCGCTTACGGCATCGTGCAACTCGGTGACGAGCGGCGCGGCGAGGAGGAGCTGGCCAAGGCGACGGACTTCCTCGAACGCCAGCGCTCCGCCGATGGGCGGGTGATCCCGTGGTTCGGCCCGCATGCGCCCTATGTCGACAACACCGAGGCGCTGCTGGTCGAGGAAGTGGCGGTCGCCAACAAGTATGGCGTCGGGTTGCATCTCCACATGGCCTGTGGTCCCGAGGACAATGCCGAGACCATGCAGCGCTACGGCACGACGGCGGCCGTGGCGCTCGAAAAGCTCGGCTTGTTCAACGGCCGCATCCACGCCGCGCACTGCATCGACCTTTCCGACGAGGATATCGCGGTGTTCGCGCGCGCCCCGCATGCATCTGTATCGTACAACGCCTCGGCTGGCCTGCGCTCTGGCCGCGAGGGCATCTGCCCGGCAGTGGCGCTGCGGGCGGCGGGCGTGACGGTGGCGCTCGGTACCGACAACGTCGCGGCCAACAATTCCTACGACATGGTGTCGGAGATGCGGGTCGCGGGCCTCGTCGCCTCGCATCGCGAAGGCGTGGCACAGCCGCTCACCTCGCGCGACCTCGTCCGCATGGCGACGATTGAGGGCGCGAAGGCGCTGGGTCTAGAGCACGAAATCGGCAGCCTCGAAGTGGGGAAGGCCGCCGATATCGTCGCCTTCGACCTCTCCGGCCCCGGCTATTCCGAAACGCCTGACCCCGAGACGCTGCTGGTCTATTCCGGCTCCGGCCGTGACCTCAGGCACCTGTGGGTCTCGGGCGAACAGCTCGTCAAAGACCGGCAGCTGACTCGAAAACCCTATGATACGATCCGCCGCGAGTACGCGGCCACCTACCGGGACTTCTGGGACCGGGTGGCCGCGGCCAAGCAGACCAACAACACGAAAGTAGCCTAGTTTGACGCGGAAATTCATCTTCGACAGCGACGGGGGTGTAGACGACGCCCAGGCGCTGATCCTGCTGGTTGCCAATGGCAAGGTGCCCGACCTGATCACCACCGTGTTCGGCAATGTCGGGCGCGACCAGGCGACGACCAACCTGCTGGCGGTGTGCGCGCATCTGAGTATCGATGTGCCGGTGCACATGGGAGCCGACCGGCCGCTGACCCAGCCGATCATCGACGCCAAGTACGTGCACGGCGACGACGGCCTTGGCGGCGCACGCCGTCCGGCGCAGCAGGCGCTGCCGGCTTCCAATGACGGCGTGGGCGAACTGCGCCGGGTGTTTGGCGAGGCTGCCGGCAAGGGCGAGCGCGTCGATATCCTGATGATCGGGCCGCTGACCAACCTGGCGCTGGCGCTCCGGCTCGAACCCTCGATCATCGACGGCATCGGCACGCTCACCATCATGGGCGGCAATGTCTACGGGCGCGGCAACACCACGCCGGCCGCCGAGTTCAACATCTATGCCGACCCCGAGGCCGCGCACGTGGTGCTCACGGCCGGGGTCGAGACGGTGGTGATCCCGTGGGAGCCGTGCACGACGCATTTCATGGAAGGTGAGCGCGTCGACGCTCTCTTCGAGGGCATCCCGGCAAGCGTCATGAGTGACTTCTCGCAGGCCCTTGCCTCGCATGCCCGGCAGAACGGCATTCGTCGCGGCAACCCCGACCGCTTCCTCTATGTCGATCCGCTGGCCGCCGCCGTGGTGCTCGACCCTTCGATGGTGACGAAGTCGGTTTTCGCTTCTTCCAGTGTCGAGCTGTCGCCGGGGCTGACGCGCGGCATGACGCTGGTCGATCCCTCGGGGCGCCTCGGTACCCCGAAGATAACGTTCGTCGAGGAGGTCGACATCGCAAAGGTCGATGCCCTCTACGCCCGTTCCGCTGCCTATACCCCAGAACACTGAGAACCAACGCAACAGGAGTGCGCATGTCTCTGATCAACACTTTCGGCAAGGTCGCCTTGGGCGCCATGCTGGCCGGCGCCATGATGGCCTCCACGGCCATTCCCGCCTACGCCCAGGAATACACCAAGGAAAACCCGCTCAAGGTCGCGCTGGTGCTGCACGGCACGCTCGGCGACAAGAGCTTCTTCGACGACGCCAATTCCGGCATGGTGCGGGCGCGGGCCGACCTGCCGGTCGACATCAAGGTGATCGAGCTCGGCTATGACCGCTCCAAGTGGCAGGCCGGCCTCGCCGACGCCACCGACAGTGGCTACGACGTCATCATCGCCGGTACCTTCGACATGACCGGCTACATGGTCGAGCTGGCGCCGGAATACCCGGACGTGAAGTTCATCGACTTCGACGACACGCCGGACTTCTCGGCCTGCGAGTGCTCGAACATCCTCGCCATCCAGTACACCACCGCGGCCGCCGGCTACCTCGCCGGCTACGCCTCGGCCAAGGTGTCGAAGACCGGCATCCTGTCGACCATCATCGGCATGGAGTTCCCCACTGTCACCGACTTCAAGGTCGGCTTCGACGCGGGCGCCAAGGCCGCCAACCCGAACGTGACGATCCTGAACCAGGTCGCCGGCACCTTCTCCGACCCCGCCAAGGGCAAGGAGATCGCGCTCGCCCAGATCAACCAGGGTGCCGACGTGGTGTTCCCGATCGCCGGCGGTACCGGTCTCGGTGCGCTGCAGGCGGTCAAGGAATCCGGCAAGCTGGCCGTCGGCGTCGACAGTGACCAGGCGCTGATCTTCAAGGACTCCGACCCGGCCCAGGCCGAGGTTATCCTGACCTCGGTGGAGAAGCGTGTCGGCGAGTCGCTCTACCAGCAGCTCAAGGCGACGATCGACGGCACTGCCGCCTACGGCACGGGCGTGCTGCTCGGCGTCAAGGAAGGCGCTGTCGGCATTTCGGAGAACGAGTACTACGAGAAGCTCGTGCCGGCCGACGTGCGCGCGGAAATCGACGCCCTCGAGGCCAAGATCGCCTCGGGTGAACTCGTCGTCGACTCGGTGATGTAATCGAAACGGGGCCTCGCGGACGACGCGGGGCCCTTTTCACATGGGGCGCTTCCGGGGCTATCGGGCAGCGCGACCCACTCAGTATGACTGGCGCGGGGCAGCATGGCGCTTCTGGAAGCAATCGGGATCGGCAAGACCTATCCTGGCGGGGTTGTGGCGAATGACGGGGTCAATCTCGTCATCCAGCCGGGCGAGGTTCACGCCGTGGTGGGCGAGAACGGCGCGGGCAAGTCCACGCTGATGAAAATTCTCTTCGGGCTCGAGCAGCCCAATGCCGGCACCTTGCTGCTCGACGGCAAGCCGGTACAGTTTCCGGGGCCGCGCGACGCCATCGACGCCGGTATCGGCATGGTGTTCCAGCATTTCTCGCTGGTGCCGAGCTTTGCGGTCTACGAAAACGTGGTGATGGGGTCGGAGCCGAAGGCGGGTATCCGGTTCGATCGTCGCAAGGCGATTGGCGAGGTGCAGGCGCTCTCCGAAAAGTTCCGCCTCAAGGTCGACCCGTTGCCGCCCGTGCGCTCGCTGCCGGTGGGCCAGCAGCAGCGCGTCGAGATCCTCAAGTCGCTCTATCGCAACGCCCGTATCCTGATCCTCGACGAGCCGACCGCCGTGCTGGCGCCGCAGGAAGTGCAGGAGCTGTTTATCGCCATCCGTTCGCTGGTGGCGCAGGGCAAGACGGTGATCTTCATCGCCCACAAGCTCCCCGAGGTGCTGGAGATTTCTGACACCATCACCGTGATGCGCCAGGGCAAGACGGTGGGGCAGGTGAAAACCTCCGAGGTCACCGAGCAGAGCCTCGCCGCCATGATGGTGGGGCGCGAAGTGAGCCTTCGGGTCGACCGCAAGGCGACGGACCAGAGCCGTCGTGTGGCTGCTGTGAGCGGCCTGCGGATCGTCAACGCGCGCGGCACCGAAGTGGTGGCCGGGCTCGACCTCAACGTTCATTCCGGCGAGATCGTCGGGCTGGTCGGCGTCGAGGGCAACGGCCAGGCCGAGACGCTGGAGGCGATCGCCGGGCTGCGCTCGATCGCGGCGGGAGATATCCGCATCACCGAGCGGGATGCCGCCGGGCTGAGCGTTCTGGAGCGCCGCGGGCTTGGGCTGGCCTCGATCCCGGAGGACCGCATCGCCGAGGGTCTCGCCACGGGGGCCTCGGTCGGCGAGAACCTCGTCGCGACGCGGCTCGATGATCCGCGGTTCGTCCGCAACGGCCTGCTCGACCTCAAGGCAATCAAGGCCAACGCCGTCAAGCTGATCGAGCAGTTCTCCATCCGCGTCGGCGGCCCGGCCTCCGCCGTCGGCACCCTGTCGGGCGGCAACATGCAGAAGGTGGTGGTGGCGCGCGAACTCGCCGAACAGCCGAAGCTGCTGCTCGTCAACCAGCCGACCCGCGGCGTGGACCTCGGCGCGACCCAGTTCATCTGGCGCACCATCACCGATGCGCGCGACGCTGGCGCGGCGGTGCTGCTGAGTTCCGCCGACCTGAGCGAGCTGCTGGCGCTGAGCGACCGGCTCGTCGTGCTCTATCGCGGCAAGATCGTCGCGGCTTTTGTCAACTCCCCCGACCTGACTCCGGAAACGCTCGGCACCTACATGCTCGGGCTTTCCACCCAGACCGCGGCCGAAATGCAGGTGGCCCTCAAATGAGCAATGTTCCCGCCATCGACCGCGCGTCGCGCTGGAAGGCGATACGGTCCGAGGTCGGCCGCGCCGCCGGTGCGCTGCTGATCGCGCTCGGCGTCGCCTTCGTCGTCGTGCTGCTGACCTCCAAGACGCCGTTCGAGGCGCTCAACGTGCTGCTGACCCAGATCCCGCAGCGACCGCGTACCATCGGGCTGTGGCTCGACGACGCGGCCAAGCTCACCATCACCGGGCTCGCCTTCTCGCTGGTGTTCCAGGCGCGGCAGTTCTCGATGGGCGTGCAGGGGCAGGTCTATGTCGGCGCCATCGCCGCCACCTATGTGGCGCTGTCGCCGCTCGGGGCAACCTGGGCCGGCATTCCGCTCGGCATGACGGCCGGCATGATGGCCGGCGCCGTCTGGGGCTTCATCCCCGGCATCGCCAAGGCCAAGCTCGGCGCCAACGAGATCGTTTCCTCGCTGATGCTGAACTACATCGCCATCGAGCTCTGCAACTACCTGGTCCGCGCCCAGCTGCCCAAGCCGGCGGTGGGCGTGCTGACCACCAACGACTTCCCCGAGACGGCGGTACTGCCGCAACTGATCAAGTTCGACGGGCTCAACATCACCCGGCTCGACTACGGATTCGTCATCGCGCTGGTGGCGGTGTTCGTGGTGTGGTTCGCGCTCTACCGCACCAGCTGGGGGCTGAAGCTCCGGCTTGTCGGCCACAATGCCCGCTTCGCCGAATACTCCGGCATCAAGGCCACCTTCATCATGGTCTCGGCCATGACCGCCGCGGGCGCGCTCGGCGGCTTGCTCGGCTCGATGTTCGTGCAGGGCCAGGGCTGGGGCAAGCTGACGGTGCTGTTCGAAGGCAACCTCGCCTTCGAAGGCATCCTCGTCGCCATCGTGGCGCGCAGCCGGCCGCTGGCGGTGCCGGTAGTGGCGCTGTTCTACGGCTATCTGCGCCAGGGCGCGCAGCTGATGAACATCCGCACCGACGTGCCGGCCGAGGTGATCGGCGTGGTGACGGCGATCATCATCCTGCTGGTCTCGTCGTCGTTCTCGATCAACTTCATCAAGCGCCTGTTCAAGCGCGGGGACGCTCCTGCCACGGGTACCGTTCCAGCGGGGAGTGCCGCCAAATGATGGACCTCTTCATCACCGTCTTTTCGGCTGCCTTCTTCGTCACCATCATCCGCACCACCACGCCGCTGCTGCTCGCCACCATGGGCGGCCTCGTCGCCGACCTCAGTGGCGCGCTCAACGTGGCGCTCGAGGGCATGATGCTGGTGGGCTGCCTGACCGCAGTGCTGGTGTCGGTCTACGCCCCCTGGTACGTCGCGGTAGTGTCGGGGATGGGCGCCGGCGCGACGCTCGGGCTGCTGATGGCGTTCTTCGCCTACCGCATGAAGGCCGACATCATCCTCGTCGGATTTGCCATCAACATCCTCGCGGCCGGCGGCACGGTGTTCGCCCTCTCGATGGCGACCGGCGGCGACAAGGGCACCTCGATCAACCTGCCGTCCAAGGCCGTGCCGGCCGTTGATCTGAGCTTCCTGAGCCAGATCCCGGTGGTTGGCCCGACGCTGACCGCGTTCCTGTCGGGCCATTCGGTGCTGAGCTGGATCGCCGCCTTCGTGGTGTTCGCGGTCTGGTACTTCCTCTACCGCACCCCGTGGGGCCTGTGGCTGCGCGGCGTCGGCGAATACCCGGCGGCGCCCGAGGCGGCCGGCATTCCGGTGATGAAGATCCGCACCTGGAGCCTGATCGTCTCCGGCGCCTTGGCCGGCATGGGCGGCGCCCAGCTCGCCATGTTCAACTACGTGGGCTTCACCCGCGACATGACGGCAGGCCGCGGCTTCATCGCGCTGGGCGCTGTGCTGCTGGGCGCGCGGCATCCAGTCGGGGCGCTCTGCGCCGCCCTGCTGTTCGGCGCCTTCGAAGCGCTGGCGGTGGTGATGCCCGGCCTGTTCAGCGACGCCCCGGCCGAGCTGATCCGCTCCATCCCCTTCGTCGTAACCATCGCCGCCCTGGTCCTGTTCTCGATCCGGGCGCAGCGCGCGCTGGCGTTGCGCGGGGCGAAGTAGGCGGACTTGGTGACCTGTCGACTACGCGTGTACGCCGACATCGACGGCGTCCATGTAGTCGATCAGATCATCGGCTCGACCCGACCGCACCAACTGCATTGCCGTCTGCCCGGAAAACCCGGGCAGCGGCTGCGAGCCATACCAGGCAAAGGCGGCAGGCGCAGAGCCGAAGCGCGACTCCAGCCTATTGACGATCTCGACCATCTCGCTCAGCCGCCGCTGCGTCGCGTCGGATCGCAAACCGTCCTCGCGCTGTAGCGAGTCGACTTCCAGACCGGCAGCGCGCGCAACCGCCTCGCTCGTGGTGCGAAACGCGACCGCGATCTTCGTCGGAGAGAAGAGGCCGTTCTCGGCGTAGTCTGACAGATCCATCATGACGCGGGCGCCTCCCGTTCTGACATGTAGCGCCACAGCGGTCGCAATTCCAAGCCAGCCAGGCTCAGAACGTCGCGTTCACGTTTCCGCCGTCGATCAGGATGGATTGGCCGGTGATGTAGCTGGCCTGGGTGGAGCAGAGGAAGGCGCAGAGGGCGCCGAACTCGTCGGGGGTGCCGAAGCGCTTGGCCGGGATGCGGTCGGCGGCGCGCTGTTTCGCCTCTTCGATCGAGATGCCCTCGTTGCGCGCCGTGCGCTCGAAGCCGCCCTTCAGCCGGTCGGTGTCGAACGAGCCGGGCAGGATGCCGTTGATGGTGACGTTCCGGTCGGCCACCGTGCGGGCGATGCCGGCGACGAAGGCCGTAAGCCCGGCGCGGGCGCCCGACGACAGGTCGAGCCCGGCGATCGGCGATTTCACCGAACTCGAGGTGATGTTGACGATGCGCCCGAAGCGGCGCTCGGCCATGCCGTCGATCACCGCGCGGATCAGCCCGATCGGCGTCAGCATGTTCGCGTTGATCCCCTTGAGCATCGCCTCGTCGTCGATCTCGCGGAAATCCTTGAACGGCGGGCCGGCATTGTTGTTGACGAGGATGTCGACGGTACCGGCAGCCTCGAGCAGCGCGGCCCGGCCCTCGGGCGTGCCGACATCGGCCACGACGGCGACGATCTCGCCACCGAGGACTGAAAGCTCGGCACGGGTCGCCTCGAGGGAATCCGCATCGCGGCCATTGATGATCACCCGGCACCCCGCCTCGGCGAGCGCCGCGGCGCAGCCTTTGCCCAGTCCTTTCGATGACGCGCAGACAATGGCCGTGCGGCCCGCGATACCCAGATCCATCATGAGACTCCTCGTTTAACCCAGACCTAGCATCCACCCGCGGCAACTGTCTGTGCAACCGATGGCGGAAATGCCGATGCCGTGATCGTCGAAGGCGTTCAGTCACACTTGAACATATTAGAAGATGCGAATATATGAATGTGCGTTGTGGCACCGCCCACCTTTCCTCGCTCCGGCATTTCCATCTGCAAGGCTCCATGTTGACCACTGACTTCACCCCCATAGCTGCCCTTTCCGGTGGCACCCTCATCGGACTTGCGACCGTCGCCCTCATGGCCTTCCACGGGCGCATCGCCGGCATGACCGGCATCCTCACCGGCCTGCTGCCGCCGATCTCGGCGGACTGGGGCTGGCGCGCCTCCTTTATCGGTGGCGCCATCGCCGGCCCGATGCTGCTGACGCTGGCCTTCGGCCACGACGTCACGTTTGCGAGCCCGATCCCCGACCTCTGGCTGGTGATCGGCGGGCTGATCGTCGGTGTCGGCGTCTATTTCGGCTCCGGCTGCACCTCGGGCCATGGCGTCTGCGGGCTGGCGCGCCTGTCGCCGCGCTCGATCGTCGCGACCCTGATCTTCATGGGCACCACCGCGGCGACGGTGTTCGTCGTCCGCCACCTGATCGGGGGGCTGTGATGCTGCGCATCGTCACCGCTGCCGCCATCGGCATCACCTTCGGCATCGGCATCGCCATTTCCGGCATGGCCAATCCCGCCAAGGTTCTCAACTTCTTCGACATTGCCGGCACCTGGGACGCCTCGCTGGGCCTCGTCATGGCATCGGCGCTGGCCGTTGCCGCCATCGGCTACCGCTTCGTGCTGAAGCGCCCACGTCCGGTCTTCGAGACGAGGTTCCATTTGCCGGCTAACCGCGCGCTCGATGTGCCGCTGGTCGCCGGTTCCGCCATCTTCGGCATCGGCTGGGGCATCACCGGGTTCTGCCCCGGCGGGGCGATCCCGGCCCTCGGCCTCGGCGAGCCCTCCGCCTGGATCTTCGTCGGCGCCATGCTCGCCGGCATCGCCGCCGCCCGCACCGTCCGCTTTGCGCTCCAGCAGCGCGCCACCCAGAACACCTGACCCGAACCAGAAAGGATACGCGATGACCACCCTGCCATTCACCGCCGACCTCACGCTCACCCCCGAGGTCACCGCCTTCTTCGATGCCCCCACCAACACCATCAGCTACGTGGTGAAGGACCCCAACTCGAACGCCTGCGCGGTGATCGACTCGGTGATGGACATCGACTACGCCGCCGGCCGCATCACCTATGACGGCGCCGACGCGATCATCCGCCATATCGAGGAGCACCAGCTCAAGCTCGAGTGGCTGATCGAGACCCATGTGCATGCCGATCACCTGTCGGCCGCGCCCTACATCCAGGGCAAGCTGGGCGGCAAGCTGGGGATCGGTGAGAACATCACCATCGTCCAGGACACCTTCGGCAAGATCTTCAACGAAGGCACCGAGTTCCAGCGCGACGGCAGCCAGTTCGACCGCCTGTTCAAGGACGGCGACAGCTACCAGATCGGCGAGATGACGGCCTATGTGATGCACACGCCCGGCCATACCCCGGCCTGCATGACCCATGTCATCGGCGATGCCGCCTTTGTCGGCGACACCCTGTTCATGCCCGATGGCGGCTCGGCTCGCGCCGATTTCCCCGGTGGCGATGCGCGCACGCTCTACCGCTCGATCCAGCGCGTGCTGGCCCTGCCGCGCGAGACGCGGCTGTTCATGTGCCACGACTACGGCCCGAACGGCCGCGACATCCAGTGGGAGACCACGGTGGGCGACGAGATCGACCACAATATCCATGTCGGCAAGGGCACGGACGAGGACACGTTCGTAAAGATGCGCGAGGCGCGCGACCCTCGCCATGCCCCGGCTGATCATCCCGTCGCTGCAGGTCAACATGCGCGCCGGCAAGCTGCCGCCCAAGGACGAGAGCGGCAAAACCTTCCTCAAGGTCCCGGTGAACGGGCTCTGATCATGTTCAATTTCTTCAAGACCAAAGGTGACAACGTGAACGCTCGCAAGATCGACGACAATTTCTCGGTGACCGGCCAGATCACCCCCGACCAGGTCAAGGCCGTGGCCGCGGCCGGATTCAAGGGCATAGTCTGCGCCCGCCCCGACAACGAGGAGGGCGGTCAGCCGAGCTTCGACGCGGTGGCGCGCGCTGCCGAGGCGCAAGGCCTCCAGATCGTCCACATTCCGGTGTCCGGCCAGCTCGGCGAAGGCCAGATCATCCGCTTCCACGACGCCTGGGAGAAGATGCCGAAGCCCATCCTCGGCTACTGCCGCTCCGGCGCCCGCGCCGGCAGCCTCTACGCCACCCTGAAGCGCTGAGTGTCATGAAACTGAAGGCCTACCTCCCGATCCTCGACTGGGGCAGCCGCTACAACCGGCAGACGCTGACCAGCGATCTCATCGCGGCGATCATCGTGACCATCATGCTGATCCCGCAATCGCTGGCCTATGCCCTGCTGGCCGGGCTGCCGCCGGAGGTGGGCCTTTACGCCTCGGTGCTGCCGCTCGTTGCCTATGCGATCTTTGGCACCTCGACAGCGCTCGCCGTCGGCCCCGTCGCCGTGGTGTCGCTGATGACGGCAACGGCGGTGGGCCGGCTGGCGATGGAGGGGACCGCCGATTATGCCAGTGCTGCGATCGTGCTCGCCGCGCTCAGCGGCATCATCCTCCTCGCCATGGGCGTGTTCCGCCTTGGCTTCATCGCCAACTTCCTGTCGCACCCGGTGATTTCCGGCTTCATCACCGCGTCGGGCCTGATCATCGCCCTGAGCCAGGTGGGCGGCCTGCTCGGCATCAGGACCGAGGGGCACGCGCTGCCCGGGCTCCTGACGTCGATCGTCGAGAATATCGGCCAGATCAACTGGTACACCGTTGCCGTGGGCGCGGTGGCGCTGGCGCTGCTGCTGTGGATCCGGATGGACCTCAAGAACTGGCTCGCCCGTTTCGGCGTGCCCAAGGGCGTTGCGATGGTGATCGTCCGCGCCGGACCGGTGGCGGTGGTGTTCCTCACCATGGCCTGGTCGGTGCTGATGGACCTCGGCGCCAAGGGCGTGGCGCTGGTCGGCCAGGTGCCGCAGGGCCTGCCGATGCTGTCGGTCCCGAGCTTCAGCCTCGAGACGGTGCAAGCCCTGCTGCTCCCGGCGCTCATCATCTCGATCGTCGGCTTCGTCGAATCCATTTCCGTCGCCCAGACCCTCGCCGCCAAGCGTCGCGAGCGGATCGAGCCCAACCAGGAGCTGATCGGGCTCGGCGCGGCCAACCTCGCCGCCGCGGTCGGTGGCGGCTATCCGGTGACGGGCGGCTTCGCCCGCTCGGTGGTGAATTTCGACGCCGGCGCCGCCACTCCGGCGGCCGGTGCCTTCACCGCCATCGGCATTGCCGGGGCGACGCTGCTGCTGACGCCGTTCCTCGCCATCCTGCCCAAGGCGACGCTGGCCGCGACCATCGTGCTCGCGGTGCTGACGCTGGTGGATTTCTCGATCCTGAGGAAGGCCTGGACCTACTCGAGGGCGGACTTCACGGCCGTCGCGGTGACGCTCGGCGGCACGCTGCTGCTCGGGGTCGAGACCGGGATCGCCATGGGCGTCGGCGCTTCCATCCTGCTGTTCCTCTACCGTTCGTCGCGCCCGCATGCGGCGATCGTCGGGCAGGTGCCGGGGACCGAGCACTACCGCAACGTCAAGCGCCACAAGGTCGAGACGCTGCCCGGGGTGCTGTCGATCCGCATCGACGAGAGCCTCTACTTCGCCAATGCCCGCTACCTTGAGGACTACGTGGCCGCGCAGGCGGCATTGGTGCCGGGGCTGACGGACGTGGTGCTGATGTGCTCGGCGGTGAACGTCATCGACATGTCGGCGCTCGAGAGCCTCGAGGCGATCCAGCACCGGCTCTCCGACATGGGCGTGCGGCTGCATCTGTCCGAGGTGAAGGGTCCGGTGATGGACAAGCTGGCCGGTACCGCTTTCTACGCGCACCTCGATGGCCGGGTCCACCTGAGCCAGCACCAGGCCACCGAGGCTATCCGGCAGCGGCGGGAACAGCCGGCACGTGATCCAGATCAACCGGCCGATGCCGGCATCAGCCTAACGTGACAAACCCTTGAGGAGGTAACAATGGCTCATGTCGTCGTTCTCGGCGCCGGTCTCGGCGGCACCATCATGGCCTATGAACTGCGCGGCGCGCTTGGCCGCGAGCACAGGGTATCCGTCGTCAACAAGGGCACCCACTACAGCTTCGTGCCCTCCAACCCGTGGGTAGCGGTCGGCTGGCGCGATCGCGCCTCCATCGAGGTCGACCTGAGGCCGGTGTTCGAGAAGCGGAACATCGGCTTTTTCCCGCAAGGCGCCAAACGCCTGCACGCCACGGAGCGCCGGATCGAGCTGAGCGACGGGACTGACCTCGGCTATGACTACCTGGTCATCGCCACCGGCCCGGAACTGGCCTTCGACGAGATCGAGGGTTTTGGCCCGGCGGCGCGCACCCAGTCGGTCTGCCATATCGACCATGCACTGGGCGCCAAGGATGCGTTCGACCGGCTGGTCGCCAATCCCGGCCCGGTGATCATCGGGGCGGTGCAGGGCGCGTCCTGCTACGGCCCGGCCTACGAGTTCGCCTTCATCCTCGACAAGGCGCTGCGCGACGCCAGGGTCCGCGACCGCGTGCCGATGACCTTCATCACCGCCGAACCCTATATCGGCCATCTCGGCCTCGATGGGGTGGGCGATACACGCGGCCTGCTCGAAAGCGAGATGCGCCAGCGGCATGTCCGCACCATCACCAACGCCCGCGTCGACCGGTTCGCCGAGGCCACCGCCCATGTCAGCGAGATCGCCGACGACGGCAGCGTGAAGCAAACCCACGAGATCCCGTTCGTCTACACCATGATGCTGCCGGCCTTCCGCGGCGTGGAGGCGGTGCGCGGCATCGAGGGCCTGACCAATCCGCGCGGCTTCATCCTCGCCGACAAGTACCAGCGCAATCCGGCATTTCCGGAGGTGTTCTCGGTCGGCGTCTGCGTCGCGATCCCGCCGGTGGGCAAGACCCCGGTGCCCGTCGGCGTCCCCAAGACCGGCTTCATGATCGAATCCATGGTCAGCGCCGTGACCGAGAACATCGCGAGTCTCATCGCCGGCCGGCCAGTGACCGCCATCCCGACCTGGAACGCCGTCTGCCTCGCCGATTTCGGCGATGGCGGCGTCGCCTTTGTGGCGCAGCCACAGATTCCGCCGCGCAACGTCAACTGGTCGAGCTCGGGCCCCTGGGTGCACGCGGCCAAGGTGGGCTTCGAGAAGTACTTCCTGCACAAGGTTCGGGCGGGAACGTCCGAGCCGTTCTACGAGAAGCTGGCGCTGCAGATCCTCGGCATCGACAAGCTGAAGGCGGTCCAGCACGACACCCCGGTCTAACCTAGACCGTTTCACGTTTAGGTTGCCGCGTATCCTGCGTTTGCGATGTAGTTTGCGCATTCGTCTGGCCCGATTGTCTGGACGAGTTTTCCGATGTGTCGCCAGGTGTCGTCGACGGATCGGCGC
>Ga0247837_1000027_pt1 | contig 217081 bp, 159 predicted proteins | sample LaCtaG_2_FD_187115 | JGI IMG/M metagenome (GOLD analysis project Ga0247837, IMG submission 187115) | Freshwater microbial communities from meromictic Lake La Cruz, Castile-La Mancha, Spain - LaCruzMarch2015_14.5m | ecosystem: Environmental > Aquatic > Freshwater > Lake | place: Spain...
TGCTTTGTCTGAGCGAGTTATTCCAAGCGTCTTTCTTGAGAATGTACCTGTCGTCAAGTCTCTCGGAGCCGAGGCGTCTTGGTTTTTTCTCCCTCGGACCTGTCTACTGAGTCGAGGTCCGTGCATCTTTAAGACCTCGCTATTTGTCTTGCATGACTTCAATCATGGCTTTCGCGAACCAGGGGAGATCGTCTGGCTTGCGACTGCTCACAAAATGGCGATCTACCACCACCGGTGCGTCTTCCCAAATGGCTCCTGCATTGATGAGATCATCTTTTATTCCAGGTGAACCGGTTACTCGGACTCCACGATAGACGCCAGCCGAAATCGCCAGCCACCCCCCATGGCAAATTGCTGCCACACACTTCCTCTGTTCACTAAACTCCGCAATCAACTGTTTGACCTTGTCGAGACGTCGCAAACGGTCGGGCATAAATCCACCAGGAAGCAAGACCGCATCGAAATCTTGCGATTGTGCATCGGCAATTCGAATGTCGGACACGCACGGATAACCATTCTTTCCCGAATAATTGGTTTTTGATTCTTCTCCGGCAATCACGAAAACAGCACCCGCTTCGATGAGCCTGAGCTTGGGATACCACAGCTCCAGGTCCTCGTAAATATCACCGACGAAGGCGAGCACTCGCTTGCCAAGGAGGGGTTCGTGTGGCGTTGCGTTCATTCTTGGGCGTCTTTCTGTACTTTAATAAGATACCGATGGCGATTCCGGCGATCGAAATGGGGGTTTCGAATAGGCAATGGCTGTGAATTTTCAATTGAAACACACAGGTTGAACTTGTGCAAGCAAGCTTGAACAGAGGCTGCGATTTGTTACCTTATTAGAGTGCAAAAGATCGAATCCTTTGTGGTGACTCGATCCATTGAGTGAAAAAGCATTTAGATTAGAGAGTATGTGAGCATGGGACTTGGCGACTATTTTACAAACAATCGAAGGGGCCTTTCGTTCGAACTCTTTCCACCGAAAACGGACGAAGGAGTAGATCTTTTGATGCACACCGTAGGCGAACTCATCGAGTTTTCGCCAGACTTTTTTACTTGCACCTACGGAGCGGGTGGCTCGACTCGCGATCGTACGCTCCAGATTCTGAAAGCGGTAAAAGACGAGTATCAAATTCCAGTCGCATCGCACCTGACTTGCGTGGGCACAACCGTTGATCAACTCAGAGACTATCTGAATACGGCGATCGCTCAAGGAACCGACCACATCGTCGCCTTGCGGGGCGATCCACCCAAAGGACAAACGGAGTTTCAACAAACCTCGGGTGGTCTTAAATACGCAAATGAGCTCGTCTCGTTGATCCGTACCGAATTTCCGGAGCTAGGCATTGCGGTCGCGGGTTATCCCGAAGTGCATCAAGAAGCACCCAACGCCGAAGTGGATCTGGAGAACTTGAAGCGCAAGGTAGATGCGGGTGCCGACATCATCGTCACCCAACTGTTCTACGTCAACGAGGACTACTTTCGATTCCGCGATAAGTGCAACTCTGCCGGCATCCATATTCCAATTGTTCCCGGAATATTGCCTGTGACCAATCTTGCACAGATCAAGCGGATTGCATCCATGTGCAAAGCGAATCTGCCTGATAGCTTTCTGTCGCGACTCGGCGAGAGCGATGAGGCTGACTGGCAGTTCTCTGCCGGTGTCGAATTTGCGCAACGTCAAGTCGCTGAACTTCTGAACGACGGCGTTCCGGGAATTCACTTCTATGTCTTGAACAAATCGCAAGCGACAGCTGAGGTCCTCAAAGCGCATTGGTTCGTTTCATGAACCCGTTGAAGTTCGGCTTTTTGGGTGGTGGCCAGATGGCTAAGGCTATCGCTCGCGGCGCGGTCGCATCGGGTATTGCTCTCGATTCCGAGATTGCATTTTTTGACACAAACCCACAACAGCTGTTAATCCTTCGCGAGAAATTTCCCGGCAGTCAACTTGTCGAAACTTCGACCGATTTGTTCGCCCGATGTACGCGAATCGTGTTGGCGGTCAAGCCTCAAACACTGTCGGACATTGCGAGCAATTGCGAGCCGTTGGTGACCGACGAGCATTTGCTTGTATCGATTGCGGCTGGCGTTCCTCTCTCCAAACTTGTTAGCTGGTTTCGAACTGAGAGAATCATTCGAGTCATGCCCAACACGCCTTGCCAATCGCTTCAAGGAGCAAGCGGGATTACCAATGCGCGAGCGGTTACACCGGAGGATGCGTTTTGGTGTGAGTCGTTATTCGGTGCTGTCGGCAAAGTGGTCGGAGTTTCCGAAGATCAATTGCATGCGGTTACCGGAGTATCGGGTTCCGGTCCTGCTTATGTACTGATGATGATTGAAGCATTGAGCGATGGTGGAGTGATGGCTGGCTTAAGCCGTCAAGCGGCGTTAGAGCTTGCAACCCAAACGGTTCTTGGAACCGCAACGATGGTCCAAGAGACAGGAACGCATCCGGCGATCTTACGAGAACAAGTAACGAGCCCTGGTGGAACCACCATTGCAGCCCTAAGCACCATGGAGCGGGCGGGATTTCGATCGGCAGTCATCGACGGTGTCATGGCAGCGGTAAAACGTTCGCGAGAATTGGCAGAATAGACGGGTGTGTGAAATTGTCCATCGCTTACGGGCTTTTTGATTAAATGGTAACCCGAAGCGTTAGCGAGGAATTGTTCGTCCCTCACTTACGTTTCGGGTTGTGATGTTACCTTTGGCCATATCGAACCATATTAAAGCATCAAGCTCTAACGCTTCGGGTTGGGATACTGCAATCTGCCGCTCGCCTAATTACGTGTCTGGTCGTCTAAACCCAACGTCCCTTGAAAACGCTATTGCCGCCAAGAATCGTGCTCCCCAGGCTGAAAACTACCGCCAGGCGAGTGTTCTGGAACGGGTGCCGCAAAGATTCACTTGCATGCCCAGTGCACGTGCGAAATGAGCTTTGCTAAGCAGGCATTCATCTGCGGCCTTGGCATCGTTGGCGTAGGCAACTTGAATGTGGTTTGCTTGGTGCTTGGCCATCAGTTGATCGCGACTAACTCCATACGTTACCGCATGCATGATCGGCCATTGCGGAGTCGTTGCATCTAAGCGGCGCTGCGTTTCTGCTGGAGGCAATTCGACAACGCCACCGCGTCCGAGGTCCATGTGCAGAGCATCTTCTGCAACGTAGATTCGGCTCCAAACAATTTCGCCCGGTTTCGAGACACCATGAAGCGTACTACCGCCATTGGGGAAATACATGGAGGGCTGACGATAGCCGTGAGCCCCTTTCCAACCCCCTACGAAGTGTGCCGGTGGGGCTGCTCCGCTAATGAGAAACACCCAAACGTACTCTTCGCCGAATTGCTCTCCCCAACGAACATCATGCAGCGTGTTCTCGACCGGTTGCCCCAATGCTTTATGGACTCGTTCGGTTAGCATCGCGTCCAAGCCGGCGCATTCGTCGACTTCATTGAAGTGCAGCAATGGTTCACCTTTCTTCAAAATGCGACGGCCATCGCGTGAGCGAACGGGCGGTCGATCTGAATTGTTGAGCGTCCCCTCAACCAAATCGCTGGCGGGCAAAAGATCTTTCAAACCTTGCTGGTATTGTATGCCAATCGCATCGCAGCCAAAATCGTCCGCGATTCGAACGGCAGCAACATACATCTTGCATTGAAGACGAATCTGAGCGTCGGTCAAGTCGCTTTCGTGAGTATCACCCGTGTGGAACTTCATGCCTCGCTTCTCGATCCAATCGCGTACATCATTGGCTTCGTCGTCGCTGACTTGTTGGGTCTCATAGTAGAGAGCGGACTGGCTAAGTCGTTCTTTGAAGACGCCGACTTGATGCAAAAGTTGGTCGGGAATAATCGCGTTGAACATTCCCATGCAGCCTTCATCAAAGATCCCCATGATCGCTTTGTCGCGTCGAAGCTCGGTCGCCAAGCGTTGTCCGAGCTTGGTCGAATTGGACGTGCCTTTCACCTGATCCAGTGATTGGACATGGTCAAGCGAATGCTTCACCTGCCCCGTTTTCAACCATTCCTGAAGTTTTGAAACAAAGAATTGGTCGCGAAAATCTTCACTCCAAAGCGTCGAATAGGCAATTCCGGCTTTCGTAAGTGAGCCATTTAGGTTGAGCATTCCTACCAAGCCAGGCCACTGGCCGCTCCAGTTGGCAACCGACAATATAGGACCACGATGTGTCGTGAGTCCGGCAAGCACATGATGTGAGTATTGCCAGACCGCTTCGGCAACAATCAACGGTTTGTCTGGATCAATGCCTCGAAAGATCTCCATTCCTTCCCGTTGGCTTGCAATGAATCCATGCTTTAACTTCGGGTGGTAGGGATGTGAGCGAATAAGCTCGTAGCCTTCGGAAGCAATCGCTGCGGTCAGCGTTTTTTCCATCGCCGCTTGAGCAGGCCAGCAGACTTGGTTTGCAGAAAGGCGTAAGTCACCGCTGGCGACTAACTGGATCGATCGATTCTTTATTCGACTCATAGAGGTTAATTCAAAAAGTTAGGTAAGAGGATTGTTGCAAAGGAAATCAGCGTGTCGACGGTATTCTCGGTATAGGCTATCGTAGATTTTTCGATTGCTTCGATTGGGTTTGACTATTGCGGCTTCACCGTCGCGTGGGGTCGCCATCGCTCGAATCGCGGCCTTCGGCGAATCAAAGATGCCCGCCGCCAGGCTTCCCAATATAGCAGCTCCCAACGCGGAGCCTTGTTTGCTTGGGTGTACCATGATCGATTCACCCAAGACATCCGCATAAACCTGAACTACGAGCGGATTATGATGGGGAAGACCTCCGGTGGCAACAAATTTGCGTACTTCGACCCCTCCATCCCGCAGCAATTCAACAATCCATCGCAGACCGAACGCAGAGCCTTCCAACAGGGCTTTGTAGAGATGCTCAGGACGATGTTGTAGCCCCAAGCCGATGAACGCACCCTTTAAATTCCCATCCATGAGCGGCGTTCGGCAACCATGAAACCAATCGACGCAAAGAACACCGTCAGCACCCGGCGGCAATTTCGTGGCATCGCGGCCGAGTTTTTCGAAATCCGAATGACCGGTCAAGCGACGCAACCAATCAAACGCATCACCTACGGCAGCTTGGCCCGTTTCATATCCGTAGAATCCAGGCAAGATTCCATCCTTCACAACGCCTGCAACACCTGAAACGCTCTTGTCAACCAAACTGTTAAGCATGTGACACGAGCTGGTACCCATCACCATGACAAGTGTTCCTGGAGTTGATGCTCCCGCGCCTGGGACTCCTGCGTGAGCGTCGATGATCGCTGCGCTAACGGGTGTGCCTTCTTGTAAGCCGAACGTCTTGGCAAACTCGCGAGAAAGCCCCCCTGCAGCCACACCGGGAGCAATCAGACGGCCCGGCATTTTTTCCACCACCACCTTTTCAAAAGACGGATGGACGGCCTTCAAAAATGCTTGACTTGGATATCCGTCGGTCGCGTTCCACATACCTTTGTATCCTGCTTGGCATGTTGAGCGAGGCAACGACTCGGCTGGACCGCCAACCAACTTCCAAACGAACCAGTCTCCGGCTTCCAACCAGATATCGGCAGCTCGATAAACTTTCGGTGCATGCTCTAGTGTTTCGAGCATCTTGGGAAAAAACCATTCCAATCCAATGACACCACCATATCGGTCTAAAAATGCTTCGTTCCGATCTCTTGCCACCTGATTGATGCGATCGGTTTGCTTTTGCGCACCGTGATGTTTCCAGAGCTTCGGCCAGGCAAGCGGCTCAGCAGCGTACTCGTCCAACAAACACAGCGGAGTCCCGTCACGTCGCGTAGGTAACATGGTGCAGCTCGTAAAGTCCACACCGATTCCGACAACATCCGTCGATTGGATTTTGGCTTTGCGAATCGCCGCTTTCGTCGCTTTTGCGGCGGATTCATGCCAATCCAGCGGATGCTGCAAAGCATAAAGTGGCGGAAGTCTCATGTTTGTTCCAGGCAATGTCTCCACGATTTGCCCATGAGCATACTTCACCGCAAACGAGGCAAGCTCGGCCCCTCGTGTATCGACCAACAACGCTCGAACGGATTCGGTTCCCAAATCCAAACCGAGAACAATTTTTTGGGAGTCGGCCATGATCAGAAGCACTCAGGTTGAGGGACAAAGGGATTAGGGGTAGTGATGGTTAGTCAGTCAGTTAGTTAGTTAGTAGTTAAGACCGCTCGAAGAATAAGTGTCCGCAACGGCTCGAGCAGTTCTTCGCAGTTCTTCGCAGTTCTTCGCAGTTCTTCGCAGTTCTTTTCGATCGAGGTCAAATCGAGTGCAACGGGGACGATAGGGATTTTAATACCGACTCAACCTTCGCGCGTTCTGGCGGAAGAAATCGGTGAAACGGTTCGGCCATAAAATCGTCGCATATTCCTAGAATCGATAAACAGCACTTGGTCGCCTTGATGTATTTCGAAGCGTACTTGCCGACCTCGTAAATTTGCTGGAAGGCATCGATCGCCATTTGGTGCTCAAGAATTCGAGCTGGATCCGCTGACACGCATGCTTGATAACATTTCACGAACAACTGCGGGAAGACGTTTGCGCCGCCGGCTACACCACCGTCTCCGCCCAATTGCATGGCAGCTGGCAATTTGGCCTCCGGCCCGATCATGATCGACCAATCGGGCCGAAACTTTTTCAGTTGTAGAACCCGCTCAAAATACGCCAAGTCTCCGCTGCTATCTTTGACACCGATGATTTGTGGCATCATAGAGAGTTTTTCCAGCGTCTCTATTTCGAACCAGACCTTCGTCAAGCTTGGCATATTGTAGAGAACTAAAGGTAGCGGCAACTCCGGTACCAAATTTTGCACATATCCAGTCAACTCGGTTTGACCCGCTGGAAAATAATACGGTGTCGAAAGGACGACTGCGTCGGCTCCCGCAGCGGCCGCGTGTTTGGCCAGTTGAACCGATTCGACAAACGACGTGTCGGTAATTCCCACTAATACTGGAACTCGATGTGCGACAATCTTGGTCGCCCGATCGATTAGTTCGCGGCGCAAACGATAGCTCAGACTGGGAGCTTCACCCGTTGTTCCAAGGATAAAGATTCCATGCACACCGCCATCGACGACGTGATGGATCAACCGTTCGAGCCCAACGTGATCGATTTGATCGCGTCCAAGCAAAGGAGTGACAAGCGGCGGAATGACACCGGAAAAGCGCAAAGCCATAGTCGATTTCTATTCAGAGAGTTCGTGAACGGGGCGTGGACGGATAAACAATACCAAAATGACGGAGATTGCGCAGACACCGGCAAACACGCCAAAGATCACGCTGATTGGTACATGCCGGTCTCGCATCCATCCGAATCCCCAATCGGCAAGTCCTCCACAACTGATACTTACCATATTCATGATGCCGTAGCCGGTCGCTCGATACCTTGGCGAAACAATTTGGCATAAGATCGGCATGTTATTGCAGTCAAAAAAGCCCCAACCGATCCCAAACAAAATCAGGGCCAAGATTGCCATCGTGAACGAACCTTGGCTCGTTGCAATCCCCACGCAGATCAAGGCTGGGATGATCAAGCACATCCCCGTAGCGCTGACAAAAATTCGGCCGCGAATGTTGCGTTCCATCCAACGGTCTGCCAGCCAGCCTCCTAGCAACGCTGCGACAATTGCGGCACTCTGCCAATAGAGCGTTGCAGAAACACCGGCAAACCCCTGCCCGAGGTTAAAACTATCTTTGAGAATCGAAGGCATCCAATCGCGAACGACCCAGCCCGCCAGAGCAGGCAACGTAAAGTAGGCGACGAGCAAAAGAAAAGATCCATTGAGTAGCAGCACTCGAAGCGAAATCAGAACGCTCGGTCTCTCCTCGTTAAGCGAACCATCCAGTTTCGCAGGCACATCCCGCAAAAAGATAAGCAGCGGTACGGCATATACGATCCCGACAACTCCGATAACTTGAAAGGCTATTTGCCAGCCAATGTTGGGCGACTCTGCTGCGTATCCAGAGAATCCGCCCAGAATAACGCCACAGTAGATTCCCATTTGATGAATTCCCACCGCTCTCGACCGCGTTGTCCCGGTGTGATAATCGGCGATCAAGGCGAGAGCTGCTGGGATGTAAAAGGCTTCGCTTACCCCCATCAAAGTACGAGTCCACAACAACGCGTTATAAGTCGTCACATGCCCCGTGAGGAACGTGATGAGAGACCATGCGAAAAGACTTGAGCAAATCGTCAACCGACGACTATATCGATCCGCAAGATATCCGCCGATGGGACTTAAAAAAGCATAAACCCATTTGAACTGACCAAGCATCCGGCCCCAATTCGCATCCGATCCGATACTCGGAATATCCAGCATCACCGAGGTTTTCATCGCAGCGATCATCTGGCGATCTAAGTAATTGAGCATCGCCACAGGAAAGAGCAAAATAACCACTAGCCAAGCCATCGACAGCCAGGAAAAAGGGGCACCTGTTGTTGAGTGTTTCGTCATGAATATTGAATTAAAGATTACGTAACCAGGATGAATCCACGACCGATAAGTTTAATCGTTCATGGCTTCCAAAGGGTGCACGGGTGGCACGTTACGCCGTCTGGGGATGCCGCCAGTTGTCACTTACTAGGAGCTCCACACTAGCATTTTTTATGATAACATGCTCCCCCGTGGTTTTTATGGATCAGTTCACTTCAAGGAGAAATACAGAATGAATTTGGGAAAACGTTGTATTGCAGAGTGTTTCGGAACATTTTGGCTCGTTTTTGGCGGATGTGGGAGCGCCGTTTTAGCGGCTGTTTTTGCAGGGAAAGTAGATACGACGCCAATTAGTCTTGGAATTGGTTTTGTCGGTGTTGCGTTCGCGTTTGGACTAACCGTCCTGACCATGGCTTACACCATCGGTCACATTTCCGGATGCCATTTAAACCCGGCTGTTACGCTAGGCCTTACAGCAGGCGGACGCTTCAAAGCTGCGGATGTTGGTCCTTACATTGTGTCGCAAGTCATCGGCGGGGTATTGGGAGCAGCCGTTCTATACGTGATTGCGTCTGGAAACGCCAATTTCAAACTTTCAGATGGATTTGCTTCGAATGGTTTTGGAGAACTCTCACCCGGAAAATACTCGCTGGTGGCCTGTTTTGTGGCTGAAGTTGTTTTGACATTTTTCTTTCTGTTTATCATTCATGGTGCAACGGACAAGCGAGCTCCGGCAGGCTTCGCACCGATCGCGATCGGTCTTGGTCTGACGCTCATCCACTTGATTGGAATTCCAGTGACGAATTTGTCCGTCAACCCAGCCCGATCAACTGGCCCTGCTCTTTTCGTTGGAGGCGATGCGATTATGCAGCTTTGGTTGTTTTGGGTAGCACCTATTCTTGGAGCCATCGCTGCAGGACTCTTTTACAAGACCGTCTTTGAATCGGACAAATAAAAAAGGATCCGCGATTTCGATGCCGAATGCTAGCAAACTCCTAGTCGCCCCATGCTCTAAGCCAAAGTAGTATGCACCTTCCATGTGCCGTCCACCTAGAATTGTAAAGGCTAGACTGCGAACGGCACGGCGGAGCGTGCCTGCTACTATTGTTGGCTGGGTCGATTGGGAACTACCATAAGGTGATTGGGACCTTTGTCCCAATCCTTTGTTTGGACGGGACAAATGGTCCCGTCCTACCGTCCGTTTCGTTCGGTATCGTTCACCCCGCCGCTCGCCCAAGGAAAATCAACATGCTTACCGCCATCCATTTTTGGAAGAAGCACTTGTGTTTCGTATTTGCGATCGTGTTTTTTTGCGGTGCGTCGAATGCGGAGGACCGACAAACGATCGGTGTGGGGCTGAAGCTTCGTGCGAAAGACACGCTTGCTCCCAAACCCGAAACGAGCCAAGATGCGTTGGCGTGTTTGAATGCTTTGCTTTGGGATCCAACGGATTTTGAGGTTCGAGTCGAACCAGCAGATAACAAGCATGGTGACTGGTTGCTTCGTTTCCCTAGCGCCCGTCCGGTCGGAGACGCAAACAATGACCTCGTTGCGGTAGAGTGGTATCAGGCCAAAGATAAAGCGAAAAACCCAATCTATGCGCCGGCCGCTGTCATCGTGCACGAGTCGGGGAGCGGAATGGCCGTCGGACGGCTTATCGCTGCGGGCCTCAGTCGAAAGGGTGTCCACACGTTTATGGTACAACTGCCAAACTATGGCAAGCGGCGTAGTCCATCTGGAAAGCCTAGCGGTGAAAATCTTATGGCATCCATGGTGCAGGGAATTGCGGACGTGCGACGAGCGAAAGACGCGGTTGCGACACTTTCTTTGGTGGACACATCCAGGATCTCGCTACAAGGGACCAGCTTGGGTGGTTTCGTCGCAAGCACGACTGCGGGATTGGACGACGGATTCCATCGCGTATTTTTGCTTCTCTCGGGGGGCGATATCTACGGAGTCGTGATGAATGGCAAGAAAGATGCTTCCAAGATGCGCGAAGAGCTTGAACAAGGTGGTATATCTGGAATGCAAATCAAAGAACTATTTAGTTGCGTCGAACCCATGAGGCTAGCCCATCGAATCCAACCGGAAAAGACATGGCTATTCTCGGGTGAATTCGATGATGTGGTGCCGATGGAAAACGCTTATCTGCTCGCCAACAAGATCCCGTTGGAGCCATCGCATCACGTGGTAATGGCGGCGGACCATTACTCTGGGATTTTCTATTTGCCCACAATTGTCCAGCAGATCCACGATCATATGGTCGAGCCAGCAAGCAACTAAGCGTTGTTCCTCGTTCCCAGGCTCCGCGGCAGAGCCTCGGGGGCAGTGCGTACCCAGGCAGAGCCTGGGTACGAGTAAAAACTCGCACAAAACAATAACTGCCATGACACGCACACGTTATCGATTCGGCGATTCGGTGTACCATAGTGGCTTGTTTCTCTGCTGATAAGCTCCATTCATTTTTCCGATCCCATGCCCCATAACAATCATTCGTTTATCAACCGGGAGCTCAGTTGGCTCGAATTCAACCAACGGGTTCTTGACCAAGCTCTGTATACCAAGGTTCCGGTTCTTGAACGATTGAAGTTCCTTGCCATTACCGCTAGTAACTTGGATGAGTTTTTCATGGTGCGGGTTGGTGGATTGCAGCTTCAACAAGCTCAGGGTTTCGAGAAGGCGGATCCAAGCGGTGCGACGGTATCGGAGCAGTTGAACTTGATATTTGAACGGGTCAACTCGATTGTTCGGGATCAGTATGAATGCTTCCTGAACGCGGTCGAACCGACCCTTGCGGCCGAAGGGTTGGAACGCATTTCTGCTCGCAACGCGTCGGTGCGACACCGCGAGTCGATCCTTCGCTTTTTCCACGAAGAGATATACCCTATTGTTTCGCCGATGGACATCGATCCAGAGAGTCCGTTTCCGATCCTGGCCAATCTTGGGTTAAATTTGTGCGTTCGAATGGCCAGCGGAGACTCTGAAAATCCACATCGATTTGCATTTATCCCACTTGGCAAAGCGCTTTCGCGATTCATCACGCTTCCTAGCGATCGCGGTTACAATTATGCACTTCTGGAGGACGTCACGTCCGAGTTGGTAGATCAATACTATCCCGGCAAGCGGGTCGATGAGTGCGTTGCATTTCGGGTCACCCGGAATGCCGACGTATCGGTGCGTGAGGATAGTGCTGCGGACTTGATGATGGGGATGGAGGAAGTTCTTCATTCGCGTCGGATGGCTGGATTCGTGCGTCTTGAAATCGCGGATAGTGTTTCCGAGCCAACGCTTCATTTTTTGCAAGACAAATTAGGTCTTCGTTCCAGGGATGTCTTCAAGATTTCAGGCCCACTCGATCTTGCCAGCATGATGTATTTAACGGACATGGAAGGGTTCCCAGCATTGCGAGATACTGCGTGGATACCACAGCGTCCAACCACGATTGATCCGACGCAGAGCATGTTTAAGAGCATTGCCGAAAACGAGCTTTTGCTGTGTCATCCTTATGAGAGCTTTGAGCCAGTCGTGCGATTCATTGAGGAAGCGGCCGAGGATGCGGATGTTCTTGCAATAAAGCAAGTGCTCTATCGAACGAGCCGCAAGAGTCCAATCGTCGCTGCCCTCAAAAAAGCGGCCGAGCGAGGCAAGTACGTTACCGCAATTGTCGAATTGAAGGCTCGGTTTGATGAGGCTCGCAACATCGAATGGGCCCGCGAACTGGAACGATGTGGAGTTCAGGTCATTTACGGAGTTCGCGGTCTAAAAACACATGCCAAGATCTGTATTGTCGTCCGGCGCGAACCGTCAGGCATCGTTCGCTATGTCCATTTTGGCACAGGAAACTACAACGAAGCGACTGCAAGGATGTATAGCGATATCAGCTATCTCACCTGCAATGAATCGCTCGGGCGGGATGCAAGCGCCTTTATCAACGCGATAACCGGTTACAGTCAACCACAGCCCTATGACAAGCTCGAATCGGCTCCGCTCGGTTTGCGCAAGAAGTTACTTGCGCTGATTCAAGCGGAAACACTTAACAAGCGCAATGGTCAAAAAGCCTATATCGTTGCCAAAGTTAATTCGCTGGTGGACCCGGACATTATCAAAGCCTTGTACGAAGCCAGTCAAGCTGGAGTGGTTGTTCGACTCAACGTTCGAGGAATCTGTTGCTTACGGCCGGGCGTACCCGGGCTTAGTGAAAACATCAGCGTAGTCAGTGTGGTCGATCGCTTTTTGGAACATGCTCGCGTTTTGTACTTCTATCATGGCGGTGATGATGCGGTGTATATCAGTAGCGCCGACTGGATGCCGAGATCATTTGATCGTCGCGTTGAACTGTTAGTCCCAATCGAAGATATGGCTTCCAAACGCCGGGTAATGGAGATTCTTGACACGTATTTCCGGGACAATCAAAACTCTTGGAGTCTCGGCGCGGATGGAAGTTACGTTCGCGTTCAACCAGAAGCCAACCAACCCAAGTTTCGAGCACAACGTTTCCTCTGCGACTCTGCAATTACTGCCGTCAAGAAAGCGGAGCAAGCAGCCAGAACGACGTTTGAACCGCACAAGTCAGCGGCAATAAAAGACTAGCGCCTAACAAGGATGTACTCCCTCGAGATCCGAATGGAGCTGCACGATACTATCGAGTTTTCTCCTCCTCTCTCTGCTTCGGAGACGGCTGACTTAATCCGCATTAATCCCAACCCGACGCGTGAGCGAGGGACGGTCTGCCCCTCGCTCATGCGTCGGGTTGCGATAGAACCTTTGCCTGCAGCAAATCCACTAAATCAGCAGCCTTCTTCGGGAGAGGGAGCAGAGCGCTGACGTGAAAACCCCCGGCTCAGTTATTTGTTTACGCTTCTGAAACGCAGCGAGACATTGAATTCACGATCAAAAAACCAATTGAAACACGGCGCAAGCGACCTACCCCCAACCCTTCTCCCCGAGTACAGGGAGAAGGGAGCAAGACCAAAAGATGTGGATAAAAATGAGGCACGAGGCCGGTGTTGCGAACGCGTTCTAGCATCGAGAAACGGGTAGGTTACGAAACGGTGTAAGCCGTTTCCGCGTGGTCGGCCAAATCCAAACCCATCGTCTCGCCCTCTTCACTGGTTCGCAAGCCAATCGTAAAGTCGATGATCTTGAGCAAAATGAAGGAAACCACCCCGGAGTAGATCAAGGTAACGCCGACCGCTTTTAGCTGCAGCATCACTTGAGCTGTATTGCCATAGTATGCTCCGCCGAGTCGATCCACACCGAACCCTGGAATTGCAAAAATACCGGTGGCAATAGCACCCCAAATACCCGACATGCCATGAACACCAAAGACGTCTAGCGAATCGTCATACTTTAACGCAGGTTTGACGAAGGCGACGAAAATGTAGCTGACGATGGTAGCTCCGGCTCCGATGGCCATAGCTGCCCAAACTTCGACAAAGCCTGCCGCTGGAGTGATCCCCACTAGTCCCGCCACAGCTCCGGTAATCATTCCAAGAGCAGTAGGTTTGCCGTTGCGAACGATTTCAATCAGAGACCAAAGTAGCCCCGCAGTCGCTGCTGCGACTTGGGTTGTTACGAAACCGCGGACGGCTTGGTCCGTTGCTCCGAATGCGCTACCACCGTTAAATCCAAACCAACCAAACCATAGCAAGCCAGCGCCCAAAACCGCAAACGGTAGATTGTGCGGCGGAGTTATCTGCTTCGGAAATCCTCGACGAGGACCTATGACGAGACAGCAAACCAACGCTGCGATTCCCGCATTGATGTGAACAACTGTGCCGCCTGCAAAGTCTAGGGCTCCCGTTGGAACCGCATCTTTTGCATCAAACACTCCCAAGCCAAAAATGGGGTGTGTCGGACCAAACCAAACCCAGTGTGCAACCGGACTGTAAACAATCACACTCCATAACGCGGTGAAAACGACGAAGGCAAGAAACTTCATTCTCTCTGCAAAGGCACCGATGATCAACGCAGGTGTGATAATCGCGAACATCATTTGAAAGACCATGAAGGTTTGTTGGCTGATACCCAACTTGAATCCCGCCACTGGCTCAAACGAATCGGTGAACGAGATACCGGCAAGCATAAAGTGCTTCATCGGATTCCCTGCAAACCCCCCAAAAATTTCGTCTTCTGGGGCACCGCCCGCGAAAGCAAGGCTGTATCCAACCGTCACCCAAAGAATCGATACCAAACACATGCAGAGAAAGCACTGCATCAAAACACTCAGAATGTTCTTCCTGCCGACGAGACCACCGTAGAAAAACGCGAGCCCCGGAGTCATCAACAGCACAAGGGCACTGCTCGCCAATAACCATGCCTGATCACCCTTGTCCAAGGTTGAAACGGGCGGCGCAGCTGCCACTTCCGTTGCCACGGGAGTTGTGGGACTAGCCGACTCCTGGGCAATGAGCCCGGTAGTTAGCCCCGAACACAACATGGTCAACAAAACAATCGAAAAAAACGCCGTTCGAATCATTACTAACTCCGCCTCGAGTTTTTTCTCTCAAACTTTTTGCCTGCTGGTTGGTAAGTTGCGGTGCGGAGAGATTGCGCAACGCGACTCAGGTCTTTCTGGGGAGCAAACGCTAGGCCAAATGACGAACAACTTGCACTGGTTCGCAAATGTCCAATGAATCCTCAAATAATTTTTCATGAAATGAGTCGCACCAATCGGGATAAGCTAATCGTCCGCCGGAGCGTTCCGTGTTGTGCTACAAGAAGGCGCATTCTCGCGGAAATAGCCAGTGTTTTAAGCTTGCGTGAGTTCAATGAGGAGACATTTTACATTAGCGACTTGTAATGATGTTTTGCGTGCAGTTAGCTCAGTTTTGGCTCTTGCTGCGTGCCCACACCGCGCGGCCAAGGTCCGCTCACGATTTTTTCAAGAGACCCGCGATTTTTGTTCGCCATTGGTTGATTTGGTTATCCATTTGTGAATACACTAAGAGCAAGTGCTGCGAAACGCATCGCGGCTACCGTCCCAGTACTGATGCGGCCCTGTTCTTGGCTGAGCGGCCGCAAAAGTCAGGCAATTATTGAAAGGAGGTGATTAGTGACATCATTCTGTACTAGCCATGGGGGTGAGGCGGCATAAGCGTGCCGGCGGGCTGCATATGCCTTGCAGCCTCTACCCCACTTTCCGAAAGCCGAATGCGCAAGCAAACAGGATAGTAGGAAAGAGGTAATTAGTCCCAGCCTGGGCCTGCAGCCAGTTCTGCAGGTCCAGGTTCTTTTTTTTAATGGACGTCAACGAGCACCCTCCGGGCTATCGCCGCAATGCCCCGAGTCACCAAATCGCCTAGTCCCGAAGGACGAAACGATATAGCCACGGGCGCGAGCCCATGGATTCGGTAGCACGAACAATGGGGGCGCCCGAAAGCAAGGTAGGTGCCTGCAAGGTAGGTGCCTGGCACCTACCTTGACAGGGCGACTTGCTGACGGTACAATTGCTGCAAAGGAGATTGGAAATGCCTCGTACACCCCGTGCGGAACAGTTTGACCCGAACGAAGTTGGGATCGTCCACCTGATCCAGCGTTGCGTTCGAAGGACCTTTCTGGCTGGATTCGATGAAGCAACCGGAAAAGACTATTCCCATCGCAGGGAATGGATTCGCTCGCGTATGGAACGACTCGCTTCCGTCTTTGGTATCGACGTCCTTTCCTATGCGATTCTCTCAAATCACCTCCATATCGTCGCTCGGACTCGACCCGACATTACTCGTGAATGGTCCGACCAGGATGTCGCGCTGCGATGGCTCCGTATTTTTCCTGGTCAGCGAATGGATGAACATTTGGCTGACCCCACCACAACCGCCGTCGATACTTTGGCCAATAACGCCGAACGCATCAAAACGATTCGATTGCGTTTGTCCGATCCGTCCTGGTTTATGAAAGCTCTCTGCGAACCCATCGCTCGTCTCGCCAATTTCCAAGACAACGTAACTGGCCACTTTTGGGAAGGTCGCTTCAAAGCACAAGCCATTACCGACGAAGCCGGACTTTTGGCTTGCAGCATGTATGTCGACCTGAATCCGATCCGTGCCGCAATGGCTTCGTCTCCCGAAGAATCAATCCACACGTCCGCTTATGATCGTATCAAAGCCCTCGCCGGAAACACCATTGCATCCGCTGCCGTAGACCTGGTCGCCATCGAGACACAGGAAGCGGGCAAAATCCGCCGAACCACGACTCCGGATGATCTTCGCAAGAAACGCTCTGCCGCTAAAAAGAAACGAGGCCCATCCATCCTCAGGGACGCTTGGTTGTCACCGCTAACACTTAACGAGCGTGGCAAACCGGGAGCACAAACAAGCCACAGTGGCGTGCGTGCAAGCGACAAAGGCTTCCTGTCGATGAAGCTGGGCGACTACTTGAGTCTGCTGGATTGGACGGGTCGCCAGCGTGTTGGCAGCTTAGAAAAACCCACCATTCCGAAAGAACTTGCTCCTATCCTTGCAAGGATTGGAATAGAGGGACAAATGTGGTGCGACTTGGTGTGGAATTTCAAAAAATACTTTGGTCGTGGAAGCGCAGCAGGCTCGCCAGAGAGCCTCAAAAAGTCAGCTTCCCAACGAAATCGCAAATTTGTTCCAGGGCAAAACGCAGTTGCGGGATGTTTCGCGAGTAGTTGAGTCCATTCACGGTTGATTCGCGTGATTTCAAAGAAGGTGTTGGCGTAGCGATTGGGGCTTTCAGCATCCAACTTTCCCGCCCAGGCATTGGGTTCATGGGGCCATCAGGTACCTAAGAGTAAGCTTCCCACTTGTTCGTCATTCCCTCGTAGGCGGGAACCTAATCGTTACGCGCACTTCACTGGATTCCCGCCTGCGCGGGAACGACTTGTGAACTGGATTCCCGCCTGCGCGGGAATGACTTGTGAACTGGGTTCCCGCCTGCGCGGGAATGACTTGTGAACTGGGTTCCCGCCTGCGCGGGAAAGACTTGTGAACTGGGTTCCCGCCTGCGCGGGAACGACTTGTGCGTGGCTCATGGGGCTCATGGCTCATGGGGCTCATGGGGCCATCCATCTATGCTTGCCGACCGATTTTGATTTTGCTAGATTTCCTTCTGCTCGCGAACGATGCCACGCCACCAATGTCTCCATAGAGATCATCTTGCCATCCAGGCTGAATGGAAGAGCAAAAGGAGACGAGTTCAACCTTCCGCCACTTTGTGGCTAGCACTCGATCAACCGTTGTGCCGAGCGGCAGACTTATTTTAGAATTGCGTCAGCTTGGAACGTCTAGCCTATAGAGGTTTTTCTCGCGGATAACCAGTTCGACCGCAGGCGGTACTTGATAACGAATGGTTTGCCCTCTGCGGATTCTTGCTTTCAATTCGGATGAACTGATTTCTATTTGCGGAGCCACAACCTTCGTTTCAATAACTTGGCTAAGTGTTTTGGAATCCAAGTAGGGACGCAACATTTCCCACTGAGGTTCTCCAACCCCTCCGCGCGCGATCACGCAAGGTGTAATCATCCGAAACAATTCCGTTGGTTCTCGCCATTTTGCTAAATCCACGAGAACATCGGCACCCATCAATAAAAACAATTCCGCGTCCGGATTTTCGCTTGCGATGGCTCGAACGGAATCAATGGTATAGCTGATCCCACCTCGGTCCATTTCCCGTGTGTCCAACTCGAAATCGGGATTACCGCCAATCGCAAGCTTGACCATCTCGATGCGATCTTTGTTGCTTGCAACCTGCCGATCCGTCTTGAGAGGCGATACGTTGGCGATGAGGAATCGAACTCGATCCAGTTTCAGCGAGTCGCGACAAATTTCTGCTAGCAGTAAATGACCCATGTGAATTGGATCAAACGATCCGCCGAATATGCCTAGTCGCAATGCCATACGATGCTTTCCAAATTTGTCTTGTAGGGTAGCACGTCCAGAGCCCTAGCGATGGGTGTGGACGCTTGGTCAATGATTCTAGCGAATCACACGCCCCTCGTGCTTCGTGCCCCGTTCTTCGTGCCCCGTTCTTCGTGCCCCGTTCTTCGTTCTTCGTTCTTCGTTCTTCGTTCTTCGTTCTTCGTTCTTTGTGCTTTGTGCTTTGTGCTTTGTGCCTCAGGCCGTGCCACTTGGACTAAACCCAGCGAAGATAAGTGGTTCGTCTGGTGTTCTGTGGATCCAATCTGGGGTTGCTCTCCCCATTTCTAGAAGTTCCATCGTCGAGATCCTCTCCGTTTTATCGATTAGACCAAGGGATTTCGCCAGGAAACCGATTATGGTCTCCGGCGTAACGCCTTGTTCGCGATAGTAACTCAGTCGAGTGTCTCCGTGCCTCTTGGCGAGTCGCCTACCGTCTCGACCAACCACCAACGGCATATGCAGCCAGGCCGGAACATCCCAACCAAATGCTTGGTAAAGTGCCATCTGCCGATAGGTGCTGAAGACTAAGTCATTTCCGCGCACCACATGATTGATCCCGAAATCATGATCATCGACCACGACCGCTAACTGATAGGCAGTGACTCCATAACTTCGCGCGACGACAAAATCACCGAGCAACCTCCCCGCGTCTAGCGATTGGATACCAAGTCTCTCATCCTCGAAGCTTAGAATTCCTTTCGGCATTCTAAATCGCCAAGCGAATGGAATCCCCTGACGTTTGAGATCGTCGCCGTGGTTTCCATCATGATGCGAGCATGTGCCTGGGTAGATCGCTCCGTCGAGAACCGACTCATGCGGCGCGCTTGCCGCTCTTTCGATTTCGCTGCGCGTGCATGTGCATGGATAGATCAAGTTTCGATGCTTGAGTTGCTCGATCGCCATCGCGTAACGAGCCTCTCGACTGGATTGGATCGTGAACGATTGTTCCGAACCAGTGGGGTCCCAATCAAGCCCCAACCAGTTGAGATCTTCGATCGCCTGCTCGGTTGCCCCAGGTTTGGTTCGAGGCGTATCCAAGTCTTCGATGCGTAAAAGCAATTGCCCGAAAACTTGCCTAGCGGCCAGCCACGCCACCAAAAACGTTCGGGCGTTGCCAACGTGCTGAGCACCTGTTGGCGAAGGCGCCAAACGTCCAACGTAGCTCATGACAATGTTACCCGAGCCGATCGGTTGGCTGCCTGAACGATGTGGATCGAAGCATTGGGCAACGCAACTCTCAACTGTTCTGCACACCAATTTGCGTGCGAATAGTCTTGAGCAACGGCGCAAACCGAAGGCCCCCAACTGCTTTGCGTCGCACTATCGATTCCGATACTCCTGGCTGCTTCGATCGATTGTGCGATCTGCGGAGTGCGATAAATGCCCCCTTGGGCGATCGCAAAGATTTCGCCTGCCAGTTGGCCATACCAACCCAATGCAACATCGAAGTGCTTCCAATCGCCGCTTGCCATCGATGGCAAAAGTTCTTGCTCAACCAATTGGATCATGGTGGCACGGTTCGGGTTCGAAGTCTTGGAACAGCGATCAAACATTTCCGCTTCTGCAAGTCCCGAGTCACCCAGCGAACGGTCGTTCTGAATGATCAAAATAGGCCAGGCTTCCGGAAAGGGTATTCGCTTCGTACGTTCGGCGTGGACGTTGGTCGTTTCTGAATTCGATATCCCTTGATCGAAGACGAACCCACCCTCAATGAAGCCGCTGAGCCCAATGTTGGAGCGTTTTCCTCGCCGACTGAGTTGAGCAAGTTGCGTCCGCAAGACGCTTGAATTCGCTCCATGGCCGCCAGTGCATGCCTTCTCGAGAATAGAGGATACGCTCAAATTCACGTTTGTCGAATTGCCTCGGGTGGAGCGGATTTGTTCTGCAGCCATCAGCAGGGTTGCAACGGTGCAAGCCATTTGAGTACCCGATCCCAAACCGCAATGCGGACTTGGTGCTTGCGCAATCGAAAGCGATTGGATAGGTATCGAAAGTCGTGTTTCCTCCCAATGCGACACGATCGATTCGAGGCGGGGTCGCCAGTAATCATCCGCTTCGATCGACCATTGACCGAGAGGAGTTTGGGTAGTTGAGTCGGGCGATAAAGTAGCCTGTGCGATGGCCTTGGAGTGCTCGACCATCAAACCGATACCGCCGAAGCAATTCGGTTCCCCCGGCGAAATCTCAAGCAGACCGAAATGAAGCCGACCATACGAATGGACTGCGATTCGGGATGGATGCTGCGGTTGGGTTGGAATGTTTGGTTCGAGCATGGCGTCGATTGGCTCGGGTTGCAAGTCGACTAGGATTCCACTTCAGCGGCCGCGATGATCAATGCATCTTCAGCACTGCCTGACCATTGCGGCATATCCAGTCGGGTCGCTTGCCAGCCAGGATGGCTAAGCGTTCCCTGCTGAGCAGAGTCTTTTCCGATAATTCGCCACCTGAGAGGGGATGGGTCATTGGGAATCGAGACCGACGAGCCCTCAGTGGCTTCGACCAATGGTTTAAGACCGAACATGCGTTCGAGTGTTTTTTTGGAATCTCGCAGAACGTCCCTTGCCGCAGAACCGACTTGTGCGTCGTTGTATTGGTCGAGCGATTCGCCGATGAGATCTAGCAATCTTGCTTCGCGTTGCAAAGCGCTCAGCAAAGTCAAGGCTTCGTTTCGCATCGCGGGCTTAGCCTTGGAAACGATCGTTGATTTGGGCAATTTGGCGGACTCAACTGTTTTTTCATTGGTAGCTGGAGCCGCAATCTGGACGGGTTTGTTGTCGAGGCATTCTCGAATTCGGGTCTCGGTAATACGACCGAAGAGAACAGCAAAGAAAGCGCGAATGGCGAGGAGCGGATGCATGTAATCGCAACAATAAATGGGTTGGAGTTAGGCGATCCGTGAATCGAAGTCTTGCGACACACATAAACGCCGAGATGTTAACTTCATTTTTCAGAACAATTTAGTTATTTAATCCCAGCATTATATCGCCTGATCGCGGATTGTTGCAGGTGCGTTCGACTCGCAATCCATGTTATATTGTTCGGCTCGTTAGGCGAGCGGCGAGTTGCAGTATCCCAACCCGAAGCGTAAGAACGTAAGCGAGGGACAATTTAGCAGGTCCCTCACTTACGTGTCGGGTTATGATTGGCAGTTTTCAGTCTGCCGCTCGCCTAAGAGCGAAAACGCGGATTTCGCTGATAAATGAAACGGAGGTAACTGTGAACGATTCGCAAGGAAAAGAGAATCCGAACCGACGACGCGTGTCCGACCTCGCCCCTTCGTATGCTTCAGGGAACCAAAAGGGCCAATCGGGCCAGGCCCCGACCGGCAATTTCGCCTCAAACAAGGCTCGGATAGAACCACCGGCTTCGGCCGCTTCCAAACCAATCGTTCCCCAACCCCATCTCTTGGTTCCGCCCTCCGCGACCAGTCGCACTGTGCTCCAACGCAGTTTGGCTGAACTTTTGTTTCGAACTCCAGGAACTTGGGCTGATCGTGAAAATATTCAACAGCGGATCGGGACAAGCGTTCTTCGCGTTTCCAAGTCGATGGAGACTCGCAATTTCCATCGCGTCGGCAAGCAAGATCTAGAGAGCATGGCCGAGGCCTATGATGAACTTTTTTTCCAAGGACTCTGTTTGCCTCTCGCACGATCCTATGGACTATCATTTCGATTAAGTGCCAGGATGACACGCGCGGGCGGCAAGACAACGCGGACCATTTATCGCGGCACTCGATCCAAACCCAGCCGAACTCACTACGAGATAGCGATCTCGACATCCTTGTTGTTTCAATCCTTTCGAAAGCCAAACGACTCGATTCGAGTGTGCGGGCATGACTGCATCGATCGATTGACGGCCATGCAACGGATTGTAGAACATGAGATGATTCACCTGTGCGAAATGCTGGCCTGGATTCAAAGCGATTGCTCGGCTAGTCGATTTCAGTCGATCGCTCGCAACATGTTCGGGCATACCGAACACAGGCACGAATTGATTACGCAGCAAGAACGGGCTGCCAAGGAATTCAATATTCGCTCTGGAGCCCATGTTGCGTTTCCGTTTGAAGGCAGACTCCTTCACGGGGTTGTCAACCGAATCACACGTCGCGCAACCATTTTGGTGGAAGACCCACGCGGCGAACGTTACAGCAATGGCAAAAGGTACTTGAAATACTATGTCCCAATCCAACAACTCCGACCAATCACCTAAGCAACATTCATGAGACAATTGACTTCCATCTCGGGAAAATCATCCGCCGAGGCCTTCGTAGCATATCTGGTCACCCAAGATATTTCGACTCACGTCGAGCCGGACACCACGGAAGCAGACAAGTGGGATATTTGGATTAGAGATGAAGACAAAACCGAATTTGCTCGCGAAGCTCATCAACAGTTCCTGCAATCACCTAACGATCCCAAATTTAGACAAGCGGTCGATCAAGCAAGAAGTATATTGAAAGAACAAAAGCAGAAGTCGATCGAACGGCGGAAGAACATTCAAAATCCCGTTTCCCGTGTGAATCCAAGCCTATTCAGTGGTCGCCTACCGCCGTTGACGCTCACTTTGATTCTTATTTGTGTCTTTTTCGGTGTCGTCAAGTTCCTTTTGTCGGATGGAACACAAAGTGGTGGTCTGGGCAGTCTTGCTATGCAGAAGCTGGGTTTCGTCGACCTAAAGCTATATCTAATGTCAGGCGATCCGGCAGCTTCTCTGAAGCGGGGAGAGCTTTGGCGAGTCTTGACGCCCGCCTTTTTACACGGAGATCCTCTCCACTTGTTGCTGAACATGCTCGCATTGGCAAATTTGGGGCGAGTTACGGAGCGTCTGGAAGGGACTGGCAAGTACGCCTTAATCGTTCTCTTCGTGGCCATTTGTTCCCACTTGCTACAAGGCCTAACGCCAACACAATGGTTTGGTTCGCCTAACTTTGTTGGGATTTCAGGCGTGATTATGGGGCTGCTTGGATACCTCGGGATCAAAACGACGTTGCGACCCGATCTCGGGTTTGTTCTTCCGCCACAAGCCTACATTATGACCGGCCTGATTTTGGTCTTGGGATTTTCCAAAGAAATGAACCTTGCAAATCTAGCTCACTTGGGCGGACTGCTTGCAGGAATTGCAATCGGGTTCGTATTAAGCGATCGCCGCTTCGATCGAAAGTAGGTCCATCCCATTTAGCTTGAGCGCCGTACTCGATTAGCCAAAAAGCATACAGCCAAAAAGCATAACAAATCCCCAGGGCAAGCTTGGGGTATTTCGAAACCGGCGGGCCTTCTGCGGCGGTCCGCGATATGATCGATGCCGAATAATGAGCCGAAATTGATTGATTGATTGATTCCCTTTCATACCACGAACGAAATGGGTAGCACTTTTGAACGATAAAAAAATATCGGTAGCGATTCCGTGCGAGCATCCGATGCTTGCAACGGCAATCGCGGCTGTTGCCAACGCAAACCAAATTCTCCGAGATCACTTTAAAACAAAAGTTCGAGTAGAAACCAAGGGAACTGCAAACTTTGTTACGCAGGCCGACTTGGATTCCGAGCGAGAAATCGTAACGACGATCCAACAACAATTCCCAGCGCATGCGATCATCTCCGAAGAGTCGCACAGCGATCGCGCCGATTCAACCGACCTTTGGATTATTGATCCACTCGACGGCACAAGCAACTTCATGCACGGCATTCCGCATTTCGCGATTTCTGTTGCATATTACCATGCAGGCCAACCCGAGTTGGGAATCGTCTGTAACCCGATCACCGAAGATTGGTACGTGGCAGTTCGAAATCAAGGTGCATGGCACAATGGTATTCGACAGTGGGTCGATAAAGCCGAGCGAATGGACGAAGCCATGATTGTTTGCGGATTCTACTACGATCGAGGCCGCATGATGGAAGCGACTTTAGATACGATTGGCGATTTCTTTCGCAACAACATTCATGGCATGAGACGCTTCGGAGCGGCAGCACTGGACCTTTGCAACTTAGGATGCGGTCAATATGGACTGTTCTTTGAGTACAAATTGCATCCGTGGGACTATGCTGCCGGGCAGCTTTTTGTATCCGAAGCTGGTGGGAAAACCACCGACTGCAACAATATGCCGTTGCCATTGCATAGTGCCAGCAGCATCTGCGCCACCAACGGGCGACTCCATCAGCAAGCGTTGAGCATCCTGGCGCCTCATTGGAAGAAACTGTGCCAAGATTTGGATTGACGCCTAACGCGAGCTCATGTTGAGCAATGCAAATGCTTTCGCGGTCGCGCATCGTCCACGTTGCGTGCGAATCAGATACTCGCTTCGCAACAGAAACGGCTCAACCTCGTCTTCCAACGTGTCCGAGGATACACTCATGGTGTGAGCTATGGCTTCCACGCCTGCTGGTCCTCCGTGAAAGACTCGAATCAATGTTTCGAGGTATCGACGGTCTTGCTTGTCCAACCCCACTTCGTCGATGCCCATCATCGCGAGTGCTCGCTGCGCCAAATCCAAAGTCACTCTACCATCCGATTTGCTCATGGCAAAATCGCGCACCCATAGAAAGCGATTGTTCGCGATTCGAGGTGTTCCGCGTGCACGTTTGGCGATTTCTTCGGCCGCATCGGCGTTCAAGTGAACGTTGAGTTTCGTTGCGTTGCGAGACAAAATTTCCACTAGCTCATCTTGCGAGTAATACCCCAAATGCTGCCGAATGTGAAAGCGATCCCGAAGCGGTGCACTCAGCATGCCTGCACGCGTGGTAGCGCCTATCAAAGTGAATTGTTGCAATTGCAGGTTAAGCGTTCGAGCATTGACCCCTTCGCCGAGAATAATGTCGATGCGAAAGTCTTCCATGGCCGTATAAAGGAACTCCTCGACTGGCTTGGGCAATCGATGGATTTCGTCGATGAACAGTACCGAACCATGCTCAAGGTTGGTTAAGTAGGGAATCATTTCTTTGGGCGCTTTAAGAACGGGGCCGCTAGTCATGTCGACTTTGACCCCCATCTCGCGCGGGATACAAGTTGCTAAAGTCGTTTTGCCCAAGCCAGGTGGACCATCGAACAGAATATGTCCCAACGGCTCGTTACGCTTTTTTGCGGCATCCATGGCTATCCGGATAACATCCATCACTTCGGTTTGCCCGACCATATCCGATATGCGTTTTGGACGAAGCGCCGAATCGTTCTCGCCGGTGGGAATGGCATTCGGACCGCTCGCGTTGCCATTCGCTTCGCCACCATTCTTCTTGCCATCGTCATCGTCGTCCGGCGACCCTGCGACTATTTTTCGTTCTCGAACCATCCTGCACTCCGTTCTGTCGTACGCTCTGTCGCCATGCTCAATTCGGCCTTACTTGTTGTCTGCACCTGTCTCGAGAATTGCCATGAAGGCTTTTTGAGGGATGTCGACTGAGCCGATTGATTTCATTCGCTTCTTGCCTTCTTTTTGCTTAGCCCAGAGTTTCTTCTTGCGAGAAATGTCTCCGCCGTAACATTTGGCTGTCACGTTCTTACGCATGGCTGGAACGGTCTCGCGGGCGATAATGCGAGCACCAATAGCCGCTTGAACGGCGACTTCAAACATGTGGCGATCGATTTCTTCTTTGAGCTTTTTGACGACGGCCCGTCCTCGTCGATCCGAATCTGCCTTGTCGCAAATCACGCTAAGTGCGTCGACCCGCTTTCCGTTGACCATGATATCCATTCGAACAAGATCTGCTGGAGCGTAGCCGACGACTTCGTAGTCCATGGTTCCATAACCGCGAGTCACGCTCTTGAGTTTGTCGTGCAAATCGTAAATCACCTCTGCCAGAGGGAGTTCATACGAAACGAGAGCACGTGTCGCCGACAGATATTCGTTGCCTTTTAGTACACCTCGCCTATCTTGGCTCAGTTTCATCACAGCCCCGATATACTCGATGGGGAGTACGAAGTTAACACGAACAATAGGTTGTCGAAATTCTTCGATATCACCTGAATCCGGTACTTCTTGCGGGCGGTGGATTTCCATTTTCGTTCCATCCCGTTTGATAATCTCGTAAGTCACGTTCGGAGCTGTTTGGACTAGATCGATATTGCATTCGTTCTCAAGCCGTTGCTGGATGATTTCCATATGCAACAAGCCCAGAAAGCCGCATCGGAAACCGAAGCCCAAGGCTTCGCTCGATTCGGGTGCGAATTCAAACGAGGGGTCGTTAATGGCCAGTTTTTCAAGGGCATCTCGCAACTCGGTAAACTCTTGACCATCGCTGGGATATAACCCGCAATAAACCATACGCATAGGCGGTTTGTAGCCTTCGAGCGGAACCGCTTTGTCGTCGTTGGACATCGCGACCGTATCGCCAATACGTACATCCTTGAGCGAACGGATGTTACAAATCAGATACCCGACTTCGCCGGATCGTAGTTTGTCGACGGGTTTGCGTTCCGGGACGAATTGCCCTAATTCGAGCACCTCGTAGTTCACGCCAGCGCCGAGAAACCGGACTTTGGACCCTCGTTTGACTTCCCCATCCATGAGACGAACATAAGTGATAGCGCCGCGGTAGTCATCGTAATGCGAATCAAACACCATCGCGCGGAGCGAGTCGCTTTGGTTATCTTTGGGAGCTGGTATTCGTTCGATAATCGCCTGCAACAACTCGTCAATGCCGATACCCGCTTTTCCGGAGCATTTGACGATTTCGTCGGGATCAATACCCAGCACTTGATGCATTTCTTCGGTGACTTCGTCGATGCGTGCATGCATCAAGTCAACTTTATTGATGACCGGAATGATCTTGAGATTGTGATTCATGGCAGCGTACGCGTTCGCCACCGTTTGTGCTTCGACCCCTTGAAACGAGTCGACGAGCAGCAATGCTCCTTCGCAACACGTCAAGGAACGCGAGACCTCGTACTGAAAGTCAACGTGGCCGGGAGTGTCGATCAAGTTCAGTTCGTAAACCAAGCCTTTGTATGAGTAATTGAGCGCGACTGCTTTGGCTTTGATCGTGATTCCGCGTTCACGCTCAAGGTCCATTCCGTCTAGCAGCTGCTCTTTCATCTTACGAACTGCGACAGTACCGGTGCGTTCCAAAAGCCGATCGGCCAAGGTGCTCTTGCCGTGGTCAATATGTGCAATGATGCAAAAGTTGCGAACGCGATCCAGTGGGATTTCCCCATCGAATTTGGTACCGATGTTGCCTGTTATCATGAATGAGTCCTGATGATTGATCTAAACTAGACGAAGGCGCACTAGGTAACTTGGTGTTTCTTGAAATCCATTCGTGCAACTCCGGCTGCGCCGAGGTAACCTGCGTCACCCCCCAACGAAGCAAAATCGATTTTCGTACCGCGTGCCACGTATTCGAAACTGCGGTCTCGGAAAGTGTGCTCGATCCTCGCCAAGAATCGCAAGCCGACCGGCGAATTTCTGCCACCGAAATTCATGGCCCCCCCTAACACGACCAACCCAGGATCCAACGTGTGAACAAGGGTCGCAATTCCCAAGGCCAAATAATCCGCTGTCTCATCGATCATTTTGAGGCTAAATGCGTCGCCCGTCATGGCCGCTTCGTAGATCATGCGGGTTGTTAACTTATCCATATCCTTGGAAAGCGAACTGACCGCCCCCGCTTGCAATTCTTCGGCTGCACGCTGCGCCACTGCGCTGGCGCTCGCATAGGCTTCTAAATGCCCTCGTCCACCACCCCAAACGCAAAGCCGGGCATCCGGTCTAGGATCAATAATCATGTGGCCACATTCTCCGCCGAAACTGTTTTGTCCGACGACAAGCTGGTTGTCGATGATGATCCCACCGCCGACTCCTGTCCCCAGCGTCAGCAGAACCATACTGTTGTGAATCGTGCCCGTTCCAACCCAGAATTCCCCAAATGCGGCCGCGTTGGCATCGTTGGCAAACGACACCGGTATGCCGATCGAGTCCTCCAAACACTTTACTATTGGAAAATGATGCCAATGCGGATGGTTTGGCGGTTCTATCAGCATTCCTCTGGGAATATCTTGGCTGCCGGGAGTTCCTAATCCGACTCTGACTATAGACTTCCGTTCAATATCGAGCGAGCGGAGCAATGCCATTGAGCATTCGGCGACTCGCCGCATTGCATCCGTAGGTCCCCGAGGCTCTTCGGTTGCAATGGAGTTAAATCCTAGCGTTTTGCCTTGATCATCAACCACCCCGATCTTGATTCCAGTACCACCAACGTCGATTCCGAAGTAGTAAGGTGGAGTGGCGTCTGCGACGGAATAAATAGGCTGCAAAGTCATAAATCGTTTGGCTGTGTGGTTTGCGGTAGAAATACAACTTGCCATCTACCGGTCTAAGCAATTCAGTATACGCTTTGAACACTCAAGATGACAGACACGATTTCCACCTCGTTCCATCCAAAACCATCTGAGGTACCATTGTGTTCGTCGATCCGCATCAAACTCTTAGAAAGCGAAATAGCAGTCATGTCACTCAAGCCCGGGCCAGAAGATTCACAAGAAATGGTTGCACCAGGAAACGTCGATGCCAATGCGAGCACGACCTTTACCGAAACCGAATCTGGACTCAAGTACCGAATACTCCGAGGGAGTGACGGCAAAAAACCCAAGTCCAGGGACAAAGTGACCGTCCACTACAAAGGCTGGCTGGATGACCATTCCATTTTCGACAGTTCCTACCGCCGCAACGAAACGATTTCGTTCGGTCTAAACCAAGTTATCGCTGGTTGGACGGAAGGGATGCAATTGATTGGTGAGGGAGGAATGATCGAGTTAGAGATTCCGTATCAGCTTGGTTATGGCGATCGCGGAACTCCCGGCGGTCCTATCCCTCCCAAGGCGAATCTTCATTTCATCGTCGAACTCTACAATGTCGTGGAAAAATGAGCGTCGTGGAAAAATGAGCGTCGCGGAAAAATAAGTCGAGCGGCAGAGCCTGCTGTCACCTGTCCGTTTCTCTGCGATCACTTGGATACCAATCAGAACACAGTGTAAACCCCTCACCCCCAGCCCCTCTCCCCGAGTACAGGGCGAGGGGAGCAAGATCAAAAGATGTGGGCGAGACGCCCATGCCACTACCTAAACTGCAGTCGGCTCCTCACTTACTCGTACTCGGTTAGCAATGCCAATCTCGAGTACGAGTGTCCATTCCTTGAGCGATCAAGGTTAGCGACGATCACCGCCGCCACCGCTACGTCCACCGCCACTGCTTCGGCCGCCGCCGCCACCGCTTCGGCCTCCGCCGCCACCACCGCTTCGGCCACCGCCACCTCCACCGCCGCTGCGACCGCGGAATCCGCCACCGCCACCGCCGCGATCCGATCTTGGTCGTCCGCCGCCGCTGGTCCGTTCAGGTCGATCACCAGAACGTTCCTCGAAAGGTCGATCTGGATCCACTTCACCTTCTTCGCGAGGCTCTCCGCCCTCAGCATCTTCTGCTGTGGCGAATTCGTCTTCAATACCGAGTTCTTCGAGAGCGCGACGGCGTGAAAGTTTGACACGATCGTGGTCATCAATGTCGATAACAATCACTTTCATCGTGTCACCGACTTTGCAGACTGAGTCCACGCTTGGAACGTATCCACTTGAAAGTTCGCTGATGTGGCACAACCCGTCTTTGCCCGGGAGGATTTCGACGAATGCGCCAAAGTCGCGAACGCTGGAAACCGTACCGTCGTAGATCTTCCCGATCTGAACGGTAGCCGTACATGCTTCGACACGCGTCATTGCCGCCTTGGCAGATTCGGCATTGGCACTTGCGACAGTCACGTTTCCTTCGTCATCGACATCGATAGTTGCTCCAGTGTCCTCTTGGATCGAACGAATGTTCTTTCCGCCAGGACCGATCAGCGCGCCGATCTTTTCCGAATCAATCTTCGTTCGGAGCAATCGAGGTGCGTACCGACTTGTTTCGCTGCGAGGACGTGGAATGCATGTCAACATCTTGCGAAGTATTTCCATGCGGGCTTCTTTGGCTTGCTTTAACGATGAGCGAATGATCTCTTCGCTTATGCCATCAATCTTCAAGTCGAGTTGAATACCCGTGATGCCATTTTGGGTTCCTGAGATTTTGAAGTCCATGTCGCCATGGTGATCTTCGTCTCCAAGAATGTCTGTTAACAAGACGAACTGGTCCGGGTCGCGAACCAAGCCGATGCTGATACCTGCCACCGGGTTGGTAATCGGAACGCCAGCCGCCATCAACGCCAAGCAACCACCGCAAACGCTGGCCATCGACGATGAACCATTGCTTTCAAGGATGTCGCTGATGAGTCGAATGGTGTACGGGAAGTCATCTGGATCAGGCAAAATCGGTTCCAAGGAACGTTCCGCAAGCATTCCGTGACCAATTTCCCGTCGACCAGGAGCTCGAATAGGCTTGCACTCACCGACCGAAAACGACGGGAAGTTGTAATCGAGCATGAATTTCTTGGAGTACTCATCCATCATGCCGTCGACACGTTGTTCATCGCGAGGCGTACCGAGTGTGACAGTGACAAAGGCCTGAGTTTCGCCCCGTTGAAAAAGGGCGGTGCCGTGGGTTCGCGGTAGCAAATCGGTTTCGCAATGAATATTGCGAAGGCTCTTGCTATCTCGTCCGTCCGCTCGCATGCCTGCCAAAATGGAATCGCGAACGACTCGATTTTCAAGCGTGTGCCAGGCGCGATATAGCGTATCTTTGGTGATAGCGCCTTCGGCGGTCGCATCCGGAATCATTTCAGCCAGAGCAATGTTACGAAGCGCGTTGCAGGCATCGTTGCGTGCTTGCTTGCCCTCAGTTTGCTTGGCTACTTTAAACCGTTCGTAATAGGCTGATCGCAACTGCCCAACCAAAGCGGTGTCATCCGGAATGTCGTACTTTACCTTGACGGGTTGGATCTTTTCGAAAAGTTCACGTTGCAATGAAATGACTTCGCGACAAATGCCGTGAGCAAATTTAATTGCATCAAGCATTTCTGATTCGGGCATTTCTTGAGCAAAGCCTTCGATCATGACAACTTCACGCTCGTTGGCGGAAACGATCATGTCGAGATCGCTCTCTTCGAGCTGGGCGTGAGTTGGGAACGCGACAAAAGCACCGTCAACACGACCAACACGCGTGGAAGCGATCGGTCCTGTGAATGGAAGCGAGCTGATAAACAGCGCACAAGCGGCGCCGTTCATCCCAAGAACGTCAGCGTCATTCTGAACGTCGCTGCTGAGTACGATTGATTGCACTTGAACATCATCGCGGAATCCTTCGGGAAACAGCGGACGGATCGGCCTGTCAATCAGACGGCTGGTCAGAGTCTCTTTGGTTGTTGGGCGGGTTTCACGCTTCAAGAAACCGCCTGGGAATTTGCCGGCTGCCGCGAACCGTTCACGATAATCACAGGTCAATGGAAAGAAATCAGTTCCCGGACGGGATGGACCAGTCGAAACCGCGTTGATGACAACGGTGTCTCCATACTGGCAAAGCACACAGGAGGTGGCTTGCTTGGCAAGTTGGCCGGTTTCGAATGCCAAAATCGAATCGCCAATTTTCTTTTCTACACGAATTTTCACTACTTTTACTTCCTTCGAAAAACTACTCAAAATACGATTCCGAGGCGATCAAACGGTCAGTGATTCCGCGCGGAGGACGCAAAGAATGCAGTCCGTCCCTATCATGACGCCCGAATGCCTATTCGCAGGGAACCTGTAAGAGAACAACACTAAAAGAACCAACAAACATGGCCAGCTTTCAAGCAAGCCATTCAACAAAACACTTCCCAAGACGATCTTTGCCCGGTGGGGCACAACTGAACCTTGCTGCCAACGACGTTTAGCATCTGGCGGAACGGCGGACAGAGAACGAGCTCAACTTCAACCACTAAAACGCCAAAGGCTGGTCTCAAAGAGCCAGCCCAGGTGATCACTATTCTTACTTGCGGATATTCAGCCTACCGATGAGGTTCAAATAACGTTGCGGATCATGCTTTCGCACGTAATCCAGCAACGAGCGCCTTTTGCTCACCATCCGCAGCAAACCGCGGCGGCTGGAATAATCTCGAACTGCACCTCGCATGTGCACTGTCATTCCATTGATTCGTTCCGTCAACATCGCAATCTGGACGTCTGGAGAACCGTTATCGGCCTCGTGGGTACGGAATTGACTAAGGATTTCTTGCTTACGTTCTTTGGTAACGGTCATGTAAAGACAAACTCACATCTGCTTGCTACTGCGGCCTTAGGAAAACCCCGGTCGGCCAAATTTCTACCTTGGATTAACGAATGTTAACGCCTTTTTCCCCCAATGCAACATCAATTGGGCCAGGAACCGGGTTAGAATCACGAGAAGTAGGTAGACATCCATCGAATTTCAATGCGCACTCGCAACGCTGGGTGCTAGCTAACTAGTTCGACTTGAACCATTTTCTGGTAAGCAATCCAACAACATGACTTTTCTCAATACCATCCGAATCGCATTGAGGGCGCTTGCCAAAAACAAACTTCGGGCTGGGTTGACGATTCTGGGGGTCGTAATCGGTATCGCTGCAGTCACCGCTATGGTCTCGATCGGTTTGTCCGCCAGCGAGCTCGTTCAAGGCGAATTCCGAAATCTCGGCACCAACGTAATCATCCTCTCGCCTGGTAATCGCCGCGGTGCCAGAAGTGCACAGATTCCATCGTTGACTGCAGCCGATGTGCAAGCGGTTAGCCGTGAATGTCCTAGCGCACTCGCAGCGACTCCACTCATTGGTGCCTCGGCCCAAGTTATCTCCGGAAACAACAACTGGCGCCCCAAAGAGCTGTTTGGGGTAGGTGCAGATTATATGCTGGTCCGAAACGGGCAAATGCGCGTTGGAGCGTTTTTCGGCGAAGGCGATATTAACAATTCCAACAAAGTTTGTGTGCTCGGCGACACGGTTGTAAAGAAACTCTTCCAAACAGCCAACCCGATCGGTCAATCCGTTCGGATCAAAAACATCCCGTTTGAAATCGTTGGGGTTTTGGCCAGCAAAGGAGCGGATATTGTTGGAAATGACCAAGATGATGTTGTCTTGATGCCCTATACAACTGTGCGAAAACGCCTCCAAGGAAGCAGTTTTGACAACGTGGACGTTGCCATGATTTCGGCTCGGAGTTCGGAATTGATGGGACAGGCCGAGCAGGAGATCAAAGCACTGATGATGGATCGGCATCGAATCTCGCTCGGACAACAACCCGACTTTGAAGTCCGCAACACGACGGAAATAGCTGGTGCATTCAGCATCGTGACCGGTACGATGACTGCGATGCTAGCCTCGATCGCAGGCATTTCACTGGTGGTGGGTGGAGTTGGAATTATGAACATCATGCTCGTTTCGGTTACGGAGAGAACTCGCGAGATCGGTATTCGAATGGCTGTTGGTGCTCGACCCAGGGACATCCTTATGCAATTCCTCGTCGAATCGATGGTTTTGTCATTAATCGGAGGCGCAATCGGAGTGTTGCTGGGCGTTTTGGGGTCCGTATCGTTAACCGTGGGGATCAACGCACTTTCCAGTGGCCGTGACTGGCCGATCGTGGTCAGCCAAGCCGCTGCAATCGTTAGCCTCGTTTTTTCCGCTGCCGTCGGTATTGGCTTCGGATTTTACCCTGCTTGGCGGGCCAGCAGACTCGACCCAATCGACGCACTTCGGTACGAGTAACGTTTGACAAAACAGATTTATCAAGCCACCATTCATGGTTCGTGGTTGGAGTTTTCTTAATGATCGTTTGTAGGCCAGAGTGAACGACGAAGACGCATTGATTCAGTCCGCGCTTGCCGGCAACAGTTCATCCTTCGAAGTCTTGGTGACTCGTTACCAAGATCGTTTGTACACAGCTATGATCAGTGTCGTCGGCAGTGCGGACGAAGCGGAAGATGTCGTTCAAGAGTCGTTCATCCAGGCCTATCTGAAACTAGACACCTTTCAACAGAACAGCCGTTTCTTTACATGGTTATATCGCATCGCTTTCAACTACGCGCTCGCTCGGCGCCGGCGGAATCGGGGGCATCTGTCGCTGGAACAGGGGCGGGAAATCGCAGGTACGGACCCGGTCTCTAAGGCTGAGTCGCCGGACAACCGCATGAGCCGCAGCGAAGACGTACAGCTCGTCCATCGCGCTCTCGCGGAACTTTCGGAAGACCATCGAGCGATTCTGGTTCTGCGTGAAATGGAAGATATGGCGTACGAAGAGATCGCCGAAGTGCTTAAGATTTCGATTGGAACCGTGCGATCCAGGTTGAATCGCGCACGATTTGCATTGAAACAACAACTGGAAAACTTCCCCGAATGGAACCCAAATACTTAGGGCGAGAGCCCGATTGAAAACGACCAGACGCAAACCGCCCCCGCCATTCCGGCCGACTCTGCCATGAGCCAAAAGAGATGAGATAACCAGAATCGTTCCGAGAAGCGCCTACGATTCCGTAAAATTGGCCTTGCGCAAAGGTTCCTCCGCTAACACCGCCACGTCGAAATTGTTGAACGTCCGAGCATTCGAAGCACAACTGAATCCGCGACTCGGCCGATAGCATATTTTACCCAACCGAAACGGTTGCTCGACGCGTCACTCGCGAGAGCAATTGAGGACGGCTTGGCATCGCACATGGTCATTGGAATTGATTCTCCAGCAACATGGGTGGTCCGAATTGCCTTACTTTAAGAACATTCGGGAAATCGTTGAAGAAGAGATCTGCAACAAGCATCAATTGCTTCCGAAAGCTTTCCCGCTGACAGAAAAACTACTTCGCAAGCAGGGTAGCCCCTGCGGAATTTTTTATTGTTTACATGGCCCTCGTAGCATTCGATTGACTGCGGTCTTTGATATCGAAACTTCAAGGGTTCTGTTTTATGACTCTACTGGCCAAAGAGCCGGGGTGCGCTGCGTTAAGGATGTCGTCCTTGCAGCAGCGTAGCCCGCTTTGCGTCCGTAGCTTTGCCACAGCCAATTGGGTTGCCGTGGTCGATGACTCCCCAAACCCACCAGCAATAACCTAGGGAATGGAATCTCAGTTATGTTGATATTGTCACGGAGAGAGTCCGAGAGAATCTATCTGGGCGACGAAATAGTTCTGACAGTTGTTCGTGTTAACGGAGATAAAGTGCGCATCGGCGTCGAAGCACCATCGCACATCAAAATTTTACGTACAGAACTGGAATTAAACTTAAATGATTTAAAACCGGTTCCGGAACAAAGTCCTAATCGTCGCGCAGCCTAGCTTCGCTGATTTCAAAACGTGCTGAAGTCGCATCAACCGATGCACGTCGCACTGCAAAAAGCCCCGAAACGTCGACCTCGCGTAGCCAACACAACGCGAAGTCGACGTTTTTTGTTTTCGAAATCGGGACCGCGGCCCTCACTACCAAGAATTGGTTGAACTATGTCTACGCGTCCCCCATTTGCTCAGCAAAAGCTACGGTCGCCACTCAGCTTTCGCGCAGCAAGCACTCCACAAGTTGACCTCACGGTTTAACCATTGCGGGCTAACCATTGCGGGCTAACCATTGCGGGCTAACCATTGCGGGCTAACCATTGCGGGCTAACCATTGCGGGCTAACCATTGCGGGCTAACCATTGCGCTCAATTGCCGCGATCGCTAGTTGCCTCATCGCTTCGACCGCTGTACTCGCAGGCAATCCGTTCAGGAACTCGATCGCGTCGGCGACCAAATCTCTTGCGAATTGCTTCGTGAACTCCGAAGCATCGCAGGCATCCATCTCTTGTCGGAGTTCGTTTGCCGCAGATAGCTCACCAGCATTTAGCCTTCGGATCAGAACGTCGCGACGATTTGCCGGTAGTTGCTCAAGCGTTCGAATGGCGGGCAAAGTAGGTTTAAACGAAAGTAAATCTGTCCCGAGCGTTTTCCCTGCCTGTTCCGACGCTCCCCAAACATCCAGCCAATCGTCAAAAACTTGAAAGGCTGTTCCAAGCTTTCGTCCATACTGTTGCATTCGGAAGCACATCGATTCGTCGCCACCGCCACTCCATGCTCCCAGTGAACAACTTACTGCGCACAATGCACCCGTCTTAGCATCGAGCAATTCCAAATAATCGAAAACACTCAACTCGAAATGCTTTACGCTTTGTCCTTGAAGTATTTCACCCTCGCACACAAGTTTGGCTGCATCTGCAATCCATCTCCCTGGGATCGTTGAATTCCCCCTGTTCGCCAGACCATATGCGTGTGCAAAAAGCCAATCGCCCAGGAGCACGCTTGCGGGAACGGACCAACGTTGATGAACCGTTTGTTTGTGACGCCGCTCAAGGGCCCCGTCTAACACGTCATCATGAATGAGAGTTGCCGTATGAACTAGTTCCACTACAACGGCTAATCGAATTGACTCCTCGGTCGGTTGACCTGAGGCAGATGCTGCGAGCAAGAGAAGGCAAGGCCTAAGCCTTTTCCCGCCGAGATCCGAGACATAGGTCAACATCTCGGAGATTTGAGGATTATTGGACTGAAGCTCGCGTCGAATCATCGCTTCGACAGCGTTCAATCTATCTTGAATCGGAGCGGTCGCAGACTTCAATTGCTGGCGATATAGCTGCGGATTAGAAGATGCGTTCGCAAGAGTCCCTGGAAGAGTGACTGTCTCAACGGATTCCATTTCAATTACTCGCTTCTTTGGAAATCTCCGCGTGAGCCACCGGATTTCGCGAGAAGCATCACTTGGGAAATTATCATGGATCGATCGATGGCTTTGCACATGTCATAAACAGCTAGTGCTGCAACACTGGCTGCGGTCAGCGCCTCCATCTCAACTCCAGTCGACCCAGTCGACGTTACCGTCACGACCCATTTCAGTTCTGTCTCGGAAACCCAAGAGTGAGCAACCTCAACGGAATCGATCAGAATCAAGTGACAAAGAGGAATTAATGCACTGGTTTGTTTAGCGGCTTGGATTGCGGCAATTCTGGCGACCGACACGCAATCCCCTTTCTTTAGGGTATTCGAGCGGATCGCCTCTCCTGCTGACTTCGACATTGAAATCGAGCTACAAGCTGTTGCAGTTCGATTTGTCTTCTCTTTGCCACCAACATTTACCATTTTCGCTTCGCCCAGATCGTTTACGTGGGTCAAAGCGGCGTTTGTGAATTGTTCCTCTTGATTGCCTGTATGGGGTTCCCCGGGAGTTGACATAGTAAAGCTAACCTCTTGAACTCCCGCATTCCGACGAAACATGTAACAGCAACTAGGCCTTGTCGGCGTACTCGGCACCGAAAAACTCTTTGCTTTCCTTTACGGTTGCTTTGATCGTGCGTTTGCCTTCTTGCCAGTTCGCCGGGCAGACTTCGCCGTTCTTTTCGACAAATTGGAGGGCTTTGACCATTCGCAGGGCTTCATCCACACTGCGGCCAAGCGGGAAATCATTGACAACTTGATGCCGGACGACCCCATCTTTGTCGATCAGGAAAAGTCCACGCAAAGCAACGGAATCCCCCACCAACACATCGTAATCGCGAGCGATCTGCTTGTTCAAGTCCGCGACGAGTGGATACTCGACATGACCGATACCGCCGTCTTTGCGAGCCGTGTTTCGCCAAGCCAAATGGGAGTATTCGCTGTCGACCGAGACTCCGATGACCTCGACTTCCAAATCAGTGAACTCTTTTACTCGGTCGGAGAACGATATAATCTCGGTTGGGCAAACGAACGTGAAATCCAGTGGGTAAAAGAACAAAAGGACGTATTTGCCTTTGAACTGGCTTAGGGAAATTTCCGCCACAGAACCATCTTTTAAAACAGCGTTGGCCTTGAAATTCGGTGCGGGTTTTGTCACGAGGACTGACATGTCGATGCTCTCCAGTGAAAATATGCGATAAAGTTGGTTGCTAGCAAGCGTCACTAACACTACCGACCATCCTCTCCATTGTCCGCCAATCGTCAAGGCTACCGATCCATGCGCAACTCCCGAGATGAAAATCGATCCGATGCAAACGTCACCATCGCTCAACTGAAAGCCGTCATGAATGAGTTTGTGCAGGAGCGTTCCTGGGAGAAATTCCATTTGCCGAAGAATTTGGCGATGTCGATCGCAATTGAATCAGCAGAATTGATGGAGCATTTCCAATGGACGAATCCCGAGCAACCGCTCAGTCCCATTGGGGACGAATCTCCCGTAGCTCAGGAAATAGCGGACGTGTTTGCCTATACGTTAAGACTGGCTCATGTCCTTGGAGTGGATCTCAGCCAAGCTTTGGAAAGGAAAATGGAACTCAACCGAATCAAGTATCCCATTGGCTTGGAGTTTGTCCCAAAGGGTTCATCGCCACCCTATTCTTGATCGGTCGACTTCTTGATCGGTCGACTTCTTGATCGGTCGACTTCTTGATCGGTCGACTTGGTAAGCGAGCGGAATACCCTTGAATTCCCCACCCGCAAATTTCAATTTCCAGATGAAACAAACACTTTTCTCAATGTTTTTTGCACAAATCCATCGAAAATCCAATGTTTTTATTCTGAAAACCCCGTTTCCCGGTTGCTTTTTACCCCAGGCAATCTTTAATTCAGCGAAACCATTTTGTCCTAGGTTGGACATGACTCATGATTTGACGTTTGTTGAAAGGGATTCATCGCATGGCGAAAGCAGCTGCCAAAACAGAAAAGCCACTGACCAAAGTCCAGATCTTCACCAATATTGCTGAAGCAACTGGACTCTCCAAAAAGCAAATTGCTGAAGTTTTCGAAGCGCTCAAGGTAGAAATTTCAAACTCGGTTGGCAAAAAGGGAGTAGGCTCGTTCGTCATTCCAGACCTTTGCAAAATCGTTCGCATTCAAAAGAAGGCCCTTCCGAAGCGCCAAGTGCGAAACCCACAAACGGGTGAAATGAAATGGGCCGATCCAAAACCAGCATCCACCGCTGTTAAAGTTCGCCCTCTAAAGAAACTCAAAGACATGGTCTAATCTATAGACCAAGTTTGAAAAACATCGAAACGACTTGGGCAAGCGAATAGGCTTGCCCATTTTCGTTTTGGACACGATGGCTGAGAGGATGATGGCTGCGAGGATGAGCATGATAGCTGCGAGGATAACGTGCGGTTGATATTGATGGGAACAGGCCCCTTCGCGGTTCCGAGCTTTGATGCGATCCGGGCCCAAGGTCACGAAATCATCTGCGTTGTCACACGCCCTTCGGTTGCTTCGTCAGGGAAAAAAGATCCGCCTGTGAGTCCGGTCCGGCAATGGGCCAGCAACCATGATTTGTCGATCGTCGACCCCATTTCGATCAACGATCCGGCCACCAACCAGTGGCTGGCTTCCCTGCGTGCGGATTTGATGGTCGTGTGCGACTACGGGCAAATTCTGTCGAAAGCCGCGTTGGAAACTACCAGACTCGGAGGAATTAATTTGCATGGTTCCTTGTTGCCCAGACATCGCGGGGCGGCACCCGTTCAATGGTCGATCCTCGCAGGTGATGCTCGAACCGGTGTTTCGATCATCCACATGACTCCGACACTCGACGGTGGCCCGATCCTCCATCAATCGGCAACCGACATCGGAAACACCGAAAACTCCGAACAGCTTGAAGCCCGACTCAGCCAAATCGGTGTTGAATCCACATTGGCCTCGATCGCGTTGCTCAAAATTAAAGCTTCCCTCACCGAGTGCAGCAATCTCGGGCTGCGACAAGACAAAGCCCTCGCGACCAAAGCCCCTCGGCTCGCTAAGGAAGATGGCGAACTAAACTGCCACTATCCAGTCCAGTGCCTCGATCGACTGATACGTGGTCTCCAGCCATGGCCGGGCACTTTTGCCCATGCTCATTTTCCCGATGGCAAAAGCATACGCATTCTCATTGCGAAAGCGATGCCGGTGAAATGCAATCTCTCCGCTGCGGACGTTGCTCCTGGCGACCTCATCTACGGCGATACCTTAACGCAGTTGCAATTTCAAGAACCGAGACTGCTTGGACATTCGCTTTGCGCTGTCGCAATCGACGGAGTACTTGCCATTCCAATCGTACAACCAGCCGGAAAACGATTGATGCTCGCAGACGAATTTCTTCGCGGCTACTCTCGGTTTGCATGGATCAAGTTATCCTCGATGGAAGGTTCGCATCGATTGCTCAACCAAATGTGCCAAATTCCGTAATGGTTCTCCCCACGTACGCTGAGACAACGCGATGCAATTAGACTCCATTTTGACGGTCCTGCAAGAAATCGCTCCACTCGAGTATGCAGAAAACTGGGACAACGTCGGCCTTTTGGCAGGGCACCGAGGCCGATTCATATCAAGTGTCATGACCTGCTTGACGCTCACGTCGACAACATTGCAAGAAGCCATCGATGTGCAGGCGGGACTCGTCGTTTGTCATCATCCGATTCCATTCAAGCCGCTGTCCAAAATAACCAGCGATACCACCACGGGAAAACTGCTTCTCGATGCAATGGAAGCGGGAATCGCCATCTATTCTCCTCACACCGCATGGGACAATGCCCGAACCGGAATCAATCAACAACTGGCGGATATGATTGGCCTCACGTCCATCCAACCCTTGCAAGCGTTTAGTCAGCCAAAGTCTGTCGACGAAACGGTTGGTGTAGGACGCTACGGAATCGCAAGCGGGTCCGAAACCACGATCGGCAAATTATTGCAACGCATCCAAGCGACACTCCCGTCCATCGAACCCAGACACACGCATCGCTTGGAACATTTGGTCTCCAAAATAGGAATCGTGTGCGGCAGCGGTGGCAGCATGCTTGCTTTGGTCGCGAGTCGAGGCTGTGATGCGATGTTGACGGGTGAAGCCACTTATCATCAATGTCTGGAGGCGGAATCGCTAGGAATCGCAATGCTCATGATCGGCCATCACGCGAGCGAAGCGTTCGCGATGAAATCGCTTGCTTCGCAGTTGCAAACCAAACTGCCGTCGCTACGGGTCGTGTCCTCGCAAAAAGAGTCATCGCGTTTTTGAATGCCTCTGGGTTTATCCCAATGCAGCCGCAGCCTGACAACATTACAATAAACGCTCGCGGTCGAAGACGGCCAAATGCAATCGCCAAAAAAACTCTCCTTCATCTTGTGATAAATAAAATGATGCGGCCCTTGATTCGATGCATCCCAATTGTCATGTTGGTGTCCCATTTCGTTTGCCAGGCATGTTCAGCTCAAGAAAAGTTACTTGAGTATTCCTGGTTGAAAGACCAAAAATTCTCGTTCGAGATACAAATCGAAGTGGACGAGGGAGACCAAACAACGAACTATCAGGGAACGACGAACTACACGGTCGATTCCGCCAACGCGGAGCAGCTCGCTTTGACGTACCAAGGCGGACTAACTGCCTCCACCAAACCCAAAGAGTCAGCTCGTAAGCCAACCTTTGGAATACCACCCTTTGGAGTACCGCCCTTTGGCCCCGCAGGGCTGCCACGCGGCACACCGTTCCCTGGTTTGGCAAGTCCCTTTGCGACCACTGGAATATCGCAAGCGAGAAACAAAATCACAATGTCTCGGCTCGGGAAGTTGCTCGTTTTGGACGGGAGTTCGCAGTTACCGTTCCTTCTTGGAAACCTCTCGTTGCTCCCGTTCGAAAATTTACCCACGGAAGAGGCAATTGAAGCGTGGACCATTGAATCCACCGTTTCGATCTCGGAAGACGATTCAGGAAGATTTCACTTTGGGCCATTCGCACAAATTCAAAAGTCCAATCAAGGAAGCGTTCAGAGTGCGAGCGAAGTAACGAAGTACAACATCAACAGCTCGAACGACATGCAAGTTACGCTCGACAAGACTTATCGGCTAAACACGGCTCTTGTCGATGGCCGCGACTCCTTTGAAATGTCAGGAAAAGGGACGTGGATCTTCAATCGCATCGACAAACTCCCACAATCCAGCGACATGAAGTTTGAATTGATCGTTCGTCGGAGAAACGCAACAGTCAGTATCCCAATCGTGTTGAAATGCAATCGCTTGACGCCTGAAAGGATCGCAGAACGAGAATTGGAAGCGAAACGAAAAGCGAAAGAGGCCGAAGCGAATATGGCCGAAGCAAAATCCAAAATGGAAGAGCATCGAAAGCTTGCCGAAGAGGCGAAGGCGAAAGAGGAAGCCCCACTATCGGCGGAAGAGAAGAAGGGACTGCTAACAGAACTCGATTCCGAGACGCCCAATACGATCATCGAAGCACTCAGGAAGATAACGAGAAAGAAGTCGAAAGAAACCGATACCGAGATCGTGAACGCGATCAAAAAACACTTGGGCAGCACCAATTTCATGGTCGCCAAATTGTCCGAGCGAGCGCTCGAGAATGCGGACCCCGTTTTTGGTAAGTCGAACGCACTCAAAAAAGCCTACGAAGGGAGCTCGCCTGTGGATTCCACTAACTTGGAAGTGCTTTCCACGACCCCACTCTATGTTGGTCAAATCGTTCAAATCCAGGAAATCGGTTCGTTTTGGTTCGCCGCTGAAATCCGAGAACTCCTGCCCGATGGACGGGTTCTGGCTAAGTATCAAGGCTGGGGCGGGAATCGAACCGCAACGCTTGCGAGACGCAATATCCAATTGGCCCCTGCCGATTTGCCGCAACCGCATAAACCAGCGACCGCGAACGTTACCCAGCACGAATCTCGCCTCTGGTCGGATGCAACAGGCGGCTTCAAAGTCGACGCAGTCTTTATGGGAGTCGACAACGACAAAGTCAAATTGAGACGCGCGGATGGAAAAGAGGTTTCCGTACCGATCGCTCGGTTAAGCAGCATCGATCAAGAGTACATCAAAAAAATGGCCGACGCGATCAAGAATCTCGATAATCCGTTTGATCCAAAGTAGAAACACGACTCTCAAAGTGTCTGCCACACCTGTTCAACCTAACCATTTCAATCGGCTGACAATAGATGCCTCATCACGACCAAGAGAGCATCAATCTGTTCATCGGTACCGACGCTAATGCGCAATCCATCGCTCCAACCTGGATAGACCATGTAACGGACAAAAATGCCGTTCTGTTTCAACTGCTCATACAGCAACTTCAACGATCGATCGTTGCGTGTGCACCACAGGAAATTGGCATGCGATTCTATGACGTCGAATCCCAATCGCTGAAGCTCAGCGAACATGCGACTGCGCGTGGTGATTATCTTGCGAACGTTCTCCGCGAGCCAAGTCTGATCGGAGATCGCTGCGGTGGCCCCTGCAAGCGAGAGCACATCGGTGTTGTAAGAGTCTTTGACCTTGCGCAGCGTATGGACAATCTCCGGGTGCGCAACGAGGTAGCCAAATCGCAGACCTGCCAAAGCATAGGATTTACTCAAAGTTCGAGTCACGATGATTTTCGGATTTTGCTCAATCAACGCAATGCAATTCGTTGGCGAAAAGTCGACATACGCTTCGTCTACCACCACCGGGCAATCCACACTCTCCGCAAGTTTCAAGATCGAGTCTTGCGAAACCATCGTGCCGCTAGGGCTGTTGGGGTTGGGCAAGTAAATCAACTTGAGCTGATCGTCGGCCGTGTAGAACTGCGGCGATAGCCCGAAATGACTATCGAAGGGGACTTCCTCGAATTGGGCGGACTGCAACTCGGCAAGTGTTCGATAAAGGATGTAACTGGGGTACGGCAGTCGCAGCTTTTGACCCGAGCCAACAAACGCTCGGGTCAGAATGGTCAAGCAATCATCGCTGCCGTTGCCGCAAAGAATCATATCCGGATCGACGTGGAGAACACCCGCTGCGGCAATTCGAAAGGCGGTGCCAATCGGATCGGGATAGCGCTCGAGTTGCGAGCTCGCTTGCTGAATTGCCTCGGCTACTCGGGGCGAGGGCGGGTACGGATTCTCATTGGTATTAAGCTTGATCGCCTTACCCGCCTGCGGTTGTTCGCCTGGCGTGTAAGGTTTCATCGCGACGATTTCGCGGCGAAAGAATCGTTGAATAGAATCGTTTGTCATCAACTCGAATTGTTGTAATAGTTCTGTGTGGAAGAGGCCCTCGCACAAGAGTACGTCGCTTATGGCTGCTTCACTTAAGTCCTGACCCGTTTCACGCTTCCCCCTCGCGAGAGCCACTTCCGCACAGAGATCACAAACTCCAACCGGGTTCGCGACCAACTGTCTGGATTATTGCATCGCCAACGAGGTTGGGAAAGGCATATTTTCAATTAAAGGGCAATGCCCTTCGATTATTTGTTTAACCGTCAGCATCAACAAGCCGCTCGGCGCGAAACAAGGTCATTTAATATCGAAACCAAACCATCCTAAGCGAGCTAAAAATTAGACTATACTTTCGTGTTCGGCCTTCGATTGTTAGCCAACTCTCCTTTCAACGACTTCGATTTCCATGATGCGACCGAGCGAATCCACCAATCTCTATTTCAATCAAGCAGCCGATCAACTCAAAATGCCAGAGTGGATGAGGAAGCTGCTCATCACGCCAAAACGGGAGGTCACGGTCCAAGTCGCGTTTGAGAGAGACAATGGTAACGTCGAAACGGTCCTGGGATATCGGGTCCAACACGACAATTCGCGAGGGCCGATGAAGGGAGGACTTCGATACCATCCGAGCGTCGATCTGGATGAAGTGCGGGCGCTGGCATCGTTGATGACTTGGAAAACCGCCGTGGTCGAGCTTCCCTATGGTGGTGCAAAAGGTGGGATCGCCATCGACCCGAAGACGCTATCTAACAAAGAGATTGAACGCATGACCCGATCCTTCGTGGACGAAATCCATGAAATCGTGGGGCCCGACACGGACATCCCCGCCCCCGACATGGGTACGAATTTCCAAGTGATGTCTTGGTTTCGAAACCAGTGGGAAAAGTATCACGGCTTCAATCCTGCCGTAATCACCGGCAAACCGGTCGAAGAATATGGTGCGAAAGGGCGTGAGGAAGCCACAGGCCGCGGCGTTGGAATCCTTGCGGTTAAGTTTCTGAAACGCATCAACGTACGTCCGGATCAATGCCGAACCGCAATCCAAGGATTTGGAAATGTCGGTTCGCACGCGTCGAAATTTTTGTTCGAATCGGCCTTCCCCGTAGTGGCTGTAAGTGACATAAGTGGAACGTTTTATAACCCAAAGGGACTTAACATTCCCGAAATGTTCTCTTATTCATTGAAGAATGGGAACCGATTGGAAGGGTATACGGGCGCGGAGAAACTGCCTGGTGAAGCTCTCTTGGAACTCGACGTCGACCTCTTGATCCCAGCCGCCTTGGGTGACGTTGTTACGAAAGAGAACGCCGGGAAAGTGCGAGCCAAGTCCATCATCGAAGCGGCCAACGGCCCCGTCGATCCGGAAGCAGATGCGATTCTAGCTTCTAAGAGAATCACGATTTTGCCTGACATTCTGGCTAATGCAGGAGGAGTTACCGTGAGTTACTTTGAGTGGGTTCAAAATCGTCAACATTATCGCTGGACGTTGGATCGGGTTCGACAAGAGTTGGACCGTACGCTGAGCGACGCGTTTGAAAATGTTTGGCAACACTCGGCAACGAACGATGTCTCGTTGCGAACCGCCGCCTTTATGTTGGCCATTGCGAGAGTGCAACGCGCTACCGAATTGGCGGGTGGAGCTGTCTAGGCTACCATCGCAACTATCGCGTGCGTAGCTCGAGCTCGCTTGCTCGTGATTCCACGAGCCGAGACGCCCATGCCACTTTCTAATACCCTTACCTTCATGCTAGGGCGAAGGTCAATTACCACTGGCATAAAGCCAGATGGCATGAATCGAATGCCCCTGGGTTTACCCCAGGGAATCGTTACCTTCGCCCCGAGACCAGGGCGAGCACGTTAGCCGACGTGTTACCCGTCAAGTTTCATTCGCAACACTTCCACCGCTTTTAGCAACTGCGGGTCATCGACAATCGTAGAGTCAACATGTTCGGTTGACCCGCTACTCAGCTCGCTTTTCAGTTCGCTTGATTTGTCCAAGCCGTTGTTGATCGGGTCCGCCCTTTTGCGGAAGCGTTCAACCAACTTGATAAATGCCTTCTCGTCCAGCTTGACTTCGCAACCTTGGTCGGGATGCACTCCCCAGATGTCGTCCTCTTTCGAACTAGGTTTCCTATGGATTAAGCGACCGCTAGGCGGATAGTAATAAGCAGTTGTCAAACGCATGGCCGCCAGACCTGCATCGAGGGGAATGACATTTTGAACGCTTCCCTTTCCAAACGATCTATTGCCAACAATCGTCGCTCGGCATCGATCTTGCAAACAGGCGGCCACCACTTCGCTGGCGCTTGCGGAATGCTCATTGATCAAGACGACGATCGGAATCGAGTTGGAAAGCTCCGTTCCCTTTTTTGCTTCATAGCTTTGATCCAAACGGTCGCCACGGCCTCGCGTGCTGACCATTTGACCATCGTCCAAAAACATATCGCAAATGTCCGTGGCAGAATTCAAGAGTCCACCGGTATTGTCGCGCAGATCGATGATCAGGGCCTGACTATCCATAGAAATAGTTGCGATCGCTCGTCGCAATTCTTCGGTCGTCTTCTCGCCGAACAATTCAACTCGCACATAGGCAATACGAGGATCTTCCTCCATCCTGTACTCCCACTTGCCATCCAATCGACGCCGATCACCAAGAACGGACTCGACGTCGATGCGAGCGCGAACCACCGTGATCACAAGTGGGTTGGGTTCATCAAAACGTTCCAACGTGAGAGTGACTGAGGTTCCCGCTCGCCCCCTTAGTTTTTTCGAGACGTCTTCCACTGTGGAATTCGCGGAATCGACGCCATCGATTTTGAGAATAACGTCTCCAGGTTGGATGCCTGCCAGATATGCGGGCGAGTTAAACAAAGTCGACACGACGGTTAGCCGGTCGCGTCGCGTCGGGCCATCAAGACTAACGCCTAATCCCCCAAACTCTTGGTCTAGGATCGCTTGAAACGGCTTTAAGGAATCAATTGGAATGTAACCCGAATAGGGGTCCAGCGAATCGATCATCCCTTTCATTGCCGCCTGATAGAGCTTTTCGCGATCCGGCTTCTCAACGTATTCTTGATCGATAATGTCCATGGCCAACGCGAGGTCGCCAAGATTACGTGTCTTTTGTGCGTTTCCGTAGCAAAACGCGCTGATGATGACAACGATGAACAGGAGCTTCAAATTCTTGGTCGTCACGTTGTTTCCGCCTTGGGGGTAGGTTTTGCCACTCGATTTCGGTTCATTTTAGCAGGATAGCGTTTTTCTGCGCAGTTCGTTTGGGCGGACTTTAGCTACAATAATGAGCCCCTGCGATTCTTTGGGCCCCCACCTACCCGCGATATCCTGATGCCTGCTTACCAACGAATACGAACTTTCCTGGGTTTGGTTCTAACGCAAACTCTCGTGTGCTCGCCCGCGTTTGCCGATCACCCGGCGGACTCGGATAGCCGTGATGCTAAACCCGGCCACTCCGTCAACGCGGACGCATTCAACGATGGTCCGCGTCAAGCGGCTTACTTGATGAATGGCATGGGGAACGTGCATTTCGAAATCTCGACAAAAAACCCTATGGCCCAACGCTTTTTCGATCAAGGGATCGTGCAGCTTCATGGCTTCTGGTATTTCGAAGCAGAGCGGTCGTTTCGGCAAGCGGCCGCGTTTGATGCCGATTGTCCGATTCTTTATTGGGGGATGGCTCGAGCCAACATCGAGAATGCAAAGCGTTCTCGAGGCTTCATCGAACAGGCCATGAGCCGCATCGCTAAGGCAAACGATAAGGAAAAGCGACTCATCGAGGCATGGAACAATCGAGTCAAAGTTTCCGGCGAAGATTCTGCCAAATCAAAAGAGGACCCCAAATCAAAAGAGGACACAGCCAAAGACAAAGCCGCCGACAACTCAAAAGCCGCAGAAGCCAAAAAACGTGACGATGAAAAGCGAAAGAAGGATGACAAAGATCGACTAAAAAAATACGTGGCTGAGCTTGAGCAAGTCGCCAATGACTATCCGGAAGATATTGAGCTCAAAGCGATGTTAGCGTTGCAGTACTGGCAAAACGGCGAGGTTCAAAGTCACACCGCGATCGACGCCATCCTGAGCGATATCTTTCGAGTCAATCCAAGGCATCCAGCCCATCACTTCCGAATCCATCTCTGGGACGGTCGCAAGGAAAAGCTCGCCCTAGACGCGGCAGCGAAATGCGGCCAAAGCGCACCGGGCATTGCTCACATGTGGCACATGCCTGGTCATACTTACAGTCGCCTGCATCGTTATGCCGACGCCGCCTGGCAGCAAGAAGCATCGGCACGTGTCGATCACGCGCATATGGTTCGCGATCAAGTCATGCCGGACCAAATCCATAACTATGCTCACAACAACGAATGGCTCATTCGCGATTTGATCTTTATCGGTCGCGTTGGCGAAGCGACCGATTTGGCCAAGAACATGATCGAATTGCCTCGCCACCCCAAGTACAACAAGTTTAGCGGACGCGGAAGCGCTTCGTTGGGTCGCGAACGCTTATTGGGTGTTCTGACAAGTTATCAGCTTTGGCCTCAACTCATTGAACTTTCGAACTCGGCGTACATAGAGCCAACCGACGACGAACTGCGTCAAGATGAACACAAAGCATGGATGACGATCGCCGAGTACAACGTTGGAAACACCGCGAGAGCCAAAGAACTACACGGCGAAATGAACTCGCAAATAAACTCGCTGCGTACCAAAGTGAACGAAGGTCAAGAAGCATTGCGATTGCTCATCGAAAAGGAACAAACCAAACCAGACGTAAATGCAAACCGACCGCCCAAATTGCTCGAAGCCTACGAGCTGAGCGACGACCCCTTTGGCGATGAGAACGATCCGACGATTGCAAAAGTCCCGAACAAGGATATCCCTGACGCCGAGATGAAGGATTTGTCCAAGGAACGGCGGGAAAAGGCAATCGCATTGAGGAAAATCGAACATCGTTTGGGAAAGATTCGCCAGTTTGAATCCGCCGTAATTGCTTATCAGGCAGCTCATGAGGGGCGATTCAAAGAGGCATTGGCTCACTCGAACGGGTGCCGCTCGATCATCAACCCGATGGTTCGTATGGAGTGGCTGGCAGAAGCGGGATATCCAGACAAAGCATTGGATCGAATCGAAAAGCGAATCCAAGAGGGGAAAGATGAATTGATTCCCCTTGCCACCGGAGTTTGGATCGCTTCGAAAAACGACCTTAAGGACGTCAAGGTTCAAGAACGGTGCAAGAAGATGATCGAAGCACTTTCGCCGATTGCGGCCGGGGCGGACGCGAACCTCGTATTGCTGGAACGGATCGTGCCTGTCGTTGCACAACTTGGGATGAAGGATAAATGGAAAACACCTCCTGAAGCCCCGACCGATGTAGGCGATCGGCCCAGTTTGGACTCTCTCGGACCATTTCGCTGGACTCCTTCGCAGGCCCCCGTTTGGGCAGCTCCCGGTTCAGACGGCGAACTAAAATCGACAAAACACTTTGCTCAAAAGCCGTTGGTTTTGATTTTGTACCTTGGGTTTGGCTGCGTTCATTGCGCGGAACAACTCAAAGAGTTTTCGCCTATGGTTAAGCAGTATCAAAAGGCCGGGATCGAGGTTGCCGCCATCAGTTCAGAAACGCTTTCAAAACTGCAATTGGGGCTAAAAAACTACGACGGAGAAATGAATGTGCCGCTTATTGCGAACCCCGAGCTGGATATTTTCAAGGAATTTAGGTGCTTTGATGATTTCGAGGGGACTGCGTTGCATGGCACGTTTTTGATCGATGCCAACAACCGTATTCGCTGGCAAGACATTGGTTACGAACCTTTTATGGACTCCAAGTTCCTGCTTGAAGAATCGACAAGGCTTCTAAAGCTGAAGTAAACCGGTACGATAGGGAAGCCCTCATTTTCAAAAGTAGCAGGCAATTTCCGAGTGCCGTCAGCCTGGTTTTGGCGAACGGCACACGGAGTGTGCCTGCTACTTTCCAGCAACCAATCCCGTATTTTACCAAAGTGATATCGATGTCGGATTTGCCGATTCCAAGCCCATTGCCACCTGCAACCAGACACCTTTATATCGAGACGGTGGGCTGTCAGATGAACGTGCTCGACAGCGAAATGGTGGTCGCATCGCTTCGCAAATCAGGATACGTTTTGACCGCAAAGCCCGAAGATGCGGATGCAATCCTTTTCAATACTTGTTCTGTTCGCGAGCACGCCGAGGAAAAAGCCTATCACAACTTGTTCCACCTCAAGCAGCTGAAACTAAAGAATCCCGACAAGATCTTGGGCGTGATGGGCTGTATGGCCCAAAAAGATCAAAAGGCAATCTTCGATCGGACTCCGTTCGTCGACCTTGTCGTCGGTCCCGGCCAATTGCATCGCATTCCTGAAATGATTGAGCGCGCCAGAGCGGGTGAAAAGCATCAGCTCGCAGTTAGCCTTTCCCGACGTGACGGCAACGTCGACGACATCAAGCGATCTCACGAAACCTTTGATCCACTCCGGGATCCAGAAATGCGACCTACGCCATTTCAAGCGTATCTTCGTATCCAAATCGGCTGCGACAAATTTTGCACTTACTGCATCGTCCCTCTGACGCGAGGTCCAGAACAAGGTCGTGCACCAGCCCAGATCTTGGCCGAGGCCAAAGTGCTTGCCAGCCAAGGCTGCAAAGAAATTGTCTTGCTTGGTCAAACCGTCAATTCCTATCGTTTTGTTGAAGGGGACAAAACGACTCGCATGTCGGATTTGTTACGGCAACTCCATGAGATCGAAGGAATCGTACGGATCAAGTTTGTTACCAACTATCCCAAAGACATGACTCGCGAGCTACTTGAGACCGTTCGCGATTTGCCTAAGTGTTCACCTTACCTGCACGTACCCGCCCAAAGCGGCAGCGATAGTGTACTTAAGAGAATGAAACGTGGTTATACGACCGCAGATTACTACGACATGATGGAGCGAATCCACGACATTATTCCTGGCGCGGCGGTTTCTAGCGACTTTATTGTCGGCTTTTGCGGTGAGACGGAAGAAGAGTTTCAAATGACGATGGACTTGGTTCGCCGTTGTCGATTCAAGAACAGCTTCATATTCCAGTACAGCGTCCGTCCAGGCACGCGCGGTGCCGAGATATACGAAGATGATGTTCCAGAGGAAGTCAAACACCGACGCAATCTGGATTTGCTCGACGTTCAAAACAAGATCTCGCTGGAAGATAATTTGCGTTTCATGGGCCAGAAAGTTGAGATCTTAGTTGAGGGACCCAGCAAATGGTCTGTTCGCAAAGGGCAAACGGGCGACCTGCGTCAGATGACGGGTAGAACTCGATGTGACCGAATTGTCGTCTGGGACGGCAATGTTCGGCAAGCAGGCGAATTGTTGATGGTTCAGATCACCGACGTTTATGCGTTCACTTTGTTCGGAATGGTTGAAACCACCGAGATCGTACCTGAGTTGTTGCAAATCAGCATGCGATAGAATAAATCAAAATGGCAACCGTTCTAAAGCCATTGGTATTTGACCTTCCACCTAGCGTGAAGGTAACGGATCCCCTGGGGTGAACCCAGGGGCATTCGAACCATGCAATCTGGCTTTACGCCAGTGGTATTTGAGTTCGACCTAGCCGCTCAAACGTTAGTTGGCTGTCACCGAGACGTTATCGATATAGATTTCTGCATCGGTTGAGTTGCCGCACAGTCCGGGGCTGCCAACGGTGTTCGGCAAAGCATCTTCGCCCTCGATGGTCCATGCTTCCGGCTCCGTTTCACCTGTTTTCCAGACTTTGCCTTGAAGCACGGCTTTGCCATCCTTGTTTTCGCTTCGCAGCTTGACCGTGTACCAAGTGTTGGCTTGCCAATCAAAAGGTATGGTCTTGGCGAAGCGTTGTTCACCGAGCGAAACCCAAGATCGAATCTGCAACTTCTGCGAGCCTTCTAATGCTAGCGTATAGCGTTGATTGACAACTCCCATGTCGGGTAGCTTGGTTGTTGGGACTTTATTTTTCGTATCCGTCGCGTAGACTTCCGCTTGCACGGTATAGTCGTGTACGTTGGGTTTGCCTAGGAATGCTTGACTGCGCACCCCCTTGGGAATCGTGCTGATCTTGACCAATCCGTTGCCGCCAGTGGGTAATTCGAAAGGTTGGTGTCGGTAGGCGGCCCCAATCCAATGCAACGGAACCTTCTTGTCTTCGAAGTCAAACTTCCAAGGTAGAGCAGGAATAACTCGACCACGAGCGATGCTCTTCAATTCACCGGACGAAGCGGTGATGTAAAAGGCTGAGCCTGTTGTTTCCGTTGGTGCTGTGAAGATCAGATCGTCGCTGACCGAGCCTCCCCCTTCGACGGTGATCGTTGCGTCCGTCAGCAGTCGCAAGTACTGACCGGCAGCATTGTAAGCTCGAACTTGCAATTTAGCTTTTTGGCCTGGCGAGAGGAGCAACTCAACCGGACAGGCCTGAATATGAGCGACGGTTTTATCTGTAACCATGGGTTCAACGGGCAATTTTGGCATTGGATCGGCATCCACTTTGATCTCCGACTTGCCGATGCAGTAAAGTGCCGTTGTGGTGGGTAGATACAGCCGTCCGTTGGAGATGGCGAATGAACCGAACACTTCGTTGCCTCGCAAGGATGTCTTGCCGAGCGATTCAATGGACGTTGCGGTCGGCTTGAGCGTATGGATCACTCCGCTGTTCTCGCCGATGTACATTTTCCCTTCCGAAACAACCAGCGAACCGAACATGATGCGGCCAAGTTTCTTTTCTACCTCGACTTCGCCTGTCTTGGCGTTGACGCCAAACATGGCACCGCCGTCGTCAACAAAGTAGACACGATTGTCAATCTTCACTGGAGAGCTTCGAGAGACAGTTCGTTTGGGAATATTCCAGAGAAGCTTATCGATGGTGATGTCGCCGGTGGTGTTTCCATCAAAGGCAAAGACTGCCCCAAGAACGGTTCGGTCGGTCTCGTTTTGCTCGCCATGCCCGCAATAGACAATTCCGTCTTCGATCAAGGGAGTGACGTTTAGCCCACGCGGTGAAGCTTGGTACTTCCAAATGACTTTGCCGGTTCGAGGTTGAAGTGCATAGAGGGCACCATCGGCGGCACCCAGAACCATTGCCGCCTGGCCATTGAGAACGGTAAATACTGGGGTGCTGTAGGTTGTGTCTTCAGGACGAACGCGAGTGCTTGTCATCCAGATCGGAGCGCCGGTGGATTTGTCCAAGGCGAGAATTCGGTGGGCTGGAACGGACGATTGATCCCATCCCGTCAAAACGCCCGAAATAATGATCATGTCTTCGAAGACAACGGGGAAATTGGTTCTGCCGCCGTACGTTGAGAGCATTCCATATTCTTCAAGCATCGACTTTTCCCAGAGAATCTTGCCTGTTTTGCCATCGAGGCACTGAAATAAGCACCCGAGCCCAAGCATATAAACCTTGTCGGTTTCTGGATCGCCAACGAGACTGGCCCAACCCACGCGTTCGGCCGGTGCGTCGGACAAAAAGATATTGTGGATGCTCTCCCAAATCAGCTCGCCCGTTACCGCATTCACGCACACGGTCTTCTCGGCTTCCTTGGTTGTATCCGGATTGGAGCGGCAAATGGTGTACAGCCGGCCATTCATTACGATAGGCGTGGCTCGGGTTGCGAATTCTTCCTTGCGCCACAGTAGATTCTCACCGGCCGCGCTGAAAGTATCAGGCAAACCTTTTTCGAGGGAATGACCATTCTGAAGAGGACCTCGCCAATGAACCCAGTCAGTTGGCTTGGCTTTGTTCCCCGCAGAACTTGATTTGTTCGATTCGTCCTCGGCCTTGCTCAGACACGGGAAAGCGAGGGTAGTGGCGAGTCCCACAGCAAGTCCGAACGATTGAACAGTGTGGAGCGATCGACGAACAAATGCTTTGGTTTTCGGTGGAACAAACATAGTGGCAGGATTGGTTAGTGAAGGTTGGAGGAACTTCTTTCCATTTCAATATACCAAAATTTCGCATGTTCCAATGCAATGAGATGTGCGAGAACGATCGTTTTTTTCGTTGCAAACGCATGTGAAACGTGGAACTGGTATTTCCATGCTAGAACGCAATTTCGTATTCTCCGACCTGAACCTCCTAATTTAACATTCCAACATCGAAACGTAATTCTCATGGCCAGGGTATTTTGCATAGCGAACCAGAAAGGTGGCGTTGGCAAGACCACGACAGCCATCAATTTGGCTTGGGCCATGGCAAAATCCTCGAATAAGACCCTTGTCATCGACCTCGACCCCCAGTGCAACGCGACCAGCGGATTGGGGCACGAGCCGGCACAACGTCATCCGTTGCTTGTCGATTCCCCTGTTCGAGAAAGCATCCTCGCAACCGTTCAGCCCAATCTTGACTTGATGCCAGGCTGCCGTTCCTTTCAGGACGTGGATCGATTGGCCAAAGGGGAGGTCATGCAAGGGGCGTTGCTCAAGCAACACCTTGAGGCTGGAATGGGTGGATACGACGCGGTCTTCATCGATTGCCCACCTTCGCTCGGCGAACTGACCCAAGCGGCATTGGGGTCCAGCACCGAGGTTCTCATGCCAATCCAATGCGAGTACTTTGCTATGGAAGGCTTAACACAGATGATTCATGTCATTCGAGACGTAATGCAGAAACAACCCGGACGGCTTACGTTTGGCGGAATTCTGTTGACGATGCACGATCCTCGCTTCGAGTTAACCCATGAGGTGGACAACGAAGTTCGGGATTTCTTTGGCGATATTGTTTTTGATACAGTGATTCCACGTGACATCGCGATCAGCGAGGCACCGAGCCATGGACAAAGCGTCCTGGCTTACGCTCCTCGTTCGAGAGGCACGCGGGCTTATATTGAACTTTGCATGGAGGTACTTGAACGTGACTAAAGATCGACGACTGGGACGCGGATTGGCTGCTCTGCTTGGAACGCAATTGGAGGAGGGGGCGGCAAGCGATGCCACCAACCAGCTTGCAAACGCGTCGTACGGCTCGCAAGCGGGGTTTGAAACCCACGAAAAACTGGATGTGCCCTTAGGACGCAACGAAGCCATCCGGCAATTGGCAATGGAGGCGCGCGATGCGCAGCCCCGCTCCAGCGTCTCGCCCATTTCGGTCCCCGTCGCATCAACTTCGAGCGAAAGCAATCAGGATACGTCGTCGACCACGACGCTCGACATCCCTGTTGGACAGATCGATGCAAACCCATTCCAACCTCGCCGCCAATTCAACCCGTCCGAAATCGAGTCACTGGCCGAGTCGCTCAAAGAGCACAAGCAACTTCAGCCAATCCTGGTGCGACGTGTTGGCGAACGATTTCAGTTAATCAGTGGCGAACGACGTTTGCGGGCTACCGTATTCGCAGGAATCCCGTCGATTCGAGCTGAGGTTCGGATCGCGGATGATCGATTGGTGGCGGAACTCGCGATCATCGAAAACCTGCAGCGAAAAGATCTTAACGCCATCGAAAAGGCTCTGTCCTTCAAGAGATACATCACCGAGCACAAATGCACACAAGACGAACTTGCTCAAAGGCTCAAGATCGATCGCAGCACCATTGCCAACATGATGCGGTTACTCGAATTGCCCGAATCGATCACCGATGCTGTTCAGCGCGACGAGATATCGGCTGGCCACGCCAAGGCACTTCTAAGCCTCGGGAGCATCAAAGAGCAAGCTGCTACGCTCAAGAAGATTCGCGAAGAAGGCTGGAGCGTTCGCGAAACCGAGTCCAAAGTTGCTGAGGCGATTGCTGAATCAGCGGCATCGGAGGAAGGATTCCTCGGCGCACTTCCAAGGCGCAAGGCGTCCAAGTCGGACCAGTTAGCGTCTCTGGAAAAGGAGATGAAGATGATGCTGGGTACGCGCGTCGACATCAGCCAAACTAGTCGCGGTCGAGGCCGAATCACGATTCACTTTACGAGTATTGAAGAGTTCGACCGCCTGCGAAAATTGCTAGCGAACGACGTTAGGCGAAAGGCTGCGTAGCGCTCGTTATGCTAAATGAAGCACCCCTTCGATGGCTCGCATGCGGCATCGTGTTGTTGGTCACCCTACAGTGCTTGACGTCGATGGCCGCCGCGCTTCGACATCGATTGCAGGGATTATTGGTGGCACACCTAAAGCGACAACAGATTGAGGCGATCAAGCGACATCGCATCAAGGAACTTCGGAAATCGATTCGGGCAAAGAAAGCCCCCCGAAAAAGCTCGGATGAGAAGAAGACGGCGTAGGGTCGTTAGGTCGATATTCGTGTCCCCTTGCAATCTAGTTACCAGGCTCTGCGGCTCTGCCTGGTAACTCAATGCAAGCGAGGCTCCGCCTCGCCGAAATGCATCCTTAATTTGTGAACTCGGGAGGCAGGAGCCTCCAATACCACTCGTTCCCAGGCAGAGCCTGGGAACGAGTGGTAAAGGCTCTGATAAGGCTAATCGACGAAACGATTCGTCGCTCGGGAGTCATGGAAATCGCCTCAAATTCCGGCGTTGTTATTGGCACAATCGCTACAGGCGGTAAAGTCAATCTCGCTTTCTTAAACAACTGCTATAAATTACCCGGCCTGATCACTTTTCCTATTCAATGCTTCTTGACCAGTCGATCTATGTCGCCTGTCGGGAAGTAGTTTCCTAGCAATCAAAGTCTAGCCGAACCGAACGGTTGGATGCTCCGGTCTCGTCAAGTACGCCCTCGAAATGAATTCGAGGGGACAAGCCGCCCCGAGCAATGTCAAGATGCGATTTTGTAGAGCCGCAACTATACAGAATCGAATTCAAGGCAAGGCGAGGGCGTCCATGGACGGGATCGACCAGAGCACAATTGTTGGCAGCCTGTTCGAGGCGTTGCCAGACTTTGAAAGCAACCGAACCTACCACCTTATTTAACAACGGAGTGGCGATCAAGCAAAGCATCGCCGCGTCTGATACTAGTGTCCTGCGTGGTTTTGCAAACGTTCAAGGAGAATGGTAATGAAAAAGCTTTTGGCTCTTCCAGCAATAGCGGCTATGCTGTCCGCTTTCGGCGCTGGTGCTGCTCAGGCTGCTTACAGCGGCGCGATCAGCTACGAAAACTGCGGATGCAACGTTGTTGACTCATGTGGTCCAACAACTTACACCGTGATGAAAACTGTTAAGAAAACCGTCTACGAACCCGAGACAGTTACCGGCACCAAGACCGTTAACCAAGTCGTGTACGAAGACCAGACGGTTAACAAGGTTCGTTACGAACGAGAAACGCTTCAAAAAGAAGTTTCTTACACGGTCAACGTTCCAGTTCGCGAAACACACACGGGTGTTCGCAACTACACTGTCAAGCGACCTGTCTACGAGACCCGTACCAAGCAAGTTACGTACAACGTATCGCGCCCAGTCTACGAGACTCATAGCAAGGTGATCAACTACACCGTCAACGTTCCAGTTCGCGAAACTCACGAGAAAGTGATCAACTACACAGTCAAACGACCTGTGTACGAAACACACTCGAAAGAAGTGAACTATACCGTAATGACACCTGTTCGTGAAACCATCGAAAAGGTTGTTAACTACACCGTGATGAACAAGGTTATGGAAAACCATGACCATGTCATCAACTACACGGTTATGGTTCCAGTTACCGAGACCAAAGAACGAACGGTCAACTACACGGTTACCAAACCTGTCAACTACACCAAGACCATCACGGTTAACGGTGGCAGCTGGCAAACAACTTCGGAAGAAGTTGCTGGTCCTATCGTTCGCAAGACGATTCAAGAACCAGGTACTTGGACATTCGATCCTTCGACATGCAAAAACGTCTATTGCCCAGGCGCTTGCCGCGTGGAATGCGTTCAATGCCCACCGAAGACGATTTGCAAGAAGGTTTGGGTTCCAAGCTGCGAAACCAAGGAAATCAACTGCGTTAAGTACGAAACCGAATGCTTGACCAAAGTTGTTCCTTACACTGTTACCAAGTGTGTTCCTGAGTGCCGTACGAAGACTGTTACGCACACAACATGCAAATTGGTTCCAGAGTGCCGCAGCAAGACTGTGTCTTGCACCACCTGCCGTATGGTCCCAGAATGCCGTACCAAGACCGTTAACTATACAACTTGCACAATGGTCTGCGAGCAAAAGAGCAAGGTTTGCACCTACACAACATGCAAAATGGTCCCAGAATGCCGTCAAAAGACTGTATGCTACAAGACCTGCCGCATGGTGTGCGAACAAAAAGTGAAGGACGTTTGCTACACAGTTTGCAACACAGTTTGCGAAGAAAAGAGCGTTCCTTACACCTACACCACTTGCAAGATGACAACCGAGTGCCGCACCAAGCTTGTTCCTTACACAGTTTGCAAAGCAGTTCCTTACTGCACAACTGTCAAGGTTGCAAAGTGCGTCCAAGTTCAAGTTCCTTACACCTACACACGATGCGTTGCCAAGACTATCTGCGAAGAAGTCCCTGTAACAGTATCCTGCGGTAACGGTGCTGGAAACGGCAACGGCAATGGTAACTACAACGGTAACGGCAACGGTAACGGCATTGGTTCAGGCAACGGCTTGTTCAATGGTCGCCTCCGAGCCTTGCTCCGTGGTCTGAAGTGCCATGGCGGATGCAAAAGCGGCTGCGGTTCAGCAGCAGCTGATTGCGGATGCAATGCAGCTCCAGCTTGCGGTTGCTAGTTCCCAATCGCTGACGACGACTCCTAAGTTGAACCCTTCGCGTTGCTGACTGCCCCCTCAGCAACGCAAATCGGTGACAACGAAATGGATGATCGAGTCGACAAAAAACAAACGGCTGATGCCCCTGTGGCACCAGCCGTTTTTTCGTTTCTGAGGCAACTTTGATGTAAAGGCTCTATTGGACACATGAGACTACTCGTTCCCGGGCTCTGCCTGGGAACGCATTGCAGCGGAGGCTCCTGCCTCCCGAGTTCACAAACTAAGGATGCATTTCCGCAAGGGGGAGCCACGCTTGCATTGAGTTACCAGGAAGAACTTGGTAACTAGATTCCACAGTGCAACAAAACTTGCAATCCGCGTCACTAGCCAGCCATTTTCTGGCCCAAATTAGGGATTGAACTTGAAAAACCTGAGCAAAAAAACCACAATTCTTGCTCAATGGACCGTAAGAATATAAGATTCAATGGGAAGCGGCCAATTGCAGTATCCCAACCCGAAGCGTAAGCGAGGGACAAGTTCGCAGGTCCCTCACTTACGTATCGGGTTATGTTTGGTCGTTTTCAGTCTGCCGCTCGCCTTACAGAAACGAAGCTATCAATGGCACGCAAAAATCGAGTTCAAAGGTCGTTCGAGACCTTGGAAAGCCGACATATGTGTGCAGCCGATTGGCAAAACGCAGTGAATCGCCTCGACGTCAACGCATCCGGATTCGTAGAACCGGTGGATGCACTGATCTTAATCAACGATCTCAATCAAAATGGGACTCGCGCACTCCCGAGCAAGCCCGCCAACTACGCGGGCCCAATGATCGATGTCAATGGGGACGGAAGCTTGAGTCCGCTCGACGCGCTGATTGTGATCAATTCCATGAACCGAGTATCCGTCGGATCGATTGCCCCAGCCGTTCGATTGCCAAATCAAGATGGCGAGATGGTCGATTTGAGTTCGTTCCTTGGAAACAAAGCGGTGGTGCTTTACTTTTATCCGAAAGACAACACACCCGGATGCACCGTTGAGGCTTTGGACTTTAGCAACCGCAAGTCTCAAATCGAATCATTAGGGGCCGAAGTGATTGGCGTCAGTTTGGACAATGTGAAGTCACACAGTGACTTTTCCGCGACCCATACTCTCAATTTTGATATCCTCGCAGATAGCGATCGAAAGGTTACCACGGCCTATGGTGCCCTTACCGAAATCAACAACACTCCGATCGCGAAACGCACGACTTTCATCATTGGTGTTGACGGAACGGTAAAGAAGATCTTTACCGATGTCGACGTTTTGATCCATGGCGAAGAAGTTGTCGCTGCCCTCCAAGCGGGTATTCTCAACTAGTGGTTTGCCCGGTTTACATTTTTGGGTAGCTGGAGTCGCCAGACTTCAGTGCCTCAACGAAAAACCGAACTTTGGCGAGTTCGGCTACGATTGCCAACCTTAATTTTTAATATTGACGAAGCACTGGTGCTTTGTGACAGCTAAGAATTGGTCCATCCCGGTTTACTGTGGGTTTAGCACAAAGGTTGTGCTTGCGGAATCAAGTCCGTTCAAGCTTTCAGAGCACTTTTGGCGACCGAAAGATCTCGGCAACACGCTTCCAACGCCCCGAATGGGGCATCAAGATCACAGCCCAGGGCAAAGCGAAGCGTCGCCCCGGGTTACCTGGCATTCAATGCATGCCATCTGGCTTTATGCCAGTGGTAATTGACCCTCACCCTAGCATGAAGGTAACGATCCCCGGGGATAAACCCTCATCTTTACCCACATTTCAGAACACGCTAGACTCGAAATCCCAATGGATTTGCGTGATCTACGTGCGTTTTCTCCCCCTCGCCCCGCTTCGGGGAGAGGGGTCGGGGGTGAGGGGTAGAGCCCTGACGTGGTAGCCTCCGGTTCAGTTATTTGTTTACAATTCTGAAACGCAGCTAGACATTGAATTCACGATCATAAAACCAATCAAAACACAATGTAAACCCCTCACCCCAAGCCCCTCTCCCCGAGTACAGGGCGAGGGGAGCAAGATCAAAAGATGTGGGTAAAGATGAGGGGTAAACCCAAGGGCTTTCCTAGCCAACCTGACTGCCCATCTTATGATCGACTCCGAAAGATGCACGGTCGAGACGGGCGTCCTTTGTTGGACTGGATCCGGTCTTTAGGCTATATTGACAAGTCTCTAAAACGTTTTATCCGACGTTTTCATGGTTGTCCCTCCGCAACATGGTTGCTTGCTCGCGGCATGAAACAATCCGATTCGTACCACAACTCTCCGCCCTTCGAGCGACGTCCTTTCCTTAGCCGTATTGGAATGGGGTTGGGTTGGCTGGCCATGCAATCACTCGACCATCGGTTGAGTATTGGGGGCGATTCTCTCAAGCGTTTGCGAACCATGGATCCATTGAATCCGTTCGCAGCCAGGCAGCCAGATTTTGCTCCGCGTGCGAAATCCATCATCTTTCTGTTCATGGTGGGTGGGCCATCCCAAATCGACACTTTCGACTACAAACCCACCCTGCAAGGCTTGAATGGGATGCCCGTGCCGGACTCGATTCGCAAAGCCGTCGAAGCGACTCGGCACGCAAACGTTTTTCACGGCTGCAAAGACGAACTGATGGCAAGCCCCTATTCCTTTGCTCAACATGGCCAAACCGGAACTTGGGTCAGCGACCTTTTTCCTCATATGGCAAAACATGTGGATGATATCGCACTGATCTATTCGATGCAGTCCGACTCCAATAATCATGCCCCAGCAAGCTACCAATTGCACACCGGAGATGTTCGAGCTGGCAAAGCGAGCTTGGGCTCTTGGGTTACCTACGGTCTCGGTACCGAAAACACAGACTTGCCAGGCTATGTCGTTCTTTTCGATGCAGGTCCACTCGGTGGCGCCGCAAACTACAGCAACGGATTTCTTCCACCTGCATTTCAACCGACCCGCTTGCGGGACCGAGGCCTCCCTGTATTGGACTTGTTACCCTCGGAAAAGCTGGCGAAAGGTCAACGGGAATCGATCGACCTGATGCAAAAGCTCAATCAGATCCATCGTGATGACCACCCAGGCTTTACCGAGATCGATGCTCGCATTGCAACCTACGAACTGGCCTATCGAATGCAGTCAGCGGCGTTGCAAGTCGGTAACTTCGAAGACGAACCCGAACATATTCACAAATTGTATGGTCTCGATCAGCCCGAGCCGAGAACGCAGAACTTCGCTCGCAAGTGCTTGCTCGCCCGCCGATTAGTCGAACGGGGCGTTCGTTTCGTTCAATTGTATGACATGCCGGACAAAGACGGCTGGGACGCGCATGCCAAGTTGCGAGACAATCATGATCCGCGTGCTCGCTGGACCGACCAATCCGTCGCGGGACTTCTCGCCGATCTCAAACAACGTGGCTTGTTGGACTCCACCCTGGTCGTCTGGGCAAGTGAGTTTGGTCGGACTCCCATGATGCAAGGTGATTTAGGGCGTCAACATAACGCAGCCGGCTTTACCATCTGGATGGCAGGTGGCGGTGTTCGACCTGGGACGCGAATCGGGGCAACCGACGAGTTGGGACTGATGGCTACCCAACGCCCAATTCAGTTTCGCGACCTTCATGCAACCATCTTAACCGCGATGGGGATCAAGTTCGAAGAGCTCTCGTTTGCGGTTAACGGTCGTGACGAACGTATTACGGGTGTCGCTGGCACAGCCCAACCTCTTCTCGATCTGTTGGTGTAGAAACCATGCACATGGAATCGAAATGGGGATTTTTGCGATCTTGGTTGTTGGCCACCATCATGCTTTTGCCGTCAGCCAAAGCGGTCGACGAGAATCCAGATCTTGATAGACAAGCGACTTCGCTATTGCGTCGGGAATGTTTTTCCTGCCACGGTCCAGACAAACAAGAAGCCAATCTTCGCTTGGACTCGCTCCGTTTTCTTTGGTCAGGCGGAGACAATGGGCCAGTGCTGGAAAAAGCCGAAAACAAGGATGAGTTATCGCTCGAGTCGATTTTATTGGCCAGAGTCGAACACGAGGATAACGATTTGGTCATGCCTCCAAAGCGTCCCTTGAATGCGAGCGAACTTGCAATCCTCAAGGCCTGGGTCAAGTCAGGTGCCAAGTGGCCACCGGATGTCCCTGCCATGCAAGCGGACGGACAACCTGTCGCCGAACTAGGGGATGCTTGGTCGGATTCCAAAAACCCAATTCGAGTTCTGTTCGGCGGCAATCGATTGGACTTATGGTCTCTTCGTCGCATTCAGCGCCCTGTTGTTCCGGATGTTGTCGACGTGCAATGGTGCCGAAATCCGATCGACCGATTTGTGTTAGCCGATTGGGAAGCGAAACAACTCGCGCCCGCTCCGATCGCTTCCGACCAAGCGCTCGTCCGTCGGGTATTCCTCGATGTCATTGGTTTGCCTCCAACGTTTGAGCAAGTTCAATCGTACATGCATGACACATCGCCCGACAAATACGATCGTTTGTTAGAGGAAAGAATGCTGTCACCTGAGTTCGGAGTCCATTGGGCGCGGACATGGCTGGACGTCGTGCGATATAGCGACAGCAATGGATTCGATTGGGATGAATTCAGGCCCAACGCTTGGCGGTACCGTGACTATGTTGTTCGGGCTTTGAATCGGGATATGCCATACGACCAGTTTATAGAGCAACAATTAGCCGGTGATGAGTTACTCGATGGTCCCCCCAAGAACATCGACGAACAAGATAGCTTGATCGCAACCGGTTATCTGCGACTTGGTCCTCAAGACAACGCGGCTGCCTTGTTTAACGAGCAAGATCGCGCGCGAGCCGAACTGCTATCGGACCTCACGGAAACAACCGCCAACGCCATGCTCGGTCTGACCATGTCCTGTTGTCGATGTCACGATCACAAGACCGATCCGCTTTCGCATGCGGACCACTATCGCATGCGAGCTTTCTTCGCTGCCAGTCAACACGCGGACAAAGTTCCTATCGATTTAAGTGACGAACAGCAATCCATTGGGCAGCACAACAAGCTCATCGACAAATCCATCCAACAATCCAATGAAATGATCGCGACAATCGTCAACGCGGTCATCGCTCGGCAACCGGAAAAGATCGACGAGAACGAAGCCAAGGAGTGCATGACGCCCGAAGAACGCGAGAGCGTTGCAATGGAAAAATCGAAGATCGAATCGCTGAAGCAAACCAAGCGCTCGTTCACCCAAGGGCTGTTGATGCAGGACAAGCCAAATGCATTGCAACCGATTTTTGTTTTGGCAGGTGGCGACCATCGGACTCCAAAAGAACCTGTGGAACCAGGTTTCCCATCCGTCTTGTACCCGAATCCGCCCATATTGGCAAAACCCAAAAATCCGTCGTCGACGGGCCGGCGGTTGACGCTGGCTCGCTGGATCGCGTCTCCTGATAATCCGTGGGCCGCGAGAGTTTTGGTCAATCGCATTTGGCAAAGCTATTTTGGACAAGGTATCGTAGAAACCCCAAACGACTTAGGGGTAACCGGTTCACCACCGACGCACCCTGAACTGCTCGATTACCTTGCCTCCGAGTTGATCGATAGCGGGTGGTCGCTCAAGCATATCCATAGACTGATTACTGGTAGCAGTACGTATCGACAACAATCGATTGCAAAGGAAACGTCGTCTGAGCAGGATCCACGGGCAACGTTGCATTTTCATTTGCGGCGCATGAGTGCCGAACAGCTTCGCGACTCGATTCTGAAAGTATCGGGCTTGTTACTGGAAAAATCAGGCGGACCACCTGTTTGGCCCGTGCTGGACGAGCAGACATTGGCAGCCAATCCGGCGGTCCTCGATGACAATGAAACCAAGACCAAAGGCTGGTACCCATCTCCCGAATCCGATCAAACCGTTCGTAGTTTGTACTTGATCCAGAAGCGAACGATTCGCATCCCTTGGCTTGAAACGTTTGATTTGCCTGAAAACATGGTTTCCTGCGGACGCCGCGAAAGCTCCATCGTGGCACCTCAGTCATTGGCCTTGATGAATGGTAGTCTGACCTTGCAAGCAGCTGAGAGAATGGCAGCTACGATCCAAGACGAATCGACCGAGGTAGAACGACAGGTCACGCAAGGTTTTCGTGACATTTTGCAAAGAGACCCGAGAGAAGATGAGCGAGATTCCTGCAAAACCTTCCTAGCGACGCGAACTTTGGTCGAGCTATGTTTAGTCTTGCTCAATACAAACGAATTCGGATTCATCGAGTAGATGCTCCACAACTCAGTCCGGCCCTCGCCTAACGGCATCATTCCGTTCCAATACGACCGAATGCATTCTCGCAGCAAAGGGAGAAAACGAACGCCAAATTTTTTGAGCATTTTTACTCGGAACGCGGTCGGAAATGAGCGTATCCAAGTCAGCCGGATTCGGGGCGAGTTCCGTCATCAATCGAGCAATGGAGCCACCTCGTAATCCTCTGATTTCTTGTTCCACCGTAAATCGGTTGAACGGCCCAGTCCGCATTCTTGCCGACAATGGAACCTCGACGGTTGAATAGGCTTCAAGCTTAATCTTGTTACCTTGGACTAGATCGTCAACAAGCCCCAGATAGGATCCCTGGTCATTCCAAATTGCAACAAAATCCTGCGAGGCTCGCGCGCAACAACGAAAGGCTCCCGTGGAATCCGATTGCTGCAAAATAGGGTTGGGCCAAGACAAAGAGATCACCAACGGATCCAGCCCTTTCGAGATGGGAATTAGGCCGTGCGAGACAAACAATACGTTGGCTGCAGCCGCGCTTTCTCCATCGGGATTCAAGACGAAAGCAAGATCCTTTCGTTCCGGAAGAGGTTTCCGTAATCGAAACTCTTGCAATGTACTTGTGTCAGTTTTGTCATCTAACTTGAACCGCAAGCTTTCAAAACCTATTGCATGAATCGCAACTTCTTTGCATTCGTTGCGTGGTATGGACTCGATCGCAAACTGTCCATTCGTTCCAAAAAGAGCATTTTTCGGAACGGACGTTATTAAATTCCATGGAACAAGTACCTGTCTTAACGCCCGGTAGGTGGCGGCACTTGATTCGGGATTCTCCGGAATGTGAATCACCATAAATCGATCGATCGGAGCGCCGGTTTCAGCGTCCAAAACTCGGCTTCCAAATTGAGAGGTACGGTTGAGAACAATCGCCTTGGATCGAGGTCCGTCAACTTCGACTGGAATCCACGCATCGTGATAGCCAGACTTGGCGGCTTTGAAAACCAAGCGGCCGATAGGAGCCTTGGACCAAATCACGTTCCCTTGTTCATTGGACTTTGCCGACCACTCGATCGCTTTCGAGTCCTCCCAACATTCCAAGGAAACGTTCACATCCTCCAACGATTCACCGCTGGCATTGGCGAAATGAAGTTCAAGCGAGGTCGGCTTCTTGAGTTCAATCAAAAGCACATTTGTACTGTCGGAAATGCCATAGTCCTTGAAACCTGTTTCGCCGGAAGGCATAACGACCCGAAGCTTTGCTCCGTTGCCTGCAACACCCCGAAATTCAAACCAACCTCGATTGTCGGAGCGTGTCATGACATTCGCTGGCGAGAAGTACCTAGAATCCTCGCTCGAGGAAATGAGTGCACCCTCAACCTCTCGGTCTTGATCGTCCACCACGTAACCTTGGACCGATTGGGCCAATTGCAACCGTGTTACTTGCTTTTGGAAGACATCGAGCGGAATCGGTCGTGGAAGAGTACCAAATTTTCTCGTTTCCAGCACGTAGATCTTCGGATACTGCGAAACGTCCCATTGCCAATTTCCGTTGGAATCTGTCTTGACTCGAATGCGCTCGATTTCGTCTTTGGACATGGATGGATCGAACAGCGATGGCACCAGGTCAACACCAGCGATGGGCTTGCCGTCTTCGTCAACGACCGTTCCAAACGCTCGGTACCGGTCGTTGGTTTGCAAAGAGATTTCTTGTGAAAACACGCTTTTAGGACAGAGCAGAAAGACGAGCAAGTAAAAGCAAGTGCGAGTTACGAACATGTTGTACGAATATTTCCCGCTGAATTCAGGGGTGTGTGGTTGTTGTGCAGGAGCCTCCGGTCCGTTGGCCTCATGCTACCACTTTCCATCCACACGTGCGAGCAACCCTCACCCCGCCTTCGGCACCTCTCTTCCTCGCGATGCCTTTTCCCATGACGCCGACGCAGTTTACAGTATTAGTGATGGCCTCCATTTTTGCGTCGAACAAGTTGACGCGAACAAACTCGATCATTTACCGCTCCCAATCCCAACCCGACGCGTGAGCGAGGGACAACACTTCAGTCTATCCATCGCCCCTTGCTTACGCGTCGGGTTGTGATATTTGTCTCCGATCATCTCGACCCATTCTATCCTGAGCTTCAGTAACGTAACGCATGACAGTACCAAGAGATTCTTCGTTCCAAATGTATCGAATGCTTCCTCTTTCCGCCCACCAATGCTCCTGTTCAGGCCTCGATCGCTCTCGCAACCGGCGCGTACACCATGCCTTTATGTCCTTGCGAATCTTCTTTGGTGACGTATTTGCAGCGCCAATGACAATATGAGAGTGATTGGAACGACAGTCAGACGCGAAATGCACCCACTTTCGATGTTCACAAGTTTCCAAGATTTGACTGAGCACAATTTTACGTTCTTCGGCAGATAACAGACATTGCTTCTCGGTCATACAAGCTCGGCAGTATTGTTCTAGGTTGGTATTTGGCAATTGCCAACCGTGGTGGTATTCAACCCAACCACGCTGATCTCCTGGCAACCATGTGCCATAAGTTGGCCATGTGATAAAGAATGCCAATGGATCAGGCATAACGACGTTGTCATTCAACATTATCTCCCTCGATTCATAACCCGATGCGTAAGCGAGGGACCATTGTCCAGTCGACGCATGGTCCCTCGCTTACGCTTCGGGTTGTGATTGACATGGTTCTTTGAGCATCGATCATGCAGGTTCTTCGACTAATTCGTATTCGGCTTCCGAAAAATCTGCTTCGACAGGTTTGCTATCACCAAGCCCGCGCGTTTTTTGAGCCATCAAGCAAGCCATCGTCGCGGGCTTTGGTGAATGCTTGGTTCCGCCCGATTATTGTGGCGAAGGTACAAAGGTTATTGGCGTTGCAGCAATTGTCAGCCTGTCATTGCCATCGAAGGCTTCAATTGTACAAATGTAAGTTCCCGGATGCGTCGGTCTAGTCGGCAGAATGGACACCTGCATGGCTGGCGGCGGAAGTTCGATTTCAAAATGGACACCTGCATCGTCGTCGCGTCCAATTTTACCATCGAGTTCAACGTACTTTTTGCCGCTAGCAGGATCCTTCAGATGCGATCGAACAATCAGCTTAGCCGGAATTTCTGTGTCTGCGGGAAAGCGAATAACGCCGGTTAGGCTAAAGCGGCCGCCCAATGCATGCAAGCCTTCTGGAACAGGATATTCAATCTTGATTTCGCATACGGGAATCAGCGCTTTGATTTTCTCTTTGATTCGTGAAGCTTCTCGATGTTCAATCGTACCAAAGATGCCCAATGCAACTAACGCTGTCAGCAGCAAAAGTTCTCTGGTCGAGAAGTGTAACGAAGACCGCTTCATGTCATGGCATTTCTTGGTTATCCAAAGGACGTAACGTATGGTTATCCCTGTTTGGACTATCGTTTTAGGGAGTCATCCTTGATTTGTCAATTTCATGAATCTTGCATCCGTCTAATGCTCCCGGTTCCATTGTGAGTGCCAAAACCCCCAGAGCATCAGAGATCATTTATTATTCATGATTACCTGGATGTTGCTTGGAAAAATGTGCAACGCGGCAAGTCTATGTAACGAGCCATTCGGCCAACTCCTAAATGACAGGCTGGAAGCCTATCCCACTGCCCTAGCTTAGCCAATCAGGCAAGACACCAAGTGCCGGTAACTCAACCATTTGAACCTTTTCGATCGCGCTGATCGCCATCAATTGATCGAGCGCGATTTTGGGCGGAATGCCATCTAGATTAAGAACTCCGATCGCGTGACCTCCCGGTTGTTGTGTCGCCCGTCCTACCGACATTTGGCCGATGTTCACTTGATGTTGACCGAACACCGTTCCAACGCGGCCGATGATACCAGGTACGTCCGTGTGTGTGAAGAAAAGCATGTGTCCGTCGAGGTACGCTTCCAATCGATAATCGTCGATCGAAATCAATCGGGACATGTTGTTCCCAAAGACCGTGACACCTGCTTTGACACGTTGACCGCTGCCGCTTACTTCCGCCGTGATCGACGAGCTAAAAGCACCCAATTCTCGATTTCGATTTTCGGTCAATTCAATGCCGCGTTCTCTCAACAGCATCTCGGAGTTGATGATGTTGACGTCGTCGGCCATGGCTTTTTCCAATAGCCCTGCACAGAAAGAAGCCGTTAGTAGCTTCGTGTCCTTGTCCGCTACTTCGCCGCGATAGTTCAATTGGCACGCGCTGATACTGCCGTTGTGCCATTGGGCCATCAGCATTCCCAGGCGATAGGCTGCGTCCAGATAGCCTCGAAGCGCATCGAGCGTTTTCGGGTCGAGCGAGGCAACGTTGACCGCGTGTCGAATCTCGCCAGTCTTGAAGAAATTGATAAGAAGCTGAATGCCTTCGATGGCAACTTGCGTTTGGGCTTCCTCGGTGCTCGCACCCAGGTGCGGTGTGCACACAACGCCGGGCATTCCATACAGCGGACTATTCGTGCAAGGCTCCTCTTCGAATACATCTAATGCGACACCTGCGATGATGCCACGCTTTAGGCCTTCCACCAAGGCTGCTTCCTCGTAGATTCCCCCCCGAGCGCAATTGATTAGCCTGACCCCTTTTTTCAAAAGTTCGAGTTGCTTCATACCAACCAAATACTTGGTCTCGTCCGTGAGGGGCGTGTGTACTGTCAAGTAGTCGACGCGCGGCAGTAGCTCGGCGACCACATTGGCCTTTTCAACGCCCATCTTGATGGCCGCTTCGTCCGACAAGAACGGGTCGTATGCAATTACTCGCATTCCAAATGCTAGGCCACGCGTGGCAACCTCGCGGCCAATTCGCCCCATCCCAATGATACCCAACGTCTTGTCCGCCAACTGGGCACCCATAAACGACTTGCGATCCCATTTTCCATCGCACAGACTTTGGTAGGCGGGTGCGATCGATCGAGATAAACCGAGCATGAGCGCAAAGGCATGTTCCGCTGTGCTGAGCGTGTTGCCAGCTGGCGTATTCATGACCACGCATCCAAGTCGTGTTGCAGCATTTTTATCGATATTGTCGGTACCGACGCCCGCTCTCACAATCGCCCTGAGTCGCTTGTTGCCCTCCAGTGATTCGGCTGTGATTTTCACTCCACTGCGCACAATGGCGCCATCAAACTCGTTGAGCGAGCGTCGCAACTCCTCGCCCTTGAGGCCGGTGCGAACTTCGTATTCGAAGCCGTGTTCGGCGTTGAGAAGGTCGAAGCCTTCTTGAGCGATTGGATCAAGAACCAAGATACGAAATGTCATGAATGGACTGCTGTGTGAGTACGAGTATGATTTGCTAAAATGTTTACCGACCAAAACCAAATGAACACTAGTGCTTCGTCCAAATCTAATTTTGGGATTAGCCGAATGGCGATAGCCACGGTTCTTGCGACAACAACCGGGGCTAGCGCCCAACGGCTAATTTTTTGAACCCTAATTCTTTGCGTTGACAAAGCACTAGGAATGTTTGTTTGCGAATTCATCCATCAACTGCGCGAGAGTTTCAACGCCGGCCATCGGCATCGCGTTGTACATACTCGCTCGTATGCCCCCTACGCTTCGATGTCCTTTGAGTGAGTCTAGATTGTTTGCTTGAGCTTGCGACAGAAATGCTTTTTCGAGCTCTTCGTTTGGCAGTCGAAACGTTGCGTTCATGAGCGAACGGTCTTGTTTGCGAGCGTGCCCCAAATACATGGTCGGATGACGATCCATCGCATCGTACACCGTCTTCGCTTTTTCGATATTGATTTTGTGCATCGCAGCCAAGCCGCCGATTGTATTCTCAAGCCACTCCGCAACCAACCCGAGCACATAGATCGCGAATGTGGGTGGAGTATTCCACATCGAATCTTCTTTCGAGTGATTGTTGTAATTCAAATATCCAGGCAGTGAGTCGCTCGAACGCTGCAGTAAGTCTTTGCGGATGATCACCACGGTTACGCCAGCAGGACCTGCATTTTTCTGAGCACACGCGTAGATCAGTCCGTATTTGGAAACATCGATTGGGCGATACATAAAGTCCGACGATGAGTCGCAGACCAAAGGTGTCGGGGTCACCAAATCGCGTTGAAACTGAACCCCCTGAATCGTTTCATTGCTGGTGATGTGCACATACGCCGCATCGGACCGGAACTTGAGCTCGTCATCCGTAGGAAACCGATCGAAGTTGGTGGCGGACGAGTCAAAAAGAACTTCGACGGGGCCTTCTTTTTTCGCTTCGCCGATGGCGTATTTTCCCCACGAACCAGCAACCATGTACTGAGCTGGCCCTTTCTGGCTGCGGAGTAAGTTCATAGGAATCATTGAAAACTGAAGCCGCGAACCACCCTGAATGAACAGAACGTCGTATTCCGCTGGGATGTTCAGCAAACGAATCAGCCGCTGCTTGGCGGCCTCTTGGATCGCAATAAACTGCTTGCTTCGATGCGAAATCTCCATCACGGAGGCTCCGCAACCAGGCAAGCATAACATTTCATCCCGAATGCGCTCCAGCACGGGCACCGGCAGAACCGCTGGCCCCGACGAGAAGTTAAAAAGTCTTTTTTCCATTGTTTCGCTTCAATTCAACTGTTATTAGGCGGGCGCAATCGTCGGATCTCCAAGAACTTCCGGAGATCCCAAGCGATGACGAATTTTACGTTTAGAATGCCATACGCGGAAGGACCAAATAACCGGACCCTTCGGTTCACACCGCCCAAAACCCATTTGCATCTAACCGCTAGCTTTTCGTTTATGCAACGCAGCACACGTCAGGTAGTTGAAGATCTTCGACGTCACGGTCGACTCATCGAAGTAACCGAACCACTCTCAACGCATCTTGAGATCGCCGAAGTTCAACGCCGGGTTTACGAACGCAACGGGCCTGCCATTCTTTTTACTAATCCCATCGGAAGTGCGTTTCCAATGGTGAGCAACCTTTTTGGATCGCTCGACCAAGCTCGTTTTCTGTTCCGGAAAACGATCGATCGTGTTCGCCGAGCGATCGAACTCAAAATCGATCCGAACCAGCTCTTCATGAGACCCACTCGTTATTGGACTGCGCCATGGACCGCCTGGACCATGCTACCGCGAAACGTCCGCTCAGGAGCCGTTCAAGGCCATGAAACCTCCATCGAAGCTTTGCCTAAGTTGATTTCTTGGCCAGACGACGGCGGTCCCTTTGTCACGTTGCCCCAAGTACTGAGTCAAGGGCCTTCGAAGTCGTTGATGCAATGCAACTTGGGAATGTATCGCGTTCAGCTTTCGGGAAACGACTACCAAACCAATCGCGAGATCGGCTTGCACTATCAATTGCATCGAGGAATCGGAGTGCACCATCAGCAAGCACTTGCCGAAAATCGTCCTTTTCAAGTTGCGATCAGTGTGGGCGGAACTCCGGCCATGACGCTGGCCGCAGTGATGCCTCTGCCGGAGGGACTGAGTGAATTGACTTTTGCCGGTGCACTAGCAGGTCATCGAATTCCAATGATCACATCCCCTGACCACGCTCCGCTTTACGCCGACGCCGATTTCGTTATTCACGGAACGATCGACCCAACATCCATGAAACGCGAGGGACCTTTTGGTGACCATCTGGGTTACTATGCCAAAGAACATGAGTTCCCGTGGATGAGAGTTGACAAGGTGTACCATCGCGAGGGTGCGATATGGCCATTCACGGTCGTGGGGCGACCACCACAGGAGGACACCACCTTTGGCGAATTGATTCATGAATTGACAGGCCCCATCATTCCGACGGTATTGCCTGGCGTAAAAGCCGTGCATGCCGTTGATGCTGCGGGTGTCCATCCGTTGCTGTTGGCAATCGGCAGCGAACGCTACACTCCCTACCGAAAGCCGAACCGGCCACAAGAGTTGCTGACGCAAGCCAATGCGATTTTGGGCCAAGGCCAAATGTCGTTGGCGAAGTACCTGCTCATTATTAATTCGTTAGACAATCCGACGCTGGATATCCACAAGATCGACGCGTTCTTGATCCATCTCCTAGAACGAATCGATTGGACTCGCGATTTGCATTTCCAAACGCGCACGACAATGGATACCCTCGACTATAGCGGAGAAGGCTTTAATCAAGGGTCCAAGGTCGTCATGGCTGCCAGCGGCGACAAGCGAATTGAGCTGACAACCGAATTGCCATCTACGTTTTTGCTTCCACAAGGATTTCGGAATCCACGTTGGTGCTTGCCAGGCGTGTTGGCAATCGAGTCTACCGATCCAGCGGCAGGCGCACTTCATCGGTTGACGGATTGCTGGGATGAGCTTGCGAAATCCATGGGGAGTCGCTTTGCCGAGGATCCGAGTTGGAACGGGATGCGATTGGTCGTTTTGGTGGACGATGCTCATTTTGCAAGTCGATCACTGAACAACTTTTTATGGGTGACGTTCACACGCAGCAATCCAGCCTTTGATATTGGGGGCGTCAAGGGATTTACAGATCACAAACATTGGGGCTGTGCTGGGCCGCTTATCATCGACGCGACGCGAAAACAGCACCATGCGCCGCCGCTAATCGAAGATCCGAGAGTCACGGCCAAGATCGATGCGTTAGCAGCCAAAGGTGGCCCAATCGCGCAGTATTTATAGGGCACGCGTGCTGAGAGTGACTTTGTTCTCGGGCTCCGCGATACGGATCCACGCTTGGACAAAGCGTTCCGCGACAAAGCCTCGCGATTGATAGAGTTGAATCGCAGGCTTGTTCCTGATGTCGACCGCCAACGTCATTCGCTCGAACCCGTGGGAGGTCACCCACCTGTCCAAGTGGTCCATGATCGCTCGTGAGTGCCCCAGGCCGCGATTCGTTGGGGCCAATCCCAAGTACGTCAGTTCGCAGTGTTGGTCATCATTGGGCGTGAGCAACAGACAACCGATGTTCACGCAACCGTCTTGGATGACCCACCAAGTCCCCGGTATTCTCGGCTGCGTCATTCTTGGCTGCGGTGATGCATACCCTTCTAATGTGTTTCCGATGTTCCTTAATCCATTCAGCTCCGGTACGTCGAGCGTATCGATGTAGGTCGCCTCGATAATTGCATACCAATCGCGAGTTGAGATTTCGTCGTGCTGTTTGAAACCAAGTTTCCCGTTTTGAATTGCGGGCGAGGCTAAGGGGCGCCTAACCTCGTCGCGTTCCATTCGAATGAGTTTGGCCACGGGATTCATTCCCGCAGACGCGAGCGCCGAATCACGAGCGGAATCTAGCTCCGCAAAGGAAACACAACACCAATCGGTAACGCTATAATCGGTAACGCTATCCGCATTCAACGGCGAGATCGCTTGCACAAGTTCGGCTCCTTGTTCCAACGCAGCGTTGCAAAGAGTGCGAATGACGCTTGCTAACAATTCTCGCTCGATTCGTTCAATCGAAGGAGTGTTGCCGGAGCCCTGTTGTGCACAGAATCGCAATTTGCCGAGCGAACCAAGTGCACCGGGATACAGCACGACGTATCCCGCCGCAACATGCCCTTGCTCCTCCACATGTGCAGAAATGATTGGGGTGCGATACTTTGATCGATCGGACAATTCGATGAGGGTTAGAACCGTTGCATCGATATCGCTTTGACTTTGATCCGCGTGGCACCAGCGGACCCAATCGCTCCACGGCATGTTTTCCATTCTAGTGCTTCGTCCAAATCTAATTTTAGGATTAGCCGAATGGCGATAGCCACGGTTTTTGCGACAACAACCGGGGCTAGCGCCCAACGGCTAATTTTTGGAACCCTAGATCGCATTACTTGCGAGCGAACGAATCGTCCAAATTGGATTCACTCAATCGAACAAGCAGCAATACCGGTTGAATATCACCGTTTTGGGTCTTGGTATGGAAATAGTGTTCGCCGAGCCCTCGAGACTCATTTGTCGGCCCGATTACGATACACTCGCCGTGTTGGATTTTCAAATCGATCGTCAGTTTTTCCCAAGCCACGGACTCTCGTCTCATGTCCGTGCGGATCGCAGCTTCGCGAGCAATTACCTTTCGGATTGGGTCGCCATATTGTAGCTCGGGCGTCAAACGAATCGTTGCCGACGAATCCCCGCGAGGGGCCGCTTGAATCGAGTAAAGAAAATGAGGAGAGTCAAAGGTGCGCCCTTTGGTGGTTCCGTCGACGTAGAATACGGTTGCAGGTTCGGTTGCAAATTTCCGGAGGGTTAACTCTTTCCTTGAGTTGGCCCTGCATCGCCAGAGTTGCGAAAAGGAGGAGATGTCGGCGGCAAATCCAGTTTGCTCCAAAGGATCTTCGCCAATTCGCCGAACGGTTTCCCGGATCCAGTCCTCAAGCAGCAGTGGGAGGTTGGCCGAAAGTTTGCCCGCCCGCATTCCGTTTCGATCTAATGCGATTCGGAGCTCGGGCGCTAGCACTTGTTCGTCTATCTGCGTCCAAAGTTCAGGTAGTCGTTGGGATTGTTGTTGATCCAAACGCACCAAAATGGTTTCAATCCCAGCCGCTTCCGGAGAAGGGGGAGTCGGTACAAATCCATGCTTGATGGGATTCGGCTCCTCACCCGTGGGAAGCCAAGTCGCGCAGCCTAGGTGAAACACCATGGAAACGCAGGCTGCGATCACGAGACAACTTGGTGCGCAATTTCGACTCATCCGGTTTTAACGTTCGACGAGGTTACTTGGGTGGAATGTTCGGATTTAGCCCGGCTGGTGGTATTCCTGCAGCTCGAAAACCTTCTTGCGCCGGTGGAGCATAAGGTATTTCGATTGTCTTCCAGTCTGACGGAACATCAAATGGGATAAACTCTTTGCGAAACAACACGTCGCTGATCTTCTGCATCAAGTTCGCATTCTTCTCGCGATCGGTAAATTCGAAAATTTCGCGTTTGTCGCTGAGTACTTTGCCTGCTTCATCTTGATGCTCGGTATCGAATTTGATGAGCATCGCCGGAAGTCCTGCTTGTCGGTCTAGATAGATCTGCACATGGTCGTAGTTCACCGCATCCGATTGAAACTTGGGGTAAGCCTCGATAACCACCAAGTCATTATTCGGCTTGCCCGTTGCGTCTGTTGGTGTGAAGGAACGTACCCAGTAGCGTTCTTTGATCTTGTCGGCTTTCACTCCGAATACAAAAGGCATAGGCGAATCAAGAATCGCGGAACCTTGCATTTCAGGCGGCAGCGTATGTTTTGTGCACTGCTTGTTCTTGCGATCGTACTCATACACTTCCTTTCCATTGCATAGCCACCATTCGCCAAATCCGTTGTCAAACTCTTTGTACTCAGGACGATTGTTTGCAATCTGTCCGGAAAGTGAGAGCAGCTTATCTATTTTGAACATTCCCTTGTCGGGTGCCATGTACTTCACTTCACCTGCAGCCACGGTGGTGTTGACGGATCGGATGTCGACTTTTAAGTCTTTGGAAAGTTGCGCGACAAAGTTGTCGTTTGAGTTGTATTTCCATCGTTTAAATTTACATGAATACCTGGTGATATCCGCAGTTGATTTTTCCCAAAAGGTAAGGACTTGATCCAGATACGCGATTTCCTGTTGCGATAGTGGTTTGGCCGCATATGGATCGGCCGTCGCTATTTCCTTGCCAGTGCCACCCCCAGGTATTTGACCACCGGCAGGCACAGTATTGAGCGGCTGATTGAAGTTTGGGTTCAGGTTTGGGTTCAGATTTGGGTTTGCACCGTTTGCCGCGCCTTGCTGGTTGGGCTGCATTCCCTGCTGCTGCTGCGTTTGTTGTGGTTGTGGGTTACCGTTGGAGGAAGCGTTTCCGTTGTTGGTTTGAGCACCGGTCGATGGTCGGTTCCCGTAACCTGCCGCCGGAGGTGCTACGCTCTGATTTCCATTGGGATTTCCATTGGGATTTCCAGTGGGATTTCCAGTGGCTTGGCTTCCGGTACCTTGGCTCCCGGTACCTGGCACCTTTTGGCCTGGCGTGTATGGGCCTTGCGGGCCTTGTTGGCCTGGGCGTTGTTGTCCCCATGCCATGGAACCAAGATTGGACGTCGTCATCGCGCCCAACAGGCACCCCGCCAGGGCGCGTTGGCTGAACCGCTTCCAGTAATTCTTCATCTTCAACATCCATTACGTAACTGAAAACGCACCCGCCGACCTTGAGTGTCATCCGTGAGCACCTTGGGCGAACGCTGATCGCTCGCAACGATAGCGACTTCGATCCCATGGACCTAGGCCGGTTTGGGTGGTTCTATGCACATCCGCATATGTTTTTCATGACAATGAGTCGTTGGGCGACATCCCTGGTATTCCAAGTGCTCCACATTTTTTACCCAACTCTTCTGATCTTGCTCCCCTCGCCCTGTACTCGGGGAGAGGGGGAGAAAAATCGCTGGGATCACGCAAATCCATTGGGATTTTCGAGTCTGGCGTGCTTCAAAATGTGGGTAAAGATGGGGCTATCGCCCTTCGGCTATCAGTTTGTTTCACTCGAAGACTCATACCGATGTGCTTAGCGAGCAAACTGCCCATTTCCCAACAAGGTTCGCGTTATTAGCTATCAATAGACAAACAGATCTTGAGTTTGGTACGCCTTAACGCTCTCTTTCCGTCATCGCTCACCCTCGTTGATCGATGGGTGTCCAGTTTCGTTGCTCTGGACCGATGTAGTCGGCGGATGGGCGTATCAATCGATTGTCGGCTCTTTGCTCAAAGATATGGGCTGCCCATCCTGAGATGCGGGACAAAACGAACAAAGGGGTGAACATGGCCGTCGGTATTCCCAAGCAACGATAAGCCGACGCGCTATAAAAATCTAAATTCGGAAACATTCGTTTCTCGCGGCGCATCACCTGTTCGATTCTCTCGGAAACGGGATAAAGTCGCTGATCCCCACAGGCATCGCATAGCCGTTTGGACCAAACTTGGATAATATCAGAGCGCGGGTCACATTTTTTATAAACGCGATGCCCAAAGCCCATGATCTTTTCCTTACGAGCTAGCATTTCCAATAGACTCGCTTCGGCCGCATCCGGATCTTGAAATCGATCGATGAGCTCCATCGCGGCTTCGTTCGCGCCGCCGTGCAGAGGACCTCGCAGGGCTCCAATACCTGCGGTGATCGCGGAATGAAAGTCCGACAAAGTGGATGCGACAATGCGAGCGGTAAAGGTCGAGGCATTGAATTCGTGCTCCGCATACAAGATCAACGAAACGTCCATCGCACGTTGATGTAACTCCGACGGTGGATGTCCGTGCAACAGTTCCAAAAAGTGCCCTGCGATGCTATCTGATTTTGTCTCGACCTCGATGCGTTGGCTCGAATTGTGAAAGTGATACCAATAAACCAAGACCGATGGCATGCATGCTAGCATTCGTTCCGCAGCCTGATACTGTTCTGAGAAATTGGCTTCCGGTTCCAAGCAACCCAGTACGGAACAACCCGTCCGAAGCACGTCCATCGGATGCGACTGCTTAGGCAATTGCTCAAGTACCATTTTCAATGGAACTGGAATATCGCGTTGCTTGCAAAGACGTTCACGAAAACTTTTAAGCTCGATTGCGTTGGGGAGTTTTTTATAGAGAAGCAGGTAGGCGGTTTCTTCAAAACACGCGTGCTCGGAAAGATCTTCGATCGTATAACCAAGGTAGGTTAGTCCTACCCCATCCACACCGACGGTGCAAAGACTCGTTTGACCAGCCACAATGCCTTCTAAGCCGCCTCGGTTGATCTGGTTCATGATTTCGGTCTTTGTTGATCGATTCGTTTTTCATCGGAATAGTAATTGAGCAATTTGTAGAGCTGATCGCGGGTTTGCAATTTGTCAAGAACGGATCGCTGAGTGCCTTGTGTGCGAATCGTCTCGTAAGTCAACTTGGCAGCTGCATTCATTGCCCGAAAAGCGGTCAAGGGATAGAGGGCCAAGTGTACTCCAGCCGAGGCCAGTTCTTGGGCGGTGAAAGCGGGTGTCTTTCCGAATTCCGTCATGTTCGCAAGAATCGGAACGCCGACTTGGTCGACAAACCGACGGAAATCTTCAAGTGTTTCAACGGCTTCGGCAAAAATCATGTCAGCCCCCGCTTCCACATACGCTTTTGCGCGGGCAATGGCGGAACCAAGGCCTTCGACATGAACGGCATCGGTACGCGCCATGATGACAAAGGATGGATTGCGAGGTGCGTCGACTGCTGCTTCGATTCGAGCTTGCATCTCTTGGACTTCAACCAGTTCTTTACCCGGTCGATGCCCGCAGCGTTTGGCGGCCACTTGGTCTTCCATGTGAATTGCAGCGACGCCAGCCCGTTCCAATTCTCGAATCGCGCGATGGATGGTCAGGTCGGTTCCCCATCCTGTATCGATGTCGACCAACAGCGGCAACGAACATGCAGCGGTGATTCGAGATGCATCTGTCACGACATCGTTCAGGCTGGTGACTCCCAAATCGGGCAGGCCATACGACGCGTTTGCAACTCCAGCGCCGGAAAGATAGATTGCTCGAAAGCCGGCCGCCTCGGCTTGCATCGCACAAAGAGCGTTGATGGTGCCAGCAATTTGCAGTGGCTTCTCAGCGAGCAACGAATCGCGAAATCGTTGCCCTGGACTCAATTCGGGCATGAAACCGTCTCGATGAAAAAGGTCTTTGGATAGTCTACTTGGCAGCAGTTCAGCAGCAGTTTGGTAACCCGACGCGTGAGCGAGGGATTGCAGTCGGTTCCTCGCTCACGCGTCGGGTTACCAATTTGCAGCTTCTGCACGTGCCACATGGGCCCGGTACGTTGAGTCTACCGCTCGCCTTACTCTCTCTATCTTACCTTACACGAGAACCGTACGAGCCCACCTTCGCCTGGCTTGAGCCCGTTTTCTAGCTCCCAACGCAGAATGGAGGAACCGGCGTTGTTTGCCGATATCGAGAAATCGGCTGGCACACTCGCTTGTTGACTCTTGTCTAGGTACTCAAGACGTGGAGCTAGCGAGTCCGTGATAACCAAGCTCTTCAGCGGCTGTTCACCTACGTTGTCAAACCGAATCGTGAACGAAATGACATCCCCAGGATTGGCCATCTGCTCGGATGCGACTTTGCACAAGCGAATTCTCGCACCCTTGTATTCGTAAATGGTAACGTCGGCGGCACGCTGGATGGACACGTTTTCAATGGCTTCCTGCCCGTCGATCAAGACGTTCAATTCGTCCACATTGGTCCAAGTGCGGGCTGCAGCAGTCGACTTAGCAAGTTTTGCCAAGTCGGTCATCTTCAAGTCACCGTTGCGAATCAAGCTCAAATCTTCATAGAGCTTAAACGTGTCGCTGACGGTAACGGCTGGCAAGATCAGCTCTGCAGGAATCGGACGATTTCTGTCTCGGAATGCTTCGACAATTCGAACGTTGTCGCTGTTCAACGACTTCAATGGTTGCGACACCTTGGCAGATGGAAGTTGATCGCGAATGACGCCCGGTCCATCTGGACGCTCGGCCGTTCGCAGACGCATTGCCAATTCGCTCTCCAATGTGGATTGACGCTTGCGAACGCTTGCGAAACGAGGAGCATAGACGGAAACTCGGCAACCGCTCACGACACTTGTTTTTCCGTCTACCGTTTCATACTGAATAACGGTGTCCTCGGGATCGAGCCCGACTTGTGTTAAATCCGCTTTGAGCCGTACTTGCGGGTCATGATCGCCGCCGTCGAAGATGTACTCTTGCGGGTCCGAAGTGCGAGGTACCGCACATCCTTGATCGACCATGACTCCACCGCATTCGCCTGAACAAGCGGCGACTCCACATGCCGAACAGCCGGAATTGCCCGAAAGGCGTGGAAAGACAGGCCTGTATGCACCCGTCCCATGCTTGCAAGCGCAGTTGCTGCCCGTGTGCACATGCCCCTGAGGGCCCGGAGGCCCGGCCATAGGCGTGCGAGGGGCGTGCATGGACGGGTTGTTAACCCCCGGCGGAACCGCCATTCCTGGAGGCACAGCCATTCCTGGAGGCACAGCCATTCCTGGAGGCATCGCCATCGCAGGAGTCGCCATCGCAACCCGTGGCACATTCTCGGATCCTCTGGTCGGACCAATAGGCGCGTATCGATCGGGTTTGTACTGAGCTGGAGTGACTTGCGAAGCAGCTGCGCCCCCGCGAGGCGAATAAACTGCGTTCTGAGTCACTTCCACGTTTGGTTTAGGTGTTCGCAAAGCGTTGGGCGCGGACGTTTGCGGCGAGTTCGCCGATGCGAGTCGTACGGGTCGTTCTGGTTGTACTGGCTCAACGCCTTGAGATGCGGATGGGTCCGCATACGAGTTGGTATTGGTCGCTCCCGCATCTTTTTTCGCTAAAGCGATCGGAGTTTGCGACAAACTGATTTGCCGATCGGTAATGGCTGGCTTGGCCGAATTTTGCGCCCCAAGCACCGACAGCGGATTACTTTGGCAGCCAGCACTGCTGACAACAACGATCGCGGCAGCGAAAGATCCTGCAACTAGGCTCCGGTTCAGCATTTTGTTCACGAAATACATAGTGGGTTGTCGGGTGAATGGAACACTAGCGTCGATCGGAGATGGAGCCCGCATTGGCCGTTACAGGCCATTTGCCATCGTCAATTAATTGTTGCTTGGTTGGAATCGGCTTGAGCGTCGACCAAGGAGGACAACCGAAGAGGAACGACTCCCAATCCTGACCTTCGGACACGTTTGGAACACGCGAACCGATTCTCAGAATAGCCAGCGGACGGCCGAATTGGTCGGCTGTGCGAAGTGCATCCTGGTGTGGCCTTAAGTCGAGAACTCGTTGCGGTTTGCCTGCCGTGTCGACGGGCTCGGCGACTTGATTGTCTTCGAGGTAGATGACTCGCATGACCAATTCGCCGCGTGCGGCGGCTTCGAGATCATCTTCGTCAATCTCGATTGGGATGGGAAATCGATGTTCGCGTTCGGCAGGAGGATGCGTACGATCAATCACTTCCAAGGTTGGGAAGAGTTCGACCTCGGGCTCCAAAGGAATTCCAGTAATACGCATTCGATACACCGGCCCAATCATGACTGCTAGGCGGGCGGGTTGCGGTAAATCCGGTGTGAATTGACCAGCGTCGGCCATGCTGATCTTGATCCCCTTGGGACAACGAATCTCGACCGCTTGCCACACACAGCGCAATTCTGGCTTGCGCTGGAGTTGGAGGGCGCCGATCTCACCCGGAGGTGCATTATCTCGGAACAAGGGTTGATTACTGGCTGGCAGCGGAGAGTAAATCGATTGAGCTTGTACATTGTCGCAAACACAAATGGCGAGCAAGCACAACGCAACCATTGCAATCCAGGCGATCAGCAAGGTTGGAAAGGAGATTCGTTGAAGCATTATTTGGATTCCTATCCGCTGAAAGCACACTCGCCTAGTTGACTGTTGGTTTGGTCGAAGCCAAACCAACAGTGATCCATTGCATTAGCAGGCTTAACGTACTTGGCTTGGTACTTGGCCTTGTGCTTGGCCTGGTGGGCAGTAAGCACCTGGAGCACCACCCTGAGCACCACCAGCACCACCTTGATCGCCTGCAAACTGGCCAGGAGCAACCACTCTGCTTGCGTCGTAGAAGTGTGGTCGTCCTGCAGGATAACCTGGGTTAATGTTCTGCTCTTTGATGTGGAACCGGCTCGGAGGCGTTGGATAGCTCAGACCGGGTTGATGGCGAACGGTCCCCTTCAACTTTTGAACAGGATCAGGCAGACTTACGTGAGTCCGATTCACCATGACATGCTGTTTCAGTCCGGCTGGCGAGCCGAACGGAATGTGCGGTGGACCAGGTAGTCCAATTGGTGTTCCACTGTACGTCATTCCATATTGCGGAGCGGTTACACCAGCCACCATGTTCGGTGGATTATTTGCAGGTCCGATGGGTCCGCCATACGGTCCGCAAGGCATACCGTTGGCATCCACAAATCCGCCTTGCATCATCCCGGCCATTCCGTAACCGCTGCCCGACATTTCGATGTCTTTGTTTCCAAGCCGGACGATTGCGAGAATCGAGCCGCGTCGGTCGGCTTCCACAATCGGATCCAAACCTGGTTCCAACCGTGTGCTGACGAGTGTATCGATGCCGGAGATCGCTTCCCCTTGAAATTCAGGATCTGGAAGGTAGATCACTTTGGTTACAAAGTTGCTCGAAAGGGCTTGATCTAGATCTTCTTCTGTAAACTGGACGGAGATCGCATTGTGAGCCAAATAGGCCGCTGTACGATAGCTAGCGGTTCCGACTTCGAGCGTTGGATAGAGTTCAACTCCTTCGCGACCTTGGATATCGGTCAGTTTCAGTCGGAATATGCCACCTTGTGCAAATTCCAAGCGACCAGGAACGATGAGTGGATCGCTGGTAAAGGTTCCGTCTCCGACAACGTCGTAGAGGATCCTCGTCGATTGTGGTTGGTTGAACAAAATCTGAACGGTCGGAATCATCGCTCCCGCACCATAGCCTGGAACCGGGATGGTTTCGGGCAACAAAACACCTGGGCCAGGTCCTCCGACCATGGGTCCAGGCTCCATCATTCGGCTTGCCGGAGGCATGTTATGGCGAACGCCATGGTCACCGGCTTGGGCATTGGAGAGGAGACTGCATTGGCTGAGCAAGCACGGAGCGCCCAAACCCAAAGCTGCCATCAGGCCATAATAATTTCGCATTTTCATTCGATTCCCCCTGGAATTTGTTGGGTCTAGCCGGCTTGAATACAAGGCCATCGCTACCGACGTTTTTCCACCTGGACAACACGCCTGCGATCGACCTACAATCCGCCCGATGAAACATCACAGGTTTGCGTTCCTTGGACCGCAGTCGTGATGTTCGAGCAATTGCAAATCAAGCAGCGTCCCCAAAAGACACTTCTTGGGGCGCGTCCTAAACCGTATGTTCGGCACCATTGGACTTGTTTCTTTGATAAAACCGATACAACTTGCCCATGCCGACCAAAAGAATGAATGCAAGCGTTTCGATCCTGTGCCTCATTTGTGGCGCGGTTTGGTTTTCGAACGCAGCCGCGTTGGCTTTTCAGGCACCCAATGCGCAGCCGCCCAATGCGCAACCGCCCGCGATCACCGTCGTAACGATCGACCCAAATCAACTTGTTCTCAAAGCCATCCACCAAGCCGTGCATGGCCCCCCGTTTCTCTGCAAGGTCCATCAAAGCAGTCAGGCCTACGATCAAGTCGTCGTCGTAAGCGGTGACTACAAAGCCAGTGGAGGAGGTTCTGGACAGTTCCGTTACACGTCTCGCGTGTCATCTGGTGAAACGACTATCGACACGATTCAAGTATCCGATGGTCGATTGATGTACACGCAAGTCGGAGCGAAGGACGCGCCCAGATGCGTGAACATCGATCAAGTAAGGGAATCGCTTGGCGGCAACTCGATCGATCAATTGAGAGATAGTCCGGAGGTAAGTATCTACCTTGCCATAGGCGGGCATGCTGAATTGCTTCGAAACCTATACCATCGCTATCGCTGGTACAAAGCCGTTGAAGGGAGAATTGATGGCGTTGACGTTTGGCAATTAGTCGGGACATTGAGAACCGAACCGCCCCGGATTTCCGGCAATGCGCTCGTTGATAAACAGGCCTTGACTCCGCCAGCTGCCAATCCAAACTTACCCGCTGAGGTTCGATTGACCTTGGGGCGTTCCATTGCCACGGCGTATTTCCCCTTTCGTGTCGAGTATTTTAGTAGGAGCAAGACTCCAGACGACACGCAAACGGTTCACAAATTGGTTTCCAAGCTGGTTCATTCCGAGCCATCACCGACAACGATTTCGGAAAAAGACTTCGCCTATAAAGTCCCCGACAGCGCCGACAAGATCGACTACGAAACGAATCAATACATGCTTGAAACGCCCCTTGCTCGAAAACTCCCATTTCCACTTAAGTGACGAATTTCGAAATTTCTCTGCGAACGCTGCCAACTCGCAAGCGGTTGGTCGGTAACGATCCGCGAGAAGTTTGCGATTTTCTGGTATACTAGTGGTTTGTCAACGCAAAGAAATAGGGTTCAGAAAATTAGCCGTTGGGCGCTAGCCCCGGTTGTCGTCTCAAGAACCGTGGCTATCGCCATTCGGCTAATCCTAAAATTAGATTTGGACAGAGCACTAGTGCTTTGTCCAACTTAGATTTTGGGGTTGGCGAAAAATTGTAGAACGATTGTCCTCAATCGTTTTGCAAGCAATTGAGGACAATTGCTCTACTCTTCAACCCCCATTTTTAATCTGGACAAAGCACTAGTGTAATGGCGTTTTTCTCTCGCAAACTCAAACAATCCACGCAAACGGCTGAGCCTAAGTCACTTGCTTTGCAGGTCCCCAAGCACATAGCCGTGATCATGGATGGCAACGGACGCTGGGCTCAGTCCAGGGGGTTGCCACGTATTGAAGGACATCGACGCGGTGCCAATTCCGTTCGGCGTATTTCCGAAGCATGCCGAGAACTGGGCGTTTCTTTCCTAACGCTCTATTGTTTCTCGAACGAGAACTGGAAACGTCCGGTGGAAGAACTCGATTTCTTGATGGGATTGCTCAAGACTTATCTCATTCAAGAACGTCCGACGCTTTTGAAAAACGACATTCGATTGACGATCATCGGTAGGCGAGCTGGAATTCCCGAGGATGTTCAAATCGAAATGGATCGCTCAATCGAACTGAGTAAGAATGGCAAAGCACTTACGTTATGCCTTGCGATTAACTACGGATCGCGTCAAGAAATTGTGGATGCAGTCCGGATCATCGCTGCCCAAGTTGAACAAGGGCAACTGAAGAGTCATGAGATTGACGAAGCAACGATTGCGAGCCAACTTTACACGGCCAACATGCCCGACCCGGACCTGTTGATCCGTACCAGTGGCGAAATGCGCATCAGCAACTACCTGCTCTGGCAAATCAGCTACAGCGAATTGTGGATTACGAAAAAGGCGTGGCCCGAATTCGATAAAGAGGATCTTGTTCAGGCGATACGGGACTACAACCAAAGGGACCGAAGGTTCGGCGGGCTAACGTAGTGTGGGATAGGCTTCCTGCCTGTCAAGCTGAAGTTAAAAGGTAGCAGCCTGTCCCACGACATTCCTACCGGCTGTAGCCAGCCCATGGATTCTTCAGCTCGTTTCGATTGGCTTCTGGCAGCGGGTTTTGGAAACCTCTCGGCCTGCCACCTACCACCTCTGGGCCGATGTCATTGAGGGGATACGGGTCGAAATAGACAGCCCGAGCTTTTTGGCGTTCGACGGACCCTTGACCGTAGTCGCTGCCACCCCAACGATGTGCTCCAATCTGCGAGCCCTTGCAGCCTGCCAGCAAGCAACCCAGCAGCAAGACGCAATGCATCGCGACAGGACCGTAATTACCCTGACAATTGTTACTTCTACGCATACATCCCATCCATGAGTCTTGCGATTGCACCGCGATCCAATGATCTGAACAGTAATGCTATCGATTTCAACAGCTCGATCGCTAGACTGATTCAGTTCATTATTTGCCGTTTCACTCAAGTGTCGTGCCTCGCGATGGATTCATGGCGCTTGATTGGAATGGTTGGGCTCTTTGGATTGGGATGACTGGGGCATTTATGTCGTTTTGCAGCGAAGGTACAGGACTGCATAAACCGCTGATCATTGTCGGTTTCAGCGCACGAGCTGCTGCACAATGTGCGCATCGAGCGGGTTTTCAAACGATCGTCGTCGATTACTGCGCAGATCGCGATTTGCTAGCGTACTGCCATGTTTATCGTTCCTTGGAAGACGCCAGTTGGGTCGACTGGATTGAAGAATGCTATCCAGGTATTCCAATGTTGTTGGCGGGTGGAATGGAGCATCGCCCGAATGCCGTCCAAGCGTGCCAGCAACGTTCGAATCGAGGTGGATGTACTGGAACTCAGTTAGTCGCAATGCGTTGTCTTGAGAATTGGCAGCGTTGGACGCTCGCATCCGGTTTGGAGTGGCCATTCACCTGGATTCCGAGTGACGGCATCGAGGAGCTTCCGTCGAAAAGACCAACTGACCGATGGCTGATTAAATCGACACAGGGTGCTGGCGGAATGGGCATCGCCGAATGGAATCCCCACGACACGAGTTTCAACATCGAATCGGTTGTTCGAAATCCAAATCTGTATATTCAGCAATACCGGCGTGGAGAGCCTCTCGGCGTAACGATGCTGAGCAGCGAATACGGGAGTGTTGTCGTTGGTGTCGCTAGCAGTTTGGGACGGTCGACTCAGCCGTTCATGCCAAAGTACACGTACCGTGGTTCGATTGGTCCTGTCTCATTGCACGAAGACCAGCTTGCGAGACTTCAGCAATTTGCGGCGATGGTTGCTTCCGATACAGGATTCGTTGGATTGTGGCAGGCAGATTTTTTGCTTGATGATCGAGAACTTACGTTGCTGGAAATAAATCCGCGTTGGAGCGCGAGCATGGAGATACTTGACGCGATGTATGACGTTCGTTTAGTTGCACTTCATTGCGCGTGCAGCACCCGATCGATCACGATTGACGAATGGAAAGAAGTAGCGAAAAAGTTTTCATCGCAACTTTTAATGCCATGCAAGAGATCAATGGGCAAGATCGTAATGTATGCGAAGGAGACATTGCTTGTAGATAATCGACAGTCGGACTCATGGTGGATGGATCGCTGGCAAGCGGATTCGGATTCCTCCAGTTTTCGATATGCGGATATCCCTCGTGCGGGAACCAAGATTGAAGCGGGTCAGCCGATCATGACTTGCATTGCCACGGGAACTTCGCTCCAAAACGTTCGAAGTCAATTTGAAAAAATTGCGTTCCTTTAGTCTATGGGACATGGGAAGAAATCGGTGCCGTTTGTCTCCACCGGCGTTTTCCACAATTTTGTGGCCCCCGTTTTGTCGATCGCGTTGTGGAACTTTTTCCCAACATCTTTCCCGCTGGTAGTTTTGGACTGAACACAATTCGTCTACAATGGGTCAATATCGAAAGGGGTGTTTCCGGGCATGGATGGTCTTCCTTCCTCCGCGAAACCAGTTCGTTCGATGTTTGATTGAATGCCAATTTTGCTTTCTTCATTCCCAACCTGGAGTCATTTGTCCATGGCAACTGCTGCTAAGTCACCACGCAAGAAGAAGGCCGTCACGGAAGTCGACCCTAACGCACCACCGGCTGAGCCAAAACCGAAGCGAACTCGGAAGGCTGCGGCTGAGCCTCGAATCAAACTCTACTGGGGAGTCTTTAATCAAAGCCTCAAGCGAGTTGCTGTTTTCGAGTACGAAGACCTCAAAAAGGCCGAAAAAGCACGGAAGGAATTTAGTGCAGCCGGTGGCGATCACTTCCTTCAAAAAATAAAAGAGACCGTTGTTGTCTAGGTTGAAAAAAGCGGCCTGAGTTTAGTGCAGTTCGCCAAATCAACAGCAGTGATTCAAATTGAAATTGAAAATCCATCGGAAAAAAAAGCCGATGGATTTTTTTTGGCTGAGGATCGTTCGACCACAAGCCAAAAATCATGCGGCAACGCCCAAGACAAACGTGGATACAAATTCCACCACTCTCTCAAGTAGACGTTTACGAGTGGGACCGCGATCGGACAACTTCAGCGGTTTTGTAATCAGTTCAATGATGTCTGGGTCAGGAAGCGGTTCTTTGCCGGTGTCGGAAGTTTTGTTAACTATGGCAATTCAAGTCGACTCTTTGTATCCCTTGACCGTCTTTTCCTTAATGAGTTTGTCGTAATCTGCCTTGGCCTGGGCTGCATCGGCAAAGTCCTTTGTCTTGGATTGGCCTCCTGTCCCGATTCGTCCCCAAGTGGTCGTAACTGAGTTGCCAGAAATTTCAACTTCCCAAAACTTTTGCGAACTACCTTCCTGGAATTCAAAGTGACGTTTACCGCCTGTTACGGAGGCAACAGCCGTGGTCGCAGGGGTAGCACCAGAGGCGGTCGTCGCTGTCGACGATTTATTGTCCGTTTTGTTTGTCTTTGAGGATGCACTCGGTTTCTTTGGTTCTTCCACGACCAAAATGCGACGTTTCCCAACGGGAGCGCCAAGCTGATCCAAAATCGAAGGGTCTTGAATTTCTTCGTCCCTTGCCAAAAGCAAAACCTTGGACATGATTTCGGCTGTGCGGGGATCGTCATCCGCGAACGGTAAAAACAGTCGCCCTCGGTGCTGTGCATGCACCGGCAGGATTGCCAGCGCTCCGCCTGGTATTCGATGAACACCCGCACTACCAAGATGGAGCGAGTACTGGCCGTAGTAGCCATTGATGATCGCGTGCGTTCCCTTCAGCGACACGTTTTTCAAGCCGAGTAACGAACAAGTCTCCCGCACCAAGGCGGATCGCATTTCGACGGTCGATGCACTCGCTTCCGGATCCACTTCACCTCGGTGCGCGACACTGACGACCAAATCGACGTCGCGCATAACTTCGCTAAAGACCGACGGAGGCACGGCCGAAAGCTTCATCAGCTTGGTTTCATCTCGCTTTCGAAACTGCACCGTTTCAACGGTCAGGCCCTCGATCTCTGCAGCGGTTCCATAGTCGTATTGAAACGACACTTCGGCAATAATCGATAGATCGTGGAAAATCTTGAACACCCCATCTTGCGTGTTCCACCCGCGACTATTCCATAGTGCCATCGCCTGACGCGGACCAATCTGCTGGCCAGCAAAACGCTGAGAAGACGTTTGGTCCTTTTTCTCTTGTTGGGTCACCACGTAGAGTTCTCGAAACACTTGCTTGAACGGTTGAACGCGTTCCGCACGGAAACACTCTTGCTGCCATTTGTGCCACTTGCCACTGGCAAACAAATCGCTTGAATGCGCAAAGCGTAGTAGTTCGTTCTTTTTAATAGGTTCCAATTTGCCATTGAAATCTCGAAGGGCTTTACCTCCCTTGTCCGGGTATCCGAGAATCCCATCGCCGACAAGGATAAGCTTAGCGAGTTGCGGAGCAAGAATGGCATGCTCGAACAATTGGACCAACTCTCCTGCGCCGATCGAATCGCCACGGCACATCGCCACCTCAAGCGACTGCTTAATACGGCTTGCCTTCTTTTTCAGCTCGGTAGCTCTCTCTGCTAAGTCCGCAATTGCAGCATGTTTCTTCTTGACCGCCGAAGGAATCGACTTGAGTGGCTTGGTCCCTCGCGCGATCGAAAGAACCGGCTTTGCATCTTGGTCTAATTGCAGGGTAACAGTTACTTCTTCTTTGGTTACGCTAATTGGTCCCTTGGCCAAATCCTTGATCGACTCCGCTTCCAGTGCCCATTCCAACCGAAGGGGATCTGGGAAGCCAGATAGACGTGCGAGGTTATTCATTCCAATCTCGGCAGCCCGCATGGCCGCCGGTTTGGTTAGCGACGAAAGTCCGCGCGCATACTTCTTGTAGTCTTGCAAGACTTCGTAACGCTCCATCAAATCCTTTTCCCGTTTTGCTCCTTCGGCCAACGGTAAGAGACCAAGGAGTCGAACATGTTCCTTGAGATTCTTTTTTTGAATGCCATCGATGAGATCCTTGCGAGGTTTCTTGCCGAGCAGAACGTCTGCGAGGAATTGTGCCTTGTTTGCCTGCGAGGAATTCGCAGCGAACTTGGCTGCCTCAGCCATCTGCTTCCATCTTTTCTCGCCGAGCACTTTCCAAGTTCGGTGAAACCATGCAACATCCACTGCACCCTCGCTCCGTTCGTCCCGTGTCAGCGGCGTGCGTTCCAAAACCAGTCGTTCCCAAGCGGTCAATTTCTCAGGCTTTGGAATCGAATCCGACGATTCTGTTTCTGAGTCTTCGTTATCCTCATCGTCGTCATCGAAATCGTTTTCATCTTCCTCCGGATCGTCCTCTAATCCTTCGGCGCTGGCCGCAGCTTCGGTAGCATCGCTGTGCCAAGTGCTCATGTGCGATAAGAACCAATAGAGACCTTCACTGAACCCATCCCATCCCAACTGTTCGCCAACGAGCTTGCTCCACTGAGGAGCAAGAAAAGAAAGCTCGAGAAGACGCTCTTCGCTGCAGTAGCCCTCTGCAATCGCATTCTTGGCAAATCGCTTGAACTCAGCGGAAGTGTCCTTGTCGGTTGGGTAAGTGACCTTCAGCAAATGGGTCAGGCTAGCGTTGCGACTTTCTCCGGCATTACTACTGTATCCACGGTCCACTTTGATTTTGCCCTTGTTCAGCGCCGCCAAAATCCGGAACAGTGTTTCAACACCAAAAAGGCTGCTGAGTTCCATCGCTGGCTTGGTTGCAATAGTCGTTCCCTCGCCCCGGGCCAGTTCAATATCGAGCAGCGTGGCTCGAATCTTGTCGAGCAATTCAGGAAGTCCCTTGGTCTTGTCCACAATCGCTTGTGATTCTTTGGAGAGTTGCCGGGTTGAGAGAGCGCCAAGTTCTTCAAACTCGGAATAGCGACCACGATTCGGGCCAAGCAGGCAATCGACAATATCATCGAAGGTCGCTAGTTTGTTTTGATAAGCTTCCACGATCTGAAAAAAAGGAATGCGTTCACGAGGTGCCCCAGCGATAGGTTCGTCGCGAAAACGCTTCAACTCCCACATGCGTTTGGTTTGTGCGGGCGAGAGTTTGATGCTTGTTCGACGGATGAATCGATCGAGAAACTCAGGCCACACTTTGAAAACTTCTTCATTTCGCCAGTCGGAATCGTCGTCGTCGTCCCATAGATATCGCTTCTTCGGCTTCTTTTCTTTGACGATCAGTTCCTTCATCATGTCGTCAGGCACGTGCGCATAGGTGTTTTCCGCACAATCAAGCAATAAATCCGTAATGCCCTTTTGAATCTCCGTAAAAACCAACCAGTCAAAAAGTCCGCACAGAGTGGAGAGATACCGAAGCTTGGGTGCATCGATATCGCCCAAAACCGTGACCGCGATCCCTTTTCGATCGGATTTTTTTGCAAACTTCTTCACGTTGTCAAAAGAGTAGTCGTCAAAAAGATCGACCGCGACCAAAGCGCGAACGAGCTCGAGGCCGTCTTTGTCCTTGAGACTTGCAGGTCGTTTTTTGTTCCATTCCTCCCATATCTCAACGAGTGGAAATTTCTTTCGCTGCGGCTCGATAGGCTTCGTCAGGTTCAGCGACGGAAAGTCATAAGAGCTCATTTCCCCGAGCAGTTGGTCCTCGAAGCCCCGATACGATTTGGTTCGAATCGAGGTGATTCGATGCTGATGCACAAGATCATCGAGCGACTTAATGCACGCGATGGCTGCTTTGGTAATCGCTTGGACTTTCTTCTTTTGAGGGGCAACGACTTTGCTGCGTCCATTCGGGTTCATCAAACCTAAAGCGTTGTCTAAGCTGAGGACTTCACGATCGGAATCGGCGATGGCTGCAAGTTGCGTTTCCTCTTCACTGCTGAGCTTCTTGTGAGCGATGCGATACGCTGCGGCGTGTTCTTGGCAGTCTTTGCGAATACGATCGGCTTCTGACAATTGACGCAAAAGCTCTAACCCAGCAAAGCGTTGATGGCGGTCACCTTTCGAAAGCAAACGTTGCACGCTACTTAGGACTTGCGCATCCTTGGACTTCATGATCAATTGAATCACGCCCTTGCGAAGATCCGCTGCCTGGCGTGTCAAATAACCCTCTAGCAACTCGCATTCGCTGACATCGAGGGTTTGCTTTTCTAACGCTTCGAAGGAAGACTCCCGAACATCCGCAGAGGCATGGCCAGCAAGTTCGAAAAGAGTTGACCGAGTCAGTTTGTCCCATTTCTTTTGCGCAGCCAGCAGCCGGATCACGCTGCGTTGTTCCCAACCATCGAGAGACTTCAGATACGGGAGCATTCGCGTGGGTGGACGATCACCAAGTTGCTGCAGTAGAAAGTTGGTGACCATCGACCGCTCAATTTTGCGTTCCGTCCAAGGCCAAACAATGGCTTTGAGTTGGATCGGTTTTTCAGGCAGGCGCGCGTAAAGGCGTTCGATTTTTTCGAATGCATCCTTGCTTGAGACGGAGTTGTCATCCTCATCCGAGTTAATGTCCTCATCCAATTCCGAGTTGATCTTCAGACCATCGGTTCCAACTGCGGCCAGCATCGCGATTTGCAAGTTTGGGTCCTCAATCACCGTATGCCTAGCTTCACTGGACTGCTTGAGACCGATCAGCAGCAGAACCCAAGCGGCGACAAAACGTATTTCGTCCGACGTGTGCTTAAGGAGTTTGCTCGCGATAGGAATGGTTGCTGGCGCATCTTCGTAAGCATACGCCCAAAGCGCTCGATACACTGTCTCGGCATGGCTGCTTGCCAATCCCTTTTTTCGTTCACTTGGCGAGTCCAAGAAACCAAGAATGGCTTCGACGTTTTCCGTCAAGATCTTCGCACTCGCGGAATCCCAAAGCAGGCCTAGCCAACCATTGATGCTTCTCGCCACACTGCTAAACCGAATGAGGTCTTTGTCGAGGATCAGTCTCAGCATGCGCTGAAAGGCCTGCGGATGTGCGAGGTCGGCGTTCTGAAGAATCGATTGACGCAGACCTTCCTGTCGCTGCGCAGCCAACAATGTCTTTTCCATGATCTCCCAGCCCGCCTCGCGATTTGAACCGAGCAAGGATTGAATCACATGCGGCCCCATCACACCGATCGGATGCTCGCGAGTGACGGTCTTGTAAAGAATGTCGAATACTTCGTCGCCCTCTTTGCCTCCCTCGTTCATCGCCGAGATCAAAATAGGCACAACGCTATCTGAACTATAAGAAAATGCATGCTGAGCCCATTGAGCAAGCCACGATAGACTTATCACGCTGAGCTGGTAGTCCTCGATAGCGCTAGCAAATTCCTTCAACCACTGAACTCGCCCCTCTAAGGTGACTTCTGGGTGCTTGGGTGCACGGAACGCCTTGCGAGTGTAGCTTATGAAGTACGGAATGGACTTAAGCAATTGCCACGCCCCCTCCAAATGGTCCGCAATCGGCGGTGCAACACAACTCAATATCTTCTTGCGGTCGCCGGTCGATAATTTGTCAAATTGAGCATGAAGCTCTCGCTGTTTTTTCAGAGCCGCTTCTCGCTTCTGGTCGCTACGGTCTTCGTCATCATCATCGTCGTCGTCATCATCCTCGTTCGATAGCCCTTTTTCGTTGATATCAAAAACGGCAAGAGCAATCGTTTTAAGGTTCTTGGGAAGCTTAGCGAACGCTGTGAACAGGCGGTTTTGAACCTCATCGCCGTCGTCCTCGGCAACTTTCCAAAGACTAAGTTGCTTTTCAATTGACTCTGACCTTGCCATAGCAGCACCTAAAATGCGAGTTGGTGGTGATTCCAAGTTGTTTTGTTGCGAATGTTCATCAATAGTCCGAAAGCTCATAACATGCAAAGCTTGGGACTAACCGCCGGACAATAAAGTTAAGCGAATAAAGGTAACGCGACTATCAGGGGACAGAAAAATTTGCTCGTCTAAATTCTTTTTTTCGTCTTCATCGATGACCACCAAATACATTCCGTCGTCGAAAGCTTGAAGCGCGGTCGCGATGGATTGGTCCTCGTCGATGGACTGCAGGCCGATTTCGCTCCCGCCCATTTCGATTTTCCCCTTTTCCGCCGCTTGCTCAATGTCGGTTGCCGTGAGAGCTCTTAAAAATTGCCGGTCGTACTGTCTCTTTTTGAAACCAGCAACTTCCTCGCGGACGATCCGTTCAATCAAGTCGCGAAGCGTTAGGCCTCCGTCTCCGTCCTCGTTCCACTCAGGAGGAATTGGAATGGACCAGTCTGCAAAAAGAGGTTTGCGCCTACCAATAACCTTGCCGCTAATAAACAAGATTTTCCTCACTAACCAAACATGGAACGTCAATCTATCCGTGGGCCACGATGGTCGCAATAATAGCATATTCCGGTGATAGAAACCTGGTGAGATCCAATCGAAAAACCTTGACTTTGAACTTATTCGTGCTTGCCCGAACATGCGCCCCCGCGATTAGCCTAGCAACGCGTGTCATCAAGAGGTTCACTGTTTTTCGGAATTCATCCGAAATCGACTTCCCCGAGACGAATTCCACCGAATCCGCAGCCAACGGCAGGAGAAGCACGCTCGTTAACGACAATGTCATCGATGCCTTGGCTGTTCGAGAAGTTGATGGAACACAGGTGTGGACTGTGTGCGGGGGATCTGTCAAGATTCTGTTGCCAAGTTCCTGGCTTGTTGGTCAAAAAGAAGCGCCCACGTTGGTTCCATTGCAAAGCAGATCATGTCACACCCCGAAGGACTCGCAATCGCCCGCCGCTTGATCGCTGAAGAAGCCGAGAAGAAAACGGGTTTTCTCGATCTTGGTAGGCTCGGTTTAACCGAACTGCCTGACGAGTTGTTTTCGTTAACGCACCTTCGAGGATTGAGTCTTGGGCATTCGTTTGGGTATAGGAACAAAGGTCTCCAAAGTCCCAGAGACTGGTTACCTGGCAATGCACTTCCCGAACAGGCTTTTTTATTGCTACGCGATCTAGCACTTGAATTACTCTCTGTCTCGAGCATCGCGCTTTCGAACGTATCCTTCGTTGCGGCGCTGACGAAGTTGCAGACGCTCAATTGCAGCTATACACGAGTCAATGATCTGACGCCGCTTGCGAAACTGACATGCTTACAGACCCTCGAATTCAACGGCACAAAAGTCAATGATCTGACGCCGCTTGCGAAACTGACATGCTTACAGTCCCTCGAATTCAACGACACAAAAGTCAATGATCTGTCGCCGCTTGCGAAACTGATAAGCTTGCATGGTCTCAATTGTAGCCAGACACAAGTTAATGATCTTAAGCCGCTGGCGAAACTGACAAGTTTGCGGAGCCTCAATTGCAGCTACACACAAGTCGATGATCTGACGCCGCTGGCGAAACTGACAAGTTTGCAGTCGCTCTATTGCTACCACACAGAAGTCAATGATCTGACGCCTCTCGCGAATCTGATTGGCTTGCAGTCGCTCAATTGCTTCAACACACAAGTCAATGAGCTGACGCCGCTGGCGAAACTGACAAACTTGCTGTCGCTCTATTGCGGCGACACACTGATCAATGATCTGGCGCCGTTGGCGAAACTGACAAGCTTGCTGTCGGTCAATTGCAGCGGCACACAAGTCAATTGCCTGACGCCGCTGGCGAAACTCACCAGCCTGCAGTTTCTCAAGTGCACTGACACACAAGTCAATGATCTGACGCCGATTGCTGGATTGAAATCGTTAACAAAAATTAGCGCTAGCCGCTGCCGACTCATGTCCCTTCCTGTCGCGCTCTTGCGATCAGAATCACCCATCGAGTTAATAATATTCGAGACCAAAATTTCTGGAATTCCAACTGAAGTTTTATCGCAATCCGAATTTGGTGACGATTGCCGTGAACGATTGCTGGCACATGTGAACGACATGGAAGCGGGGCAGGAGCAAGTGAAAGACGTAAAAGTCATCGTGGTTGGCAACGGGCGGATCGGGAAAACGCAAATTTGCAACCGACTGCGCGGTGAACCATTTGAAGAGCAGGCGGATTCGACGCATGGGATCACCGTGACGCAAACGGATTTGCCGATGAAGGCTGGTGCCGATCTCACGGTTTTGAACTTATGGGATTTTGGCGGCCAGGATCTTTACCACGGCACGCATTCATTGTTCCTCAAGTCGCGAGCAGTGTTTGTGGTCGTGTGGACTCCGAAAGCGGAAACGAAAGTCGAATACGAGTATGGCGGCATGCGGTTCCGCAACCAACCGCTGCCGTATTGGCTCGATTACGTTCGCAATGCGGCGGGCAGCGTCTGCCCGGTTGTACTCGTTCAGAATCAATGCGACACGCCACGAGATGAAGTGCTACAACCGCCTGCGGATTCCGAGTTGCTCGACGCGTTTCCCTATTTGCAGCAAGTGCATTACAGCGCTCGCGAAGATCGCAAACGGGATTCGTTGAACGAGGCACTTCGGGAAGCGATCAAGCATCTGCGCGGACAAGAAGGGATCGCGACAATCGGCCAAGGTCGCATGAAGGTCCGCCGACAATTGCAGACGTGGCTCGATGAAGACTCGCATTGCGAACGAGATCGACGACAGCATCGAACGCTGACGCAAGCACAATTTCGCGGGTTGTGTACGACAGCAGGCAATGTCAGTTCGCCCGACAGTTTGCTCGAATACCTGCACAACGCGGGGATCGTGTTCTATCGCAAAGGTTTGTTCGGCGACTCTATCGTGCTCGACCAAAGCTGGGCACTGGACGCGATCTACACTGTCTTCAACCGCGAGCAATGCTACCGCCAACTTTCGTTGCTCGGCGGACGTTTTACGCGCTCGCTGTTGGAAGCACTCGCTTGGCCAGTAGAAACCTACTCGCGTGAAGAGCAAGAATTGTTTTTGAGTATGATGGAGTCGTGCGGTATCTGTTTCACGCATCACAGTGTCGACCGGCTAGGACGGTTCGAAGCGGAATACGTCGCGCCGGATCTGTTGCCCGATCGCGCGAGTGTCGCCGATCAACTTGCCGGCCGGTGGAATGATGGCGGCCCGAAGGTCGAGCGAGCTTGGAGCTTCGACTTTTTGCATCCGGGTCTGGCGCGATCGATCATTTCCACCGTAGGCAGAGAGGCGGGCGAGACAGCAGTTTACTGGAAATACGGGGTTTGGTTTTACGACGCGAACACTCGTGCCGCTGCGATCATTGCTCAAGAAATGCAAGACGACCGTCAAGGCCGAATCGTGCTGCAGGCTCAAGGCGATCGCGCTCGCGATTTGCTGACGTCGGTGACGAAATGGATCGCGGATAAGCTTCGCGATTCTGGTAACGCGAATTTTACCGAGGACGGAGAATTGCTAGCCGGTTCGAAGCGAAAGTTCTCGCCGGAGTCGGTTGCACTTGAAGATCGCGGGCCTGCGGCCGAGGAAGCGATTCGCATTACGGATCCACCGCGTCCCGCAAACCAAACGAATGCGTGCGTTTCCTACGCTTGGAAAGAAGAACGCAGCGCCGATCCGGAGCGAGCCAGCAAGGTCGAGTTGTTCTGCACGAAGTTGACGGAGGCGGGCCGATCGATCATCCGCGACACCACGCACGTCGCGCTCGGCGACCGCCTGTCAACGTTCATGCGGCAGATCGGAAACAGCGATCGCATCTACGTGTTCCTCAGCGACGCGTACTTGAAATCACCGAACTGCATGTACGAACTGCTGACGATTTGGAATACGAGCGGCGACGACGAAGAGCAGTTCCGCCTCCGTACGCGCGTCTACACCATGCCCGGCACCGATGTTTTTTCCATTCCAGCTCGGCTCAAGTATGCGGCTCATTGGAAGAAGCAGCTTGCGGAAACTAAGCAAGTGATCAACGATAACGGCGTCGACGTCCTCGGCCCAACCGACTTAAAACACTTCAAGCAGATGCAAGATTTCGCCCATCACGTCAACGAAATGCTGGCTCAAATTGTCGATGTCCTCCAACCTCGCGAATTCGACCAATACATCGATCGGGCAATTGACGAGCTGCGCAGCTAAGCACATCGGTATGAGTCTTCGAGTGAAACAAACTGATAGCCGAAGGGCGATAGCCCCGGTTCTCGACGAATGTCGAGCAATTGGAAAACCGGGGCTATCGCCCAACGGCTAATTGGTAGGAAAAACAGTTGCGGATGTGCTTAGCGGACCAAGCCCAATGTTTCGGGTCTCAATGGATCTTTCAGCCTGGTACTTTTGGTTTCACGGCCAGCTTTGTGTCTGACTCAATGGGGTAAAGTGCGTTGTGCTGCACAAGTGACTCGACTAAGCCTTGCATCATTCGCTTAAGCTCAACTGGATTCGAATCTGCCAAGTTGATCTGTTCGAATGGATCCTCCACTAAATTGAATAGTTGATAGTGGCTGCCATCCGAAGCCTTGGAGGGAATGTAATGGTAGATGACTTTCCAGGCTCCGTCGCGATAACTCGTAAAGTAATCGCTGCGATGAGGCGAATGAGGGTAATGCATCAAAAAGGACTCGCGCCGAGCTAAATCGCGTTTGCCAGTCAAAAGTGTGTCTAGCAATTGTCCGTCGACAACGTGTGTCGTGGGTGAACTGCAACCCACCAATTTCAAGATGGTTGGAAACAGATCTTGGACCGCTGCCTGTTGCTCTTGAATCGCTCCAGCGGTAATTGGCAACTTTTTCTGATTTGAGTTTTCAAGGTTGCGTTTGGCCCACGCGGCCATGAACGGCACTCGCATTCCGCCCTCGTAATGTGAACCTTTCTTTCCTCGCAACGGAGCGGCGCAAGCGACCGCGTGCTCATGACCTAGAGGAGCATCCGACCCATTATCCCCGAGAAAAAAGATAAGCGTATTTTCTGCTTGGCCAATCGATTCCAGATGGTCAAGAATTCTACCCAAAGAATCGTCCATTCCCTCAATGAGTGTTGCGAACGCTTGTGCTGCGGGTGATCTGTCTGTGCCGGAGTAGTTGGCAGCATACCTTGGATCGGATTCAAAAGGTGCATGCACTGCATAGTGGGCAAAGTTGAGATAGAAGGGCGTCTTTGTTTCAGCCGCCTCGGAGATCAATGATTTTGCCTCAAGCGTTAACGCATCGCTGAGAAATGTCTCGGTGCCATAATACTTCTCAAGATTTGGAACGGGATGTGTTATGTTCTTCGGATTTTTGCCACCTGCATTGCCGTAGTTTTGAATCCCGCGATAACTACCCGGTTGTCCGATAGAACTACCGCCAACGTTGACGTCAAATCCAATGTTCTTGGGTTCGGAACCCTCCGAACCGCGTGGACCAAAGTGTCCCTTGCCAACATGCATGGTTCGATAGCCGTTGTTCCGCAAAAGGCTTGCGAGAGTTACGTCACCTTTCTTAATTCCCTGCCAATTCCATCCCGGTGGACCATTCGGGCCTGCATTGTCTTTGTCGGGATTGATCCAGTTCGTTGTATGATGTCGAGCCGCGTTTTGGCCAGTCTGGATCGAAATGCGAGACGGCGAACATACACTCATCGCGCAGAAGTTATTAAATCGAACCCCTTGCGACGCCAATCGCTCCATGTTGGGTGTTCGATAGGTATCGTTCAGTGGATAACGCACCGGCTTGCCCGTTGAGTCGGTTAGAAACGGAACCGACGTGTCCATAACACCCATGTCGTCCACGAGGAAAACAATGATGTTGGGTTTGTCGCTTGCAAACGCAATGTTGACGAACGAGACCAGAAGAATGGCGAGGAGATTTTTCATTCGTAACACAGAGTCAGACAACGAGTTCTGGAATAGGTCGCCCGCGATCGACGATGGCGGTTGGGCGACCGTTTAAGTCTTTGATAAACGTATTGGCCGAATCGATACCCAAGTGATGGTAGATCGTGGCAAGGAAATCTCCCGCGGAACAAGCTCGTTCGATGGGGTCTTCGCCACGTTTGTCGGTGGCTCCAATAACGCGTCCTGTTTGAATGCCACCACCCGCCCAAACATTCGAGAAGGCTCTTGGCCAATGGTCACGTCCAGGCTGTTGCGTTCCTGCGGGACCACTCGCATTACCTTGGCCCGTGCTCGGTGAATGTTCGATTTTGGGAGTGCGTCCGAATTCACCCGTCACGACAACCAGAACGCGTTTGTCCAATCCTCGTTCATAGATGTCCTCGATGAGAGCCGAAACCGCTTGATCGTACGCTTGTGCGCGGAAGCGAAGTGCGTCGAAGATGTGATGGTTGACGGCATGATCGTCCCAGTTGCCAACGCGTCCACAGATCGGCCCGCTCATGCTGGTGGTAAGAACTTCGACCCCCGCTTCGACAAGTCGTCTCGCCATCAGCAACTGCTGCCCCCAAGCGTTGCGGCCATATCGATCGCGAGTTCGATCGTCTTCTTTGGTGAGGTCGAATGCATCGCGAGTCGCGGGGCTTGTCAGCAAGGACATCGCCTGTTCCTCGAATCGATCGAGTGCACCGAGTTCGCCTTGTCGATCGAAGGCTCGATGCAAGGTATCGAGATTTTGACGGAGCGTAGACCGACGCCCTAGTCTCTCTATTTCATTGGGATCGGACAGTCCGATATTTGGTACAGAAAATTTCGGTGAATTGGGATCTCCGCTTACCGTGAACGGAGAATAAGAGTCACCCAAATAGGCAGGTCCGTTGTATTCCAAAGGAGGATTGACGCCGACATACCTAGGCAACGGATTCGTTCTCGCTTCGTCCTGCGATCGAACGTAATTCGTGACTGTCATCCAGTCTGGGTACTTGGGCTTAGGCTTGTCACGCGTGTCAGGATCACCGGATAGCATTTGCATCGACCCAGCCGGATGCCCAGGTGCCGTCTGATGCATGGATCTCAAGACCGTCAATTTATCTGCAATTCGAGCCTGCATAGGCAGCAGCTCGGTGAATCGCATCCCAGGCACCTTGGTTTCGATCGTACCAAACGGACCACGGTATTCGCTGCCAATTTCGGGTTTGGGATCGTACGTATCCAGATGGGAGCATCCGCCCGGTTTCCAGACCATGATGACCGCCGTTTTTTCTCGACTTGCATCCGAACTACGTTCATTCGGTTGCGCCATGGCATGTTGCAGACGCAGTATGCCAGGTAGACTTAGATTTGCAAATCCAGCCAGCCCCATTTTCAAAAAACCTCGTCGTCCGGCTAAGCCGAATGCGGCGGGGCCAGCACATGGGACAGACGAAGCATGAAAGAGATCGCTCATTTTTTCTCCGATGGCTTGACGCGAATCGAGATTGGTTCAGTAATGACAATTTCCGCAACGTCTTGAGGCGTTGCGTCTGGTTTGGTTTTGTACTTGACTACAGCACTTCCATAAAACGCGAGGGTGTACTCACCTGGTAGCGTCTTCAGTGCCGCAAGGTCAACGGTGGCTTCCGAAGTAGCCGCATCCAAGGAAACGTCGAAGCGCGGGATTTGTTCGAATCCGTCTCCCAACGCCTTTAACTGCAAAACAGCTCCAGAAAAATCCATTCGCTTAGCATGATTGAGTGGAATCTTAAGCTTCTCACCAACGGTTCCTTCGATGACTGTTTTTTCTTTGGCCGCAATCGAGATCGGGGCATACTCCGAATTGGAAACCGATAACAGAATGTCATCCATCAGTCTGGGACTCGGAATCTCGCCCCATGCGTCCACGATTGGCCACGCCATTTGTGCCATGTGCACGGGCCGCGTCACGTCTACACCCTCGATGGAAGATTTTCCGTTGAACGATAGTTTCGAGAGGCATGGTGGTGCTTCTTGATTCGCGGTGATGAGCATAATGCCACGCGACTTTCCTGCTGGGATCTTCAAGCCCTGGGCCGACACGCCGTCGGGTAGTCCTTGCAATTCCAACTGGATGTCCCCATTGAATCCATCTCGACGTACCGCGACCACCTCGAGAGCGATCGTCGATCCGCAACGCAATGCTAACGGTTTTGAAAGTGCGTTCCTGTCTCCGTTTCGAAGTTCCATATGCAAGCCCCATGCTGCCAACGCGAAATCAGGAGCGGCCCTTCGAAACACAAGTCGATAGATGTTTCGCGAGTCCACTCGTGTGCCTCCGAACAGATCTCTGAGCTGCAGTCGATGAATTCCATCCTGCTTTATCTCAAGTTTGCTTAGGATATCCGTCGAGCCTCCGTCAAAGGGAGGACCATCATACGCATATCCGTTGCTGGATGGTTTCATGGGGCTCGCAATGTCGGTGAACTCGGCCACGTCGGTCAACTTTTCTATTCCGTTTTCGACGCTGACATGTTGAACTAGTATGGACGGATCGGTTGGTCTGCCAAGCCGCTCGGAGGCAACCTCTACCCACCAAACATCCCCTTTCGTTGCCGTAAATTCAAACGTGTCAACATCGGCTGCTGGATAAAAAACACCTGAAATATCGCAAGGCAACGAAATTTTCTGGGCTTGCGATCCAAAATTGTTTGGCTCTGATTCCGCGGTAGATGGATTTGCTGCTAAACCATTCGGTGGCCACGAGAACGAACTGACAGTCTTGGTTGATGCAAACTGAGGTAGGTTCGAGTCGATTCCAACTTCTTGTAGTGTGAGCCGATAGAAAAAAGCAGGGCCACCTTTAAAAGTCAGTTCATGCACCTTGATGATGTGCCGTCCGTCCGACTTTGCCGTGAAGTCCAAAATGTCGCCGCGACGTTCGACCACTAAATCGCGGCCGGATTCATCGGCTATAATAACAACTGGATCTAGCTTGGAATCGATTCCACGGGCCGAACAAAAGACGACGTATCGATGGTCTTTTTTTGCGTGAAATGAGTAGTGATCCACCGACTTGGCTGTCATGGCTGCATTGCATATTGAATTCACGCCCAACTCCATCGCCTTTGCCAATGAAGTGTTCGGAGTCTGCTGCACTTCAGGCAACGTATCGACGGAAAACACGCGTGAAGAAGAGATGCCGAGTCTACTCATCACCCGTGATTCGTAGACACCGGTCGGACATTCTTTCGCAATTGCTATCGTGAACGTGTTCGGCACTGGCTGGCCATTTGCGTCGAGCTTTGGAAGGGCTGTCAGGCCTGGATGATTGAAAACCATCGCATTGGCACTTTCAATATTTTCACCGGTAATGGTAACATCGATCTGCGTGCCAGAGGAACCTCCCATCGGCATGCTCGTCAACAGTCTAGGCATAGGCAGGCAGACGGACTGGGCTATAGCTGTGGAACTGATAAGACTGATAAGGCTTAGGGCAAAAACAACGGAGGCGAGCGGCAGATTGGAAGCTACCCAAAGGTGATTGGGGCGAATGTCTCGATCCGTTGTTTGGACGGGACAATGGTCCCATCCTACACACAATTTCATCCGGAGTCTTTCGCTCTGCCGAGCACCGAACACCTCGATCAGGGTAGATCGAGTTCGGAAGTCGTGAGAGCTTTCGCCAAAAATTGTCGAAATCATAATGGTAACTTCAGTGATTGAACAAGAATTCTTTGGTGTTGACGAGCGCCCAAATCAGGTCTTGAAAACGCTCTTTGCTGACCGTTTCGGCTTTAGGGGTTGCGAGGTATTCCATCGCAAACGACATCTCCTGAACGCTCGGTTCGCGACTGAACGCGACGCGATACAACTCTTGGATGCGTTCCTCGAGCGGCTTATCCGATTTGGAGAGTCGTTCCGATCGACCGTTGGCGGTTGCTAGTTTTGCCTTGATGTCCCCTGCGTTCATCAAGTGAAGGCTCTGCGCGAGACTAGACGATTGAACTCGCTCGCATTCGCAAACACTTTCGTTTTCCGGTCGCCCGAATACCTTGAGAAAGGGTGAGCCGTTGTTGTAGCTGTTGTCCGGCAAGCCAATCGCGCGAGTGCCTGTCGGTAAGTTCGGGAACTCGGTTTGGGAACCAGCCAAATCGTCAATCGCATCCAAAAGCACTTCTGCCTGTAGGCGTCGAAAATAGAAACGCGAGTAGTTCTGTTGATCTGCGGCATTGAAATCATTCGGGACCGAGCTCAACTGATAGGCATTGGAATTTGCAATCACTCGCACTAGCTCTTTGAGATCAAACCCACTTTCGATGAAGTGTTTTTCGAGTGCAGCCAGCAATTCTGGATTCGTCGGTGGGTTCGTGTCGCGAATGTCATCTTCCGGGTCGATCAAGCCACGGCGGAAAAAGTGTTTCCAGTATCGATTCACAACCATTTTCGCGAAGAATGGGTTGGTGGGTGACGCCATCCAATCGGCTAGTTTCAATCGAGGATCTTCATCGGGGGCGATCGAGTTAATAGCATCCCCCAAGGCTGCGGGTTTAAGCAGGTTCCCTGTTTTGGCATTGGTAAATCCGGCAGTGCCTCGCTTATGAAAGATCATGTCTTCGCCGCGAGTCGATGTCGGTTTCCGGCCTACTTGACTGAAGAACGCCGCAAAACTGTAGTAATCATCTTGGCTCCACTTTTCGAAAGGGTGATGATGACACTGAGCGCATTGCATGCGAACGCCAAGGAACAGTTGTGCTACATCTTCCAGTTGCTGTTTGGGTTCTTTGACCCGTTTGTACCAAGCGACGGGTGGGTTCCCCATGACCGTTCCTGTAGCTGCGAGCAATTCGCGAACCATTTGATCGTATGGTTTATTTGCAAGTAGACCGTCTCGCACCCAAGAATAGAAAGCGAAATTGGAAGTGATGTCGCTCGCATCATCGCGTCGATTCTTGAGCATGGCAGTCCATTTGTTGGCGAAGTAATCCGCGTACTCAGGATTTTGCAACAAGCTATCAACATACTGGGCTCGTTTGTTTGAGTCTTGGCTTGTCGCCAGCCTTTGAAATTCCTCCAAGGTTGGTAGTCGTCCCGCGATATCCAGTGCCGCTCTTCGAAAAAACGTTGCATCATCGCAAAGCGGCGATGGAGGAATGCCGAGCTCTTTCAGATTGGCAAAGAGCAAGTCATCTACAAAGCTATTGGATGGGGGGACATTCTCGACGGGAGCACCTTGCGGAACGGAAGCATTGAAAACCGCGACGCTTCCTTGATAACGAACCATCACAGCAACTTTGCCTGGGATATCCATGATTCGAACAAGGCCAAACTCGGAAACCTCGGCCATGCTTTTTTCGTTGGATTCGTAGAGAGCCAACCTAGTAATGTCGCGTTGACTATTGTCCGAGTAGTTCGCCAACGCGCCGATTTGCAGTTGGCCGTTGGGTTGGATTGTCGCTCGTTTCGGCTGAATCTCGATCGATACTAATTTCGGAGCCGAATCACCATCGTAGGATGCGCCTTGGCGAATCCAGTTTCTTAACAAAGAATAGCCCTCGGAGTCGGGTTGCAAGCGAACTCCGCCGCCATGTGGCATTTCCCCCGTGGCTTTTTGAAGTATCAAACTGGACTCTGGGGAAGCCAACGAAATCCTGCGACCACGGCCCTCTTTCAGCAGATGCTCGAAATCTTCTTTGGGTTCAAAACCAAGCAATGAAAGTTGAAATCCATTTTGGCCATTTCCTGCCTTTGCATGGCAGGTTCCCGCGTTGCAACCCGCTTTGGTTAAGACTGGAATCACGTCATTGACGAGGCTTACCTGTCGTTCAGGATGTTCGCCGAATAACGTACTACAGCCAACGAGGACCAATACGAGCGAAAGGACCCTTCGACAATGAACGATCGGATTTCGATTGTGGCGTACGCTCCCAGCATGCGTTTTTAGCCTCGCAAGATGGACGCGTACGCCACTTATTTGTCGAAGGGTCCGAACCATAGACGCTACTTTCAGAATGGCGAGCTGGTAGGTGGTGGGATGGGAAGGTGGGATAAAGCTCCATTCAGCGAACTATTGTAGTCGTTGCGACAGCCATCCGTCAATCAATTGGATGTTTAGTCACCGTCGACAATAGTAGCAGGCACGCGCCGCCGTGCCGTCCGCCGTCAAGCTTTTGCCAAGATTCCAGGTGGACGGCACATGGAATGTGCCTACTACTTTGCATTTACCCTAAATAACTCCGCTTGCGAAGAGTTGATGTCCCATGGAATCGCTTGCAAATGAGAGCTTGATAGCATTTCGTTGGTCAGGTTTCGGATCTTGATTTCGGACTTCACAGGAAAATCTCTTTCTCGCTCACGGATACCTGACCACACAATGACAACATGGGTGATCCCTTTTAATCGCAATGCGGCTAATCGGTGCTCCGGATCCAAGTTGACACATTCGTCCAACACGGATCGATCGAATGGTCCGTTGGTTATGCATGGGCAAAGTAGGTCGAAGTCATCATTGTCGCCGACCAGCAACAACCTTGATCGCCGATTCAAGTGTTGGTCTTTTAAAAGCATTCGATTTAACGCGGTGACGTAATCGGTTGGAATCGATTCCATGGAATCGACGGATTTGGGGCTTTGAATCGAGTCCATCGAAACCAACAATCGACTGTCGCTCGTTGGCCAAATAGGGATGACCACGACCGACCAACTGATTCCGATCGTTACCAGCAATGCAAGCCAAAACCGATTCGCTTGATTCATCATCCAACTTACACCTGAAACTGCTGGCCACCCAAGCAGAAATAATACACCAACCCAGTCGCGATCAAATCGTGGCGAGAACCACCACCACAAACAGACCCAAAACGCATACCCAACCATGGAAAGGCCGAATATTCGATAGGACGGCATGGTCAGGCTGACGGTCAGCCCCAGGACGGCGAAGGGTACGAGCATCAAACCATGAACATTGGAACGCCACAGCAGTCGAGACAAGCCATCCAAAAGATTCGCGATTCGATAGGGGGATTTCAAGTCCAATTGTTCGTGAAGGACGTTGTTCTCAGTCGATGCTTCGAGGATTGTTTCCGAGCGAACCCGGTGTGCGTTGCTCCAGTTTATTCCAAATTCCGTCGTCGGACTTCCTCCGCTCTGTTGCGATATTATTGTTGACCAAGGGGCAATCGGGTCGCGAACAGCCAGACCGTTGCGAATGAAGTATGTGCCCGCAGCGAGAATGGCAACAACAATCAAGGATCTGAAGGCGAGCAAGGGCATCGGCATCGCCTCCCAATTCGGTTGGGCGAATTGTTCCATTTGCCTTCGCCATCCGAATCGATTCCAAACGGTTAGTCCAATCGCAGGCAGGCCTATCAAAAGCGCTGTGCCGTAGCCCGAGCAACACGCCCCCGCAAACAACATCCACCAAGCGATACCAAGCGGGCGGCCGTGTCTGGATTCGGATCGAATGCTCTGCCAAATACAAAGCATCGCGATCGCCCAAGCGCCCGCTAAACATTCGGTTCTGCCAAAACGAGTTAGCTCTGCGATTCCAGGAGTGGCGATCAACAAAAAAGTCACAAGCAGGCTCGGCAGGACTCCCCATCGTTCACTCAAATGCATTCCAAGTAAGAATAGTGCCGCCACGCACATGATCGCTTGAATGAGCTTGCCTGACACAACCCCTAAACGCAATCGTCCTCTTCGTTCTAGCCTTTTTTCCTTCCAGTTTTCATTCGATTCGCTTGCACCTGCGAACCAAGAATCCAGAATGCTCACGCAAGCCAAACTCGGCATCGTCCAGCCAGCCGGCTCGTTGGATTCGAGGTTGTCATGACGATAGTGCAACTGACCATCCTGCAAGGAATGGTTGGCAAGCCACCAATTACTATTTCGCAATTCTTGATCGCTCGTTGGCACGGTTGCTCCATAGACTTGAACAACGGAAAGCCATGCGATCGCCAAGAACAAGACTCCTATCATGCGGCGACGGATCGACGTCTCGAACGAAGTGTCGGGCACATCCGAGGATTTCTGAGTCTGCGATGACTTAAGGCTGGGATCGAGATTCGACGCCGCACTTAGGATGTTTCCAATCCACCGAAGTGTTGCAGAAACGATGGATATGAAAATCAGCAAAGACCATGTTGCTTGGGGGCCTATGAAAGTCCCATGCAAGAAAACAATCAAGGCAAGCCACGAATGCCCAATGAACAATGCAAGACAGTTCCGTTTCTTCGCGGAAAGACTGGTGTTGATTGGATCGCAACGCAGGGTCAGTCTCCCGAGTATCCAACATGCGATCACCCAAGCGGATGCCAATACGAAAACGGGCAGCCGATCGGTGAAACAAATCGGTTGAAATCCATCCGTCCAACGCCACCAAATCGCGGAGGGAACTGAAACATGGATGAGCCAAAACTCCAGTCTCGACACGGCGATCGGTTGCTCCATCGCATCTGTCATTGGCAAGCACGGGACCGCCAACATCCCTAGCACGTAACACAGCACCAAAAACGGTGCGATCGAGCGGAACGCAAAAAGGAACGTGGATTGCATCTAAAACCTAAATTAGTTTTGGTACTTCCCCCTTTGGTCGTGACCAGCACAGCCGACAAAAGGTGCAGGCACGCTCCGCCGTGCCGTCCGCAGTCAAGCTTTTGACAGGATTCTGGGTGGACGGCACATGGAATGTGCCTACTACTTTGAGTTTTGTCGGCTGTGTCGTGACCGTTCGAAATATTTCGACAGTACGATTGATTCGAAAGTACGATTGAAACGGGTGGCACGTTCTCATCCGGTAGAACCAAATTTTGAGAACCGTGGGCGATAAATTCAGAAAAAAAGGTCCGTTGAACAGCTTCAAATCATGACAAAACTTTCTGTAGATTGCCAGACACCTGTACTATGTGATATGGTTGTGCTATGAGCAAACAACCTTTAGCCGGCATTTTTACCCCAAACATCACCCCAATCAATGCGCGAGGCCAATTGGACGAAGAAACGCTTCGTGCCTATATCGATTGGCTAATCGAGCATGGCGTTCACGGACTGTATCCCAACGGCAGTACCGGTGAATTCGTTCGATTCACGCCGGAAGAACGCAAACGGGTGATTGAAGTCGTGGTGGATCAAACGCGAGGTCGAGTTCCGATTTTGGCAGGTGCAGCCGAAGCCAATATCGAAGAAACGATTCGTGCTTGCGATACGTACGGAGCATTGGGAGTCCGGGCCGTAGCCATTGTTGCCCCGTTTTACTATCGATTGGCTCCGGACGGTGTCTACGCGTACTTCAAGGAAATCGCGGATCGCGTTTCGGTTGACGTAACGCTTTACAATATTCCGATGTTTGCGTCCCCTATCGATGTGCCGACGGTCAAGCGACTAGCTCTAGAGTGTCCACGTGTGGTTGGAATCAAGGATAGCTCGGGCGACATTCCACACATGATGCGCATGATCGCCGAGGTGCGTCCACTGCGCAAGGATTTTTTCTTCATGACTGGCTGGGATGCATCGCTCGTCCCGATGTTGATGATCGGCTGCGATGGTGGAACCAATGCAACCAGCGGAGTGGTACCGGAACTGACGTTGGCCATCTACGAATCGGCCAAGGCTGGACAATGGGAACGAGCCATGCAATTGCAATATCGATTGTTGCCGCTTTTTGACGCCATGTTGGGGACATCGGAGTTTCCTGAAGGTTTCCGTCGCGGTGCAAAAATCCGCGGATGGGATCTGGGGCAATCCCGGCAACCGTTGACGCCACAACAAACCAATGCAGCGGATGTCGCACAACGCAAGCTTCACGAGTTGCTGTCCGGTTTTGATTTCATGCAACCCTCGCGGTCCGCAACTAGCAACGCGACTCAGAATGTCGATTTTGCGGACGACGGAGTCATCGATCGTATCGTCAGCGAGGTGCTTCAACAATTGCGGACTAATTAGGACTAATTAGGTCGAGTGAATGTCGAAGTCGTTCCACTGAATAGGGATCAAGAATTTCTTGAGCAATCATGCAGGATGTGAACCAAACAATTCTTGAGGAAGGATCCATGCCTTCCCTAGGGCACCAATTGGTTCACGCAAGAAACCATTCGTATGCACTCCTTTTGCTTTTCATGGTCGGTTGGACGAGCATAGCTTGGTTCACTCGTCAGTTTCAAGATAGCGATCGAAACGATTTGCCGAGAGAATTTGTGGTTGATCTTAACCATGCAACCGAAGCAGAGCTCAACTTGCTTCCAGGCGTCGGCCCGAAACTTGCTCAAGAGATTTTGCGTTACCGCGAAGACCGAGGCGGATTTCAATCGGTCGAGGATTTGATGAACATTCGCGGCATCAAGGATGGCCGTATTTCAGCCTTGCGCAAGCACCTTCGCGTAACACACATGGAATCGATGAATCGCTAGTGACACTGATTGGAATTAACGTCGCACAGGAGACTACTCGTTCCCAGGCTCTGCCTGGGAACGCATTGGTGTGGAGGCTCCTGCCTCCCGAGTTCACAAACTAAGGATGCATTTCGGCGAGGCGGAGCCTCGCTTGCATTGAGTTACCAGGCAGAGCCTGGTAACTAGATTGCACAGTGCAACAAAATTTGCAATCCGTGCCACTAGACAAGATGTGTAGGATGTTTTTAAGTCGCGGATCGGTTCACTTGTGGGTAAGCCCGCTTTCTTTCGCACTCGATTCCAACGAATCACGCGGTTTGAAATTGAATTTCGTCGTGGGAGAGGGTAAGTTATTCATGCCGCGATCCTGAAGCAGGCGCCCTCCTCCCGCTGATTTTGGTGCTCGCGCGAGCATCCTTGTCACTCCCTACCCACCCATCCCTAACCACAAAACTGTTCCGCTAACCAGCGTGGAAATATCATGCGTTCATCCCTAACAGTTGGCCTCGTTCTGGCCTTGTTCCTTTCCACGCAACGGACCTTTGCTCAGGAACCCACCCAGTCATCCCAACAACCGGCGCCCCAACAACTGGCGTCCCAAGAACTGGAATTCTTTGAGGCCAAAATCCGCCCGGTTCTTGTACAGCATTGCTACGAATGCCACTCTGCGGACGCCAAAAGCGTCAAAGGAGGATTACTGCTCGATACGCGCACCGCAACGCTCAAGGGTGGCGACACAGGACCCGCCGTCGTTGCAAAAAATGTTGGTAACAGTTTACTTGTCAGTGCGCTCAAACACGAGTCCTTGGAAATGCCCCCCAAGGGGAAACTTCCCGATGCCGTGATTGCCGACTTTGTGGCATGGGTCGAAATGGGAGCACCTGATCCTCGTGTCGGTGCATCCGTCACGGCGAGCAAGATCAACTTCGAGGAGGCTCGCAAGTTCTGGTCCTTTCAACCTATTGTTGAACCCGAGCTCCCAAAGGTGCAGCGGACCGACTGGGCTCGAAACGACATCGACCTTTTTACGTTAGCCAAGATGGAACAGCTTGGGTTGCATCCGGTAGCTCCGGCGGGTAAAGGGGAATGGATTCGGCGCACAACATTTGACCTAATAGGACTCCCTGCGACTCCAGAAGAAGTGAGTGTGTTCGTTCAGGATGAATCCGAAAACGCGATGGATAAAGTCATCGATCGGTTGTTGGCTTCGAAGCACTACGGTGAACGGTGGGGGCGGTATTGGCTGGACGTAGCTCGCTATGCTGAGGATCAAGCGCATACGTTTTCGGTCACCCCTAACAGCAACGGGTATCGATATCGCGACTGGGTCGTCTCTGCGTTCAACTCGGACATGTCCTACAAGCAGTTTGTGAAGATGCAGATCGCAGGCGATTTTCTAGACGTCGATTCGAATCGTCCGTATGACAATTTAGTCGCCCTCGGCTACTTCGGACTCGGAGCTCAATACTATAAGAATAGCGATGCCGCAAAGGCTGCCGCCGATGAGCTTGATGACCGCGTGGATACATTGACGCGAGGCTTTCTCGGACTTACGGTCTCTTGCGCGCGTTGCCACGATCACAAATTCGATCCGATCCCAACGCAGGACTACTATTCGCTGGCAGGAGTATTCAATAGCTCGAAACTCCATAACGCGCCGTTATGCAAACCCGACGACGTGGCGGAATACAACGCTGGCCAAAAAAACATAAAGACATCCGAGGAGGCTGTTAAGTCGTTCCTTGCAAAAGAAATAGCGACTGCTGCGGAATCGCATGTGAGCGAGATTTCCAAAACTATGTTGGCTGTGTGGGACTATCAAGTCGCTTCCGAAAGCGGCCAAGGGGTCAGCGTAGCCGACCTTGCAAAGCGGACGGACGTGAGTGAGTTCTTGCTCCAACGCTGGATCCGCTTTCTCGATGCTAAGGAGAAAGGGAAAGTTGCTGCCTTGGCTCCATGGTTTGCTTTAGAGCGAAAGCAAAGCGTTATGCGGGACGACGTTGCCAGAATTGCCCAAGATTTTCAGCAAAGCTTACAAGCATTGCTGAAAGTTCGCGATGAAATGGCGACATCGAATCTTGTCGCGGTCCAACCCAACGAAAGTCGTGTACCCGGTAGTCCTCGATTCTTGACACCGCGGGTTACCAAGATGCGACCTACCGCAGGAATCGATGTCGATATCAGCAATGCGAGCCAGCTTTTTCTGGTCGTGTCGGAAGCTGGCAATGGCAATAGTTGCGATCACTCCGATTGGCTTGAACCTCGCTTGGTCGGGCCCGCAGGTGAGTTAAAACTAACCGATCTTAAATGGAAGTCGCTCGGAGGGTTTGGTGGAGCCAAAATCGATCGCAATTACGAAGGGAAGAGGATCCGTGTCGGCGGCAAGAAATATTCCTATGCGATCGGTACGCATGCACCCTCGGTGATCGTTTACGATTTACCGCCCGGGTACGATCGATTCAAAGCGATAGGTGGTTTGGACAATAGTGGCTCCGACCAGGGTGAATGTGGCGAGCAAGCGAGTATTCAATTCAGCGTCTATACCGAAATGCCCGTCGAAATGCCCGTCGAAGGGACCAGCCCAATACCCGGCGAAACAAACGAACCAGGGTCCAAGGGTGTCGGTGAAGATTTGATCAACAAGGTTTTCGGCAAACAGGGCCCGCTGGAGGTGCAGGACGATAACCTCGATAAGTTCCTAATCGGAGAAAAAAAAGCTCAGCTCGCGCAATTGCGATTCCAGGTGGAAGAGGCCAAGAAGACTGCTCCCGCCATGTATCCAATCGCTCATGCTTATACGGAAGCCAACGTAGCCGACATGAAAGTATTTGTTCGAGGCAATCCTGCCAACCAGCGTGAGCTTGCGCCCCGGCGATTCCTGACCGTTCTGTCTGGCAACGATCAGCGGCTCTTTCAAGACGGCAGCGGGCGTCGCGAACTGGCTGAGGCTATCGCAAACGACGACAATCCTTTGACCGCTCGCGTGATGGTGAATCGCATATGGCAACACCATTTTGGTCGCGGAATCGTGGGGACGCCGAGCAACTTCGGCAAACAGGGTGAAGCTCCTACGCATCCCGAATTGCTCGACTATCTTACGTCCCGATTTATTAAGTCGGGATGGTCCGTCAAAGCGTTGCATCGTGAAATCATGCTGTCATCGACTTATGGGCTGAGCACCGCGTTCGATGAATCCAATGCCAACATCGACGGAGATAACAGGTATTTGTGGAGAATGAGCCGACAGAGATTAGATGTCGAAGCTTGGCGAGATGCGTTGCTCGCTGTGGCTGGCAATCTTGATCCTACTCTCGGTGGTCCTTCCACGAAGCTCGCAGAACCCAGCAACCATCGACGAACGCTTTATGCGATGGTTAGCAGGCATGAACTCGATAGCCTATTGCGATTGTTTGACTTTCCCGACGCGAACATCACCAGCGAGAAACGAAGTGAGACGACCGTCCCGCAGCAACAACTGTTCGTTTTGAACAGCCCGTTCATGTTGGCCCAGGCCAAAGCGTTCTCCGCGAGAGTGCATCAAGAGGCGGGTGACAACGAAGAAGCTCGTATCCAACGCGCTTTTCAACTTGCCTACAGCCGGTCAGCGAGCGACGTCGAATTGGGACTCGGCTTGGCGTACCTTGGTAGCAAAGCCGATGAAAAAACCACGCTCACTCGTTGGGAGTTGTATGCGCAAGTGTTGCTGAGCGGCAACGAATTCATGTATCTGGACTAGGAATTGATCGACGATGGATCCATCACAACACTTCAGCATTTCTCGCCGGGAGTCCTTGCACCGAATGGGAACCGGTCTTGGAGTTCTCGGGCTGGCAGGTATTCTGGCACAAGATGGCTCGTTGGCTCTTGGCTCGGATAACGAATCGAACAACCCAATGGCATCCAAAGTGGCGCATTTTGCTCCGCGAGCCAAACATATCATTCATTTGTTTATGAATGGTGGGCCGTCCCAGGTGGACACGTTCGACCCAAAGCCTGCGCTCGAAAAGTACAATGGGCAGCGTCCACCCAACGCGGAACTCAAGACGGAACGAAAGACAGGCGGCTTGCTGATGTCGCCGTTTAAGTTCCGGAAGTACGGCGAATCCGGGATCGAGGTCAGCGACCTCTTTCCGCATATCGGATCCTGCATCGATGATATCTGTGTTATTCGCTCGATGCATACCAACATCCCGAATCACGAGCCCTCGCTGTTGATGATGAACAGTGGCGAGACACAGCCGACACGACCAGCGTTAGGCTCTTGGTTGCTGTACGGACTTGGAACAGAAAACCAAAACTTACCAGGCTTCGTCGTGTTGTGTCCCGGCAAGCCTGTCGTTGGTCCGCAGCTCTGGAGCAACAGCTTTTTGCCGGGCATCTATCAAGGGACACACATTAACAACTCCGAAATGGACCCCGCGAAAGTCATTCGGCACATCAACAATACGATGCTTACAAGAAGCTCGCAGCGCGAACAACTCGACTTGCTGAAACAGATGAACGAGCTTCATCTCGCGAAGCGAGGCGGGCGTGACAATCCTTTGGAGGCACGCATTCAATCGCTAGAGATGGCGTTTCGCATGCAAACCGAAGCCCAGCAAGTCTTCGACTTGAAACAAGAAAGCAAGAAAACGCTGGAGGATTACGGTCCCGGAAAATTCGCTCAAGCGTGTCTTGCCGCGAGGCGGTTGGTCGAGAGCGGTGTGCGGATGGTGCAGGTCTATTACGGTGATGGACAACCTTGGGACGATCACGAAGACATTAAGGCCCATGCGAGCAAGGCCAAAGATGTGGACCAAAGCATCGCAGCGTTGATCAACGATTTGAAAGCCCGGGGTTTGCTAAACGATACGTTGATTATTTGGGGTGGTGAGTTTGGGCGAACCCCGGTGGCCGAAAACGGCAATGGCCGAGATCACAACCATCACGGATTCTCGATGTGGTTGGCTGGAGGCGGCGTGAAAGGGGGCATGACTTACGGAGCGACCGACGAGTTTGGTTTCGCCGCAGTCGAGAAGAAAGTTCACGTTCACGATTTGCATGCGACGGTGCTTCACTTGATGGGGCTAAATCACGAAAAACTCACCTTCCGCTACAGTGGCCGAGATTTCCGACTGACCGATGTGCACGGACAAGTTGTCCATGAACTAATCGCATAAACGGTGAAGTGCCTGCGAAAATCGGCGTCAGGTAATATTACGAGGTGCGGTCGCGAAGTCGCTTTTGCAATTGCGCAAACATTGCCCCTAAGGCTTCAATCGTAAGATTGCTTAGGTCGCTATCGGGAGTTACCGCATCTCCGAGCAGCCCCTCGTAAATCTGGATGCTTCCCTTTAGCTTGCCTCGCTGTTCGCCTATTTCAATGCCCTCTTGTCGTCCCTCATGTCGCGCGTCAATCAAATTGGATTGGATATCCAAACTGGCTTTTTCTTTCGCATCGTACATTTGCTTTTCCTCCGTTATTTCTCGAATCGCATTCAACTCGCCGGTCGCTCGAAGAAACTCTAAACCTGGGAGCAACTCTCGTAACTCCTCGACCGAATGCTCACTCGAATTCTTAATCCAATAGGCCCATTGCTGCAGAACGTTTGCACTGCGCACCTCGCTTGGTTCACCATTGTACTTGGCAAGCTCGACTGTGTGAATCTCGATCGATTCTTCCAATACTCTACCACTCTCTCGGTCAACCAATCGAAACTGGTGCTGAAGCTGATTGTCATCCCACAAATTTCGCATCAGCAAACAGATCGAATAGGTTGCTTTGAGGTCGCTATACCCTTGGCCCGCTCGGAGTTGATCGGCGTAGGCTTCGCATGCATAAAAAACAGCACGCTTAGCAAAACTGGATTGAACAACAATTTGGATTTCAACAATAAAAACGCGACCAAGCTGATCGGTCGCCTTCACGTCCACGCAAACCAGCTTGTCGGTCTCGAAGTCCTTGATTCCGAAAGGATTGAGATACTCGACCGAAACAACTAAATGGGGCAACCGCAGTACAGCGTTGAGCAGGCTGATCAGACAGATCTCATTTCCAGGTTTGCCGAAGATCTTGCGGAATGCAAAATCGATCCAAGCTCGAATTACAATCCTCATCGACATCGATTCTCACCCTTGCTGTCATTACCATCCCCAAAACCGCCACTTGGTAGTCTAACAAAATGAAGCGAATTGCGGGCTCCTTTGTAAGATCCAGTAAAAGCCCTTAGTGACTTAGCTCCGTAAATGATTCCGGAACAGGGGCTTTAATGGATGGCCCCAACAAGTACCCAACAAGTAGCCACTGGGTTATTTCGCCAGAGTCATAGGACAGCGTTGTGCCGTTCCGCAACCAAATTAGATGGCCACCCGTGGTTTGGACGAGTGCCTAATCGGTCGGTAAATATAGATGGATGGCACCTGGGGAGCCGGGATAACTGAACGGAATCAGGGATAATTAAATTGACAGATCTGGGATAATTCCCCAAACTTTAGGGATAACCGTCCCGAACTTAAGGGATAACAGTCCCAAACTGGGATAATGAAAAGTTAGGCGTCATCGAGAGTCTCTCGTGAAAATAAGCAACCAATGAACGTATTCAAAAGGATCAAAGCGTTCCTTACTGAGCCCGATCCCGATCCAATCGCTACTGCCAGCCGCGATCTCTTCATCGCCGCGAGTGACGCCTTCGATGCTGCATACGCCAGTGGCGGGACGCACACAACGCGAGCAAATCATCGCCACAACATCTTCATGGCATCGCGTTCCCCTAACGATGCCGACGCATACAACGAGGAGATTGCCGGATACACCGACCCCGCCGACTTCGCCCCATACACTGACGCGGACCTAGATGCTCACAGCGCTGCGATTGAGAGCCTCACTACTGCATTCGACAGACTTACCGCCGCGTTCACCGTCTTTAGCCGCACTGACTACTTCTACAAATCGGCCGCTGCCGTTTACAAGGCAACCACCGCACTTTTCGTCTTCGCTACGGACGCTTACTCCCGATCGGCACATTGCGCGATGACTACCGCGCTGGAGGGCAATCTCCAAGCTGTCAGAGATAATTTTGAGGTTATGTTGCTTGAGCTGCACGCTGCTAACGCTGCGCCAACCGCCGCGCCCGCCGCCAATGCAAAGGCTGCCGCATACAAAGCCAACGCCACCAAGAACGAAGCAGCAGCAGAGCGTTTCGTACAAAAAGCCACCGCAGCAGAAGCTAGAGCAGAAGCGCTCTGCGCCAAGGCTAGCTCCGCTGCCCATAACGCCGAAGAAGCTTTGAAGGATGCACAATGAGCATCGCGCCAGTGACGCCTAACCAACGATTGCACCCAAGCGGCGATCAGGTGCGCAGACAAATCAATGTTTCATCCCGCCGCTGGGTGAATAGAAACGTTATCGCTCTCAGACAAAAAACGGAGCCGCGGATAAAACCCGCGACGTTAGTACGATGACCTTTCTCACGCTAGAACGCGCCCGCGAAATTGTTGAACACGCCGAGCGCGAATTTGCGGACGGCGGGAACATTCGAGACGCATTTGCCCCGTTTGCCCGAGGCGGCGCATCGACGCGCGACGAAGCTGTCAATGCTCTTTTCCTCCGTATCGCTGACTGGTACCGGACGGCATCCGCACACGGAACGGACTCTCCTGCGATGCAGGAGTTCTCTCGCTACGCTTCGCTTTCTGAATCTATCGCCACGCGTCTCTCCTATGACGCTATCCAAAATCTCGAAGCGTTCCGACTCGTCGCCAGCCAAGAAAAGCGCGAGACCGTAGAATCCTTCGTCCGCTTTTTGCGTTCGCTTAATACAAAAACATCAGACTTTTTCCCGCGTGTTTATGATCGACTTGGCCTCATCTATCCTACTGATCTCGATTTCGAAAATTCGCCCAACACTCAACCACGCAGCTCAAAGCCTTGGTGGCAATTTTGGTAACTTTAAAAAGGATAGATTACAATGACAAATCCCTTTCACGTTATCCGGAGCGGAGATTCATACATTGTCAGGATCACTGAGAATGGCGAATTTGTTGAAGATGTTACTTGCAAAGACGAGAACGAAGCTAAAGCGCTCGCCAATATGCGCCCATTTTGCGAGGCGTATTTAACATTGCATCACGTCGACCTCCAAGAACTAAAGAATTCTATTGCTGCCCTTGAACGCCTTGGGCGACAACACCTTACAGCTTATGGCCTCTTGTGCCACTTGCGGGACGACATCGATGGAGGCAACACGGGCTAACATGCCTTGACATTCTAGTCTGGCAATTGAATCACGAGATTGCGGAAGAAGCCAAGCGGAAGAAGCCAAGGGACACAGGAAAGCGCCGGGATAAACCGGATTGGAGTTGGGAATGAAAGAGTCCTACAAAGAAGATTTAGCCAATCACTTTGGCCTCGAGTTGTACGCCGATGGCGGTAACGTCATGGGTGTAGCCACAACAGAGGTATACGTTCGGCCGACCGTCGCCAAATTGAATCCAAGCTTGCGAAAAACGAATGCTCACTCGACAAAAAATCCTCCTATCACTCCTCAAAGCCGTCGATCGGCCTGTGAATCGACTTGAGCTGATGAAGTGGTCGTTTCTGCTTCGGCATGAGTCCAAGACTCAAGGCGGGGCTTCGTTCTATGACTTTCTTCCCTACCACTATGGCCCTTTCTCGTTTTCGCTGTACCAAGAGATCGGAAAACTCCAGGATCAGGGGTTCGTCAAACAGTCAGATGACAACCACTGGGAGATTGGAGAAGTTGCTGGTCAGAGCCCTGATCGAGAACTCGAAAACGACGCTATGTCACTGGCAAGGAAATATGCTGGCAAAAGCGTAGAGAACCTCCTTGATGAAATCTATTCGAAGTACCCGCGATTCACGGTAAATAGTAAGCGGCAACAACTCGCAAAAAGAGCCGTCGCGGCCCCAGCGGTCTATACATCTGGATACGAAGGACTCAGCGTCGATGGATTCCTAAATCGTCTTATAGAATCTGGGGTTCAGCAGCTAGTTGACGTGCGACGAAACCCGATCGCTCGGCGATTTGGCTTTCACAAGTCCACGCTTAAACGGCTTTGCGATTCTTTAGACATTGCATACTTTCACCTTCCTGAGCTTGGAATCCCGTCCGACATGCGAAAATCGCTTGAGACGCAAGACGATTACGAACGCTTGTTTGCTGACTACCGTCGGACGACACTCGAATCCGAAGCGGTCGCAATCGAAAACGTTACCGATCTCGTAAAATCGAAGCCGTCTGTTCTCGTTTGCATGGAAGCAAAACCGCAGTGTTGCCATCGAAGCCACTTGGCAAATGTTGTTTCAAATCGTTCTCAACTTCAGGTTATGCACCTAACATAAGCGCACATGTCCGACATCGAGAAAACCAAAGTTCTTGTTCTCGTCATGACTTACCCGCTTCCTTCAAGAGGGTATCAGGAATTGGTTTGCACCGCCGGAATTACCGAAGCGGGGGAATGGGTTCGGCTTTACCCGATCGACTATCGATACCGCCCACTCGATCAACAATTCAAGAAGTACCAATGGATTGAAGTTGAACTAGATCCGAAGGGAGCCGGGAAAGACCACCGAAAAGAGAGTCGAAGGCCGGTCCTTGAATCAATCAAAATTCTCGGTGAGCGACTATCCACCAAAGATGGTTGGAAGGAACGTCGGGCTATCATAGATAAGATGCTGCATCGAACCCGCAAACAGTTGGAAGAGGCCTATTCGATGGACAAGACTTCACTTGGCATTGTTCGCCCAAGCAAAATCCTCGACCTTGAAATTCGTGATGCGGACACAGATTGGAAGCCAGAGTGGCAGAATCTATTTCAGCAGATGATGCTCTTTGGACCACAACAGAAGCCACTCAGAAAAATTCCGTATTCGTTTCACTACAAGTTTCTGTGCGAAGACAGCGATAAGCCGCACTATGCGATGTGCGAAGACTGGGAATTGGGTGTCCTGTTTCTCAACGAGTCTGTGCGACTTGGTTCCGATGAGAAGGCAGCTGAGAGCGTTAAAAACAAGTTCTTTGGCGAACTGTGTGGCGAGGACAAGGATACCCGGTTCTATATGGGTACGTTTTTTCCGTATAACACTTGGCTTGTGCTCGGCGTTTTCTATCCACCAAAGCCGACTCCCACGTTGCAACAGACGTTGTTCAACCTCGTTTGAACATTTGTCGGCGTTCATTCACATGGTCGCTATGTTTCTCCATGGAGGGATGGTCCATCAATGCTAGCTAGGCTTGGCGTTCGGCTTCGAAACGGGCGATGAGCGGCTTTGAGTCGCGACGGGCTTGATGAGCTTAAGCGCGAAGCGTCGTTTGATGGGTTCAATTTGCTCGGCCGTCCATACGGCCCATGCCTCCTTCGCCGACACGCTGCAGAAGTTTGTAATTGCCGATGCGTTGCGAAGCATGCCGCTTCGTGATGGACGGTACTTTCATTTCAAGCACCGCGCAGCCGTTTTGCAAAATGGTCGTCATCGGTATTTATGGCGTGAAGGCGTTCGAAACAGGGTCTAGATGTTTTGAAAGTGAAAGTATGAGTTTAGTGGAGGAGAGGTTTCCGCTGGCTTTATGCCAGCGAGACCACAATTGGCAGCTACATAAACGAAATGAAGCATTCGCAGCACTCCGTCCGGTTTATCCGGGCGGTCGCAACGTTTTTGCTCAAGCTGGCACTCACGTGCTTCCGCTGACACAAGGCCAACGGAGAGCTCAACATGAAGGGCATTTCAAGGTTACTGTCAATTGCAGCCTCCGCCCGGGCAAGCGGGCTGTTGATTTAGTGAAGTCGTTATTGGGTAAGGGCGGTACGACGGACTTCCAAGTCCGTCAATGGGGAATTCGACGGACTAGGAAGTCCGTCCTACCATTAAATCGACAGCCCGCAAGCTGGACGGAAGGCATTTTGGCAGCACGATACTTCCGAATCACCCATTCCGTTCTTTCGGTCATGCATTCCTGCAGCGACAACGAAAAGAGTGATTCACTTTGTTTTCCTAATTTGTAATGAGCGAAGAGTGTCTTCCAGAGGCACGGCAGTAAAATAGCAGAGCTTAGAAACAGGCAACAATGAAGTTTGTAATAGCCATTGCCCACCAAATACGCTTGCATACAAAGTTCTTCCTCCGGCTCCATGCCATAGCCAAGAATCAAGTGATTCAAATCATGCCTTTCAAAGCCGGGGATCAGTTTCAGCCCCTTGGCATCCAGCATCTTTGCTAGGTCATTGCCAACGCTGTGGGTAGGCAATAAACGCAAAAGTCTCAGCTTGTGCTCGTATCGACAACGCGGAAATAGCATCTGCAAAGGCCTCACGACAAGGAAATCCTTTGTGTTCGCAATCAACTTTCCGATGAGGATCCGGAGTATTGAGGAAGGATGAATTGTCCTTAATCTGTTCATCTTGCCCTTTCGGTGCATTGAATTGATTTGCTGTCCGACTCAAAACGAAAGCAAACCCACTTGTTGCAGTAGTGCGGTTCGCAGTCAAGCTTTTCGCGGCTGGTCCGCAAACCGAGTTTCGATATCTCGCCATCGTATTCGCCAAACGCTGGCTTGCTGCGGAGCGAAGAATACATCCAAACGCACTTTTCCTTCAAGGTTGATTCGCGATATCGGCACTGGTGTAAAATCGGGATCCGCTTAAAATAGGAAAAAAATCAAGTGCCTCCCTTCTCCAACATCCAAGCCTATGATTTTCAGAAATAAAAAAGACATAAAAAATGACAACCTCTGACCTTCGAGTTTTGATAATCGCTGAACACGCATCCCTAAACTTTGGTGGTGAAGCCGCTTTGCCTCTTCATTATTTTCGCGTTCTTCGTAATCGCGGCATGGAAGCTTGGTTGATTGTTCACGAACGCACAAAAACAGAACTCCATGCCAGATTTCCAGAAGATGTCGATCGCATCTATTTTATTCCTGATACGGTTTGGCATCGCTTGCTATTCAAGGTTTCAAGATTTCTACCCCACAAAGTACATTTTTTTACCTTTGGCTTTCTGTTGAGGTTGCTCACCCAGGTTAGTCAGCGTGGTCTGGCTAAAAATATTATCAAAGATAAAAAAATACATGTTGTTCATCAGCCCATTCCCGTTTCTCCTAAAGACCCATCCATGCTTTTTGGTTTGGGTGTCCCTGTTGTCATTGGGCCGATGAATGGAGGAATGAATTATCCTCCTGCATTTCGAAAAATGGAAGGTGGACTGGTGAAAGCGGTCATAGGTTTTGGACGTGCAGTATCTAGCTTTATGAATGTTGTTATCCCAGGCAAAGTCAAGGCAACAACTTTATTGGTTGCTAATGCGCGAACGAGGGACGCTCTACCGTCAAGTGTTCGAAAGGTTCCTACGATTGAGCTAGTTGAAAATGGTGTAGATTTATCACTGTGGAAAAAAGATTTGTCGAAAAAAATTGCTCCAGAAGAGGAAAAATTTCAAGAAAAAGATCGACCAGACTTCACTCGTTTTGTATTTATCGGAAGGTTGGTCGATTGGAAGGCTGTTGATTTGTTGATAATCGCGTTTGCTAAGTTACTAGAAAAAATCCCTGCTCGGTTAGATATTATTGGAGAGGGAGATCAAAAAACTAATTTGGAAGAAGTTGCTAGAAATTTAGGTCTGATATCCCCTTCCAATGAGTTAAATCCTGATCCTTCCCAATCGAAACTTCGTTTTTTGGGGTGGTTATCGCAAGCGGATTGCGCGAAACAATTACAAAGTTCTGATGTTTTGGTTTTGCCAAGTTTGAATGAATGTGGTGGTGCGGTTGTACTAGAAGCGATGGCTCTATCCTTACCTGTGATTGCGACTAATTGGGGCGGCCCTGCGGACTATCTTGATGAGTCTTGCGGAATTTTGGTAAATCCGGATTCTAGGGAAGGATTGATTGATGGCTTGGCGGCGGCAATGTTCGATTTAGCAAATTCTCCTGAACTGCGACGATCGATGGGGAAGGCGGGAGCGGAAAAGGTGGTGAATTGTTTTGATTGGGAAAAGAAGGGAGATAAAATCCTAGAAATTTATCAGGATAGTATTGATCGATATGCCAAGGAGCAAAAACGTTAGAGGCGATCGTGCCTTTGACGAAGTCGGTCTCAACCAGCCAGATGAGGAACGACTGCACTTAGGCACCACACCAAACACTTATCGCTAAACTTTAGGGCGAGGGGGAGCGAATCATCGATTGCGTTCCCATGGCCGTCTTGTGATTAACCCTTATGCCAGCGGGTGTACGACCAACCCCGAGACGAGCTTTGGGTAGAAGTAGGTGCTTTTGGCAGGCATGCGTTCTTGGTGGAGCGATACCGTTCGAATGTGCTCGATTGTTGCGGGCATCACCATTGCGCCTAGTGGATATTCCAGATTTCCCTCCAATTGGCCGTTGAGACCATCGATGACTTCTTGGATAAGATGCACATACGTGGGCTTCGGCATGTGTTCTAGTCCGAGAAGATCTTCAAACACTAGGCGATGCAAAACGGCAACGCCTAGTCCTTGCCAATCCGCTGAGTGTTCTGGCGAGATTGCAGCCATACGATCTGCTGCCGCTTGTTTCGCAGAAATCCTTGTCCATTCGTTAGACGCTTTGGAGTAGATGGCCAATACCAACTGCTCGTCTAGTCGGTCCATTTCAGCCCATACGGCACCCGTGCTTTCAGGCCCTGTTCCGACCAGTTCGCAATCAAAGTAGGGCGAGAGTTTCTCATGAAGTTGCTGGGTTGTCATCGCTGGAACTCCGGACAGCAGTCGATGCGTTGGCAAAACGACTAGTCCAGGATCGCCCATGCTCACTAGCATCGTCAAAACGTAGTTTGCTGGATGCGCATCCGGGAGCGGCGATTGAGCGTTGAGTTCATCACGATAGTTGCAAGCTGTTTCGTATCGATGATGTCCGTCGGCAACGAACATATCCTTCTGGTCGATTAAGGCCATTACCTGCTGAATCGTTTTGACATCGCTAACAGGCCACATGCGATGAACGACCCCTAAGTGATCCGTGGCTTCCAGGCCATGTACGCCGGCGATCTTGGCTTCGAGTATTTCTTGGATTTCATTGTCGGGATCTGGATACAAACCGAAGATTTGCGACAAGTTGGCTTGGGTGGCACGGGTTAAACGCAAGCGATCATCTTTGGCTTTGGCGTGCGTTTCTTCGTGAGGATAAATGTTCCCTTCGCCGAATCGTTGAAGCCGGACGCGGGCCATAAAGCCACGCCGAGTTTGTTTTACGCCTGCGATATCAAATTCTTGGTGGTAGATGTAAATTGCAGGATCAGGCTCGGTCTGAAAAATTCCTTCGTTCCGCCACGAGCGATAGATTCTAGCCGCTCTCTGGTAGATGGTGTTTTCGTCGAGATCTTCCTCTTCGCGTCGATTCAGCTCGAGCCTGAGAAAATTGAAGGGCGATAGGCTATAGAGGTGGTCTTGAAGCTGTGAATCGACCACGTCATAAGGGGGGGCAATGCAATTCGAGAGCGAGCCGACCTGAGCCAAATTATAGCGAAGTCCGCGAAAGGCTTGAATTTTTGGCATGTTTGGGTGGACCGCGTACATGAAAAAAGCCCGGTTTGGGGGACCGGGCTATAGAGGTCGAAAAGCTACCCCGCTAGGACTCGAACCTAGGATAAGTGAACCAAAATCACTTGTGTTGCCAATTACACCACGGGGCAGTGTTTCTTCGGACGAAAACGGGTTTTCCACGTCTCGATGTCGAAGTGTATACACTCTTTAGAACCTTGACAACCCAATTATCGAACGTCTTTCGACCCGTTCCGGGAGATCGAAGATGGCACAGCAGATTCAAGGCCCATCGCAACGGTCATGCGAGCTCTTTTTCGCACAAGGTAATATCTAGAGGTGGGAGCACTGCGGAAGCTGGGATTTTCAAGAATCCACGCGAGATGCTTCAACTCTGGTGTTTGCCAGTCCATCACGCCAACAATGATGTCACCTGGAGTGAGTCTTGCTTTGTCCGCTGGACTTCCCGGTCGCACCTCGTTGATTCTCAGCCCACCGGTGTATTTGTAGCCCTCGCCCACCAACGCTAACGCCGAATCAGAAACGACGGAAAGACGAACCCCGAGTTGCTCCCAAGCCGCTCGATTGGTATCTCCTTCGACACTCCCTCCGGCTAACTTGATGGAGTGAGCTATCAAAATGCCGTTGCGCTCACAGCCCAATTGAACCGAATCTCCCTGGCGTTTGTCAAGCAATGCTAGCTCGAGCTCAAGTCGATTGCGAACCGCTTGCCCTTCGACGCTTTCCACTCGATCCCCTGACTGGATCTCTCCTCTCGAACTGGAACCGTTGTCCGTCGAATCGCGAACGATAAGTTGATTCCCCTTATCGTTCATATTTCGAGAAAAAGTCAGCCCGTGAGTGCCGGCTTCTCGATGGGCTGCCACCAAATCCGCCATAACTTCCAGAGCCGTATCGATCGGAATTGCAAAACCGATGCCTTGAGCCCCAACGCGTACTGCCACGTTGATACCGATGACATCACCTTCAATATTCAACAGAGGGCCACCTGAGTTCCCTGGATTGATGTCGGCATTGGTTTGTATCAGGTCGTTGTACTGTTGCGTTCCATTGACGGGAATGTCGCGATGAAGAGCACTGATGATTCCGACCGTGACGGTGTTTTGGTAACCAAAGGGATTTCCGATGGCGATGACGGTTTCGCCGCGAAGTAAATTGTCGCTTCTGCCGACAACAATGACTGGCAAATCCTTTTGGGTCGGGATTTTAATTAATGCCAGGTCGGTCTCCGGATCATAATTGATCATGGTGGCCACCGAAGTGCTGCCATCGGCGAGCGTTACTTCGATTCGTCCGACTTCCGCTACCACGTGATAGTTGGTAATGATGTATCCACGGCGATCGATGATGACGCCGGTTCCCATGCCGTTGACTTCTTGCTTGGTCGATTGGCCAGAAGCAGAAGCGTTCGTAATGGTTTTGTTGCCTTGAATATTGACAACGGCGGGCTCGGCTTTTTGGATGGCTAAGACGACGGGAGTGCTTCGCGTTCCATCTGCATACACTCCCCCTAGGGAAGGTGAACCCAGGCAAATTGCCGTCATTAGCAACGCCTTGCGGACAAGCGAAGTCTGACGTTTCGTTAAGCTAAATCTCATGCTGGGCCGGGTCTAGTACTCGGAAGTATCGTAGCAATCCAACGCTTTGCGATCGCATGCTAGCATAGCTAACCTGGAATACGCATCTGACGTGGGTAGCATCGGTCGTTCATTTCCTACCGCATGATCGGGTCGTAGTGGCCTATCCACACTTCACCCATGCGGAGAACTTATCCCATTTATCCTAGTCCCCGGAGTCGGTACGTAACTCGTAGCTTTTAACCGTTTGAAATGACGCAGCTAAAACTTCGCTATAGTCGAAATGCTCAACGTCTTCACCGAGCAATTCAACCTCGTAGAATCCTTGGTAACCATACTTTTCGATGGTTTGCACGATGGCTGGCAGGGGGACCTTGCCGTGGCCTAGCAAGCATCGATTTTGCTCACCCATAGGCACCCGCTTGGAATCTCCAAGTTGCACCAAGCGTATAAACGGAACGATGGAAGGCAACCAATCGATCGCGTTCTGATCTTGGGCCATGTGATAGCTATCAAACACAATGCCGCAATTGCTCCTCCCTAGGGTTGCGATCACATCCAAGGTATCAGGGATGCTTGTTAAGAATGTGAACTCTTGAGCACAGCCGACATGCATCGGCTCAACAGCCAATTGGATTCCGACTGCCTGAGCCGCTTCGGCTAGTTCGGAAAGGGCTTTTGTTAAGATCCGTTTTGCGTGATTGCGAGTGTGGCCTGATCGACTTCCCGCTAGAACAACAAGACAATCCGCACCTAACTGCGACGCCACATCGACTGCGTCGAGCGCATCATGCATGGCTTCACTAAAGGTTCTGCCATCATTTCCCGTAAACCCCCCGGCCCAATTCAGCGACGATACTTTCATGCCGCTATCGAGCAAGAGTTCGCGTCCTTTGGCTTCACCGCAATCGGAAAGCTTGGGTCGCCATACGCCCAACGCAGTAAAGCCATGCTCCTTGTACCTAATAACGTCCTCTTCGAAACTCCATCGATAGGTGGAAATTTCCGAAACAGCCAGACGTGACGTCCATGTTGTTGGCATCGAATCTTCCTAAAAGTGGAGAACAGCAAGCAGCTGACAGTGAGTCTCTTGCACTAAAGTGAGTCTCTTGCACTAAAGGGTGTCGCAAGTGTCTACACGCGCTCGCAAGTATCTACGTACTGACCTGGAAGTAAAGCAGGGTGACGAGCCATTGGTCGATTTTGTTGAGATTGCGGAGGAATTGTCGCCCATTGTTTGCGCCAATCGGCATTCTTGGTTGGTCCGACGATTCGCTGCCTGGCTACCAACGGACCAAACTACCAACGGGAGCAAACGAGGTGGCGATCGCCAGCCCTGCTTGCTTTGCAGGCATGTCGCTTGCTTTTTTTTGTGCACCGCAGCATTGCCTGGGGATTATTTACGAGAAATGAAAGCCATGAAATTCCTCAAAAGAAATTTTTTGCGGCAATTTTATGGCCTTTCGGTCGTGAATTGGGTTCGCAAACCGATATTGGCGCTGCAATGGATCCAATTCGTGCACCTGGCAACCCACTTTGGCAGATGTTTGGTACGAGAACTGCATCTCCAGAAATTCAACGGGAGACTGATGTTGGGCGTGTGTGTGTGTGTTTGACAGAATGTTTTCGCCGGTACAAATGGCACCGCGGCTGATCCGAAGCTGGCTGGAGGAGGGAGAGGACCTTCGGCTGATTTTGGAGATTCCGCGGTGCCTTTTTTCGTTTTAATTCTCGAAGTTTTCAGTTTTTTCTGAAGATGGCGAAACGTCGCGATCGAAGTCGTGTTTCCGTTAAAAACGGCATCATTGTTTGGGTGCTTTTGACTTCTCTCGTCACGTTTATCTCCCCCGAGGTCACCAAATGCGTATTTCTGTTGCGTTGTCTAGGTTATTTCTGGTTGGCTGCATCCTGATGGCTGCAGCACCGCTCTCGATGGCACAAGGGGGCCGTGGAGGAGCTGGTGGTGGTCCCGGCGGCGGAGGTCGCGGTGGGTGGGGCGGTGGTGGATTTGGAGGCGGCATGGGAGGTGGCGGGTTATTCTCGCTGACTCAAATCACGGAAGTGCAAGCGGAACTTAAGATCGACGAAGATCAAAAGAAGGAGCTAGAGTCAATAGCCAAAGAAATGAGGGACGCGAGAACGGCGATGATGCCAGCACAAGCGGACGGTGGTCGTCCAGATATGACGAAATTGCGAGAACTCATGCCAAAGATGGCAGAGATGCAAACCAAATTTGAGGGGAAGTTGGAAGAAGTCCTCGACCCAAAGCAAATGGACCGACTTTTGGGGCTTTTTGTACAGCGTGACGAAATTCGGACTCTCTCGAACGCGATGGTTGCAGCCAAGCTGAAAATCACCGACGAACAGAAGGCCGAACTTGCAAAAATTGAAAAGGCAAATGGCGAAGCAATGATGAGTGCAATGAGTGGTTTCGCTGGTGGTGGCGGCGGTGCCGGTGCAGGCGGAGACATGAGAGAAAAGTTTCAAGCCATGCGCAAGGAAAACGAAGAAAAAACAATGGGTGTTTTGACCGCCGAACAAAAGAAAACCATGGAAGACATGAAGGGCGCGAAGTTTGAGTTTCCACAACGTGGACCTGGTGGTCCAGGCGGCCAGGGCGGCCCTGGTGGAGGACGAACGCGTCCCGGAACAAACTAGTAAATTCAAATATTCAGATCGAATCTGATTGATTGTTTTCAAAGAGGTTGGGACACTATCCCAACCTCTTTTCGTTTCGATCCCGCAAAAAAGTTTGAAACTACGCAATGCCACATTTCTCTTTTGCTCTCCTGATCTGCCTGCTGTTGATCGACCGACCAGCCTTAGGGGATGGGCCGGATTTTTCAATCTCGGAACGGGCCAAGCAAATTCACCGAGCAAGTTACGTCTGGGACGGCCACAACGACCTACCTTGGGCGCTGCGAGAACGCAATGATCTCCGCATCGAAAGAACGGACCTTAACAACGAACCCAAACTACATACGGATATCCCAAGATTGCGTGCGGGCAATGTAGGCGCCCAGTTTTGGTCGGTGTTTGTACCATCGAAGACAAGGCACACCGGAACCGCCTTTCAAACCACGATCGAGCAGATCGATTGTGTTTACGCTTTGGTCAAGAAGTATCCCGATGTTTTCGAAATTGCATTGAACTCGAACGATGTTGAACGCATCCGAAGCTCAGGGAAAATTGCTTCGTTGATGGGGGTTGAAGGGGGCCATTCCATCGAAAACTCCATCGGCAAGCTGAAGGAACTGTTCGCTCGTGGAGCTCGCTACATGACGTTAACACATGGTGACACCCTCGATTGGGCGGATGCAGCCACGGACGACTCCAAGAGCGACGGACTATCTCCCTTTGGCGAAGAGATTGTTCGTGAGATGAACCGAATGGGAATGTTGGTCGATTTGTCCCACGTATCACCAGCCACGATGTCCGATGCCTTGGATATCACTACGGCTCCTATCATCTTTTCCCATTCCTCCGCCATAAGCATTGCCAACCATCCTCGCAACGTTCCTGACGATATTCTTCGCCGTGTCAAATCGAACGGCGGAATCGTAATGATCAACTTTTTTTCGGGATTCGTGGTTCCGGAATCGGCTAAGAACATGAAAGACATGTTCGGTGTTCGACGTGAGTTTGAGAAAGAGTTTGGAAGCGATTCCGATTTGGCGAAGAACGCGATGCTCAAATGGCGGTCTTCCCATCCCATTTATCCCGGCGATGCCTCGATCGTGGTGGAACACATTGATCATGTAGCCAAGATTGCTGGCGTAGATCATGTTGGGTTGGGTAGCGACTACGATGGTATCGAAGTAGTCCCCAAAGGGCTCGAGGATGTTTCGACGTATCCTTTGCTCACCGAGTTGTTGCTGCGCAAGGGTTACTCCGAGAGTGATATCCATAAGATTATGTCAGGTAATATGATGCGAGTCTTGAAAGCATGTGAAGGAGCAGCGAAACCATGATAACCAAGTTCCTGTGCAAGTTGTGCGTCGTTGCTCTCTCGTATTGCCTTGCCAGCTCGATGGTTCTCGCTGAGACGAAAATCATTGGCAATATCACCTTCACTCTGGCGGAAGGTCTTGACATCGAACGAGTTGCTGATGAGTCGCTGATTCAATGGCCGATTGCAGCGACGTACCACGAGACGGGTGACTTGCTCATTTTGGAGTGCCATTGGATTCGCGGCATCGACAAGAAAAAGCAGCTCGAGTCTAAACCGCACAAGATCGTTCGACTGTCCGATACCGATGGTGATCGCAAGTACGATAAGCGAACTGTGATTGCAGATGGGCTGGGTTTCCCCGAAGGGATTATGGTTCTAGGAAACGATCTGCTAGTAACCTCGCCGCCGCAGATACTGCGACTGGCCGACAAAGATAACGATGGTTTCTTTGAGTCTCGCGAAGTGTGGTTTGACGGAGCGACCGTGACAGGCTGTGCGAACGACCTGCATGGCCCCATGATGGGGCCCGATGGTTGGATCTATTGGACCAAAGGTGCTTTTGCCGAACAGAATCATCAACTGCTCCAACGTGAAGACAAATCCGACGGGGAATTCGCACCTTCCAAGGCTGCACACATCTATCGTCGTCATCCAATGGGCGGCCCCATCGAACGACTCATGAGTGGCGGCATGGACAATCCGTCCGATCTCACTTTCTCGCCCGAAGGCGAACTGTTCTTTTGCTCTACGTTTTTGCATAATCCCGGCAATGGCTTGCGAGATGGAATCGCGCACTCGCCTCGTGGTGGGCTCTTTGGGAAACGACATCAAGTGATTGATGGACTCAGGTCCACGGGGGAATTGCTGCAACCTATCGCCAATCTGGGGCCTGCCGCACCTGCGAGTGTGAATTACTTGGTCTCGAATGCGATTGCAAACACCGCGTGGTATCCGCCGGTCGAAGGTGACGCAGTAGGTGATGTCGATACGAATCGATTCTTGGTGTCGGCCCAATTCAACTTGCAGAAGGTGGGATTACATCGATTGATTCCAATCGGATCGAGTTTCGAAACGGAGACGCACGACTTGGTATCGGCCGATCGAATCGACTTTCATCCCGTCGACATCCTTGAAGAGCTCGATGGCAATTTGCTCGTGTTTGACACGGGCGGATGGTACGACTTGTGTTGCCCCAGTTCGGGAAGCGAACAGTTCGTTGCACGCGGTGGCATCTATCGTTTAAGTAGGGGAAATGACAAAAAGGGTTCGAAAATCTTGAATCCTGGCGTCGTCAAACACCAAGATTTCGAGGCAGACGAGCAGAAAAGATCCATGTGGGCGATTGCTCGTAATATCACTGCAGGTGACGACTCCGATGAAAAAGCAGGAACGATTATCTCTCGGCTAGCGGACCCAGATCCGTCGATCCAACAGACTGCAGCCCACATTGTTGGTTTGAATCGGTGGGGAGTTGCGCGGGGGGATTTGGAACGGGTTCTACAAAGTGAATCTTCGCCGGCTGTGCGCGCCGCGATGGAATCGCTCGGTGTGGTTGGCAACGCAGAGAGCATTGTCCCCATTTTGACCGCCCTGAATCGATTCCCAGACGATCGCTTTATGATGCATTCTGCGATCTACGCATTGATGGAAATCGGTGCGACGAACGAGGTGATCCGCGTTGCCAAAGAGACGGGTCATGTCCATGAGCGATATGCGACTCTCTACGCGCTCAACCAACTCGGCAAACTGACGGATGAGTTGTTGCCGTTGCTGGTCGAATGCTTGACGAGTTCGAACGCTCGTTTGCGTGAACTGTCGCTCAAGTGCTTAACGTCCCGTCCTCAAGGGTTGTCAATGTGTGTGCCATTCCTAAAGACTGCCTGGGAAGACGAAAACGCCAGTACACTTGCCGCTGGCTCATCCATATTGCAGCTAGGGATTGCAAACGAATCGATTCGTGAACTTGTCGCTGAGTGGATACGTTTGGGGCCGACGTTGTCCCTCATTCGAAGAGACTGGCTTCTAGATTGTATACAGGACATGGGTGGTGTCTCGATTCCGAATGAATGGGGTAACGCCATTATTACTTGGATGAACGTAGCCAAGGAAAAGGAATCGCTCGTCAAGCTTGCGAACGCGATTAAGAACGCCAAATTTGCAGAAGGAGATCGCGAAACCGTCGCCAAAGCTATTCGAAGTCGCGCCGAGGGGTTGCTCGATTCGCCACAAGTCGCAATTGCTTTGTTGGCTGCGTGTCCTGCTGTTTCACAACCGCAAACGTCAGGATGTGCTACGGTCATTATTGAACAACTTGTTGCACCTGATGGAATCAACGTTGCGCAAGCGGAGGTGGCGCTGAGCCGTTCGACGATCACCAAAGAGTCGGCAAATCAGCTTTTGCAATCGCTTGCTCAGATTCCACCTTTGCAACTGCAATCCGCTATTGACGCATCGCTGCGTTGCGAAGACGCGTCGATCGATCTCGCTATGTTGGAAAAGCTGCCAAATGTACCGGCTACCAAGACGTTGGCAGTGGAAAGACTGATGGCAAGCCTAGGTAAGAGGTCGGACGAACACAAGAATAAATGGACATTAATGCTGCAAATGGTAATGGCTCCTCCGGACGATATCGTTCAGAGCTTGGATGCATGGTTGGAGCGATTACCGAAAGGGGATTCGGTCCGTGGGTACCAAGTATTTCGAAGCGCAAAAGCGGCATGCAGCAGTTGTCATCAGGTTGGGTACATTGGTGGCCGTTTGGGGCCCGAATTAAGCCGCATTGGAAAAACGCGTACCCGACGTGATTTGGTTGAAGCTATTGTCTTCCCAAGTTTTCGAATGTCTCAAGGCTATTATCCGGTTCGCATTCGAACCGTCGACGACGCTGTTTTTAACGGTATTTTTTCGAAGCAGACCGATTCCTACGTTGAGCTGCTTTGTGGCGCGGATAAAGTTTGCAGAATTGCAACCGAAGAGATTGCGGAAAAAAGTGAAAGCAAGTTGTCCGTAATGCCAACGGGACTAGAACAACAAATGAGCCTGGCTGAATTCGCGGACCTGATTGCATTCTTGGAATCTAAAAAATAGACATGCATCAAGCCTGATACAGCCAAGAGAGATTGGTAACGAGAATTTTGTTGCGAAACTCCCGTTGAATTATTGACCAGCAAGCCGCCATTCGAGACAATCTTTGGTTGACTACTTTGCGGTCGATGTTCCTTGAGAAGAGCGATACCATGTCTCACTCACCCAAACCTGTTTCGCAAAATTCCGAGGAGTTGCTGGAGCGGGGGCGATTGACTTTGCGTGCGATACAGTATCGCGAACAGGCTGCACTCTACCGAGCGGAAGCGACGAGTTTGCAAGCAGCAATGCTCCAGGCGGAGAAGGGAGATGTGACGTCGCTTGAGCAGTGGCTCGATTTGAAATCGGGTCAGTTTTTCGACGGTGTCGATCCAATGATAAGTCCGGCGTTGACGAGTCCGGCGTTGACGAGTCCGGCGTTGACGAGTCCGGCGTTGACGAGTCCGGCGTTGGCGAGTCCGGCAACACTGGTCGCTTCCATCCCATTGTCGCTTGAGGCTCAAGACCTGGGACTTCCAGTTTGTACGATCGCAGCGGTCGAGACACCGGAGGCGTGCGTTAAAAGTTCTCCTTGGGCGAGAATGGAGCAAGCAGCCTTAGCAAGGCTTGGTGCCGAGGGGGATGTTCCCGAGCCAAGTGCCGAGCCAAGTGCCGAGCCAAGTGCCGAGAAAATGGTTGAGACGCTTGCCATTTCGGAATCGCTTCGAAAGGCGTTGGAGGTTGTTGATCGTGAATCTCCGAATGGGAACAAGAGGCCATGGTGGAGGGCGGCTTACGTTTGGGTCAGTTTGGTATTGCATGCCGGTATCGTTTTAGGATTGAGTGCGATCATCATTTCGGCAGTCAAGAAACCGCAGATTTTATCTATCGTATCTGCCGCAGTTGAGGCGGATAGCGTTTTGACGGAGGCACCCATGGAGATGATCTCCGAGCTTGAGACGACGGCTACAGATGCAACGCCCTCCACGCCCAATCTGAATATGTCGGACATGGTGACCGATGTCGCATTGCCCTCTCTTCGAGTCGATGTTGGAACAGCACCTTTCCAAGAGTCTAGTGCTTCGTCGTCAGTGCTCGGTGCCGCGTCTGAAATGGCACATGCCATGTTGGGTAGCAACCTGGTGGCTGGTGCAGAGTTTTTCGGAGCGAAGGCAACGGGAAACACGTTTGTTTATGTTGTGGATAGCTCACCCAGTATGCGACGCGATGGAGCCTTCGAGAAAGCCAAGAACGAAATGATGCGTTCGCTCACCTCAATGAAGCCGAAACAACGTTACTTCATCAGCTTTTTTGGCAAGGAGATCGACCCAATGACATCGAAATCGGGCACCGTTGAGAAATTCCCGGTTTATGCCAAACCTGAAAATATTTCGCAAACAATCGACTGGATGCGCCAAGTTCAGGTACAAAAGGATGGATGGCCGCCGAACGAAGCATTGGCGCAGGCGATCGCAATGCAACCCGACGGAATTTTTTTGTTGTTTGATGGTGATACGAAAGTCGATGTTGCCAAGTTTTTGCGACGGGAAAACCGAACCGATGACATTCTCTCGGCTGGGGCACCGAAGGTAGCGATTCACGTGATCCATTTTTTTCAAGATGAGTTCCAAAAGCAGATGAAACAAGTCGCTGAAGAGAATGGAGGCACTTATCGATTTGTGCCTCGACCGGAACGGCCTTCCAATAAGAAACGTTAGTGTGAGGGCGTGAGAGATGGTAACGGACCGCATGGCTAGACCGCAATCAAGAGAGAGCTTTCAATCGGTGATCGCGTTTTGCGTTAGCACATCGATGCACATGGCGATCGGTCTCACGCTCGCCTTTATGTTGGTCGCGCCCCAAGGCAATGGTAGTAAGACTTTGCGATTGAGCATGACCGCCGAGCAATCGTCCCAAGAGACTGCTCCGCTCGAGATTTCCGTTCAGCCACAGCCGGAAGTTCTCGATACGCCCATGGATCCGTCGCTCGATTTAAAGATCGAATCAACGTCCGTGGAGCTGAAAGCGTTATTGGATAGCTCGCGGACTGGATCGGAAGGAACGGTTCGAACCAGCGTCGTATCACCGGCGGTTGAGTCCGCACCTGGAGCGATAGCGAATGAATCTGCTAAGAAGGCCAAATCGAAATCACGAGCCTCGTTTTTTGGGGCGGAAGCAGATGGCAATAAATTTGTGTTTGTGATCGACTCATCAGGGTCGATGCGAGGAACGCGTTGGCAGGCCCTTTGTACAGAACTCATACGAGCGCTTCAAAGTCTTTCACCGGATCAGGAGTTTTTCGTTATCAGTTTTGACGCATCCGCTCACCCCATGTTCGGAACGGCACCACCCAAAGGCGAATTTCTTACGGCATCGTCAAAGAATGTTAGGCGAGTTCAGAACTGGATTCGTTCGATTGAACATGGTAGAAACACTTTCCCATCATCGGCCGTAGGCATAGCCATGAGGCTCAAGCCGGACGCAATCTTTTTGCTTTCGGACGGTGAAATTGCCGACAACACAATTGAGGATCTGGAGACGTGGAATCAAGTCGTGGACAACGATGGTTATCGCAAGACTCTTGTGCCGATTCATACGGTATTGCTGCACAGCCAAGTTGGGTATGCCACACTCGAGCGAATTGCGAATGAGAATTCAGGCACTTTCACTCCGGTTCGCGCTCGTCCATAATTCTGATGCTTGCGAGATCAAGAAGATAACGTCACCCGTTGTTCGCGCAAGTTGTTCATACCAATGCTTGTCCTAGGTTTTGAAAGGGCGAATCCGCGCGTCGCGAACCATGCAATCAAGGTGATCGCGATACCAACGCTCAGCGTAAACCAGGTTGACGTATAAGCCAAATGCCCATCGCTATGCTCAATCGCCCAGGATAACCAGTGCGACGAGTGGATACCACGGCTGGAGCACGAGGCGAGAATCATGGAAATAGAATTGTGCGTCGCATGAAATGCAATCGTGCTTGCGACTCCACCTGATCGATAAGCAATCCAGCCGATCATCACACCCATAACGGATGCCGTGATCGTTTGCTGCAAAACTCCATGCGAAAGTCCGAAAAATGCGGCCGTCACGAGTATCGCTCGCAAATGTCCGCCATTCCGTTGGAGTCCCGCGAAAAGGAAGCCTCGGAAGACCAGCTCTTCGCAGATTGCAGGTATCAACGCAAGCATCAGTAGCACTTGCCAAATGGGTGTACTTGAGATGATGGAATCGAATTGCATCAGCATCGAGGTCGTTTGTTCGCCAAGCTTGTACTCATTACCAACCGCTGCCGCAAAAGCCACATAAATTGGGTGCAAGCAAACCGCCAACGACGCGGCTGCCAACATCTCAAGTGGACGCGGTCGATGCAGTCGGAGCGCCTTTCGAACGGAACGGGTGAGCATTGTTGCCATGATCAGAGCCGGAGCTAAGATGATTCCCACCTGAATGAAAAGGGTCGACTGGACCACGCTTGTCCAGCTCAGGGGCATTCCGCTCATGGATAAACGACCATAGAACAAGCTGACTAGGATCAACAAACCGCAGAAAATCGATTCGTTGGACGTTGGGGTGTCTTCGCGTTGGCGCCAGAAGTTTCTTATCCACTGTGCAACCGACGATCGTTCGCTATCGCGGAACATTACGCTTTCACTTTCAAATTGTCGTATCGCCCATCGCTTCGAAAGGAAACAACAAAAGAGCGTGACGGCAATCACCGTCGGTAGGTGCAACAATGCAAGGCCATACTCGCCGTCTATCAAGGCTCGCGACAGAAGTACCGCTCCGGTGACCGGAATTACGCTGGTACCAGGTGATAGTGTCGCTCCGGGAATCATCGGCAACATCACCAACGGCATACCAACGAGTAACAGCGGCATCAAATAGTATTGCCCCTCTTTGGTGCTCCGTGCCAAGCTCGCGACCGCAAGTGCCAGGGCACTGAACATCGCAGAAATTGGAATGACCAACAGGATCAACCAACCCATGGAATGCAATGGCAACGGGCCGAGCGATGCAACCATATCGGTAGCCCCAAGTTGCGAGAATTGTGTCATCACGATAGAAGTCGTCGTGTGCATGCTCGCTAAATTGAGCAAGGCGGTTCCGACACTAAAGCACATAATGGTTAGCAACTTGCCCCACACGATTTCTTTTCTGCGGGCCGGGCTACACAACAGCGTTTCAAGAGTACCTCGCTCCTTTTCCCCAGCGCAAAGATCAATCGCTGGATAAAATGCGCCCGTCAATGCCCAAATCAGCATGACGAATGGCAATATCTTGGTCCAAATCAACGCCCTCTTCACCTCAGGGGGAGAAACATCCAGTTGTCGGATCGCAAGCGGATCGACCAAGGCTGTTCCCAATTCCGTCCATGCGAGCTGTGTGCGGATCCAGCTTAGGTGCCAACCTTCGAGCTTTTCGGCCAGCAATCGAATCGCAAGTTGCGACCGCTCCCAACGTTGGTTGCTCAGAATGACAAGTGGATTATCAGAAATGGAATTGTGATAGCCGGGCGGAACCCAAATGACAGCATCGCAATGAACTTGTCGCAAGAGTTTCTCTGCCGCTTTCCCATCGACAACGTACGATTGCGTTGATTTGTTTTTGACTGCGGAGTTGGTTTGTGCTAGGACCGAATGACATTGTGCAAGTGTCGCGCCGATTGCGTCGTCAACGGTCAGCGTTTTCCACCGTATTTGGCTTGGATCGGACGATTCCAAGATCAAAGGCGAATCGCTAGGCCAATTCTCATTGCCAAATATGCCGATCGAGACGTGCTGCTCGCGATGGAATTGCGCTACTTGCATCATCACCATCCCCATCAACGGATAGAGCAACAGCGGGAGTATGCAGATCGTGAACATCGTCCTACGATCTCTCAATTGATCGCGAACTTCGCGATGGAAAATCAATTTTACATGGGACCAATTCATGGTGCACTGCCTTGCGAGGACGTGGAGGCGGTGAGTGTCCGCATTCCTAGGCCAATAGGTGGTTTAGTATGAAAATGTCCCTTGTCCCCTTTGGTGAGCAATTGAAAGAACAGTTCTTCGAAGTCATTTTGTTCATGACGATCTGCCAGTTCCTCTAACGTTCCGGTATCAATCAGTTTCCCTTTGTAGATGATCGCGACATGGTCGCATAATCGTTCGACTTCGCGCATGATATGCGTTGAGTAAATGATGCACTTGCCTTGATCTCGCAAGTCCATGACGATGGATTGCAACGCTCTTGCAACCACCACATCAAGTCCGAGCGAAGCTTCATCGAAAATCAATACGGGCGGGTCGTGAATCAAAGCGCGCGCGATCGAAACTTTCTGTTTCATCCCGGTCGACATTTTTGCGCCGGGGCAATCTCGAAACTCATCCATTTGGAGTGTGCGAAATATTTTTTCCATCCGGGGGTAGAGTCGATCGGCTGGCAAGGCGTAAAGTCGTCCAAAGTATTCGACAAGTTCCCATGCGCTCATACGGTCGTAGATCGCTGTGTTGTTCGAAACGAAACCGATCGAATGCCTAACGAGGTCCGCCTGCTCGGAGACATCAAAATTATAGATCCGCACGGACCCTGATGACGGTCGAAGGATGGTGGCCAAAATTCGCAGGGCGGTTGTCTTGCCTGCTCCGTTCGGACCGAGGAGTCCGAAGACTTCTCCCGCCTTCGCCACGAAACTTACGTTGTCGAGCGCCTTGAATTCACCTAAGGCGGTATCTGGATAGTTCTTACATAGGTTTTGAACTTGAACAAAATCCATAGATCGCTCTTGGTACCAAAAATAGGACTCGGTGATTTGCCATGCATTCACCTACATCGCTTACCTGTGTCGTGCGCGACTCCGTAGCAATCAAATAAGAAAGTCCGGCAGTGTTCGTACGATTTCTCGGAGCATCCGTTACAACCGTACTGTCTGAGACCTAGAACATTGAAAGCATCAAGGGGCACGTTTTCGCAGTTTGCGTTGAAGCGATCTTCGATGAATCCCCAATCGCCTGGCAGCTTCCGAGATGTTGTTACTGCAATCTGCCAAAACGCGATGTATGTGCTCCCATTCGGCTTGTGCCAGGGTTGGAACCAAAATCTCGTCATCGCTTTCAACAATCGGAACCTCTGTCCCGCCTCGCTTGAAAGCGTTCAAGATGTCATCCGCATCTGCGGGCTTCGGCAAAAAATTGACGGCACCCAATCGAATGGCATCAATGGCTGTCGCGATACTTCCAAAACCGGAAAGGATCAAGACTTGAACTTCCGGGCGAATAGCCTTGAGGTCCGCGATAACGGTTAGTCCTGTTCGGCCTGGCATTCTTAGATCGACCACCGCCAAATCCGTTGGGTCCAATCGGTATACCGCAACAGCCTCGTCGCAGGTACCCGCCACGCTCACACGAAAGCCCCGTTCCAGAAAGGCTTCTGCTAGTCGATCGCGCAGGATGAAGCTGTCGTCGACCAGCAAGATGCTTCGGCAGTCCTGATCGGTAGAGTTTGACAATATCCTATCCCATACATTTTTCGAGCAGTTTCTTCGTCGCCATGATTCCTTCGTCGGGACTCAATCGGTTGCCTTCGTATTCGATGCCTACCCAGCTATGGTATCCTGCGTCCAAAACGATCTTCATCATTCTGGGGAAGTCGATCTTAGTCTCGTTCCCATTTTCATCAAAGTCATAGCTTTTCGCGCTAACTGCCTTTGCGTGAGGCATCAAGTCGGTTACCCCTTGATAGCGATCATACTCATAGAAATTTCCAAAATCTGGAAGGGTTCCGCAATTGGCAACGTTCGCTAAACGAATGGTTTCGGCAAGCCATTTGCCATTGGAACTGAGTCCCCCGTGGTTCTCAACAATAACTCCAACATCGAGCGGTTTGGCGTATTCGGCCAATCGACGCAATCCATCCGCTGCGAGCTTCTTGCCCTCTTCGTAGTCGCCATCCTTCTCCGTCTGAGCGTTCACGCGTATGGAATGGCAACCGAGAAACTTGGCAGCTTGAACCCACTTGTAGTGGTTTTCGACTGCCTGCGTTCGCTTTGACTCATCCTTGTCACCCAATGCACCTTCGCCGTCGATCATGATCAGAACGTTGGTGACACCCAGATCATTCGTGCGCTTCTTCATTTCGGCTAAATACTTTTCGTCTTTTGCCTTGTCCTTGAAAAACTGGTTTACATACTCGACGGCATCGATGCCGAATTTCTCTTTGGCAATTTTAGCGAAGTCGAGATTGTCTATCTCTTTTTTGAACAGCGGCTTGTTGAGTGACCATTGCGCTAAAGAAATCTTGAAAGGCTTATTGTTTTCGGTTTTGGCGAAGGAGTTTGCATTGGTTACTGTCATCGCAGTGACTGCAGCGGCCGAGGCAGTGGACAAAAAATGGCGGCGAGAGAGTTGATTTAGCATAGTGAGGTTAGGAATTTTGAGTGGAACGGTTGCGGAAGTCTTGGAAAGCGCAGGTCTGACGGAGTGCCTTGATTGTATTTTGCTAGGTCTTGATGGGCAAGCAACCAAATTGCAACTTACTTGTCAAAGAAAGGGCACGCCTTTTGGTCGCCGTCAAATCCTTCGAAAAACTCTGCCAATTCATCCATTTCACGATTGCAAAGGTATCGGATACAATAAAAATTCCACCACGTCCAAATTCTCAATGAGAAATCTGGCATCCTGACTCGTTCGTTAAGTCCCTACCTCCAAACAAGGCAAGACAAATGCGATTGGCCGCAAAGCGTTTTTTTCTATTTCAAGTTCTTTCTGTTTGCTGCATCGGGTCGTCGCCGTCCTTAGCAGACGATTATGATCCAACCGCCGTTGCTCAAGCAGCGATTGCGAAACTCAAAGTGGGTGCGAAAGACTGGCCTCAGTGGGGTGGATCCCCCGAACGAAACAATGTCCCAAAGACCGGTCCGCTTCCAATCAAATTCGATGTAAAAACCGGTCAAAATATCCGATGGTCGAGTCCTCTCGGATCAGAAACCTACGGTAATCCGGTCGTTGCAAACTACAAGGTATACGTAGGTACGAATAACGGCAGCGGCTACATCAAACGTTATCCAGCCACGGTGGATCTAGGTGTTCTCGTCTGCTTTGACGAAAAGGACGGAAAGTTTCTTTGGCAACATAGCAGTGAAAAGCTTCCGACTGGCCGGGTTCATGACTGGCCCAATCAAGGAATCTGCTGCGCACCGTTGATCGATGGAGATCGATTGTGGTACGTCACCAGTCGGGGCGAAGTCGTTTGTCTCGATACGGAAGGTTTTTTGGATGGTGAAAACGACGGTTTCAACAAAGAGCCCAACGAAAACAAAGACGAAGCCGACGTGGTTTGGAAATTGGACATGATGTCGCAATTGAACGTATCTCAACACAACATGTGTAGCTGCTCGGTAACATGCGTGGGCGACCTGCTGTTTGTCAACACGTCCAATGGCGTCGATGACGGTCACTTGACGGTCCCCGAAGAAAAAGCTCCTAGTTTCATTTGCATGAACAAGCTAACAGGCTCTGTACTGTGGACAGACAACACGCCGGGGGCCAATATTTTGCATGGGCAATGGTCATCTCCTGCGTCGGCAGTACTCGGCGGTCAAGAGCAGGTCATTTTCGGCGGCGGCGATGGCTGGCTGTACAGCTTCGATCCGGCAGGTGATAACGGCAAAGCCAAAATGCTCTGGAAGTTTGATGCAAATCCAAAAGACTCTGTCTACAAACTGAACGGGGCAACTCGCAATCACATCATCGCCACGCCCGTCATTTACGATGGATTGGTATATGTCGCCGTTGGAGAAGATCCTGAACACGGTGAAGGAGGCGGGCATCTTTGGTGCATCGACCCAACCAAACGAGGCGATGTCAGCCCAACACTCGTTTACAACTCAAAGGATATGACCAAAACAATCGCCCCTAAACGTAAGCAAGCGTTGGTGGCTGCCGACGGAGATGTCGAACGCGACAATAAAAACTCGGCGGTTGTGTGGCATTACGTTGGTAGTGACGCGAAAGAGTTCGAAACAACAATGCACCGAACGTGCGGAACCGTCACGATCAAGGACAATCTGTTGTTTGTCGCCGACTTTAGTGGAATGCTCCATTGCTTGAATGCCAAAACAGGTGAAGCTCACTGGACGCACGATATGTTGGCTGCGTCCTGGGCATCCCCATTGGTTGCAGACGGCAAGATTTACATTGGCGACGAAGATGGAGATATCTCGATCTTCGAACTTTCCGCTACGAAGAAGCTTATCGCTGAAATCAATTTGGGTTCGGCGCTATACACAACCCCTATCGCAGCCAACGAAACGATCTATATCGCGAACCGCAACCGCATCTTTGCGATTCAGGAAGGGACGAAGAGCGAGCCTGTCAAGTAAGGTCCGCTTGAAAAAGAACGGTAAAAGTTCCACTTTTTGCTTGCCAGCATGATTCGCCACGACGACGACGACGAAGAACAACTCCGGACTGCCTATCACGAGGCGGGCCACTGCGTGATGGCGATTCTATGTGGTGCAAAGGCCTCGATTGCCTCGATCACTCCCGAAGAGGAGCATTTGCACGGTCACGTCGAAATCCGTTGGTCCGCTGGCAGTTCGATTGCCGATCAATTGGCAGTCGTTTTGGCTGGCCCCGTTGCCGAAATGATTTATCGATCCGAACCCCTCCATCCAGGCCTTGTGCCGGAATGGTCCGAAGACTGGAAACAAGCTTGGACGCTAGCTCGTTCGAGTTCTGGGGCTCGTTCGAGTTCTGGGGCTCGTTCGAGTTCTGGAAGCGACGTTCGATGCCTGGCGATGCTCGAGCAAATCGTGGCAAAGCTCTATCATACCTTCTCCCAGGATCGTTATTGGGCCGCAATCGCGGCCGTTCAAGACTTACTCCTCGCCCACGAAGAAATTGATCACGATCAAATCGAATACGAAGTGAAAGCATGGCTGCAATAGCCACAGCCGGTCAAAGTCAAAGTAGTAGGCACATTCCATGTGCCGTCCACCTGGAGTCCTGGCAAAAGCTTGACTGCGAACGGCACGGCGGAGCTTGCCTGCACCTTTTGTCGGCTGTGTCGCAATAGCCAACTTGCGATTAGCCGACTTGTAAGGTTGCCTCGAGATTTTTGAGGATCTCTCGCACACCGATCTGACCTCGACCACATCCGATAATCCCATCCGATTCAATCCATTGCTCGACTTTTTTCTGAGCCGAGATCACGGTTGAATGCTGGCGATTGCCGAAGTATTCGCCAATTTCAGAGAGTGCGGTGCGAGTGTATTTACGAGCCAAGAACATCGCCAGCATCCTGGGTTGGCTAATGCTCTGACACTTGCTTTTGGCTCTTAGCATCTTTTCTTCGAGACCGAACGCTTCGCAAACTACTTTTTCAATATCATTCATTCGAACAACGGGTTGGCATGCTCGAATCAAATCCAAAGTACATCGAACCGCTTCGTCCTCGGTCAATGCACGGCCAAGTACACGCTGCTGCGCTCCTAGGCGGTGCGCCACACCTTGCAAAACTCTCGCATCGCCATTGCAATGTTGAGATAAATGGTTGAGCGTTGAGTCTGCTAAGTCGATGTTTCGCTTCTTGCAAATCTTTGCCAATACTTTCCCTCGCGTTTTAGCATCGAGGGGATCGATGGCGCAAGCCATGCCACCTGACAGTCGAGCGTACAGATCCGCACCTAGCCCCGACAACTCCTTGAGGCCGCGGTCTGCGACCAAGATGACTTGTCGCTTTTCACGCAGTAACATATCGATAGAGTTGCGAAGCTCAGCGAGAGTACCTGCTTTACCCAGAAAAAATTGAATGTCATCGATGACGATTCCTTCGACATCGCGATACTTGCTTCGAAAGTTTGCGAAACCACCACCCCGAGCGCTCTCCATATATTCGATCGTAAACTGCTCGGCAGTCAGTATCAGGACGCGGCGCATGCGGTGCACCATACGCATCTTATGTGCCAGCCCGATCGCAAGATGCGATTTGCCCGTTCCACTTGGACCGTGAATGAGCAACGGATTGATTTGCCCAGGCCTCTCGAGCACCATTTGGCCAGCCGTAAACGCGAGCCTATTGTGATCTCCCTCGACAAACTCATCCCATCGCTTTTCGTTCTCGCGGCGAATCTCAACCAGGCGATCGACGTGAATTTCGGATGACGAGACCGTTGACTCGTGATGCTCTTCATCGCGATCTGGCGTTCCGTCGCGAACAACTCTCAATAATGATTTCCCCTCCGATTTCATAGGCTCGCGCGAACGAACATCGAGCCTGTCGGGTTCGGTTCGCGTGGCAATCGGGGGAATACTCAGAGTGGAGGCGAGCACGGGTGGCTTACTAGGCTGGAGACGATCGTCTGTCGAAGTTGATTCCGACGAAGAAGCAACTGAGATTTGGAATCCGAAACCGTTGCCAGCCGTTTCTAGAATTGCAGCCTGAAGATCATCTCGAAACATCTTGGATACGCAATCTGCAATGAACGAGCTAGCAACCTCGATTCCGATCACATTATGCCCGATTTGCGTCCACTTGGCACCACCACCAAACCAAAGATCCATCCGATCTTTGCCAATCCTTTGGCGAAGCCTGCCCTCGACCGAATGCGCGACCGAATCTTCGAACATAGCAACGTCGTGCGCTATTTTCATCGCAAACTCCTAAACCATGCGAGTCCGCAGATGAAATCATTCATCCGCAGTATCCTTTTCAAACAGGAACCATCCTGCCTGACGTCCAATTCTAGGGCTTGTCGTACCGCTTTAAAGACCGTTTGAGCTGGCTTTCTGCCCGCAGAAGACGATGCTCATTCGCAGTACCCATTGAACCTGACGAGGCCGATTTTAAGAATGCTAGCTCTCAAGTCAAACTCGATTCCGATTTCTTGACTTGAGAAATTATTTCCAGATGATGAAGATCCGGTTAAAGACAGGGCGCAACCGTTCAGCAGGAGGATCTGCCGAGATCGAAAGCGGCGACATGACGCGGTGGAAAACCTGTCGGCTGAGCGGTATCAGGTTTCCGACTGCCAAACGAACTGACTCGCTTGGTCACGCCACAAAGAAAGTCCCATCATCTAACGCCGCGGAAACACTCAAACACAGCAAATGCATTGGTACGCTGGTACTTGTGTCAAAGAATCGGTCCAGTTCCCGCGCTGTCGGAGGATTCAAGTCGAGGAGTTGGGCGAGCATGGATCGAAGCCGAAAGCTGATCGTTAAGTGATTGATGGTTGCGGGAAGGGTGGACAAAATCCCTTCAATGAAAAAAGCATAAAGAAAAGCCGACACCATCGCTCTCTACTGAACGAGCGTTTCAACGGTCAAAGCTTTCCGCACACGTCTATTTTGAATGATCCGAACATAAGACAGCAGTCAAAAGGTGCAGGCACGCTCCGCCGTACCGTTCGCTGTCAGACTTTTGCCTGGATGCCAGGTGGACGGCACATGGAATGTGCCTACTACTTTGACTTTTGTCCGCTGTGTTGAACGTGAGACGGCTTTGGCTACAAATCGTCTGAGTCGAGCGACAGTGGTTCCATAACTTTTGTATTGCGTTCGACAGCAATGACGACGGTTTGTTCGTCGACTCCATCGCGACTTTTGGCGGTTGCAGGTAGCACTTGACGTCGGTCGGGCAACGGCATCCGAATGGAGAAAGTCCCGTCCGTTCTCACCTTCACAGGTTCAATGCCGACCGAAACGTGGGCCTCTGGATGGGTTGATCCGAAAACAATCAGTTCGGCGTCCACGTCGAAATGGAAGTGTTTATGCCGTTTGAGCGAGCCCTCGGCGCCGCTGCCAAATTGCGATAGGACGTCGGTGTCCATTGTTCGTTTCAGTCGCTCCTCGAATACTTCGGTCAAGTCACCGGTTTGCGTATCGTCGCAATAGCCACCGCTCATCGAATAGATATGCTCGGCATCGGTTGCAATATCCGCCCAATGATCATCCGAAGCTTCTTTTCCTCCGGGCACGGGCGTGATAACGGTGTTGCTCCGCGCGAGTTCATAGAACCGGTCGTTGACAGTTAAGTAGCCCATGAGCATCCGAAATCGGCTAGGCGGACTATTGACTTCGATGTACCAATTGCGAACTCCACCGTGGATCTCAATGTCGCGATCTATCGATTCGGCGTTGCTGGTTGTGCCTGAATCGTCCATTTTGAGCAGTCGCAAAATCGGCTTGACCGTGTGCCAATTCTCAGCCAACGAAGCCTTGGCACGATCGACTGACTGGCGTGTAATATCCCAATGCGCGTGCAACCAGTAAGGATCGCGCACCATAAGAATCATACGATCCTTTCCTTTTTCCATCTTTGGAACCTGCGTGAGTGGCGACAGCGATGTTTTGGCTGGAGGTTGAGCGAGATCTTTCCGAAGCTCCTTTTCTGACTGCGCAAGTCGGATCTTGGCCACGATTTCCGGCTTTGTGTCCGATGGGGGCGGAATCGGCTCGGACGGTTTTTTCGGAGTTACCTTGGGAAGTTCGATCGCGGCATCGACCTGTTTCTTGGAAACGGTTATGGGCTTATTTAAAACCGCTTTCGATTTTTCGCCCGTAGCCGCAACGAGCGTTCGTTTAACTGGTTTTGCAGCAACTTGCTTTGCCGCAGCTTGCTTCGGAGCAAGCGACGCGTTTTTCAAACCCGCTTTTGCAAAGGTGGATTTGGGAGAAGCAATATTCGAAGCGACTTTGCCGTTAGGTGGCAACGCGTTTTTTTGTTTTTGTAGGGGAACAAGCTTTTTAGAAACCGATTTCGACGGGACCGATTTCGACGGGACCGATTTCGACGGGACCGATTTAGGCACCTTTGCTGGACTGTCAGCCTTGCTAGGAGCCTGTGTGGATGGTTTCTTTTGAGGATTTTTGGCCGAAACGGCTCGAACAGCGATCGTTTTATTGTCTACTGTTCGTGCTGCAGATTTGCCGGCTGACTTCTTGGGAATTGCCCCTTTCTTGACGCTAGCCTTGGTTTTTGGTGGTTTCTCGGGGCTAAGCGAAGACTTTCCAGCCGATTTTGGCATGGACTTGCCTGCGGATTTGCCCGAATTGCGAATGGAAGGGGGCTGTTTTTTCACGCTTGTGGGCTTGTTTTTCGAGGTATTCAATGGAAACTCCGTATGCCATGGGGTGGAATCAACCATCCATGGGTAAGCAGCAAGTCGCCACAATTGCGTGTTATCTGCTTTTTTTGGCGAAAACAAAATTGGCCGGTTTTTGAGCAACGCCCGCGAATGACCGGCTCTGATTATGCTCACCGAAGGAGGTCATTTCTAGGCTTTAGCCCCCAAAATGACTACTTAACAAAAGACTTTCTGGTTCGAATTTCAATACTGGAGTGCTTATGTCGGAAGGAAATCAAAGTTCTGAGGAAGAGGAATCGTATTCTGAAACGGATTTGGCGAGGATCGAAGCACAAGGCAACACGAATGCAATATCGAGAGCCGTGTCAGTCATGGTCTTAATGGTCATTCCCGGAGTTGCTGGCCATTACTTAGATCGCTGGTTCGGCACCCGATTTCTTGTTCTAGTCGGGTTTGTTATGGGGATTTGCCTTGCGGTTTTTGGCCTGCTTTATGTTGCAAAAATTGCCGATTTAACGGCAAAACAGAATCGCGAACGAAAGCTGCGCATGAAATCCCGAACGCGCGAGCGGTCCTAGCACTTCGCGATGCTCTGCTATACTTCTAATCGTGGCATTAACTAACTCGTACGCACGCGGGCGTAACCGCGATCGCTGTGTAAATTCTCGAACTCATTGGACGGAAGACCGTGAACACTCAACACTTTGGTTTGATTGAAAGTCAAAAGTGGATAGGCTTCGTGACTCTCTTGCTTGTTTCTGCTTTGCCAATGACTTCGAACGGCGATGAGGGAATGTGGTTATTCAATGCGCCCCCGACAAAACAATTGCAAGCCATTCACGGGTTCGAACCCAGTCAAACATGGCTTGACCACCTGATGCTTTCGAGCGTTCGCTTTAATTCGGGCGGATCGGCTTCGTTTGTTTCTTCGCAAGGTCTGGTGCTGACCAATCATCACGTTGCATCCGATACCCTCTACAAGCTCTCAACGGCAGAACACAACTACAACGAGAATGGGTTCCTAGCTGCTTCGACAGCGGATGAAATCAAGACTCCGGACTTAGAGCTCAATCAACTGATATCCATAGAGGACGTTACGGAAAGGGTTAACGCTTCGATCAAAGAAAGCATGACTGTGCAAGAAGCGGCGAAAGCTCGTCAAGCCAAGATGGCATCCATCGAAAAAGAATCTCTCGACGCAACAGGCTTACGGAGCGATGTCGTCACACTCTACGGGGGAGGCCGCTATCATTTGTATCGTTACAAGAAGTACACGGATGTTCGACTCGTATGGGCGCCCGAAGCAGGAGCGGCATTCTTTGGCGGCGATGCTGACAACTTTGAATACCCTCGCTTCTGTCTGGATGTCACGCTTTTCCGCGTTTACGAGAATGGCAAGCCGGCCGTGATCGAACATTTCCTCAAGATGGATCCCAAGGGGGCACGCGACCAAGACCTTGTCTTTGTCTCCGGCAACCCAGGTCGCACGCGTCGAATTTTCACTCACGATGCGATTGAATATCAACGCGATGTAGCTATGCCTCGCACCATGAATTTGCTCCGCCGCAAAGAGATCCTCATGCAGCAATATGCGTTGGCTGGCCCAGAACAGCAGCGTCGTTCTCGCGATGATTTGTTCGGTATACAGAACTCTCGCAAGGCCTATACGGGAATGCTCGCCGGTCTCCAAGATCCAAGCTTTACCGCCTCCAAGAAAGAGCAGGAGACCGAACTTCTGAGCCGCCTCTCACAAGATCTCAAGCTGGCCCCATTGACGAAGGCTTGGGAACAAATCCGCACGTCGTTAGTAAAGCGACGTGAGTTGTTGACCCAAGGAGCAACTCTTCGAAGCCGACTCTATGGAATCGCGGAAACGCTGACTCTCATGGCAAACGAGGACCGCAAATCGAGCGGTGATCGGCTTCGAGAATTTCGAGATAGCAATCGCGAATCGCTTCTCCAAGAGCTTCTCTCCGAAGCGCCAATCTACGAGGACTTGGAGAGGCTTCAGCTCGCGGATGAGCTTGCTCGTCTCATCGATGATCGTGGTGCGAACGACCCATTGGTCGTAGCAGTGCTGGCGGGCAAGAGCCCCAAACAACGTGCAGCCGAAATCATCGCGGGTACGAAGCTGACCGCAGTTTCGGAGCGGAAGCGGATATCCGAAGGCGGTACCCAAGCCATCTCGGAATCGAAGGATCCCCTCATCCTCTTGGCGAAATCGTTCGAGAGCGAGTACCGACGCGTTCACGAAGCCACCGACAGCCTAGAAGAACAAGAGAGACAAGCGTATGCGAAGGTAACGGAGGCAAAGTTTGCCGTGGGAGGTGACTCTGTTTATCCCGATGCGACATTTACACTTCGATTGGCTTTTGGAAAGGTTTTGGGCTACGAAACCGAAGGAAAAAAGATTCTTGCTCAAACGACCCTGGGCGGTGCGTTTAGGCACGAGTCGCTTCACTTGGCAAAGGATCCCTGGGTATTGCCCGAGAGTTGGCATACCGCCAAAAGCAAGATGAACGCCGACACGCCCTTCAACTTTGTATGCACCGCCGATATTATTGGTGGCAATTCGGGTTCGCCGGTGGTTTCCCGCGATGGCGCCATGGTTGGAATCATCTTTGACGGCAACATCGAAAGCTTGACCGCTGATTTCTACTACACCGACAACGTTTCAAGGGCTGTTGCCGTTCACATTGCAGGAGTTCTTGAAAGCTTGCGATCAATCTACAACGCTCCACACCTGGCAGACGAGATGGGGCGATAAGGCAACACGTCAATCGATATGAACGATCAACCCCATCCATCGTCGGTGGTCCAACCAACCGAAGAGCTTTTGCAAGACGAACCCTCTGCAGCGACGGCATACCACGAAGCGGGACATGCCGTCATAGCCTTGTCGTTGGGACGTTCCGTTGAAAAACTCTCGATTGTGCGCAATTCCATTCGATTGGGTGCGGTACAGCTGGGCAAAGGTCGCAATGGACGCAAGCAAGATTACTTCGAAATAGAAGCACTGATCTTGCTAGGCGGTCTGGTGAGTGAAGGCAGGTACACAGGTGAATACAACTGGGGCGGAGCTCAGCAAGACCTCCGTGCACTGCGTCGGTTATCGCTCGCACGTGTCGATACGGAGCAGAAAGCCGAACGCCTCGAGCGACGACTATTGGGCAAGACATTGCATCACCTTGACCAACCCGGCCACTGGGAAGCAGTCGAGTCGGTGGCTTCCGAACTGATCAAATCCAAGTTGATGAGCGGCCGATCTGCCAGGCATTTGTTTGACGAAGCAATGAAACGGTTTCACCAATGAAGTCAACGATTCAGGACGCATTGCCGAGTTCGCCTCTGCTTCGAGCGTCCGAAATCACAAAGATTTACCACTCCGGGACGGTTTCGCATCCCGCTTTACGAGGCGTTAGCCTTGATGTGCGGAAAGGTGAGTTTGTTGCAATCACCGGTCCCTCAGGCTGTGGTAAGAGTACTCTGCTGCATATTCTCGGTGGCTTGGATCGTCCAGATTCTGGCGACGTCCAGTTGGAAGGTCAATCGATCTCCAACCTCGATGATTGTTCTCAGACGCTGCTTCGCCGCCGCCGAATGGGTTTCGTTTTCCAAAAAGTCCACTTGCTTCCCATGCTGACGGCCATCGACAACGTTATGGTCCCTTTGCGACTGGACGGAGTCGATTTTGCCAAGGCTCGCCAAAGTGCCATCGAAGCGCTCGATTCGGTTGGCATGTCGAATAAACACTCGAACCGTCCTGGCGAACTTTCCGGTGGCGAAGCACAACGGGTCGCGATCGCGAGAGCAATTGTCATGTCGCCGGCGATACTTTTGGCCGACGAACCCACTGGCGCCCTCGATTCCGAAAACGGCCACATGGTCATCGAACTGTTCCGCCAATTGGTGTTAACACACGATCAAACGCTCATCGTGGTTACTCACGATCTGACTGTCGCAGAATCTGCGGACCGCGTTGTCAAAATGCGAGATGGTCTGATTATCGACGATTCCGTCAGCGCAACCACGATAAACAAAGTCGGCAGCCCTCAAGCCGAAAGAACATAGTCGATGTTCGAAATACTGTGGCAGCACTGGAAACAACGGCCTTCCCGATTCTTCTTTACTTTGCTCAGTATTGTACTGTCGACTGCGACGCTCGTCGGTATCCTCGTGGCGTCGCACAATGCGAGGTCATCGTTTCGTGCACTTATCGGAGCCGTCCAAGGGCTCCCCTCCTACGATATCGTAAACCGACTAGGGGGCCGGTTCGAGCGTTTGTTACTCGATGAATCAACTTTGAAGCAGGGTGTTGTCAGCGGGCTGCCAACGTTAATTCGCGGTTCGATCCTTCGATTCAAAGAGGCGAAAACGCGAGCGAACGTGTTGGGCATCCCGTTGGCTAATTCCGATGCCGAGTCTCGGCGGTTTTTGCAGTCAACACTCGAAATAGATGACAGTCAGTGGCCGCACGAGGATGAGTGCCTTATTTCATCCTTGATTGCAACCCAACTCAATGTGCAAGATGGGGATTCGATTCAATGTTTGTTTCGCCGAGGGTTCCGGAAGTTAGTCATAAAAAAGGTTTTGGGCGCGAAAGAATGGAATCGACTCGTTAGCGAACACGGAATCATCGTGGACTTGGATTGGCTTCAGAGTGCAACCGCCTTGCCTGGCCAAATTAATCGGTACCGTTTGTATTTGGCGGACAGCAATGAGAACAAGAAACAGGCGTTGGTTCAACAAATCGAGTCGAAGATTCCGGAGTCGCTGAGCATTAAGGAACGAGCAAGCGCTATAGGTATTGCAGATGACTTGCTGAAATCAACGGAACTGGGATTGTCGTTCGCGAGCGCACTCGCCATTGCAATGGCTGCCTACATTTTGCTCAATTCGACTCGAATGAACTTGGCTGAACGCCGCCCGCACTTTGCGATCCTGAGATGCTTGGGTGCGACCAGTCAACAGATCCATCGGGCCGTCTTGATCGAAGCCTTGGTAATGAGCTCGGTGGGAGTGGCATTTGGACTAGCAGCTGGATGTGGGCTTGGCTTTTTTATGGGACGTGTTTTGTCGAGTGTCTTGCAGTCGCCACCCAATCCATTTTCGGTGCCTTGGTTCGTCTTGGTCGCGATCGCGATATTCATTCCATGCTTATCGCTGTCCATCGTTTGGTTTGCTCTTCGCCATGAGCATGCGGTTTCGCCGTTGGAGAGTTTTCGCGAACCCGTGGTCCAAGTCCAGAGCAAGTTGCCTTGGCGCTCGATTTTAAATGGATTGATACTTTGGTGCATCGCTTTGATTGGATTGTACTGCGTTCATCGCGAGTGGCTGCCACCTCAATGGGGCGTATACACTGGCCTGTTGGCCTTAGTTTCCTTCTTGTTGTGGCTACCGCTTGGGTTGATTCCGCTCATTTGGATCGTCGATCAATTTGTCAAACGCAGGCAAGGTTTTCCGATGGAAATCGCCAAGCACCAATTGATTCGTCGTCCAGATAGGACTTCGCTGAACGCCGGTTTCTTGGTCATTTCACTTTGTGGAGCCGTTGGACTTGGGCAAACACTGATGAGCAATACGGCAGAAATCAAACGTTGGTACTACCGCGCACTGCCCGGCGACTTGTTTCTAGTCAGCACGCGAACGCCTTCGTTATTGATCGACTCGGAAGATCCGTTGCGGGAAATGATCGAGAAACTTCCGGGGCTGAATTGGTCCAACGCGATCCGTTTCATCTGGTGCCAAGCGGACGAAGAAAACGTCTTATGCTTGGTTCGCGAGTTTCCAGTGGAAGCGCCCTTTCCAACCGAGCCCAAGGGGATGCCAACCGAACAAGCTCGCCAGCTCGTCGACAGCGATCACGTTTTCGTCGGTCCAATATTGGCGAAAAAGCTGAAAAAGAAAGCTGGCGACATGCTGACGCTGACCGTCAATGGCCGAAGCTTTCAGATCGAAATTGGTGGGGTCAACTCGAATTTCGCAAACGGCGGGTTATCGATTTTGATGAAAAGATCCACCGCCCAACGCTTTTTCGAAGTGACTGGGTTTGAGTGGTACTCTTTGTCCATAGAAAACCAGCAACTGGACAATGCGGTAGGGGCGCTTGAAGCGGTTAAGGAGCAGTTCGGATTTGAACTGCAATTGGGTACCGAATTGAGGAAGGGGGTCGAGCAAGCGATCTCGGGCGTAACAGCCGGCATATGGAGCGTGATCTTCATTTCTTTCGTGACTGGAGGTTTCGGAATCGCAACGACGCTCGCCATGAACACGATCGAACAAGCTCGCGATTTCTCCTTGCTCCGAATCGTTGGAGCTAGTCGAGGACAGATCATGTTGTCCGTTTTGGTGCAAGCTTGGTTGCTTGGTTCCATCGGAATCGTGTTTGGAATGGCGGGTGGAGTGACCACCGTTCTCATCATCGTAGGCTGCAGTGAAGCATTGCTGGGTTACACTCCCGAGTTTGCTTGGAACCCTTTTCTGATGTGGATTTCCGTGATCGCAACCATGCTGATCGTCACGATCGCTGCTCTGTTTCCAGCCTGGACCGCATCTCAAATCAATCCGATAGAGCACTTGACTTATGAATAGGCAATACGTCGAAACTTTCTTATGCCCTGATGGCCGACCGTTGGCTCAGGCTCGAATTGTCAATCGAACATTGGCAACCCTCAGACTGCTTTTGTTGGGGCTTGCCACATCGCTCGCCCAAGCAGGAGACTTCCTCGGTCAATCGCAGTTGTTGGATGCATTGCCCGAGACAACTCAGATGCTTTTTGCGACACAGGATGTACATTCGACCTATAACGAGCTCGCAAAGTCGAGTGTGTGCAAGCACCTAAGCGGCGAGGTCTGGAAAAACGTGATGTCGCAACAAGTTACATCGCAAACGGGATCGTTGTTAAATCCTCGGCCAGTGCTAGGAATGGACTGGTCCGACATCAGCACAATCGTTCAGCCGGGAGCGATTGCAAGTTTCCGCGACCAAGAGGGCGAAGGGGTCATGCTCTTTTTGGCAAAACTCGGTGCAAACGCGGACAAACATCCGTTCGTAACGAGTTGGCTTAAACGGCACTCGGCGACTTCATTGACCACTTCTACGATCAACTCATCAACCATTCTCTATCTTGTTTTGCCAACCAAAGAGAATCCATCACCAGCATGTCTCGCGATCGGCCCTGAGTGGACGTGCATCGCTTCACAATCAAAAGCACTTGAGCAGTGGTTAAAATCCACTTCCACGAAAAGTTTCCGATCGGCTCAGCCTCCAGCTCAGTTGGAAAGCCTGTCGGATGCATCGACTTGGAATGGTGGCGAAATTCGCTTTTGGCTTTCGCCTTGGCCGTTGTTAAGTGCATTTGCAGCCAAGAGCGAGCCCAAGCTTTATCAGTCGGCAAAACGTTTCGGCTTCGATGGACTGGAATCACTTCGCGGCGCGATTAGGTCTCCGAACGAGGCGGACCCATCATGGCAGGTCGATTACGAATTGCAGTTGGTTCAACCTCTTGCCAAGGGACTCTCGCTCTTTAGTTTCAAACAAGGTCCCGAAATCGAGCGCCCCAATATGATGCGCTCCGGGATGGACCACTGGTCGATTTCGTACATCGATATCAAACCATGGTTTCAAGGTATGAATCACGTGATCGATCAATGGATCGATGAAGAGACGCCGGGCAGTTTCGGTGACTTGTTGGACAGTATCCTGACGGACCCAGAGGGGCCGCGAATCGATATCCGGAAAGACCTCATTTATCGGATGGGCCCTCTTGTAATGAACTTCGGAGCCACAGTCCCAAGCGATAAGAGAACGGGCCAGTTTCAGCGCAATGAGGTTTGGAGTTGCTTGCTACAAGATGCAAAGCAAGCAGCCGAGGCACTGAACAAACTGTTTGACAAGGACGACGAAGTGAAGTCCGAGCGGATTGGAGCGTATCAGTGTTGGTACACAGTCAACAATGAGTCGTTGTTCGTCTCGTTATCCAAGGGGGAAAGCCAAACGATCTCCATTGCAGCGATCGACGATTCGAATTTGGTCTTGTCTACGGATACCGCATGGTTCATCCGATTGCTTCAAGATTCCAAACAAAACCCAGCGACTGCCAAGGAAGAATCCCCAGCTTTTGACGGCCATTTCGCGGATTTGGGAACCCAACCGTTCTCGTTTCGGCAACAATTCGTTTTGAAATCCTGGCTGCAACCAAGCTGGACGCGGCTGCCCGACATTGCGAAAGTAAAAGCGGAACTGCAATCGACCGATGTGCCATCGATGCTAGTAAGCCGAATGCTAGTTCCAGGCGTTTCTGGGAATGAAATTCCAAGGTGGCAAGACGTACAACAAGTCTTCGGGATCGTCTCGCAATCGATAGTAAAGAAAGAGAACAGGCTGGAAGGAAAACTGTGGATTGACGGAACCGAGAATCCATGATGATCTATTGTGGCAACCAACGATAATCACCTATTCGATAACGGATTCTGAGCGTGAGTCGAAACAACCAAATGGATAGGCATGACTAATTGCTTCATCATTGATGGCTACTGTGGCATGGGAAAGCGACTCTAAGGCGTGAGCTTTATAAGCATATTCACCGGGTTTCCGTTTCCTTCATTGAATCACCAGTGAACCAGTCGGTTTCGGCAGTGACGATCAGAAGTCAGCGAAGTGAACTGTGAATCGCTGTGTTGGACAGCCAAGTGTAAGCGCTTTGCTAATGCGTGGACGCTTCTATTACCGTCTCCTCCGTCTTGTAATTCGCGTGCAGCTTCCTCGCGACGAGCGGCAAGCAGTTCGTCGATCACGCTTGCACTAGGTTCAACCAAGATCCGAAAATACAATTGTGCGTGGACAAGCGACACTTCCAGGGGACAGCACCAATAGTACGTGCCAGCCACTACGCAAGTGCTGCTGCTTATCGAAGATCGGAAAACAGTTGAGGACAACTGTTCTACAAAGTAGCAAGCACGCTCCGCTGTGCTGCGACGGATTTCCGAGCTCGTTTAGATGGCATTTGACCTTGCAGGAATCCGCATTATTTGAAGGCTAGTCGACGTTGCACTCATGCACTCTGTTTTCGCCGTCGATAGACGTTGACATGGTGTCTTGCAATCCATCCAATTCGGGCCGAATGAAATGCTGGCAATCTAGCGTTTTGCTTGCATTAGGGATGTTGTCTGCCATGGTTGGCTGCACGTTTGGTCCGCGTTCGCTCAGCAATAGTCGAATCCACTATAACGAAGCGGTAAAGACCACCTCAGAACAGCAATTATTGCTCAATATCGTTCGACTTCGCTACATCGACACACCCAGCAGTTTGTCGATTTCGAACATTGCAGATCAACAAGAGATGTCTGCGGGGGTTGGCCTGGTCCCATTCTTTACTTCAGCGGGTGCAGGAGACGTGGGGAGCTATCGCGGAAGTGTTTTGCCATCGGCAACTTTTTCGGGCGTTTCACGACCTACGATGAGTTTCACGCCGATGGACGACGAAGATTTCACCAGGAGACTATTTACTCCGATATCGCTGGACGGCGTCGCGTATCTTTCCAAAACCACATGGCCTATTTCAACCGTGTTTCGACTCTACCTCGAAAACTTGAATTGGATATCCAATGCCGAGACTGGTAGTGGCCCGACCCCGAAGGCTGCTCCCAACTATGAGCAGTTTCTTCAAGGCGTTTATGCCTTACAGCGGCTTCAAGATCGTGGCGTTATCACTCTCTTCACCAAGGAGCGATCGACGCCTCTCTCGGATGCAATGACGGCGAGCGATGGTCTTTTTTCGCAATCGATTGAAGCTGCAAAAAACGGGATGGAGCTTAAGCAGGTAGGCGACAAATGGCAATTGTCGCGCACGGATAATCAACCGATTCTTCGCGTGGGTGAAATCGATTCAAACGATGCGGATTGGGTTCCCTTTTGCGAAGCATTCCGCCTCAACCCAAACCTCCGAACGTTCGCATTGACTGTCGATCAACTGGATCCATATCTTGAGGGCGCTTCCATAGAGGGGCTAGACCGAATCGACGTAGAAACACGTTCCTTGCTTCAAGTCCTCTTTTTCGTATCCCACGGCACAGACATACCCCAAGAGCACGCGTCGTCAGGGGTTGCACCATTGACGTACGATGCAAACGGTTGCGTGTTCGATTGGCGTCAAGTGATGAATGGGTTGTTTCAAATCAAGCATTGCAAATCAAAACGGCCCCCTGCGTTCGCTCACGTTGCCGTTCGCTATCGAGACTATTGGTTTTACATCGACGAACGGGATGCCGACACCAAGTCAACCTTTTCACTACTGCTCGAACTGTCGAGACTAGAAGTCAAGTCGACCAGCAAGCAATCTCCATTGTTGACATTGCCATTGAGCCGTTGAGGATCGCAGCCTCGGAGCGAATGGCGACAACGGCCTTATCTTCGACTACAATGATCCGTACCATGCGAAACCTAGCCTCCCTCCTATTCGTCTTCGTTCTGTCCGTTTCACCATCGTTGAACGCCGAAGAACCCATTCGGTTCAATCAAGATGTAAGGCCCATTCTGTCGGACAAGTGTTTTTTCTGCCATGGACCCGATGCGGCTGTGCGAAAGGCGGACTTACGGTTGGACGAACGCGAAGAAGCGATTTCATCCAACGCGTTTGTTCCCGGCAAGCCACAAGAAAGTGAACTCTTGGATCGAATTCGTTCGCACGATCCAGACAAGCAAATGCCAACCCCCGAATCCAAGATTGGCCGTCTTTCCGAAAAGGATATTGCAATCCTCGAACGGTGGATTTCGGAAGGGGCTGTCTATGAAGGGCATTGGTCGTTCCTGTCGCTTCAGCCTGTTGCCGTTCCCATTCCCGATTCCGATCCGCAGTACCAACCGATCGATGCAATGGTTCGCGATTCCCTCGCGAAACGCGGAATGACCCAACAACCTCCGGCGGATCGATCGACATTGATTCGTCGACTTAGTTTCGATATCACGGGTTTGCCACCGGCGCCGCAGGACGTCAAGAACTTTATCGAGGATGCGTCGCCAAAGGCCTATGAGCAATTGGTGGATCGCCTGCTTGAATCGAAGCACTATGGCGAACGCATGGCCACGGATTGGCTCGACGTAGCGCGATATGCTGACAGCTATGGATTCCAAGTAGATCGAGAACGCGATATGTGGGCTTGGCGCGACTGGGTGGTGAACGCGCTCAATGCGAACCTGCCCTTCGACCAATTCATACGGTGGCAGATCGCGGGAGACTTGATCCCCAATGCGACGGACGAACAAATTCTAGCCACCGCTTTCAATCGCTTACACCAACAAGAGACCGAGGGGGGCAGCGTCGAGGAGGAGTATCGGGTGGAGTATGTTTGCGATCGAGTGCAGACTTTCGCCACCGCCTTTCTTGGCCTGACTTTTGAGTGCGCTCGTTGTCACGATCATAAGTTCGATCCGATCTCCCAAAAGGAATACTACCAGTTTTTTTCGATGTTTCAAAATATCGATGAAGCAGGCCTATACTCCTATTTTACAAACTCACCGCCCACACCTACGCTTCGGTTGACGAGCGCCGCCACCCAAGAAAAGTTGGCAATGCTGCAAGAGCCCATTGATCAGCTTGAGACGGCGTCAGCATCGATTCGTACTTCGCAACGAAAAGCATTCGAGGAATGGCTGGCGAAAGGCGATTCGAGCGGCGTTCCAAGCAGTATGGGCCTGTTGCGCGGCGAGCTTGGACATTTTTCGTTTGACGAGCGGGTGGGAGACAAACTTGTCAATCAAGTTGCGGCTGACAAACCTGCAATTCTGAAAGGCGCAAACAAAATCGTGGCGGGCAAAATGGTCAATGCCGTCGAGTTCACCGGAGACGACTCGGTCGATTTGCCGATCGGTAATTTTGCACGTCACGAACCGTTCAGTGTTTCGCTTTGGCTCAAGACGCCCAACGAGAAGGAGCGAGCGGTGGTTTTTCATCGCTCGCGTGCTTGGACGGATGCCGCAAGCCGCGGGTACGAACTCTTGATTGAGGAGGGACGATTGAAGTGGTCGTTGATTCATTTCTGGCCCGGCAATGCCATTTCCATCGCAACCACGAATAAGATTCCGGTCGAAACTTGGGTGCACGTTGTTGTTGTTTCCGATGGAAGCAGCCGAGCAAATGGTCTTAGGATTTTCGTTGACGGGCACCTCGCTGACACAAGAGTCGATAAAGACAAACTAACAAAAGAGATAACTGGCGGTGGAGGTGACAATATCGCACTTGGGGAGCGATTTCGCGACCGAGGCTTTCAAGGAGGAGCGATCGATGAGTTTCGCGTCTTCGGCCGTGAGATTGTGCCCATCGAGGCGCTGTTGCTGTTCGACGAAAAGATTGCCTTGGACCTGATTGCGAAATCCACGGCGGAACTTTCCGACAAGGATCGCGAAATGCTGCTTGGTTTCTTTCAATCGACACAGGATCCCGAATGGATCAAGCATTTGGCGGCACTAAGTGTTGCACGCGGGGAATACGCCAAGGTTGCGGACTCTGTTCAAGAAATCATGGTGATGCGAGAACTACCCGAACCCAAGAAAGCCTACACCCTGATTCGAGGCGAATACAATCAGCGACGCGACGAGGTTGGTCCAGGAACTCCCAAGGCATTATCCCCTTTCCCGGTGGACGCACCCAAGAACCGACTTGGATTGGCACAGTGGCTTACTGCTCGAGATCATCCGTTGACAGCTCGTGTGACTGTGAATCGAGTTTGGCAGAGTCTATTTGGTCGCGGTCTTGTACGAACCTCGGAGGACTTTGGGAGCCAAGGAGCACGTCCACATTATCCAGCGGTCCTCGATTGGTTGGCCTTGCATTTGATCGACAGCGGTTGGGACATGAAACGATTGGTCAAAACAATTGTCATGAGCCAGACTTATCAACAGCAAAGCATTTCTACGGAACAGTTGATGACCGATGATCCGGACAATGAGTGGTTGGCGCGAGGACCGAGGTACCGACTACCGGCGGAGATGATCCGCGATAACGTATTGGCTGTTTCAGGACTTCTGAATCGCAAGATGGGTGGTCCTCCCGTCAATCCTTATGAGATGTCAGAATCCTTCAAGCCGGTGAAAACGCTAAAGGATGACACTGTTTATCGAAGAAGCCTATACACCAATTGGCGTCGCACGGGGCCACCGCCTGCCATGGTGGCTTTTGATGCACCGCGGCGCCAAGTTTGCACTGCAAAACGGGAGCGAACCGATTCGCCGCTGCAGGCTCTGATCATGCTCAATGGCATACAGTATGTGGAAGCGGCTCGCGTTTGTGCGGAATCGCTTCTCCGCGACCATCAAGGAAACGTTGCCAAGATGGTTGAGGCAGGTTACCAACGTTGTTTGAGCCATACACCGAGTCCGCGCGAAATCGAGATTCTTGTTCAACTTTATGGAGAGCAACTTGAGTATTACCAAAGCCATTCCGCAGAAGCGGAGAAACTGGTGAAAATCGGCAACGCGCCTCGCGACGAAGCAATCCCCTTGGCGCAGGCAGCGGCATCTACCATCCTTGTGCAAGCCCTGCTCAATCATGACTATTGTGTAGTCAAACGCTAACGCCGAGCATTGAATTCCGAGTTGAAAGTTATCATGACCAACCCACCTGAAACCGAGCCTGCTTTTTTTGCTGCTGATTCCTACCGCCGGACGTTCCTTGGCAATGCTGGATTGAGCTTGGGAGGATTGGCACTATCGAAATTGCTGGCCCAAGAAGCAATCGCAGAGGATTCAAGCCCGGCAACGGATCGCGGAATCTTGGGGAAGCCTCATTTTCAACCTCGGGCGAAACGAGTGATCTACCTTTTCATGTCCGGCGGGCCATCGCAACTCGATTTGTTCGATTACAAGAAATCGCTCATTGATCTTCACGGCCAACAGTTACCCGATTCGGTGCGAGGCACACAGCGTCTGACTGGCATGTCTGGAAATCAATCCTCGATTCCCCTGGTTGGATCGCCCTTTCAGTTTGCGCAACATGGTCCATCTGGGGCATGGATCAGCGAGCTTCTCCCTCACACAGCCAAGAACGCCGGGGATATTTGCTTTGTGAAATCAATGTTTACCGAGGCCATTAATCATGGACCGGGAGTCACCTTCTTTCAAACGGGAACACAAATCGCGGGCCGACCCAGCATTGGATCTTGGCTGAGTTATGGACTTGGGCAAGAGAATGCAAACCTGCCAGCGTTTGTCGTTTTAATAACCAAGGACAAAGGTGGACAGCCTTTGGGTGCCCATCTTTGGGGGAGTGGCTTTCTTCCAACGAGACATCAAGGCGTTCTATTGCGAGCAGCCAAAGACCCAGTGCTTTATCTCGGGAACCCAGATGGCGTAAGTCGCGAAAGTCGAAGACTTATGCTGGATCGGCTTCGAGAGTTGCATGAGCAGAAGCTAACAGACACTCACGACACCGAGATTCAGAATCGGATCGAACATTACGAAATGGCTTATAAGATGCAATCGAGCGTTCCCGAAGCAGCCGACCTGTCCAATGAATCGCGATCGACGTTGGACAGCTATGGGCCGGATGTGGAGAAGCCAGGCACGTTCGCGGCAAATTGCCTGTTGGCTAGACGACTGGCCGAACGCGGTGTTGGCTTTATTCAGCTCTATCATCAGGACTGGGATCATCACGGCGGGCTACCTAATATGTTGCCAGCTATCTGCAAAGAGACCGATCAACCGGCAGCGGCCCTCATACAGGATTTGAAACAAAGAGGAATGTTGGACGACACGCTCGTCGTATGGGGAGGCGAGTTCGGCAGAACCAACTATTGCCAAGGCAAAATTCAGCCGAACTTTGGCCGAGATCATCATCCACGTTGTTTCACGATGTGGATGGCGGGAGGAGGAATCAATGCGGGTTCGGTTTATGGCGAAACCTGTGAGTTGGGTTACAACATTGCCGAAAATGGAGTCCACATCCACGACTTGCAGGCAACCATGATGCACCTGCTGGGCATTGATCATGAACGACTAACCTACAAGTTCCAAGGTCGTCGTTATCGATTGACCGACGTACACGGACAAGTCGTTCCTGGACTTATCGGTTAATCATCTTGAATGTCAAGGCCCGAGGATTGTCGAACGTCGATAAGGTGCCCTGTGCGATCGGAGCGATAGTACGCAAACGAAGTGGAGTAAGGTTGGTCCTCTGGACGGTGGAGAAATCGTTGGTCTGTTCCCCACTTACTTTCGATAATAACTGTCCCTTCGTTGAGGACACCTTGAACCAATCCCGTATGCAGAATGTTACCGCTCTCATTCCGATAAATGACGATATCTCCCGCCGATGGCGTCGAGACTACAAAGTAACCATTGCCTTGGAGAATCCGTTCTACCCCTTCGCCACGCAACAGGAATCTGCCCCCAGTAAACACCCAACCATGGCAGTTCGATGAGCTATCAGCCTCTCCTCGATGGATCAATGTCGACGTAAACGTGGGAAACCGAACATCAAAATCCTTAGCGTATTCTTCAAAAAGCTGACTCTCGACGGAGAAGTTAAACAGATCGATCTTCTCGCCAAGATCGGTCAGAGCGTAAAACTCATTCTCGGAAACAACGAACCCTGGCGAGACCTCTCCAATACCAAATGAATTGAAGTTCGACAAAGGGTCTTGCAATCGCGAAAAAGACCAAGCCCCCATCGTAATTGCAAACAACGCCAGAGACCAAGTCGCCATTCGGTACGAAGCGGTGCTCGTTTCTTGTGTTTGGGAAAGCAGCTTAATAAAAATCGAACCGAGCGAAATGACGAAGATCAAGCATCCAAGATTAGCCAGCACGAGTCGAGTACCGAAAAACCGAACACGACTACCATCCAGAAGATCGACAAAGATGCAGCAAATCGCTACCGATCCGATTGCGACTTCCGCAGCATCGAGCCACGGTCGGCGGGCTCGAACGAACAGGATCCTCCAAATATTGCGTGCCAACAGAAACCAGCTAGCGCAAAGGGCAATAAACAAAAGCTCTGTAGTGGAATTGAGCGTCAAAGCAATTTTATTGGGATAAAAAGGTACGAATTACGGATTGTGGGTCTGTGACACCTTAACCGCAACGGAAGATGTTACCGCACCAAGTTGAACACAAGACAACTGGAGAAGTTTCGCCATCTCAAGACGAATCCCGAGAAGGATTTTCAATAAACCTAGCGATAGACGCGCGAGATTTTCTTTCTCTTCACAGCGAAACTTTGCATGAAAACCTGGGTTGTCTGAAGCGCTGCAAATCAGCAGATCGATTGTGAAAACTGTTTCAAATCCTGGATTAAATGAGCTTTGGAATATGAAATACCTGTTATCGGTTGCTTTTCTGGCAAGTGTTAGTGGTCTGTCGGCCATCGCTCAAGAAATGAATTGGGATCAATGGCGAGGACCAAATAAAAATGGTTCCGTCGAAATTGGGAATCCACCCATCGAGTGGAGTTTAGAAAAAAACATCGCGTGGAAAGCAGTCTTGCCGGGTAAAGGGAGTTCGACTCCGATCATTCACGACAACCAAGTCATCGTTTTATCCGCGTTGAAAACAGATCGCGTAAAGGAGGGGGCAGTAGCCGAACAAGTGGCTGCACCTGTTGCTCCGGGAATTACTCCGGGAACAGATCGAGTCCCAGGTGGTGGTAGACCCGGAGGTAGGCCAGGTGGTGGACCCGGACGAGGCGGCCCAGGTGGTGGTCGTGGCGGTTTTGGCGGCGGAGCAGCACCGACGAATTACTACCAATTCATGGTCATCAGCTATGACCGCGCTACGGGAAAAAAGTTGTGGGAAAAGATTGTTGCAGAAGATGTACCGCATGAAGGTGGCCATCGAACAAACACCTATGCATCCTCATCGCCGTGCACGGATGGTAAGCACATCTACGTCGACTTTGGATCGAGAGGTATTTATTGCCTAGATATGCAAGGTGATATGAAGTGGAAAAAGGACTTCGGAAAGATGCGGACCGCCGCCTCCTTCGGCGAAGGTTCTTCGGCAACGCTTGCCGGCGATAAACTCATTGTGCCTTGGGATCACGAAGGGGAGTCTTTTATCGTGGCTCTCAACGCCGTTACCGGCGAAGAAGTTTGGCGAACAGCCCGCAGTGAAGGGACTTGTTGGTCTACGCCACTGATCGTGGATTACAAAGGCAAAACCCAAGTCATTGCAAACGGAAAAATCGTGCGCAGTTATGACCTGTCCACCGGCAAACAAATCTGGGAGTGTGGAGGACAAGTCAACAATCCGATCCCATCGCCAATTCTCTTTGGAGATCACGTCATCTGCATGACGGGTTACCGAGGCAACGCAATTCTAAGTATTGCGTTGGACTCGGAAAGTGACGTCACCGGCACGAAGCAAGTTGCATGGTCAAACAACGAGGCAGCTCCCTATGTGCCGTCGGCCACTCTCTACCAAGGCCAGCTTTATTTGAACAAAGGCAACAACAACCTCATCTCAAGTTTGGATGCAAAAACCGGGGAAGTGATCATTTCGCAAAAGCGACTCAACGGATTGAGCGATCTGTATGCTTCGCCAGTTGCAGCCAACAATCACATCTACTTCACAGGTCGAGATGGAACGACAGTCGTCGTCAAGCACGGCAAGGATCTTGAGATTGTTTCGACCAATGCGCTGGGAGAAACGATCGATGGCTCATTGGCCATTGTTGGCGACAAGATCTTCGCTCGCGGCGAAAGTCACTTGTTTTGCATCGGTGGCAAATAGAGCTGTTCAACAATCAAGCGGAGTGAGGCATTCGAATTAAGTACATCCGCAACTGTTTTTCAACCCAATTAGCCGTTGGGCGATAGCCCCGGTTTTCCAATTGCTCGACATTCGTCGAGAACCGGGGCTATCGCCCAACGGCTAAGAGTTTGTTTCACTCGAAGACTCATACCGATGTGCTTAGAACCAGCCGTGTCAACTCAATAGTGGCTGTATCACATTGCCAGATACGTCTGTCAGTCGATAGTCGCGACCTTCGTGGCGGTAAATCAATTTCTTGTGCGCAATGCCTAATTGGTGTAAAAGCGTTGCGTGTAGATCATGGACGTGAACTGGATCTCGCGTAATGTTATAGCCGAATTCGTCCGTTTCGCCGTGTATGTAACCGCGACGCAATCCTCCCCCCGCCATCCAAATCGTAAAGCAACGGGGATGATGATCGCGGCCGAAATTATCGGGCTTGATATCGCCTTGACTGTAGGCAGTCCGGCCAAATTCTCCTCCCCATACCACGATCGTGTCGTCGAGTAGCCCTCGTTGTTTAAGATCAAGGATCAATGCAGCCGACGCTTGGTCGGTCTCGGCGCATTTCGTTGGCAAGCCCTTGGGCAAGCCGCCGTGATGGTCCCAGTCGCGGTGGCACAATTGAATGAAGGTTACGCCGCGTTCGGCAAGTCGACGGGCCAACAAACAATTGTTTGCAAAGGAAGGCTTACCCGGCGTTGCCCCGTAGAGCTCAAGTGTTTTGCTGGACTCTTGCGAAAGATCCGTGAGTTCCGGCACGCTCGCCTGCATTCGAAAGGCAAGTTCATAGTTCGCGATTTGTGCCGAGATGGCCGGATCACCAAGATCTCCTAATGCCAATTGATTCAATTCGTTGGTTGCATTCAACAGTTCTTTTCTTGTATTGCCGCTCACGCCAGGCGGGTTCGAGACAAACAATACGGGGTCGCCAGCATTACGAAATTGCACTCCACCGTATTGAGCTGGCAAGAAACCGTTTCCCCAATATCGCGTTTGCAATGTCTGGCCGCCGCCGCCACTTGTCAGGACAACGAAGGAGGGCAAGTCTTGATTTTCGCTACCCAAACCATAAGCCAACCAAGCCCCCATGGTGGGGCGCCCCGGTTGTTGATTGCCGGTTGCGAAGAATGTAACCGCCGGATCGTGATTGATGGGGTCCGTATTCATCGAACGGACGAACGTACACTCATCGACGATCTTGGATAGGTTCGGTAGAAGTTCCGAGACCTCCACTCCTGAGTTACCGTACTTTTGAAATTTGAACGGAGATCCAACACAGAAGAGATTCTTTTGACCGCTGGTCATGGTCGTGATGCGTTGCCCTAGTCGAACACTCTCAGGCAGATCTTTCCCTGTCATCTCGATGAGCTTTGGCTTCGGATCAAACAAATCGAGTTGCGATGGGGCACCCGACATAAACAAATAGATGATCCGCTTTGCCTTGGGCGCAAAGTGCAATTGCTTCATAGCGCCAGGCACGGCCAAACCGTTATTACCCAAGGCGTTATCGCCCAAGGCGTTATCTCCCATCGTGCGGGGATTCATCAACGAAGCGAGAGCCATGGCCCCGATTGTCGTCGAGCTGTTCTGGAGAAAGACTCGCCGCTGAGTCGCAATGTTTAATTTATGAAAATCGTTTGTCATTAGTTCGAAATCGTCTCATTGAGGTTGAGAATAACATTGCTCAGCGCAGTCCAGGCTGCCACATCGCTTTCGTCGAGCGAGTCGACCTTGGGCAAATCGCCGACGGCCGCCAGTTTCTTGGCAGACTCTTTGTCGTCACGATACGTTTTGAGTTGTTTATTTAGGGTCGCGAGCAAGATGGATAGTTCCGATTGCGATGGTGTTCGACTCAATGCAACTCGCCAAGCGTAGACAATGCGAGCGGAGTCATCGAGGTTGGGTTGCGCAAGTATACGTTGAGCTAACGCCCGCGCCGCTTCAACGAAGACAGGGTCGTTCATCAAAACAAGCGACTGAAGCGGGGTGCTGGTTTTGGCTCGCTGCGAAACACAAAATTCCCGTGTCGGAGCATCGAGTGTGACAAACGAAGGATAGACGGTTGAACGCCGCCAATAAACGTATAAGCCGCGGCGGTACAGGTCCGCACCCTTGGATTTCTCATACTTGTAACCACTCATTTCATTGATTTCCCAGGTTCCTTCTGGCTGGGCGGGTTTGATACTTTTACCGCCCAAGGATGGATTGAGAATTCCGGAAATGGCAAGGGCATTATCGCGAAGCAGTTCTGCGTCGAGACGTTGTCTAGGTCCACGAGCTAGAAGCCGGTTTTCTGGATCCTTGATTTGCAAAGCCGGCGACACTCGTGAGGTTTGCTGATAGGTAGCGCTGAGCACCATTTGTTTGATAGCCCGCTTGATGTCCCAGTCTCGTTTCAAGTCGGATGCAAGCCAATCAAGCAACTCGGGATGGCTTGGACGCTCCCCTTGCGAGCCAAAGTCATTCAGTGTTTTAACGATTCCCGTGCCGAACAACATGGCCCACCAGCGATTCGCCATGACACGTGCCGTTAGCGGATGTTCGCTTGAAACCAGCCATTGTGCAAGCTGCAGCCGGGTTGGCTGAACGCCATCTGCATTCGGTGCGAGCTGCGGTAGAAATGCAGGGACAGCAGGCGTGACCTTTTCTCCATCTTGATCGTAGTTGCCACGCACTTTGATAAAGGTATCCCTCGGCTTTTCCATCTCGGACATCACCATCGTGTTGGGAAGTGCATTTTCGAAATCATCCTTGGTTTTCTTAAGTTCCGCTAGCGATTTTTGGAGCGAACTCCATTCAGGCGCTTGTGTTTGGCGATAGAACTTTTCGAGTTGTTCCTTTTGGTTTTTGCTGCGATCCTTTTCGGGTAACGCTGCGATCTTGAGCGAGTCGCCCGCACCTAGTACCGCGACTTCGTTGGTCAAAAGTTCGCTTCGGTAAACTTTGAGATCATCGATGCGTCCGTAGAACGGAGTCCCCAACGTTCCCCGCCGACCTATGTGGAACGGCGTCGTTGATTGGATGGATCCCTGCAGGTTGTCTTTCCTGACCGTGGACTTCGCTAACATACCATTGATGTAAAGCTTCAACCCAGAAGCTTTTCCAGAGCCATCGTAAGTAAAGGCAAAGTGCGTAAACGTATCTGCTGGCAGATCCTCGTCTGCTTGAACGTGAATCGCATCGTCGGGCCATTTGTGAATCAAATGAACGCTTGGTCTCAGTCCGTGAAATTCGACGTCCCAACCGAGCGAACTATTCTTGTCATCCATTTTCCCAAACGGTGAGCCCCCCTTGGGCGACGAGTAAAGGTATGCGCCAACGCTAAAGGCATCCGTCTTTTCGAATGAAAATCGGTCTCCATACTCGAACCAATGTTTGCCTGCAGGTTGAAAACTAGCACCGACTGCCCCCTCGACGAATTTTGCTCCGTCATGCTGTTCTCCCTTGACGGGTTGGCCGGTCGCGTCCACACCATCGCCTGAATCATCCAGTGGAAAATGAACATCGGGCTTCGTAAGCACAGCCGAAGGGACAACTGAGGATACTTCTTTTTCCCAGATGCTTTGCTTTTCAACTAGCGAATTGGTCAACGCGGCGAACTCCGCCTCCGCAGCTTGTACCTTGGCACTGTATTGCTGCCTCTGTTCCTGCTGTGCGGTCGACAGGACTTGCAAGAACGGTTTCGGGTTGCGATCTCGAACACCGTCCTTGCCAGTCTCTGGCACATTGTTGAAGAACGCATAGAGTCGGTAGAAATCCTTTTGAGTGATTGGATCATATTTGTGATCGTGACATTGGGCGCAGGCGACCGTCATCCCAAGCCAAGTCACCCCTGTCGTTGCAACTCGATCCACCACGTAGAGATTGCGATACTCGGAATCGATCAAGCCTCCTTCGTCGCTGGTCATAACATTGCGGTGAAAGCCGCTGGCGACTTGTTGTTGGATCGACGCATTGGGAATCAGATCGCCCGCCAACTGCTCGATGGTGAACTGATCAAACGGCATGTTGGAGTTGAACGCGTGGATGACCCATTCTCGCCAAAGCCACATGTCTCGAAGCGAATCGTTGTGATATCCGCTCGTGTCACCGTAGCGAGCAAGGTCCAGCCAAGGGAGGGCGAGACGTTCCCCAAAGTGTGGACTCTTTAGCAATCGGTCAACGACCTTTTCGAAGGCAAAGTCCGATTGATCCGCGAGGAAATTATCCACTTCTTGAATCGAGGGGGGCAGACCTGTCAGATCCAGGGAGACGCGACGAATCAACCGCTCTCTGTCCTCGCGAGGCGATTGAGATAAGCCCGCAGACTTCAATTTCGAAAGTACGAAAGCGTCGATGGGATTGGCTGTTTTTCCCATAGCGGGATCTGCGACGGGAATGGGTGGCGTCCGAATTTTTTCCAAAGACCAATGGTCGGTCCATTCTGCCCCTTGTTCCACCCAACGCGACACCAAGGCAATTTGAGTCCCAGTCAACGGCTTGCCTTCGTCCGGTGGCGGCATGATTTCGTTTGGATCAACGGCACGGATACGTAGGATGAGTTGGCTTTCCGTCAGCTTGCCCGCAACGACCGGTATCTCGCCTGAGTCTCGCGCGGTGAAGGCTGATTCGCGACGATCGAGACGAAGGCCTGCCTTGAGTTTGTTTTCGTCGGGCCCGTGACATGCAAAACAATGCTCGGACAGGATCGGGCGAATATCGCGGTCAAAGTCGATCTTGTCGGGGGCGGCTGGCTCTTGACCAACGGCGCAACTTATAGCGAGCAGCGCAACGATCGCGAATGCAAAAAAACCTAACAAAGAACGACAGTTCATAAAAAAATCCTGACCGAGGTTCAAACGAGCACTTGGACTATTGCTTCGTTGCACGACGCTCCACCGTTGTTTGCTTCGTTGCACGACGCTCCGCCGTCGTGATTCCTACAATGCGGCGCGTCGCACAACATAAATCGCACCCAAAGACTAAGGTTAAAGGATACACCTGAGCCGTTAAAACTATAGCTTGTTAGCAAGTCCTTTGCATCTGGATTTAGTCATGTTTGGCCGTGTTCGACCATGTTTATCGTTTAGGCGGCCGTTGGGTGCGGAACATCGCAAGCTGTCCGGTGAGGATGGGTAAATCGCGCGGGAATTCACCAGGCGACTCGCGCCGCTCGGCTGTGACCTGACTACCAGCGGAAAAACGTCCGGCAAGGTGCAACGTATTTGCGTTGGTTGGAAAGTCTGGACTTGTGACGATTTTTGCACTCCCTTACACTGCTTGGTTTCCTGTTTCAATCCCGACCAAGCGTAAGCACCAGAAATCAACTCCACCCAAATGGGCCGTATTGCATTTGTATTTCTAATGTTTCTGACGTTGTGTTTCGACTCGGCGTTGCAACTGCATGGCCAAGAAGAAATAACAAAAGGGCCTGTAACACCGACCATCCGGGCCCCCGACCCAAATGATACGGGCGACGCATCTGCAACTTCGCCAGCAAAAACCGAATTTGGCGATGCTGCGGCGGAAACTGGGGTGAAAAAAGCAACGAACGGGGCTGAGAATCCCCTTTCGAAGCCGAAAAAGCCTCAAAACCTATGGGACGAGCTCTTTTCCAATCCACTCAACTACCTATTGCTTCTGGTAGTGTGTGTTTACGTCTACTTATTGTTTTTGCGGCCCAAAGCAGGCGGCAAAGAACAGCAAGAGCAGGTCGAGAGACTCAAAAACCTCAAGAAAAACGATCGTGTTGTGACTACCTCCGGAATTCACGGCATTGTATCCAACATCAACATCGAAGCCGGCACGATCACCTTGCGGGTCGATGAAAACTCGAATGCGAAACTTACTATCGATCGAATGTCGATTCGAACCGTGTTAAGTTGAGCGACCGCACGAACCATATCCATATTTGAACAACCCTTTTAAAGCGAAGTCAAAAAAACTTCTCTCAATCCAACGTACGGACTAAATAGCAGATGTTTGGAAATTTTTTGCAATCAGTGTTCGCCCAGGTGTCGCTCGGCGATGGGACGAGTACCGTCACCGGTTTTGACGCAGCGTTACAGGGACTCAAAAGCCTGGGAATTATGGCTGGTGCAGTGCTGCTTCCGTTCATTCTCAGCCGTTTCGCGTCGAAGCAGTTGAAGATGCCTACGCACAATGTTGCGTTTTACTGGATCATTCTTGCAACCCTTTCGACAGCGTTCATCCTGGCAACCGGCACTCTCAAGTACGGTCCGGAAATTATCGGGGGAACGAATTTCATTTACGAGATCGATCGATCCACTGCGATCGATGGACAAGGCCAAAAGGTCGTTGCAAGAGATTTCCAAGTTCCACTTTCGATTCGTCTCAACCCATCGGGTACCAAGGAAATCCTGATTCGCCCAATCGGCGACGACCAAATCGAAATCACGATTCCCGATGTGGATCCTACCGAGATCGCCAACATCAAAGAGATCATTACCAATGCAGGGATTCTTCAATTCCGAATCGTCGCAAATGCAAACGATCATCGAGACGTAATCGACGTGGCGACCGCGCAAGCCAACTCGGATGACCAGAACATCCGTTTGAATCGCAATGTTTATCTCGTCGACAAAGTCACGAATGCCAATCGTCTTGCTGGCCTTTGGAGAACGCTTGGGCGTGGTGTCGAAATAGAGGGCGTTCGGGAGATTACAGGCTATCAATCGGGCGATGTGATTCGAAACGCGCAAACGGGTCGGCTGCTTTCACCTCCGATGAGTGCCAAACCGAACGATTTCGAAAACTGGCTCTCAAGCCAAAACATCACCAGCGTGGACGTGCTGTTGGCGCTTGAAAAGTTCGGCTCGCCCTACACGGAAGTCACAGGAGCCGACTTGCGAACTGCAAAGAAGGAATTCTCGCGAACGGGTGGTTATCAAGTTAATTTTTCCATGTCGGTGGGTGGCGCACAGAAAATGCGCGAACTCACAGGTGCGAATCTACCAAGCCCAACCAGCGATTTCAAACGCCGAATGGCGATTTTGTTGGACGGAATTGTATTGTCTGCACCCAACTTGAATTCAACCATCGCAGGCGAAGGACTGATCGAAGGGAGCTTCACCGAGAAGCAGGTCGATTTCCTGGCCTCGATTTTGAATGCGGGCTCGCTTCCTGGAACATTGAGCAAGGAGCCCATCAGCGAGAATTCGATCGGTGCCAGCATGGGGCGCGATGCGATCACCAAGAGCACTTACGCGAGCATTGTGTCGCTACTCGTGACTATAGCACTCGTTCTTGTCTATTATCGATTTTCCGGAGTGATTGCAACCCTCGGTTTGTTGCTCAATTTGGGAATGATCATCGCCGTGATGATGTTGATTCGGCAGCCCCTGACTCTGTCCGGGATGGCCGGTTTGGTGCTTTCGGTCGGAATGAGCGTCGACGCGAACGTTTTGGTTTTTGAACGGATTCGAGAAGAGACAGAGAAAAAAGCGTCGACTCGCATGGCCATTCGCAACGGTTTCGATCGAGCCTGGACAACGATTTTTGACTCCAACTTAACGACGCTGATCACTGCGGTTGTTTTGTATTTCGTCGGCACGGAGCAAATCAAAGGCTTCGCCATTACGTTGATCATCGGCTTGGTGATTAGTTTGTTCACTGCGGTCTTTGTAACGCACAAACTTTTTGAAATTGCGGATCGTTGGAAGTTTGCTTGGCTCGGAATGTCGAACTATGTCAACTCAGGCAAGCGGGCCTTATTTGGCCCTGGCGATATCGACTTCATGGGTTTTCGGTTCGCATGCTACACAGGTTCGCTCATTTTGATCGCGATCGGATTGATTGCGACCGCCATTCGCGGACGTCAGATTCTGGACATCGACTTCAATGGCGGCACCTCGGTTGTTTTCTCATTGGACAAAGGTTTGTCGCCAGACAAAGTTCGAGCGATTGCAAATAAAGCGTTTGACAAGGACGAGCAAGATTTGCCAATCCAAACATCGCTTACCAGCGTCGATATGAAGGACTTCGAAAAGGACAGTGTTTACAAGCTAGACGTGTCCATCAAGGATGGAAAAGAGGTCACTTCGCGATTGCTCAAAGGTTTTTCAGGTGATGCGCCGGCCAGACTTGTTACGTTTGACTTGCTCGTGAAACCGACGGCAGACCCTCAGTCGGATGCTTGGACCAATCAAGGGCAAGTGCGTTTGGTTTCGTTTCAAGAGCCCGAAGTAAAGCCAACCGCTGAGGCAAAGGCAACTCCTGAGGCAAAGACGAACGCGGAGGTTAAAACGAACGCAGAATTCCAGGCGATCCAAGTACCCACAGCCGCCGCACCTGCAACTCCGTCAGCAACCGAAACAAAAGCGGCAACAGAAGTCGCTGTGAAAACAACGGTCGATCTCGAGTTCAAGAATAGCAAAGGTGCGGGTTTAGCCAAAATGAATGCTGCACAAGTTTCCGAAGCGTTCATCGAAGCGGCGGCAGCGGTCAACACGACGCTGGTTGATGCGCAAATTGAAATGCAGCCTGAAAATGCGACGGGCTGGAATCGCGAGTCTGGAGTTGGGTATGCCGACTGGATCGTTTCGATCCCTTTCGACGCAAAGACGACGAGTGAAATTACCGACAAGTTGCGGGCAAAACTTCAAAATCAACCTGTTTTTCAATCGGTTAGCAAGATCGAGTCCCGAGTTGCAACCGAGATGCAGCAGCGAGCTATCGCAGGACTGCTGTTGAGCTTGGTGTTTATCGTGGCTTACATTTGGTTCCGATTTCAACGTATTGCGTATGGCATCGCTGCCGTCGTGGCCCTGATTCACGATGTGTTAATCACCCTGGCCTTCATTGCGATTAGCCACTGGCTTTTCCAGCCGTTTGGATTCCTGCTCATCGAAGACTTCAAGGTTTCGCTTACGATTATTGCTGCGTTCTTAACCATTATCGGTTATTCGCTCAACGATACGATCGTCGTGTTCGACCGAATCCGCGAAGTGAAGGGCAAGAGTCCAAATTTGACGGAGAAAATGATCAATGCAAGCGTTACGCAAACGTTGAGTCGAACGTTGTTGACGTCCTCGACCACGATCATTGCGATCTTGCTGATGTACATTTTCGGGGGAGAGGGAATCCACGGTTTCGCATTTTGTTTGTTAGTCGGAATTTTGGTTGGAACATACAGTTCGATCTTTGTGGCTGCCCCTGTCTTGCTTTGGTTTGTTAAACGCGAACAAGCCGCAAAATTGGCGACAAAGGTGAATGCCTAGTCGCGAATCGATAAACTATTTTTTAATCGCCGCTTTCCAAATGCGGCGGTCGAGTACACTTAAAGTGTGGTTTTGGGCATTTGCCCGTCATGTTCTCCTGCTGAAGTCTCTTCCGTTCAAGGAAATCAATGTATGGCACTCGAACAATCGCAAATAGAAATTGTGGACGTACCAGTCAAACCTCGCTGCTGCAACATGAGTTATATTGCGGGTGGGGTTGTTCTAGGCGTCGCCCTGACATCGCTCTTGGGTATCGCGTTTTACGCAGGCCGACAGTCGACCAATGTTGACAGCGACAAGTTAAATCAATCGGCTTGGAACGCTCTTCCTTCCGGTCGAGTCCATCCCGACTTGTTGTCCGCATCCGCTTCCCATGGCGGGTCGAACATGGCCGTTTGTACTGCACAAGTCGATGAAAATTCGGAAGGTTTCTTTGCCTTGGATTTTGTTACGGGCGATTTAAAGGGTTGGGTATATTATCCTAGGATGGGAAAGTTTGGTGGATTGTTTATGACCAACGTCCAGGGCTTGCTTGGAGCAAGCAAGAACCCTGAGTACTTACTAGTGAGCGGAGCTTCAACAACAGTTGCATCGGGCAGCAACGTGAGGCCAGCTGCATCGTTGATTTACGTGGTCGACATGCGGTCCGGTTTGTTTGCCGCGTATACGATACCTTGGAACAAGACACAAGAATCCTCAGGTATGAGCCAAATGAATCAGTTCATCCCGGTGGATGGTGGGCAAATTCGGGAACCCAGTATGGGGGTTAAGAAGCCAGTAGCGCCCTTGAACCCTGCCGGTGGCGCACCTGCAGGGGCAGCGCCAAAGAAGCCAGGAGTCGATCCAAAAGCAGTTGACCCTAAAGCCGCCGACCCCAAAGCCGCCGACCCTAAGGCAGACGCAAACAATCCAAATCCGAACAATCGTAAGAAGTAGCAGTCGATGGCCATCAGCGAATGGGTAAGTGGACGTGTATTCAAATTCGTCCATGGCAATAACTTGGTTTACAACACGTGCTGGGAAGACCCTCGCTTGGATCGACAAGCGTTGGAGCTTACAGCACAAGATCGAGTGATGGTTATTACCTCTGCGGGATGCAACGCCCTCGACTATCTCCTCGCAGGTGCTGGCCACGTCTATGCCGTCGACATGAATCCGCGGCAGAACGCTTTGTTGGAATTGAAAGCGTCAGCGATTCGTAATTTGGACTACGATCGATTTTTTCAAATGTTTGGACAGGGCTATCTGCCCAACGTTGAGTCGGTTTACGCGTCTCATCTCAGACAATCGATATCGGCGACGAGTCGCAAGTACTGGGATCGTTGGATACGATTCTTTGACAACCCTCGCAAATCGTTTTACTTCCGAGGAACCTCCGGAGCGTTCGCTCGGATGATCGGTATTTACATCAATCGAGTCGCCCGCTGTCGCCCGGAAGTACTGGAAATCCTAGAGGCACCGACCCTTCAAGCCCAACAGGAGATTTACGCGAGGGCACGTGAAAAGATATGGTCCAAGACTTTGAGATTCGCCATGAACCGCGACACCACCTTGAGCATGCTTGGAGTTCCAAAAGCTCAGCGCAAGCAAATTGATGAACAATACCCAGGCGGGGTCGTCCAATTTGTTGAAGATTCGATGGAAGCGGTTTTCGCAAAAGTTCCAATTCAGGACAACTACTTTTGGCGGGTTTATATCACCGGCAAGTACACTCCCAATTGCTGCCCAGAATACGTGAAACAAGAGAACTTCGAAAAACTGAAGAGTGGCGATTTAGACCGATTGACGGTGACCACGGACTCGGTTCAAGGTTTCCTTGAGAAACACGATGGATCTATTTCTCGCTTCATCTTGCTAGACCATATGGACTGGCTCAGCGATCACTATTTTCCGCTCCTTGAATCGGAATGGCAAGCGATTTTAAGTAGAGCAGCACCCAACTCACGAATCCTTTGGCGATCCGGTGGACTCCGCACGGAGTTCATCGAGGACGTCAAAGTTAAACGCAACGGTGAATTGGTTAAACTTCCTGAACTTCTTCGTTACAATACGGACCTGGCAAAGAAGCTTCACCAACTCGACCGAGTGCATACGTACGGCAGTTTCTACATCGCCGACTTGGTCATTTGATTTTTGGTTGCTTGGGTTTGGAGAAATCGTGGTTCATCTTCCTGTAGGTTTTCGTTTCGCGGGCGTGTCGAGCAACATCAAAAGTCGCGTGGGAGCACGCGACGTAACTCTCATTGTTTCCGACGTGCCATGTATTGCGGCGGGCGTTTATACGACGAATCAAATCGTCGCAGCCCCAGTGGTCGTGTCGCGCAGCCGAACTCCATCGAATACGATTCGAGGTGTAGTGGTCAATAGCGGCAACGCAAATGCTTGTACTGGAACACGAGGTCACCAAGACGCGGTCGAAATGACTAGGCTTGCTGCGAGCGCGGTCGACCCAACAGGGAATTTGACTGCGGATCAATTCTTGGTGATGAGCACCGGTGTGATCGGGCGATTCCTGCCGATGGGAAAAGTTGCGGCGGGTATAAGTGCGGCAGCCCTAGAACTGGCTGGCAACGAGCAAGGGTTCTTGAATGCATGCGATGGAATTCTCACCACGGATATTGCTCGCAAGATCGCGGACCGAAAGTTCGATCTTGGCGGGAAGACAATGCATATTGTTGGGATGTGCAAAGGAGCGGGCATGATTGGTCCCAAGATGGCAACGATGTTGGCTATCATCCTCACCGACGCACCCATGGAACCAGCGCAAGCACAACGAATATTGCAATCGGCGGCTAACAAATCCTTCAATTGCATCAGCGTTGAGGGTCATATGAGCACGAACGATACCCTGGTAATGCTCGCAGCGCAACCGACGGCTGCCAGGCCAGCCATTGAAGGAATTGAGGAGATTGCATTTTCGAATCAACTGGATGAGATGGCTATTGAATTGGCAAAGAAGATTCCAGATGACGGGGAGGGTGCAACGCATCTAATCGAAATTCGAATTTGCGGTGCAAACACCGACGCAGATGCAGATGCTGTCGCCAGGAGCATTGCATTGAGCAATTTGGTCAAAACAGCAATCACCGGTGGGGATCCAAATTGGGGCCGGATCGTGTCCGCGGCAGGCTACGCGGGTGTGCCCATACGCCCTGAATACACGGATCTTGAGATTAATGGTATTCCTCTCTTTGGTCGAGGTGAACCTCTCCCGTTCGATGCGTCAATCGTCAGCAAATCTATCAAGGGTGCAAAGCTAACGGAAATCGATTTGCGCGTTGGGTTAGGCCCTGGTTCGGCAAAGCACTGGACGACAGATCTCAACACAGAATATGTTCGGTTCAATTCCGAATACACAACGTAGCGAATAAACGTTTGGCAATGGACTGCTATGCTCTAGCCCGAACTGCCAAATAATCATCTAAAATTTGTCGAGTTGTCCGAACGCCAATCGAGTCTGGCAGCATGTTGTTTTGATTTCCATCGTTTGGCATTCGGAAGGAACCATGCAACTGCCTGCATTGCGAGCCTGTCAGAATTTCTAATGCGTTGGATGCGAGAACACCGCCCGCTGGAAGAAGCTCCACTCGATTACACGCACACTCGTTCCATTTTTTGAGGTTGTTCACGCCGTCGATTGCCCTAAGCGGTCCACCGCTTGTCAAGATTCGACGAAAGCCGATCGCAATCAAGTCTTCGATGGATTGGATCGGGTCGCGAACTCCATCAAAGGCTCGGTGCATTACCAGCTCGCACTTTGGCTGCGAGCTTGCAACCAAGTTCAAAAAGCGAGTGTCAAGGGATCCACCTGGAAGAAGCCCTCCAATTGCGACACCGTCAGCACCCAACCGAATGGCATGTTGCGACTCGTAAATCATTTGCTCGATTTCGTCATCCGAAAACTCAAAATTACCAGCACGGGATCGTATCAAGACGATCAACGGTACCTTGACAGCTTTTCTAACTTCGCTGATCAAAGAGACGCTTGGGGTCACGCCGCCAACACTTAGGCGTTCGCACAATTCAATTCGTTGTGCCCCGGCTAAAACAGCAATACTGGCAGCTTGTACTGTGTCAACGCATACTTCGAGCATCGGCTTCTACATGACAGCGGGCACAAAGAACCAAACGACTGTGAGGACGACACATATGGTATATGCGACAAACAGGCTTGGACGAAATACTCGCAACGGCACAAAGGCATCGCTAGTTTCAAACAATTTGCTGAGCACTCTCCAATAATAACCGGCTGCAATCACTGCGTTGAAGGCCATCAAGACGGCCATCGCGATGCTAAGCGGATCCTTGGTTCCCGCAGCAACCGTCCCCATAAACACTAAGAACTTAGCCCAAAAGCCCGCAGTCAACGGTAATCCGATCATGCTGATCAAACAAACCGTCATTCCAATGGAAGCCGCAGGACGTCGATAAAACATACCGGACAAATCGCCGACCAGTTGCGTCTTGCCACCCGCCGCTTCGATCTCGCCCAAACAAGCAAAGAAGCCGAGCGTCATGGCGGCATACGCAGCCAGATAGGAGTAGAGCACGTTAGGGTCAGCGTTCTCCCGTAGCAACGCAGTCATGGCTAACATGAGATATCCTGTGTGCGCCACACTCGAGTATGCCAACAATCTCCGAAGATTGTTCTGCGCAGACGCCAAGAAGTTTCCAACGAACATCGTCAAGGCGGAACATACGAACAACACTGGCACCACAATTTCAAGCGTCTGACTATTCAAGCCCGTACCCATGATTCGAATCAAAGCCACAAAGCCAGCAACTTTTGGCAAGTAACTCATGATGCCGGCCATGGTAAGACTCGTACCCTCAAACACATCCGGCGCATAAAAGTGAAATGGAACCGCCGTAACTCGAAACGCCAGTCCGCACATGACGAGCACCAAGGCGAGTGAAGTCAACCTGTTTGCAGTTGCGAAATTGCTTTGAATGACCTGCAAGTTGGTCGAGCCAACGAATCCGTAAAGATAACTAACTCCCAGCAAAAAGAAGCTAGATGCAAACGCACTCAATAAAAAGTATTTGATCGTCGCCTCCGCACCTGCATTGTCATTTTTGACGATTCCCAACATGATGTAGGTCGGAATACTGATCAATTCGAGCCCAAGAAACAAAGAGACAAGATCGTTGGACGCACCGACTACCGGGACGGCACCAATCATGATTATCAAGCATCCGTAGTACTCGCCCAAATGTGCCCGAGGTGCCGTTGACCAAGACATCAAGATCACGATCAAGCCACCTAAAAGCGCAAGTCGCTCAGAGGCCAATGCCGCCGCATCAAATCGAAAGAGTCCTTGCCCCAAATCGTCAGGAACAACCCGTATCCATCCAAGAATTGCAGCAACCAAGAGCAACACGAGAGATGCGACAGCCATGCCGTTGCGTTGCCCATGCACATCGCGTGCTTTACCGGACTTTAGCACCAAGGAAGCCGCCAGCAACAACGAACCTCCCAAGATCAATGTGATCGCTGGTGCCATCAATGCTAATGAGGATTTGATTGTTTCTAATGTATCCACAGTATTGCCAAATTCGAAAGGAGTGACGACGCTACACGTTGTCACGAAGTAAGCTGTTTACCGGTGTCTTATGGTTGTGTTTGCGCCAATTGGTCGATTTCAGAATGGACGGACTTCGCGCTTGGTTCCGACACAGACACAATTCGTTTAATGTCGTTCTCGATCAAATCCATCGAATCTTGAGGTCGAACTCCAATAAAAAGACAAATGCAAGCCAGGGCGAGCAAAGGTGCGAACTCGGTTGCTTTCAAGTCGCCATTCACCTGGGCATGGACCTTGGACTTGCGCTCTCCATTGCTGCCAAACAAGACTCTTTGAACAATTCTCAGGCCATACCAAGCCCCTAAAACCGTTCCCAAAACTGCAATGGCGGTAAACAGACCGGATACCCGAATCATTCCCGTCATGGCAAGCAATTCGCCAACAAAGCCATTCAAGCCAGGCAGTCCCGCACCCGCCAATGTAAAGAAAACCATCATCACGGCCAACTTCGGATAGATCGACGCCAGCCCGCAATCTTCATCGCACAACGACACGGGGCCGCGTCTTTGTTCGAGCATCGCCAAAATCAGGAACATGCTGCAAGTGATGATTCCATGATTGAACATTTGGATGGCAGCACCACTGAGGCCTTCGCTGTTCATCGACATCAGCCCGATGGTTATGAATCCAACGTGACTAATCGAGCTGTATGCCAGGACCTTTCTCATGTCCGATTGCGATAGAGCCACAAGCGCACCGTACACAATGGCAACAGCACCTAACCCTCCGAAAAGCATCTGCGCATACGTCGACAAAGCCAATGGCGTCAGCGGAATAACAATTCGGATGATGCCAAACACCCCAAGTTTTGCAACGACAGAGGCAATCAACGCGGTTGTGTTTGGGTGAGCCACAGCGTATGTCGTCGGCAACCAAGTATGTAAGGGCAAAATCGCTAACTTGATTCCAAATCCCAACAGCAAAATCCAAACGATCCACTGATCTTTGCTTGCAAGAATGGACACGGAATTGAGAGCATCGCCCGGTGATGCGTTGATCGCTGCTAACTGGCTTTCTTTGGCAATCGCAGACAACAGTTCGAGCGAAACGGTCGATGGTCGAACAGGTGTTGCGGACTGCAGCGCAATGCCGATTAGCCCAATCACCATCGGGACGCTCCCAACCAATGTGTACAATAGGAATTTTCGAGAAGCCTTGAGCGCCTCTGCTTTGTTTCCCCACCCATTCATCAGCAAGATAATCGGCAACAAAACGGCTTCGAAGAATAGATAAAAGGACAACAGGTCCATCGATAGAAAAACGCCCAGCAACATGGATTGCGTGATCAGTATTAAAGCCAGGTAGCTAACTAACCGTTCACGGATTTGGTGCGTCGCCATAATCATGGTAACGAAACCCACAATTCCGGTCAGCAAGACGAGCAATGCGCCAATTCCATCCGCTCCGAACTGCAAATGCCAATAAATAGGATGTCCATCCACGGAAACGGGCAAACGAATATGGAGCCAATCGGGCGCATATCCGACACGAGCAATAATCGTCGCACCATTCGTTGCGGAATCAGGTACAGCCGCACCACAAACTTGAAACAGCAGCAACAAACTGAGCGCAAGTACTAAGCCCGAGGCACCAAGCGCCAAGCCGACAAGCGATTCGGCTTTGGTTCCAGCCAGGAACATGCCAATCCCAACGAACAGCGGCAACAAGATTAACAGCGGTATAATTAACGTCATGAGATTTGCAGGTTATCGAGTAGCGATCCAAACAGCGACGGCAGCAATCCCGACAGCAGTAATAAAAGAATAGCCAGGAACACGTCCATTTTGCACGCGTTGCCCCATGAGCCCGAAAAGTCTTGGGACCGAAGCGATTTGCATTGCTAAACTGTCTAGGATGTTGGTGTCGAACCAACCAAGGATCCTGGCAAACCATTCCAACGGAACAACGAAAGCTGTATTGTAGAGCCAATCGATATACAGTCGATTGCGGCCGAAATCAGCAAAGGAAGCCCATGCGTTACTGGTCGCAATGCTTGGTTCCACTTTCGACAACGCGTATCCGATGCCAATGCCAACAACCGCCAAAATACCTGATAAAACCATGACCCAATATTGCTCATGATGTTCGCCGTGCGACATCAACGCAGGTGTTTGTTCGAGGTACTTGGCGATAACCCCGGTGGGACCCAATAACAATCCTGCCAAGGTCGCACCAATAGCAAGAATTACCATTGGCACAAGCATCACATTTGTCGCCTCATGTGCATGATGTCCGGCCTCTGCCGGCAGCTTTTCTGTTCCGAGAAACGTTGTAAAGTAGGCGCGAGAAGTGTAAATGGCGGTCATTAATGCTGTGACAAAACCGATCGCTAACAGTATCGAAAACTGTGTTCCGTATTCGCCATCTTTGCTTGCATCCGCGAGCACAGCCAAAATTCCATCCTTACTGAAAAACCCGGCTAACGGAAACAATCCAGCAAGAGCTGCAGCACCGATCAAAAACAAGATGTTGGTCTTCGGCAGTACTTTCCGAAGTCCTCCGAAACGACGCATGTCGATCACGTCCCCCATCGCGTGCATAACATTGCCCGCAGCCAAAAACAACAAAGCCTTAAAAAAAGCATGGGTGATCAAGTGAAACATGGCTGCCACCACCGCAACGACCATCAGTTCCTTGATTGCGCCTGCACCCAAACCCATAAACAGATAGCCAAGTTGACTTACCGTCGAATAAGCCAAAACTCGTTTGAGGTCATCTTGGAAAAGCGCCATCCAAGCCGCGATGAACGCAGTGATTCCACCCAACCAGGCGACGGTGCTCAGCACTGCAGGCGTGTACTCAAGCAGCGGAGATAAGCGTGCCATCAAGTAAACGCCTGCGGTTACCATCGTTGCCGCGTGGATCAGCGCTGAAACCGGAGTTGGACCCTCCATCGCGTCTGGCAACCAGACGTGGAATGGAAATTGCGCTGATTTGCCGATCGCCCCAATCATCAACAAGAAGCCGATCGTAGTCAGCAACTCGGAATGATCCCTAACAATAAACGGAACGGCTTGGAAAATAGTATCGAAGTTCAAGCGAGCAAAAAAACCGTTGGATGCCCCGATTTCCGTTTGGCCGACGGTATAGGCCAACAGCAGGATTCCAAACAAGAAGAAGCAATCCGCGATTCGGTTCACAAGAAACGCCTTCGTAGCCGCACGAGCAGCGCTCGGTTTGCGGAACCAGAAACCGATCAACAGATAAGAACAGGTTCCTACACCTTCCCAAAATGCATAGAGCATCAGCAAGTTGTGGGACAACACAAGCATCGTCATCGAAAAGACGAACCCGCAAAAGACTGCGTAATATCTCGCAAACCCAGGGTCATCGTGCATGTAGTCTTTGGAATAGACGGCAATCATGGCAGAGATACACGTCACGACCGTCAGAAGCGACAAGCACAGCGTGTCCACTTTCAGCGAAATATCCAACGTCAAACCGCCTACATTGAGGTAGCGATATCCCTCGAATGTCGCCCCGCTGTCGCCTTGAGCGCCGAAAGCGACAAGGCAGATCGTAAAGAGGGCAGAGAACAGCAACGAAATAATTGCGGGCAGGTGAGCAATCTTGCGATCACCACGAAAAGCCATAATCGTGCAAATGATACAACCCGCGAGCGGGGCTATCGGCACCATCCAAGCGAACAAACTAAGCATGGGTGACGCCCTCCGGAGTTCGAGCGTTAATGCGTTCGGCAATTTCGCCGGTGACAGCATCGAAGTTGGCTGGGACAGGTAGTTCCATCGGATCTAATCCGGAAGGAGTGAGTTTTGGGAATTCTTGTTCGTCATGTTCCATCGAAACAGAAGCTTCTAACTCCTTTGGAACAATCGTTTCGCTCAACTCGTCCCAGGCTTTGATGTCAAGCGTTGCTTTGCGTCGGAACAAGGAAACAACAAGGGCCAATGCAATAGCAGCTTCGCAAGCGGCAATGGTCAGAACCATGATCGCCAACACTTGACCTTGGAAATTCTGATGGTGCCGAGAAAATGCAATCAAGTTAATACTGACACCCGAGAGCATCATCTCCAAAGACAAAAACATCAATATCAGCGACCGGCGAGTCAGAAACCCAACCATACCAAGTACAAAAAGAATGCCGCCAAAGACGAGCAAGTTCTGAGTCAAAATATCGTTCACGCGTGCTCCTCCGTTGTTCGTTGGGCCAAGGCAAGTGCTCCAATCGTCGCAACCAGCAGCACCGTTCCGGCCAACTCAACTGCAATCAAATAGTCCGTATAGAGTGCCCGGCCAAGTCCTGCTGTTGTGCCCGGCACAAGCCTCGCACTAGGAGTTGTCTTCTGGTAAAACTCCTCCGCTTTCTCAGACCGCAATTCCGCAGGAAGACTCGCTTGACTGTAAGGCCGCGTTGCATCGACTTGGTTCGAAGCGAACGCTTTGTCTCCAGTCACGCACATTGTAATCGTGGTTAACAGAACAGCCCCGATGGCACCGGCCAACAGCGGGTTAGTCAGTTGGATATCGTAAGTTCTCAAATCAGTATGTTGTGCAAACATCAGCACGAACAAAAAGATGATGATGGTCGCTCCGGCATAAACAATCATGGTAGCCGCCGCCACAAAGAGAGCAGATTGCATAAACAGAATTCCGCAAGTCGATAGCACGGCCGTAGCAAACCCAAGGGCGGCATATACCGGCTCACGAGCAACCAAGAAACTGACACCGCCGGCGGTCGCCACCGTGCAGAAACTCATCAGCATCAAGGATTCTAGTGTATTGGGGGTGAATCCAATGCCTAAAATAACCGCTGCCAAGATCGCAATGATTCCGCTTACTGTGGCTGGTTTCGACTTCACAACCCCATGTTGGATAAGCATGTATCCAATCGCTCCAAACACGATCGGAGCTAGCATCCACAAATTCCAAGTACCAACAACAGTAGGCTGAGCCGCCGAAATCGTTTTTGGATCCGGTAACGCTTGGGCGACAAAGAAAAAGTCTGGCAAGCATTCTGCCAAATGGTTCATCGCCATATTAGTGATTAGGGAATTCATATTAGCTGTCTTGATAGGATTGAATTAGCCGTGACGACCTTGACCGGGTGGGGGTGGGCCTTGTTTCGCAGTGGGCGCTTCAAGCGATGCAGGACCTAACGCACCGCGATTGGTTCGAATCGGATCGTTGCCCGAATTCACCGTCTCGTCGTATACGGACAGCAACTTTTCTTTGTCGTAGATCATCTCTTGGCGAGTTAATCCCGTCAGGTCATAAATGCTAGTCAACTCGATTGCGTCGACCGGGCAGGCTTCTTCGCACATACCGCAATAGATGCATCGCAACTCATCGATCGTGAATGTCTCCGGATACTTGTCCCGATCTTTCCACTTAGGATCGTCTTTTGGAGCAGGTGCAGCGATGATCTCAATGCAGTTGGCTGGGCAAGCTGTCTGGCACATGTAACATGCCACACATTTGACACGCCCTGCTTCGTCTCGATTGAGTCGGTGAACGCCTCGGTAGTTTGGGGGAATGGTCGGTTCAACTTCCGGGTACTGTCTCGTCGTTGTCTTGCCAGAAAACGCATGCTTCAGGGCCGTCGCAACTCCAGAAACAATCGCTGGCAGGTACATGGCTTCTACCCAGCCAAGTTTCGGCTCCTCGCCCCACTTCACCGTCTTAGTCTTTTTCGTAGTCGTCATATCATTACCTCGCTGGTCGTTTGAGCAATCGAAGGCCGTCCAGCCGACCGTGGTCTATTGATAGTAAATTGCAATTGTCGTGCACTGATCAACGACCCGACAAAAATGAAAATCGCAGTGAAAGATAACAAGTGTTTGGGCAAGTCAAACGTTAACACGATCGCCACGCACAACAGATTGACCAGACCTAATGGAATCAGGCCTTTCCATGCAAGTCCCATCAATTGGTCAAACCGAAATCGCGGCAGCGCCCATCGAAGCAGCATGATAAAGGAAACGACCATTCCTACTTTGAAAACCAATACAAACGTTCGCAACAACATACCACCCAGTGAGCTGTCTACTGGGCCTGTCAATCCAGGGAAATGCCAACCGCCGAAGAATAACAACGACGTCAAGAAGCTCACTGTGATCACGTGCGTATACTCTGCCAAGAAAAACAGAACGAACTTGATGCCACCATATTCCGTGTGAAAGCCACCCACCAGCTCTTGTTCGCACTCCGGCAAATCGAACGGCAGTCTGTTTGTTTCTGCCAAAGCGCTGGTAAAAAACACGAGTAGACCAACCGGTTGCCAGAACATGTTCCAGTTCCAAAATGGGCCACCTTGTGCAGCGACAATTTGTTCGATATTCAGTGATCCGGCAGCCGCAATGATTCCGATGATCGAGAGCCCAAGCGGGATCTCATAGCTAATGAACTGCGCACACGATCGAATAGCACCGTACAGCGAATATTTGTTGTTGGAAGCCCAGCCGCCGAGGATGATGCCATACGCGGACAAGGAACTGATCGCAATCATCATCAGGATGCCGATATCGATACCGGGAGCAACAATGTAGCGAAAGCCGCTACTGTATTCCGTCGGGACTGGACCAAAGGGCATGACAACCAATGCGAACATGGCAGTCATCAAACTAAACGTTGGCGCAATGAAATACAGGAGCTTGTAAACGTGTGCCGGGATCGTTTGCTCTTTCAGAAAGAGTTTGATCGCGTCCGCGATGGCATGAAACAAACCAAATGGACCGACCCGATTTGGACCGAGTCTGTCTTGAACATACGCCGCAAGTTTCCGCTCGATGAACGTCATGTACAGTCCAAGGAACGGCACGAAGGCGAGAATGACGCCTATGGCAGCAAGAGTCGGCCAAAGGGTCGGCCAAATTTCCTTGAGGTATTCGAACATGGATCTGGTAACTGGGTTAGTGTTGGTTGGTAATTCCGGGACGCAACGTTTTTCGTTCTACGAATGAATCGGTTCTGGGGCGGTCGTTGCAATCTTTACGCCGTGGTCCCCTAATTCGCCGACTGACAATGCGGCAAGAATCGGCACAGTCCGACCGATCTCCTTTCGCAAGGTCATCGCATTGAAAAGCCCCTTGCGTTCCGACAACTCCATTAGAATTCGACCATCCGCTCTCGCATCGCCCGGGCAACGAATGGCACCATGAGCCGCCTGAGCAAGCCCTGCATGGTTGACATAGGTTCCATCCCGTTCCGCAAAGGAGGCTGACGGCAAAACGAAATCGGCTCTGTCGCTCAGCGGCGACGGGAAAATATCTTGAACGATCAACAAGGCTGGCTTGCCAATTCCTCGATCGATCGATTCGGTCACCCAGTCTTGACTGCATCCACCCACAACGTAGTACGCTGTCGCATCCGCTTTCAGAATGACATCGTCTAAGTGTCGAACTTGGCCTTCGAAGTGACGCAAAATGGCTTCAACTCCCAAGCGATTCGGGCATTTCTCTGCCCGGATGGTGAACTTAACTTTGTCTTCGGCTGGGGGTTGACCCTTGGAACCCTTCGGGTATTTGTCATCCACTCCGTCAACAGGAACGGGTCCAAGCACCAATCGAATACGTTTGTCAATTTCTTTCAAGTATCCCGCAAGCAAATAAGCTTCTTCGACCGTCATAAACGGCGAAAGAACAGCAACGAATCCGTGAGCATCGTTCTTGATCGCTTCTTTGATTTTCGAACGGGCCATCGACATCGCTTCGGACCAGGGATCGGAAAAGTCTAGATCCGCAGTTCCGGTTGGTTTGCCATTCGGCGGCTTAGGGGATGGAGCCTTTGAAAAAGCTGCGGAAATTTTGGGCAGCTTCAGCCGGCGTTCGTCGTGAATATATTTAAATCCGAACCGACCTTCGTCGCACATAAAATGCCCTTGCGCAAGCGGATTCTCGCGAGGTCGTAATCGATAAACTTTGTCTTCGTTTTGATCGACTTGGATACTGCAACCGGTTGAGCAACCGGTGCATACGCTGTCCGAATGCTTAAGCCACCACACTCGTTTTTTGTACAAGAAGTCTTTGCTGCAAAGCGCGCCGACTGGGCACAAGTCAACGACGTTGCCAGCGAGCTTGTTATCGCAAGGCACTTCGGGAAAGACATCGATCTCTTCGTGACTGCCGCGCGCAACGACTTGAAGTTCCGCCGTGCCACTGATTTCTCTAGTGAACCGTACGCATCGAGTGCACATTACGCATCGGTCTGTGAACAACGCGATTTGCTCGCCGATATGGTACTTGTCCATTCGCTGGATTTTGGGCTCATCCAACCGACTGTGGGCGTTGCCAAATTTGTAGGTGTAGTCCTGGAGATAGCACTCACCTGCTTGATCGCAGATCGAGCAATCCAGCGGATGATTGAGGAGCAACAACTCAAGTGTCATGGCTTGCGTTGTTTTGACTTTGGAAGTGTCGGTCCGAATCACGGTGCCTTCTCGGATCGGCGTTTGGCAGCCCGGCACCAACTTCGGTCCCATGACAATGGTCCCATCCGGCTTGCGTTCGCCTACTTCGACTAGGCACATGCGGCACGAGGCCACCACCGAGAGGGATTCATGCCAACAGTAGTGAGGGATCTCAACCCCAGCCTTGCGAGCGGCAAGGATGCAATTGTCCTTGGGATCAGCATCGACTTCGATGTCGTTAACGATAACCTTTGCCACTTGTGTCGGTTCCGGATTGATGAAATGGATCGGATTGTTGATTAATGAGCTCCGGCCAACGCTGGGCTTTCGCTGCGTCGTCCGCTTTTGATGTACTCTTCGAATTCGGGTCGGAATTTATGGATCGCGTTCTTCATCGGCCAGGCAGCGCCGTCGGCCAAACCGCAAATCGTAGTTCCCGGGATCGTACCCATCGATCCCGAGATCTCAAGCAACAAATCAATGTCGCTGAGTTTGCCTCGACCATCGCGAATACGTTCCAAGATCTTCGTTGACCACGCAGTCCCCTCGCGGCATGGCGTACACTGTCCGCACGACTCATGTGCAAAGAAACGGCATGCGTTGTAGAGCACATCGACCATGCTTGTATGATCGTCAATGACGACCACAGCGGCTGTACCAAGTCCCAAGCAACCGACGCGACCTGGACCAGCGAAATCCAAAGGCGTATCGAGTTCTTTCTCGCTCATGAAACCCATGCTGATACCGCCAGGCACGACGGCTTTGGCTTTTCGACCTTTCCACACGCCACCGGCATGCTTATCGATTAGGTCGCGAGCCGAAATACCCATGGGCAGCTCCACGAGACCGGGCTTGTTGACGTGTCCACTAATGCAATAGAGCTTTGGTCCATATGAACCAGCGTCGCGAGGGTTGTTGGGATCCTTGGGCACTCCCATGCTCATGAACCATTCGGCGCCATGATTGATGATGTGCGGAATGCATGCCATCGTCTCCACGTTGTTCACAACCGTCGGACGGCGAAACGCGCCTTCGATGGCGGGAAATGGCGGCTTGATTCGAGGCCAAGCCCGCTTGCCTTCGAGGCTTTCGATCAGTCCGGTTTCTTCGCCGCAAATGTACGCGCAAGCACCTCGATGCAAGTGCACGTCCAAGTCGTAGCCGGAACCGAGAATGTTCTTGCCGAGCAGATTGTTGGCATACATTTCATCGATCGCGTCTTTCAGCACGCGATAGCATCGGCCATACTCGTAGCGAAGATAAAAGTACGCGGTTGTGGTGCGAGTCGCGAAACTGCTGATCACAATTCCTTCGAGCACTTGGTGTGGATCTTGTTCGATCAAAACACGATTGTTGAACGTGCCCGGCTCGCTTTCGTCTCCGTTGATGCAAAGATAGATTGGGCCGGAGACGTCCTTGGGCAGGAATGTCCACTTGAGTCCGGTTGGAAAGCCAGCACCGCCTCGCCCGCGAAGCCCTGATGCCTTGACCACATCGATGACTTCAGTGTTCTTCATCGCAAGGGCTTTTGCGAGCGCTTGGTATCCGCCGTCGGCTTTGTAGGTTTCTAGCGTGTGGCTGTTCGGTTTACCCTGACGAGCCAGCAAAACGGGCTTGAAATCTTCGTTGCTCATGCTCCACCTCGTACTTGTTTTTCGACATCATCCGCAGTCACACACAACGTCAGTTCGTCATCGACCAGCATGCACGGAGCACCATCGCAAGCGCCTAAGCACTCAGCCAGTTCCAGGGTCACCTCGCCATCGGCGGTTGTTTGCCCCGGCTGAATATTCCATCGTGAACACAGCTCCGCGAGCAACTCGTCTCCACCTCGAAGCATGCAAGGCAACGAGCGGCAAATCCATACCCGTTTCTTGCCAAGTGGATCTTCTTCGGTTCGAAAGAAGCCGTAGAACGACAGTGTGTCGTTGATTTGTGCAGGGGAGAGTTCAAGAATGTCCGCAATCTCGGAAATGGCTTTGCGACTTACACAGCCCTTTTCTTCTTGAACGACGTGCAACGCAGGCAGCGTAACCGCTTGCTTGCTTGGATAGCGACCGAGGTGCTCCTCGATTACCTTTTTGGCATTGGAACTCAATTCGCTCATCGATCCAACTCCGCTGCAATAATGTTGATACTTCCCAGAACTGCCACAACGTCGCTCAACATGCAGCCCCGCATCATTCTTGAAAACAAGGAGAAGTGAAGCAAAGAGGGGGGACGCGTTCGTGCACGGTAAGCCCGAAACGACCCATCGCCGACAATGTAATAGCCGAGTTCGCCGTTGGGAGACTCGGTTGCCGCATAAACCGATTCTTTGGGAGCTTGCATCTGACGGTTGGGCATGACGCTCTCGAAGTGATGAATGAGTCCTTCGATACTTCGGTAGACTTCGCGTTTATCGGGCATGCTTTCTTTGCCAGTGCCGACGGCAAAAATCGGGCCTGCTGGAATGTTCTCAATGGCTTGTTCGATGATTTTGATGCTTTCAAGCATTTCCATCATTCGAACTTGGAAGCGAGCGTAACAATCACCACCTTGACTCGCGCACACATCGAAATCGAAGTCTTCATAGGCGAGATACGGTTCATCGCGACGAAGATCGCGAACCACACCGCTTGCACGGGCGACGGGACCTGTCGCACCCCCGGCAATCGCTTCTTCACGGCTGAGAACACCCACATCCCGCGTACGCTCAACGAAGATCCGGTTCTTCATCACAAGACCGCTGAAGTCGCGATAGACCTTGGGGAAATTTCGAACGAAATCCCGGACCATCTTGACCCAATCGTCCGTCACGTCGTAAAGCAATCCCCCGACACGAGTGTACGAAGTATGAAATCGTTGCCCCGAAGCTCGCTCGCAAATTTCGTAAATGGTCTCGCGCTCGTTGAATGCGTACATGAACGCGGTTGCACCGCCAAGGTCAAGCACACAAGTGCCCAAGCAAAGAAGGTGGTCATGGATCCGCATGAGCTCAGCAAAGATGGTGCGTATGTATTTGCAACGCGGCGTTAGATCGATGCCAAGTAGTTTCTCCACCGCATGGTGCCATGCGATTTCGTTGGCCATCGGCGAGATGTAGTTCATTCGGTCGACGATGGTAACGTACTGATTGAAATCGAGCACTTCACCCAGCTTCTCGAACCCGCTGTGCAAGAAACCGATGTCGGGCTCGGCATCGATGACCATTTCGCCGTCTAACTGCAAAACCAAACGCAATGTCGTATGGGTTGCAGGGTGCTGCGGACCAAAGTTGAGCGTCCAAAGACCTTCGCGTTGATTCGCGTTGAGATCTGGGCTTTCGAGCAGTTCTAATGGCATGCTAACAGACTCCGCTCAGCTTTCCGCTCGTGTGATGACTGGGAAATTATGACGCTCGCCCCGCCCCTTGACGGGATAGTCTTTTCGCATCGGAAAGGACTGAAATTCTTGAGGTAACAGCAATCTTTTGAAGTTTGGGTGACCCGAAAAAAGGATTCCGTACATGTCGTAAACCTCGCGTTCAAGCCAATCGGCCCCAGACCAGACCGAGGTTGCAGACGGGATCGTTAGGTCTGGCTCGTTCAAATAAGTCTTAGCGATCAAACGCAGCCCAGTGTCGACGTTGAGCAAACAGTAAACGACCTCGAATCGATCCGTTGCATTACTGTACTCAAGCAAATCCACGGCGGTCAGGTCGGAGAGTTGCTCGAAGCCAGCGAATTTGAACGCATTCAAACACTTCAGCAGTTCGGTCGCTGGAAACACAACACGATACTGATCACGAAATTCGGACCATTCGAGTGCGACGCCGATCAATGAATCGGCGAGCTTTACTTTCACTGCATCGATTTCGACGGAACTCGGTTTTGGTGTTTCGGTTGTCATGGTTTAGTGCACCGGATCGTAGGTTGGATCATCAAGCTTGAACCCGTTGCGCTCGCGGATTCGAATCAGTTCATCCTCATCGAAGCGGGGTGGACCTTCGGGCAGAATACGGAGCTTGAACTCGCGTGCGTTAATCGTTCCGCCTTTTTGAATTTTTTCTTGCAGGTCGATGATGCCACGAATCAATTGCTCAGGTCGCGGTGGGCAGCCAGGAATGTAAACGTCCACCGGCATGAATCGATCGATGCCTTGAACGACCGCGTACGTGTCGAAAACTCCACCCGAACAGGCACACGCACCCATGGAGATACACCACTTTGGCTCGGGCATCTGAAGCCAAATGCGTTGCAAGACCGGCAACATTTTCATAACCACTCGACCAGCCACAATCATCAAATCGCACTGGCGTGGCGAGAATCGCATCACCTCGCTACCGAAGCGAGATAGGTCGTGCTTGCTAGCCGCCGTGCTCATAAGCTCAATGCCGCAGCACGCTGTCGCAAAGGGCATTGGCCAAAGACTATTTGCCCGCCCCCACGAAGCAGCCGCATCGAGCGTAGTCAAAAAAACGTTGTCACCAAGCTGCTTGTTTATTTGCGTCGCCAATCGAAGACTCCTTTGCAATACGCAACCATGTAGGCTAGGCCTAAAGTTGCCATCAATACGAGAAGGACAGCCAAAACTGCGGGCCGAAACGCTTGCGGAACTCCATCCGGGGCAAGTAGCGAGACAGCCCACGGATAGACGAACAGCAATTCAATGTCGAAAACCAAAAACAGAATGGCGATCAAGTAAAATTTGATGTCGAACGGCTTGCGAGCATCCCCAACCGGATCCATACCCGATTCGTACGGCATGTCCTTGACGCGGGTCGGACGCCTGGGCGCAACCAAATGCGGCAGAATGATCGAAACAGCTGCAAAGCCAACAACGGCTATCAGATAAATTAATATTGGTAAGTAATTTGCCACGGCCGATTCCTGCGGACAAGCGACTTTGTGAAAAGTTTCACAAACTAATCCCTGTATTGTAAGAACCAGCGTTTTTTTGTCATCGGCAGTTTGAAAAGATTTTTCAATTAACGTCGCATAGGAGACTACTCGTTCCCAGGCTCTGCGGCTCTGCCTGGGAACGCATTGCAGTGGAGGCTCCTGCCTCCTGAGTTCACAAACCAACGATGCATTTCGGCGAGGCGAAGCCTCGCTCGCATTTAGTTGCCAGGCAGAGCCGCAGAGCCGCAGAGCCTGGACTAGAGTGCACAGTGCAACAAAACTTGCAATCCGTGCCACTAGGCGAGTGTCCGACCGAACTCACCGCCGGAGGCATTAGCAATACCGAGAGCGATTGATATTGCATTCGTCCCTTGGATTTTGGACACTCCTGGACTTGACATCGGTCGCCGCGAGCATGGACGCTTGCACGCTTTGATCAAGCAAATAGAAGGATCTATTCATCCATGTTCAAGCATCGACTTGTACCAATTCTCATTTCCGCATCGTTCCACTTTCTATTTTTCCAAAGTGCATCGCGCGGCGTTGTCGAATCCTCGGGTGACTGCATTGTTATCGAGTTTTCTGCGGAGGGCTGCACGCAGTGTGGCGAGATGCATCGCACCACCGACCAAGCGATCCAAGATGGATGGGTCGTTCGACGATTTGACGCCAAGAGGGACGCGCACATGGCTTCGCGTTGGCAGATCCAGAGCGTACCAACGACGATTCTGGTTCGGAATGGTCGTGAATTAGATCGAATCTTGGGCCCAATCGAATATCGGGAGATGAAGCAGCGTATGGCGGCCGCTTCGTCCGTAGATAGTATGCGTTCAACACCAACCGAGAGGCGTTCCAGACAGGAAAATGTTCAGACGCCCGTTGTTCGAGCTCAATCGCAGCTCGCAATGGTACCAATGGCAGCTGCAGTTTCTTCCTCAGCCACAGCTTCTTTCTCACCCTCACCCTCAGCTTCTTTCTCAGCCGGAAGCGTTGCGTTCGTACCAAACGCAGCGTTCGCTCAACCTTTGAGAAGCAAGGATCCGAGGGAATCCACGGTTCGAATTCGCATCCAAGAACCTCAGCAAGAATCCGTAGGTACTGGAACCATCATCGATTCGCACGATGGTCAAGCATTGGTTTTGACCTGTGGGCATCTGTTCCGTGAAAGCCAAGGGCAGGCAAAGATAACCGTGGAAACATTTCTCGGCGGCCAAATCACATCGTACCCCGCCATCTTGGTCGACTTTCAAGCCAAGGACATGGATATTGGACTTGTGCAATTCCGTCCCAACATGGAAGTACCAGTAGCGACGTTGATTCCCAAAAATCGAAAGCTGGCTGAGGGACAAACGGTCTTTAGTTGGGGATGTGATCGTGGTGCGTTACCCTCTCGATATGATTCTAAAATCACGAAATTAAACCGCTACCTTGGGGCACCCAACGTAGAAGTCGCTGGCCAGCCCGTCGAAGGTCGGAGCGGAGGCGGGCTGTTTGACGAAAGCGGCGAGTTGATTGGCGTATGCTACGCTGCCGACCCTGAGCTCCAGGAAGGTCTCTATAACGGAGCTGAAGTGGTGTACTATCAACTTGCGAAGCTTGGACTGCATCGACTTTTCAACGAGCGCACGGGCGAACAGCCAAACACAAATAACCTGGCTCGCAACATTGCACCCAATCGAACAGCCCCACCTACATCCGAATTAACGGTTCTTTTGATGGGGAGCGATGGGAAACAAGAGCAACTGCACATTCCGCAACCGAACCCTCAATTGCTTCAAGCCCTAAGAGATAGTTCTCGGCGACAGTAGGTCCTGCCTGCTGGGCTCGCCGGGTGCACAGCTTTTTTTCCAAAATACGGTAGCCTCAAAGCATAACAATCCACGGGACAAGCCTGTGGTATTGCCCGAATCACGCAGCCTTGTGCTGCGGATTGTTCAGGTTTTCTGGATCGATTGGGACTATTTTCGTTTCAGGAGTACATGCACTGCAACGTTGCGACAGATTCGATTCTCGCACTGCTTGCTAACCGTTGAGCAAGCCTCGCCAGAGCACCCGCTCTCGAGTGATGGTATATATCCGCGAGGGGAATCGGCTGCATTCCAGTGCCAGGCAAATAAATCGACGATTTGATATAGTTGCAGTGTCACTTCAATCCGTTTAGGGGAGCCAAAGAATCGATGCGTATTGGAGTTCGACCTGTCAATGATTTTGCTTTCAAAAAGATTTTCGGAACGATTGCCAATAAGTTGGCGCTCATCAGTTTTTTGAACGCAGTCCTTCGCTTGCACATTCCAATCGTCGACGTCACCATCGTCAACCCGTACAACCTACAAGATTTCCTCGATGACAAGCTTTCTATTTTGGACATCAAGGCTGTCGGTGCAAACGGCTCGATTTATGACATCGAAATGCAGCTGACGATCTTCGAGGGGCTGATCCAACGTGTCGTGTTTTACGGGTGCGAGCTGTTTGCTGGGCAATTGAATGCCGGAGACGATTACACCCAACTCCATCCTGTTTACTCCATTTGCCTTATAAACGGTGTTCTTTGGAAAGATGCTGAAAAAGTGCACCATGCGTTTCGGCTGACCGACCAGGAATCCGGGCGGACGCTCGACAAGACAATTGAAATTCACACGCTTGAGCTGGGCAGGTATAATCTGAGAGAGGTGGACTTAGCCATTGCAAGCAAGCGAGACCGCTGGCTGTACTGGTTTTTGCACGCCCATGAATACGAACCGGAGGCGTTATTAGCGCTGTTTCCGGAAGCTGAGATGCAATTAGCGACGATTACGCTCGCGAGAATAACCGAGATAACGGAGGACAAAAAGATGTACGACGCACGAGAAAAGGCGCTGCGAGATCAACAATCGGCGCTCAACGCAGCACACCGAGAAGGTGAGATCAAAGGTGAGATCAAGGGTGAGATCAAAGGCGAGATTAAAGGCGAGATCAAAGGCGAGATTAAGCTGATTCGAACCCTTGAGGGAATCTTGGGGCTGGCTTTGAGTAACGTAGAGGATTTACAAAAAATGGAACTTGCGGATTTGCAAATGCGAACCAGCAATCTTCAAGACCGGGCTCGCAACCGAGCGTAGTTCCCTGTGCCAAGTTGTTGGGACGATCGAGTGTTTGGGACGATCCAGGATCGGGCCTTCATCGAACTCGACATTTATTTCCTTATCGTTAGAATGGAGCCTTGAAGTCCCGATTTTTCAATCGCTCAGGAGCCGACCGTGTCCCTAGCTCTGCCTACAGATATTCATCAACTTATCCAGGCTCAACTAGCATCTGGCATGTTCACCTCGGTAGACGATGTGCTTCGACAAGCAATGGACACATTAGAGAAGCGGCAGACGGCACTTGGATCGCTCCAAAGAATGGTAAGCGTAGCAGATGACGAGTTACAGGCTGAAAGATCTGGACCCTTTGATTCTGAACAAACGAAGTCGGCGGTTCGGCAGCGATTGAATCAAATGGGTATTGTCGAATAATGCTGTTCGCGCGCCGAACACAAGCGGCGGAAGAGGATCTACAAGAAATCGCCTTCCAAATTGGTCTTCTGAGTCGCCGCCCCAATGTGGCAGACAAAATCATGGACGAATTGATCGACAAGTTCCTGGCATCTTTTTCCTGGCAATCATGGAACTCGAAGAACAGACGAAAATGCGCGAGGAGGTCATAATCTAATACACCTCCACAAATGCTATCAAACACGCGGCGCGCCGGTCGCAATGCCGGATGAAAGGTTCTTTAGGCGATCGCCAACGCAAAAACGACCACGTAGTACAGGCTGCCAGCGCTGCCAGCCTGGTTCGACATGCAAAACACAGGCTAGCAGCCTGTACCTACGGCAAGGCGGTAGCGTTTGAGCTTAGACGTCATTGTCAACCGGATGTGGTCGTCCGAGGGAGAGGAGAGGAGTCGGGTTAATGCACCCAATGATTGCATTGCGAACGTATTGCTATTGCATTCAAGAACCAACATCTCTTAAGTTCGAACTTGATGTGCGTTGCCCAACCGCGTTTAAACTGAACTCAATTTTTTGCAAGACGCGTCAACGCGTCAATGCGCAATTGCGACGATTGCTCATTTTCCAAGGATGGAAAACGGCCATGAAACTATGCCCAAGACAGTCCGATCCCTTTTCGAAAAGCCAACTTGTCCATGGGTTTGCCTATCGAAATAGACTTGCTCACGTCTTGAGTACGTTGCTAGTATTGCTATCTGCCGCAATGACCTATTCGACCACGATCGCGCAGGAACGTTCCGGAAAGGTCAGCGTTCCACCGTCTCCGACCGCAAAAACCGAGCGTGAATGGATATGGCATTCGGATTCGGAGACACAGCAACGGACTGGTGATGCTTACTTCCGACGCGTGATGGACTTGCCCGATACCGAGAAAGCGACCATTGAATTCGAAGCCAACGAGCTTTGCGAAGTTTTTGTAAATGGACGCAAAGTCGGCGCATCCAAAGCAGCGAGAACGATGGAACGGGTCGATGTTTCCACTGCGATTCGCCCTGGAAAGAACCTTATTGCCATTCGCGTCAGCAACCGGATAGGAAAGGATGCCGGACTCAAGGTTGGCTTTATGTTCAAGCCAACGAGTGCCAAGTGGAGAATTGTCGTGAGTGACGACGAATGGAAGGCGACCAAGAGTGCCTCCCAAAATTGGCAAATGCTGCGGTTCGATGATAGCAAGTGGAGTAATGCACTATCGCTTGATTCGAACATGCGTCCTATCTCGGTACCTAATCAACGCGACGCCCAAACCGCCGACACCCAAACCGCCGATAACCAAACCGCCGACGCCCAATCCGCAGACGGTAGCAAAACCAAATCAACTCCAGTCGTCGTCTCGCTGGGTGACTACGATTCCAGCAAAGGCCCACCCCCTATGGACCGATTCACGACGAAACCTGGTTTCGTCGTAGATGAAGTGATTGGGCATGCATCCATCGGTTCCGTTTTGGCAATGGCCTTCAATGAGTTTGGACACATCATCGCGTCACAAGAAAGTGGTCCGTTGGTGTTGATTTATGACGCGGATAAAGATGGCACTCCCGAAAAGTCTCGTACTTACTGCGAATTAATCGAGAACATACAAGGTATTCTGCCGCTGAATGGGGATGTCTATGTGACAGGTGATGGACCGGACGGTTCTGGAGTGTATCGTTTGATTGACGAAGATCGCAACGGCACGCTTGAAAGGTCGGAAGTTCTTTTAAAGTTTAAAGGGACACCGGGGGAACATGGTCCGCACCAACTAGCCTTTGGTCCAGATGGTTGCATCTATGTTGTAGTGGGTAATCAAGCACAATTGGAAACCCCAGTCGACGAACGTAGCCCGTATCGGCTGGTTTACGAGGGGGATCTAGTTCAGCCTCGTTTCCAAGATCCAGGGGGGCATGCTGACGGGGTCAAGGCTCCAGGTGGCACGGTGGTACGACTCGAACTTGCCACAAAAAACGCACAAATCGTCGCAGGCGGATTGCGCAATGCCTACGACTTAGCTTTCCATCCTTCCGGAGCGTTATACGTTCATGACAGCGACATGGAAGCGGACATCGGCGCGGTGTGGCATCGAGCCACGAGCGTGTTTCGCGTCGGCGAAGGTGGCGAATTTGGATGGCGAAGCGGTTGGGCCAATTGGCCTGAGTACTACTTGGATCGCCTGCCGTCCATTGCCACCACCGGGCGAGGCTCGCCAACCGGGATCACCACCTACACACATTTTAAGTACCCGGCAAAATATCACCGTACTGTCTTCACGGCAGATTGGTCTGAGGGGAGAATACTCTCGCTCAATGTTGAGAGCGCTGACAAATCGAAGGTCAATGCCGAAGAATTCGTCGTTGGGTCGCCCATGAACGTGACCGATTTAGAAGTGGGTCCGGATGGTTGGCTATACTTCTCAACCGGTGGACGCGGTACGGATGGCGGCATCTATCGAGTTCGCTGGGTGGGCGATATTCCAGCCCAAGTTTCGGACCTGGGAACCGGTATCACTCGAGCCATTCGGCAACCACAAATCTATTCGGCATACGGACGGCAAGCGGCTGCAATTATCAAAAAAGAGCTTGGCTCCGAGTGGACCGAACAGATTGCAGGGGTCGCGTATAGCGGCGAAAATCCCGCACGCTATCGTATGCAGGCACTCGATCTGATGCAATTGCTCGGCCCTATACCATCGACGGACATGTTGATCGAATTGAGCAACAGCTCAAGCGAAATGGTGCAAGTGAAATGCGCTCGATTGCTGGGACTTCATGCAAACGATGACGACGCGGCAGCGCAATTGCGCAAATTGCTTCGCGACGACAATCCCAACGTTCGCATCGCTGCAAGCGAGTCGATCGTGAGACTGGGCGTTGCATGTTTGCCTGCCGAGTTGAAGCCATTGCTAACGAGCAGTCTTCGTGAGGAGCGATTTGCAGGTAGACTCGCGCTGGCGCTCATTCCGAATGACTCTTGGAAAGATGATTTTCTCGGCGACAATTCGACTCGCTTAGCTGTGAACTCGGGTTTAGCATTGATGGCATCACAACCCACCAATCAAAACGCGATTCTCGTGGCAGATACTCTTACGCGACTCTCCAAAGGGTTCGTAAGCGACGCCGACTTTGTCGATTTGTTGCGAGTTCTGCAAGTTGCGTTGCATCTCAGTTCCATCGACCCAAACAGCCTTGGCAGCATCCAAGAGCTTGTGCAAAAAGAATTCCCTGCAGGCAATTCGGCAATCAATTGCGAATTGATCCGACTCGCAACGCACGTGCAATGCGATATCGTTCCCCAAGCGATTGTGTATTTGCAGTCCGATGTTCCTATGCCTGAACGCATGTTGATTTCGATGCACTTACCCATGATTCCGCATGATTGGACATCGGTCGAGCGAATGTCAGTCTTGCAGTTTTTGGAAACAGCCCAGCAGGCCAAGGGGGGTAGCTCCTACCAACTTTATGTAATGAAGACGTCGCAACTCTTGGCCGATCACCTGACGGAAGACGAAGCCATTCGAATTCTCGATTTGGGTGAAAAGTATCCCAATGCAGCGTTGACTGCGCTGTTCAAAGCGCCCGAACAAATGTCGTCCAAACAAATCGCAACGCTGATTGCACTCGATACCTCGATCGACAAAGGCGGATTGGAAGAGGACGTCTTCAAGCGACTCAAAACCGGGATAACGGCAGTGTTATCGCGTCAGTCAGACGAAGCGGCGATTGAGCACTTAAGACAGAGATGGCGAAAGAGCCCGGACCGTCGAGCTAGCATCGCGTTGGCTCTAGCGCAATCGCCGGATGAACGCAATTGGGACTATCTGGTCCGATCGATTGGTTTGTTGGATTCATTCGCGGTTGCCGACGTTTGTGATGCTCTGCGGAAAATTGACGTTGCAACCGAGGATCCTGAGGCTCTGCGGCAAACGATCTTGCAAGGTTGCAAACTGTTCGAAGCGGGGGTCGACCCAACACCGACCGTCCAATTGATGGAGTTCTGGACCGGTGAAAAGTTAGAGGTCCCTTCGAACAAAAAGCTTTCACCCATGCCTGTTTGGCAAAAGTGGTATGAAATGCGATTTCCGGATTTACCCGCAGCCGTCCTGCCAACGGCGACGGAGCAACCTCGCTGGTCGCTTGGTTTTCTGGAACAATTCTTGGCAGGCGAACAAGGGCGATTCGGAGCCCGAGAAAATGGTGCAAAGATTTTCGCCAAAGCTCGGTGCTCTTCGTGCCATAAAATGAACGCGATCGGCAGCGGTTTCGGTCCCGATCTTTCAAGCCTTACGAGGCGGTTCACGCGGACCGAATTCCTGGAGTCAACACTTTTTCCGTCTCACGTCATCAGCGATCAGTATGCCTCCAAGAAGATCCTGACAATCAATGGACAAGTTCACACAGGAATCGTTGTTCGGACGCCCAAGGGCCTTACGGTTCGAACGAACGAGAACAAGGAGATAACCCTACAGGAAAGCGAAATCGACGAAGTGCTTCCGAGCAAGGTCTCGGCAATGCCAGCAGGCCTGTTGGACACACTGACACCAACCGAGATCCGCGATCTGTTGTGTTTTGTCGGTTATCTACCTCAAGAGCAATTGGCAGAAGAAAAACCTGCAACCATTCGCCGCTGACCAATTCGATGCAGTTAGCACGCCTCGAGGCACAAGCGAGCGTGTTGCGGCGATACGGGGTCTTCGCAAGTGGCATGGCGTCTTGCGGGATAAACCCAGGGGCATTCGATGCATGCCATCTGGTTTTACGCCAGTGGTATTTGACCTTCGCCCTAGCATGAAGGTAACAATCCCCTGGGATAAACCCTGGGGCATTCGATGCATGCCATCTGGCTTTATGCCAGTGGTAATTGACCTTCAACCTAGCATAGAGCGCGCGCTCGTGCCACGCGAGGATCGGCTACGTTGCTACCCGGATTGCCGATGAATGGGACAGTCCAAGAAGGGTTGCTGTCCGCTCGTCGCTTACTCGTCGGGTTACCAAGCTGACCGTGGACTTTACTGCGGTTCTTCGTGCAAGTTGATCTGTTGTTGCGCATGATTTAGCCGAGCGTAGGTTCCGCCAAGCTTGAGAAGCTCGTCGTGATTTCCAACCTCCGTAATTCGGCCTTTTTCAAGGACGATGATGCGGTTGGCCTTCCGCAACGTGCTGATTCGGTGTGCGATGGCGATCGTCGTTCGCCCCTGAACGAGCACATCCAACGCTTCTTGAATCTCGCGTTCTGTTTCGGTGTCGACGGCCGACGTGGCTTCATCCAGGATCAAGATTCGCGGATCGGTTAGCAGAGCTCTTGCAATCGAGATGCGTTGGCGTTCTCCCCCTGAGAGCGATTGACCTCGCTCGCCGACTAGCGAATCATAACCGTCTGTCAAACGCAGGATGAAGTCATGCGATTTTGCAGCCCTGGCAGCCGCGACAATCTGCTCGCGAGTCGCATCGGGGCGACCATAGGCGATGTTCTCTGCGATTGAGCCAAAGAATAAAAAAGGTTCTTGAAGGACAATCCCAATGTTGCTTCGATACTCGGTAATCGGGAAGGATCGAATATCGGTTCCGTCGACTTTGATGGCCCCTCCCGTTACGTCGTAAAAACGACAAACAAGATTTACGAGCGTACTCTTGCCAGCTCCGCTTGGGCCAACCAAGCCAATCATCTCACCTGGCTGGATATCCAGATTGACGTTGTGAATGACTTGGCGAGATCCGTATCGAAACGTGATATCGTTCAGCGAAATACGACCTTGGACACGGCCTGGTCGAACTGGCTTTTGCGGTTCGGATACGCTCGGGACTCGATCCAAGATTTCAAAGATCCGGTAGGATGCAGCCGCAGTTCGCTGCGCGTTTGCAATCAAACGACTCATGTCATCCAAGCGCATGTAAAGTCGGCCGATGGAGATGATAAACAGTTGTAGCGTCCCGACGGTTACTCCGCCTTGATAGACCTGGTAGATTCCAAAGCACCAGACGACAAGCAAACCTAGTTCGGTAAGCAGTGTGATGACGGGCGAAAAAGCCGCCCACAGACGGTTGACTCGGTTGTTCGCTTCGAGAACATGCTCATTGCTTTGGCGAAACCGATCGACTTCGCGGTTTTCCTGTGCGAACGCTTTGACCACACGTATGCCGGGAATCGTATCCGCCAGAACATTGACCATTTCCGACCAAGCAGCGCTCCCACGTGCAAAGCCTATTCGGATCTTGTTTTGCACTCTCGATACCAGCCATCCAATGAACGGGAACGGCACAAGTCCAACGAGGGCAAGCTTTGGATCGAGTAGGAATAGCATGATGGTTGTCATGACGATCATCAGTAAATCGGTCACGAAATCCAATAAATGAATCGATAGAAAATCGCATATGCGCTGCGCGTCGTTGCTGATTCGGGAGATCAAATCACCCGTACGCTTACCTCCAAAGAATTCGAGCGATAACTTCTGAAGGTGCGCATAGGTGGCGTTCCTCAAGTCTGCGCTCACTTGTTCGCTGACGGATGCAAGCACATAGGTTTTGATCCAGCTCAGCAGCCAACTCAAAACGGCAGACAAGAGCATGCCGCCAAGCAACCATGGAACGAGTGCAAAGTTTCCCGTCTTTCCTGCTTGGTGGGGGATCAACACATCGTCCACCAACGGCTTGGTTAACCAGGGTGGAATCAGGCTGGCGGTCGTACTTAATAAGGTGAGTAAAAAACCAAGGAGGATCATGTTCATCCGCGGCTTGGCGAATCGAGTGAGTCTCCAGAGGGAGCGACTGGTTTCAGGTGCCGCAGTCGGCGCGCAGTTGACGCAAGTTGATTCCCCAGCGGCCATGGTGCCGCCACAGGACGGGCAGATGGACGGCGCAGTTTCTCGGCTGTCACCTTTCCCGGCTTGGTGTTGTTTGTATTGCGTGACGAGCAACCCGGCAGCATTGCCTCCACCCGCAGTATACCGCCATGATTGCAAAAGGCTGCGAGACCCTAGCAGTTCAAGAATCCCAAGCCCGGCGCGATCAAGTTTCTTTACCTCGTGAACGTCAGACAGTGGCCACCGAAGCAAAGGTGCGAAAGGTTGGTTCGGAGGAGTAGGTTGGCGGGCGAGGAAAGCTAGGTTTGTAAGAACAACGAAACCACTACCAAACCTTAGGTTCGTATCCAGGTTTGGTTCAAACCAACCAAGAAACTGTTCCCCAGGTTGCAAATGCGTTAGACATTCTTGCCGAATGGTTGCCGGGATATTAACGTGTGTGGCTTCGGGCGGTGAGATTGCGTGGTTCACAGACAGTCCGTAAATAAGTTACCGTTTTAGCGGAATAGCGCAAGCCGTCCGGTGCCGAGAAACCGGAGCGCTCGCACCCTGCCGCTAACTTTGAATTGCGAAGTTTTGTTTGCGAATAATCCTTAGCCGTGGACGAAAGGCTTGCTTTGCGAAAAGAACTGCTTGGGGTTCTCGAAGACAATCTTTCGAATGAGTTCCTTGGAGTGCCCGCGTTTCTTAAGTTCCATAATCAAATCTGGAATCGCGGTCGGTTTGCTCGGTCCCCAGTCCCCTGCCGAGTTTGCCATTAGCCGTTCGGGCCCAAAGCGTTCGATCATGTCGGCAGCCCGCTGTGGCGTGCATTTGCTGACGGGATAAAGCGTCATGCCAGCCCAGAATCCGTTTTCTAGAACATGTTCAATGGTGTGCTCCTCCACATGGTCCACTAAAACTCGCGACCTATCGAGTCGAGAATCCCCGATGAGCATGTCGAGAATCATTCGAGTCCCTTGGTATTTGTCTTCAAGGTGGGGCGTGTGGATCAAAATTTGCTGGTTGTATTGGACTGCCAAATCGAGATGCTCAAGAAAAATGGTGGCTTCGTTTCGAGTGTTCTTGTTGAGTCCAATTTCGCCGATCCCCAGCACGTTTTTGGCGCCGAGAAACTCAGGGATCATCGCAATGACTTCGCGAGAGAGCGTAATGTTTTCCGCTTCCTTTGCGTTGATACACAGCCAAGTGTAGTGCGTAATGCCATATTGAGCGGCCCGTTTTGGTTCGAATTCCGTTAGCTGTCGAAAGTAGTCGCGAAAGCTCTCCACGCTGCCGCGATCAAAGCCAGCCCAAAAGGCCGGTTCGCTAATGGCAACACAACCCATGCGGGCCAGCGTTTCATAGTCATCGGTCGTGCGCGAGACCATATGCAAATGCGGATCAATGTAGTCCACGTTTCTAGACACCTTTCCGTGTGATAGACATAGTGTGCTGCCATTGAGGGTCGTATTGACGGCTCATGAGCAATTGAACTCGTTTCGCTTTGTCGACTTCCTCATCGCACAAAATGTGCATACCCTGTGCGAGAAGGTTCATTGGTATCGAATCCTCAACATCGCCGCTTGAGCGTTCGATACGGTCAAGTGTTGCAGCCAATTCCAAAATTTTGGCTCGCGCAATCAAGAACTCGTCGGCAATAACCTGATGTGCTGTACGTTCGACGATTGGATCAAGGATGTCTTGTTTGGTATTCATGGCTCGATGACTGACTTGCGAATTGCTTTGCTTTGCCGGATTACTAGGCGATAGGCAGACGCGAGTGAGGGAAGGAAACCCAATATATTCACTCGTTTGATCGTCTTGTTATTGTAGACCATCACTCTGGATACAGCCATATCACGATTCGATAGGGCCATGGATGCGTCCACGGGTTGGGCCAAGGAATCGTTGCGGAGAAAATGCTCAGCAGCAATAAAATGCTCACCAAGATTCTCAGCGCTTTCGAGCGTGAGGCGGATTCAACCGCAGGCACGCAAAGCCATAGCCAACCCGGAATCAACCAAAATACCCAACGAAAACCGCTCGATACCCCACCGTAATTCCGATCCTCGACGACACGCATCGCATAGAAGACAAAACAGGTAATTGAGACCGCAACCAATGCCAATGCGATACCAGTATCCGAAATCGCGACCCTGCGAATGCCAGCCAAATGGACGCTGGCCGTCTCGCGCTTGGTAGCCCAAAGCCAAGCCCCAACAATGCTTAACAACCAAAATGGAGTCACGGAGTAAATGCCATGATGCCCCACAAGGAAGTGAACAAGATACATCCATGGATTCTTTTCGCCTAAGTCGACCCCCTTTTTGTTGCCCGGTAACCAGTACGACTTTGGAAAGTCATACCAATCGTCCCATTCGTGAATGAACCATGTATTGTCGGTTGAGTTCACCGCAACGCGTTGACCAACACTATCGTCAATTACTTGCAAGACCCCAGTTAGTCTTGCAGGGATCACCTTGGATTGATCCGAAAGGTTGTAGCCACTCTTGTTTGCTTGTTCAATGACGTCTTCGATGGCGGGCGCAGTCGAATCAGGCTCCTTCGGGATTTCTGCGATCTTGGCTCCAAGTCCACGATGCGAGTACGGCGGACGCCAGTCATTGTGCGCCGAAATCGTCGTTGCTAGAAATGCCACCGCCACGACCGCTCCTCCAAGCCCGTAACCGAACAGCAACTTCTTCCAATCGACAAACAGGAGAATCACACCCGCCGCCGCCGCCCATGCCAGTGCCGGCAACTCACACGCGACGGTTAGGCCTGAACAAACTCCACACGCAATCCAAAGCAACCAGGACTGGCTGCGATCTTGCTGAGCATTACGCTTGATCTGCCACAACATTGCCAAACTCATCGTGAAGAACAGGGCAGCGTGCAAGTGGTTGCTGAGCGTGACCGCGAATGTCGTTAAAAACGTCCCCCACAATGCCGCGTTTAACAAGACAAATCGAGTCCAGGTGTCCGAGACATTGCTCTCAAGCCACCGGTAGAACCAAATCCACCAAAACACCAAAGGAATAATATTGACGAGCAGAATCACAATGCGACCGATCAAGAACGGCTCGTCCGTAAGCTTCTTGCGAGTGAGCATTGTTACAGGCTTGCAGACTGCGGCATATATGGCGGTTAGCAAAGGTGGCTTGCTCGAATAAAAATGCTCGCGACCGTCCGCGCCGCGGTGCCTTACGATATCGATGGAGGACCAATTTTTCGATTTTCCGTTGCTACTCGGAATATCAATCACCCGATCGATTTCCCATTTGCCATCCTCGATGAGAGCGGCGATCGCCGCCCATCGAGACCTGTCATTCGCACTTAAAAAAGGATGCTCGCCGTGCACAGCAGTAACACCCAGCACGCGTGCCACTTGCATCACTGCCGCAACAGCGATCAACAGCCATGCGACATCTCGATATCGCCAAGAGCTTGAAACGTCTTCCACTTGGCTCATGACGAAGCTCCTGTTTGTTCGATGCGATCTGATGGCAAAACATGGTCGGCGGCATCTTTGTTTGCATGTTCAGCAATGGAGTACGGAACGTCGCGACTGCCCGAGTTCGCAACGACAAGTTCGGCCAGTAGACCGACACCAATCATTTGCAAGCCGACCAAGAATAGAACCATCGCTAGATAGAAAATGGCCCGTTCGTGCAAATGAATTGGTTCCATTCCGGCGAAAAGTCTCGTAATGACCCAAGCGGCAATTAAGCCCATAATGATCAGGCCTCCTGCTAAGCATGCGGCGGCCCCAATTCCTCCGAGAAGGTGTTGCGGACGATATCGAAAGCGAGTCAAAAACACGACGGTAAACAGATCGAGAAAACCCTTTAAGATCCGAGACACGCCGTACTTTGAGACACCATGAATGCGAGGATGATGCTGGACAGCAATTTCGGTAACACGGAATCCACGAGCAGCGGCCAGGACCGGGATGAATCGGTGCATTTCACCATAGAGATTGATTTCGGCCAGCACTTCGCTCCGGTAGGCTTTGAGTCCGCAATTGAAATCATGCAGATTCAAGTGAGTAAAACGACGTAGGATTCCGTTGAAAACGAGCGATGGCCAACGTTTATGCCAAGGGTCGTATCGAGTTTGTTTCCAGCCGCTAACGACATCGAATCCCGAACGAAGTTTGTCTATCAGTGCCTTGAGTTCATTCGGATCATCTTGAAGATCTGCGTCCATGGTGACAACATATTCTCCTTGTGTCGCGGAAAAACCGGCCACCAACGCCGCCGCTTTGCCAAAGTTGCGACGAAATCGGATCCCTTGAACGAATGGCTTTTCTCGGCAAAGTCTTTCGATAACGCTCCATGAACTGTCTCGCGAACCGTCGTCTACGAAAATCACTTCGAAGTCACCCAACTGATCGCTTGCAACAGCACTCTCAATTCTTTGAACAAGTTCCAATAGTGAGTCTTGTTCGTTCAATAACGGGACGACGATAGAAATCATGGAGAAAGCAGGGACCAATGCGGGGAAATTGCGGGCGCGACATCTGACAGACAACCTCCCTATCGTACTTGGTTGCTGCGCTAAAATCGAGTGTGGGCAGGTTCGAGACAAAAACAACGCAAAGCTAAACTCCCGTCGATTGGATCAAAACCGAACATCCTGTTTTTCCCCTTCAACATGAAACACAGCACGCGTCCAATCAACAGTCAGATTGCTTTCCGAATCCGAGAACTCCCGAATGAGATAGCCTCGTCGTGTCGCTGGGGAATTTTGTGGAGGTGATCGCTTGGCTCGAACGATCTCTTTTGCATCGATTACGGGAGGGATTTCAAGCATTTCAATCAACCGCCGATAGTAGCCGTCTTTGGATAATTCGTGATAACGCAAATCAATTTTTTTGCGGACCTGCCAATTGACTTCGGTTTTCATTTGGTGCATCAACCAAAGCTTGCTCAACCAATCGATACGACCGAGCATGTTCTTTTGCAAATGGGATTCATCATCAATCGTGTGAAGTTGATTGAGAGTGGTTTGCCAAACGTCCAAGATCTTCCATGCTTCGATGGGGATATTAGATCTGGATTGTAAGAAATGTCGCACCGAAGCCGCATAGGAATGTTGAATATCTAGTGCAGAACACTTAAGTACTGGCTTGATTTGGAGTCCTGGCTTGATTTGGGAGGTGAATTCGAGGCTGGGTGCACCTACCTCTGGTGATTTTGTGTCGCTGACGGAGTTGCGGCGGTGAGCGTGGCGCAATTTGGAAACGGTTGCCACAAGCATCCAGTCCTTGGAAAACACCCCAATTGCTTCGATCACACGTTTAAGTCGCGGAACTTCTGGAGAAGATTTCTCAACCAAATCCAGAACCAACGCGGTAGCCCCGATTCGAACGTATTGCGATTGTTGGCAAAGTCCCGAATCCCCTGTCGCGATCTCGACGCGTTGCCGGGCTCGAAACAACGTGCAATAACTGCCAATCGACCAAAAAGAGCCAACACAGAGAGCCCGCAACCATGAGTCGCATCGAAAAATTGGCCGTTGGTTTCCATAGCTTCCATAGCCAATCACAGAATTGACCATGGCTGCCCGGACACTTACCCAATACCGGTTTTCGTGATCCAGGTATCCTGCTCCATCGATAATGCAGCGCGATGCAAAAAACGCAGTCAAATGACGGCGGTGTGGGACAAGAGCAAAGCAATAAATGTTGATCCAGAGAAACCAAGCCATGGGAATGTGCAAGACGCGAAGACCTGCAGCGCATAATCCTATCCAGCGGGGTTGCAAGCTCCAAAGCGGCTTGTTGGGAGATGGGTTCGGCAAACTCGCTTTCGAAGCATTGCTACTTAGCATGGAAATTCGTTGCAGAACCTCTGTCGCTTGTTTTGACGCTTGTCCGATAAGCCAAATGAACGCGATCCAAATTGCGGCTGCGAAGCGATACGCAATCACCATCGGGAACATCAACAACAGTCCTAAACGCCAACCTACTAGCCACCATCCCTTTGCAATTCGCATCTCGTATGATTCATGTTGACCATACGTATGGCCATGTGCGTCCGCACTTCCCTTGAGCAAGTGTGCATGGTGTTCTCGAAATGTTTCCCGAACAGTGCATTCGAGCAGTTCTTCCATCGCGATTTGGTATGTCAATAATTCGCGAGGACTCCTACATTCAGGAGTTGCCGATTCCAGAAGAACGTTGGTTAGATCGGTTGAAAAACCGTGTTCGAGGGAGATACATCCTCCATTGGCAAGGAATACTCGATACGGATTTCGAAAGCTGTTCGCTATGGGGAGCTTTTGTTCGAGCTGAAAGGCGAATGTCCGGAAATCGAAAGTGGCTCTGTTGGCGGATGGCGAGCTTTGGATTCCGCGAATCGCGTATTCCGTTTCAAGCCCCATCAATCGAGATAGGATGGGACGATCATTCTCCGTAGATCCTCGTGTTGCATTCTTCCAAATACTCGTCCGGTTTCTCTGTGCTATCTTGCTCAATCCAACTCACCGTACCTTCGAGGAACCGAACTCTCGGAACAACTTGAACATCGAGAAATTTTTTTTCTGCGGGGGCAGACCTTCCACAAACTTGCTCATCTTGATGCGCCGTGTGATTGAGCGAATTCGTCATTTGAGGACTCTCATTATTCGACGATCCAAAACCTTCCGGGGGCTCAAAGGGAGTTCTGCACCCATTGACTCCATTCACACCTTGAAACCGATATGTCATTATGGCGGCAAATTGGGGGATAAATCAAGTCTTTTCGGCAATCGAAACAGCCTTTTCGAAGGATCGCTTCTTCTGTTTTTTTCATTTTCACCCTTCTGAATTCGTCGCAGCTCGCTATTATCTCTGAAGATAAACAGCTTGGAAAGCGGGTTTCATTATTTCAGCAGCGTCCGCGAATCGTATTGGGTTTCCCGACGAGGGTTGAATCGAACCAGACTTTCCTTTGTTTCTGCATCGGCTCAGTGCTGTGCAGTGGCTGGAATTTTGGATTTGATCCCTTTGTCATTTTGAGGAACCTATGAGCTCACATGAGCCGAAGAACGCTATTTCTACGCACTTAAACCACTCTGGCGTCCCCGACCACGACGAATTAAAACGCCTTGCCAGTGAGCTAATAGACAGTGAATTAACAGCGAGTGAATTGATTGTCGATGACGATCAGGCACCTGTCGTTCAGGCACCTGTCGTTCATGCACCTGTCGTTCATGCACCTGTCGTTCATGCACCTGTCGTTTCGACTGTTCCATCGGCCAAGATCCGTGCACCCAAGAACGTTTCGGACGATGCTGAATCAGACCTTGGCTTGGATAGTGAATCCAACACCAGCGAGAATGTTGAGCCAATCGAAGATGGACGGATTCGGTTTTCCGATCTGAAATTGCCCGAAGAAATCTGCCGCGCACTGCTGTCGTCGGGTTACGAATTCCCGACTGCAATCCAAGCGGCGACGATCCCCGCAATGTTGGACGGCCGAGATGTTTTGGGCCAAGCGCAGACCGGCACGGGTAAAACAGCCGCATTTGCGTTGCCGCTGTTAAGCCGAATCGATGTCAACAATCCCGCTACCCAAGTTCTCGTTCTGACGCCAACGCGTGAGCTTGCTATTCAAGTATCCGAATCGTTTCAGCGGTACGCTCAACATATGCGCGGTTTACGGGTCGCCCCAATCTACGGCGGACAAGCGTATGCGACCCAGATTCATGCGTTGCAACGTGGCATTCATGTCGTCGTCGGAACACCGGGACGTGTTATGGATCACATGCGAGAAAATCGATTGCGAGTCGACACCTTGCAATGCTTGGTGTTAGACGAAGCGGACGAAATGTTGCGCATGGGATTTGTGGACGATGTCCAATGGGTACTGGAGCAAACGCCATCCAATCGCCAGGTTGCACTGTTCTCCGCCACCATGCCACAAGCGATTCGTGAAATCGCCGATAAACACCTAAAGAACCCGCATGTCATTGCTATCGACTCCCAATTGAGATCCGCCGAAACCATTCGGCAACGCTTCGTATTGGTCGAGCATCGCAGCAAATTCGAAGCCCTGCTCCGAATCCTTGAAGCAGAAGATCACGAAGGCATGATCATCTTCGTAAAGACCCGATTGGCAACCGTGGAACTCGCAGATAACTTGACCAAGATGGGGCACACATCCGTTGCGCTAAATGGAGACATCGCCCAAGCTCAACGCGAACGAACCGTCGAACAACTTAAGCAAGGCGTCTTCAATATTCTGGTGGCAACCGACGTCGCAGCACGCGGACTGGACGTCCAACGCATCACGCACGTGATCAACTATGACTTGCCCATCGACTCCGAAGCGTACGTTCACCGCATTGGCCGTACTGGACGTGCTGGGCGAAGTGGTGAAGCGATCGTGTTTATAGCTCCACGTCAACGCGGTTTTCTGCGAGAGATCGATCGGGCTGCTGGCGAAATGATCCAGCCGATGGCAATTCCGACCGCCAAAGAAATCAATGAGATGCGGATTAGCCGATTCAAGAGCCGCATGGTCAGCATGTGTTCCGAAAACGAAAAGCCAAGTTCGCAGTTCGGCATGTTTGAAAAGCTGATCGAGCAATGCATGGCGGAAACGGAATTGCCTGCAACTAAGCTTGCATCCGCTCTGGCGATGATCATTCAAGGTGGTAAGCCATTCTTGGTCGATGAACCCGACAAGCGTGGTCGTCGTCGCGATGTTTTCACGGACGAACCGCCCCGAGGCGAAGCCGCAGGTAGACGCGATAGCCGTGATTCGCGAGGATCACGCGATGACCGTCCGCAACGCGATGACCGACCGCAACGCGATGACCGACCGCAACGCGATGACAGGCCTCAGAGAGAGGATCGTGGTCAACGCGAGGATCGACCGCAACGCGAGGATCGGGGTGCTCGCCAACCTGCCAGCGGTTCCTACAGCCAAGACAGAAGCGTTGCTCCCCATTCCAACGGTGGCAATGAACCAGGCATCGAAATGGAACGATTTCGAGTGGAAGTCGGCCGAGCACATGGAGTGCGTCCAGGTAATCTTGTGGGTGCCATTGCCAACGAAGCAGGCCTGGAAGCCTCGAATATCGGTCAAATCGCAATTTTCGATGAGTTCAGTACCGTGGATCTGCCATCCGGCATGCCCCGCGAAGTCTTCAAGGTCTTGGGCCGTGCTTGGGTGGTAGGAAGACAGCTTCGTATATCCAAGCTGAGCGATCACCCGAGTGCAAGAGGCGGCGATCGAAAACGACGTTCTAAACAATTGAACTAAATAGCAATCGACGTCCAACACCCCGAATGGGGCATCAACATTACAACCCAGGGCAAGATCCTCGACTTTACCCACATCTTTTGATCTTGCTCCCCTCGTCCTGTACTCGGGGAGAGGGGGAGAAAAAGCGCTGGGACCACGCAAATTCATCGGGATTTCGAGTCTGGCGTGCTGCGAATTGTGGGTAAAGATGAGGGCTAGATCTCAAGCTTGAATCAATCTCGCTTTGCCCGGACGGGGTACTTGTCACCACTGCCACCGCTCTTCATCTTCGGTTTCGTCATTAACAGTTTATGACTGTCTTCGCCCAGCAAATCGTCCAGACGCGCTCTCAGTTCTGGACTGATTACGACACGCTGCTTGGACGACTTGACGTGCACGGTCTCACCTGTTTCTAGTCGGATGGCAAACAATACATCGCGAGGACCTGGATATCCACGCAACACTTCGCGAATCTTGTTGATGAGCTCCGGTTTGTGTTTCTCCTGGTCATACATGATATGGATACCGGTCGTAAATTTGGTGTCCGCCTCCGCGATCGGTATCATTTCGTCCACGATGAAGTTGACTTCGTCTTCTCCGCGTTTGTCGACTTTGCCTCGAACCAACACCACGGCATCTGGCTGGATCATATCGCCAAATTTCTCCATCCCGTCAGGCCAACATATACTTCGAACAAAGCCGTCCATATCCTCCAAATCGAAATTCGCGTACTTCGAGGATTGCCCAGGCTTTGGGTTTTTGGTGTGTGCTATCTTGATCGAGGAGATCATTCCGCCCATCAGCACTTCGTCGCGGTTCTTGCATAGTTTAATGGTCGACGAAGTGTGGGAACAAAATGCCTTGAGCGACTTCTCGTACGCGGACAAAGGGTGGGCTGTCAGGTAGTAGCCCAATACCTCTTTTTCCATGCTCAGGAGTTCCTTTTCTGGAAGTTCTGGAATATCTGGCAGGGCGATTTTGGTGTCCTCAATGACTTCCTCAAAGTCGTCGAATAGGCTCATTTGACCACTTTTGCGATCTTTGAGTTTTGAAGCGCCGCCTTGAAGTGCTTTCTCCACGACCGCCAGCAATTGCGATCGACGAGCCCCAAAACAATCCATTCCCCCACCGCGAATCAATGCCTCGATCGTGGCTCGACCGCATTGACTGACATCCACTCGTTCGCAAAAATCAAAGATGTCTCTGAAGGGCCCGTTTTTCATCCGTTGGGCCGCAATCGCTTCCGCTGCTGAACCGCCACACCCCTTGATGGCGGAGAGCCCGAAAAAGATCTTGCCATCGGCGACACTAAAATCAGATCGACAAGTGTTCACGTTGGGTGATTCGACCGGGATGTTCATCCGTTGACAATCCTCTAAGTGCTCGACCAATCCATCTTTGCGCTTAAAGTTGCGATTTGGAATATCGCCGGTCAGCAGCGCCGCCATGAACTCGACTTTGTAGTGCGCTTTGAGGTACGCAGTCTGATATGCAAGCAGCGCGTAGGCGGTCGAGTGGCTCTTGTTGAATCCATATCCTGCGAACTTAAGGATCATATTCCAAAAGTCTTCGGCTTCTTTCTTGCTAAGCCCCTTCTCTTGACAGCCTCCCAAGAACTTTTCGGCGTTGGCCGCGATCAAGGACTCTTTCTTTTTACTGATCGCCTTAATGCATGTATACGCTTTGGCAAGCTCGATGCCCCCTAGTCGGTTCAGGATCCGCATCACCTGCTCTTGGTAAACCATCACTCCGTTGGTCTCTTCAAGAATCTCTTCAATGACAGGATGCAGGTAGACGGCGACCTTCTTCTTGTGCTTGATGGCCACGTAGTCGTCTACCATCCCACCCTCGAGTGGACCAGGTCGATAGAGTGCGTTCGTCGCGATGATGTCGTGAAAATGGTCCGGCTTCATGCGTTGAAGCAAATCGCGAATACCGCCACTCTCGAGTTGGAACACCCCCTTGGTTTCACCCCGTTTTAGCAAATCAAATGTGGCAACATCGTCGAGCGGGAAATCGAGCGGGTCGATACGCTCGCCGGTCGTCTGCTCGATGATATCAACCGATTTCGACAGAATGGTCAAGTTGCGAAGCCCCAAGAAGTCCATCTTGAGAAGACCTGCCGCTTCGACGTCACCCATCGACCATTGTGTGATGATGTCGTCTTTGCCAGAGACACGCATGAGAGGTACGTACTCGGTCAGCGGTTTGTCCGCGATGACCACGGCGGCAGCGTGTGTTCCGATGTTGCGAGCCATCCCTTCCAATTTGCTCGCGAAGTCAATCAACTCGTGAATGTCCGGATCGTTTTCGTAAAGTTTTCTAAGATCCTCGCTTTGCTCAAGCGCGTCCTTGATGGTGATCTTCGGATCGTCTGGCACCATTTCGCTCACTTCGGCGACACGGTTTAATGGCAAGCCGAGAGTACGGCCAACGTCCTTGATGGCGCCGCGGGCTTTGAGCGTTCCAAACGTTCCAATTTGGGCGACGTTCGCTTCTCCATATTTTTCTTTGACGTATCGAATGATTTCGCCCCGTCGCTCTTGGCAAAAATCAATATCGATATCAGGCGCTTCCAAACGGCTTTCGTCGAGAAATCGTTCGAACAGCAAATCGTATTTCATCGGACAAACGTGGGACAAGTAAAGCGCATAACAAACAAGTGCACCTACCCCGCTCCCCCGAGCTGTAGCGGGAACATTGATCTCGCGAGCGTAGCGGACGAAGTCCCAAACGATGAGAAAATAGTTAGAAAAACCTAGCTTTTGAATAACACCAAGCTCACGATCCAATCGATCCAGAACCACCTGAACCAATTTTCCGTCAACAAGCATATCCGGATTTTTAGCGTATCGAGCAAGTAGCCCTTCCATGCAAAGTTTCCGCAGGTATTCGTCTGCGGTCAGTTTCTCCGGGATCGTGTAGGATGGGAAATTGCGGGATCCAAGATCCAGATCGATATCAACCGAGTCTGCAATCTCTTGCGATCGGGCAACGGCATCGGCGTGGCCAGGAAAATGCGAATACATTTCTTCCTGCGAACGGAGGTAGAATTCGGTCCCTTCCATTTGCATGCGGTTTCGGTCCGTTCGAAACTTGCCCGTGCTGATGCAAAGCAAAACATCTTGAACGTCCGCATCTTCGCGATCGACGTAATGAGCGTCACTGGTTGCAACCAATGGGATGCCAACTCGATTTGCAACTTCGATTGCCCCGGCCATCTGTTGGCGTTGAATTTCGAGTTTGTTGTTCATGATCTCGATGAAAAATCGATCACCGAACGTTTTCTCAAACCATTGTGTGACTTCCATAGCTTCCTGGATGGCGGAGTCGGTGTCGTAGCCCTTGAGAATAGCTCGCGAGAATTCGCTCGAGACACATCCACTGAGACAGATGATTCCTTCGCTGTGCGCCTCCAGAACTTGTTTGTCGATACGCGGCTTAAAGTAGAAGCCTTCCAGGCTGGCGATCGAAGCAAGACGAATCAGATTCTTGAATCCCGTTCTGTTTTTTGCAAGCAGTGTCAAATGGTATGCCGCTTCCTTGGAGGAGGCAGCATCTCGTTCGAATCGACTGCCAGGCGCAACATAGGCCTCATAGCCCAGAATGGGATTGATACCCAGTTCTTTGGCCTTGCGATAGAACTCGAGTGAACCGTGCAAATTGCCGTGATCGGTAATCGCAAGTGCGGACATCCCATGCGACTTAGCCCGCTGAAGGAGCTTGCCAATCGGGCTTGCACCATCCAGCAAGCTGTAGTGACTATGGCAATGCAAATGGGTAAAAGGACGAGGCGTAGAATTATTCATTGGGAGTTAAACACATTTCCGATCATGGCTCTCCTCGCCCTCTTGGGATGTCTTGGTTCACGACTTTGGGCACCACGCCGCACGGGTTGCACCTCAGCAGAGCCCTATTCTTCGAGACGCTTTCTTCGTTGTAGCTGCTTCGCTCAAAGTACGCAACTTGTATTGCAGCAGCTGGCTTTTCTTGACGTTGTTGGCTAGCGGCTTCTAAGCGAATCCGCAACTGTTTTTCAACCCAATTAGCCGTTGGGCGCTAGCCCCGGTTTTCCAATTGCTCGACATTCGTCGAGAACCGGCGCTATCGCCGCTCCAACGCCTCTGGTACGCGGCCAAAACGCTC